>Ga0316230_1000082_pt1 | contig 140379 bp, 146 predicted proteins | sample TBH18025metaG_FD_206004 | JGI IMG/M metagenome (GOLD analysis project Ga0316230, IMG submission 206004) | Freshwater microbial communities from Trout Bog Lake, Wisconsin, USA - TBH18025 | ecosystem: Environmental > Aquatic > Freshwater > Lake > Hypolimnion/Profundal zone | place: USA... | reverse complement strand
AACGAAACACAATCACTCAAAGACGCTTGCTTCACCAAAAGATCGCCGCTTAAGATCAACCAACAGATGAGGCCAATGCTCCCTTAATCTACGCCCTCAGTTGTCCCAATTGTTTTGACGACACACAGTATCGGACACGGTGATGCGCATACCGCCATTGGCCTCCAGCGCTGCCTTGACCGTGACGCGCCCGCCCGCAGGCGTAAATTTGATGGCGTTGGACAGAAGATTGAGCAGGATCTGTTTGAGCAGCCGTTTGTCGGCCACCAGCAGCGGCAGGCTTGTGGCAGCTAAAACCTCCAGACCGACGCCCGATTTCTGGGCCCTCTCGCGCACCAGCGACGCCGCATCCGCGATCAGACCGGGGATGGAGATGTTTTCCTCCCGCAGCTCAACCTTGCCGGCGTCAATCTTGGAAATATCCAGAATGTCGTTGATCAGATCCAGCAGATGCTGGCCGCTGCTGTGCACGTCATGGGCGTAATCCACATATTTCGCCTGGCCGACGGGTCCGAACAGCTCTTCCTTGATGACTTCGGAAAAGCCCAGAATCGCATTCAGTGGCGTGCGCAATTCGTGGCTCATGCTGGCCAGAAATTCGGACTTGGCGCGATTGGCTTCGTCGGCGGAGCGCTTGGCGCGGTTGAGTTCGCCGACCAGGGAAAGCAGCCGCACCTTCTCATCCTTGAGCTGCTGGGTCAGGGTCGCGCTTTCGGCCTCGGCGAGGGATTTTTGGGCGATGATGCGTTCGCGTTCGCGTAGATTGGCGAGCATGGCAAAGATGCTGAAGATCAGGAAAAGCATCAGGCTTGCAACCAGGGCGGCGACAGTCAGGTTGGTGCGTTCCACGATTTGTGTGCGCCGCGCCATCTGAAGGCTCAGTTCATCGGCTTCCCTATTCCGGATGGTGGTCGTAAGTCGGCGTGTGTCGGTTGTCCAACCCGTGGCGCGGCCGTAGGCGACCTCGTCCCGCGCCTCATCGCGATGGCCGGATTTGGCCCGCCCTACGATTTCTGTCATCCTCCCAAGTCTGACCTGTTGATTTTTTTCCAGCAGATCAACCTGGGCACGCAAATCGGGATTATAGCTGGTGGAGTCCTCCAGCCCGCGGTCGATATCTGGCAAGAGTCGTAATGCGATGTCATAGGGCCCCAGAAAACGCTCCTGGCCGGTCAGCACATAGCCACGCTCGCCGCTTTCCAAATCGCCCATCAGGATAGTGAATTGATCCAGCTGGCTGCGGATGGAAGCGGCCCGCGTCACGGCCCGGCTGGCTTCGCCGCTAAGATAGGTTTGCTGGGTGACGAGCAGGCCGACCAAAAGCCCAATCAGCGGCATGACGATAGAGCCGATCGCCAGTAGTTTTCCAGGCTGCGGAATTAGCCACGCCGGAAACTTCGCTCTTTCCAATTTAAACAGCCGATAGCCCATGGGCATTTTGTCACGGGCAGAATATCGCTTCGCTGTTAGCGATTCGTGAAAGTGTCGCAGGGAACTTGATAAGTAGTTTCACTTAGCCATGAAAATGCACAGAAACCGCGCCGTTTAATGCGACATTAATTCCGTCACAAGCGCCTGATCGTTATAAACATTCTTCAATGCTTCGGTGATTGCGGCGGTGGAAACGGAAACGGCGCGGTTCACCCTTCCATCAAAGCCGAAGGCGCCGCCGAGGCTTTCGATATTGCCATCGAAGATCGCACCGACCACTTCGCCCTTGGCATTGATGGCAGGCGATCCGGAATTGCCGCCAATAATGTCATTGTCGCTGGCGAAATCGAACACCGTGCCGGGATTGAGCTTGCTCCGCGCCGCCTGCCAGCGCTGCGCCAGGTCGAAGGGAAACTGGCCAGTGGCGCGGTCCCACAGCCCGCCATAATAAGTGAAAGGCGGCACCGTCACGCCGTTGTTGTTCCAGCCGCTTACCTTGCCATAGCTGAGACGCAGCGAGAAGGTCGCATCGGGATAAACGCTGGTGCCATAGGCGGCGAAGCGGGCCTGGGCGATCTTCTGCGCCGCGCGGTCCACCGGTCCCGAGACATGCTCTTCGTAATCCTTGCGAATGGCACGTCCAGCCGGATCGGTGGCCAGCACGAATTTGATCATGGGATCACTGGAAGCGGTGACCGCCGCCATGCCGCCATCCCACAAAGCTTTGCGGATGGCGGGGTCGCCGAGTTTCGACCGGGCCAGGCGCGCCGAAAGCGTTTCCGGCGAATCCTTGCCCAGGAAGATTTTGGTGCCTTCACCATCGGCGGTCAGGTTTTCGCGCAGCTTGGAAAGCCAGAATTCCAGCGCCACCTGTTCCAGCTCGGGATAGACCGGCTGGGGATCCAGAATGGTCTTGGACAAAAGCGCCAGCCGGCTGTCGGTATATTCCGGGAGGCGTTCACCATTGGGTTTGGATTTTTCCGCAGCGGCGCGCACCAGTTGGCGGGCGAAGCGAAACAGGTCTGAACCCATGCCCGCGCGGGCTTCCAGAAAGCCATAGCGGTAATAAAGCGCCCGCTGGCTGACTTGCGCCTTGGCGATATCGCCCCAGGGATCGCCGATATCGGCAGCGAGTTTTGCATTCTTCGCCACCCGCGCTTTCAAATCGGCATCGGTTTTGCGCGCCGCCGTGATCAACGCCGGGTCCACCAGGGCTTTTTCCTCACCGCGATAGGCTTTGTAGCTGTTCTCAATCCCGAACAGCAGGTCGTTGGCGATGCGGGTATGCTCCGGGCTTTCCTCATCAAAGCGGATCAGCCGGCCGCGCAATTCCGAGAATAACAGCATGGTTTCAGGCAGGCTGACGTCGCGCAGGGTTTCCAGCTGTTCGGCGGTAAGCAGGCGCTGGGTGGTGCCGGGACTGCCCGACACGAATAGCGGTTCGCCGTCTTTGGGCGCCGATACATTCCATACCAAATGATCGGGCGTCTGGGCGGGCTTGCCGTCTTCGTAAAGCCGGACAAAGGAGCAATCCAGATCGTAGCGGGGAAAATTGAAATTGTCCGGATCGCCGCCGAAGAAGGCCGTCTGCCCTTCCACCGCAAACACCAGCCGCACGTCGGAATATTTGCGGTAGGTGTAAAGCTTGTACTGGCCGCCCTGATAGAGCGTGATCACCTGGCAGCGGAATTTTTCTTCCTTGCCGGCACAGCCCTGCTTTTCCACTGCGGCGATCTCGCCATTGCGGGCGCGCACAAATTCCTGGCCGCTCTTGCCCGCTGCCGCTTGCGTAACGCGGTCCGTGACATCTGTAATACCCGACAGAATTTCGGCCTGCATCCCGGCGCAGAGTTTTTCCTCTTCGCGCTTGGCCGCCTGAAAACCGGCGGCGACGTAATCCGTGGTGGAATTGGACAGTTCCTGGGCGCAGTCGCGCACGCAATGATGGTTGGTCAGCACCAACCCGTCGGCACTGATCACCGAAGCGCTGCAGCCCACCGATAGCCGCACCGATGCGCCGCGCACATGGTCCAGCCACGTCTGATCCACCGTGACGCCATATTTGGTCTTGACTGCGGCAGAAGGGAAATTGTCGAAGGTCCACATGCCTTCATCGGCCTGCGCCGCCAGGCTAATCAACAAAAACCCTGCACCGAACAAGGGCAGAAAAACCTTCATCGTGGTTCCCCGCGGGATAATACCGGCCTATCATTACATGCCCCGGCGATGAAACAAGGAGAACTGCATGCCCAGCGCAGCCAAGAGTGGCACCTTCAAAATCGGTGGCGAAATTGCGGTCAACCGCCTTGGCTTCGGCGCAATGCGGATCACGGGCGCCGGCGTTTGGGGCCCGCCGCAGGACAAGGCCGAAGCTTTGCGTACTCTGGCGGCGCTGCCGGAATTGGGGGTGGATTTCATTGATACCGCCGATTCCTATGGTCCGGAAGTTTCCGAAAATCTGATCCGCGAAGCGCTGCACCCCTATAAAAATCTTTTGATCGCCACCAAAGGCGGGCTTATGCGCCCCGGTCCCGGCAATTGGGTGCCCAATGGCGATCCCAAATATCTGGTGACGGCGGCGCACAAAAGTCGCGAAAGGCTTGGTATCGAAACCATTGCGCTGTGGCAGCTGCACCGCATTGATCCCAAGGTGCCGACAGGCGAGCAATTCGCCGCCGTGAAATCCTTGCTGGATGACGGTGTGATTGCCCATGCCGGACTCAGCGAAGTGTCGGTTAGCGAAATCGAGGCAGCGCGCAAAGTTTTTCCCGTCGCCACGGTGCAGAACAAATATAATCTGGTGGACCGTGCCAGCGAAGACGTGCTGGATTATTGCGAGAAGCACGGCATCGGTTTCATTCCCTGGTTTCCGCTGGCAGCGGGCGATCTTTCCGCGCCCGGCGGCGCGCTCGACAAAATCGCCCATGCCCACAAAGTCTCACCTGGCGCCGTGGCGCTGGCCTGGCTGCTCAAGCGAAGTGCGGTGATGCTGCCCATTCCCGGCACTTCCAAGCAGAAGCATCTGGAAGAAAATGTCGCGGCGGCGGAAATCACGCTGTCGGATGAGGAGTTCAAATTCCTTGACGGCGAAGGCCGCAAGCGCGCTTAGGCCGATAGCAGCGGCGCCGAAGACGCCAGCGCAATGCTGTTGGGGTCGGACAGCAGCGCGATCCAGTCGGCCCGCGAAAAGTCTGCCGTGTCGCGCCGCTTCGCCGCCGCCGCCAGTTCTGCCAATTTTTCCGGCGGCATCTCGGGCGGCGGCAAGGCTTCCTGGAGCAGGGCCAAATGCAGGCTCTGCACTTGTGCATCCTCCAGCACCAGGTGACGAAAATCCCGTGTCTCACGTTCCTGCGCCGCTAGCAGGCGATGGGCGCGTTCCAGCACCGGCAGCTTCGTGGTTTCGGTGGGAATCAGGAACAGGCTGTGCCGCGCCGCCGCCAGGCCCAATCTCAAGCTGGAGCTCAGGCGCACCAGGGGAATGGTCAGGGCCAGGCCCAGCAGCAACGGCGAATACCAGGCCAGATCATCCGGCGCGAAACGCCACAACAGATAGGCCGCACCGATTCCGATTGCGGTATGAAGCCAATAGCGGCGGATCACGAACCATAGCGGCAGGGCGCGGTCGTTGCGCGCCTGCGGTCCCCAGCCAGTGGCGATGCCCAAAAGAATGCTGAAAACATACCAGCTATGGGCCAGCATCACGACCGGCGCGAACAGGGTTGCGAACATTGTTTCCAGCAACACCGAGCGCAGCAAGGGGCCGGTGCCGCCATGCATGCGCACCGCCACTGGATCGCGCAGCACAATGCCCAGCGCCAGCAACTTTGGCGCATAGAGCAGGATCACGGTGGCCCCGGTCAGTTGCAGCAGTGCGGCATGATCCACCGGATTTGCTGGCGCGCCATACGGCACCAGGCTGAGGGCCGATACCACCAGCATCAACAGCCACAGCGGCGACGACAGATAAGACATCAGACCCATCGCCATATGCAGACGGCTGGGCATGCGGATGCCCTGCGCGATCAATATGCGGGCATGCTGCATATTGCCCTGGGCCCAACGGCGGTCGCGCTTGAGATAATCATAGATGGTCGGTGGCGGCTCTTCGAACGAGCCGCCCAGATCGGGCGCCATCCATACGTCCCAGCCGGCGCGGCGCAGGAAAGCGGCTTCGACAAAATCATGACTCATGATCTCGCCGCCGAAAGGCGGCTTGCCGGGCAGTTTGGGCAGTCCGCCATGCTGCAGAAAAGCGCGCATGCGGATGATGGCATTGTGGCCCCAGTAATTGCCGTCCGGCCCCTGCAAGGCCGCGAGCCCTGCCGTAAAAGTGGGGCCATAGACCGAAGCGGCAAATTGCTGGATGCGCGCGAACAGGGAATGGCGGCCCACCAACTGGGCCGGCGCTTGGATCAGACCGGCTCTGGGATTGGCGTCCATCAGCCGCGCCAGTGCACCAAGCGTTTCGCCGGTCATCAAACTGTCGGCGTCCAGCACGACCATATAATCGTACAGCGCCCCCCAATTCTCGCAAAAATCCTGAATGTTGCCGCTCTTGCGCCCGATATTGCGGTGGCGATGGCGATAGAAGAGTTTCGCGTCTGGCGGCAGCGCCGCGCGCAATTGCTGCCATGCGATTTCCTCGGCGATCCAGTGCTGCGGATCGGTGGTATCGCTCAGGACGTAAAAATCGAAACCCTGCTCGCCGGCATCACGCACCGAATCGTAAATCGCCCGCACGCTGGCGAAGACCTGCGCCACATCTTCGTTATAGACCGGCATCAGGATAGCGGTGCGGCTTTGGGATTCGCCTTCGCCGCGCTTTTCCGGGACCAAAGGCAAAAGCCGCAAGCCTTCCAGCCGGGCGACGGCGCCGAACAAGGCCATCCAGAAGGCGCTGGCGATCCAGCCGAACAGGATCGCGAACAGGAAAAGAAACAGGCTCTCGCCGATGCTGAGGCCATTCGCCTGCAGCACGGACCAAAGCTTTGCGACCGCGGCAGCGGTTGCGGAAACTGTCAGGAATAGAAAAAACCAGCGCCGGAAGGCGAGGCTGCCATCAGGCACGGCGCTTCTGGCTGGTCGCTGTCAGAGAGGCGGGAAGCTGGGTTTCTTCCATCAGCCAGGACGCCGCGGCGGCCAGCATGCGCGAAGGGGTCCAGGCGATGACCGCACCCGCCGGCATCAGGGCGGGGCAACGCGGCGGTACATTGGTCAGAACAGACGGTGTCAGGCCCGACTGGAACGACGAAGCTTCGGAATCCATAAGCTTGAAAACCCGGATGAAATCGAGCCTCAATCTTGCCGAACATTGCGGCGAAATAATGGATCGGACGGCCACGGTTGGCCTGGCGCGGCAAAAAGACCATCCGCTTTTTACCTTGCCGCCCCGGCGGTCTATCATTGCGCGGTACCCCATTCGGGGTTTTTGGAGCTCCCAATGCCATCTTTTGACCGTCGCCTGCTGCTGAGGGGCCTTGGGGCCTGTTTGGGCCCCTGGGCCGGAATGGCGGTGAATTCTGCCTTTTCCGCGACATCTCGCCCCACATCGGGCGGGCTGAAATTCGGCCCGGTCCACCCTTTCAGCTTCGATTCCCTGAAGACCCAGGCCCGTGCCCTGGCCGCCCAGCCCTATCTGAGCACGCCTTCCCCCGCCGCTTCTCTCATTCAGGGAATCGATTTCGACAAGGTGCAGAAGATCCGCTTTCGCCCCGAAGATGCGTTGTGGCGGGATAGCCCGGCGGCCTATCCGGTGTCGTTTTTTCATCTCAACAAATATTCCCGCGACCCGGTGACCATCTTCGCTCTGGATGGCGCAGGCTCGGCCATGACGGCGCGGGAGATCGTTTATTCCCCGGCCTATTTCGATTACGGCGCCTCTGGCCTGGATCCGCGCGCGCTGGGGTCTTTGGGCTTTGCCGGCTTCCGCGCCAACGACAGTCAGAACAATCCCAGCGACTGGCTGGCCTTTCAGGGTGCCAGCTATTTTCGCACCGCCGGACAGGATGATCAGTATGGCGCCTCGGCGCGCGGCATCGCCCTCAATACCGCCCTCTCCACGCCAGAGGAATTTCCCCGCTTCTCGCAATTCTGGCTGGCGGAAAAGAGCAGCACATTCACCGTCTATGCTTTGTTGGAGGGCCCCTCGGTCACCGGCGCCTACAAATTCGACTGCGCCCACAAAGATGGCGTGGTGATGGATGTGCATTGCGATCTGTTCTTTCGCGGCGCGCCGAAACTGGGGATCGCGCCGCTTACCAGCATGTACTGGTATGGCGAGAACCAGCGCGAACGCGCGGATGACTGGCGGCCGGAAATTCACGACAATGACGGGCTGGCGATATGGAACGGCAAGGGCGAGCGCATCTGGCGCCCGCTGATCAATCCGCCGCATCTGCAGACCAACGCCTTTACCGATCAGACGCCCAAGGGCTTCGGCCTGATCCAGCGCGACCGCGAATTTGCCGACTATCAGGATGACGGGGCCTTCTACAACAAGCGGCCCGGCATCTGGGTTGAGCCGAAAGGCGATTGGGGCGCCGGTGCGGTGGAGCTGGTCGAAATTCCTACCAATGACGAAGTGCATGACAATATCGTCGCCTATTGGCGGCCGCAGAATCCGGTGAAGAGCGGCGATGCGCTGTCCTTCGACTACCGGCTTTACTGGCAGAATCAGGAGCCGAGCTATCCCGCCGAACTTGCCAAGGTCGTGGCCACCCGCATCGGCCGTCCCGGCATTCCCGGCGCGGAAAGCTGGACGGCGGGCCAACGTAAATTCAGCGTTGATTTTTCCGGCGGCGCGCTGGCGGACATGGCGCAGCGTTTTGACATCAAGCCGGTTGTGACATCCAGCAGCGGCCCCGCCACGGGCGCTTACGTCAACAAGGTGGTTGGCACCAATCGCTGGCGGGCGCTGTTCGATGTGCCGGTGGAAGGCAAAGCGCCGACAAACCTGCGCTGTTACCTGAAGCTGGGCGACAAGACTTTGAGCGAAACCTGGATCTATCAGTATTTTCCGCCGTCTTAGTCAAGGCGCCAGCCGTGTCACGGCGAGCAGCAGCAGCGCTCCCAGCAAGGTGGCAAAGCCAGTCTTGAGGCCGGATCCCGCGCGCTGGCTTTCGGGCAGCAGATCCACGGCGCCGATATAAAGAAAGAAGCCGCCGAACGCCGCCAACAGCAACGCCTGGAGCTGCGGCGGAAAATGAAACAACAGGCTGAGGCCGGCGCCCAATATCGGCGCCAGTGCATCGGTCAGCAGCCAGCGCAGCGCCTGGGCTTTGCTGCCACCATTCTTCACCACCACATTGACGGTGTTGAGGCCGTCGGCGAAATCATGCGCCAGCACGGCGGCGGCCACCACCAGCCCAACATCATGTCCTGCCTGGAAGGCGATGCCGATGCCCAGTCCGTCGAGCACGCTGTGCACCGAAAAACTGCCGGCTCCCAGAAACCCGCGGCGGGGATCGGGGCCGCATCCGGGCCGGTCATGGTGCGTCACCAAGCGGTCGAACAGGCCATAGAGCAAAAATCCCGCCAGCGCGGCTGCCACGATTTCGGGCAGGCTGAAGAATTTGTGTCCCAGCGAAACGGCTTCCGGCAGCAGATCGAAAAATGCCACGCCCAGCACCGCGCCGGCGCTGAAGCCGAGCACCACGGCAATGCGCCGTTTGAGCGCCAAAGCGAAAAGACCGCCCAGCATGGTTGCCGCCGCCGTCAAGGCGGCGATGCCCATGATCCAGGACGCATTCATGCGCCGGTGGCCGGAATCACATCCACGCCGACCTCGATGACATGGTCGTGACCGCCCAGGATGATGCCGTTCAGCGGCGAGACATCGCCATAATCGCGGCCATAAGCGACGGTGACATGGCCTTCGCCAATCGCGACATTGTTGGTGGGATCCAGATCGACCCAGCCCAAAGGCGGCGCCCAGACCGAGAACCAGGCATGGCTGGCATCGGCGCCCAGCATGCGCGGCATGCCCGGCGGCGGCTGTGTCAGCAGATAGCCGGAGACATAACGCGCCGGGAGGCCCAGGCTGCGCATTGCCGCGATACCGACATGCGCCAGGTCCTGGCACACACCGGCGCGGATTTCGAACACCCGGTCCACTGGCGTGGTGGCATCGGTGACAGTGGTGTCGTAGCGGAAATCCTGGTGGATACGCTTCATCAGGTCCAGTGCGCCGCTGAGCAATTTCTGACCGGGCGGAAAACTCTTGATCGCGTAACTCGCAATGTCGCTGGTGAAGGCGGTGAGGGGAGAATCGAAAATGAACTGCACCGCATCGCGGCTCTCGGCATCGTCCGCGCTTTCCAGCCGCCCGCGCGCCGTCTCCCAGCTTTCCGACAAGCGCACATCCAGCACCGGCGGCGGATTGACCCGCACCCGGCTTTCGGCCAGCACTTCCAGCAGGGCATGCGGCTGATCCAGGGTGAACCATTCACAGTCATTGCCGAAATAATCGGTGCGGTTGTCGCGGCTGGCGGGCTCCGGGTCCAAGGCGATCGTGCTGGTGAAGACATGCTGGCCCGGCGTTTCGCGCAGGCGCAGATGCGCCAGATGGCAGGAATAAGAGACATCCTGCAGATAGCGATAGGTGGTGCGGTGGCGGACAAGATATTCCATCAGCTTGCGCTCCGCCGCGCCCCGCCGGTGCGGCGGCGGCTGGCATGCTGGAAATAGGCATCGGCAATGGCGTCGGACAACAGGCCCATGTCATTGCGGATAGTGTCGGTCAGCTCGCCCAAGGCGGTGCGCACGCCCGCCTCGCACACCGCCAGCCGCGCCGGATGGGTATTGGCGACGGCGGCCCGGATTTCCGAGGCAATGCTGCCGGGCAAATCGCTGCGCTGCGCCAGGGTAATGCGCGGCAACTCGCGCAAATGATTTTCGATGGTGCTGAGCTGGAATGCGGCGGAGCGCGGATTGGCGTCGTCCAGCAGCAGCAGGTCCAGAAACGGCACGGTCTGAAACACATTCAGATAGCGCGAACGATAGGTCATGGCGCTGTCGGCAATTTCCAGTGCGATGCGGGTGTGGTCGTTTTCCTGCGCATCGGCTTCGTAAACCGTCTGCCGCACCAGCCAGGCCAGTTGCGAAGCGCGCTCGATGCGCCGGCCCAGATCCATAAACAGCCAGTTGGGGCCGCGGGTCATATTCTCGGCTGACAGGCCCGCCAGCGCCGCGCCGCGCCGCACCAGCGCGTCGAGATAGAAGCGGGCGCCCGGCGCATCCAGCTTCTGCAGGTCATCGGGCAATCCATCCTGTGCCGTCAGGGCATGAATGGTGCGCCAGGTATCCGCTGACAGACGGTCGCGCACCGACCAGGCCGTGGTTTCAACGCGCGACAATAACCGTTGCAGGCTGCGGCTCTGGCGCCTGCCATAAATCAATATCTGCAATTCGGCGGCCAACGCCGTTTCATCGGTGAGCACCCCTGCCGGCACCGGCACATCGGATGCCTGGCTGAACGGGATCAGCAGCGTGCGCGCCAAGTCCAGCGCGGAACCATCGCCCAGCCGCGCAGTAACAGCGCGCAGGATACGCACCATGCTCTCGGTGCGCTCGGCATAACGGCCCAGCCAGAACAGATTATCCATGGCGCGCGAGGGAGCTGCTTCGCCGTGCCGCTTGAGTTCGACAGCGCGGCCCTGGTTGGTAAGCAGGCTGAATTTGTCCACCGGCGCTTCCGACAGCACCCAGGCATCCTTGGAGGATGCGCCCGATTGCATGGACAGCGCCCGCACAGTCTCATCTGCGGCAACGCGCGTGAGACCGCCCGGCATCACCATCCAGCCTGACGGCGTCCAGGTGGCGAAGACGCGCAAGGAAACTGGCCGCGCCCCGAACTTGCCGCCGTCATAGACCGGCGCCACGCCCAAAGGCGCAATGTCCTGCACCACCAAAGTCTCGCCGCGCCGCGTGATCCGCGCCACCGCATCGGCACGTTCCGCGGCGCTCATGTCGCTGCCCAGCTTTGCGGTGGAGTTGCGCGAGAAAAGCGGCCGCGCGTCAAAGGCATCGCGCAGCATGCCGGTATCCAGTCGCGCCAATGCCGCTTTGCGGCCCCATTCGGTGCCGCACCAGACGGTGGCGATGTCGGGGAATTTCAAATCTTCGCCCAGCAGGGCGCGGCTCAAGGCCGGCAGATAAGCGTCAATCGCGGGAGATTCGATGACGCCCCCGCCCAGCGCATTGGCCAGCACCACGCCGCCCGCCCGCACCGCTTCCACCAAGCCGGGCACGCCCAGCGCGCTGTCGCCGCGAAATTCCAGTGGATCGCAGAAATCCGAATCGACGCGGCGGAAAATGGCGGCAACGCGCTCCAGCCCGGTCAGGGTTTTCAGAAAGACCTGGGCATCGCGCACCACCAGATCGTCACCCTCGACCAATGTCAGGCCCAGATAATGTGCGAGATAGACATGCTCGAAATAGGATTCGTTATAAGGCCCCGGCGTCAACAGCACGGCGCGGTCGCGCCGCGACTGGGCCAGGCCCAGGATATTTTCGCGATAGGCGTTGAAGAAGCTGGCCAGCCGCGCCACGCGCATGTCGCCAAAGGAATCCGGAAAAGTCTGGCTGACCACCAGGCGGTTCTCCAGCGCATAGCCCAGCCCGCCCGGCGCATCGGCGCGTGACGCCATCACCCGCCATGAGCCGTCGGGCTCGCGCGCCAGGTCGGCGGAATACAGATGCACATGCACCTCGCCCGCCGGCTTGGTGCCGTGCAGGGGGCGCAGGAATTGCGGATGGCCATAGATCAGGTGCGGCGGCAGATGGCCTTCAGCAATCACGCGCTGCTCGCCGTAGATATCGCCCAGCAGCGCATCGGCCAGGCGGGCGCGCTGGATCACGGCGGTTTCGATATTGCGCCAGTCCGCCGCCGAAAGAATGAAGGGGACGATATCGAGCTGCCAGGGCCGGGTCTGCCCCGCCGTCTCGTCATAGACATTATAGGTGACGCCATTGTCGCGCACCATCGCGCCGGCAGACGCGCGCCGGCGCGCATATTCTCCCGGCGGCAGGCCCGTCAGGGTCTTGGCGAACATCCGCCAATGGGGACGGATCAGCCCTTCTTCATCGCGCAATTCGTCGAAACGTGCGGCTTGGGCAAGGGAAGACTGAGCGAGTGAAGTTTCGGACACGGTGTTTGTTTATGATCCCCGACGCAGGTCCAATGTATAGGGAAAATCGGGGTTTGCATCCAACCGGGGCGGCACAAACACACCGCCCGTCCCTCCAAAAGGCGCAAAGCGGGCCAACCGGCGCCCTTCCGCTTCATAGGCATTGACCGGAAAGATCTCGGGGTTGCGGCCGCCGGGATGAGCGACATGATATGTGCAACCGCCGATGGCGCGTTTGCGCCAGCCATCCCAGATTTCGATGGTCAGCGGCGCATGCGGCTTGATGGTGGGGTGCAGCCCATGCGCCGGCTGCCACGCCTTGAAGCGCACACCACCGACACCAGTACTCTGTGCGACATTGCGCAGCGGCACCGGCCTGCCATTGACCAGCACTTGATGCCGGCCCTCGACCAGGCCGCTGGCCTTGACCTCCAGCCGTTCCACCGAACTGTCCACATAGCGCACGGTGCCGCCGACAGCGCCTTCTTCGCCCATCACATGCCAGGGCTCCAGCGCGGTGCGCAGTTCCAGCCTGACATTTTCGTATTGCACTTCGCCCAGCATGGGGAAGCGGAATTCCCAATGCGGCTTGAACCAGGCTGCATCAAACGCAAAGCCATGATCATTCATATCGGCAAGGACGTCTTCGAAATCGGCCCAGACGAAATGCGGCAGCATGAAACGGTCATGCAGCGCCGTACCCCAGCGCACCAGTTTCTCTTGATAAGGTTCGCGCCAGAAACGCGCGATCAGGGCGCGCAGCACCAGCTGCTGCGCCAGCGACATCTCGGCATGGGGCGGCATTTCAAAGCCGCGAAACTCAACAAGTCCCAACCGGCCGGTGGGGCCATCGGGCGAATAGAGCTTGTCGATGCAGATTTCGGTGCGGTGGGTGTTGCCCGCCACATCGGTCAGAAGATTGCGGAAGATGCGGTCCACAAGCCAGGGCGGAATATTGGCGGCGGTGCGCGGCGGCACTTCGTCAAAGGCGATTTCCAGTTCGTACAATGAATCATGCCGGGCTTCGTCCATGCGCGGCGCCTGGCTGGTCGGCCCGATGAACAGGCCCGAAAACAGATAGGAGAGCGAGGGATGATTTTGCCAATAAGCCACCAGGCTTTTCAGCAGATCGGGCCGGCGCAAGAAGGGACTGTCCGCCGCCTGGCCCGCGCCCACAACAATATGATTGCCGCCGCCGGTGCCGATATGGCGGCCATCCAGCATGAATTTCTCCGCCGACAGGCGTGAGGCGGCGGCCTCTTCATAGACGATCTTGGTGATGTCCACCTGCTCCTGCCAGTCCTTGGCGGGATGGATGTTCACTTCGATGACGCCGGGGTCCGGCGTGACTTTCAGCACATTGATGCGCGGATCATAGGGCGGCGGATAGCCTTCGATGTGGATCGCCACATCCAGTTCCTCGGCGGCCTCTTCGATGGCGCTGAGCAGGGCGAAATAATCCGCCGCCGTATTGGTGGGCGCCATGAAAATGCACAAGCGGCCATCACGCGGCTCGATGGTCATGGCCGTGCGCACGGCAACGGCCGGGGCCGCGACCGGCAGCGGCCTGTTGGTGACCGGCAGGACTTCGCCTTCCAGAATCTTGTCGTGGCCGTTGCGATAGCCCTGACCTGAAGAATCGCGCGCGCCCAGCGGCGGCAGGGGATCGAACGGGTCCGGCGGCGGCACAAAGCTGCGATAGGCCGGGGGAATATGGGGCAGTGAATTCAAGGGCAAACGCAGGCCCATGGCGCTGTCACCGGGAATTAATTGCACCCGGCCCGAGCGGGTCTTCCAATGTTCCGACAGCCAGCCGCCCTGCAGGCTGCGCTCCACCGGCAGGATATAACCGACGGCCTGCGACAGGCCCTGCTCGAACACGCGCGCCAGGCGGGCGCGTTCTTCCTTGTCGTCCAGCTTGGAATTGGTCGGCTCCACATTGTCGGGCAAAGCGCGTTCCTTGCCGACATGATGCCAAAAATCTTCAAAGGCCGGCGTGGCGTAGGACGGATCCAGTCCAAGTTTTTTGGCGATGGATTGCGTCAATTGCCGTGCATCGTCAGCGGTGGGCTGAAAGTTGGCGCGTTCCGGCGCGATGCGCTCGGCATTCTTCCAGATAGGAATGCCATCGGCGCGCCAGTAAAGCGCAAAGGCCCAGCGCGGCAAAGATTCGCCCGGGTACCATTTGCCCTGGCCGTAATGCAGCAAGCCGCCCGGCGCGAAACGATCGCGCAGACGCCGGATCAGGGTATCGGCCAAGGCCCGCTTGTTGCCGCCCACCGCGGCGGTGTGCCATTCGGGCGAGGTGCGATCGTCAATCGAAACAAAGGTCGGCTCGCCGCCCATGGTGAGGCGCACATCGCCCTGGTTCAGCGCTGCGTCCACCTGGTCGCCCAGCTTTTCAATCTCAGCCCATTGCTCCGGGCTGTAGGGCTTGGTGACGCGCGGGGTCTCGAACACCCGTTCGATCGTCATGTCGAAATCGAATAACACTTCGCTTTTCTCGACGCCGCCGCTGATCGGCGCGGCCTGGGTCGGATTGGCGGCGCAGGCCAGCGGAATATGGCCTTCGCCCGCGAACAGGCCCGAGGTGGGGTCAAGTCCCACCCAGCCGGCGCCCGGCAGATAGACTTCGCACCAGGCATGCAGGTCGGTGAAATCCTGCGACGCGCCAGACGGGCCATCCAGTGATTTCACATCGGCTTTGAGCTGGATGAGATAGCCGGAGGCAAAGCGCGCCGCCAAACCCAGATGACGCAGCACCTGTACCAAAAGCCAGGACGTATCACGGCAGGAGCCGGATTTCTTGGTGAGGGTTTCTTCCGGCGTCTGAATGCCCGGCTCCATGCGGATCAGATAGCCGATCTCGCGGCTCAGAAGCGCATTGAGGTCGAACAGGAAATTGGTGGTCTGCTTTGTTTCGCGCGGCAGGGCGGCGACAAAGGCGTCAAAGCGCGCGCCGCAATCGCGGGTGCGCAGATAGGGCTCAAGCTCCGCCTTCAAATCGGCGCTATAGGCGAAGGGAAAATTCTCCGCTTCCGGTTCCAGGAAAAAATCGAACGGGTTGATGACATCCAGCTCGACGGTCAAATCCACCGTGACGGAAAAATGATCGGTCTTTTCCGGCATCTGGATGCGCGCCAGCCAGTTGGACTGGGGGTCCTGCTGCCAGTTGAGGAAATGATTCTGCGGCTCGACCGTCAGGGCATAGGACAGGATTTTGGTACGGCAATGCGGTGCCGGCCTCAGGCGTACCGTTTGCGCGCCCACGGCAATCGCCCGGTCATAGCGATAACGGGTGGCATGATGGATGGCGACTTGGATGCTCATGGAAGCCCCTGTGAAGAAAGATTATGCCGCAACTGCGAAGAAGCCGCCACCGGCAGACGCGCCGCAGCCAAATGTCGCCGGAACCGGGTTAAAAAACCGGCGTTTACCTTGGGAATTTCCGAAAGTTTGTATCTGTGAAGCTATTTAGCTGTCAGGCCTGCGGGCAGGTTCTGTTTTTCGAAAATGTGCGCTGTGAGCATTGCGGCCATGTTCTGGGCTATCTCCCTGATCGGGCTACAGTTTCTGCTCTGGAGCCGCTGCAGGGGGACGCTTGGAATGCGCTGGCGGCGCCTGAAACGACCTACAAATTCTGCCGCAACACCGTTTTTGGGGTCTGCAATTGGATGGTCCGGGCGGACGACGAAGCCGGTTATTGTGCCGCCTGCCGCCACAATCGGCTGATCCCGGACCTGGCTATCCCCGGCAATGCAGAACTCTGGGCCAAGATCGAGGCCGCCAAGCGCCGCCTGTTCTACACCCTGCTGCGCCTGCATCTGCCGCTGGAAAACCGCATTGATAATCCCGAGCATGGCCTGGCCTTCGACTTCCTGGCCGACGAAGCTCAGTCCCATGCCCACAATGTCATGACCGGCCATGACAATGGCCTGATCACGTTGGCGTTGCGGGAAGCCGACGATGCGGTGCGCGAAAAGGTGCGCGGCGAAATGGGCGAACCATACCGTACTTTGCTGGGCCATTTCCGCCATGAGAGCGGGCATTATTTCTGGGACCGGCTGATCAGCGACGATGAAACGAAGTTGGCGGAATTCCGCGCTTTGTTCGGTGACGAGCGCGAGGATTACAACGCCGCGCTGCAACGCCATTACAACGAAGGCGCGCCGGCCTTCTGGCAGAATGAATTTGTCAGCGTCTATGCCACCACACATCCATGGGAAGACTTCGCTGAAACCTGGGCGCACTACCTCCACATTGTGGACACGCTGGAAACCGCGCGCTCCTTCGGTATCAAGGTGAAGCCGCGCGTCGCGCCCAGTGAATTGGCGGCCGTCGTGGATTTCGATGCTCACAACGCCACCAGTATGGCGCAACTGATCGACGCCTGGTTGCCGATCGGCTTCGCGGTCAACAGCCTCAACCGTTCGATGGGGCAGCCTGATCTTTATCCCTTTGTGCTGGCGCCCAAGACGATCGAGAAACTGGCCTTCATCCATGCCTTGACGCATGCGGTCAAAGGGGGGGGCGCCGCGGACGTTGAAGGCCGTTGAAGCCGCCAAGCAGGCTGCGGTGGCCTGAGGCTTTTTGCGCCATGCGCGAGGAGAGGGCCGTTAACGCGTTAACCCTGTCACCGCTTTGTGCTCCCAATTTGAGACGTCCCAATTTAGAACGTCTCGTATTGAAACAACGCGCCGGTTGCCCACGACGCTTTTGAACGATGGCCCGCAAAGCCATCGAGAAGGAGAGTGTGGTGAAGGTTCGTACATACGGCGCCCTGATGGGCGCACTTCTGACAATTTCATCTGTGGAAGCGGCGGAAGCTGCGACTTGCGACTGCATCGTCAAGCTGCCCAAGCACCATGCCGTCACTCTGCGCCATGCCCCGGCGCATATCGTTCATCACGCCAGTGGTGCCGACGCGGAATATGCCCAGTCCTATTACAATTATAATTCCTCAAGCCGTATCGGCGAGGTGTTTGTCCGCAGCGAGCCTGCACCGGTGATGCAGCAGCAAAACTGGCAGGTAGCGCCCAACGACGCCCATATCCGTTTTTATCACGATGAGCGCGTGGTCTATGGTCCTGCGGTTTATCCGCAGCCTTATTATTCGCCGCCGGCCCCGCAGCCCTATTATCCGCCGCCGGCTTATTATTATCCGCCCGCGCCCGGCGTCAGCCTGGACGATAAAGGCTGGGGCGGCGGCGTCGGCTACGGCATGGCGGATGGTGGCGGTGGCGGTGGCGGCGGCGGTTATGGCGGCCAGGCCTTCTTGTACACCGGCCAGTCCGGCGGACAGGATGCTCCCGCCAATGGCGGCGGCGTCAATCTGCCCGGCGGTTATGGCCCGGGTTATCGCGGCACATGGAATGGCCAGGGCACGCCGACTCAGGGCGGCGGCGCCAGCGTCGGCAAGTAAGGAATTTGCCCCAGGGAAGCACTCGGTCACGCGAAAGCGTGGCCGGGTTTTTCTTTAGCTGCGCAGGGCCATCTTTGCCGCGCGCAGCGCGGCGGTGCGGGGATGGTGGAAATAAACTGCAGCCGGAATTGTCACCATATAAATCAGCAGCGCGCCCGTCAGCGTCGCCCAGGGCCAGGCGATCAGCAGCGCCGCCAGCAGCCCGCCACAAAAGCCGGCGGCCAGGCGATGCTCGCGTTGCAGCCGCATATATTTGATCGAAGGCGTGGGCAGCCGGCTCACCATCATCACCGACGTGATCGCCGTCATGGTCAGCACCAGCCAGGGCTGTTGCACGATATTGGCCACGATCTCGTCACCGGGGCCCCATTGAAAGCTGATCAGCAGCGGCAGCAGCATCATGCAGGCAGCAGCCGGTGTGGGCAGGCCGGTGAAATAAGGGTCGGATTTTGTGGCGCCTTCGTCGCGCACACTTTGCACATTGAAGCGCGCCAGGCGGATGGCGCTGGCGGCGCAAAAGATCAGCGTGGCGATCCAGCCGGACACGCCCATGCGCGACAGGCTCCAGCTATACATGATGATGCCCGGCGCCATGCCGAAGCTGACAAGATCGGCTAGGCTATCGAGCTGCGCGCCAAAGCGCGTATCGGCGCCCAGCAGACGCGCCGCGCGCCCGTCCAGCATGTCGAAAATCATGGCGAAAACCACGCCGGCCACCGCGCTTTTCCAATCGCCCTGCAGGGCAAAGCGAATGGCGGTGGCGCCGGAACAAAGCCCCAGCAACGTCAGGGTGGAAGGCACCAGCTTGCTGATGGAAAGATCTTCCAGCTTTTCCAGCCGGGCCGCCACGATCTGGCGCGCCTTGGCGCGGCGCGTGCCGCGCTTGGGTTTGTGCTCATGCGGCTTATGCTCGTGGGGCCTGTGCTCGCCGTCGTGAAAACCGTCCGTGTTCATGCGAACCTCGCCAGCACTGTCTCGCCGGCGCGCACCTTGCTGCCGGGCGCGGCGAGAATCTCGCAGCCGGGCGGAAGATAGACGTCAACCCGGCTGCCGAAGCGGATAATGCCAAAACGTGCGCCCCGTTGCACCCCCTCTGCGGGCAGGACATCGCAGACGATCCGGCGCGCCACCAGCCCGGCAATCTGCACCACGGCCAGATCCTTGTCCTCGGAACTGGCCCCAGCCGGGCGCAGCCGCAGCGACATGCGCTCATTAAAGACGCTGGCCTTGTCGAAGGAGGCATTGAAGAATTTTCCCGGCCGGTAGGCCCGGGCGATGATCGTGCCGCTTACCGGATTGCGGTTCACATGCACGTTGAAGACATTCATGAACACCGAAAGCCGGGGCCGCAGCGCCGGGCCCAGCCCCAATTCTTCCGGTGGCACGGCATCCACCAGCGGCAGCAGCTTGCCGTCGGCGGGACAGATGATCAGGCCATCTGCTGTGGGCGTAACGCGCTCGGGGTCACGAAAAAAGGCGATGCACCAGATGGTGACCGGCAGCAGCAGCCAGCCCAGTGCTGGCGCCAGCAGCGCGGCGATCAGATTCACCGCCGCGAAGAGAGCGATAAACGGCCAGCCCTCGCGATGAATGGGCATGGTGCGGATTAAACCCGCCCGCCGCTGAACGGGAAGGAGCCGAAGCCGCCCGCCTTGACGTTACCCTTGAGCGTGTCGCCTTCCACCGTGCCGGCAAATTCCAGGGTCATCGGCATGGGTGTGGTGATATTGGCCGACCAGCTCACGGCATTGCCGTCCGCCTTGCCGTTGGCCAGGGCCTGGGACGAACCTTGCGCATGCTGGGTGCCGGTCAGCGCCCCGTCCTTCGCCACAAGTTCAAGCTTGGCCTTCTGCGCCCCCAGCGGCGAATTGATTGTGATTTCCCAGGTTCCATCGATGGCCATGCTCTACTCCCTGTATGACGCGGGCATCTAAGGGAGGGCGCAAGGCGAAAACAAGGAAAACCCGAGCCGCCAACTTTCCATAGTATAAACAAAGGCTTGGTGCCCAGAAGATTGGCGGGCGCAATTTCGTGGAAGGCATGCTAACGCCTGCCCCATGAGCAAGCGCCCCACCATCACCATCAAGCCCCGCGAAGGCCGCAAGGCTCGCCTGGGTTCCCCCTGGATTTTCTCCAACGAAATCGTGATGGACGCCGCCGCCAAAGCGCTGCCGCCCGGCGCGCTGGTGCACGTCAAGCATGATGACGGCCAGGATGCCGGCACCGGCTATTTCAATTCCAAAAGCCTGATCGCGGTGCGCCTGCTGGCGCGCGAAAATGGCGCGGCCATAGACGCGACGTTTTTCACGGGCCGTCTCAAGCGGGCGCTGGCGCTGCGCGACATGCTGTATTCCAAGCCTTTCTATCGCCTGGCGCATGCCGAAGGCGACGGATTGCCGGGCCTGACGATTGACCGCTTCGGCGATGTCGTGGTGGTCCAGGTCACCACCGCCGGCATGGAAGCGCTGCTGACGCCGCTCAAGATGGCGCTCGAAACGGTGCTGGCGCCCGCCAGCATCATTTTGCGCAATGACACATCCGCGCGTGCCCTGGAAGGGCTGGAATCCTATGTCCGCGCCGAGAAAGGCGAGATGGGCCGCATCGCCGTGGAAGAAAACGGCGCGCGCTATTTCGCCGATCTGGGCCAGGGCCAGAAGACCGGCTGGTATTATGACCAGCGCGACAATCGCGCCTTCATCGCCGGGCTGGCGAAAGGCAAGTCGGTGCTCGATGCCTATTCCTATACCGGCGGCTTCGGCATCCTGGCGGCCAAGGCTGGCGCCACGGAAACCGTCTGCCTCGACAGTTCTGCCCCGGCCCTGACCTTGGCGGAAGAAAGTGCGGCGGCCAACAAGATTTCGCTCAGCGCCGTCAAAGCCGATGTGTTTGAGGAATTGGAACGGCTGGCGGCCCAGAAAGAAGTGTTCGACATTGTCGTTGCCGATCCGCCGCCTTTTGTGAAATCCAAAAAGGATCTGGAGCCCGGCGCCAAGGCCTATCGCAAACTGGCGCGTTTGGCCGCTGCCGTCACCAAGCCGGGCGGCACGCTGTTATTGGCCTCCTGCTCGCACAATATTCCCACCGACCGCTTCGCCGCCGAATGCGCCGCCGGCATCATGCGCAGCGGCCGCAAGGCCAGCCTGATCCGCAGCGCGGGCGCAAGCCCCGACCATCCGGTCCATCCGATGTTGCCGGAAAGCGCATACTTAAAGTCGCTCGTGTACGCCTTGGATTGATGGGGCGCGGGTCTTTTGCCCTCTGGCGTCGTCGCGCGTGCTCACGTGCGTCCGCACGCTCCGCGCGACGCTCCTAGCCAGCGGCCAAAATCCCTCGCGCCGCGGTTGCTTCAGATAGTTACTTGAGTGCCCAGTTCGACGGTGCGTCCCGGCGGCAGGTGATAGAAGCGTGCGGGCGAAAGCGCGTTCGATGCCAGCCACATATACAGCGCCACGCGCCAGCGCGGCAGGCTGGGATGCTCGCCCGGCACCAGGGTTTCGCGGCCCAGGAAAAACGTCACGCTGTCCATGTCCATTACGAGGCCATGCGTCCGCGCCGCCGCGAAGGCGTCTTCGAGATTTGGCGTTTCGAAAAAGCCATAGACCAGGCGAACCGAGAAAAAGCCCTTGCCCAGCTTTTCCACCGTGACGCGCCGCGACGGCGGCACCACCGGCGTATCGGCCACCGTCACCGTTGCCAGCACCACGCGTTCATGCAGCACACGGTAATGCTTCAGACTGTGCAGCATGGCATTGGGAATAATGTCGCTGCGCGGGCTCATGAAGATGGCGGTGCCCGTTATGCGCTGGCTGTATTTGTCGGCGCGGGCCAGGAACAGATCCAGCGCCAATGAATTGTCTCGCATCTTTTCCAGATGCAGCCGCCGTCCCACCCGCCAGGTGTCCATCAGGACAAAGACCACAGCTGCGGCGGCCAATGGCAGCCAGCCGCCTTCCAGAACCTTCAGGCTGTTGGAAGCCAGGAAAGTCACGTCAACCAGTCCCAATACGCCGAACAGCGCATAAACGGCGGGCCGCGGCCACTTCCAGCGATAGATGGCGATCATGCCGACAAGCACAGTGGAAATCACCATCACGCCCGTCACCGCGATGCCATAGGCGGTGGCCAGCGCGGCGGAAGATTTGAAGATCAGTACAATCAGCACCACGCCAACGCACAGCATGACATTGATGCGGGGCACATAAATCTGCCCTTCCTCGGTCGCCGAAGTGTGGCGGATTTCCATGCGCGGCAACTGGCCCAGCTGCACCGCCTGGCGGGTGATGGAAAAGACGCCGCTGATCACCGCCTGGCTGGCGATGATGGTGGCCATTGCGGCCAGCGCCACCATTGGGTAATGCGCCCAGCTTGGCACCATGGCGTAAAACAGGAAGCTCGCGGCGGCTGGCCGCGACAACAGCAGCGCGCCCTGGCCGAAATAATTCAGCAGCAAGGCGGGCAGCGCGAAATAGAGCCAGGCCCAGCGAATGGCACGGGCCCCGAAATGGCCCATATCGGCATACAGCGCCTCGCAGCCTGTCACCGCCAGCACCACCGAACCCAGCGCCACAAAAGCCGTCCAGGGCTCACGCAGAAACAGGTTCACGCCATACATCGGATTGACGGCGCGCAGGATCTGCGGCGCCTTGAGAATGGCGGCCGCGCCCAGCACGCCCAGCACGATGAACCACAGCACCATCACCGGCCCGAACAGCTTGCCGATAGCCTCCGTGCCGCGGCTTTGGATCAGGAACAATCCGATCAGGATCACCAAGGTCAGTGGCACGACAAAGGGCGCAAAACTGCTGTTGCCGACACTGATGCCTTCCAGCGCTGACAGCACGGAGATGGCGGGCGTGAGCATGCCGTCGCCATAGAACAGCGCCAGCCCCAGCAAGGCCGCGATGCCGATGGCGGTCTTGGCCTTGCGGTTGACGGGGGACCGGTGCGCCAGCGCCGCCAGCGCCATCACGCCGCCTTCGCCATGATTGTCGGCGCGCATGATGAAGCCGACATATTTGATCGACACCACCACGATCAGCGCCCAGAAGATCAGGGACAGCACGCCATAAACGGCAAAGGGCGGCGGCGTGTTGCCGCCGGCGGCCAGGGCGCTTTGACCCATGGCGTAAAGCGGCGAGGTGCCGATATCGCCGAACACCACGCCCAGCGCGCCAAGGGTCAGCCACAATTCCTGCTTCAGCGTATGATGCTTTTTTTCCATCATCAGATTGCGATCTGGGTACCGAGCTCTACAACCCGGTTTGGCGGCAGATGATAAAAGCGCGCCGGCGACAGAGCGTTGCCCGCCAGGGTGCGATAGAGCCAGTTGCGCCAACGGCTGAGTTCGGAATGTTCGGCGGGCACCAATGTTTCGCGGCCGATGAAGAAGGTGGCGGTGGTGACGTCCAGCGCCAGGCCGAAGCGGCGGGCATCTTCCATTGCCTGGGGGACATCCGGGGTCTCGAAAAAGCCGTGATGGATGCGCACGGCATAAAAGCCCTTGCCCAGCTTCTCGACTTCGATGCGCTTGTTGGCGGGTACCAGCGGGGTGTCTTCCACCGACACGGTGGCGATCACCACGCGCTCATGCAGCACCTTATTGTGCTTGAGATTGTGCAGCAGCGCGCCGGGCACGACATCGGTGCGCGATGACAGGAATACGCCCAGCCCGGCAACGCGCTGGGCGCTTTTGTCGGCGCGTTCCGGGAACAGGGCCAGCGGCAGGGATTCCGAACGCACTTTTTCCATATGCACGCGGCGGCCGCGCCGCCATGTGTCCATGCCGACAAAGACACCGAATGCAATCAGCAGGGGCAGCCAGCCGCCTTCGGGAATCTTCAGCGAGTTGGCCGAGAAGAACAGCAGATCGCTGATTCCAATTGCCCCGAACAGGCCGATCACCACCGCCGGGTTCCAGCGCCATTGCTTGCCCGCCACGATGCTGGCGTTGAAGGTATCAATCACCATGACGCCGGTCACCGCGATGCCATAGGCGGCGGCCAGGGCGCCGGAGCTGCGGAAAATCAGCACGATCAGCACCACGCCCACCGCCAGAAAGGCGTTCATGCGCGGCACATAGATCTGGCCGTAATCGGTGGCGGAGGTGTGGCGAATTTCCATGCGCGGCAACTGGCCCAGCTGCACCGCCTGCTGGGTCATCGAGAAGACGCCGGTTATCACCGATTGGCTGGCGATGATGGCGGCCAGGGTCGCCAGCATCACCATGGGCAGATGCGCCCAGTGCGGAATCACGGAAAAGAAAGCAATGGAGGCCTCGCCCGGATTGCGCAGCAAGGCGGCGCCCTGGCCAAAGTAATTCAGCATCAAGGCCGGCAGCGCCACGAACAGCCAGGCATATTGAATGGGGCGTTTGCCGAAATGGCCCATATCGGCATACAGCGCCTCGCAGCCCGTCACCGCCAACACCACGGCGCCCAGGCTGACAAACGCCACCCAGGGTGCATTCAAAAACATCTCCAGCGCATAATAGGGATTGACCGCCGCCAGAATGGCCGGCGTGCGCACCAGCGAAAGAAACCCAAAAGCACCCAGCACAAAGAACCACAACAGCATCACCGGCCCAAACAGTCTGCCCAATTTGTGGGTGCCACTGCTCTGCATCAGGAACAGGCCGATCAGGATCGCCACTACCAGCGGCACGACCATCGGCGCGAAGCGCGGCGTTTCCACGGTCAGGCCTTCCACCGCCGACAAGACGGTGATGGCCGGTGTCAGCATGCCGTCACCAAAAAAGAGCGCCAAGCCGATAATGGCGCCGATGCCGATAGTGGCCTTTACTTTGCGCGTCAGGCCCTGGCTGCGATGCGCCAGCGCGGCCAATGCCAGAGTGCCGCCTTCGCCGTTATTGTCGGCGCGCATGATGATGAGGACATATTTGACCGTCACCACCAGGATCAGCGCCCAGAAAATCATTGAGAGCGAACCCATCACGGCAATGTGATTGGCCAATCCGCCTTCGGTGGCGAGCACAGTCTGGCGCAGGGCGTAAAGCGGGCTGGTGCCGATATCGCCGAACACCACACCCATGGCGCCCAACATGAGTCCCGCCATGTTGCGGCGGTCAGGAACGCGATGCACCGGCGTTTCCACCGGCGCCCGGGCAAGGGCGGGCGCATCGGCAAAGGGATCGCCGGATACCAGGCCAGTCTCAGGCTGCGGAAGGGTCAAGGGCGGGTGAGACTTTGCATGAATGGAAAACGCGACAACGCCGCATCCTTTGCTTGTCTGCGGGCTTTGGCCCGTTCGCGAAGGCCGGGACGATATTCCTACCCCCATTCGGCGCAAGTGGGCGAGGCAGAATGGCGCAGAAAGACTTAAGTCTTTGAATTTGCTAGTTATCGTCCGGAATATCGGCCCGCGCGACCAGTCCGTCATCGGCCTGGGGCGTGGCAGGCACCGGCTCGTGAGGCAGGATGAAGCCCTGCACCGGATAGCTGCGGCCACCCCAATTGCCGGTCTGGATGTTCCAGACACGCACCGCGGTCCAGTCATTGTGGGCGCTGACATCCTCGACCGGATCATTCACATAGATCGAACCGTCATCCAGCCAGTTGGAATGATCCACCCGGATCTCGCGGTCGGAAATGATTTTGCGCACCACCGCGACATGGCCGCGATCGGGGCCGGCATATCCTGCAAGCACCATTACCGCGCCGCTGGACGGGCTCTGCACGCGGGAAAATTTGTTCGCCGCCTGCGCCCACCAGGTATTGGCGTCGCCGAATATTTTCACGCTGGAATGTTCGCGCGCATAGGGCGCGCATTGGATAGGCTTCTGGCCGGTATTTTCCACCACATTGCGGCGGGCTCGCGCGGCATGGCGTGATAGGGCGCGGCGTCTTCCATGCTGCTGGCGCAACCGGCCAGTGCAAACAGCAGGGCGCCTAGCGCCGCAAGCTTTGCAAACATCGTCTGCATGAAAACAACCCCGGAGCCACAACACCCGGATGGACGCTAGAACAGCGCCCGCAAAAACGGGGTTAGGGCATTGCTTAAAATTTGAAGCAATCGGGTTAACGACTCGATAACGATTGTGGCTATTCGCCCGGCGTGATGCGCTGGCGGATGGGTTCGCTCCGGCCCGAAGCGGCGCCCATGGCGCCGATCGAAACCAGTCCAGAGACGGCGAAGACAAAAAACAGCGCGCTCCAATTGGCAGATTCTGCCAAGGCGACGGTGGCGACGAAAACGCCGACCATCAGTTCAGGCGCACCGCGCCAGCCGCCGGCATGAACTTCGCCGGCGCGCAGGGTGCGGGTGAAATCCATACGGGTGCTGAAAAAGGCTTCGAAGGTGGCGCGTGTGTTTGCCAAAATCAGGCCGGAGGGAAACACCACCGCCAGCACCAATGCCCGATAAAGCTTGCTGGCATGTTCCTGGCCAAGCATGCGCTGGCCCAGCCACAGATAGCCGACCGAACAGGACAGGCCCAGAAAGGTCACGATCAGGCCCAGGATCGCGACGGCGGGATAGGGCGGCAGGCCCACGGACATCATGAAAAGCGATGTCGCGGCGCTGGCGAAAGCCAAGGTGTAGAAGGCAAATTGGCCCATCTGCACCGTCATCGCCGTCTTGGTCCAGAAAGGCAGGGTGCTGTTCCACACCATCGGCAGAAGCTTGCGGGCGCATTGGGCATGGCCCTTGGTCCAGCGCGCCTGTTGCGCGCGCCACGACGCTGCATTGGGCGGCAATTCGCCGGGCACGACCAGGTCGGACACCATGGCGCCGCGCCAGCCTTTCATCATGCAGCGCATGGAAAGATCCAGATCCTCGGTCAAGGTATCGCCGGTCCAGCCGCCGCCATTCTCGATCGCGGCACGGCTCCAGACACCGGCACTGCCATTGAAGCTCATCGGCAGCCCGGCGCGGAAGCGCGCTTCCTGTTCCACCGCGAAATGCGAATCCAGAAGTAGGCCCTGCACCCGCGTCAACCAGTTCAAGTTGCGGTTATTGTGGCCCCAGCGCGCCTGGACAAAGGCCAGGCCGTTGTCGGCGATCAGCGCCGGCACGGTGCGGCGCAGAAAATCGGACGGCGGCACAAAATCCGCATCGAAGATGGCGACATAGGGCGCGTCAGAGTGGCTGAGACCGAAAGCGAGATTGCCCGCCTTGAAGCCTTTGCGGTCGCCACGGCGCAGCAGCTGAAGGTTGACGCCATCCGGCACCAGGCCAACAAGGCCGGCCGCCAGCGCTGCGTGGTTTTCTTCCGTGCCGTCATCCAGAAGCTGGATCGTCAGGCGGTCGCGGGGCCAGTCCAGTGCACAGGCTGCTGCCGCAACACGCAGGGCGAGATAGCCTTCGTTGCAGACCGGCAATTGCACCAGCACGTGCGGAAAATCGGAATCGGAAAGCTGCGCCATCGGCACCTTGGGCGCGGTACGGGACACCCGTACCCAGGCCAGCATCGCCAGTTGGACCGACAGCGTGCTGACGGCGATCAGGATGAGGGCGAGGAAGAAGGAGAGGATATAGCCGAGCATGGCGAAGGTTCAGGCCCCCAAGGCTTCTTCTTACCGGGGTTAACGCAGCCCATCCCCGGGCGGGCGCAATTCCGGCATTTAGATGGCCCGCCAGCGGGCTGTGCTGCAACGCACCCGCCGACCTTCTTATGCCCGGCGACTATTAGCAAGGGGGCTTGATTGGAAACGGAAAAACCGCCCCGGCGGCATCCTGAACAGGAAGAAACTTGCCTGCTTTCCGGGGGTTACCATATTTGATGTCATCCGCCGGAGCCGCCATGCCCAAATCCGCGAATATTCTCAAGGCGGCCGCCGCCAGCCTCCTGATGCTGGCGCTGTCGGCCTGTGTCCAGCCGGCGCCCTTTGCCCCTCGGGGGGCAGGCCAGCAGACCGGCTATACGGATCGCCAGCTTGCCCAAAATCGCTGGCGCGTCACCTTCACCGGCAATTCGGCCACCCCGCGCGAACAGGTCGAGGATTTTCTGCTGCTGCGCGCCGCCCAGGTCACCCTGGCGGCAGGCGGCAGCCATTTTCTGTTCGACAGCCGCGACACCCAGGCCAAGACCCGTGTCACGGCCATTCCGGAATATGAGCCGGGTCCCTATTGGGGCCGCGGCTGGCGGTTTCGTCCCGGCTTTGGCTATGACCCGTTGGGGCCTGATGTGGATATCATCACCACCACCAGTTTTCAGGCCTATGCCGAAATTGTGATCCTGACGGACGATCAGGCGTCGCATGAACCGCGCGCGGTGGACGCCAAAGCGGTGATCGCGCATCTGGCGACCCCGCCAACAGCGTCAACACCGCCGGTCTAGGCGCTCCGCCGGATGCGAAACTGGTTGTGATCAGCCAGGTGCGTCACGCTTTCGACGGTGTGGCCTTCTTCGCTGCACATATGGGGAATGTCCACCACCGCCAGGGGGTCGTTGGCAAGCACCGTGATCGCAGTGGCAGGCGGCAAACGCGCCAGCGCCCGGCGGGCCATCAGGGCCGGAAGCGGACATTTCAGTCCCCTCAAATCCAGCGTCTCGTCTTCCATCGGCCTTATGTGTCAGCGCTTGCGCGGCGGGTCAACGCGGACCAATCTTGGGTTTAGGGAAACGCCATGACTCTCATCGCCGCGATAAGGCGCGAATATACGTATCTCACCAGCATCGGCCGCACCGTGTGGATGCTGCGGCTGGTGACGCCCAGCGCCAGGCGCACCATCGTGGATATTGTCGAGGGCTGGGCGCGCAAAACGCCTGATGCGCCGGCGGTTTATTATCTCGACACGGTGATGAGCTACCGGGCGCTGGATGCCCGCGCCAATGCCTATGCCCATTGGGCGCTGTCGCTGGGTCTGAAGCAGGGCGATGCCGTGGCGCTGTTCATGGACAATCGCCCGGATTTTCTTTGCGCCTGGCTGGGGCTGTTCAAGGCGGGCCTGTGCGCCGCCCTGATCAACACCAACCAGCGCGGCCAGCCGCTGGCCCATTCCATCCAGATCGTGGGCGCCCGCCATGTCATTGTCGGCGAGGAACTGGCGGCTAGCCTGCCCGAGGCCGAACCTTTTTTCGACGCCAAGCCGAAGATCTGGATTCAGGGAGAGAAGAACAATCTCGACGTCGCTTTGGACAGCGCTCCAACCGCGTCTCCGCGCCGCGGCCCGCGCGCCGGTATCACCGGCAAGGACCGCGCCTTTTTCATTTATACCTCCGGGACCACGGGCCTGCCCAAAGCCGCCAATTTCAGCCATATGCGGCTGCTCTTTATGATGACCGGCTTTTGGGGTGCGCTGAAACCCACGCAAAGTGACCGCATCTACAATCCCCTGCCGCTTTATCACGCCACCGGCGGTGTCTGCGCCGTGGGCCTGGCGCTGGGCCGCGGCGGCGCGCTGATCATCAAGAAGCGTTTCTCGGTCAGCGAATTCTGGAACGATCTGCACAAATACGACGCCACCATCTTTGTCTATATCGGCGAATTGTGCCGCTATCTGCTCAACGCGCCGCCGGGACCGCATGAAAAGGACCATCATGTGCGCGCCATCACTGGTAACGGCCTCAGACCGGAAATATGGCGGGAATTCCAGACCCGCTTCGCCATCCCGCGCATCGTGGAATTTTACGGCGCCACCGAAGGCAATGTTGCGATGCTGAATTACGACGGCACCATCGGCGCGGTTGGCCGGGTGCCCGAATATGCCGAAAAGCTGTTGCCCACCCGGGTGGTGCGTTTTGATGTTGAACGCGAAATGCCGGTGCGCGGCCAAGACGGTCTTTGTATCGAAAGCGAGCCGGGTGAGGTGGGCGAAGCCATTGGCGGCATTTCCCAGCGCGCCGGCCGCAATTTCGAGGGCTATACCAAACAGTCCGAAACCGAAAAGAAAATCCTGCGCGATGTTTTCGCCAGGGGCGATGCCTGGTTTCGCACCGGCGACCTGATGCGCCGCGACAGCCACGGCTATTTCTATTTCGTCGACCGCATCGGCGACACTTTTCGCTGGAAGGGCGAGAATGTCGCCACCAGCGAAGTATCCGAGGCGCTCTCCACCATACCGGGCATCCGCGAGGTCAATGTCTATGGCGTGGTGGTGCCGGGCATGGACGGGCGCGCCGGCATGGCGGCGCTGGTGGTGGATGGCGGCTTTGATATTGCAAGCCTGGCGCACCGGCTGGACGGAAAGCTGGCGTCTTACGCGCGGCCCGTCTTCCTGCGTTTGCAACCGCAAATCGCCGTCACCGGCACGTTCAAGCAGCGCAAAGTGGAGTTGGTCAAAGACGGGTTTGATCCCGCCGCCTTGCCCGATCCGATCTATTGGCTGGATCCCGCTTTGGCGAGCTATGAACCACTGACACCGGCGCGCTACGCCGAAATCGTCGAAGACAGGATCAAGCTTTAAGCGAAGTCTTTGGCCAATGCCGCGCGTGTCTCGTCGCTCAGCACCGCCATATGGCCGTAATGCTTGTGGTCAACGCCGATCACCACCCGTTCGGTTTTAAACCGTGCGATCTGCTCTGATGTCAGCTTGAAGCGCAGCCAATGCACCGATGAGGTTTTGCCGTCCGCGGTGGTGCGGTCGTCATATTCGGTCGGCGTCGCCGCAATTTTGTCGCCGCCGATTTCCACGAACACGCTCTCTTCGATTCCGCCCAGGGTGAGAAGCGTCGCGTTGCGGCGATTGCCATCCTCAATCTCCAGCATCATGGTGGCAATCAGTTCGTCGCCTTGCGGGATCAGCGGATTATAGGCCTGCAATTCGCCTTCCAGCTGCTCGGCGCCGCCTTTTTCGATGCGCAGCATTTCCTGCACCTGCAGCCACATGGTGGCGTAATTCTCGAAATAGAAGGTGGCAAAGGGTCCAACCTCGACCCGGCGCAGTTTCTTCACCGGCAGCAGATTCTGCTTCAGCGTCTTTCGTTGGCTCTCATATTCCGGCAACGCCAGAATATCTGCGGGGGTGATTTTGCGGGCAGCTTCGGTCATATCGTGTTTCCTCACTTTTACTTGCAACACCTGCCGCTCGCCTAGGCTCGCGGCGTTGCTTCGCTCGAAACGGTCCACCGGACCGTTTCGTTCGCCTACGTCGAATCGCGCAGCAACCCAAACGCGCGCGCCATGATCTGAATCGGATGTTCCGGTTCCTTGGCGGGGGTCGTGGTGTTGTGAAAAATATGCTGCGCCGCCAGCGGGCAATCCGACACGATATGCCCGCGCTGCTGTTTTTCGGCGGCACGAAAAACCGGCTTGCCCACCTTCACGGCCACATCATGCGTGGGCTTGACCACGCCGAAGGTGCCGCCATGGCCTGAGCAGCGCTCGATCACATCCACCGGCGTATCCGGAATCAGCTTCAGCATCTCCGCCGCTTTGGGGCCCATATTCTGGGCGCGGGCATGGCAGGCCAGATGCACCGTGACGCCTTCGGGCAGGGCTTTCATGCCCGACGGCAGACCTTCCTTGCGGGCGATGTCCACGACATATTCGTCAATGTCATAGGTGGCGTCGGCGACGCGTTTGACGTCGGCATTGTCAGGGCAAACCAGGGCCCATTCAAATTTCAGCATCAAGCCGCAGGACGCGGTGAGGGCGACAATGTCGTAACCCTCATCAATCAGCTTCACCAGTTCCTTGGACACTTTGGCAGCATTGGCGGCGACGCGGCCAAGTTCAGCCTGTTCCAGAAACGGCATGCCGCAGCAGCCCGGATAGGCGGCTTTGGTTTCGACACCGATATGATTGAGTACATCGCGCGCCGCCAGGCCCGTGACCGGCTTGTTGTAATTGACAAAGCAGGTGGCATAGAGCGCCGCCTTGCGCTTGCCGTAAGCGGGCGCTGCTTGGTTCGGCGTGATGGGATCGCCGCGATCGGCGGAAATGAAAGTGCGGCTGTGGAATTGCGGCAGATCGGCGTTGCGATCAATGCCCGCGATGTTTTCCATCGCCGCCCGCATCGGCCGGTTGGATTTGTCCGAGGCCCAATTGATGACCGGCGAAGCGATGCGCGCCAGGGTGCCGTTGCGGTCCATTTCCGCCAATTGGCGCTGGGTGAATTCGGTATGGCCTTTTTTTGCTTCGGCAAAACGGTGCCGCAGCATCAGATGCGGAAAATCCAGCTGGAAAGGATGCGGCGGCACATAGGGGCACTTGGTCATAAAGCACATATCGCAAAGCGTGCAGGCTTCGACCACGGGCGCGAAATCTTCCGATTTCACGTCATGCAATTCCTCGCTCGGGCTGGTGTCGATCAGATCGAACAGGCGGGGAAAGGAATCGCACAGATTGAAACAGCGGCGGCAGCCATGGCAGATGTCGAACACCCGCCGCATTTCTTCGTCCAGCTTCGCCGGATCGGCGAAATCGGGATTCTGCCAGTCAATGATGTGACGCGTCGGCGCGTCCAGGCTGCCGTCATGGCTCATGAAATATCCGGTCTAAAAAATATGGCCGCGCAGACGGGTCCGCGCGGCCATTCTCAGGACGCGTGGAACTACTTTCCGAGGCTGTCGAGCGCCTTCTGGAAACGGCCGGCATGGCTCTTTTCCGCTTTCGCAAGCGTCTCGAACCAGTCGGCGATTTCGTCAAAGCCTTCGCCGCGCGCGGTCTTGGCCATGCCCGGATACATGTCGGTATATTCGTGGGTCTCGCCCGCGATCGAGGCTTTCAGATTGGCGTCGGTGGCGCCGATCGGCTCGCCCGTCGCCGGATCGCCCACTTCTTCCAGATATTCCAGATGGCCATGGGCATGCCCGGTCTCGCCTTCGGCAGTGGAGCGGAACACGGCGGCGACATCATTGAAGCCTTCGACATCGGCCTTTTGCGCGAAATAGAGATAGCGGCGATTGGCCTGGCTTTCGCCGGCAAAGGCTTCCTTGAGATTTTCCCAGGTCTTGGTGTTGTTGAGGGCGGGCATGAATGTCTCCTGTGACTGAATCGGCCAGCAGACTGGCCGTGTCCAACCGCCCTGTCAAGCAGTTTAGAATAACTCTAAAGTATGAGAGTCGTTCTCACAGGCCGCGCGACCGGATTTAAGCGCGCTTGACCAGGACCACCACATCAACCCGGTCCACCGTCAGGCCGGGGGGGGCGCTGGGAACGCCCGCAACCGTGATGGATTCGCCGGGGATGTCGATCAGAGTGCCTTCGTCTTCCAGGAAGAAATGCTGGTGATCGCCCGTATTGGTGTCGAAATAGCCGCGCGCCGCATCCACCACCACCTGGCGCAGCAGCCCGGCCTCCGTGAACTGGTGCAGCGTATTATAGACCGTGGCCAGTGACACTTTGATCCCGACACCCGCCACTTCGTCATGCAGGTTTTCCGCCGTCACATGCCGGTCGGGACCGTGAAATAGATGGCTCGCCAGCTCAATGCGCTGGCGGGTCGGGCGCAGACCGGCGGCGCGCAGTTTTTCTGCGGCCAGGGTCGCCATATCCGGGTTTTCGCGCATCGCTTTGCCCATGGGGCCGTTCCTTTTGGCGGGTGGCTGAGCGCTGCCCAAGCCGCCCGATCCCTGCTAACCTGACCCCAGATTACACGTTAGAACGCTTCTAAGCAAGAAACAGTCAAAACAGCCTTGGCGAGGTGGTCCGGGCTGGCCATTTCGGGTAAGGGCGGTGCTCAGGGAAAGCGCCAGTTTTTAAAAGGACAGGACATTGGACAAGCCGCTCAAAAAATCGAGTTTCGACATGGATGGCCTGCTCGCCTGCGCCCGTGGCGAATTGTTTGGTCCCGGCAATGCCCAACTGCCGCTGCCGCCGATGCTGATGTTCGATCGCATTACCTCCATCACCGAAGATGGCGGAGAAGCCGGCAAGGGCGAAATCATCGCCGAATTCGATGTGAACCCCAATCTGTGGTTCTTCAAATGCCATTTTCAGGGCGATCCGGTAATGCCGGGCTGCCTGGGGCTTGATGCGCTGTGGCAGCTGGTGGGTTTTTTCCTCGGCTGGATGGGCGGCATCGGTCGCGGCCGCGCGCTGGGCGTGGATGAAGTCAAATTCACTGGCATGGTGCTGCCCACGGCCAAGAAGATCACTTACATCATCAGCCTCAAGCGCGTGATCATGCGCAAGCTGGTGCTGGGCATCGCTGACGGCATCATGAAGGTGGACGGCAAGGTGATCTATGAGGCCAAGGGCTTGCGCGTCGGTCTGTTCACCGATGCCGCTGCCGCCTTGGCCAACGCCACAGCGCCCGCTTCGGTTTAGCCTTTCGTCGGAGTTTTCATGAAAAGAGTGGTCGTTACCGGCCTCGGCATTGTGTCGTCCATCGGCAACAATGCGCAAGAGGTGACCGAGTCTTTGCGTCACGCCAAGTCCGGCATTGTCACGGCGGATGATTATGTGCGGCTGGGTTTTCGCAGCCAGGTGCATGGCAGCCTGAAAATCAATCTCGACGAAGTGGTAGATCGCAGGGCACGGCGTTTCCAAGGTGATGGCGCGGCCTATTGCTGGGTGGCGATGAACCAGGCCATTGCCGATGCAGGCCTCACCGAGAATGATATTTCCAATCCCCGCACCGGGTTGATCGTGGGTTCTGGCGGACCCAGCACCAAAGCCATCGTCACCGCCGCCGATATCACCCGCGAAAACAAAAGCCCAAAACGCGTCGGCCCCTTTGCGGTGCCCAAGGCGATGTCATCCACCTGCTCGGCCAATCTTTCCACCTGGTTCAAAACCAAGGGCGTGAATTATTCCATCTCTTCGGCCTGCTCGACTTCGGCCAACTGCATCGGCAATGCCTTTGAAATGATCCAGTGGGGCAAGCAGGACATGATGTTCGCCGGTGGCGGCGAGGAACTGGACTGGACCCTCAGCGAATTGTTCGACGCCATGGGCGCGATGTCGTCCAAATATAATGCCACGCCGGAAAAGGCTTCGCGCGCCTATGACAAGAACCGCGACGGTTTTGTCATCTCCGGCGGCGGCGGCATTTTGGTGCTGGAAGAACTGGAACACGCCAAGGCGCGGGGCGCCAAAATCTATGCCGAACTCACCGGTTACGGCGCCACCGCCGACGGCGCCGACATGGTCGCGCCGTCGGGCGAAGGCGCCATCCGCTGCATGCAGATGGCTTTGCAGAATGTGAAAGCGCCGGTGGATTACATCAATCCCCACGCCACCTCGACCCCGGTGGGCGACATTCCCGAAATCAACGCCATCAAGGCGGTGTTCGGCGACAAGATCCCGCCCATCAGCGCCACCAAATCCCTCACCGGCCACAGCCAGGGCGCGGCTGGTGTGCATGAGGCGATCTATTGCTTGTTGATGATGCAGGCCGGCTTCATCTGCGAAAGCGCCAATATCGAGGAACTCGATCCCGCCGTCGAAGGCGCCAATATCGTGCGCAAGCGCATAGACAACGCCGTGATCAACACGGCGCTGTCCAATTCCTTCGGTTTCGGCGGCACCAACGCCTCGCTGGTTTTCCAGCGCCTAGAGAAATGATGTCCCAAAATGGAACAGAAAACCCCGCGAGAGGACATGATGGCTGAGGCCAAAACGGGACTGATGGCGGGCAAGCGCGGCCTGGTCATGGGCGTCGCCAACGACCATTCCATCGCCTGGGGCATCGCCCAGATGCTGGCATCCCAAGGCGCCGAGATCGCCTTTACCTATCAGGGCGACGCCCAGGCCAAGCGGCTGAAGCCGCTGGCCGAGAGCTTGGGCAGCACGCTGGTACTGCCCGCCGATGTCGAAAGCGACGAGCAGCTCGACAGCGTCTTTGCGGAAATCCAGAAGCAATGGGGCGGGCTCGACTTTCTGGTGCATGCCATCGCCTTCTCTGACCGCGATGAACTGAAGGGCCGTTATGTGGATACGTCCCGCAGCAACTTCCTCAAAACCCTCGATATTTCCTGCTATTCCTTCACCGCCGTGGCGCGCCGCGCCTGCGGAATGATGAACCATGGCGGCGCCATGGTGACGCTCTCTTATCTCGGCGCCCAGCGCGTGATGCCCAGTTACAATGTCATGGGTGTGGCCAAGGCGGCGCTGGAAGCCAGCGTGCGCTATCTCGCTGCCGATCTCGGCCAGGACAATATCCGCGTTAACGCCATCTCCGCCGGACCAATGCGCACCCTGGCGGGCAGCGCGGTGGGCGATGCCCGCATGGTGTTCAAGTGGAACAAGAGCGTGGCCCCGCTCAAGCGCTCTGTTGACCTTAACCATGTCGGCGGCGCGGCACTGTATTTGCTTAGTGACCTGTCAGGCGGCGTTACCGGCGAAGTGCATTTCGTCGACGCCGGCTTCAACGTGATCGGCATGCCGCCGACCGCAGATCTGAAGGGTTGGACGCCCTCAGACAATGGAAGTGATGGGAATGGTCATGACGATACAGGTGCCGCATAAGTTAATTCTCGCCACAGCTGCGCTCGTTGCGCTGACAGGGGCCGCCTCCGCGGACTGGCGAAACCAGATCACAGATTTCGATGCCGGCCGGCTCACCAGCCTGGAACAGGCGCGCAGCGATGCGGTGCAACAGGCGCAGACACGCGGCGGCACGGGCGATTTCCGCGCCATCAAGGAAACATTCGAGGCCGACGCCCATGGCGTGCCGGAACGGGCGCTCTATGGCAGCTGGCATTGCCGCCAGATGAAACTGGGCGGCATGACCGGTTACGCCGTGTTCAGCTGGTTCCCCTGCACCATCAGCAAGGTCAATGGCGGGTTGTGGTTTGAAAAACAGGGCACCCAGCGCATGGCGGGTTACCTTTATCCGGAACAGGGTGGGTTGTGGGTCTATCTCGGCGCACAAAGCGCGCGGGGCGAACCCTGGCATCGCTATTCGGGCCGCTATGCATCTGTCGGCGCGGACACCACGCCCGACGATCAGGTCGGGGCGCTGGTCGGTATCGGCAATAATGCCCTGCGCATCGATCTGCCAACACCCTCAACGCAAGAGTCCGACTTCGACGCTATCGAATTGGTGCGTTAAGCGCGCTTCTTGGCTGCGTCTGCGAAGCGGTCGAACAAGTAGTGGCTGTCCATCGGTCCGGGCGACGCTTCGGGGTGATACTGCACGCTGAAGATATCGGCGCCTTCGACGCGCAGGCCGCAATTGCTGCCGTCGAACAGCGAGACATGGGTTTCCTTCACGCCCTTGGGCAAGGTGGCGGTGTCCACCGTGAAGCCGTGATTCATCGAGACGATCTCAACCTTGCCCGTCTCCAGGTCCTTCACCGGATGATTGGCGCCGTGATGGCCCTGCGCCATTTTCTTGGTCTTGCCGCCCAGCGCCAGCCCCAGCATCTGATGGCCGAGGCAAATGCCAAAGGTGGGAATGCCCTTGTCGACAATGCCCTTGATGGTGGGGATGGCATATTCGCCCGTCGCCGCCGGATCGCCCGGTCCGTTCGACAGCAACACGCCATGCGGTTCATGGCGCATCACATCATCCAGTGACGCACTGGCCGGCAGTACCGTGATGTCGGCGCCCTTGCCCGCCAGCAATCTCAAAATGTTGCGCTTGACGCCGTAGTCCAACACCACGGCGCGAAATTGCGTGGTGCCTTCCTTGGTGTAACCTTCATTCCAGGCCCAGGGCATTTCATTCCAGCGATACATCTGACGTGACGTGACATCCTTGGCGAGATCGAGTCCTTCCAGTCCTGGAAAGCTTTTGGCCTGCGCCAGCAGCGCCGCTTTGTCGGGCGCGGCATCGCCCAGATTGGCGATCACGCCATGGGGCATGCCCTTTTCGCGGATCAGGCTGGTGAGGGCGCGGGTATCAATTCCCGCCACTGCCGGAATGTTGTGCGCCTTCAGCCAGCGATCCAGCGCCGCCAGGCTGCGGTAATTGGACGGATGCTCGGCATCGGCACGCACGATCATGCCGCGCACTGCCGGGGTCAGGGTTTCGATGTCTTCGTCATTGGTGCCGACCACGCCGATATGCGGGAAGGTGAAGGCCACGATCTGCCCGGCATAAGACGGATCGCTGAGAATTTCCTGATAGCCGGTCATGGCGGTGTTGAAACAGACTTCGCCCACCGCAGATCCCACCGCGCCGAAGCCGACACCTTCGAACAGGGTGCCATCGGCCAACATCACGGCCCCGCGCGACAGGGCAGGGGTGGTTATGGCGTCGGGCATGGGAGAGGTCCTCGGATTTGCGCGAAAATAGGGATGCGGGCCCGCCGGGTCAACACTCCCTTCGTGCAAACAAATCCTGCGTTTTCAATACGTTGTACTTATCCACGGATTCGCATAGGTTCCATGCTTTCCAAAAGGCGACTGCGATGGCTTTGCGCGAGCAACTGACGGACGCGATGAAAGAGGCGATGAAGGCGAAAGACGCCAAGCGCCTCGCCACCGTGCGCCTGATTTTGGCGGGACTGAAAGACCGCGATATTGCCGCCCGCACCGAAACAAACCGCGATCTGCTGGGCGATGACGACATCCTGGGATTGATGGCCAAGATGATCAAACAGCGCGAAGAATCCGCCACCGCCTTCGACGCCGGCAACCGCCCGGAGCTGGCGGCGGGCGAGCGCGAGGAAATCGCCATCATCCGCTCCTTCATGCCCGCCCAGATGGACGAAGCCGGGGTGCAGGCGGCGGCCAAAACCGTGATTGCGGAACTTGGTGCCAGTTCGATCAAGGACATGGGCACGGTCATGGCCGCGATGAAGGAAAAATACGCCGGCCAGATGGACTTCGCCCGCGCCTCCGCCGTCGTAAAAGACACTCTAAGCCAGCCGAAATAGGGTTTTTGGCGGGATTCACAGGATTCCGCGCCTCCGGCACGGGTTTTTTCGCCCCATACCGCCTACATTGTCCCCATGCGCTATGGCGAAGGATTGCTGGAAGAAATCCGGCGGCGGATTGATCTGGTCCAGCTGGTCGGACGCCGGGTCAAGCTCGTCCGCAAGGGTCGGGTGATGTGGGGCTGTTGCCCCTTTCACGGCGAAAAATCGCCCAGCTTCAAAGTCGAGAATGAACGCCATGCCTATAAATGCTTTGGCTGCGGCGCCGGCGGCGATGCCTTCAAATGGCTGATCGAGACCGAGGGTCTCAGCTTTCCCGAAGCCGTGCAGAAACTGGCGGGTGAGGCGGGCGTCGAACTGCCGCAATATTCGCCGGACGATCAGGCGCGCGAGCAGAAACGAAAAACGCTTTATGAGATTGTTGATCTCGCCTGCCAATTTTATGAAACGCAATTGCTTGCGCCAACCGGTCGCGAAGCGCGCGACTATCTGAAAACGCGCGGGCTGGACGGCGCTTCGGCAAAACAATTTCGTCTTGGTTACGCGCCCAACGGTAACAACGCCCTGATCGAATTTCTCAAGTCGCGCAATATCACCCAGGACGACATGATCGCGGCAGGTCTGGCGCGCCCGGCAGAAGAAGGTCGTCCGATGCGCGATTTCTTTTATGACCGGCTGATGTTTCCCATCGCCGATGCGCGTGGCCGTATCATTGCGTTTGGCGGGCGCGGTCTTTCGCCAGACGCCAAGCCAAAATACATCAATAGCGGCGAAAACACGCTGTTTTCAAAGGGTTTCAATCTCTACAATTTCCATGTCGCGCGCGCTGCCGCTGTCAAGGCGGGCACCGTCATCCTGGCCGAAGGCTATATGGATGTGATCGCGCTGGTGCGCGCCGGCTTTGCCCATGCCGTCGCGCCGCTGGGCACAGCACTCACTGACGATCAATTGCAGTTGCTGTGGCGCACCGCGCCCGAACCCATTCTGGTGTTCGATGGCGATGCCGCCGGCCTGAAGGCGGCGCACCGCGCCGCGCATCTGGCGCTGCCACATCTGAAGGCAGGCTACAGTTTGCGTTTCGCATTCCCGCCGGGCGGCGAAGATCCCGATACCTTGATCGCCAAATCCGGCGCCATGGCGATGAGCAAAATTCTGGAGGCGGCGCTGCCGCTGTCGGAAATGTTGTGGCGCGCCGAAACCGAGGGCCATGATTTCTCCACCCCCGAGCGCCGCGCCGGGCTGGAAAAAAACCTGCGCGAGATTGTCAGCCAGATCACCGACGGCAAGATCGCCGATTATTATCGCCGCGACTTCGACCAGAAGGTGTTCGACAGTTTCAAGGCCAGGAAGCCGCGCGAACAGACCCGCGCCTTTACGCCCGGCCGGGGCCGGTCCTTCGCCGACCGCAATCGGCCGGCCTATGCCACGGCGGGGGTCTCCGCTGCCCTGAAACAGAGCCTGCTCGCCCGGGCCTCCCATGCCGGGGGCGCCAAGGGGGCCGCCCGGGAGGTCAAGGAGGCCGAACTGGCCACCCTTCTGCTGGCCCACCCCCATCTGGCCCTCAGCCATGGGGAACTCGTGGCCAGCCTGCCCTTCCAGGACCCTTCGCTTGACAGGCTGCGGCACGAACTTCTAAACCTCGCCGCCTCCGGCTCAAGCCTTGAAAAACCGCCGGTTTTGTCCCATTTCATTCATCAGGGAATGGCCGAATTGCTGACCCGTCTCGGCGCTCTCCCGGACACAACCGCACAGGACGCCGAATCCGTGCCCGAGCATGAAACCGAAGCCCGTTTTCTGCGCGCCGCGGGCGATTTGCGCGAAATAGCCGAATGGGAGCCGGAACGAGCCCGGGCCTTTGAGCGTCTGGGCAGTGAAGCCAGTGAAGAAAGCTGGCGCGAAGCGCAGCGGTTCCTGCGTGCCCCCGGCGAGTAGCGCCCGCGGAATATGGATTTTCTCCCCTTTCTGGTGGGGACAACAGGATCGAAGTTTGGTGACCAAGTCGAGTTTGTCTAAAAAAACGCCGGCCAAGAGCAAGGTGGCCGCCAAGAAGCCGGCGGCCAAGCCTGCGGCTGCCAAGTCGCTGGCCGTCAAGAAATCCGCCAAGCCGGCCAAGAAAGTGCCGGCCCCCAAAAGCCGTCCGCTTACCGCCGCCGAATTGAAAAAGCTGGAAGCCGCCAAGGCCGCCAAACTGGGCAAGCTGGTCAAGGGTGCCAAGCCGGAACCGGAAGCCAAAAAGGGCAAGGGCGCCGCCAAGCTTGCGGAAGCCGCCAAAAAGCCACTTCCCCAGCCGCTGGTAAAGCCGGGCGCCAAGATCCCGCCCAAAAAGCCGGGTGAGAACGAAACTCCCGGCGATGCCGATAGTCCGCTGCTGGACATGTCCGATGTCGGCGTTCGCAAGATGATCGCCCGCGCCAAGCAGCGCGGCTATGTCACCTATGACGAACTGAACAAGGTCCTGCCCTCTGACAAGACGTCTTCGGAACAGATCGAAGACACGATGGCGATGCTCAACGAAATGGGCATCAACGTCATCGAAAGCGAAGAAGCCGAGGAAGGCGAGGGCGACAATCTTCCCGTCGCCGCCGAAGGCAGCAAGGCGCTGGCCACCACCGCCAAGTCGGGCGAGCAATATGACCGCACCGATGATCCGGTGCGCATGTATCTGCGCGAGATGGGCAGCGTCGAGCTGCTGTCGCGCGAAGGCGAAATTGCCATCGCCAAGCGCATCGAGGCCGGCCGCGAATTGATGATCGGCGCCTTGTGTGAATCGCCTTTGACGTTTGAGGCGCTCACCGTCTGGCGTGACGAACTCAATGAAGGCAAGGTTCTGCTGCGCGACATTATTGACCTGGAAGCCATGTATGGCGCCGGTCCCGATGGCCAGCCCGCGCCGGTGCCGCCGCCGGTTGGTCCCGATGGCCAGCCGATCACGCCGCCCGCTGGTGTGCCGGAATTCAAAAAGCTCACGCCGCCTCCGCCGCCGCCCGCACCCAAGCCTGGCACACCGAAAGCCGATGGCGAAGAAGGCGAAGCCGCCCCCGCCGCCGAAGGCAGCGGTGATGACGGCGATGATTTCGACGATGAAGGCAATCTGCCTTTGTCGGCGATGGAAGCCGCCCTCAAGCCGCAGGTGCTGGAATCGCTGGACGCGATTGCCGCCCTTTACAAGAAACTGGGCAAGCTGCAGGACGCGTCGGTCGAAGCTGCGCTGGCCAGCGACGAGCTGTCCACCGGCCAGGAACGCCGCTTCAAGAAGCTGCGCAACGAGACCATGGATTTGGTCAAGTCGCTCAAGCTCAACAACAACCGCATCGAAGCTCTGGTTGACCAGATGTACGGCATCAATCGCCGTCTTGTGTCGCTGGAAGGCCGCTTGCTGCGTCTGGCCGAAGCCCATGGCGTGGACCGTGCCGAATTCCTCAAACAGTATTTCGGCAACGAGCTCGACCCCAACTGGGCCCGCCGCGTTGGCCGTCTCAGCGGTATTGGCTGGCATGATTTCGTCACTGAGGAACGCGACAAGGTCAAACTGCTGCGCGAGGACATTCAGTCCCTTGCCCAGGAAACCCGCCAGTCGGTTTCTGAATTCCGCCGCAACGTCCAGACGGTGCAAAAGGGCGAGCGCGAATCCGGCGTCGCCAAGAAGGAAATGATCGAAGCGAACCTTCGCCTCGTCATCTCCATCGCCAAGAAATACACCAATCGCGGTTTGCAGTTCCTCGACCTGATCCAGGAAGGCAATATCGGCCTGATGAAGGCGGTTGATAAATTCGAATATCGCCGCGGCTACAAATTCTCCACCTACGCCACCTGGTGGATTCGCCAGGCCATCACCCGTTCGATTGCCGATCAGGCCCGCACCATCCGTATTCCGGTGCATATGATCGAGACGATCAACAAGCTGGTGCGCACGTCACGCCAGATGCTGCACGAAATCGGCCGCGAGCCGACGCCGGAAGAGCTGGCTGAGCGCCTGGCCATGCCGCTGGAAAAGGTCCGCAAGGTCCTCAAGATCGCCAAGGAGCCGATCAGCCTCGAAACGCCCATTGGCGACGAGGAAGATTCCCATCTGGGCGATTTCATCCAGGATCCCAATGTGGTCCTGCCGATTGACGCCGCCATTCAGGCGAATTTGCGCGAAACCACCACCCGCGTGCTGGCGACGCTCACCCCGCGCGAAGAACGCGTGCTGCGCATGCGCTTCGGCATCGGCATGAACACCGATCACACGCTGGAAGAAGTCGGCCAGCAGTTCAGCGTTACCCGCGAGCGTATCCGCCAGATCGAAGCCAAGGCGCTGCGCAAGCTCAAGCACCCCTCCCGTTCCCGCAAACTCCGTTCCTTCCTGGATAACTAAGAGCAACATGGCCCGCCGCGACGATTCGAAATACTCCACCCGCCTCGAAGATTCCGCCAAGGCGCGCGCCGAAATGCTGGCTAAGGCCAAGGCCCGCGCCGAAGCCGCCAAGGAAGGCGCCGATGAGCGCAACAAGGAACGCCTGGCGATTGCCGCCGCTCGCGACGAACGCCTGAAGCTGCGCGCCGAAGAAAAGCGCCTCGCCGCCATCGAAGAAGAAAAGAACCGCGCCGCCAATGAGGCCGCGCGCAAGAAGGCCGAAGAAGAAGAAAAAATCGCCGCCGCCAAGGCCGCCGAGGAAGCTGAAGCCAAAAAGGCCGCCGACGAGATTGCCCAGAAGGCCGCTCGCGATGCGAAGTATGCGGCCCGCAAAGAGCGCGGAAAAAAGAAGCGCTAGGCCTTCAGGCCACCGCCGCCAGCAACACCATGATCAGCCCGGCGATAGACGCGCCCCAGGTCACCGTGCGCAGCACGGGTATGCCGGCAGCATAGACCGGCACATAGATCAGCCGCGCCCAGAAATAGATTTGCGTGCCCAGCGCCGAGACGGAATTGTTTCTGGACGTTATTGTCACCACCAGAACCGCCACTGCGAAATAGACGAAGGTTTCGCGGAAATTCCCGAAGGCGCGCTGGAAACGGGCGGTCAGTTTGCTGACGGGCGGCGGCGGCAGGTCGCGTGGGCTGACATTGTAAGGCAGGCCCTGATCTTTGGTCGCCATTGCCGTGGCCAGCACAAGCTGGACCAGGCCCAGCACCACGCTCCAGCACAGCATCTGAATTTCGGTTGAACCGGCGAAAATATTCATGACGTCCTCCCTGGTGGTTTGCGGGCAGTGACGGACGTCTTATAGCCCGATTCAGCCTAGGCGGTAATTGAAGCTCACCGAAATGCGTGGCGTCTTGCCGGCATTGGCCTCAACCCCATGGCGCAGCCAGCTTTCCCATAGCAGCAGCAGGCCCGGCTTGGGTGTCACATCCACAAAGGCGCGGTTTTCGGCGCTGGCATTTTTCTTTTTCGGCGGTGCGGCCATCAGCATGTGCAGACGCGGGTCTTCAAAGCGGATGACGCCTGATCCCGGTGGTGCAGTGACATAATAGGTACCACTGAGCACCGAATGGGGATGAATGTGCGGCGCATGAATGGCGCCCTTTTTCATCACATTGATCCAAAGACTGTCCAGCGCCAGCTTGCGCTTGCCCAAATCAAATTGCGATTTGCGCGCATAGGCCGCGACATGTTTGGCGATGGCGCGTTCCAACTCGGCAAACACCGTCGCCCGTGTCGTCAGGTCGTTCAGCGAGGCATAGGAGGTGTAACCACCATAACCATGCTCCTTGGCCCAGCGCTGGCCGGCCTTGTCTTCGGTGGCGATGGCAAGGCAGGTTTCCGCCAACCCGCGCGGCGGCGCAATGTTTGTCTTGTAAAGGCGGGTGGGAAAAAGCGTCACAAAACCAGCCATCGGCTCCGCTCATGGTTACGTTTATTTGACCAATTGGTGGGCATTATTGCGCCGTCAAAGGGGAAACACCATGCGCGCCGCCATCGCTTCTGCCCTCATCATCCTGGGTTTCGGCCTGTCAGGCTGCGTCGCCTATGATGTCGCCTCCACCGCGGTGGATGTCACCGGCTCGGTGATCGGCACCGCCGCCGATATCACCGGCGATGTCGTCAGCGCCCCCTTCGGCAGCAGCGACAAGAAATCCAAAGATTAGAAACTGTCTTTGCGCCGGCGGATTTCGCCGAACACGGCGACCGCGCCGGCCGTTTCCATGCCCAGGCTTTTGCGGATTTCCGCGGAATCCACCCGCAGGAACGGGTTGGTGGCTTTTTCCAACCCCATGTCTGACGGCACGGTGGCGGCGCCCTTGGCCCGCGCCGCGCGCACATCGCCCATCCGCGCCGCCAGCGCGGCATTGCCCGGCTCAAGGGTCAGGGCGAAACGGCCGTTGCTCTCGGTATATTCATGGCCGCAATAAATTTTTGTGGCATCGGGCAGGGTCATCAATTTCGACAGGCTGGCCCACATCATGGCGGGATCGCCCTCGAATAGCCGCCCGCAGCCCATGGCGAACAAGGTGTCGCCGGTAAAGGCGTTGCCTTCGATCACAAAGGTCAGCGCGCCGCGCGTATGGGCGGGCACTTCCAGCACGTCCACCTTAAGCCCGCCAAATTCCCAGCCCGACGCTTCGTTCACGCCGATATCCAGGCCGGGAATGCGCGCCGCGTCTTTGCCCGGCCCCACCACCGTGGCGCCGAATTCGCGCTTCAAGGCAAGATTGCCGCCGGTATGGTCCAGATGATGATGGGTGTTGAGAATATGGCTGAGGCGCCAGCCTTTGGCTGCCAGCGCCGCTTGCACCGGCCCCGGCTCGGACGGGTCCACCACCGCGCACAGATCGCCCGCCTTGACCAGATAGGCGTAATTGTCGCTCAGGCAGGGGACGATTTCGATCTGAATATTGCTGGCGGGCCGCACAGGAACTCCCTTTTGCCGGGACGCTAGCAGCAGATGCGTTGAACGCAAACGGTCCCCGCGCTACCCATATAGACCATGCAGTTGGACGTCCGCGAGCTTGCCGAATTTTATGACAGCCATCTGGGTGCGGTGGCGCGGCGCATTGTGCTGCGGCGGCTGCGGCTGATCTGGCCCAATGTCGATAATCTGCGGCTCTTGGGCTATGGCTATGCCACGCCGTTCCTGCGCCCCTTTCTGTTCGAGGCCGAGCGCGGCGTCGCCGCCATGCCTGCCCATATGGGCGTCATGGCCTGGCCGGGCGGCAAATGCCTGACCACTTTGGTCGAGGAAGATGCGCTGCCCTTTCCCGATGCGTTTTTCGACCGGATTTTGGTGGTGCACGGTGTTGAGGGCGCGGAAAGCCTGCGCCCGTTGCTGCGCCAGCTTTGGCGCGTGCTGGCGCCGGAAGGAAAATTGCTGCTGGTGGCGCCCAACCGCGCCAGCCTGTGGGCCCAGGTGGATTGGTCGCCCTTCGGCCAGGGCCGGCCATTCTCGCGCCGCGAACTGGAAGCGATTCTGCGCGATGTGCTGTTCGTGCCCACCGCATGGGATCGCGCGCTGTATGTGCCACCGTTCAATTCCCGCGCGCTGGTCGGCACCGGTGCGGCTCTGGAGCGTTTCGGCGAGCGCTTCTTCCCCGGCCTGGGCGGCGTGCATCTGGTGGAAGCCACCAAGTCGCTTTACGCCCCGGTGGGAAAAGCGCCCGCGCCGCGCGGGGCGCAGCCGGTAAGGCTCAACCCGCTGGGGTCTGAGTAGCTTCTTTCTTCAAAAGAAAGATCGCGCCCGGCGCGGTCAGGTTCGGGCCGCCAAGGCGCCCGGAATTCAAGGTGCCCGTATCCATCCCCCGCGTCTCGCCCTTTTCATTCAGGGCATGGGCTTCCACTACCGAAGCATCGCACAGCCGCGTCAAGTCGAGAAAATCCGACAAGGTGCACAGATGGATATTGGGCGTGTCGAACCAGGAATAATCCAAGTTTTTGGTGCGCGGCATGCGGCCCGTGGCGAGCAGGGCCAGACGCACTTTCCAATAGCCGAAATTGGGCAGTGACACGGCCGTGCGCCGGCCGATACGCAAAAGATGCTCCAGAACCAGGCGTGGCTGTTCCGTCGCCTGAATGGTGTTGGACAGGATCACCGCGTCAAACGCGCCGCTGGGATATTCGCTGAGATCGGTATCGGCGTCGCCCTGCATGACGGAAAGGCCGCGCGCCACACAGGCATTGACGTTCTGCTGCGACAATTCAATGCCGCGCCCGTCCACGCCCTTGGTCTGCACCAGATGTTCCAGCAGCGCGCCATCGCCGCAGCCGACATCCAGCACCCGCGTGCCGGGGCGGATCATCGCGGCAATGGCGGCAAGGTCGGGGCGTAAGCCCTGAAGATTGGGATTGCTCATGAGCCCGCCAAAGCGTTGAGGAAACCGCGCACCGCGCCGAACATTTCCGGCTCGTCCAGCAAGAAGGCATCATGGCCCTTGTCGCTTTTGATCTCGACAAAGCTGACATTGGCGGCCACGGCATTCAGCGCATGGGCAATGGATTTGCTTTCGGCGGTGGGAAACAGCCAGTCCGAGGTGAAAGAGATAATGCAGAAACGCGGCGCATTGGTGCCGAAGGCGGCGGCGAGATGGCCGTCATGGTCCGCCGCCAGGTCGAAATAATCCATGGCGCGGGTGATGTAGAGATAGGAGTTGGCGTCAAAGCGGTCCACGAAACTGGCGCCCTGGTGGTGCAGATAGGATTCGATCTGAAAATCCGGTGCGAACTGGAAGGACAACGCCTCGCGGTTCTGCAAGTTGCGGCCGAATTTGCGCTGCAGCGCCGCTTCCGAAAGATACGTGATGTGCGCCGCCATGCGCGCCACCGCCAAGCCCTTGGACGGGGTGGTGCCCTGCAACTGATATTCGCCGCCCTGCCAGTCGGGATCGGCCATGATCGCCTGGCGCCCCACTTCGTGGAACGCGATATTCTGCGCGGAATGGCGCGCGGCGCAGGCGATCGGCATCACGCCGCGCACGCGGTCCGGATAAGACGCCGCCCATTGCAGCGCCTGCATGCCGCCCATCGAACCGCCCACCACCGCCAGCAATTTGGTGATGCCCAGATGCTCCACCAGCATCGCCTGGGCCCGCACCATGTCGCGCACCGTGACCAGCGGAAAAGACAGGCCGTAAGGCTTGCCCGTGGCCGGATCATTTTCGGCGGGGCCGGTGGTGCCCATGCAGCCGCCAATGACATTGGCGCAGATCACAAAGAAACGGTCGGTATCAATCGGCATGCCCGGACCCACCATCACGGTCCACCAGCCCGGCTTGCCGGTGACGGGATTGGTCGAGGCGACAAACTGGTCGCCGGTCAGGGCATGGCAGAGCAGCACCGCATTGCTCTTGGCTGCGTTCAGGGTGCCGCTGGTCGTATAGGCGACGGTGAAAGGCGAAAGCGTCTTGCCGCAATCCAGGGTCAGGGGCTGGTCCGGGCCGAACGTCACCGCATGGCCGACATCCGCGGCTGGCGCGGTGACGGGACGCAGGAATTTTGGCGCTTCGGACATGCGGTAAATCCTTGGGAAACCGTAGCTAAGGCTGGTCAGCCCCCCTGTCAACGAATGCCAGCCCCGCTTTGCTTTTAACCCCTCCGGCCAGTATCAATACCGCCCTTTTGGAACGCCCCATGAAGCCCACGCCCCGCCCCGGCCTGCTCGATATCTCGCCCTATGTCGGCGGGCGCGCCGGCGTGCCTGGCGTGGCCAAGGTGTGGAAGCTCTCGTCCAACGAAAGCCCGTTGGGCCCGTCGCCCAAGGCGCTTGCGGCGCTGGACGAAGCCAAACCCAGCCTGTCGCTTTACCCCGAAGGTTCGGCCCGGCTGCTGCGCGAAACCCTCGGCGAAGTCTTTGGCCTGAACCCGGATCGCATCGTCGCTTCGGGCGATGGGTCCGACATGCTGCTCACCTTGCTGGCGAATGCCTATGTGTCGCCCGGCGATGAAGTGATTTTTTCGCAGCACGCCTTCCTGCTTTACAAGATCGCCACCCTGGCCAATAGCGGCAAGCCGGCGATCGTGCCGGAAAAAACCACCAACAGCGCCATCAAGGTGGATGTGGACGCGATGCTGGCGGCGGTGACGCCCAAAACGCGGCTGCTCTATCTCGCCAACCCGAACAATCCCACTGGCTCTTATCTGACGAAGGACGAGCTGCGCCGCCTGCACAAGGGCCTGCCCGAAAGCGTGCTGCTGGTGATTGACGCGGCCTACAGCGAATTCGTCCAGGCCGATGATTATGAAGACGGCACGGCGCTGGTTTCGGAATTTTCCAATGTGGTGATGACGCGCACCTTCTCCAAGATTCACGGCCTTGCCGGCCTGCGCATCGGCTGGATGTATGCGCCCGATACCGTGTGCGATGCCATCAACCGCATTCGCGGCCCGTTCAGCACGGCGCTGATGCAACAGCTTGTCGGTGTCGCGGCAATCCGCGACAGCGCCCATATCGCGGCTGCAGTGGCGCATAACAACAAATGGCGCGATTATTTGACCACGGAAATCCGCAAGCTGGGCCTGCGGGTGGACGATAGCGCCGCCAATTTCGTGCTGATGCATTTCAAGCCCGGCGACAAAAGCGCCGCCAAGGCGGATGAATTTCTCAGTCAGCGCGGCCTGATCCTGCGCGCCGTGGGCAATTATGGCCTGCCCGATGCATTGCGCCTGACCGTCGGTCCCGCCGAAGCCTGTCAGCTCGTGGTGGCGGCGCTCAAAGACTTTATGGGGCAATAATGTTCAACAAGGTCGCCTTGATCGGTCTTGGCTTGATCGGCTCCTCGCTGGGCCACGCGATAAAGCGCGGCAAGCTGGCAGCCAGCATTGTGGGCTTCGATGCCGACGCCGATGTGCGCGCCCGCGCCGCAAAACTCGGCTTTACCGACGCCATCGCTGATACGGCTGAAGCCGCCGTCACAGACGCCGATCTGGTGATCCTTTGCACCCCTGTCGGCGCTTACAAATCGGTGGCGAGGGTCATCGCGGCGCAATTGAAGCCGGGCGCGATCCTGTCCGATGTCGGCTCGGTCAAGGGCGCGGTGGTGCGCGATGTCGGGCCGCTGGTTCCGGCCGGCGTGCATTTCATTCCGGCCCATCCCATCGCCGGCACCGAATTTTCCGGCCCCGAAGCCGGCTTTGCCAGTCTGTTCGATGGCCGCTGGACCATACTGACACCGGTGCCCGGCTCCGATGCGAAGGCCACGCAGGCCTTGAAGAAATTCTGGGAAGATTGCGGCGCCCAGGTCGAAGTGATGGAAGTGGCGCATCACGATCTGGTGCTGGCCATGACCAGCCATGTGCCGCATCTGATCGCCTATAATATTGTCGGCACCGCCCATGATTTGGAAGCGGTGACCGAAGGCGAAGTGATCAAATATTCCGCCAGCGGTTTTCGCGATTTCACCCGTATCGCCGCATCCGATCCTACCATGTGGCGGGATGTTTTTCTCAACAATCGCGAAGCGGTGCTGGAAGTTCTGGGCCGGTTCAATGAAGACCTCGCGACGTTGCAGCGCGCAGTTCGCGATGGCGATGGCGACTATCTGTTTGCCACCTTCACGCGCGGGCGCGGCATCCGCAAAGCTATTATCGAACAGGGGCAGGATACTGCCGCGCCGAATTTCGGCCGCGACAAGAAACCGGCTTAATAAAGCGGGTCCAGCACGCTGCGCAGCTCATTGCCGCTATCGGGAACGGAATTGGCGGTGAGGCTCAGGCCGCTGGAAGTAATCGCCACCGGCCCGACTGTCACTTGGCCCCCCTTTGCGCGCCAATCGCTGGATGCTGCGGCCCAGGATGTTTTCCCCTCCAGCAGCGGCGCAAAAGCCTGTCCCTGGGTGAGGGTGGCATACAGTTTCAGGCTTTTGATCTGTTCGCCGAACAGGCCGCCGATGCTGCCTTTGGCCTTGATGTCATCGCCGCTGACCATCAGATCCAGGGCATCAAGCTTGGGATCGCGGCGCAGATGAAACTGGGTATGCGCCGCGGTAAAGCCCGCGCCATCGCCGTCACTGCCCGCAGCGGCTACCGCCTCAAGATCAAAGCGCAGCAACCCGCGCTCATCCATCACGCTGCTCGCATGCAGCAAGCCCGGCAGGAATTTCAGCGCATGGCTTTTGCCGCTGCCATCCGTCCAGCTCACGTTCTGGTTGTCTGCTGCTTCATAGATGTCCTGGGGGCGTCCATAAGTGAGGCGATGCAGCGCAAATTTTTCGGTGGTCCAGGTGAAGGGGCCATGCGCGCCCTGGCCTTTCACCGCAAATCCGGTGAACAGCACATCCATGTTGAACGGAAAGCCGGAAATCGTCTTGGTCGCATAGGAGACGGTGATGCCGGGCAGGGCTTCATGGCCGTTCAGTTCGGTAAGTTTCTTGTCCAGCAGGCCGGCCACGACCCACCAATGCGCCATCGCCACGCCGGCAATGGCAAAGAACATCGCCAGCGGCGCAAACAGCCAGAAACGCGAGGAAAAACTCAACCGCACTTGGAATAACCACAGGACAGGCAGGAATCGCAGCCTTCCACATGCACAAAACTGGCCTCGCCGCAGCGCGGGCAGAAATGCGCCGGCGCGCCTTCGCGCGGCATTGTGGTGGGCATGGGCGCCGGGGCGCGCTGTCCCATGAATCCGATCTCGATCATGTGCCGCTCAATTACTTCGCCAATGGCGGCCAGCAAGGACGGTACATAGCGCCCGCCCATCCACTGCCCGCCGCGCGGATCGAAAATCGCCTTGAGTTCGTCCACCACAAAGGAAACATCGCCGCCGCGCCGGAACACCGCAGAAATCATGCGGGTCAGGGCCAGGGCCCAGGCATAGGCTTCCATATTCTTGGAATTGATGAAGACCTCGAAGGGACGGCGGCGGCCATCCTTCTCGATGTCGTTGATGGTGATGTAGAAAGCATGGTCGCTTTCCAGCCATTTGATCTTGTAGGTACGACCCAACAGCGCCTCGGGCCGATCCAGCGGCTTTGTCATGTAAACAACATCGCCGCGCTGTTCGCGGGGCAGCGGCAGCGGCAAAGGCAATTCGGGCTCGTCCGTGGCGGCGATGGCGGCTTCGGCGGGCATGGCGTCCTGCGGCTCTTCGAATTCCGGCGACGCCGACAGCACCGATCCCGTCACGTCATTGGGGCGATAGGTGGTGCAGCCCTTGCAACCCTGGTCATAGGCGCTGCGATAGATGTCCTCGAACTCGGCAAAGGAAATCGCCGCCGGCACATTGATGGTCTTGGAAATCGCCGAGTCGATAAAGGGCTGGGCCGCGGCCTGCACCGCCAGATGATCGGCGGGCGAGAGTGTCTGCGCGGTGACAAAATAATCCGGCAGCGCTGCATTGGCGCCAAAGCGGACCTTGAATTTGCGCAAGGCATAATCTTCCACCACCTCTTCGGTCTTGCTGCCGTCCGGCTGCAGCACCTTGCGGCTGTAGCTGAGGGCGAAGACCGGCTCGATTCCGCTGGAGACATTGTCGGCGAACAGCGAAATCGTGCCGGTGGGGGCGATGGACGTCAGAAGCGCGTTGCGGATGCCATGCTGGGCGATGGCACCGCGAATATCCGCCGGCAACGCCGCAATATGGGGCCGGGCCAGATAGGCGTCGCGGTCGAACAGCGCAAAGGCGCCCTTTTCGCGCGCCAGCGCCGCCGAAGCGCGATAGGCCGCCCGGCTCAAGGCGCCCAGCCAGGATTGAATCAGGGCGATGCCTTCCTTTGAGCCATAGCGCGCCTTGCAGAAGATGAGCGCATCGGCCAGGCCCGTGACACCAAGCCCCAGGCGGCGCTTGGCGATGGCTTCTTGCCTTTGCACATCCAGCGGAAAGCGCGAGACATCAATGGCGTCGTCCAGCATCCGCACGGCGATGCCGGTCAGCCGTTCCAGTTCGGCCATGTCCAGCCGCGCATCAACTTCAAACGGATTGCGCACCAGCTTGGCCAGATTGATCGACCCCAACAGACAGGCGCCATAGGGCGGCAAAGGCTGCTCGCCGCAAGGATTGGTGGCGCTGATGGTCTCGCAATAGGAAAGATTGTTCTGGCCGTTGATGCGGTCAATGAAGATCACACCCGGCTCGGCATAGTCATAAGTGGAGCGCATGATGCGATCCCACAAGGTCCGCGCCTTCACGGTCCGATACGCCTTGCCGCCGAATTTCAGGGTCCAGTCGCTGTCTGCTTTCACCGCTGCCATGAAGGCGTTCGACACCAGCACGGACAGATTGAAATTGGAAAGCCGCCCGCTGCTGCGCTTGGCGTCAATAAAATCTTCGATATCGGGATGATCGATCGCCAGGGTCGCCATCATGGCGCCGCGCCGCGCGCCCGCGCTCATGATGGTACGGCACATGGAGTCCCACACTTCCATGAAAGACACGGGGCCCGAGGCATCCGCCCCCACGCCTTTGACCAGCGCGCCCTTGGGCCGCAGGGTGGAAAAGTCATAGCCGATGCCGCCGCCCTGTTGCAGCGTCAGCGCCGCTTCGCGCAACGCGTTGAAGATGCCGTCCATGGAATCGGGGATGGCGCCCATGACAAAGCAGTTGAACAATGTGACGGCGCGCCCCGTGCCCGCGCCCGCCAGGATGCGCCCGGCGGGCAGGAATTTGTGTCCCGTCAGAGCCGAGGCAAAGCTCTGCGCGTGCGCCAGCCGTGTCGATGGCGGCTCAGCCAGGCTCAGGGCATAGGCCACCCGCGTCCAGCTATCCGCCACGTCGCGATCCCCCGCGCCTTCGGGCGTCCGGAAGCGGTATTTCATGTCCCAGATCTGGCGGGAAATTTCGCTCATCACTCTTCTACCAACCACATCACAGACCGTTGCGCCACCGTGGCGTGCACCTTGGCTTAGGGCGGTTAATATGACATTTGTTCCCTTAATGTTCCAGCCGCGAAAAACGCCGCAAACAGCCGAAAAGGCTTCAGGGGCGGGATTTCAGCAGGACATCCGTGGCGGTTTCGATGCGCCCCTGCAGCAGGGGCATGAAGGCACCGCGCCGCAGGCCCGGCGGGATGGGCTCCAGAAATTCCAGGCTGATGGTGCCGGGCAATTTGGTGAAGCCCTGCCAGTAGCATCCGGAATCCAGCGCCACCGGCACACAGGCCACTTTGAAAATACCGTACAGCCCCGCCACGCCGGGTTTGTAGTCGGGCACAGCCCCAGGTTTCTTGCGCGTGCCTTCCGGGAAAATCAGGATCGGCCGTCCCTCGGCCAGCACCGCCGAAGCGCGGCGCGCCATATGCCGCAGCGCATCGGCACCGGCGCTGCGGTCAATGGCGATCGCCGTCGCCTTCCAAAGATACCAGCCGTAAAACGGAATGTAGAGCAGGCCCCGCTTCAGCACGATGGCCGGATCATCCAGCACGATGTAAAGCGCCAGCGTGTCCCACATGCTCATATGCTTGGAGGCGACCAGCACGCCGCCATGGGGCACCGCGCCCATCACCCGCATGCCGGTGCCACAAAAAAACTTCAACCCCCACAGGCTGGCGCGCGCCCAAAGCCGCGCCATCCACGCTGCAGTTTTGCGCGGCCCCACCAGCAACGGCAGGAACAGGATTCCCATTATCAGGGTCAGGACAACAAACCACGCCATGAACAACGCCGAACGCAGGAACGTCATTTCAGGCCCAGGGTTGTTACCGCCAAGCTCGCCAGATATTTGTCGAATTCGCGGTGCAACAGCAGAACGGTGCGCGGATGCTGCCACCAGCCTGACAGGTCGATGCCGCCCTGGTCCACCGGATAAGGCAACAGGGTCACATCCGGCATCACGCTGGAGAATTCGCGCATGGCGCGCGGCATGTGATAGCGCGACGTCACCACAATGACGCTGCGATATTCATGGCTGTGCACCCAGGCTGCCGCTTCATCGGCATTGCCATGGGTATCCTCGGCGGCATAGCCGATATCGGCGCAGCATTCGAACCGCGCCCCGCCATGCGTCACATTTTTCAAAATGTCGCGGGTGGTGGTCTTGCCGGCGCCGGAAATCAGCAGCCGCTGGCCGGTGCCTTTTTCAAACAGCGCCACCGCAGTATCCAGCCGCGGCCCGCCGCCGGTGAGGACGACAATGCCGTCCGCCTGGGGCGTGACGTCGGGCGTCGCGGGCAACAGCGACACCCACAGCCCAAACGCCAGCGCATAAGCCAGCGCCACCAAAATTACGGTTGCGAGAAAACGCATCATGGCCTGAGTCTAATAGATGGCCCGCACCACCGAAAGCACCGATATGCGCGCCGTGGCCCAGGCGATCAGCGATGTCGCCGCCGGTACCGTCGCAAGCCAGGGAATCTCAGTCCATTTCAGCGCCAAAGGCGGCAGGAAAGGCACGGCTTCAACACCGAAACGCTCCAGCCCGCCCGCGCCCAGAAACAGCACGGCCGCGAACAAGGTTCCGGTCAGAGCCGCCATCAGCGCAGACGTGAAATAATGCCATTCCACCATGCGGGCGATGAAGGATGGCAGCGCGCCCATCTGGTGCAGCAGTTCCACCATCTCGTGATGCGCCGAAAGTCCCGCCCGCGTCGCGAAAGAGACAGCGGTGGCGGTGGCGCCCGCGATCAGCAGCAAGATGCCATAGGCGGAATAGCGCACCGTATCGGCCAGCGCCCCCAGCCGCGCGATCCAGCTGCGATGGTCATCCAGCAGCGCCTGCGGCGCGGCCTGTTTCAGCTTCTGTGTCAGTACCGGAATATTGACTTGCTCGCCGGGAATGATGGTGACGTCAATCAACCGGGGCAGGGGAATTTCCGCCACCAGATTGTTCTTGCCGATCCAGGGCTCGACCAGCGCTTCGGTATCGGTATCGGAAATCAGCGCGGCGTGCGCCACCCCCGGCGCCGCATTGAGAATGTCGAGCGCCGCCTGGATCTGCGCGTCCAGCCCGGCGCGGGCATCGCCCGTATCCGGCGGCAATATCTGCACCGTCAGTTTGGCCGCCAATCCGCTTTGCCAACCCTGCGCGGCGCGGTCGGCGATCAGCGACGCACCCAGCGCCAGCGCCGCCAGGAAAGCCATCACCGCGATGACAAAATCCAGCGGGGCAGCGCCCTTGTCGCGCGGCAGAACGTGCGAAGCGTTGTTCATGCGGCGCTCGCCCTAAGTTCCACCAGCCGCCCATCCACAAGTCGCATTTCGCGGGCGCGGGCGGTTTCGATCAGCGCCCGGTCATGGGTGGCGATCAATACGGTGGTGCCCAGCCGGTTGAGTTCGCCGAACAGCCGGATCAGCCGCGCGCCCATTTCCGGATCAACATTGCCGGTGGGCTCATCGGCGATCAGAAGATCGGGCCGCGCCACCACGGCGCGGGCGATGGCGACACGCTGCTGTTCGCCGCCCGACAGAGTGGGCGGCACCGCATTCATGCGGTCGCCAAGTCCCACCCAGGACAGAAGCTCCTCCACGTCATGGGCATAGTCCGAGACGCGCTTGCCCGCCAGCCTGAGCGGCAGCGCCACGTTATCGAAGGCGGAAAGATGGTCCAGCAGCCGGAAATCCTGGAACACCACGCCGATGCGGCGGCGTAAGGCCGGCAAGGCCATGCGCCGGGCGGTCGCCAGGTCGCGCCCGAACAGGGTGATCAGCCCGCGCGAAGGCGGCTCGGCCAGATAGATCAGCTTGAGCAAGGTGGTCTTGCCCGCGCCGGACAGGCCGGTCAGGAAGGTGAAGGAGCCAGCCTCCAGCATAAAAGTGACGTCGCGCAGCACCTCAGGGCCGGAGCCATAGCGCATGCCGACATTTTCAAAGCGAACCATGGGCCGACCATAACTGGCAGCCGCCTTGCGGTCATCGGTGTTGGCCCCTATTTTCGCTGCGAAACTCCGATTTCCCCTGATGATTCTCACCTGCCCCTCCTGCGCCACGCGCTACCAGACCGACGCGGCGAAATTTCCGCCCGAGGGACGGCAGGTGCGCTGCGCCAAATGCGGCAATGTCTGGCATCAGGACGCGGTGGCCGAGGCATCGGCCGTCGAAACGCCGCTGCCGCAAACCACGCCCGAGGCACCCGTTGCTGTTGCGGCCCCAGCTCCGATCCCAGCCCCCGTACGGCCCGCACCGACACCGCGCGCGTCCGCCGCGGCTAGCCAGCCCAAGCCCCGCCGTCCCCTGCTGCCGCTGCTGGCCGTGGCGCTGGGCTGGATCGGCTTGATCGCGGTGGTGTTGCTGATTGGCCTGTCGGCGGTGCGCTACCGTCAGGAGATCACGGTGATCTGGCCGCAATCGGCAGGGGTCTATTCCAGCCTGGGCATGAATGTGAACGCCCATGGCATTGATTTCACCGATGTGGATTACCACCGCGAGAGCGAAGACGGCCAAGTGGTGCTGGCGGTCACGGGCCGCATCGTCAACAAAGGCAACCGCGAATTGCCGGTACCACAGAATGTGCGCGTGACCTTAAGCGACGCCAGCAATCACGAACTCTATCACTGGAATTTCGCGCCGGGGATTCAAACCCTCAAGGCCGGCCAGTCCAGCGCCTTCCACACCCGCTTGTCGAACCCGCCCGCCACGGCGCGCCACCTGGAAGTGCGCTTCGCCAAGGATGACAAGTGACACACAGCGTCCTGCATAGCGAAGAAGCGATAGCGGCACGGGTCAGTGCGTTGGCCAAAAAAATCGCCCGCGCTCCGCTGCTGCCCGACATCGCCATGCCGATCCTGGTGGGCGGCTTTATTTTTGCCGCCGATCTGGTGCGGGCCCTGGCGCGCGAAGGCGTTGAACTGGAAATTGAAATGCTCTGGCTGCGCTCTTATGGCGACAAGCGGGTGGCCAGCGCCATCTCGATGATCGCGGGCCCGTCGGAACAAATCGCCGGCCGCCATGTGCTGGTGATAGACGGGGTGCTGGATTTCGGCCGCACCATCAAAAAAGCGGTGGCGCTGATCGAAGCGGCAGGCGCCGCATCCGTCCAGGTGGCAGTGGCGCTGGACAAAAAACGTCCCGATGCCATGGCCAAGGCCGATTATGTCGCCTTCGAAAGCGGCAATGATTTCGTGATTGGCTATGGCATGGACGATGCGGGCAAGCACCGTGCCTTGCCCTATATCAGCAAAGTGATCTGACCCGCGCGTTACAACGACATCCGCAATGCAGCTTCCACCGATGCCGCGAAGCCGTGCGATGGCCGGGGCTGATTGTCCTGCAACCGTCCCGCCAGATCGAGTTTGAAATTGCGCAGCGGCAGGGTGACGCGCGCCTCACCCATGTTCAAAAGCACCGGCGTGGGACTGAGGATATTATCACCCAGCGAATGACGGCTGCCGATATTGGCGTGATAGAGGCTGAGTTGAAAAAAGCGGTCCGCCGCATCCGTCCAGCTTCCCTGCAAGGCGACAAGCTGGGAATCATCATCCATGCTGAAGCCAAGCGTGCGGCCGCGGTAATGCATGCCGTCGGGAAACTGGGCGTTGGTGTAGGAAAATCCGTAAAGATCGCTGCCAAAGCTCAAGGGATGCAGGGTCGAAATACTGTCCGCGAATTCCGCCGTCAGCTTTAGGGGGTTTTCTCCTGCCGGCAGGAAAACACTGGCGCCGAACAAATGGCTGGTGCCGGAATGATTGAACCAGGAATAATCCTCGTTCATCAGCTGCATATAGACCTGGAACGGCACGCCGCCCAGGCTATGGCTGTATTTCACCTCCCAGGACAGTTCGTCATTCGTATTGTCCTGGTTGTTATCGTTGTTGGCGAAGTGAAAATAATCCTTGATGGGCGAACAAGGATGATTCTTGCCGCAAAATTCCTCGGTGCGCGCCACACCCAATTCCAGCCCCGGCAGGGGATTAATCGTCAGATGCATGGCGTTATAGTAGACGTTGGACTGTTTCTGCGGCCCGTCGAGTTTCCCCACAAAAAATTCCCATTGCCAGGGCCCGATCAAATTCAGGATGGGCCAGGATGATGCGGCGGTGGTGGAACGCTCGATGCCGATCTGCGGCATGGGGCGGGCATTGTTGGAAAGCTGCAGCGCCGAAATCTCGCCCGGGCCCCACCAGTGATCCAGATAGCCCGCATAAACCCGAACCCCGCCAAGCCGCGCCGAAAGATAGGTATCGTCCAGCATGATCTTGTTGGGCTTGCCACCGAATGACTGGGTGATACCGCCCACCGAAAGCCTGCCCGAGAAAATACCGCTGTTCAGCCCCAGCGAAACCTGGCTCTGGCCATCGCCGCGCCCCATGCCGTCAAAGCCGTAAACAACAGCTTGTTTGTTGGTGGCGTCCAGAGACAGCGATGCGGTTTCGCCCGGCGCTGTGGCCGCTTCGGCCTGGGCCAGCACGCGGGCGGCGGCGGCCTCTACAAAGGCTGACTTGCCGGCCAGCCTGCCGCCCTTGAGCCGCATCAGAATGGATTTCCAGGGCAGCGGCCAGGAAATGGTGGCGCCATCAATGACGCCCGCTGCGGCCAGTATTTCGATATCGGTGCGAAGCTGGTTGTCGCCCACTTCTGCCTAGGGCGAGGCGTTTGCCGATGCCGGAGCAAGCACAAGCAGGAGCCCCAGGCATAAGCGCAGCCCCCATTGTGTCATCGTCATGCGCTGATGATGTCCTGGTCGGGGAATAAACAACGCTCCTCTGCTGGCGCTGAAATTCACACAGTCATTGGCCTTAGGCAATCCGGGATTGCCGCTTGGGACGGTAAGCCGCGCCTGCGGGTGCAAAGTGCCCGTCAGAAGTCGTGCTGCAGATCCAGGCCCATGACCGCACCGTTACTCAATTGGCGGTTTTCGATATAACTCAGCGGCGAACTGCCGCGCAGGCCGGCATAGACATAGCGGTCCCGATAGGCGGCGGTCTGGCCAATATCGCGGTCGAACACGCGCAAGGTCCAGTCCCGCGTCGGTTTGTATTCCACGAACAGGCCCAGCTTGAAGCCGTGATGGTTGGGGTCGATTTCGTCGATCCTGTAATCGGCTTCATGGCTATTGAAATGGGTGTGCAGGTCCACCCCAAGCTGCAGATTTTCCTCCGGCAGGTCGTAGGTGACTTCACCGGTCAGTTCGGCGACGAATTGCACGGCGCTAACGGTCTGGCCGCCAACGATCTGGCGAAACTGGCCGGTGGCAGGATCGCGCACCTTGCTGTGATGCCAGACCGCTTCGCCCGTCGCCGTCACGCCGGTCAGCCCGAGCGTGTCCAGCGGCAGGATCAGGTTGGTGGAAACCCCGTCCCGCACGCCATTGCCGATATTGCCCACCGCGTTGAAAACCTGCGCTCCGGAAAATACCGGTATATAATCCACCACCTTGGAGATGAATTCCCGCTTGGCTTCCACCACCAGCGAGCCGTGCCCCCAGAAATGCGCCTCCCAGGCCAGCGAGACATTCCAGCTGCGCGCCGGCTCCAGGTTCTTGTTGCCGCCATTGACGGTATTGCCGTTGAGCGAGGTCGAACTTGCGAAGTTGCGAAACACCAATTGCCCAACCGCGCGTTCCATCAGCAGGCGAAACTCCTGGCTTGGAGCGGGATTCCATGTCGTCAGCCAGCGCGGTTTGAAGAAGGCCAGGTCCTTGGTCAGGCTGCTATCGCCGGTTTGGGTCAGGGTCGAGGTTTCATAGCGTGCACCCAGCTCCGACATCAGCGCCGGGCTGAAACGCCAATTGGCGGTGGAGAAAAACTCGACGCGATTTTCCTGCAATCGGATATTGGCGGCGGGCAGGATCACCGGCGTGCCGGTCTGGGTCAGGGTGCTGCGGCTGCCCAGCACATTGATAGAGCCCTCTATTCCCGCCTCCAGCTTCAGCGCCCCAGGTGAATCATGCCAGGCCAGCCGCGTCACGTCTTCGCGCTGGTTGAACAGGCCGCGCGACCGGCTTGTGCTTGTCAGGGTGCTGGTTTGGCTGCTCTCATCCTGCTCGGTGATGCGATGCACGGCGAACAGTTCCACTTGGCCCAGGTTCGGTACCGGGCGCTTGTAATCCAGCAGCGCTTCGCCATTGCGCGCCAGCTTGCTTTCCAGGCCAGTCACCAGCGACGCCGAGGGAAAATATATCTGCTCGCTGACATCGGAATAGGCGCGGCTCTGCTTATAGGCCACCCCCAGCGACAGGTCGCCGTCCCAAAAAGGCCGGCGGTAGGACGCGCTCACGCCGGAATTGTTGGTGAACTGGGGAAAGCTGTAATTCGAAAATTGCAGCGGCGTGCCATTGGGAAGGAAGCGCAGGCGCGTGCCATAGCCGTTCTGATTTTGCGAACCGATGTCCCGGCCCCAATTGGCCGAAAGTTCGATTAGCGAACTGGCGCCCTGCACAGCCAGGTGAAGCGCCACCTTGTCCTCGGTCGTGCCAAAATGAGTGACACCACCTTCCAGTTCCGCGCGCGCGCGCAGTACAGCGCCTCTGTTGCGCACGACATTGGCCAGCATGGGATAGCCATGCATGTCAGCGGCGCCGCGGATCAATTCCACACGCTCCACCGACGACGCCGCGATGCGGCGCAGGAGAAGATCAACGGTCTCCTCCTTGCTGCTGGGAAGCTGGCCGTCGATCAGGACATTGCCCACCGTGCCGGAAAAACCGCGCACGGTGGTGTCGCCAAGCTGGATATGAAAGCCGGGCAACAGTCCCACCATCTCATAGGCTGTGGCGGGCTGGTTGCCGGCGAAATAGGCGGCGGGAAAATTGTCGACGCCCTGCTGGGCGGCAGCCTGCGCCAGGGGGAGGATCGCGAACATAAAAATCAGCAGGTTGCCCAGGGCATGGCTGCGAGGCTTGCGCCGTACACCACCCGCACGGGCATCCTGCCCTTCGGCTTCCTCAGACATTTCGCCCCCCAGCGTTACTTTTTTTCATATAGGCAGAGGGGCAAGCCAGTGGCAACATAGGAGAAATATCACATCGTTGCAGGGCCTTGAGACAGCCCTCGGCCAAGCCGGGGCCGGTCTTTGGCTATGATTTGCACCCGGTGCTTGCGGCGGCGCGAATACTGCCCATCTCCAGGGCCTCCGCCGTCTTGCGTTCGTCATCCGTCACGTAGGGGCGCGGCTCGGGCCGCAGCAACAAGACAAAATCCGCGCCTCTGTTTGCTGCCGGCTTGGCAACATCGGCGGTCTCAACAGGCAGAACCAGCGCGATCTTGAGTTGCGGCGCGCGCATTTTCAGACGCTCGATGGTCCCCAGCCGGTCTTCGACATGGAAAACGCCTGTCACATGCACAACCCTGTGACCCGGATTGGCTTGAAGATATCTGGCAATGGATTCGGCCATGGTGTCGTCCCGCGTCACTTGCGCCGCAAAGCTGTTGTCCGCCGCCGCCTGTGCATTTTGGCCATCCGCCGCGGCGCCATGCGCCGCATCGCCGCTCAGGAACAACAGAAACTTCTGCTTATAGGGGCCGTCTTCGGCATGGATATCGGCCGCAGCCCAGCCGCGTTTGGCAGCGGGCAAGGTTGACAGGAAGCCCACGCCTTCGCGCCCCACACAGCGCACCAGGCTTGCGGGCGCGTTCGCCGCAATTATAGGCAGTGCATGCTCCTTGGCATATTCGACAAGCGGGCGATAAGCCTCGGCGTAATTGTCCCAGGCGCGGCCTTTGCGGGTCAGCGTCTCTTCGCCGATCCGGCCCGCCAGATAATCATCCACCGCCGGCTGCACATCGCGCTCGAACTGTTCCATGGACAGCGCAATTCCCGGCGCATGTTCTTGCAGCGCCTTCAGAAGCGCCATTTCCGCCAGATGATTGGCGATGTGATCATGCAATTCGCCCACAAAGACCACGTCATAGCCCTGGAGCGCGTCAGCCGCCTGCTGCGGGCTTACCGCCGCGCCATTGTCCGTGCGCTGGATGGTAAAAGAATCGAAATCGGGCAGCGGCGCGCTTTGCGACACGCCAGACGCGAGCATCAGCCCCAGGCTTAAGGCGATTGCAGAAATTTTGCGCATGCGGGAGTTATAACCCAGTTGACGGCAAAGCCCATCGCGCCGGCCCTCGCTCAGAACTCTTTGAGCAGCCGGTCGTAATAATCCAGTTCCTGCTGCGGACGGCCGCGTTCCCCGGCACGCCTGCGCAATTCCCGCAAAATGTCGCGCGCCTTGGCCAGGTCGCTGAGTGCGGGAATCTTTGTGCTCTGGCCGGTGCCCGTCTTGTCGCGGCCCAGAGGATCGGCCTGCTCTTTCTGTTCCTTGCCGTTCTGGCCCTGGGCTTCCTTGGCCAGCGCGTCGGCGCCCTGGCGCAAGGCGGCCAGCGCGTTCTTTTCCGCATTGCCGGCATTGTCCAAATTCTTCTGGCCCAGCGCCTGCTGCGCCTGGTCCATCGCCGAACCGGCGGCGCCCATCTTGTCGCGCAGCTTGGGGTCCATCCCCTGCAATGTGGCATTGAGCTGGTCTTGCAGGGATTTCTGCTGGCTCTGCAGCCCTTGCGTGCCGCCATCCTTTGGATCGCCATTGCCGTTCTTCTGCCGCATGGTCTTGTCGAGCAGGCCGCGCTCCTTGCCCACCATGTCGCTGAATTTCTGAATGGCGTCGTTCAGCGCCTTGCCCTGTCCGCTCTGGCCCCCTTGGCCGCCTGTGCCATCCTGGCCCTGCGACATGCGCAGATTTTCCATCATGTTCTGCAGCATCGCCATCATCTGTGCAGCCTGTTCGCGTTGACCGGACTGCGACAGGCGCTGAATTTCCTTCAGAAGGTCGTCAATGTCCTTCTGCGTGATGTTCTTGGAATTCTGATCCTGCATCTGCGACTGCTGTTTTTTCTGGTCAGGATTGTTGGCCAGCGCCTGCTCATATTTCTGCATTGTGTCGCCGTATTTTTTCAGCAACTGGTCAATCACATCCTGCGGCGCATGCTGCGCCAGGGCCTGGGTTATGGCTTGCTGCAGGCGGCGCAGTTCGGCGGCGGCGTCCAACAGCCCATTCTGTTCCAGGCTCACCGCGATTTGCCACAACAGGTCCTCGACATGGGTGAGGTCCTCGGGCGCGCGGGCATTGCGCGTGCCCCAATAGGCGGCGCGCAGGCCCATATAAAGGCCTGGCTTGTCGGCATAGAAAGCATCGGGCGCGATGGCGAAGGCATCCAGCGCGGTCGCCACGATTTTGCGTCCGGCCGGATCGACACTGGTCGCCAGATTCTGCCGCTGTTCGATCAAGGCGCGGGCCAGCGGATCAGTGAAGACCCGCGCCGGCAGGCGGAACGTGATGGTGCGGCTTTTGCCGATCTGGCCGGTGGCATCGCGCGCTTCCAGATGCCCGTCCACCATCAGCCCGGCATAGGGATGGGCGGTGAGATCCACGAAATTGGTCTGGACCACTTTTTTGCCAGCCGGCAGCGGCATGTCCACCGCCAAGGGTGCACTGGCACGGCCATGCGGCGTCAGCACCAGCTTGGCGCCCACCACGCCATAATCGTCGCTGGCGTGGAAGGTGATCTTCATCGCCTGGCGCTCGGTGGCGCTGGGCGCGCCGTCAAAAGCAATCAGCGGCGGCAGGTCGGCAATGGCATGCAGATGCCAGTCGCCGATGACATGGCCGCCGGATCGCACCCGCGCCCGCGCATCGCCGGCAATGCGCGCGGTATCGGCATATTCGCCATTCTCGCCATTGAAGCGCGGTGGCGTGCTCAGCCCCAGCGCCCCGCCCAGCGACAGGCCCGGCGCATGGCTGGCATTATGGGCGCGCAGATTCAAAATCGAGCCTGCGGGCACTGCGATCACGTTGCTGTCGCCGGGCGCCAGATAGATCGGTGGCACACCGGTATAGGCCGGCGGGTCCACCCAGGCATCCAGGGTGACCGCCAGGCCCGCGCCGCTGTCAAAGGCACGCAGCAAACGCGTGCGCCAATTGGCGCCTGCCAACAGCAGCGACACCGCCAGCAGCAGCAACACGCCATAGCGCAGATAGCGCGGATCGCGGCGGGAAAAATCGGGCGCGGGAAAACCCACGCGCAAATTTTCGAACGCCAGGCTGCGCGCCTGATGCAGCCGCCACAATTCACGGGCAAAAGGATCTTCGCCGATCAGGCGGTCCTGGCCTTCGGAAATTGGCCGGTGCTTAAGGCCGCTCTTTTCCTCCAGCCGCCGCGCGCCGTCTTTCCAATAGGGCCAGGCAAAACCGGCAAAGCCATTGTCCAGCGACAGGCCAATGGCGGTGATGGTCGCCGCCAGCAGAAGCGCTTGCGCGATCCAGGGAATGAAAGCGTAAAGTCCGAATAACGCCGCGGCGATATAAAGCCCGGCAAAACCCAGCCCCGGCCACAAAGCCGGCAACACCCGCTCGGCGGCCAGGCTGGCGCGCGCCAAAAGGATCAGGCGCGCGAGCCGGGTCTGACGCTCGCTCTGGCGCTCAGTCGCGGAGCCAAGCGGGGATACTGTCCTGGGCGATAAGCTCGTCATGGGTCTGCCTTGCCCGCACAATGCCCCAGTCATCGCCCGCGACCAAGACCTCCGGGGCGGGGGGGCGGGCATTGTAGGCCGAGGCCATCACCGCGCCATAGGCGCCGGCGCTGAGAATCGCCACCAGATCGCCGGCTTTGAGTTCCGGCAAAGCCCGGTTTGCCGCGAAAAGATCGGAGGTTTCACACACCGGTCCCACCACATCATAGGCCACGCGCGGGGCGCCGACCTTGGGTTCCCGCACCGGCACAATCTCGTGATGGGAATCATAAAGGGCGGGGCGGATCAGATCATTCATCCCGGCGTCAATAATCGCAAAAGTCTTGGCGTCGCCCGGTTTGACGTAAATCACTTCTGAAACCAGCACCCCGGCATTGGCGGCGATCAGCCGGCCCGGCTCAAAGATCAGACGGCAGCCAAGCCCCTGCGTCGCCCGCACCACCACCTGACCGTAAGCCGCCGGATCGGGCGGCGGCACATTGTTATGCTCGTAAGGCACGCCCAGCCCGCCACCCAGATCCAGCCGGGTGATGCTGTGACCATCAGCGCGCAATTCTTTGACCAGCCCCGCCACGACGGCGAAGGCATCGGCAAAAGGCTCCAGATCGGTGATCTGGCTGCCGATATGCACATCAATGCCGACGATCTCGATGCCTTTCAGGGCCGCGGCTTTTTTGTAAACCGCGCGGGCATGGGCAAAGGGAATGCCGAATTTTGTTTCCGCCGTGCCGGTGGTGATCTTGGCGTGGGTCTTGGCGTCCACATCGGGATTGATGCGCAAGGTCACCGGCGCGCGCTTGCCCAATTCCAGCGCGACCGCATTCAGCGCTTCCAGCTCCGGCTCGCTTTCGACATTGAACTGATAAATGCCTTCGTCCAGCGCCAGCCGCATCTCGCTTTTGGTCTTGCCGACTCCCGAGAACACAATCTTGTCCGCAGGGATTCCCGCTGCGCGCGCCTTTTTCAATTCGCCGCCCGACACCACATCGGCGCCGGCGCCCAGCTTCGCCAGGGTTTTCAGCACGCCCAGATTGCCATTGGCCTTGACGGAAAAAGCCACCAGTGAATCCGGCGGCAAAGCACCAGCAAAGACTTTGTAATGCCGTTCCAAGGTAGCGCTGGAATAGCAGTAAAAAGGCGTGCCCACTTCGCGCGCCAAAGCCGCCAGCGAAACCCCTTCGGCGCTGAGTATGCCGTCATGATAGGAAAAATAATTCATCGCGTGTGCCTAGCGGCCAATGGGACCCTATCTTCCAATTGGATAAGGCGGCTTGGACGGATCACGCGTGTCCTTGGGGGTCGGCGTCCCGTCGGGACGGGTGAGATCGCTCTTCACGCCGCAGGATGCTGTGAGCAATCCCAGCGCAATGACCAGCAAAAGGGCCTTGGTCTTCATTTCAGTTGACCCTTCCAATAGGCAATCTGCTCCCGCACCCGCGCGGGCGCAGTGCCGCCCAGGCTCATGCGCGAATTGACGGAAGAATCCAGCGACAGCACCGCCAGCACATCCTTGGTGATGGCGGGCTCGATGCTTTGCATATCGGCAAGCGGCAGCTGCTCCAACGTGACGCCGCCCGTCTCCGCCAGCTTGACGATGCTGCCGGCGATATGATGCGCCTCGCGGAACGGTTTTTTCAGCACCCGCACCAGCCAGTCCGCCAGATCAGTGGCGGTGGGATAACCCGGTTCTGCGGCGGCGCGCATCTTGCCCTCCTGCGCGGTAAGATCGGCGATCATCGCCGCCATCGCCGCCAGGCACAGCTCCACCGTATCGGCGGCGTCGAACACGCGTTCCTTGTCTTCCTGCAGGTCGGTGCCATAGGCCAGCACCAATCCCTTGACCACAGTCGCCAGCGCCACGAAATCGCCCAGCACCCGGCCGGTCTTGCCGCGGATCAGTTCGGCGGCATCGGGATTGCGCTTCTGCGGCATGATGGACGAGCCGGTGGTGAACGCATCCGACAATTTCACAAACCCGAAAGCGGGCGTGGACCATTGCACCAGTTCGCCCGCCAGCCGCGACAGGTTGGTGGCGAGGATGGTACAGGCCGCCAGATATTCCAGCGCGAAATCTCGCGCCGAAATCGCGTCCATGGAATTGCGCATCGGCCGGGCGAAGCCCAGCGCCATGGCGGTATTGTCGCGGTCAATCGCAAAGCTGGTGCCTGCCAGGGCGGCGGCGCCCAGCGGCGATTCATTCATGCGCTTGCGGGCATCATCGAAGCGGCCCCGGTCGCGGCCGAACATCTCGACATAGGCCAGCATGTGATGCCCGAAGGTGATCGGCTGGGCCGGCTGCATATGGGTAAAGCCCGGCATGATGGTGCCGCTATGCTTGTCCGCCTGTGCCAGCAATGCCCGCTGCAGCGCCTGCAAGCCTTGGTCGATGCGCTCGCAGGCCGCCCGCACCCAAAGACGGAAATCCGTGACCACCTGGTCGTTACGCGAACGGGCGGTGTGCAGCTTGCCGGCGGCAGGGCCGATGATTTCGGCCAGCCGCGCCTCGATGTTCAGGTGGATGTCTTCCAGTTCCCGCTTGAAAATGAAGCTGCCCTCGGCAATTTCTTTCCCAATCTGGTCCAGGCCCTTCAAGATGGCTTGGCCGTCATCCTTGGAAATGATGCCTTCGCTGGCCAGCATGCGCGCATGCGCCTTTGAGCCGGCCAGGTCCTCGCCCGCCAGGCGCTTGTCGAAATCAATGGAGGGGGTAATCTCCCCCATGATCGCCGCAGGGCCGGATTCAAACCGCCCGCCCCACATCTTGTTTGAACTCATCTTGACCGCCGGAAACTGAACATGACCCGCAAAATCCGAAATACCAGCCTTGCCGCTCTGACCGTGCTGGCGCTGGGGGTTCTATATGGGATCGGGGCGCCGCCTGTCCACGCGGCACCTGCCATGCCAAAGCCGATGACGGCGCAGAAACCCGCCAAAGCCGCCCCGGCGGTGGCTTTTACCGACGCCAGCGGCGCGCGGCATACCCTGGCCTCGTACAAGGGCCATTATGTGCTTTTGAACATGTGGGCGACCTGGTGCGCGCCCTGCGTCGCCGAACTGCCGGCGCTGACCCGGCTGAAAGCCGCGGCCCCCGGGGTGACGGTGCTGGCGGTGAACATGGACCGGGGCCAGGTGGATGCCGCCGGCTTCCTCAAATCCCACAATGCCGCCGTGCTGGGCTCACTGCGCGATACCGACATCACCCTGATGCGCAGCTTTGGCGCCTTCGGCCTGCCGACCACCGTGTTGATTGACCCGAAAGGCAATCTGGTTGCGCGCGCCGAAGGTCCCGCTAGCTGGGATGCCCCGGACACGATTGCCTACTTTAAAAGTTTAGGCACGTAGCGCCGAAAAGGCGCACAGATTTTTGTGATCTGGGCAGGAGCGTCGCGTGCAGCGTGCGTTAGCACGGGAGCACGCGCGACGAACCCAGAGCGCAAAAGACCAGCGCCCTTATCTTGTCGGAACCGGGTGCTCGCCGCGATAGTCGTAAAAACCGCGGCCGGTTTTTTTGCCCAGCCAGCCGGCTTCGACATATTTCACCATCAGCGGGCAGGGGCGGTATTTTGAATCCGCCAGGCCTTCATACAGCACCTGCATCACGGCCAGGCAGGTATCCAGGCCGATAAAGTCGGCCAGCTGCAGCGGGCCCATGGGATGATTGGCGCCCAGCCGCATCGCGGTATCAATCGCGTCCACATTGCCGACGCCTTCATACAATGTGTAAACCGCCTCATTGATCATCGGCATGATGATGCGGTTGACGATGAAGGCGGGAAAGTCTTCGGCATAGGCGGCGGTCTTGCCGACGCGGCGCACAATCTCCAGCGCCGCCTGGAACGTGCCGTCATCGGTGGCGATGCCGCGGATCACTTCCACCAGTTGCATCAGCGGCACCGGATTCATGAAATGCAGACCGATGAAACGCTCCGGCCGATCGGTGGACGCGGCCAGCCGCGTGACCGAAATGGAAGATGTGTTGGTGGCGATCATCGCCTTGTCGTTCAGGCGCGGCGAAAGCTCCTGGAAGATTTTTTTCTTCACCGCTTCGTCTTCCGTCGCCGCTTCGATCACCAGTTCGCGGTCTTTCAGATCGTCCATGGACTGGGTGGTGCGGATGCGGGCCAGCGCCGGCGCAATCGCGGCTTCGTCAATGAGGCCCTTGGCGGCCTGGCGCTGCATGTTCTTTTCGATGCGGTCCAGCGCCTTGCCCAGCGCGTCCTTGTTCAGGTCATCCAGCACAACATCATATCCGGCCAGCGCCAGCACATGGGCGATGCCGGTGCCCATCTGCCCCGCTCCGATAATGCCGATACGTTCAAGTGCCATGACTTAACCCTTTACCTTGTTTTTGAAAACTCAATAGCCGCGCTTGGCCAGTTCCTGGTCCATCTCCGGCAAGGCCTGAAACAGGTCGGCCACCAGACCGTAATCGGCAATCTGGAAAATCGGCGCGTCTTCGTCCTTGTTGATCGCGGCGATAACCTTGGAATCCTTCATGCCCGCCAGATGCTGGATGGCGCCGGAAATGCCCACCGCCAGATAAAGCTCCGGCGCCACCACCTTGCCGGTCTGGCCCACCTGGTAATCATTGGGCACATAACCCGCATCCACCGCGGCGCGGCTGGCGCCCACCGCCGCATGCAAGCGGTCGGCGATCTTGTCAATCAGCTTGAAATTCTCGCCCGAGCCCAACCCGCGGCCGCCGGAAATCACGATCTTGGCGGACGTCAGCTCCGGCCGTTCAGACTTGGATAGCGCCTCGCTGTCGAATTTGCTAAAACCCGGATCGGCCGCTGCCGCCAGATTTTCAATCGTGGCGCTGCCACCGTCCGCCGCCTTGGCAAAAGCGGTGGCGCGCACAGTGATGATTTTCTTGCCCGCCGCCGCCTGCACCGTCTGGATGGCGTTGCCGGCATAGATCGGCCGCTCAAAGGTATCGGGGCTGATAACTTTCAGAATTTCGGAAATCTGCGGCACGTCCAGTTTGGCGGCAACGCGCGGAAGATAGTTTTTGCCGCTGGTGGTGGCGGGGGCGAGAATGGCGTCATACTTGTCCGCCACCGACAGGATCAAAGGCTCCATCGCTTCTGCGATCATTTTTGCGTAGAGCGCATTGTCGGCCAGCAGAATTTTTTCCACGCCGGCGATTTTCGCCGCCGCATCGGCCACGGCTTTGCACCCGTCACCGGCCACCAGCACATGCACCGGCCCGCCCACCGCCAGCGCCGCCGTCACGGTCTTGGCAGTGGCGTCATTCAAGCTCTTGTTGTCATGCTCGGCGATTACCAGGGTGGCCATCAGATCGCCCCCGCTTCTTTAAGCTTGTCCAGTAATTCGCTCACGCTTTTGACCTTGATACCGGCGCTGCGCTTGGCGGGCTCGGTGACTTTCAAGACCTTCAGTCTTGGTGCGGCGTCCACGCCATAATCGGCGGGCGTCTTTTCCTCGATAGGCTTTTTCTTGGCCTTCATGATGTTGGGCAGCGAAGCATAGCGCGGCTCATTGAGACGCAAATCCGTGGTCATCACCGCCGGCAATTTCACTTCGACAGTCTGCAAGCCGCCGTCAATTTCGCGGGCGATTTTGGCGCTGGTTTCCGAAAGCTCCAGGCTATGGGCAAATGTGCCCTGGCCCCAACCCAGCATCGCCGCCAACATCTGGCCGGTCTGGTTGGAATCATCGTCAATCGCCTGCTTGCCGGTGATCACCAGCATGGGCTTTTCAGCATCGCAGATGGCTTTGAGAATTTTCGCCACCGCCAGCGGCTCGATCTCGCCCTCGGCCTTCACCAGGATGCCGCGGTCGGCGCCCATCGCCAGCGCGGTGCGGATGGTCTCTGAGGCCTGGGCCGGGCCGATGGAGACGGCGATGATTTCGCTGACCTTGCCCTTTTCCTTCAGCCGGACAGCTTCCTCGACGGCGATTTCGTCGAAGGGGTTCATGGACATTTTGACATTGGCCAGGTCGACGCCGCTTTGGTCCGCCTTCACCCGTACCTTGACGTTGTAGTCAATCACCCGCTTCACGGGCACCAGGACTTTCATGGCGTTATCGGATCCCAAATGGGTGGCTTGTCATCACCGGCAGCCGGCGACGTGCCATCCCTCTCTTGTGCGGCGCAAAAACTAGGCGCGGCCGTCGCTGCCTGTCAACGAAAGCGGCCGGCCGTATAGGCGCACCTACACCGTCTTCTGCTGCATTGCAGCAAAAGTCCGTGTGCGTCATTCTGCCACAAGGCTACTTCAGGCTGTCCAGATAAGCGACGACATTGCGGATATCGCCTTTGCTGGTGATGCCGGGGAACGCCATCTTGGTGCCGGGCACCATCTTGGCGGGGCCTGCAACCCATTGCGACAGCTTGTCGTCGGTCCAGGTGATGCCCGAGGCTTTCATCGGGCCGGAATATTCAAAGCCCGCCAGCGTGGCCGACTTGCGTCCCACGATCCCGAACAGATTGGGGCCCAGGCCGTTGCCCGCGTCCTTGGCCACTTTGTGGCAGATGGCGCAGCGCGCGAACACGGCTTTGCCGGCCACCGGATCGCCGGCGTCTTGTGCATAGGCGAAGGTCGAGAACGTGCTGCAAGCAACCAGCATGGCTACCGCGAAAGCAGAGTAACGCATCATGGAATTCCGTTTTTTGTTTGGCCCCTGAACCGGCGCACATTTGCATGAGCCGCCCAGGCTTCGCAACATCCTCTAACGCCGTAAAATCACCATATTTGGGCCGGGTGGGGGCATGCGCGCCGCGGGTTCCACGGCGGGTTGCCGGACATATCGCGCGAGCAAGTTTCGCGAGATTCATCGTGCGAATATGCACGGAATGCAGGGCTGGCACCAAAACGCGAAGCATGCATAGTGACGCCCGCTTCGGAATGTCCGCCAGCACAACAACAAAAAAACGTGAGGTTGCATGCGTTCCCGGCTCCTCGGCATCAAATCTGCCGTGCCGCCTTTTATCATCGCCCAATCCGACGCGGCGCAATATGCGCGCAAGTTGTTCGCAGAGGTGCGCGACATCTCGCGTCTGATCACGGTGTTCCAGAATACCGGTATCGAGAAACGCTATTCCTGCGTGCCGATTGACTGGTACCTGGGCGATCACGGCTGGAAAGACCGCACCGAACTTTATGTTTCCAATGCGGTCGATCTGCTGGAAGAGGTAACGAAAAAGCTGCTGGCGCAAACCGGCCTCGCCAAGGACGATATTGATGCCGTGGTGCTGGTCTCCACCACCGGCGTTGCGACACCCAGCCTGGACGCACTGCTGATCGAACGGATGAATCTGCGCCGCGATGTGCAGCGCCTGCCGATCTTCGGCCTGGGCTGTGCCGGCGGCGTGATCGGCCTGTCGCGCGCTGCCCAGATCGCGCGTTCCGAACCGGGCAGCAAAGTGTTGTTCCTGGCCGTCGAACTTTGCGCGCTGACCTTCCGCAAGAACGACATTTCCAAAAGCAATATCGTGGCCACAGCCTTGTTCGGCGACGGCGCGGCTGGCGCGATCCTGTCCACCGAAGGCGAAGGTCCTGAAGTGGGCGCGGCGGGAGAATATACCTGGCCCAATTCGCTGGATGTGATGGGCTGGGACATGGCGGAAGACGGGCTGAAAGCGCGTTTCGCCCAGAGCATTCCCACTTTGGTGGCCAATGACTTCCGCAAGCTGCTGGGTGAATTTCTTGCCCGCAACAATATCAAGCTCTCCGAGATCAGTGGTTTTGCCTGCCACCCCGGCGGCGCCAAGGTTCTGGATGCGCTGGAAGACTCCATGGACATGCCGCGCGGCGCGCTGACGGAAAGCCGCGGCGTGCTCAAGGATTTCGGTAACATGTCGGCGGTCACGGCTCTGTTCGTGGCCGAACGCATGAAATTGATGGGCCAGCAAACCCTGCTCACCGCATTGGGACCTGGTTTCACCGCCACCTTCCTGATGCTGGATGGGCGATGAGTGGCAGGGCCATTGCCTGGATAATCCTGGCGCTGGTGGCGATACAGCGTTTAAGCGAATTGCCGCTGGCCCGGCGAAACACCAAGGCGCTATTGGCGCGTGGCGCGGTTGAGATCGGGGCGAAGCATTATCCGCTGATTGTCATTCTGCATGCGCTGTGGCTACTGGCGATTCTCTGGCAATTGCCCGATCCGGTGACCATCAACTCGCCGCTGATGGTCGTCTTCATGGTGCTTCAGGGCCTGCGGCTGTGGGTGGTGGCGACGCTGGGCATTTACTGGACCACGCGCATCATTTCTCTGCCCGGCGCGCCGCTGGTGCGCCGCGGTCCCTACCGCCTGATGCGCCATCCCAATTATCTGGCGGTGGTTGGAGAAATAGCCGTGCTGCCGCTGGTGTTCGGCGAAGTCTGGGTGGCGGTTGGCTTTTCTCTCGCCAACGCGGTGCTCTTGGCCTGGCGCATTCATCTGGAAGAGACCGGATTGGCGCCCCGTCGTGAGAATGCGGCATGAGCAGACTGATGCTCTGGCTCGGCTTCCTGGGCATGTGCATCGGCCTGTTCATGGCCATCTTGGATATCCAGGTGGTGGCCAGCGCGCTGACCACCATCGGCGCCGCGCTGCATGTGGCGCCAAGCCGGCTCGGCTGGATCCAGACCGGCTATCTGATGGCCGAAGTGATCGCCATACCCCTGACCGGAATTCTCACTCGGGCGCTGTCCTTGCGCTGGATGTTCGTGGCCGCGACGCTGGGCTTTACCCTGGCCAGCCTGGGCTGCGCTTTTGCCCCGACCATCGGCATCCTGATCGCGATCCGTGTGGTGCAGGGCTTTTGCGGCGGTATGCTGATCCCCGCAGTCTTCACCTCGATCTTTGTCATGATCCCGGAAGAGCGGCGCATTCTCGCCACCACGCTGGCGGGCCTCTTCGCCATGATCGCTCCCACCGTCGGCCCGCTGGTGGGCGGCTATCTGACCACGAATTATTCCTGGAACTGGATATTCCTGATCAACATCCTGCCCGGCGCGGTGGTCTGCCTGGTGGTGGGCGCCTGCGTACGGGTGGGCAACGCCGATGTCAGCGCTCTCAAGAAGATTGATTATGTCACGCTCATCTTGGCGGCGATTTTTCTGGCAACGCTCGAATTGTTGCTCAACGAAGCGCCGGGGCGGGGCTGGCACGGCGCCTTTGTCTTCAGCACGCTTGGGATCTGCGTCATCGCCGGGACGGCGGGGGGCTGGCGCGCTTTGACCCATGCCATGCCCTTCGTGGATCTGCGGCGCTTCCGACATCGCAGCTTTGCCATCGGCTGCGGTCTCAGCTTTATCTTCGGCACCGGGCTCTATGGTTCGGTCTATATGCTGGCGTTGTTCCTGGGGCTGGTGCGCGGTCACACTCCGCTGGTGATCGGCGAAATCATGACGGTCTCCGGCGCGGCCCAGCTGGTGATGGCGCCGGTGGCGGCCCTGCTCGAAACCCGCATGAATCCGCGCGTTCTCACCGCCTTCGGCTTTGTCCTGTTCGGCGCAGGAATGCTGACCAACGGCTTTGTCACGCCGCAAAGCGATTTCTGGGCCCTGTTCTGGCCGCAGATCCTGCGCGGCCTGGCAGTGATGCTTTGCATCCTGCCCACCACCCGCCTGGCGCTGGACGGCTGGGCTGCCAAGGATGTCCCCGACGCCAGCGGCCTGTTCAACCTGACGCGCAATCTGGGCGGCGCCATCGGCATCGCGCTGATTGATACCTTGCTGCAATCGCGCACCCCCGGCCATGCCGATGCGCTGGTGGCGCGGTTGCAGGCGGGGGATGTCACTGCCGCGCGGCTGGTGGGCCTGCCCACCGCCCTGTTTCGCGGCGACGCCATGGGCCCGGTGGACCCCATGACCAAGGCGATGATCGCGCCCCTGGTGGAAAAGGCCGCGCTGACCCAGTCGCTCAATGAAGGCTGGCTGATGGTGGGGATATTGTTTGCGCTGGCGCTGGTGATGGTGCCGCTGATCCGGCAGCAAAAGCCCGAACTCTGATCCCTGAATATCTGGCGTTACGCGTTGACCAGTTCAACCTGCACCACATCGGTGCGTGATACATTGAAGGCGGCGGCGCAGATGCCCAGGTAGAATTGCCAGTTGCGCAGGAACTGCTCGTCATGGCCCAGGGCCTTGATCTCGCTGCTTTTGGCCTGCATGCGCACCGACCACTCACGCAAGGTGCGGGCATAATCCTTGCCGAAGGAAAAGGCTTCGGCGAATTTCAGCCCCGCCTTGTCGGCTTCCTGGCGGAAACGTGCCAGGGACGGCAGCATGCCGCCGGGAAAGACATAATGGCGGATAAAGTCAGACCGCGTGCGGTAACCGTCGAACAGCTCGTCGCGCACCGTGATGGTCTGGATCACGGCGCGGCCGCCGCTTTTCAGGCGCTCCGCCACCGTGGCGAAATATTGCGGCCAGTAATGCTCGCCCACCGCCTCGAACATTTCGATCGAAACGATATTGTCGAATGTGCCGCCGGCTTTGCGGTAATCCTCCAGCCTTATGTCGGCGACGCCGTTCAGGCGTTTGGTGGCAAAGTCATGCTGGGCAGGCGAAATGGTCAGCCCCGTCACATGATGGGCGTCGGCGCTGGCGCGCTCCGCAAAGCCGCCCCAGCCGCAGCCAATCTCCAACACCGAGGCGTTCTTCTTCTCGAATTTGGAAATGATGCGCTCATATTTGTTCTGCTGGGCGCGATAGAGTTCGTCGGTGCCGTTATACAGCGCCGAGGAATAGGTCATGCTCCTGTCCAGCCAGAGCTGATAGAAATCATTGCCGACATCGTAATGCGCCTTGATGTTGCGCGCCGAACCGGCCACCGAATTGCGCCGCACCAGCGCATTGTGAATCACAAAGCCCAGCCGGTTGATGAAATTGCCGTCCGAAAAACTCTCCAGCTGGTCGAGATTGAGCAGGAACAGGCTCACCAGGGTTTCGACATCGTCGGTCTGCCACGATCCGGCGATATATTCCTCGCCCAACCCGATATCGCCGCGCGCCAGGATTCGGCGCAGCACATCCCAGTCATTGATCTTGAAGGTCGCCACCGGGCCGGGCTTGGTGCCCACCACCTTGGTGACCTCGCCATCGGGCGCGGTGAAGGTCAGGGTACCGGTATCAATACGCGCCATGCTGGCGCGCCATTTGTTGGCAATATAGGACGCTGGAATAAGGCTCATGACACTCCCCTGCGGGGGTTATAGCGCGCCGGGTGTGGCCGCGACAGCATCCATACGGCCACAGGCACGGGCTGGATCGCTTTTCGGCGATCCAGCAAGGGTTTCGCCGCTCGCCGGGCTGGCTCTGGCCGCTAACTCAGCGGCGCGCGGAGCTGCTGGGCGATCTGCTGCGCGTCCAGCTGAGCCGTCAGGACATTGTGGCCCTGATCATAATTGAACTTTGACGCATCCATCGCCACCACGGCGCCCGAGCCCATCAGGGCCACATCCACGGTTTGCGGCTTTCCGCTCCCGTCCATCACGATCTTCTGCACCGCGCCCACCACGATGCCCTTGGCATCCGCCACACTGGCAGTTGCCAAAGTGACGGGCGGGTTGGCCAGGCTGTTCAGCGCGATGATGCCGCTGCTGCTGTTGCTGCCCGGTGCAGGCTCTGCCACCGCGCCGCCGATCAAACCCGGCGCCGCCAGCACCATCATCGCTGCACTGCAAACCATTAGGCGGATCTTGTTCATGGCAATGCTCCTTTTGGCGCACGGCCTGTTAACGGGCTGCGGGCCGTAGCCGTTCCGCTGGAACAGCCGGAACCGGTGCCTGGCGAGGGAGTTCCCACTAGGCATCGTTCAGGAAAGGAATTTCCATGGGAACCATTTTAATCGTCGTCCTGCTGCTTTTGCTTTTGGGTGCCTGGCCGTCCTGGCCGCACAGCCGCAGCTGGGGTTACTACCCATCCGGTACGCTGGGCTTGGTCCTTGTCGTCGTGCTGGTGTTGGCCTTGCTGGGACGCATCTAGTTCAAACGTGGCCATGGCAAAGAAAAAGCTGTTTGAAGACATCAAAATTCGTCCGGCGCGGTTTTACCGCCTGCCGGGTGATGTCATGCGGGATCGCCGCTTCGACGATTCCGAAAGGCTGGAGATTCTGTACGCCTGGCTGGGCGATGCAGAGGCCGCGCCGGTCGTGCCGCAAATCGAAAGGGTCATCCGGGAATTGGAAAATCGCAGGCCGGTCCCTTCGGACCATGCTGCGGAATAGGAGACTATAATGGTAACGATCAATGATCACGACCATCACGTTGATATTGACACCCAGGATGCACGGCAGGGCAAGGAATTGGGCTCGGTACGCTGGGTCCTGCGCATCAGCCTGGGCCTGACGGTTCTGGCGGGTGTGATACTCTACTTCAGCTACGCCAATTTCTTTCATTCCTGATCCCCTCTTGACGGGGAGGGATTGGGCCGTCACCAAGGGAGCCTCGCTAAGGGGTTCCCTCAGGTTGCGCAGCGCCCAACTCTCCATTGTCATTCCCACCTATAAAGAGCGGGGCAATGTCGCCGAACTGGTGCGCCGGCTGGATCTGGCGCTGTCGGGAATCGCGTGGGAAGCCATTTTCGTCGATGACAATTCTCCCGACGGTACTGCCGATGCCGTAAAGGCGATCGGCGCAACAGACTTGCGGGTGCGCTGCATCCGCCGGGTCGGGCGGCGTGGCCTTGCCGGCGCCTGCATCGAAGGCATGTTGTCTTCGTCCGCGCCCTTTGTCGGGGTGATAGACGCCGACTTGCAGCATGACGAAAAGGTTCTGCCGCAAATGCTGGCCAAGCTGGAAAGCGGCGAGGCCGACCTGGTGGCCGGGACGCGTTATGTCGAAGGCGGCAGCGCCGTCAGCTTTTCGCAAAAACGCGGCGCGATATCGCGTCTGGCAACCCGCCTTACCCATCGGCTGGTCGGCACCAATCTCAGCGATCCCATGTCGGGCTTTTTCATGATGCGGCGCGACCGTCTGGACGCTATCGCACCGCGCCTGTCACCGGTCGGCTTTAAAATCCTGCTCGATATTGCCGCCACTGGGGGCGAGCGACTGCGTATCGCCGAGCAGCCTTATGCATTCGGCGAGCGCTTTGACGGCGAATCCAAATTCAATGCCCAGGTTGGCGTCGAATTTCTCGGGCTGCTGCTGGCCAAGATGACGGGCGACCTGGTTGACCCGCGCTTCATCTTTTTCGCCATTGTCGGCACCTTGGGACTCGTGGTGCATCTTATCGTGCTGAAATTGTGCCTGGCATTCCTGCCCGCCCAACCCGATCTTTTTCAGATCGCACAGATCGCCGCTACCCTGGTGGCAATGACCAGCAACTTCCTGCTCAACAATGAACTGACATATCGCGACCGCCGTCTCAAGGGCTTCAGCGCCTTGCGCGGCTTTGTGCTGTTCTGCCTGATTGGTTCGGTTGGCGTGCTGGCCAATGTGGATCTGGCTTCTTGGCTCTATACCAACCGCGAAGTCTGGTGGCTGGCGGGTGCGGCAGGCGCCATCATGGGCGCCTTGTGGAATTACGCCATGTCCACGCTCTTTGTCTGGCGCGCGCGTTGAGCGCTCCGCTCTCGTCTGGGAATGGAGTGCCTGTGGCGCCGCGCCTGGCGCTTTATGGCGTGCTTGCCGCCCGCGCTCTGATGGCGGCAATAGTGCCGCTGACCGCCGACGAAGCCTATTACTGGCTGTGGTCCAAACATCTGGACCTTGGCTATATGGATCACCCGCCCGCCATCGCCTGGCTCATTCGCGCCGGCATCCTGCTGCTGGGCAATACCCCGCTGGGCATCCGCGCTAGTGGCATCATCCTATCGGCGCTGGCGACTTTGTTTGTCTGGGAAGCCGCCCGCACGCTTTTGAAAAACGAAGCCCGCGCCTTCACCGCCGCGCTGTTGTTCAATCTCACCTTGATGATCGGGGTGGAGATGCTGGCCGCCACACCCGATACGCCCTCCATTGCCACCAGCGCGGCGCTGCTCTTTTGTCTTGCCCGGCTTCAGCAAAGCGGCAACAGCAAATGGTGGCTGTGGGCCGGCGCCGCGGCAGGGCTTTCGTTGCTGTCGAAATATTCCGCCTTCTTCCTGCTGGCCGGGGCATTTCTCTGGCTGGTGTTGTCGCCGCGCATGCGCGTGTGGCTGCGCACGCCCTGGCCCTGGAGTGCGGCGCTGCTGGCGCTGCTGATCTTCCTGCCCAATCTTTATTGGCAGACACAGCATGATTGGGACACCTTCGCCTATCAGTTCGGCCGGGTGGTCGGCCATCAATGGACTGGCCGCTTCCTGCTGGAATTTCTCGGCGCCCAGCTTGGCCTGGCCTCGCCGTTTATTTTCATTCTCGGTGTGGCGGGGCTGGTACGGGCCAAGCGGGACAGCGATCTGTTTCTTCCCGCCATGCTGGTTTGGCCGGCGCTGCTATATTTCCTGATCCATGCGCTGCATGACCGGGTGCAAGGCAACTGGCCGGGATTTCTCTATCCCGCCTTCGTCCTCCTGGCCGTCTCGCAATTTTCCGATTCCGGCTGGCGCAAATGGTGCACGCGGCTGGCCGCGCCGGTCGCCACCGCCTTGCTGCTGCTGACCTATGCGCAGGCGCTGACGGGCTTTATTCCGCTGGGCAACAAGGATCCGCTGGCGCGCCTTCTGGGCGTGGGCTTTCACCCCGTGGCCGACAGCCTGGCGGGCGCGGCAAAGATCGCCCATGCCGGGGCAATCCTCACCACCGATTACGAAACCACGTCCTGGCTGCGTTTCTACGAGCCGGACCTGAAAGTGGTGCAGCTGGGTGAAATGAACCGCTATCCCACGTCACCGGCGCCCAGCGCCGCGCTGATGGCCGGACCGCTGCTGTATTTTGTCGAGCAAAAGCGTGACCAGAGCGCAGAGCTGCGGAAATATTATTCCTCGGTATTGCTGGCAACCCAGTTGCGCATCGGCCGGGCGGATTCGCAGATCGCGCTCTATGAGATCTATCTGCTGGACACGCCAAAAGGCCCGGTGCCGGGCCGGATGCCTTGATTTTCAGGCTTTATTTTTCAGAGGGTGGGAAGTGAGCGGACACCCGAAGCGGGCTGTCGAAGGGGCTGGGGGCGTTCCGGATCAGACGTCCGCTCGCTGGTAATAATGGGCAGGCCCTTTGTTCGTTCCTTGGGCCGCGCATTATTTTTCACATTTTTTGCGAAGTCTGGACCGGTTGGGAAACCGGGCTGGCCGCCGGTTCCGGTCCGGCGGAAACGAACAGCAACGCCGCCAGCAACAGGCCGGCAATGGCGCTTTCGATCGGATGTTCCAGAATGGCCGCGGGCAATTGCATGTCACCACCTTTTAGGCAGGAGGACGTCCACGCAGCGCACCGGAAAAGGCGCTGACGATCAACAGAATGACAAAAACGATCAACAGCAGTTTGGCGATGCTGGCGGCGAGGCCAGCCAGGCCGAAAAAGCCCATATAGCCAGCCACCAGTGCCAGAATGAGAAAGGTAAGTGCCCAACCAAGCATGATTTTTCTCCGTTGCCGGAAGAAAAACGAACCCGCTTTGCCGAAGTTCCCTTCGCAAGCGCAATGATGGCTATTTTTTGTTTTTGTTGCGGTTGAGAAACAGGTTGGCCACCCCGACCAGACCCGCGCCGACCACCGCGGCCCAAGGCGTTTCGCGCGCCATGGCGGTGAAAAGGGAATTCATCAATTCCCGCCCGCCGCTATTTTCCGGCACTTGTCTGACGGGCCGGCGGGCGGACGCGATCACGGCCCACAACAGCGGCGGCAGCAACAAAATAGCGCCTGCAATGGCATAGCCCAGCGCCGCGCCGACAAAAGGCACCAGCGCGGTGGCGACGGCAAGACCGATCAGGCCGATGCCGAAAAACACCAGCGCGACCGCCGCCGCCACAAAAACCAGCTTTGCGCCTAGCCGCGCGACCATGAAACCCCCAAGACAACTCTCTGGGCGGTAAACCGCCAGATATGGACAGCAGCCTTAACAGGAGCCGGCGCGGCTCTCAACGGCGAAGAAAAATCGCGCCCAGGAATGCGCCGATGCCGCCGGCGATCAGAAGCGAGGTGATGGGCTGGTCGCGCACATGCAGGCGCAGGGTCTCGGCATTTTCCTCGGCCCATTCCTCGGCATCTTCCTTGAACTCGCTGGCGGCCTGCTTGGCCTCCCGGGCGGCCTCTTCGGCCAGCATCATGGCGCGGTCGGCAACATCTTCGGCGCCCTTGAGCGCCAGCTTGGCGCGTTCGGCGGCCGCAGAACTGACATCGCCCGCCAGGCCCTTCATGTCTTCCTGCAGCGCCTCGAAATCCCGGCGCAGCGCACCCAGGCGGTTATCAACGGTGGACACGGATTTTTTCCTGGCGGCCATGACATTCTCCATTACGAAACACGATGAAAGTTTTTCTTACGCTGCCGCCTGCTTGGCGACCGGATGAAAGAACAAGGCTTGGCCCACCGTTGCCTGCACGGTTTCGGGCAGGAAGGGCTTGGCGATCAGATAGGTCGGCTCCGGCCGCTCGCCGGTGAGCAGCTTTTCGGGATAGGCGGTGATGAAGATCACCGGAATGTCGAAAGCCGAAAGAATTTCACTCACCGCATCAATGCCCGAGCCGCCTTCGCCCAGATTGATGTCGGCCAGCACCAGGCCGGGGCGCTCGGAATGGGCTTTGGCCACGGCTTCGTCCTTGGTGGCGGCCACGGCCACAACTGTATGCCCCAGCTCGGTGACCAGATTTTCCAGGTCCATGGCGATGATCGGCTCGTCCTCGATGATCAGCACCCGGCTGGCCAGCTGGGTATCGATGGTCTTCTGGGCATCCAGAATGGCCTTTTCGATTTCCTCGGGGCTCTCATCAATGATGAAAGCGGCCTCTTCCGGGCTGAAAGCCTCCACGGCGGTCAGAAGAAGGGCCGCCCGCTTGGAGGCAGACAGGGCACGAAGGCGGTTTTCCGGGCTTTTTGCCCCGGCGCTGTCATCTTCCGCGTCAAAATGCTCGGCGCCGCTCTGCCAGATGGCACGGAACAGGCGGTACAGGCCGACCCGGGGGGGTACCCCCTCCGTCAGGGCTTCATCCCCGGTCAAAAGGGCCTGCAAGGCGGCCCGGACATGGGCATCGCCCGATTTCTGGGACCCGGTCAGGGCCCGCGCGTACCGGCGCAAATAGGGAAGATGCGGCGCGAGGGTCTGCGTCATGCTCATGAAAAAGGCTCCTTCAGGGTAGGAAAGCGTGAAAGGGGAACTGACGCCAGCGGAAAAAGTTCCATAGTGCCCGGAACCTTTCAGATAGGGGGACGTTTGGCTCTGAGAGGGCAAAATCGGGGCGGAATGAACCAGTTACGGGAGGTTCCCGTAAAAACCGCATCGGATTAGGGCTCGCCGGCATGACGCAGCAATGGGAAACGACCGTGTCCAACGAAGAAAAGCCGACAGAGAAAGCCCGGGCCGTCAGGGCGCGTCAGCGCGCCATCGGTCGGGAGCTGCGCCGCATGTACGACGATGTGGCCCAGGAAGCCGTCCCGGACGACTTCATGGACCTGCTTCGCAAGATTGACGAAGCCGAAGAGTCCAAAGGCGGGAAAAAGGTGTCCTGATGCCATCCCCCGCCCCCAACATACCCAACCGCACCTCCGATCGCCCCGAAGACGTGACTTCAAGACCGAGCTTCTGGCCCTCATTCCTTTTCTGCGCGCCTTTGCCCGCTCGCTGACCGGCAACCAGGAAGGCGCCGACGACCTCGCCCAGGAGACCCTGGTCAAGGCTTGGCAGAGCCGCGCCACCTTCATCCCGGGCACAAACCTGAAAGCCTGGCTCTTCACGATCCTGCGCAATCAGTTTTATTCCGACCGGCGCAGAACCTGGCGGCAGGCGCCCTGGGATCAGGAAGCGGCGGAGCGTATTCCGGGCGGCGGCGAAGACCAGTTGTTCTCTGCCCAGCTTTCCGACACAGCCCGCGCTTTGCGCTGCCTGTCCGACGAGCAGCGTGAAGCACTTATTCTGGTTGGCGCTGGCGGCTTTTCCTATGAAGATGCGGCGGGAATCTGCAAATGCGCCGTCGGCACCGTCAAAAGCCGGGTTGCCCGCGCCCGCAAGGCGTTGATGGAAATTCTGGATGGCGACGATACTTTGGGCGATGTCGCGCGTCCTGCTGGGGGAGACGCCGCACGTGAAATCATGTCTCAGCTCGACAGCCTTTCCTCTCCCGATGTCGGGGCCTTAGGTGGAAAACGCCGCCCGAAATAATCCGCCGGATATTCTGTCAGCATCCGATGTTTCGCAGCGTGGCTGGACCACCTTGCGCCGGCGGCTGCTGCTGATCATTACTGTTGCACTGTTGCCCATCGTTCTGGTCAGCCTTTTCCAGGGCACCGAGCGGGTCCAGCGTGACGTCAAGGACGTGCGCGATCAGCTGACCCAGTCGGCCAAAGCGTCTGCTGAAAGGTATCAGAGCGTCTTCAGTTCGGGCGAGCAGATCATGCGCGCCATGGGCAGCCTGTCCGATGTGCGCCAGATGACGGGCGATTGTGACGGCATCCTGGCCGACGCCATGATCGGTGTGAGTTATTTCACCAATCTGTCGCGCGCCAATGCTGACGGCACTCTGGTATGTTCGGCGATGCCGCTGGCCAGGGGCATCAACATCAAGTCGCAGGATGTTTTCGTGCAGGCCCAGAAGACCGACGGGCTGGTGGTCAGCCCCTTGCTGGTCAGCCGCGCCACCGGCCTGAAAGTGATCGGCTCGCAGATCGCGCTGCACAAGACCGATGGCAGCTTCGATGGCACCCTGGCCATCACCCTCGATCTGCACTGGTTTGATTACCTGCTGCGCGAACACCCGGCGCCCTCGGGCGCCGTGATTGCGGTGTTCGACCGCAATGGCGTGATACTGGCCAGCAATGATGCCAAAGTCGCGCGCGCCTTTGCCGGCACGGCGCTCCAAGCCGGCGCGCCCGACGGCGCGTCACTGGGCGCACGCGACGCCGACGGCGCGGCTTGGCATTTTGGCCTGGCGGCACTCACCGGAAACAATATCTTCGTCGCGTTCGGCATGCGCGAGAATCGCCTGTTCGGCCAGACCTATCTGCATGTCGGGATAGATTTCCTGCTGCCGATTTTCATGATCCTGTTCGCCTGGGCCGCGATCTGGATCGCCACCGACCGGCAAGTGACGCACTGGATCACCTATCTGCGCCGTATCGCATCAGCCTATCGCAGCGGTCATTACACCATTCGCCCCGACCTGGTCGGCGCCCCAGCCGAATTCCAATTGCTGGGTGACGCCATGAGCGAGATGGCCAACAATATCCAGGACCGCGACCGCCGCCTCCGCGACGCCGTCAATCTCAAGACCACCTTGATCAAGGAAATCCATCACCGGGTGAAGAACAATCTCCAGATCGTGATGAGCCTGCTTTCCATCCAGGCCAACCAGGTCAAGGACCCGGGCGCGCGCGACGCGCTGATGCAGGCGCAGACCCGTATCAATGCTCTGGCGCTGGTGCACCGCATCCTGAATGAACTGGAAGACCAGTCCACGCTCGATCTGTGCCAATTGCTTGAGGAATTGTCGCGCCAGATTGCCGAAGGCATGGGCGACACCGACCATGTCCGGATTGATGTGGATGTCCCGCACATGGTGGTCGCCAGCGGCGTAGCCGTGGCGCTGGCGCTGTTCACGGTCGAGGCGCTGACCAATATCTACAAACATGCCTATCCGCTCAGGGCGCGGGGCGTGATCCAGGTCCGCCTCAAGCCCGACGTACCGGGCAAGCTGCGCCTGACCATCGCCGATGACGGGGCCGGCTTTCAGATGGACGAGACCGGCAAAAGCGTGGGCTCCCGCCTGATCCGCACCTTCGGCGCCCAGCTGGGGGGCGTCGCCTCGGTCACGTCCGAGGCCGGGCAGGGCACGGTGGTGGCGCTGGTCTTCCCCGACCCGACTTGGAAAGAAGACGCGGTCTCCGCCTAAACCGGCAAAAAAGCCGCCCGGCTGCTCGCAAAATGCATGGCTTTCCGGCTTTGCCTTACCTATATGTCGCTCGGCATTTTCGAAGGTACTGGTCATGGCTGACACATTCGACGCGGTTGTCATCGGCGGCGGCCCCGGCGGCTATAATGCCGCCATCCGGCTCGGCCAGCTCGGCCTCACCGCCGCCTGCATAGACAGCCGCGGCAGCTTCGGCGGCACTTGCCTGAATATCGGCTGTATTCCTTCCAAGGCCCTGCTGCATGCCAGCGAGCGTTTCCACGAAGCCGAGACCGACTTCGCCAAGCTTGGCATCAAGGCCAAGATCGAACTCGACCTGCCCGCCATGATGGCGCAGAAAACCAAGGTGGTGGGCGAGCTCACCAAGGGCGTCGAATTCCTGTTCAAGAAGAACAAGGTCGAAGGCATTGTCGGGACCGGCCGCATCACCGCGCCGGGGAAAATCACCGTCACGCTGGCCGACGGCAAGACCCGCGAACTCACGACCAAGCACATCATCATCGCCACCGGCTCGGATGTCGCGCCGCTGCCCGGCGTCACGGTGGATGAAAAACAGATCGTCTCCTCCACGGGCGCCCTGTCACTGGCCGCCGTGCCCAAGAAGTTGCTGGTGGTCGGCGCCGGCGTGATCGGGCTTGAGCTGGGCTCGGTGTGGAAGCGCCTGGGCGCCGAAGTGACGGTGGTGGAATATCTCGATCGCGTCACACCCGGCATTGACCTGGAAGTTTCCAAGGCCTTCCAGCGCATCCTCACCAAGCAGGGCTTCACTTTCCAGCTCGGCACCAAGGTCACCGGCGTCGAGAAAAAGAAAACCGGCCTGGCCGTAACAGTCGAACCGGCCGCGGGCGGCGACAAGAGCATCATCGAATGCGACGTCATGCTGGTCGCCATCGGCCGCATCGCCTACACCGCCGGCCTGGGGTTGGACACGGTTGGGGTTGCCCTCGACAAGCGCGGCCGCGTCGTCACGGACAATCATTACCGCACCAATGTGCCGGGCATTTATGCCGTCGGCGATTGCCGCGAAGGCCCGATGCTAGCGCACAAGGCCGAAGATGAAGCCGTGGCCTGTGCCGAGCTGATCGCCGGCAAGGCCGGACACGTCAATTACGACGCCATTCCGTCGGTGGTTTATACCTTCCCGGAAGTCGCCACCGTCGGCAAAAACGAAGAAGAGCTTAAGGCTGCCGGCATCGCCTACAAGATCGGCAAGTTTCCCTTCACCGCCAATGCCCGCGCCAAGACCATCATGGCCACGGACGGCTTTGTGAAAATTCTGGCCGACGCCAAGACCGACAAGGTGCTGGGCTGCGCCATCATCGGCCCCGAAGCCGGCAATCTGATCGCCGAAGTCGTGCTGGCGATGGAATTCGGGGCCTCGTCGGAAGACATCGCCCGCACCTGCCATTCGCATCCGACCTTGAGCGAGGCTGTCCGCCAGGCTGCCATGGGTGTCGAAGGCTGGACCATGCAGATGTGACATTGTGCGAAGCATCGCTTCGCACAATGTCATCCCCGGCGAGCATCGCGGCCTGACCGCGATGCGAGGGAAGGGGATCCAGCTATCGCCTCGCTGCGCTCGGCTAGTGCCAGCTCGTCCAAGCGCGCTCTGCGCGCGAAGAAAAACTGGGCATGCTCGGGAACAAAAAATCCTCGCGCTGGATATCGGAAAGACGCGCGCTGTTCAGCGGCCGCGTTTCATGAAGTCCAGGATCTGGCGGCCCAGAAGTTCATCTTGCGTGTTGAAGGCGGCCATTTCCGAAATGTGATTGTGATACTCCTGCCGGATGAAGCGCGGACAGGCGCCGTCGCGCTTGCACAGGGCAGCCAGCATTTCCGCGCCGCTGACATCCAGGCCCGGATTGTCATATTCGGTGACTGCCAGGAACACCGGAAGCTTGACGCCGTCATTGATGTGATTGATCGCGGAACGGTCGGCATAAAGCTTGGGGTCGGTGCCGAAATAGGCCTGCATATTCTTGCCATTGGGATCCTTGGGATCATAGTCTAGCCGATAGCGCCCGCTGACCAGGATCGCACCCAGAACGCCCGGCCCGTCCCTTGGCTGCAGCGCCTTGTCGAAAATATACGTCGCCACATGGGTCGCGCCCGCCGAATGGCCCATCAGCCAGATGCGACCCGGATCGCCGCCATACTGCGCGGCATGGGCCTTCACCCATTGGATCACGCTGCTGAGATCCTCAACCGCACCCGGCCAGTGCGAGGCGGGAGCCAGGCGGTATTCGATGTTGAAAGCCAGCATGCCCTGGCGCGCGAACCAGTAACCGATATTGCCCGAGACCTCGCCGCTATCCTTGGCCCCCGCCACATAGGCGCCGCCATGCATGAAGATGAGGATGGGCGCGTTCTTCAGTTCGACCGGCTGATAAATGTCGATCACCTGCTGGGCGTCGCTGCCGTAAGAGACATTTTTGGTGACGATCACGCCATCCTTGGGCGCGGCTTTCAGCAGCGGTTCGAACAGCCGGCTGGTGGCGGGAATGGTGGTGCGGATGTCTTTCTGAAAGCCCGGCCCGATCGCTTTCAATTCCTCCTGCACATAGCCGGGCAGTTTGCTGAACTGGGCTGCTGCCGGCGTGGCGAATGAGGCCAGGGCAAAAAACAATGCGGCGGCGATACCAAGACCCCAACAGAGCTTCTTCATGATGGCTTCTCCCCAGGCGAATTCGGACAGTCACCTATTTTCACGCAAGCAGCAATCGGCGCGCAACGCCTAGCGCATCGGTTCTTCCAGCTCTGCTTCCTGTTCGATCCTCGCCGCAATCTTGTCGTCACGGCTGATCAGCCGCGTCTTCTTCCAGGTGCCGCGCGCATAGACGCTGACCGCGATCAGTGCTGTCACCACATTGTTGACCGGAAAGGCCCACCAGATGCCGCTGCTGCCCAGGCTGGTATGGGTGGACAGCACATAGGCCAGTGGAAACTGGATCACCCATGTCGATGCCAGGGTGATCATCATGGTCGTCACCATGTTGCCCGAGGCGCGCAGCACGCCGGTCAGCGCCAGTTGAAAACCCAAAAAGCCCCAGGCCAGCGACATGATGCGCATGAAATGCGCCGCCGCCGCGATCACGCCCTGGTCGCTGGGCACGAAGAACGCCGCGATTTGGGGCGCGAACAGGAACACGATAATCCCCAGCACGGTAAGGGTGCAAAAGCCCAGCAATGCACCCAGCTTGCCGATGCGGGCGGCGCGTTCGATGTTGCCCGCGCCGATATTCTGTCCCGCCAGGGCCGAGATCGCCATCGAAAGCCCGAAGGCGGGAATGATCACCACCTGCATGATGTTGGAGCCCACGCCATAGGCCGCCAGGGTCTGGGTGCCGAAGCTGGCGATGAGAAAGGTCATCACCATGAAGCCCAGCGCCCGCGCCGATTGCTCGACCGAGGCCGGTGCGCCCAGGTTAAAGGCGCGTTTCATATAGGCGAAGTCGGGAATGAAATCGTGCCGCTTCACATGGATGCCGTGCTTGCCCATGCGCAGCACCGTGATGCCGGCGATGGCCGCCAGCATTTGTGTTCCCAGGGTCGCCAGCGCCGCGCCCATCACGCCAAAGGCGGGCACCGGCCCCCAGCCGAAAATGAACAGGGGATCGAGAATGAAATTCAGCACCACGGTGGTGGCCACGATATAGACCGGCAAGGTGGGACGGCCGACGCCGCGCATGATGGATTGAAAGACGAAGAAGGTGAAGTTGAACAGCAGCGCCACAAAGGATACGCGCATGAAGCCCAGCGCTCCGGCATAGACATCCGGCGCCACGCCCATCAGATGCAGCAGGACCGGCGTGAACATATATCCCAATATGCTGAGCGTGAGGGAAAGCGCCGCCACCATGTTCAGGGTCTGGGCCGCGACATGCGACACCATGCTGTCATTGCCGGCGCCGCGATATTGCGCTGTCAGGGTTGAACCCGCCATCGCCAGGCCCATGCCCAGCGCGATCATCAGGAACATCACGGGGAAACTCAGCGACACCGCGGCCACCGCCGCACCGCCCAGCCGCCCCACCCAGAAAGCGTCAATCAGCGCATAGGCTGACTGCAGGATGTTGGCCAGCACCACCGGCACCGCCAACGTCAGCAGCGATTTCAGGATGGGACCTTCCAGCAGGGCGTTGTGCCGCCGGGCACCGGGTGCGGCCATCAGGCTTTCTCCAATTTCACATGCTCGGGCCGCGGCCCCATGCCGACCATGCGCGCCGGTATCCGCTGCAAGAACGGGTAGCGGTCAATCAGTTTCACGAACCAGGGCGGATTTGGCGTGTGGTCCGAATTCAGCACGTTTGGCTCCAGGAAGCGGTTCTGCACCAGCAACTGGAAGCCCTGGATGATTTTGGTGGGGAAAGCCCGCCGCGCCTGCACTTTTTTCAGGTCGCTGAATTTCGGCACGCCTTTCTGCAGCACCGGCCCCAGGATATTGGCCGTCGCCACCGCATCCTGGATCGCCAGATTGATGCCGACGCCGCCGACCGGCGACATCGCATGAGCCGCATCGCCGATGCACAAAAGGCCGGGCCGCGCCCATTGCTCCAGCCGGTTGACCGCCACGGTCAAAAGCTTGACCTGGTCGAAATCGGTGATGGCTTCATCCACCCGGTCTGCGGCAAAGCCGGCAATGGCTTTCAACCGGTTGCGGAATTTGGAAATGCCTTCGCTGCGGATGGCGTCGAAGCCGCCCTTGGGAATGACCAGCGCGCATTGCCAGTAATCGCCACGATACAGCATCACGAACATCTGCCCGTCCTGCAGCCGGCCGATCACATCCACCGGGTCACCCGGCAGCAGTGGCAACCGCAGCCACAGCACGTCGAAGGGCGCGCCCAGATCATCAACTTTGAGCCCCGAGCGGTCGCGCAGGATGGAGCCGCGCCCGTCGGCGGCCACCGTCAGCCCGGCCCGGATCTGCAAATGGCCGTCCGGCCCCGTGGCGACAATCCCGGCGATGCGCTCGTTCTGCGCCAGCAGGTCCTTGGCCTCGGTCTCCATCAGCAGGTGGAAATTGGGAAATTGCTTTGCCTTGCCCGCCAGGAAATTCAAGAAATCCCATTGCGGCATCATGGCGATGAATTTGCACATGGTGGGCAGATGGCTGAGATCGCCGAACTGGAAATGCCGGTCGCCGATATCAATGCCCACCTTGTTGATGCGCGCATGCGGCAGCTTGAGGAATTCGTCCAGCAGCCCCAGCTCATGCATCACCTGCAAGGTCGAGGGATGCACCGTGTCGCCGCGAAAATCGCGCAGGAAGTCCTTGTGCTTTTCCAGCACCGTGACGTCCACACCGGCACGGGCCAGCAGATACCCCAGCATCATGCCGGCCGGCCCGCCGCCCGCGATGACGCAGGTTGTCGAAAGGCTTTCCATGCTTTTTCTTCCCTGCGGGCGGCATCTTCACCGCGCTTGGCCCTCTTATCAAGCGCGCAGACGCACCCTATATTGCAGGGGCAACAATCATGAAAAGGAGGTGATCCAGTGTCTCATTGTCATTCTAGCCGGGGTGCCCGGAACTGGATTTCCAAGACTTTCGGAGTCCACGCCTAGCATTCAGGCGACGACAATGCGAAAGGCCGGGCCGTCGTCAGCGATGGCCCGGCCTTTCTTTTTGCGCTTTGGCTTTTTCGCGGCTGGTGGCCCCGGTCCGACTTGAACGGACACGACCCTTTCGGATCAACGGATTTTAAGTCCGGTGCGTCTACCATTCCGCCACGGGGCCCTCACGGACACTCAATTACTGAGGACCGGCTGGTTCTGCAAATCCTGCCAGATCAGGGCTTTCGGGGGCGCGCCGGGATGGTATGGCGCGCCGCCGGTCAGGCATAAATTTCTTCCGCCCGTGCGCTTGGTGCAAGCGCCTGTGGCGGCGTCTGGGTGCGGGCTGCTTTGCGGCCATGCACAATGCTGAACACCACTGGCACGAACAGCGGGGTGGCGCAGGTGGCAAACATCAACCCGGCGATCACCGGGATGCCGATGACAGGGAAATATCAGTGGGCGTGCGGGTTGCCGCCAGCGGCCCGAAAATGACGATCATGATCGCCATGATAATGAAGGTAGACGGCCCGCTGCAGGGCGACGCGGACAAGCCAGGTCATGGTGCCTTCAACGGCAAGCGTTCAAGGTTGGACTATATCACTTCGATGGCGTTGCCGATCACGTCAGCCTTGCTTCGGGTCTTTCTTGGCGCGGGCCTTCCATATCTGCATCGCCGCCACCATCAGAGCGGACGCCACCATGCCGATGACGATCCCCCCTGCGATATCGCGAATGATGAAGCCAAGCGCTATGCCCAGCCCCACGCCGGTCCCGATAATGACCTCTTTGGTCATGACTTCTTTGATCATGGCTGGACCCTAGTCCCGGGCCGGGCTCATCCTCAACCCTGACCGGCGAAACTGTACCAGCGCCCCATTTGCCGTCGCTATTGTTCTAAGTAACTGATTATAATGATGTTACAATATAGCACTCAACCTTGGGTTGTTGCCGTTTGACATGCGGTTGGCGCTGAGTATTGTGCGCGACCTTTCCGGCACTGACGCCACTTCTTCGAGGACCAATGACCAAGCGCGCCCTTTCCAAGTACAAGCTCGATCGCCGTATGGGCGAGAATATCTGGGGCCGTCCCAAGAGCCCGGTCAACAAGCGCTCCTATGGTCCGGGCCAGCATGGCCAGCGCCGCGCCAAGAAGCTTTCCGACTATGGCACCCAGCTTCAGGCCAAGCAGAAGCTCAAGGGTTATTATGGCAACATCACCGAGCGCCAGTTCCGCAAATATTACACCGACGCTTCGCGCCGCCCCGGCGACACCGGCGAGAACATGATCGGCCTGCTGGAAACCCGTCTCGACACCATCGTCTATCGCAGCAAATTCGTGCCGACGCCCTTCGCCGCCCGCCAGCTGGTCAGCCACGGCCATGTGCGCGTCAATGGCCGCAAGGTCACCATCGCCTCCTATCACGTCACCGCCAAGGACGCGATTGAACTGGGCCCCAAGGCCAAGGACATGGCGCTGGTGCTGGAAGCCTCCAAGAGCGCCGAGCGCGATACACCCGACTTCCTGGAAGTTGATCACGGCAAGATGACCACCAAGCTGCTGCGCATCCCCAAGCTGGCCGACGTTCCTTACGCCGTGCAGATGGAACCGCATCTGATCGTGGAATTCTACTCGCGCTGATCAGATCGGATATTGGAATACAAAAGCCCGCTGGCAACAGCGGGCTTTTTTGTGAGAGCAACGGGAGGGGTCATGTCCGGAAAATCACCAAAACAGGAAATCGACATGCGCATGTTCGCGCGCAATGCCGGCTCCAACATGACCTTCCAGCCGGGCGCTATCCTGTTCAGCGAAGGCGACCTGCTCAAGAACATCTATGTGGTGCAGTCCGGCTCGGTCGAGATTCTCACCCACGACAAGGTGGCTGACGTTTGCGGCCCCGGCGATGTGCTGGGCTTTATTTCCCTGATTGATGGCGGGGCCAGCACCGGCACCGCGCGGGTCAAGGAAGCCGCCGAACTGTCCATCCTGGACGAGCGGAAATTCTTCTTCATGGTGGATGAAGTGCCGAACTTCGCCCTCTATATCATGAAGGCTTTGGCCCACCGCATCCGCGGCCTGCGCGAGATCGTTTGAACGGCCTCAGGCAGTTTAAAGCCCGCGAACCTGTTCGCGGGCTTTTTCTTTTGGCGGCAGACGCTAGACTTGGGCCATGAGCTATACACTTTACGGCGATCTTGGATCGGGCGCTTTCAGCGCCGAAGCGGCACTGGCCGAAACCGGCGCGGCCTATAATTTCGAACTCGTCTCGCTGGAAAAGCATGAGCAAAAGGCGCCCGCCTTTCTTGCCATCAATCCCAGCGGCAAGATTCCGGCGCTGCGTCTGCCCGAAGGCGATGTCGTCACTGAATCCGCCGCCATCCTGCTCACTTTGGCCGATCATTTCCCCCAAGCGCGCCTGCTGCCGCCGGGTGGCAGCAATGAGCGCGCCCGCGCCTATCGCTGGCTGGCCTTCATGGCGGGCGAAATTTATCCCATGGTCGAGATCGTGGATTATCCCGCGCGTTTCATCGCCGAGCCTGCGGCGGACAAATTGCGCGAAGCTGCCCGCGACCGGGTGCGCGAGCGCATTTTGCTGATCGAACGGGCGGCGGCCGGCCCCTTCATCCTGCAAAGCGGCTTTTCCATCCTGGATATCTATGCCGCCATGTTTGCCCGCTGGAGCATCGGGCGTCAGTGGCGCGAGGCGAATATCCCGCGCCTCAATGCGCTGTCGGATGCGGTGTCGCGCCGTCCCGCCATCGCGCCCGTCTGGGCGCGGCACTTTCCGCGCCCGCAAGCATGAGCCCTTAGGCGTTGGCCGCCTTTCGCCTGCCCCCCGGACATGCGCATGCGCTATTGCGCGTCGTCGACCAACTCCAGCGCCACGCCTTTTTCGATCAGGAACGGCTTGAGTTCTTCGCCTTCGAACATCTCGCGCAGAATGTCGGCACCGCCGACAAACTCGCCCTTGACGTAAAGCTGGGGAATGGTGGGCCAGTTGGAGAAAACCTTGATGCCTTCGCGCACTTCCGGGGCGGCCAGCACATCCACGGCTTTGAACTTGGCGCCCATCCTGCCCAGGATCTTCACCGCCATGGCCGAGAAGCCACATTGCGGAAACACCGGCGTGCCCTTCATATAGAGCAGCACATCATTGTTCTTCACATCTTCGGCGATGCGGGCCTGGACGTCGGACATGGGAATATCCCTTTCAATGGCAGGCCTTGATCTAAGCATGCGGGGCATCAGGGTCAAGATTGGGGCCGGAAAAGCGCCATGAACCCCGCTTTCCCGTCCGCTTTGGCCGGAACCATCGTGCAAATGCTGCAAGGCGTCTCACGCAAAGACCTTGCTGTGCGCGCGGGCAAATTGTCCGCAGCCTATCGCGCCGGGCAAAGTTCGGTCGGAGTCGCCAGCCCCGATGATGCCTTGGCCTATCTGCTGGCCCGCGCACCCGCCACCTTCGCGGCCGCCGCCGCGGTCTTTGCCCGCATCAAACAAGTGGCGCCGGATTTCGCACCAGCCAGCCTGTCGGACATCGGCGCCGGTCCCGGCACTGCCGCCTGGGCGGCGCAGGAAGCATGGCCTTCGCTCGCCGCCGTCAACATGCTGGAGCCCAACGCCCATTTCCGCGCTTTGGCCAAGACCCTCATGCCGCAAGCCCGCATCCTTGCCGGCGATCTGGGCGCGGAAAAAACCGGCGCCGATCTGGTGATGGCCGCCTACGTGCTGGCCGAGCAGCCCGAACGCATCGCCGGCGCCATTGCCGCCGATTTGTGGAAAATCACCGGCAAAATGCTGGTGCTGGTCGAGCCGGGCACGCCGCAAGGCTTTGCCCGCATTCGTGCCGCCCGCGCCGCCCTGATCGCAGCCGGCGCCCATATCGCCGCGCCCTGCACCCATGACAATATTTGCCCGATGAGCGGCGACGACTGGTGCCACTTCTCCCAGCGCCTGCCGCGCTCACGCGACCACATGACCCTGAAAGACGCCAGCGTGCCATTTGAAGATGAGCGCTATTCCTATGTCGTGGCGACACCGGAAAAAATCGCGCCCGCGCCGGAGGCGCGCCTTCAGAAAGCCGCGCGCATCATCAAGCCGCCGGTGGAAAGCAAGCCCGGCGTCATGCTGCCACTCTGCGATGAAACGGGTCTGCGCGATCTCTTCGTCGCCGGCCGCGACAAGGCGGCCTATCGCGCCGTGCGCAAACTGGAGTGGGGCGACCGCGTCGAGCTTTAGTCTTTGACGCCGGTCTGCAACTGCAGCGCGTGCAGCACGCCGCCCATATTGCCCTTGAGCGCGGCATAGACCATCTGGTGCTGCGCTACCCGGCTTTTGCCCTTGAAGGCGGACGAGGTCACCGTAGCAGCCCAATGATTATCGTCGCCCGCCAGATCGCGGATTTCGATATCGGCGTCGGGAAATGCATCCTTGATGAATTTCTCGATTTCGCTGGCCTTCATGCCCATGGGCGCATCCTTCAGTTCTTCGCCGGAATTTCTTCGCCCGCCATGAAGCGGGGAAACCAGCCTTCATGCGCGGCGCCAAGCTTGGCCACCGCCACGCGATCCTTGTCGTCCAGCACCAGCGCATCGCCGCCGGTCTTGCCCAGCCGGGCGACGAAGATATTGGACGCCAACGCTTCGCTGAGGATTTTCTCCGCTTCGGCAAAGGGCGCGGCAATCAGGTAACGCGCCTGGTCCTCGCCGAACCAGAAAGGGATCGCATCGGGTAAACCAGCTTGGCCGATGCTGGCGCCGATTTTGCCCGCCATCGCCATTTCCGCCACCGCCACCAGCACGCCGCCATCCGAGGCGTCATGCACCGTGTCCACCCGGCCCGACGCGATCAGGCCGCGCACGAAATCGCCATTTTTCTTTTCCACCGCCAGGTCAACCTTGGGCGCGGCGCCTTCTTCGCGGGTTTCGATCTCGCGCAGGTAAATGGACTGCCCCAAATGTCCCTTGGTCTCGCCGATCAGGATCACCACATCGCCTTCGCGCTTGAACGCGACAGTCGCCATCTTGGTGACGTCTTTCAGTAGCCCCACCGCGCCGATGGCGGGCGTGGGCAGAATGCCTTCGCCATTGGTCTCGTTGTAAAGCGAGCAATTGCCGCCGATCACGGGGAAATCTAGCGCCCGGCAGGCGGCGCCGATGCCGTCAATCCCCGCCACGATCTCCCACATGATTTCGGGCTTTTGCGGATTGCCGTAATTGAGATTGTCGGTCACGGCCAAGGGCGTCGCGCCCACCGCCGTCAGATTGCGCCAGGCTTCGGCGACCGCCTGCTTGCCGCCTTCAAACGGATCGGGGCGGCAATAGCGGGGCGAGACGTCGGTGGTGATGGCCAGCGCTTTTTTGCTGCCATGCACCCGCACCACGGCGGCGTCGCCGCCCGGATGCTGCACCGTGTCGTTCATCACGCTGTTGTCATACTGCTCCCACACCCAGCGGCGTGAGGCCATGTCCGGTGCGGCCAATATTGTTTCCAGCGACGCCAGAACAGGCTTTGTCTTGTCGAAAGACGGCGTGCCGGTGACAGCGTCGCGCTTGGTATAAGGCCGCTCATAGATCGGCGCTTCATCCGACAAGGCCGTGACGGGAATATCCGCCACTACAGCGCCGCCATGCTTGATGACAAAGCGGCTGGTGTCGGTGGTATGGCCGATCACCGCGAAATCCAGTTCCCATTTCTCGAAAATCTTGCGCGCCTGGTCTTCGCGTCCGGGCTTGAGAACCGCCAGCATGCGCTCCTGGCTTTCCGACAGCAGCATTTCATAGGCGGTCATATTAGTTTCGCGCTGAGGCACCTTGTCCAGGTCCAGTTCGATACCGCTGCCGCCCTTGTCCGCCATCTCAGCGGACGAAGACGTCAGTCCCGCTGCGCCCATATCCTGAATGGCGATGATGGCGTCCGTCGCCATCAATTCCAGGCAGGCTTCCAGCAGCAGCTTCTCGGTGAAGGGATCACCTACCTGCACCGTTGGGCGCTTTTCCTCGGAGGCATCGTCGAATTCGGCCGATGCCATGGTGGCGCCGTGAATGCCGTCGCGCCCGGTCTTGGAGCCGATATAGACCACCGGATTGCCCGCGCCCTTGGCGGCGGACAGGAAAATCTTGTCGGCCCGCGCCAGGCCCACGCACATGGCGTTGACCAGAATGTTGCCGTTATAGCTTTTGTGGAAATTGACTTCGCCGCCCACCGTGGGCACGCCCATGCAATTGCCATAGCCGCCGATCCCCGAAACCACGCCCGACACCAGATGCCGCGTCTTGGGATGCGACGGCTCGCCGAAGCGCAGCGCATTCATCATGGCGATAGGCCGCGCCCCCATGGTGAAGACATCGCGCATGATGCCGCCCACGCCTGTCGCCGCGCCCTGGTAAGGTTCGATGAAGCTGGGATGATTGTGGCTTTCCATCTTGAAGATGCAGGCATCGCCATCGCCGATATCAATCACGCCGGCATTTTCGCCTGGACCCTGAATCACCCAGGGCGCCTTGGTCGGCAATTTCTTCAGATGGGCGCGGGTGGATTTGTACGAGCAATGTTCGCTCCACATCACCGAGAACACGCCAAGCTCGACAAAATTGGCGTCGCGGCCAAGCAATTTCTTGACCCGGCCATATTCCTCTTCCGTGAGGCCATGCTCGCGGACCAGTTCCGGCGTGACGGTTTTCATGACAGCGTTTCTATAAGACTCTGGAACAGGCCGCGGCCATCGGTGCCGCCATTCAGCGGGTCCACCACGCGCTCGGGATGGGGCATCAGGCCCAGCACATTGCGCTTTTCATTCAATATCCCGGCGATATTGCGCGCCGAGCCATTGGGATTGTTTTGGTAGCGGAACATCACGCGTCCATCGCCGTCGAGCCGATCCAGCGTCGCGGCATCGGCGTAATAATTGCCTTCGCCATGTGCCACCGGCAGGGTGATGGTCTGGCCCTTGTCATATTTGCGGGTAAAGGCGCTCTGGGTTTCTTCCACGTTCAGCGCCACGGGCTTGCAGACGAATTTCAGTCCGGCATTGCGCATCAGCACGCCCGGCAGCAGACCGGATTCGGTCAGCACCTGAAAGCCATTGCAGATACCCAGCACCGCGCCGCCCTTGGCCGCATGCGCCTTGATCTCGCCCATGATCTTGGACTGGTTGGCCATGGCGCCGCAGCGCAGATAATCGCCATAGGAAAAACCGCCCGGCAGCACCACCAGATCCACATCCGGCAATTCACTGTCCTGGTGCCAGACCATCGCGGTCTTGTTGCCGGTTATCTGCTCCAGCGCGGTGGCCGCATCGCGGTCGCAGTTGGAAGCGGGGAAGACGATAACGGCCGACTTCATTTCAGTTCGATCTCGTATTTCTCGATTACGGTATTGGCCAGCAGCTTCTCGCACATCTCTTTCAGCGCGCTCTGGGCCTTGGCGGCGTCGGTCTCGGAAAGCTCCAGGTCAATCACCTTGCCCTGGCGCACTTCGCCAACTGAGCCAAAGCCAAGCCCGTTCAGGGCATGGCCGATCGCCTTGCCCTGCGGGTCCAGAACGCCATTTTTCAGGGTAACGAAAACGCGAGCTTTCACGGGATAAAACTCATTTTACGAGGACGGGACCTTTGTTCTCGCCTTGCACCGATTCGGGCATGATTCCCAAGCGGCGGGCGACTTCGGAATAGGCCTCGATCACCCCGCCCATGTCGCGGCGGAAACGGTCCTTGTCCAGCTTCTCGGATGTGGTGGCGTCCCACAACCGGCAATTGTCCGGACTGATCTCGTCGGCCAGCACAATGCGCATGAAATCATTTTCCCACAGCCGGCCGAATTCCAGCTTGAAATCCACCAGTTTGATGCCGGCGCCCAGGAACAGGCCCGAAAGAAAATCATTGATGCGGATGGTGAGGTTCACCATGTCGTCCAGATCCTGCGGCGAAGCCCAGCCAAAGGCGGTGATATGCTCTTCACTCACCCAAGGATCGTTCAGCGCGTCATTCTTGTAGTAATATTCGATGATGGAACGGGGCAGGGCGGTGCCTTCCTCGATCCCAAGCCGCTTGGACATCGAGCCGGCGGCGATATTGCGCACCACCACTTCCAGCGGAATGATCTCGACTTCCTTGATCAGCTGTTCGCGCATGTTCAGGCGGCGCACGAAATGGGTCGGCACGCCGATGGCGGCCAGCTGGGTCATCAGATATTCGCTGATGCGATTATTGAGGACGCCCTTGCCCTCAATCACGTCCTTTTTGGCGCCGTTTCCGGCGGTGGCATCGTCCTTGAAGTACTGGATGACGGTGCCCGGCTCGGTGCCTTCGTACAAAATCTTGGCTTTGCCTTCGTAGATGACGCGGCGGCGTTTCATGGCGATATATCCTTGGGTCGCCCGAAATAATCCCGGCGAGGCCTGAATTTAGGGATGCAGGGCCGCAACAGCAACGCCGCCGGGACGGTTAGCCGCGCATGGCGGGCTCCCGTCCACAGGATCGTGCTAAATCAAAGGCTTACGTCAGGGGAACCAAGGCAACGGACAGGCCGGGAAGGGCCTGCGCATCCCAATCTCTGGCAGTAAAGACCTGGGCCTGCTCCCGCACCCTTTTCAGGGCGCCAAAATCCAGTTCCGCAGTCACCCAGCCCGGCTTGTCCAATTCGCCTTTGACCAGGATGCCGTCATCTGGGAATCCCCTGTCCGGGGTGCTGTAAACCGCCGCCCAGCCGGTATTCACATCCACAGCCGGCGACCATTCGGCATTGCCGACGGTGGGCGCCACCGCGACATAAATCTGGTTCTCCAGCGCCCGGGCCCGCGCGCCGACATGAACCCGGTTCGCCCCCGCCACTGTGTCGGTGCAGCTTGGCGCCAAAACCAGATCCGCCCCCGCCTTCGCAAAAGCATGGGCGATCAGGGGGAATTCAATGTCGTAACAGACGGCAATGCCGATCCGTGTTTCGCCAAGATCGAAAATCTTCAGCTCTTTGCCGCCGCTGATGCCCCATTGCTCTTTTTCAAAGCGGGTCATCTGGCGCTTGTCCTGAAAATCCACTTTGCCCGAGGGAGACAGCAGATACGCACGGTTGTGAACGGCGCCGCCCGCCATCACCGGCAGGCTTGGCGCCTGGATAAAGACACGGTGCCGTACCGCCAGCAGGGCAAAGGTGGCGACAAAATCCGCATGGAATTCTTCCAGCGCCGCAATCTGCCCGCGCAGATCCTGTTGCAGCGCTTGCGGCAGCAGGGATGCCAGCGCCATGCCGCCATATTCGGGAAACGACAAAAGCGTGGCGCCGTCTTTCACGGCGCGCGCCACCCATATCGCGGTGTCGCTTTGCCAGTCATCCAGAGAGGCGAAACGCCCAATAGGATATTGGGCCAGCGCCAGCTTCACAGCGTTTTTAGCCAGTAAATCATGGGTTTTTCGCTCTCGCCGCGCTCGCCAATATCGCGCCAGGAAAATTTCGCCACCAGATCGGGGCGCTGGATATAGCCGCGCCGCTTCCAGAAACTGTTCAGCGGCAGATAATCCTTGGGCCGCGCGGGATGATCATCCGGCCGCACCACGCTGCAGAAACTTGTCTGGCTATAGCCATGCGCCTTGGCGGCGGCTTCGCGTTCCTGGAAAAAGCGGATGCCGATGCCCTGGCCCCGATAATCCGGCAGCACCACCGACTCGCCGAAATAGAAAATTGTCTCCAGCGCCATGCCGGCATCCACAAAAGGCTTCTGGATGTAGTCGTCTTCCTCATCCAGGCCCAAAGCGGTGGAGGCGCCAACAATCTTGCCATCCTCGTTCTGCGCCACGATCAGGGTGCCGGTCTTGGTCTCGGCATAACGCGGCAGATATTGCCGCTCATAGGCCATGGTGCCTTTGTAGAGATACGGCCAGGCGCGGAACACTTCGATGCGCAGCTTGGCAAGATCATCCAGCCGCGTCGCCAGCGCTTCGCCGGTCAGTTTGCTGACGGTGACATTCATGAAGCAACCTGCTTCAGCCAGTCTTCCAGATTGTAGTAATTTGAGATGCGCGCGATCTTGTTATTCCGGATCACAAAGAAAGCCCCCGCCGGCAGGCGATAAGGCTGACCGCTTGCTTCCGGCAGGCCCGTGTCGGTCTTCAGATACTTGCCCAGCACGGTGAATTCACAGGCCGCCCGGCTGCCATCGTCATTGCTCATGATCATCAAATCAACGATCTGCTCTTGGTAAGAACGGTTCATCCGTTCCAGAAATGCCTTGAAAGCCGGCTTGCCCTTTTCCCGGGCGCCCTGGTTGACGTCATGCAGTACGCCGTCATCCAGCAGTTCCAGAAAGCCCGCGACATCCCCGGCATTGAAGGCGCTGTAATAATCCTTGATCAGCGCCTTGGTGTCTTCACGGCTCATGCGCCGAACACGCGTTTGAAGATCGTATCCACCTGCTTCAGGTGATAGCCAAGGTCGAACATCGCCTCCAGCTTTTCGGGCGGCACCTTGCCTGCCACTTCCGGATCGGCTTTCAAAAGCTCCAGCAGGGGGCCTTCGCCGTTCCAGGTGCGCATCGCATTTCTCTGCACCAGCCGATAAGAATCTTCCCGCGCAATCCCCGCCTGGGTCAGCGCCAGCAGCACGCGCTGGCTGTGGACCAACCCTTGCGTCTTGTCCAGATTTTCCTGCATCCGTTTGGGATAGACCACCAGCTTTTCCATCACGCCCGTCATCCGCGCCAGCGCAAAATCCAAAGTGATGGTGGCGTCGGGGCCGATATAGCGCTCGACCGAGGAATGCGAAATATCCCGCTCATGCCACAGCGCCACATTCTCCATGGCGGGCAGGGCATAGGCCCGCACCATGCGCGCCAGGCCGGTGACGTTTTCCGTCAACACCGGATTGCGCTTGTGCGGCATGGCGGATGAGCCCTTCTGGCCCGGCGAAAAATACTCTTCCGCTTCCAGAACTTCGGTGCGCTGCAGATGGCGGATTTCCACCGCCAGCCGTTCCAGCGACGACGCGACCACACCAAGCGCCGCGAAATAGGCGGCATGGCGATCGCGCGGGATCACCTGGGTGGAAACCGGCTCGACCGCCAGATTCATTTTCTGGGCGACATACTCTTCCACCTTGGGATCGATATTGGCGAAAGTACCGACCGCGCCGGAAATGGCGCAGGTTGCGATTTCGGCCCGCGCCGTCACCAGCCGCGTGCGGGCGCGTTCGAACTCCGCGTAAAATCCCGCCAGCTTGACGCCAAAGGTGGTGGGCTCGGCATGAATGCCATGGCTACGCCCGATGGTGGGCGTCATCTTGTATTCCATCGCCCGCTTCTTGAGTGCGGCCAGCAGGGCATCGGTATCGGCGATCAGCAGATCGGCGGCCCGCGCCATCTGCACATTCAAACAGGTGTCCAGCACATCGCTGCTGGTCATGCCCTGATGCACAAAGCGCGCTTCCGGCCCCACGATTTCCGACAAATGGGTGAGGAAGGCGATCACGTCATGCTTGACCTCGCGCTCGATCTCATCAATCCGCGCCACGTCGAATTTGGCGTCGCGGCCCTTTTCCCAGATCTTTTTGGCCGCGTCCTTCGGCACCACGCCCAATTCCGCCAGCGCGTCGGTGGCGTGCGCCTCGATCTCGAACCAGATGCGGAATTTGCTTTCGGGCGACCAGATTTCGGTCATTTCCGGGCGGGCATAGCGGGGGATCATGGCAACCTTTCCTTGTCCGCCGCTTCTAGCGCAGCCAGCCCGGAAACCCAAGCAAAGCGTTTAAAAACGCCGATCCTTGATCGCAGCGCCAAATCGGCGCAGCCTTGACGCCAGGGCTTGGGGAAGCGTCATGAACAAATATCTATCCTCGCGGCGGTCCTTTCTGCAGGGCGCCGCTGGCGCGACGGCGGCGAGTGCGTTCGGTGCGGCTGGTCTGCGCGCCCAGCCTTTCCCCAAAATCAATCCTGCTTTGTTAATTACCCCCGATCAGGCCCAGGCCTGGAACATGTTCAAGGCGTCCTGCGGCCCGACCTATGCAGGCAGCGCCGGCTGGAAGCGCTACACCGATTTCCTGCTGGAGCGGATGCAGGAATTTGGCGGCGTTGATCTGGCGCATGTTGATATTCCCTATGACCGCTATGTCGTTGACGACTGGCCGGAGCGGTGCACCCATCGTTACGATTCCGGCATCGCGGTGGAAAAGCTGGTGAGTGATGGCACCCCGGTTGCGGTGGTGGCGTCCTACGGCATGACATCGGGCGCAACGCCGGCAGAAGGCGTCACCGCCGCGATGCTGTTCTACGATCCGGCATCGCCGCCTTCGCCCGAACAGATCGCCGGAAAAATTCTGGTCTGCGCCACCACGCCCTATCCCGCGCAGCCTTATGATAACGCTTTCATCGACAGCTGCACGCCCACCGATTATGAATGGCGCTCGCCGGGCAAATGGCCGCCGCTTTTTACGCCGCCGCCCACCAGTGTCATGTCCTCGTATCACTCGCGCTGGGTCTTCAGTCAGCTCAACGGCTTTGCCAGCACCGCCATCATGGGCAAGGCTCTTGCCCTGGTCATCGTCTATGACCTTTCGCCCGCCGCCGCCTTCGGGCTGGCGCAGCGCAGCGTCTATACGCCGTCCGGCAAGGCCAGCCTGGGCGCCACTTATGTCAATTGCCCGACGCTTACACTTGATCGCGTGAATGGCGCGAAAGTTCTCATCGATGCCAAAGCCGGAAAAGCCGCGACCTTGACCCTGACGGCGCGATTCGAGCGCGCCCTGGGCCGCTCGCATCTCGCCTTCCTGCCGGGCAAGGATTACGGCACGCCGGCGGACCGCCAGGTCCTGCTTGCCACCCATACCGACGCCATGTCGCTGATCGAGGATAATGGCGGCCTGGGCATGATCGGCATCATGTCCTATTACAACAAGCTGCCGCGCGCCCAGCGCCAGCGCACACTCGTATTCTACTTTGACTGCCGCCATTTCATGCCGGGCGGCGAGGATAGCTGGCCGCAATTCGATTATTATTCCCTCCATCCCGAAGGCCTGAAGCCGATCGTCGCCACCATGGGCATGGAACATATGGGCGGCCGCCAGACCATCGAGACCGGCTCCGGCGGCAACACCTACAGCTATTCCACCGAGCGGCCCGAGGATGGCGGCGTCATCACCAGCCTGATTGACGTCAACAACAACAATGTCTGGCTGGTGGATGCTGTGGCGCGCGCCGCCACCGACAATCACTGGCCACGCGTGGATGTGAAAGCCGGCGACATCGCACCCGGCGTCAATGGCGGCCGCCAGGCGCGGGTGCGCAGCCCTATGAACAAGGGCCGCGCCTACAATATTCCGGGCATGGGCCTGGCCGGCGACTGGCCCGGCGGCTGGACGCAAACCTATTCCCAGATGGATACCGAAGCCGGCCTGCTGGGCTTTGACCGCAATTATTTCCGCGCCCAGGTGGGCGGCCTGTCCCAGATCGCCGGCGAATTGATGCAGGTCGATCCCAAAGTGATTGACTTGGGCTGGGGCGAACTGCGCTCCGCCATTCTAAAGCTCGACGAAAAAAGCCTGCGTGCAGACGGCGCGCGCAAATCCCTGATGGACCGTTATCTGGCGGCTTTCCGGGCCCGGCAAGCCGGCGATGCAGCCGCCACGCAAAGCGGCCTCAAAACCCTCGCCGCGTCCTTGCCCGCCAGCGTCACGCCCGAGGCAGGCCAGAAAATCAGTACACTGATTGATTCACAATTGACGAAAAGCGCCTAAAGCAATCCCAGCGATTTGAAACTGGCATGGCCATGGCGCCCGATCACCAGATGGTCATGCACGGCGATCTTGAGAGCCATGGCGGCGGCGGCAATCTCGCGCGTCATGTCAATATCCGCGCGTGATGGGGTGGGGTCGCCGCTGGGATGATTGTGCACCAGAATAATCGCCGACGCGCCATGCTCCAGCGCCCGTCGCACAATCTCGCGCGGATAGACCGGCGCATGATCCACGGTGCCGCGTGATTGCACTTCATCGGCCACCAGCACATTCTTGCGGTCCAGAAACAACACGCGGAATTCCTCATTCTGGCTACGCGCCATTGCCGCCATGCAATAGTCCAGCAGCGCCGCCCAGGATGACAGAGCAGGCCGCCCGATCACCTTGCCCTTTGCCAGGCGCTGCGCCGCCGCTTCCACGATCTTGAGCTGGTTCACCACCGCATCCCCGACGCCGGCAATTTCCAGCAGCCTTTCGCGCCTGGCCGCAATCACTTCAGCAAAAGACCCGAAGCGGGCGATCAACGCCTTGGCCAGCGGCTTGGTATCCCGCCGCGGCACAGCAGCAAACAACACCAGCTCCAGCATTTCATAATCGGGCATGGCCTCGGCGCCGCCTTTGACAAAGCGTTCGCGCAGGCGCTCGCGATGGCCGCTATGCGGCGCATCCGTGGCGGCTTCAGAGATAAGGGGGTTTGTCCCAGCCCTTGGGCGAGAGGGTGAAGATTTCGACGCCATTCTCCGTGACACCCACTGAATGTTCGAACTGCGCCGACAGGGACCTGTCGCGCGTCACGGCTGTCCAGCCGTCATTCAAGATTTTTACGCCATAGGCGCCCAGATTGATCATGGGCTCGATGGTAAAGAACATGCCGGGCAGCAATTTGATGCCATGCCCCGGCTTGCCGTAATGCACCACGTTGGGCAAGGCGTGGAAAATCTTGCCCAGGCCATGACCGCAGAAATCCCGCACCACGGCGCAGCGTTCCTCGCCTTCAGCATAGGATTGGATGGCATGGCCGATATCGCCGGTGGTGGCGCCCGGGCGGACGGCGTTGATGCCGCGCATCATGGATTCATAGGTAATGTCGATCAGCCGCTGCGAGCGCAGCTTGGGCTCGCCCACCGGATACATGCGCGAGGTGTCGCCATGCCAGCCATCCAGGATGACGGTGACATCGATATTCACGATATCGCCATCGCGCAGCGGCTTGTCATTGGGAATGCCGTGACAGACGACATGATTGATCGAAGTGCAGACCGTGTGGCGATAGCCGCGATAGCCCAGGCAAGCCGGTGTGGCGCCATGGCTGATGACATAGTCATACGCCACCTTGTCCAGCGCTTCGGTGGTGACACCCGGCTTCACCAGCGGCACCATCAGGTCCAGCACTTCGGCGGCCAGGCGGCCGGCCTTGCGCATGCCCTCAAATCCGGCGGCGTCATGCACCGTCACCGCCAGATGGGCGCGGGCCGCAGCGTCGAAAAGTTCCGTATTGGGGGCAATCGTCATGGCGCTAACTTAAGGGATATCGCCTGATTTTCCAGTCCCCCGGAAATATGAGACAAAACGGCCATGTCAGACGAATCCAACAAAACCGCCGCGGTGCTGGTAATCGGGGACGAAATCCTCTCCGGCCGCACCCAGGACAGCAATTCCAGCCATATCGCCAGATTTCTTGGCGCGCTGGGCATTGACCTCAAGGAAATCCGGGTCGTGCCCGATATCGAGGCGGAAATCGTCGCCGGGCTGAATGCCCTGCGCCGCCGCTATGACCTGATCTTCACCACCGGCGGCATCGGCCCCACCCATGACGACATCACCGCCGACGCCGTGGCGAAGGCCTTCGATGTCGGCATCGGTTACCACCCCGAGGCCTATGCCCTGCTGGAAGCGCGTTACAAGCCCGGCGAATTCAACGATATGCGCAAGCGCATGGCGCGCATTCCCCATGGCGCGGCGCTGATCAAGAACATCGCCTCGGTCGCGCCCGGCTTTCACATCGGCAATGTCTATGTGATGGCGGGTGTGCCGGCTGTGATGCGCGCCATGCTGGACGCCATTGCCCCCACTTTGCCGCGTGGGACCGAAATGACGGTGGTGACCGTCTCTGCCGCCCTTCCCGAAGGCGCCATCGCCAGCGGGTTGGGAGACATCCAAAAAGCCCATGCCGATGTCTCGGTCGGCTCCTATCCCTTTTACAATGACGGCGGCCCAGGCACACAGCTTGTCACGCGCGGCCGCGATCCCAAAGCTGTCGAACAGGCAGCACAGGAAATCGAGGCGCTGGTGAAATCTTTCGGCGTCACGCCGCAGCGCGTCTAATTGATCTTCAAATCTTTGGCGTCGGCGTCCAACTGCGCCAGCACATCCTTGTCGGCGGCAAAAGTCTTGCGCGCCGTGGCCAGTGCGGTCTTGGCGTCATCCGGCTGGCCCAGCACGGTGTAAGCCCGCATCAGGCGCCGCCAGCCCGCTGCGTTATGGGGATCGGCTTTCAGTTCCCCCGCCAGTTGCGCCACCATCGCCTTGGGATCGGGCGCGCCGCCATTGTTGGGGCCGCCCTGCGCCGTCAGCAACGCAATACGGTCCACCAAATTCTGATGCAGCGGCGAACTGGCCGGCGTCTCCGCCAGCAATCCCTGCCACAAATTCAGCGCCCCGGCCTTGTCGCCATGCTCGGCGCGCGACTGGGCCAGGAAAAAGCGCGCCGCCGGATCCCTGCGGTTCAGCGCCAGCGCCGCCGAAAACGCGCTCACCGCTTCGTCACTGACCGCGCCGCTATTGGCTGCCACCAGCGCTTCGCCATACGCCCCATCCAGTCCGGGGCTTTCGGTTTTTTTCAAACGCGCCACGGTGACGGCGCGGCCATAGGCCTTGGCGGCATCGCCCGGATCGTTGGCCGTCATGTAAGCGCCGCCCAGATAGATCCAGGCCTGCAGATCGTTCGGCTCCTTGCGCACCCGCGCGATCAGGAACGGTATCAACCCGTTGACATCATGGGTGGTGAGGCCTTGCGCGTCGCGCACCGCCAAGGCGGGACGCCCCGTCATCCAATAGGTGCCGCCGCCCACGCCCAACAGAAACAGTGCGATGGCGCCGGCCAGCAGCGCCCAGCCCTTGCTGCGCCCCCGCAACAGCGCAAAGGTGCCGAACAGGATCGCCAGCAAGGCGACGGCGCCAAAGCCGATGACAGGAACAAGACTCACGCTTTGTTGTCCTTCTGGCCGCGATATTTGTTTTTCGCCAGCGCCACGATCATGCCGCGAATGGTGCGCGTCTCCTGGTCGGTCAAGCCCGCGCGCAGGATCATCGCCCGAATGTTGCGCACCATGGCGTCTTTTTTGGTGGCCGGAAAGAAAAACCCGCCCGCGTCCAGCTCCCGCTCCAGATGCTCGAACAGATCCACCACTTCCTGCCGTGTGGCGGGAATGGCAGGCGTTTTGCGGGTGCGGCTGGCGGGTGTGACATCCGCCGATTTCAGCCATTCATAGCCCAAGAGCAGCACCGCCTGCCCCAGATTTAGGGAGGAAAATTGCGCCGTGGGAATGGTGATCACCGCATCGGCCAGCGACAGTTCGTCATTGTCCAACCCCGCTCGCTCACCCCCGAACAGGATGGCGCTGGTGACATTTTCGACTGTAGCGGCCCGAAGGCGCCGGGCGGCGGCTTCCGGGGTGAGGATTTCGCGCACCACATCGCGCCCCCGCGCCGTGGTCGCCAGCACCAGTTGGATATCGGAAAGTGCCGACGCCGCATCGGGATAGACCTTGGCCGCTTCCAATATGTCCCCCGCCCCCGAGGCCAGGGCCATGGCTCGCTCATTGGGCCAGCGGCAGGCGGGCGCGATCAGGCGCATTTCCGACAGGCCGAAATTCTTCATCGCCCTGGCCGCGGCGCCGATATTTTCCCCGATCTGGGGGTGGGACAGGATCACGGCGGGGGTGGGCATGGGCCTTTGACGGGTTCTCGCTGGCGGGCTATTTGAGGCCCCGCTATAGCCGCTCCCGCCACAATATTCGAGGAAAAGTCATGGACAAGATCAAGGTCGCCAATCCGGTCGTTGAACTCGATGGCGATGAGATGACCCGCATTATCTGGGACCTCATCAAGAAGAAGCTCATCCTGCCCTATCTCGACGTTGATCTGCACTATTACGACCTGTCGGTCGAATACCGCGACAAGACCAACGACCAGGTCACCATTGATAGCGCCGAGGCGATCAAGAAATACGGCGTCGGCGTCAAATGCGCCACCATCACCCCCGACGAAGCCCGAGTGGAGGAATTCAAGCTCAAGAAAATGTGGAAGTCGCCCAACGGCACCATCCGCAACATCCTGGGTGGCGTGATTTTCCGTGAGCCCATCATCTGCTCCAATGTGCCGCGCCTGGTGCCGGGCTGGACCCAGCCCATCGTGATCGGCCGCCATGCCTTTGGCGACCAGTACAAGGCCACCGACTTTACCTTCCCCAGCGCGGGCACCCTGACCATCAAGTTCGTCGGCGCCGACGGCAAGGTGATCGAACACGAAGTCTTCAAGGCGCCCAGCGCCGGTGTCGCCATGGCGATGTACAATCTGGATGACTCGATCCGCGACTTTGCCCGCGCCTCGATGAATTACGGCCTCAACCGCAAATACCCGGTCTATTTGTCCACCAAGAACACCATCCTGAAAGCCTATGACGGCCGCTTCAAGGATCTGTTCCAGGAAGTCTTCGAAAAGGAATTCGCCGCCAAGTTCAAGGATGCCGGCATCACCTATGAACACCGCCTGATTGACGACATGGTGGCGTCCGCGATGAAGTGGAGCGGCGGCTATGTGTGGGCCTGCAAAAACTATGACGGCGACGTGCAGTCCGACACGGTGGCGCAAGGCTTTGGCAGCCTCGGCCTCATGACCAGCGTGCTGATGACGCCCGACGGCAAGATCGTGGAATCCGAAGCCGCCCATGGCACGGTGACGCGCCATTACCGCGAGCATCAGAAGGGCAAATCGACTTCCACCAACTCCATCGCCTCGATCTTCGCCTGGACCCGTGGGCTGGCCCACCGCGCCAAGCTGGACGACAATGCCAAGCTGAAGAAGTTCGCCGACACATTGGAAAAAGTCTGCGTGGATACGGTTGAAGCCGGCTTCATGACCAAAGACTTGGCGCTGCTGGTCGGCCCGGACCAGAAGTGGCTGACCACGGAAGGCTATCTCGATAAGGTCGATGAAAATCTTCAGAAGGCCATGGCGTAACTATCCATTGCCGCAAACAGAAAAGGCCGGACGCAAGTCCGGCCTTTTTCTTTTGTGATTGCCTGCGCGTCTACTCCGCCGCTTTCCCCGCGCGCTTCTGCGCATACATCGCCTCATCGGCGCGGGCCATGGCCAGGTCGGCATTGTCGCCGGACTTCAGTTCGAAGGCGCCATAGGAAAAGCTGACGGGCAAAGGATTGCCGTTCCACACCGGCGGCGCCGCACGCAGCGCATTTGCCAGAACATCGGCCTTGTTGAGCGCCTGTTCCTGGTTGGCATGGGTCAGAAGTACGCCGAACTCGTCACCGCCCAGCCGGCCCACGCAATCGCTGTCGCGCACATGGCCCAGCAAAGTTTCCGCGAAATGCCTGAGCACCGCATCACCAGCAGCATGGCCATTGGTGTCGTTGATCTGTTTGAACTGGTTGAGGTCGAAATAGATCAGCGAGGCGGGCGTGTTGTAACGGCCCGAAAAAGCGATGTAGCGCGTCAGCTCGCGCACAAAGGCGCGGCGGTTGAGCAGCGGCAGCAATTGATCCTGGTCGGCGGTTTTTTCCGCTTCGTCCAGCCGGGCGCGGGTCTGGCTCAGCTCGCGGCGCAGATTGTCCACTTCGCCCATCAGGCCCATGATGGCGTCGCGCACCCGCGGCGTGAATTCGCTTTCCGGAATGCCCAGCACCGAGGCCGGGACCACGGCGTCCACCGCATCAACCGAGCCGGCGGCTTCCACCCGGCGGGCATAGGCGGCGGCCCCGACCGAGCGGGTGGCCCGCGTAGCGCTGGTGCGTTCGATCTTCATGCCCGGCGTTCTGCCCCCGGAAGTCCGCCAAGGATGGCGCACAAGGCCTTAAACTTGCGTTTATGAGTACAAAGAAATGGTTAACGCCCGCTAAACCAAGGCAAAAACGCCTCTTTCCATAGGGTTTTTGGCCCCTATACTGCGCCGCTTCTTGAACGGCCCCCCAAAAGGCGATTCGAAGCATGGCCTCCAAACCTTCCATCGGCATCATCATGGGCAGCCAGTCTGACTGGCCCACCCTGAAGGTTGCCGCCGACATGCTGGATGTGCTCGGCGTGGCTTATGAAACCCGCATCGTCTCAGCCCATCGCACCCCCGACCGCATGGCGGATTATGCCAAGACCGCCACGGCGCGCGGCATCAAGGTAATCATCGCTGGTGCCGGCGGCGCGGCGCATCTGCCGGGCATGGTGGCCAGCATGACGACCCTGCCGGTGCTGGGCGTCCCCGTTCCGTCGCGCGCCCTCAAAGGCCTCGACTCCCTTCTTTCCATCGCCCAGATGCCCGGCGGCGTGCCAGTGGCAACCTTCGCCATTGGTGAGCCCGGGGCCAAGAATGCCGCGCTGCATGCCGGCGCCATCCTGGCGCTGTCGGATGCGGCATTGAAAAAACGCCTGGATGCCTGGCGCGCCAAACAGACAAAGTCCGTCGCCAAAAAACCGAAATGAAAACGTTAGACAAGCCCGTCAAACCCGGCGGCGTGATCGGCATCATTGGCGGCGGCCAGCTTGGCCGCATGCTGGCTATGGCGGCGGCGCGGCTGGGCCTCAAGACCTGCATCTACAATGACGAAAACCACGCCCCTGCTTTCCAGGTGACGCCGCTGCAGGTGGCGGCTGCCTATGACGACCGCAACATGCTGACCGGTTTTGCGGAAATCTGTGACGTCATCACCTTTGAATTTGAAAACATTCCCGCCGCGACAATCGAATTTCTGGCCGGCCTCAAGCCGGTGCGCCCCGGCGCTGGCGCGCTTGCGATGCTGCAGGACCGGTTCACGGAAAAAAGCTTTGTCACATCCCTCGGTCTGCACACCGCGCCCTTTGCTGAGGTGAGCACTGATGGCGATGCGCGCGCCGCCTTTGCTGAGACCGGCCCCGGCATCATCAAGACGCGCCGCTTCGGCTATGACGGCAAGGGTCAGGCAAAGGTCAGCAGCGCCGATGACGCAGGCCGCGCCATGGCCGCCTTCAAGGGTGCGCCCTGCATTTATGAGGGCTTCATAGACTTCGCTTTCGAGGCTTCAGTGGTGGCGGCACGCGGCGCCGATGGTGCTTTCGCCGCCTATGACCCGCCGGAAAATGCCCATGAAAATCACATCCTGCGCCGCTCCACCGTGCCGGGGCGTCTGACCAAGGCGCAAGGCGATGAGGCCAAAGCCATGGCGCGCAAGATCGCTGAAGCGCTGGATTATGTAGGTGTCCTGGCGGTTGAACTTTTCGTGACCAAGGACGGCGCATTGTTGGTCAATGAAATCGCGCCCCGCGTGCACAATAGCGGCCACTGGACCATCGAGGCCTGCGCCTGTTCCCAGTTCGAACAGCATATTCGTGCCGTGGCGGGCTGGCCCTTGGGCGATCCCACCCGCCACGCCGATGCCGTGATGGAAAATATCATTGGCGCCGAAGCCGATGCCTGGGAAAGCCTGGCGCGCGGCGGCGCCCTGCATCTCTACGGCAAAAAAGAAGCCAAGCTGGGCCGCAAGATGGGTCACGTGACCCGGCTCAAGCCGAAAACCTGATTGTCATTCCCGCGAAAGCGGGAATCCAACTACTTCTCTTTCGGTTTCCCGAAATCACCAAAGCTTGGAAAATTGGCAAACGCCTTTTTTGCCTGCGCCTTGAATTTCTCGAACTGCATCACATTCTCGATCCGCGCCGCCAGGAATTCCGTGGTCACGGTTTCGTCTTCACTGGTGTCGTTGAACCAGCGCAGCAGAGTGGCGCCATACACCCCGGCCAGGATGCCGCGCTTGGTGTAGAAATTGAAATCGGTCGAGGTGTCGCCCACTGCCCGCCACATCGCATCCACCGTGCGATACATCAGCCGCGCCGCCAGCCCGGCATGCATGGGCAGGGACAGGGTGGCGCCCGCCCGCCGCGCCGCTTCCTTGTTGGGCTTCAAAATGGAAAGCCGCGCCAGCACGGCGGCGGCAATGCGCTCGCGGATTTTCATGCCGGGCAGGTTCATCGCCGCCAAACGCTGTTCCATCTCGCCATCGGCCGCGACGGAATAATATTCAATCAGCGACAAGGGCCCTTCGGGAAAAAGCCGCGCCAGATCTGCCGCCGTCACATTTGCGCTCGCGCCCGCCTTGGCCAGCACCGCATCCGTGAAACCGTCAAACACCGCATCGGGCAAGGCGGCGGCCAGCACCACTTCTTTCAGCGCCGCATCGTTTCTTTTTTCTCCATGGGTGGGTTCAGCCCGGTCATCCAACTTTTCTTCCGCGGCCACGGCTTTTTTCTTTCTCGGCTTTTTCGGGGGCGTCTCGTCGCTCATGCGCTGGCCGGCGTGAAATGACGGATTTCGCTCTCGAAGATCAGCCTGGAAAGATCGCCCATGCGGCTGGGATAAAGCGTCCCGTCCAGATGATCCACCTCATGCTGCACCACCCGGGCATGAAAGCCGCGCGCGGTGCGCTCGATCAACTTGCCGTCCAGCCCGAAACCCCGATAGCGGATATGCGCTGGCCGCTCGACAAAGCCGCGCAGCCCCGGCACCGACAGGCAGCCTTCCCAGCCGCCCTCGGTCTCTTCGTCCAGCACGGTGATTTCCGGATTGACCAGGCAGGTGAGGGGGGCGGTGTGGTCGAATTTCTCGCCCTCCTCCAGACCAGGGTCAGACCGCTCGCCCGGGGCCTGGAAAATTACCAGCCGCAGCGGCACATGCACCTGGGGGGCGGCCAGCCCGGCGCCATTGGCGTCCTGCATGGTTTCCACCATGTCATTGACCAAAAGGCGGATTTCCGGGGCCGTGGGGTCCGGAACCGGGCGGGCGATCTGGGCCAGGACAGGGTGGCCCATGCGGGCGATTTTGAGGATAGCCATAGGCGAAATATGGGGCTGGGGACGGAACGGGCCAAGAGCAAAAAGCTTAAAACCCGCAGGTAGACAGGGATAACCCCTTCTGTTATCTACCCCGGCCTTCAGAAAACCGGCACGGAGCCAATTTTGCAGATCATCGTTCGCGACAACAATATCGACCAGGCGCTCAAGGCGCTGAAGAAGAAGATGCAGCGTGAAGGCATCTTCCGCGAAATGAAGCTGCGCGGCGCCTATGAAAAGCCCAGCGAAAAACGCGCCCGCGAGCGCGCCGAAGCGGTTCGCCGCTATCGCAAGCTGCAGCGCAAGCGCATGCAGCGCGAAGGGCTTCTGCCCCGCTAATTCGGGTCAAAGAGTTTTGAAAAAGCCGCTCCTTACCGGGCGGCTTTTTTGTTGTCTCAAGTACCTCCCTCGCGCTGTGCGCTCGGCGAGGCGCCAGCTTTTGTAAGCTCGCAAAGGGCTCGCTAACAAAAGCTAGGTGCAGTCCGCGCAGACCGCGACTTCCACCGTCACATGGCTGAGGTCGGGATAGTGCCTGCGTATCGCCGTCTTGATGGTCTCGGCAGTTGTGGCGTCCGGCGACACCAGCGATACGATCAGGCCTTCATGGCCCGGCCCCAGCCGCCACAGATGCAGATCGGCGACGCGCGCGCCCAGTTCGGTCTCGATCATCGCCTTGATGGCGCCGGAGCGCTTGGGATTGGAATCGGCATCCAGCAACACCATGCCGCTGTCGCGGATGAGCCCATAGGACCAGGAGGCGATGACAAAGGCGCCCACCAAGCCGCTCACCGGGTCCAGAAAGGCCAGACCAAAGAAATAGCCGCAAGCCAGCGCAGCGATCGCCAGCACGCTGGTCGCCGCATCTGCCAGCACATGCACATAGGCCGCGCGCATATTGTTGTCGCGGGCCGGCGCTGCGTGGTCGTGCCCATGATCGTGCCCGTGATCATGCTTATGCTCATGCGCGGCATGGGAATGATCATGGCCATGCCCATGGGAATGGGCGTGATCGTCTTTCAGGATAAAGGCGCTGACCAGATTGACGCAAAGCCCGATGGCGGCGATCAGCAGCGCGTCGCCATATTGCACCTGGGTCGGCGTCAACAATCGTTCAATGGATTCCACCGCCACCACCAGCGCGGTGACGCCCAGAATGATGGCGCTGGAAAAAGCCGCCAGGTCGCCGAACTTGCCTGAGCCGAAGGTGAAACGCGCATTGGCGGCATGGCGGCGGGCCAGCCAATAGGCGCCCGCGGCCAGTCCCAGCGCGCCGACATGGGTCGCCATGTGCACGCCATCGGCCAAAAGCGCCATGGAGTGATAGGCAAAGCCGCAAGCAATCTCGACCACCATGAAAATCGCGGTGACCAGCGCCGCCAGCTTGGCCTTGCTTTCCGAACGGCCATGCGCGGCGCCCAGGAAAACATGATCCTGGGTCCACATGCCATGGTCATGGGCTGCGGTGTGGCTATGCGCGTGTGCGTGATCGGCCATGACGCCACGTTAGCATGGCGTCATGACAATTTCAGCCCCAAGGAATCTCATTACCGGCCTGTCACATAGGCCGGTCTGTTACATGGGTCCGGGGGGAAGCTTGCCCGGTGCGCGGCAGACAAAGTTGCCGGCGTCATTAATGTCGCCCGTGCCCTTGTATTTGGCTTCCTGCGGATAGGGACAAAGCGGACGGGTGCGGTCCACCTTCTTGGCGTCATCCAGATGCGAGCCGATCAACACGGTCGGCGCCTGGTTCTTGGTCACCCAGACATCTATGGCTTCCACCAAATCATGCTGGGCGTCGTGCGTCACCGCCGGCGAGGAATCGCCGATATTGCCCACACCGGGGCCGCCCGAGCAGTGATAGATGCCCGGCAGCATATACAGGCGATAGAAGCTGTCCCGGTCCGCCGCACTCATCTTGGCCACGGTCTTGTTGTAATAATCCACGCTGGCATAGGAGCTGATCTGCTGATCGGCCCAGCCATGATACTGGATGATCTTGCCGCCATGCGCCTTGAAGGCGCCAAGATCTGTCTTGGGGTTATAGGCATCGGAATAGGTTTCATTGCCGAGCTTGGCTGTGAGCATCTTGTCGGTATCGTGATCGAAATCGAAGGGCGAGCCATAAGCTTCAGACTGCTGTGACACACCCTGGCGCCAGAAATCCCAGGCCGAACCGCCGGGGAATTTGCCGGCCCAGATGCGCGGCCACATCAATTCACTGCCCTTGGCATAGCCTGGGAAGATGCGGCTGCCATCGGATTTGTGGCTGCCGCCATAGATGCGCTCCGCCGCATCCACCTGCACCGGCGTCAGGCACTGTTCTGCCTGGCCCGCCTTGCACTGGAGAGTCTTGGGCTCGAACACGCAGCGGCGCGGGTCCGAGATCACGCCGTCCTTGACGCCATCCAGCGCGTCGCATTTGTCCATCACCGCTTTGTGCAGCACCTGCACGCTGGCTTCGGTGATCGCAGTCGGGTCTTTCAAGGGCAGCATGGTATTCCAGATGGAGTTGGTCATCTGGCTGGTCCAGTGCCAGGCGGGCGCGCCCGCCAGGATGCCGTTGAAATCGTCGGGATAGCGGGTGGCTTCCATCAGCGCCTGGCGCCCGCCGGTCGAGCAGCCCACGAAATAGGCTTGCGCGGCAGGCTTGCCGTAATAGGCGCTCACAATCGCCTTGGCCGCGACAGCGCTGACATGCACGGCGCGATAGGCGAAATCGATCAGCTTCTCGGGATGGCCGACGCCCCAGCTCTGTTCGCTGCCGCCATTGGGCTTGCTGTCGTCGGTGACATGACCATTGTCGGTGGCCAGCGTGGCATACCCCGCTTCCAGCGGCACGACCATCGCGTTGAGTCCGATGTCACCCACCGAACCGCCCGAACCTTCCTGCTGATATTTGCCGTTCCATTTGGAAGCCGGCGGCAGCCAGACTTCAAACCCGACATGGGAATCCGAACTCGGTGCCGAAAATCCCTGGATGCGGCAGAAGGGCTCGGCCACCTTGGTCTTCCCCATGGTGGCGGCATTGGCGTTGTAATCGGCGGCCGTGATGGTGGTGTCGCCGAAGGTTTTTCCCGCCATCGCCTTGCAGCTGGCCCCATCGTCGCGGGCGGTGGTGTCGGCAGCAATCGCCGCTCCGCCTTGGCCCAGGAATGACAGCGCCGGCAACAACGCGGCCATGGAAACAAACGCCAGCAGGCGTGAACGTGACGTGCGCTGCATGAAATCCTCCCAATGCCGTCTCAGCGGCGATTGGAATGATCCTCTGCTGGAGGCAGAACAGCGTCAAGCGGGCGGAATGCCGGAAAACAGGGCTTTTTCAGCCCGGCGGCGGGCCGTGCAGGTAGGATTCCACCAGCGATCCGGAAATCAGCCGCCAGCCATCCACCAGCACAAAGAAGATCAGCTTGAAGGGCAGGGAGATGATCACCGGCGGCAGCATCATCATGCCCATGCTCATCAGGATCGAGGCCACGGCCATGTCGATGATCAGGAACGGCACAAAGATCAAAAAGCCGATTTCAAAAGCCCGCTTGAGCTCCGACAGCATAAAGGCCGGCGCCAAGGTGGTCAGCGCCACATCGGTGGGGTTGGCCGTCGGCTTGGCATGGCTCATGTCCAGGAACAGTTTCAGATCGGCCTGGCGGACATGGCCCACCATGAATTTCTTCATCGGCACCATGGCGGCATTGAAGCCTACCTCGGTGGTCACCTGATTGGCCATCAGCGGCTTGATGCCCTGGTTATAAGCATCGGTCAGGGTCGGCGTCATCACAAACAAGGTCAGAAACATGGCCAGGCTCACCAGCACGCTGTTGGGCGGGCTCTGCTGCAGGCCCAGCGCCGTGCGCAGCAAGGACAGCACCACCACGATGCGCACAAAACTGGTCATCATGATCAGGATGGACGGCGCGATGGACAGCACCGTGACCAGGGCGATGATCTGCACCATGCGGTCGGTGAAAAGTCCCGAGCCCGAAACGTCAATCGAAAGACCGCTATCGGCGGCGCCCGGCACCGCAGTGGTGCTGGCATTCGCGGCGGCGGCTGCCAGATGCGGCATGGCGGCAGCGGCAAAGGCATGTGCCGGCGCCAGTATGACGGCCAGCAGGATCAGGAACGGTGCGATCAGGCGCAAATGTTTCACGACGCGGCGACCCTGCCCATCGGCGTCACCGATGCGGCCGCGATATTGGCTTCGATCACTGAGGCGCCTTCGGGTCCCGACAGTACCAGATGTTCGACATTGTCACGGCGCACGATATAGAGCCGCTGCTTGGGCCCGATCATCAATGTCTCGACAATCGCCAGGCGGCGATCGGAAACGGGAAAATTCCATTTGCCCAATTTGCCCTTGACGCTGTCCTTGAAGGCGGCCGGCGCATTGCCATAGCGCTTGATCAAAAGCGCCGCGCCCGCCAGCGCGAACACGAACATCAGGGCGACCAGGTAGCGAAGAAGATTGATGGTATCCATGGCCGCAGTAACACCCGGTCAACCTTAATCGCGGGTTCAAGAGGGGAAATTTTTGCCCGGCAATTTTTGCTGCCGTTAAGTCCGGCTTAAGCACAAGCGATCACCATGGGCTCGTATTTCGCGGCTAACAAAAGGTTACCCGCGATGAACCTGCCCGATATTCCGCTTCTGTCCATGCTCAAGACACGCATGGCCTGGCTCAACCAGCGCCAGGATGTGCTGACCCAGAATGTCGCCAATGCCGACACGCCCGGTTATGTCGCGCATGATCTCAAGGCGCTGGATTTTTCCAAAGAGCTGCGCCAGTCGAGCAGCCTGACGCAGAGCGCCAGCCAGATGATGGTCACCGATCCGCGCCACATCTCTATCGCGCCGGCCAGCAGCGGCGGCTTTGACAATGTCGAAGTCCATGATTCCGAAGCCAACCCCAACGGCAATTCCATTTCGCTGGAACAGGAGATGATCAAGGTCTCCGACACCCAGGCGCAATTCCAGGCCGCGACCAACCTGTATGCCAAGGCCATGACCATGATGAAAACGGCCATCGGGCACTAAGCCATCAACGCATTAGAAGGAGCAGAAAATGGATTTCTCCAGTTCCATGTCAGTCGCCGCCAGCGGACTTCGCACCCAGTCCGATCGCATGAAGGTGATTGCCGAAAATATCGCCAACGCCAGTTCCACGTCGCCGACCCCGGGCGGCGATCCCTATCGCCGCAAGATCGCCACCCAGAAAAGCAGCTTCGACCGCGAACTGGGCGCCAACCTGGTCCAGTCCGGCACGCCGATCGAGGACAAGAGCGATTTTCGCACCCAGTATGATCCGGGCAATCCCAATGCCGACAAGCAGGGTTACATCAAGCTGCCCAATGTCGATCCCCTGATCGAAATCATGGACATGAAAGAGGCGCAGCGTTCCTACGAGGCCGACCTCACCGTGATGGACGCGACCAAGCAGATGCAGTCCCGCACCGTCGATCTTCTGAACAAGTAAGGAGATATATCATGGCTCTTCCCGCCCTCGCGGCCGCTGCCTACCAGTCCGTCGCCAATATCGGCGGCGCCTCCTCCGCTGCCGCCACATCTTCTGCAACGGGCGCACCGGGCGCCAATTTTTCGGACTTTCTCTCCGGCGCGGTGAAGGATTCCATCAACTCCATCAGCGCCGGCGAGAAAGCCTCGACCCAGGCCGTCGCCGGCAACGCCAACATCGTGGATGTGGTCAATTCGGTGAACTCCGCCGAGCTTACCCTCGATACCGTGGTGGCGGTGCGCGACAAGGTGGTCACTGCCTATCAGTCCATCATGAGCATGCCCATTTAATTGAAGACCTCATGCTGAGCCCGCCGAAGCATGACTTAAAGGACCGAACATGACCCCCGTTGACACCATCGACTTCGCCCGCACCGCCATCATCACCCTGCTGGAAATCATCGCTCCGTCCATGCTGACCGCGCTGGTGGTGGGCCTGGGCATCGGTCTGCTCCAGGCGCTGACCCAGATCCAGGAACAGACCCTGGTGTTCGTTCCCAAGATCGTGGCGGTCTTTATCGTCCTGCTGATTGCCATGCCCTTCGCCGGCCAGGCGATGAGCGGGCTGATGACCGACATCGCGGCGCGCATCGCCGCCTACTGATTGACGCGCTGCCGCAAAACTTGAGAGCCTGATGCATATCCACCTTCCCGCTTTGTCCGGCATCGTGCTCACCTATCTTCTGGTGTTCAGCCGCGTTGGCGCCATGATCATGCTGCTGCCGGGCTTCGGCACCATGGGCGTGCCGGCGCGGGTGCGGCTTGTGCTGGCGCTGGCGATTTCCCTCGCCCTGGCGCCGACGGTGCAAAATCTCTATCCCGCCATCGCCCCCACCACCATTATCCAGCTTGGCTTGCTGATCGCCCAGGAAGTCACGTGCGGCGTCCTGGTCGGCGCCATGGCGGCAATCATCATGAGCGCATTGCAGGTGGCGGGCTTTCTGATCGCATCCCAGATCGGCCTTTCTTACGCCCAGACCATTGATCCCACCCAGAACACGCAAGGCGCCGTGGTCGGCAATTTCTTCACCTTGCTGGGCGTGGTCTCCATCTTCGCCACCGATCTGCATCACCTGGCCATCGGCGCCATCGCTGGCAGCTACAAGATGTTGCCGCCGGGCGGCCATTTGCCGACCGGTGACATGGCGCAACTGGTGATCCAGCTTGTCTCCGGCTCCTTCGCGCTGGGCTTTCAGCTTGCGGCACCGTTTCTGGTGTTCGGCTTTGCCGTCTATGCCGGGCTGGGCGTGCTGTCCAAGATGATGCCGCAGCTGCAAATCTTCTTCGTCGCCGTGCCGATCAACATCATTGCCGGCTTTGTCATCATGCTGGCGCTGATGGGCTCGATGATCACTGTGTTTCTCAATTACTATGCAACCTCCATGGCCATGTTCCTTTAATGGCTGATGATCATGACGATTCCCAAGCCACCGAACAGCCGACACAAAAGCGGCTCGACCAGGCGCGTGAATCCGGCGACATCATCAAATCCACCGAAGTCTCCGCCTTTATATTGCTGGCGGGCGGCACGCTGGCCATCGTCATGCTTGGCAAGTCCACCACCCTGGGCATCGCCAGGCTTCTGACCATCTTCATCGAACAGCCCGAAATGATCAGCGTCGATGGCGCCGGCCTCACCGCCATGTTGCGCGGCACCGTTTATCAGCTGGCGCTGGCGCTGGCGCCGTTCGCCGGCGTGATGATGCTGGCCTCGCTGGCCGGCCATGTCCTGCAAGGCCGCCCCGGCTTCACGCCCAGCAAGCTGCTGCCCGACTTCGCCAAAGTCTCGCCGATCGCGGGTTTCAAGCGCCTGTTCGGCCTGGAAGGCTGGACCAATCTGCTCAAGGGCCTGGCCAAGATCGGCATTGTCGGCATGGCAATCTGGACTCAGCTATGGCCGGCACGCGGCATGCTGGAAGGCATTCTCTCGCAATCACCCGCCGCCGTGGTGGGCGACATGAGCCATCTTCTGTTCAAGGTGCTGACGGCGGCGCTGAGCGCGCTGTTCGTGATCGCGGCGCTGGATTACATCCTGCAATATACCCGCTTCATGAAACGCAATCGCATGACCAAGCAGGAGATCAAGGAAGAATATCGCCAGAATGAAGGCGACCCCGCCATCAAGGCCAAGGTCCGCCAGATCCGCCAGGAACGTTCCCGCAAGCGCATGATGGCGGCGGTGCCCACCGCCACCGTGGTGATCATGAACCCGACCCATTATGCCGTGGCGCTGAAATATGAGAGCGGCAAAACCGAAGCGCCCATCTGCGTCGCCAAGGGCATTGACGCGCTTGCCTTGCGTATTCGTGCCGTCGCCGAAGAAAATGATGTGGCGGTGGTGGAAAATCCGCCGCTGGCCCGCGCCCTCCACGCCTCCGTCGAAATAGACCAGGCCGTGCCGCCTGAGCATTACAAAGCCGTGGCGCAGGTGATTGGTTACGTCATGCGTTTGAATGGGCAGTTGGCGCGAAGATAGAGCGCTTTTTTCGGCAGCTCGTCGGCCCTTCGCTTGCGCTCCGGGCGCTCGCCGCTCGAAATGATCCCCCGGATCATTTCGCCCGCCTGCGGCGGTCGCGGCTCGCCATTAACGAATCAGATCAAACCCTGAACGCCGCCGCTTTTACCGGCCAAAATTCGTTAACGAATACAACAGCTTGTGGATAGAAAGGATTGGTTAACCCAATCTTGTATTGTGGCGTTAATGAACGCTGCTCCGATCCCTTCCAGCATGACTTTCGGCGTCCCCGCCGGCGCCTGGCGTTGGGCTGCGCTGGGCTTCGCTGTCCTGGCCCTGGGCTCGGCCGCCCTGGCCGTGATCCTGCCGGGTGCGGCGGGCTGGACCGGTTATATGGTGCTGGGCGGCATCGGCGTGGTGGCGTCCCTGCTGCTCTATTCTGTGTGGCCGCGCCAAAGCGCCAGCGTCGCCGATGCCCGCCGCATCGCCGAAGCCGCCAGCGCCGCCAATGTCGCCTGGGCGATCACCGGCAGCGATGGCGCGGTCCTGGACTGCAATCCCGTCTATCGCCGCATGGCCGGCGCCAAGGACGGTGAAAGCGCGCCGCCGCCGGAACTGGCGCTGGCGGGCGAACCGTCATCCGCCGTGCTCTATCGCCTGTCGCGCGATGCCGCCGAAGGCAAGCCGCGTGAAGAGACTTTTGCCGTGGTGCCGGGGCTCGAGATCGTCGCCGCCGTGCGACCCTTGCAGGACAAGCAGACCGCCTGGTGGTTCACCCCGCGCCTGGCCGCTTCGACTTCGCCGCAGCCGGTGTTGACGCCAGCGTCCAAGACGGCGCCCTTGGCGGCTGCGCCCCAGCCCGTGCTGCAATCCGTGCCGGTGGTGTTCGCCCAGCCCACCGATTTCGCCGGCCTGTTCCGCGACGCGCCCATGGGCGTGGCGCTGGCGGATGCCAGCGGCACCATCACCGAAGCCAATGCCGCCTTCGCGCAGTTCTTCGGCGCCGACGCCGCAGTGGTGGGCAAAGCCTGCGATGCGCTGGTGGACACCCATGACCAGGCCGCTGTCCGCGCCCTGATTGCCAAGGCGGCGGAAGGACAAGCCGGCAAGCAGGCGATTGAACTGCGCAGCCCGTCCGAACGCATGGCCGATCTTTTCGCCAGCCCTCTGACAGCGGGCAATGGCGCAGGCGGCGCCGTGCTCTATCTGGTGGATGTCTCCGAACAAAGGGCGCTGGAAACCAAATTCGCCCAATCGCAGAAAATGCAAGCCGTGGGTCAACTGGCCGGCGGCGTGGCGCATGACTTCAACAATCTTCTCACTGTCATTATCGGCAATTGCGAATTTCTTTTGATGCGCCATCCCGCGGGCGATCCCTCGTTCAAGGAAATCAACGAAGTCCACCAGAACGCGCTGCGCGCCGCAGCTTTGGTGAGCCAGTTGCTGGCCTTCAGCCGCAAGCAGACCATGCAGCCCAAGACCTTGGCGCTGGGCGATGTGATCGGCGAACTGGCCCAGATGCTGCGCCGCCTGGTCGGCGAAGGCATTACCTTGAACGTCGAAAAGGATTCCGATTTGTGGGCTGTGCATGCCGATGAGGCGCAGCTCGGCAACGCCATCATCAATCTGGTGGTCAATGCCCGCGACGCCATGCCCAGTGGCGGCACCGTCACCATCGCCACCCACAACCGCAAGGTCAGCAGCGCCAGCGCGCTGGGCACCGCCATCATGCCGGCGGGCGACTATGTCGAGATCGAAGTCGCTGATACCGGCATCGGCATGTCGAAGGAAATTCAGAGCAAGATTTTCGATCCCTTCTTCACCACCAAGCCGGTGGGGCAGGGCACGGGCCTCGGCCTTGCCACCGTCTATGGCATCGTCAAGCAGACGGGCGGCTTCATCACCGTGGATTCCGAAGTGGGCCACGGCACCGCTTTCAAGATTTACCTGCCGCGCATGCGGGTTGACGCCAATGCCCCGGTGGCGGAAATCGCGGCGCCGTCAGCCCCGCGCGATGTCACCGGCCAGGACACGATCCTGCTGGTGGAAGACGAAGAAGCCGTCCGCAGCTTCGCCGCGCGCGCCTTGCGCATGCGCGGCTATAATGTGCTGGAAGCCAGCGGGGGCGAGGAAGCGCTGGAAATCGTCAAGGCCGGCAATGTTGATATTCACCTGGTCATCACCGACGTGGTGATGCCAAACATGGACGGCCCCACCATGGTGCGCCATGTCAAGGAACTGAAGCCCGATCTTCCCGTGATATTCATGTCCGGTTATGCTGAGGAAGCGTTCCGCCGCAACGACCAGAGCTCGGAAGACATCCACTTCCTGCCCAAGCCCTTCGGCCTCAAGCAGCTTGCCGCCAAGGTGAAGGACGTTTTGTCCAGTCAGCCCGCGCCGCGCCGCTAGCGCCGCATTGCCCTGAAGCACCCGGCTGTATAAAAGGCGTGCTTCCTGCGGAAAGGCTTTTCATGCGCATTCCCGTTCTGCTGCTTGTCCTTCCGCTGCTGGCCGGCTGCAGCGATGCCGATTGGAACCATCTGATGAGTTTCGGCGGCAGCCGCGACCGGCAGGACGTCACCCAGGCCGCCGCGCCCGCAGCCCCCGTGCCTGTCGCCGCCGCCGCGCCGGCCTCCAACGCCTTCTGCACCGGCGTGGCCAACCACGACGCCACGACCAACGGTTACGACCCGGCCACGCAAGGCCGTGTCGCCCTGCAGAGCTACCGGCAATGCGTGGCAATCTTCGGCGCGAATTGATCCTTGCCCCGCGCGGCGGGGCGCAAACGAGCTTGCGCGAGCCGAATCTGGCCCTATGGTGCGGCCGGAAGCCGCTCTGAAAGCCGCCCATGCCCAAATTGCCCGATGACAATTCGAACGCCGCCGTCCAGAAGCGCCAGGCCCTGACCAAGCTCCTCAAGGCCTCCGCCCCCAAGGAGCCGGCCACCCCGCCCGCCCCCAAGATCCGTATCGCCAAGCCGCGCTAGGCCTTCTTGATTATGGCTGGCAGATCAAAGCCATAGGCGTGCCGAATGTGGCCGCGTCCTGACAGGCGCGTCATCGCTGCGCCATGAGCTGTCCGCTCAAAAACCGCTAAGACGTTAGGAAAAATCAAGAATCCACATTACGGGTTCGCGGAACCTTGTCCTGCTTACAGCGTTCACCTGAGGTCCCCACAATTGGAGCCTCAAACATGTTTTCAAAAAAGACGATTTCCACCGCCGCGCTCGCCCTGCTCATGGGTGCCGGCGCCCTTGTCGCCGCTTCCGCCCCTGCCTCGGCCCGCGTGGTCTGCAACCGCGATGGCGATTGCTGGCACACTGAATCCGCGCCGCGCGTTCCCGGCGTCCGGTTCGAAACCCATCCGGATGACTGGTATTTCCACCAGCATTGGGACGGCGCCGACCGCCACTATCGCGATTACCACACCGGCCGCGGCTACTATCGCAGCGGCGTGTGGATCACGCTCTGATCCAGTGCCTATGGTTTGAGATCAAGGCGGCCTTCGGGCCGCCTTTTTCTTTTCTCGTCCTCGCCAAACAGGCATCAGAACGATAAAAGAACAACATCTGGTATTTTTGTTATTTTTCATGACATTAGCCAGTATCTTGCCAACAAGAACAAAACATGTACTTTGAGGCTTCACACCGCCGCTTGGGATTCGGGGGGCGCTGTGAAATAACGGGAGAGACAGCGATGGCACAGGTGGCTTTGAAGGTGGTGAATAGTCCGGAAAATAGTGATCGCAAGCGCGCCCTCGAGGCGGCGCTGAGCCAGATCGACCGGGCGTTCGGCAAGGGCTCGGTAATGAAGCTGGGCGGCCGTGATCTTGGCCTGGCGACCGATGCGGTCTCCACCGGCAGCCTGGGCCTGGATATCGCGCTGGGCATTGGCGGCCTGCCGCGTGGCCGCGTGATCGAGATTTACGGCCCGGAGTCGTCCGGCAAGACCACCTTGGCGCTGCACGCCGTGGCCGAAGCGCAGAAGAAGGGCGGCATCGCCGCTTACATTGACGCCGAACATGCCCTCGACCCCACCTACGCCAAGAAGCTTGGTGTCGACATTGACGAAATGCTGATTTCCCAGCCCGACACCGGCGAACAGGCGCTCGAAATCACCGACACGTTGGTGCGTTCCGGCGGCGTCGATATCATCGTGATTGACTCGGTGGCGGCGCTGACGCCCAAGGCCGAACTGGAAGGCGAGATGGGCGACAGCCTGCCGGGCCTGCAGGCCCGCCTGATGAGCCAGGCGCTGCGCAAGCTCACCGCCAGCATTTCCAAATCCAACACTATCGTCATTTTCATCAATCAGATCCGCATGAAAATCGGCGTCATGTTCGGCAATCCGGAAACCACCACCGGCGGCAATGCGCTGAAATTCTATTCCTCCGTGCGCCTCGATATCCGCCGCATCGGCGCCATCAAGGACAAGGACGAAGTGGTCGGCAACCAGACCCGCGTCAAAGTGGTCAAGAACAAGGTCGCCCCGCCCTTCAAGCAGGTGGAGTTCGACATCATGTATGGCGTCGGTGTCTCCAAGACCGGCGAGCTGGTCGATCTTGGCGTCAAGGCCGGCATCGTCGAAAAATCCGGCTCCTGGTATTCCTATGACGGCAGCCGCATCGGCCAGGGCCGCGAATCCGCCAAGAGTTTCCTGGCCGCCAATCCCGAGATCGCGACCAGCATCGAAAAGGCCATCCGCGCCAATGCCGGCCAGATCGGCCAGAACCTGGTCCTGAACACCTCCGAAGCCGCCGAGGCCGAAGAGGACTGAAAACATCGAAAAAGCTGATCCTAGTTTCGCAGCCGGGTTCAGCTCCTCGGCAAAGGGCGCCTCTGAGGGGGCGCCCTTTGTTTTTGTGCACCTCGGCTAGCCCTTTTGCGCCGATCAGCCGCGATTATTTGGCCGGATGACAAGCATTTGCGCCCCCGGTACAAACTAAACCCATGAAAAGCCTTTCCGACCTGCGCACCGGTTTCCTGGATTTCTTCACCCAGAATGGCCACACCATCGTGCCGTCCTCGCCGCTGGTGCCGCGCAACGACCCCACCTTGCTCTTCACCAATGCCGGCATGGTGCAATTCAAGAACGTCTTTACCGGCGCGGAGAAGCGCCCCTATTCCCGCGCCACCTCGGTGCAGAAATGCGTGCGGGCTGGCGGCAAGCACAATGACCTCGACAATGTCGGCTATACCGCCCGCCACCACACTTTCTTCGAGATGCTGGGCAACTTCTCCTTCGGCGATTACTTCAAGGAAGAAGCCATCAAGCTGGCCTGGGAATTCGTTTCCAACACGGTCGGCCTGGACAAGAACCGCCTGTTGGTCACCGTCTATCCCACCGACGATGTCGCGCGGAATCTCTGGAAGAAAATCGCCGGCCTGCCCGACAGCCGCATCATCGGCCATGAGAGCAACCTCTGGGCCATGGGCCCGGTGGGCCCCTGCGGCTATTGCTCCGAAATTTTCTACGATCAGGGCGAAAGCGTTGCGGGCGGCCCGCCCGGCAGCCCGGAAGAAGATGGCGACCGTTTCCTGGAATTCTGGAACCTGGTCTTCATGCAGTTCGAACAGGTGGATGCCAGCACCCGCCTCGATCTGCCCAAGCCCTCCATTGATACCGGCATGGGGCTGGAGCGTATCGCCGCCATCATGCAGGGCGTCACCAACAATTACGATGTGGACCTGTTCCGCCACATCATCGCCGCCTCGATCGAAACCTCCGGTGTCGCCAGCCAGGGCGAAGCGCTGTTCAGCCACCGGGTGATCGCCGACCATTTGCGCTCGACCTCTTTCCTGATCGCCGACGGCGTGCTGCCTTCCAATGAAGGGCGCGGCTATGTCCTGCGCCGCATCATGCGCCGCGGCATGCGCCACGCCCATCTGCTGGGTACCAAAGACCCGCTGATGCACCGGCTGGTGCCGACCCTGGTGGCCGAGATGGGCGCCGCCTATCCCGAACTCAAACGCGCCGAAGCCCTGATCGCCGAAACCCTGAAGCTGGAGGAAATCCGCTTCCGCGAAACCCTGGCGCGCGGCCTCAAGCTGCTCGATGAAGCCACCTTGGGCATGAAGGACGGCGACCGCCTCACCGGCGATGTCGCCTTCAAGCTCTACGACACCTATGGCTTCCCGCTCGATCTGACGCAGGAATCGCTGCGCGCCCGCGGCATCGCGGTGGACCAGGACGGCTTTACCAACGCCATGCAGAAACAGAAGGCCGAAGCCCGCGCCAGCTGGGTCGGCTCCGGCGAAGCCACCAGCGAAGCGCAATGGTTCGCCGTGCTGGATGAAATCGGCCGCACCGAATTTCTCGGCTATGACAGCGAAGAAGCCGAAGGCGAAATCGCCGGCATGGTCAAGGATGGCGCCCGCGTGCAATCCGCCGCCGCTGGCGAGACCGTGGAAATCCTCACAAACCAGACGCCTTTCTATGCCGAATCCGGCGGCCAGGCCGGCGACGTCGGCAAGATGACCTCCGCCAAGGCCGAAGGCGAAGTAACCGACACCCGCAAGAAGCTGGGCAGCCTGCATGTCCATATCGTCAAGGTGACCAAGGGCGCCTTCAAGATCGGTGACGCCGTGGATTTGAAAGTGGACCATGAACGGCGCCGCGCCACCCGCGCCAACCATTCCGCCACCCATCTGCTGCACGCCGCGCTCAAGCGCATCCTCGGCAACCATGTCAGCCAGAAAGGCTCGCTGGTCGAGGCCGAACGCCTGCGCTTTGACTTCTCCCATCCCAAGCCCGTGACACAAGACGAACTGGCGCGCATCGAGCATCAAGTGAACGAAGTGATCCGGCAGAATTCCGACACCTCCACCCGCCTGATGCCCACCGACCAGGCGGTGGCCGCGGGCGCCGAAGCCCTGTTCGGCGAAAAATATGGCGACGAGGTACGCGTGCTCACCATGGGCGCGGACCTTCAGGACCCGAAGGCCTATTCCGTCGAACTGTGCGGCGGCACCCATGTCCATCGCCTGGGCGATATCGGGCTTTTCACCATTCTGTCCGAAAGCGCCGTGGCCGCCGGCGTGCGCCGCATCGAGGCGCTGACCAGCGAACATGCCCGCCGCTATCTCTCCGGCCAGGCGGAAATCGCCCGCGAAGCCGCAGCCAGTATCAAGACACCCATCGGCGAATTGTCGGCGCGGGTTTCGGCCCTGTCGGACGACCGCCGCCGCCTGGAACGCGAATTGGCCGACGCCAAAAAAGCATTGGCCTTGGCCGGTCCCGCCAAGTCCGGCAGCGACGACGGCGCCAAAATGATCGCAGGCATCAAGACCGTGCTGCGGCTGGTGGACGGCGTCGGCGCCAAAGATCTCAAAAGCCTGGCCGATGGCGCCAAATCGCAGATCGGCTCCGGCGTGGTGGCCTTCGTCGCCACCGCCGATGGCAAGGCCTCCATCGTGGTGGGCGTCACCGACGACATCACCGCCCGCATCAGCGCCGTGGATCTGGTCCGTGTCGCGGCGGAAGCCCTGGGCGGCAAAGGCGGCGGCGGCCGCCCCGACATGGCCCAGGCCGGCGGCCCCGACAGCGGCAACGCTGCCGCAGCCCTGGCTGCCATCGAACAGCGCCTGGGCGCGCTCGCGCCCGCCTGACCGGCGATGCCGGACCTACAGCCGACATTGACGGGTGAAACGGTACTGATCCGGCCTTTGCAGGCCAGTGATTGGCAGGCGCTGTTTGAAGCCGCTTCCGATCCGAAGATTTGGGAAGATCATCCCGCCCACGACCGCTACCAGGAACCGGTTTTCCGCAAATTTTTTGATGCCGCCATGCAATCCGGCGGCGCCTTCGCTTTTGTGGAGCGTTCCACGGGTGCGATCATCGGCTCAAGCCGCTATCATGGCTACGAGCCGGATGCGGGTGAGATCGAAATCGGCTGGACCTTTCTCGCCCGCCGTTTCTGGGGTGGCAGCACCAATCGCGAAATCAAGCGCCTGATGCTGGCGCATGCCTTCACCTTCGCCGATGCGGTGGTGTTCTGGGTGGGTGAAAAGAACTGGCGCTCGCAGAAAGCGTTGGAAAAGATCGGCGGCGTCCGCCGCGCAGGCCTGCACACACGCCTCGGCGCACCCGCTGCCCATATCATATTTGAAATCACCGCGGCAGGATTTGCCGCTAATCCGGTTTGAAGTCGGCTGCTAGGCAATGATATCCGGCAGCAACGCGGTGTTGATCTCCGCGATCTCGTCCTTGAGCTGCAGCTTGCGCTTCTTCAGCCGCGACAGTGCCAATTGATCGTTGCCATCGCCGGTTTCCACCAAGGCATCAATCGCCGCGTCCAGGTCCCGGTGCTCCTGCACCAGGGTCGAAAGCCGGGCGCGTTGATTCACTTCATCGGGCTTGGTGACTTCGCTGCTCATGGCTTGCCGCTCTTGCGCGCGCCTTTGGTCAGCTCTTCGCCCCAGCGCTTCATGTCCGGCCACTGATGGCCCAGCAGGTCCAGCGCTTTGCCGACCATCTGGTCCACCAGGTCGGACAGGGTTTTCGGCTCGGCATAAAAGGCCGGCATCGGCGGCAGGATGATCGCGCCCATTTCCGCCAGTTGCACCAGGCTGCGCAGATGCCCCAGGTGCAGCGGCGTCTCGCGCACCATCAAGATCAGCGGACGCCGTTCCTTCAAGGTCACATCGGCGGCGCGCGTCAAAAGCGATGTCGTCACGCCGGTGGCAATCTCGCTCATGGTCCGCACCGAGCAGGGCGCCACAATCATGCCCGCGGTTTTGAAACTGCCGCTGGCGATGGGCGCGCCGATATCGCCGACCGCATAGCGATGATCGGCCTTGGCCGCGACCTGCTTGGGCGTGAGCTTGGTTTCATAAGCAATGGTCATTTCGGCGGGCTTGGTCATCACCAGATGTGATTCCAGTCCCAGGTCGTGCAGCGCCTCGAGCAGGCGAATGCCATACGCAACGCCCGATGCACCCGAAAGCCCGACCACAATCCGTTCCGGAGATTCAGGCTTAACCATTGGTTTTTGTTGTTTTCTGCCCGCCATGGCCGTTCCTTTACCGCGCTACAGTCTGCTGTGAAAGGGTTTTGGTTCCCTCTCTTTTGGGCGTGACAGGCCGCTTTGATGGTGGTTTAATTTTCAGGCCCTACCGATGAGGTGAAGCATGGCGTCAGAAAGACAGATCGATCATCTGGCTGTTCAACACAAAAAACTTGAAGAAATCATTGCCGCAGAAATGAATCATACCGACTGGGACGAAGCCCGGGTCGCGGCCCTCAAAAAACAAAAACTCCGAATAAAAGACGAGCTAGAGCGCCTCAAAAGCATTCACTAGAGGCAGCTTTGCGCGTCCCGTTCCGCCCTCTATGGCGGGCGGGCGTGCCTGCCGTTCAGCCCAATTCTTTCGCCATTTCGCGCAGCCGGAATTTCTGAACCTTGCCGGTCGAGGTCTTGGGCAGTTCCACAAACACCACCAGCCGGGGCACCTTGTACCGGGCCATGTTTGCCAGCGCGAAAGCGACGATATCGCTTTCGCCGATATGGTCGTGGCCGGCGCGCTTTTCGACAAAGGCCACCGGAGTCTCGCCCCATTTTTCATCCGGCTTGGCCACCACAGCAGCAAACATCACCGCAGGATGTTTGGTGAGCACATTCTCCACCTCGATGGAGGAAATATTCTCGCCGCCTGAAATGATGATGTCCTTGCTGCGATCCTTGAGCTGGACATAACCGTCCGCGTCCATCACGCCCAGATCGCCGGAATGAAACCAGCCGCCGGCAAAAGCCTGCCGCGTCGCCGCCTCGTTTTTCAGATAACCCTTCATCACCACATTGCCGCGAAACATCACTTCGCCCAGCGCGCCCGCCGGCATCGGCTCCATGGTTTCGGGGTCCAGCACCGCCAATCCTTCCAGTGCGTGATAGCGCACACCCTGGCGCGCTTTCTTGGCGGCGCGGCCGGGGGCATCCAGGCGGCTCCATTCTGCATGCCAGTCATTGACCACGGCGGGGCCGTAGGTTTCGGTCAGGCCATAGACATGGACCACTTCAAATCCGGCTTCGTCCATCGCCGCCAGCGCCGCTTCCGGCGGCGGCGCGGCGGCGACCAGGAAGGTGACGCGCTGCGGAAAGCTTTTGCGCTCATCATCCCGCGCATTGAGCAGTGCCGCCATCACGATGGGCGCGCCGCACAAATGGGTGACGCCATGCTCCGCCAAGGCCTGGTAAATCGCCCCCGCCCGTACCCAGCGCAGGCAGACATGGGTGCCCGCCACCACCGACAAGGTCCAGGGAAAGCACCAGCCATTGCAATGGAACATGGGCAAAGTCCACAGCAGCACGGGATGGCGCGGAATCTCGCCCGCCAGCACATTGCTGTAGCCCATCAGCGCGGCGCCGCGATGATGACAGACCACACCTTTGGGACTGCCAGTGGTGCCCGACGTGTAATTCAGCGAAATCGCATCCCATTCGTCGTGCGGCATCATCCAGGCGAAATCCGGATCACCGCTTTGCACCAACGCTTCATAATCTTCGCCCAGCGCCGTGCCTTTTTGGGGAAATTCGGGGTCGTCATAGTCAATCACCAGCGGCGGATTCTTCATCAGCGCCAGCGCGGCCGTGACCGTATCCGCGAATTCGCGGTCGGCGATCAGGATTTTCGCCGCGCCATGCTCCAGCATATAGGCGATGGAGGCGGCATCCAGCCTGGTGTTGAGCGCATTGAGCACGCCGCCTGCCATCGGCACGCCCTGATGGGCCTCCAGCATGGCGGGGGTATTGGCCAGCATCGCCGCCACCGTGTCGTTCTTTTTGATGCCGAGCGCTGTCAATGCCGAACCCAGCCTGCGGCAGCGCCGATAAAATTCGGCGTATGTCAGGCGCGCCTTGCCGTGAATTACGGCGATGGTATCCGGATAGGTGACGGCTGCCCGCTCCAGATGGGTCAGCGGCGTCAGGGCCTGGTAATTGGCGGCATTGCGATCCAGCCCCGTGTCATAAGGGCTGGCGCGTTTGTCGTAAGCGCCTTGTGCCCGGCGCGGCGCCGCCGGAAAAGACCGGCGCACGGCGCGCTTGATCCTGGGCGCGGTAGCGCGCGGGTGGACGATCGCCGGTGCGCGGGGTTTTTTCGCGATGGCTTTTTTCCGGCCAGATTTTTTGGGCGTCGCCTTTGCGGGCGCGCGTTTTTTCACGCGCGGGCGTGCCACTTTTTTCGTGCTCTTTTTCTTGCGCGATGCCATGACGGCTGACGCTAAAGAAAGCCGGACTTTGCGGCAAGATACCCGGGTTTGCGCCCGCCTCCCGGGCTGCTAGAAGACCCTTCCTTCCGAAAGAAGCCCCATGTCCATCACGCCCAAGTCAGAGGGCAAGCCAGAGGGCAAGCCGCGGGGTCTGCGCGCGCTTTATGCCTGGATGCTGGAAAACGCCAATGGCCGCCACGCCTGGGCGGCGCTGGCCTGCTTTGCCTTCGCCGAAGCGTCATTTTTCCCCATCCCGCCCGATGTGATGCTGCTGCCGATGATGGTGGCCGACCGCAAGAACGCCTTTAAATTGGCGGCCTGGTGCGCCTTCTGGTCGGTGATGGGCGGCATGCTGGGCTACGCCATCGGTCATCTGTTCTGGCAAACCGCCGGCCTTTGGCTGATCGGCGTCTTGCATCTGCCGCTGGCAAAGGTCGAAAGCTATCGCCAGAGCTTCGCCACCCATTCCTACATGATCCTGGTGCAGGGCCTGACGCCGATCCCCTACAAGCTGGTGACCATCGCATCGGGCCTGGCCAGCGTGCCCTTTGCGCTGTTCATGATCTATTCGGCGCTGGTGCGGTCGTTTCGCTTCATCGTTCTCGAAGGCCTGTTGGTGCACTTCTTCGGCGCGCAGGCAAAAGCCATGCTCGACAAATATCTGGAAGCCGCTCTTGTCGTATTCCTGATCGCGGTCGTGCTGGGCTTCGTCGCCCTGCGATACCTTTAGTCCTGCTCAAGTTCGGCGGACGGCAGATAGCTGTCCGGCGCGGGCGCGCCTTCGCCGATTTCGGCCGTGCCCTCATGCGCGGGCGCATCGCTTAAGGTTTCCGTCACCGATTTTAGGGTGGCGCCCTTCTTGGCGGCGCGCTTCTGGGCCCGCTCATGCTTGGCGCTGGCGCGGGTCACGGCCAGGTCCAGTTCCAGCTGCGAGCAAAGCCCCAATGTCACCGGGTCCACCGCCTTGATGTTGGTGGCATTCCAGTGCGAGCGCTCGCGGATCTTCTGGATGGTCGCCTTGGTGGTGCCAATCAGCTTGATGATGTCGGCATCGGCGAATTCGGGATGGTTGCGGATGATCCAATAGACCGCATCCGGCTTGTCCTGGCGCTTGGACACAGGCGTATAGCGCGGCGCGCGCTTCAGGCGCACACCCGGCATCTTGTGCTTGGGTGTCATCATCTTCAGGCGCTTCTTCGGATCCTTCTCGGCTTCCGAAATCTGTTCGCGGCTGAGCTGGCCGCTGGTCACCGGGTCCTGGCCCTTGATGCCCTTGGCGACGTCATCATCGGCGATGCCTTTGACTTCCAGCGGATGCAGGCCGCAGAAATCGGCGATCTGCTCGAAGGACAATCCGGTGTTGTCCACCAGCCAGACGGCGGTGGCTTTGGGCATCAGCGGCTTCTGTTCGACGGCCATAGGTTTTTCCTTTCCCGGGCGAGGCTTTCCACCCCGTCCCTTCGCTCGATTGTTGGATGTTCGAGGAAGGCCGGACTTTTAGCCTGCCCGGCACGGCCGCGCCAAGGCTTTTTATGGGGCCGCGCTGCGCATCGCGCCCAGAAAAGTTAGGGTTTCAGCAGGATTTTTCCGATATGGCCCGAACCGGCCATGATTTCATGAGCTTTCTGGGCCTCCCCAAGGGGCAGGCGCGTGTCCACCACCGGTTTTATCTTGCCCGCCGCCACTAGCGGCCAGACCTCCCGGCGCAGGGCATCGCGGATCGCCCCTTTCTGCGCCACGGTCCGGGCCCGCAAAGTGGTGGCCAGCAGCGACAGCCGTTTCTGCAGCATGGGCAAAAAATTGATCTCGGCCTTGGCGCCTTGCATATAGGCGATGTTGACGATGCGGCCCCATATCGCCGCCGCCGCCATGTTGCGCTGAATGTAATCGCCGCCGACCATATCCAGGATGACGTTCACCCCCGTGCCGCCGGTTTCCGCAGCGATCACCGCTACGAAATCCTCTCGCTTGTAATTGATCGCGCGCTTTGCCCCCAGCGCGGCGCAGGCGTCGCACTTGTCATCGCTCCCCGCCGTGGTGAAGACCGCATGGCCGCGCGCCGCCAGCAGCTGGATGGCGTTGACGCCGATGCCGCTGGTGCCGCCATGCACCAGCACGCTTTCGCCCGGTTGCAGCCGGGCGGTATCGAACAGATTGGTCCAGACGGTGAAAAGCGCTTCGGGAAAGGCCGCCGCATCCACCAGGTCAATATTGTCCGGCACCACCAGGCAGGACGCCGCCGCCGCCAGCGCATACTCAGCATAGCCGCCGCCGGGCATCAGGGCGCAAACCCGCGTTCCCACCGCAAGATCCGTGACGCCGGCGCCCAATGAAGCGACGGTGCCGGAAACTTCCATGCCCAGTGTTTGCGGCGCGCCAGGCGGCGGCGGATAGCCGCCCTTGGCCTGCAGCAGGTCGGCATGGTTCAGCCCCGCTGCCGCCACCTTGATCAGGACTTCGCCGTCGCCCGGTTGCGGCTGCGCAATATCCCGCAGTACCAGACGGTAATGGGGACCAGGATTTTCGACCGCGATCGCTTGCATGACAAAACCGGAAATTTGCAGGATATTTAAGGCGTCCCGGACGGAAAAGACAAATAGCGGAACAAGACCATGGACAGCGACGATCTCAGTCCGCGCAAGAAACTGCCCGACATCCAGCTGGGCGAGGATATTTCCGCCTTGTCGGCGCATGAACTGGAAGCCCGTATTGTACGGTTGGAAACGGAAATTGCGCGCTGCAAACTTGAAATCGCGGCGCGAAACGCCACGCGTTCCGCCGCGGAAAATTTCTTCAAACGCTGAAACTCCTTAACCCGCGAAGCGGGTTCGCAAATTCAGCGTTAATATGCACAACAGCAATTGTGTCCCGCCCGCATCTATTGCCGGATTTACCAAGCCAAAGGCTTTCGCCGCACCGCGCCGCTTGCTAGCGTCCGGTTCATTCTTCCAGAAGGGCCGGCATGTCGCGCGCTGAAGTTGAAACTCTGAATGGCCTGACGCAGCAATCCTTCACCGGCTCGGCGCTGTTCGAAAAGACGTTCGATGAAGGCATGGCGCTGGTGGAAGAAACCGCCCGCTATCTCGATGGCGGTGGCCGCGAGGAATCGCGCGGCCTGCCGCGCAAGGCGGCGATGCTCTATGCGGGCGAAAGCATGCGCGTCACCACAAGGCTGATGCAGGCCGCCAGCTGGCTGCTGGTGCAGCGGGCGGTGCATGACGGCGACATGGACGCCGATGCCGCCTCCAGCGACCGTTATCGTCTTGGCTCCAAAGAAATCTGCCTGGGAAAATCCGCCGAAGGGGTCGAAACCCTGCCGCTGGCGCTGCAAGACCTGCTGGAGAAAAGCGACAATCTTTATCGCCGCATCGCGCGGCTCGATGACGTGCTGTTCGGCCAGGGCGTCCCGTCACAGGGCGCGCGCGGGCAGCAGGATGCCCTGGCGCAGGCCTTCGGCTCCGACTAGCCCAGAAATAAAAAAGGCGGCCCGAACGGACCGCCTTTTTCAAAATCTCTTCTATTGCGCTTAGACGTCGGCGGGCTTCACAAAGCCGGCGAACTTCTTGTTGAAGCGCGTCAGGCGGCCGCCGCGATCCATCAGCTGCTGCTGACCGCCGGTCCAGGCAGGGTGCGTGGTGGGGTCAATGTCCAGGGTGACCTTCTGGCCCGCAGTGCCATAGGTGGTGCGGGTCTTATAGGTCGTGCCGTCATTCAGCTGAATGTCGACAAAGTGATAGGCGGGATGGATGCCCTTTTTCATGGAAACGACCTTTTGGCTACCTGAAGGCGGGGCTTATAGGCGAGGGGCCATGCCCCTGACAAGGCAAAAGGGGCGCCACAAAGCCAAAAACAGCCCTTTGGCGCTACGGTCCAGCCCCTATATAAGCCCCTGAACCGCCTTGAAGGTCCCCCGTTTGGCCCGCAGCAGTGTCGAAGAAGGAAGAATGTCCGGGCGGCCCAAATCCCGCTCGGTGACGCCCCTGACGGGGGTGTTGCCCTTCCTGCGCCCTTACCGGGCCCGGATCGCCGGCGGCCTGCTGGCCCTGGTCTGCTCTTCCACCGCCACCCTGGTGCTGCCTTTTTTCGCCCGTGGCCTGCTGGACCACGGCTTTTCCGCCCACGAAGCCGGCGAAGTAGGCCGCTATTTCCTGGCCTTTATTGCCGCAGCAGCGGTGCTGGGCCTGTCCTCGGCGACGCGCTTTTATTTCGTCACCTGGCTGGGCGAACGGGTCACCGCCGATATCCGCCGCGCCGTGTTCGACAATGTGCTGGGGCTGACGCCGGCCTTTTTTGAAGTCACCCGCACCGGTGAAGTTCTCTCCCGCCTCACCGCCGATACCACTCTGGTGCAGACCGTAATCGGCTCTTCCGCTTCGGTGGCGCTGCGCAACCTGGTGACCCTGACGGGCGGGTTGATCCTGATGTTCTTCACCAGCCTCAAGCTGACCTTGCTGATCCTGGGCGCGGTGCTGGCGATCATGGTGCCGCTGATCCTGTTTGGGCGCTGGGTGCGTGCGCTCAGCCGCACCAGCCAGGACCGCATTGCCGAATCGAGTGCGCGGGCCAGCGAGACGCTCAATGCGGTGCAGACGGTGCAGGCCTTCACCCATGAGCGCCAGGAAAAATCCGTGTTCGGCAGCACGGTGGAACAATCCTTCGCCGCCGCCATCACCCGCACCCGCGCCCGCGCCGTGATGACGGCGGTGGTGATCTTTGCTTTCTTCACGGCCTTGGCCAGCGTTCTGTATGTCGGTGCGCAGGATGTCATCGCCCAACGCATGACCGGTGGATTGCTGCTGCAATTCATCCTGCTGGGCGGCTTGGTGGCGGGCGGCGTCGGCTCGCTGTCGGAAGTGTGGGGCGATCTGCAGCGCGCCGCCGGCGCCTCGGAACGGCTGATGGAATTGCTGCACCAGAAGCCCGCCATTGCCCCGCCTGTTCACCCCAGAATGCCGGTCAGCCCCGCGCGCGGCGCCATCGCTTTTGAGAATGTCACTTTCCATTATCCCTCGCGTCCCGACAGCGCCGCACTCAAGGATTTTTCACTCCGCGTCTCGCCGGGCGAAGCGGTGGCGCTGGTCGGCCCGTCCGGCGCCGGCAAGTCCACCGTCTTCCAGCTTTTGCTTCGCTTCTTTGCGGCCGGGCAGGGGCGTGTGCTGTTTGATGGCGTGGACATTGCCGATCTCGATCCCACTTTGCTGCGCCGGCATATCGCGGTGGTGTCCCAGGACCCGGTGATTTTTTCCGGCAGCATCGCCTCCAACATCGCCTATGGCAGTGATGATGCGGGGCCCGACGCGGTGCGCCGCGCCGCCGATGCCGCCGCCGCCACCGAGTTCATCGAAAAACTGCCGGATGGGTTCGATACCTTGGTGGGCGAGCGCGGCGTCACCTTGTCGGGCGGCCAGCGCCAGCGCATCGCCATCGCCCGCGCCATCCTGCGCGACGCGCCGCTGCTGCTGCTGGACGAAGCCACCAGCGCGCTGGACGCTGAAAATGAACTTCTGGTGCAGCAGGGCCTGGCCAATCTGATGGTCGGCCGCACCACCCTGGTGATCGCCCATCGCCTGGCCACCATCCAGAAACTGGCCCGCATTGTGGTGATGGATCAGGGCCGGGTGATGGCCTCGGGCACCCATGGTGAACTGGTGGGGCAGGGCGGGCTTTATGCCCGGCTGGCACAGCTGCAATTCACCACCGGTTCGCTCGACCTGGAAAAGGCGCCCGCATGAGGCCTGGGGTGCAATGGGCCGTGAAAGCGCTGCTGACCTGGATGGCGGTGTTTGCCGTGCTGGCGGCGGGCTTCGCCCTTCGCTATGCGCGGGTGCAGGGCCTTTTCACTTCGATAACGCCGGTGTTGCCCAGCAATTGCCGCACCATTGCCAGCGGTCTTTCCGGGGTGAATGATTTCGAAATTGACGCCCTCCACGACGCGCTTCTCATTTCCGCCACGGGTTCCGCCACTGCGCAAGGCGGCATCTATTTCCTGAAACTGGCGGATCTCGGTGCCGCGCCGGCAAAGCTGGACGGCGTGCCGGCAAGTTTTCATCCCGGCGGTGTCAGTCTTTTTCGCAGCGCCGAAGGCGCCAGCCTGACCGTGATTGAGCACAGGCCGGGTGGCCGTTCCATCATCGAAGGCTATAATGTCATTTCCGACGGCCAGACCGCCAAGCTCGCCGCACAGACGGCGGTGCAGGCGCGCTCGCTGGTCAGCCCCAGCAGCATCACCGTCACGGCGGTGGATCGTTTTTATGTCGCCAACGATCATGTCACGACCGGCACGCTGGGCCGCTTTGCCGAGGATTATCTGCTCTGGCCGCATGCGGACGTTATTTTTTCCGGCGATCACGGCCTTCGCATCGCGGCCCAGCGCATCGCTTTTCCCAGCGGTATTCTGGCGCGGCACGGCAATCTTTATGTCGCGGCTTCCAATGAACGGCGCATCATCGCTCTGGGCATCGAGGATTTCACCGGCAATCTGAGTGAGATCGGAAGCCTCGCTTTGCCGGCCAGGCTGGGCCATATTTCCATGGACACGTCCGGCAATCTCATCGTCGCCGGACAGAGCAAGCCGGGCTCCTCCCAGGTGTTCCGCGTCCGCCTGGATGACAAGGGTGTGCCAGTCAGCTTTGAAACCATTTTCAGCGATGACGGCCACACCCTGAAGGGCGCCAGCGCCGCCGCCCTATGGAACGGCCAGCTTTTCATCAGCGCCGCGGCGGACAGCAAGATGCTGGCCTGCCCGCTCAAATAGTCAAAAAAAAGGGCACCGCGAACGGTGCCCTTTTGGAACGCCCCTATTGAAATTTAAGCGGCAACGATCTCGTTGCCTTCGGGATCGCGCAGCACATAGCCGCGGCCCCAGACCGTCTCGATATAATTGTCGCCATCGGTGGCCGCGGCCAGTTTCTTGCGCAGCTTGCAGATGAAGACGTCAATGATCTTGAGTTCGGGCTCATCCATGCCGCCATAGAGATGGTTGAGGAACATCTCCTTGGTCAGGGTGGTGCCCTTGCGGAGCGAAAGCAGCTCCAGCATCTGATATTCCTTACCGGTCAAATGGACGCGGCTGCCATCCACTTCGACGGTCTTGGCGTCCAGATTAACGGTCAGCTTGCCGGTGGTGATGACCGACTGGCTGTGGCCCTTGGAACGGCGGACCACCGCCTGGATGCGGGCGACCAGTTCGTCCTTGTGGAAGGGCTTGGTCATATAGTCGTCGGCGCCGAAGCCCAGCGCCTTGACCTTGGCTTCGACAATGGCGTTGCCGGAAAGAATAAGAACGGGGGTCTGCACCTTGGCGACCCGCAGCGCCTTCAGGACCTCAAAGCCGCTCATGTCGGGCAGCTGCAGGTCCAGGACAATAATGTCGTAGTCATACAACTTACCAAGGTCGATGCCTTCTTCGCCCAGGTCGGTGGTGTAGACGTTAAGGCCTTCGCTGCGCAGCATCAGCTCGATGCTCCGCGCCATGGCGCTGTCGTCTTCAATCAGCAATACGCGCATGTCAGGCCCCTCTTGGTCTTTTGGGTCATGGCCGGGTCAATCCCCCCTGCCACGGTTAATCGGTTTGAAGACCCTAGGCTTAATTGGTTAACACGAACTTTAATTTCCGGCCCATTTTTTAATAGCTTCGGAAGGCGGGATTAAGGACCGGTTTCCGCCCCGGCCCTGCCTTTGGGGGCAATAATCCCTTGATTTGGTTTGTTAAGTTTACCGCCGTTTAAATCCTTGGGCCCCAAGATGGGCCCCGTGGCGGCTTAGAAAAAGCGGCCCTGAGGATACAAATGCTCGCTTTGCTCAAGGAAATAGAGGCCATTCCCACCCTGACCCGGTTCGGCCGCGTGGCCCGAATCGAAGGTCTTGTGGTCGAAGTGACGGGTGCCCAGGGCGCCGTCAGCCTGGGCGGCCAGTGTGGCCTGCCGGATATTTTGTACCAGCGTGAGTGAGACTACTGCATAGCTGGCGTTCCATCTAGATGGGGTGGCTGAGGCACAAAAGCCTGCGGCGCGGGCGGCCGATATCCCAGCGATGAATGGG
>Ga0316230_1000076_pt1 | contig 144641 bp, 119 predicted proteins | sample TBH18025metaG_FD_206004 | JGI IMG/M metagenome (GOLD analysis project Ga0316230, IMG submission 206004) | Freshwater microbial communities from Trout Bog Lake, Wisconsin, USA - TBH18025 | ecosystem: Environmental > Aquatic > Freshwater > Lake > Hypolimnion/Profundal zone | place: USA... | reverse complement strand
GTTGAGCAGGGTGATGACGAACTGATAGCCGGCGAAAGTCAGGCCGGTGAGACTAAGCAGGGCGCCGGTGACGAGGTTGGCCAGCGGGGGCCGGGCCGGCAGGGCGTTGAAGCCGAGGAATTTTGCATCGCGGGGCCACCGCTCGACAAAAAACCGGGTTCGTTCCCAGTGCTCGAACCAGTCGCCGGACCAGCCGCCGCCCGAGTAGGACACGACCAGTGAGAGCCAACCGACGCACCAACCGGTGACCAGCAGGAGCCCGATGAGCAGGCCCCGCGCGTCGGTGTCACCGAACAAGGCAGTCAGCGGGCGCCACCGCACCACCAGCCCCGCAGCGGCCAGCGCCGGCAGCAGCCAGAAGGCCCCGAGGGGAAGGCGGAGCACGTAGAGCGCGAAGGCAAACAGGTAAACACCCAGCAGGGAGAGGGTGACGGAGGCACAGAGTCTTTCCGCCGGATCGAGCGCAAACCGGGAAACCAGCGGCCAGGCCAGGCCGAAGGTCACGACGGAAAACAGCAGCAGACCGAGAAGGAACGGGAAAAACATTCAGCGGGAGCGGGTTATTCGTTGATCCGGACTTCGCCCAAAATCCGGCCTTGGGCGTCCTTTAGATGAAACACCGTGGTGGCGGGAGCGAGCGCTGTTCCGCCGCGATTGAATTGAAGGGAGAGGCGGGCGAGGCCCTTGAATTGGAGCGGCCATGACGCCTTTCCCGGTGCTCCCATCGGCTGGTTGGCGCTGTTGATAGGCACGAGGGTGGCCGAAGCGCTGGTGGAATTCAATGTGAGGGTGGGTGGACGATCCGACGTCAGGTCGCAGGCTTCGATTGCCACGATGGGAACGCCCGTGCTCGCAAGACAGGCATCGAGGCGGGTGTCAGGCAGGCCGGGAGCGGGACTGGGCGCGGAGCGTACCGTCACTTGGGCGATGCCAAGCGGGGCGATGGTCCTCCCGTTGCGGACAAGGAAGGCGAATCCCTCGGTCCGGAAGGCCGTAGCAAAATCGCGCTGCAGAAAATCACACAGAATCCCGCGCATGGGAACGTTGCCTGCATGCATCAGCTGCACCAGCGATTCCTGGACGATCAGGCATGGGCGCGGCGACTGCTTGATGGCCTGGATGATCGCGGACTGTTCCTCGTCGTTGAGGAGCGTGAACCAAAGGGTGGTATTTTTCCGCGTCGGTGTGGGCAGGTCGGTCCACAGGTTGAAGCTGAACATGCCGGGCAGGGAAAAAAGTTGGTCACCGTGAGCCGCCGCGTTCAGCGACAGCAGCCGGTAGGCGCTGCCCAACGAATCCGTCAGGTGAAGTTTCTCCGCCCCGGGCAACTCGAGATCCGAACGCGCAGCGTAGCGCTGATGCACAGTCACAGCCGTCCATCCGGCTTTCAGCACGACCACGAAAAACATAACGGAGACCAGGACCGTCCAGCCGCGTTTCAAAGCGATCACGCCGGTCTGGCGAACCGAGCTCCAGGACCGGATTTCGCCGAGGCCCAAGGCCACGAGAGGAATGAACAGAAACGTCGCCCAGCTTTCCTGGCTGCCGCCGATGGGATAGGCATGAAGATATTGCAGCAAGAGGACGCAGGCGAGCAGGCCGCGGCAAGCTTGGCCGGGTCGCGAGCCCGGGGCGCCGTGCAGGGGAATGACCCAGATCCAGATGAGCGGCGCCACGTAGCTGAAAATTGCGCCGACGGCGCGGAAGTCCATGAGCAGGGCGATTCCGACCAGCAGCGCTACTGCCTGCACGCACCGCAGCATGATCACCAGGCAATCCGCGGCCTCGTCCGAAAAATGCCGGCGGATCCACGGGTGCGCCACCGCGAGGAGCAGGGACAACCCGGCGAGCGTCAGGGAACCCGGCCGCCAATCGACCGGATAGGAATAGCTGCCGGGATGGCGCAAGGGCGCGAGCAGTACGCCGTTCACGAGGCCGGTGAGGGAAGTCCCGCGCAGCCCTACGGCGCCCAGGACGAGAAGGGTCATGCCGCCACCGACCGCGATAAAGAGAGCAGCATGTCTGGCCTTCAGCATCGCCCCGGGACGCAGGGCCATGATGAGTGTGATCGCGCCGACGGCAAAAAGCACAAGATAGACCTGGACCCAGGGCTCGTGCCACAGCGTGTGCATCAATGCGCCGGCTAGCAGGACGAGTATCGCTCCGATCAGGATTCCAGCTGCGCGCCGCAGCTGGGCCGACGCGGCATGAAGCACCGCCCAGGCTCCGATACCGGCGAGATAGAAGACGCCGACGTTGATCTTGGTCAGGACCAGAAGAGCTCCCGTGCCACCAGCCACAGCGGCCGCCGCCCCGAGCCGGTCACGGCCGATCAGTTCCGTGGTCCCACAGAGGGAGAGGGCCAGGACAAAGATAATGAGTGACCCGGGATGAAACGGTTCGTCGGTGATGAAATACAGATAGAGAAACGTGGCCGTGAGGGTGAAGCCGGCGAGCCGGCGCGAGGCGGTCTGCCGTTGGACCAAAGCCGCACAGCAGGCAGCGGCGCCCAGCCAGAGTCCCAGCGTGAGCAACCGGGCGGAGGTGTGATCAAGGGGCGATCCCGTCAGGTGCTGAAAGCCATCCGCCAGCACGAAGAACGCCGGGCCGTACTGGCTGTAAACGAATTCATACAGCCCGCCGTGAGCGAAGTATTCCCGGGCCGAGATCAGGATGTACCCCTCGTCGTCGTACAGCGCCAGGTTGGAGAAAAGCATCCAGTACCCGATGGCCGCGAGGCCGGCGATCAGGCAGGCAGCAGCGAGGACGAGGCCGGTTTTTCGAATCATTTTTCCGGAGGCGGCCGCGGGGGTGCGAGAGGAGAAAAATTCGGCAGCGGGAACCCCATGAACGCAACGTTAGGGGCGGGGCAAGGCGGGTAAAGCGTGTTCCCTGAGGGCGAGCCGGTCGTTGCGCACATACAGGCGCGTGCCGTCCAGGTCGGCGACCAGGGTGTAGCGGGCCCGCACCCAGGTGCGCAGTGGGGCGAAGGACTCGTGCGCCCGGGCGCGATTTTCAAAGGCGAAGTTGCCCGGCCCCACGGCGTCGGCGAACACCGGCGGATTGGCGGCCTGAAAATCCTCGAAGTAACGCCGCAGGAAATAGGCCTGCAGCGGGTTCGCGTAGATCTGCGCCTCGCTCTGGGCCTGACGCGTGGCCTGGCGCCGACCGGCCTCGACGTACAGCGAGCAGCGCCAGCCCCAGATGGCGATCGGTTCATCCGGGTTACTGAACCGGCGGACAAGTTCGGTGAGCTGACGATGGGCCGGCCTGACCGGCGCCGTGGTGAAGAAGGCGAACGCATCGCCTGCGCGGGCGCGCCACAGGACTTGCGGCAGCACACCGCAGGCGAGAAAAAGCCCGGCAATCAACAGTCCTTTCATTGACCGGCCGGTGGCACCCACTGGCGGCCAAACGAGAGCCAGGGCGGCTCCCGCCATCCAGGTCAAGGGGAGCGCGAGAAACAAGAGATGATGCGTCGAAGGACGGCTGGGAGCGACGACACTCCACGCGCTGACGGCCAGCAGTATCCCGGCTGCGAGTGTGACGCGGCGCAGCGACTCCGGGGCTCGGCGGATTCCGAGCAGGGCCGGTACGACAAACGCCATGGTGCCGGCCAGCCAGAGTCCGAGGAAGCCGTCGGTCAGGGCATTCTGCCATTGCAACACGATCCGGTCGTCCCATGGCAGAGGCGCCTCGCGCACGTAGCCCAGGTTGCGGACCAGAAACGGCAGGATCATGTGTTGGGTTTCTCCGGTCAAGGTGACGCCGGCGAAGCACACGAGCGCGGGCAGCAAGGAGCCGGCGACCAGAGGAATGAAGGCACGGGGCCGTTTGGCGGCCAATTCGCGCAGGGCCACCAACGCCCAAAGCGTGAGGGCGAGCGGCGCCGCCTGAGGTTTTGCCCATGGCACGCTGCCGAGCAGCAGACCCACCATCCCGAGACGCGTGCGCGATGGCGCCGCGCCGAGTCCGACCGCCGCGTAGCCGGCGGCCGCGAGTAGGAGCACCGGCATGACCTCGGTGCTATAATGAGTGAAATCCGGGTTGGTCGTGAGGGCGTGAAATGCGAGGGCGGGCAGCACGGCTAAGCGGGCGACAGTCGTACCGGCAACGATGGCCAGCGCTTCGCCGGCGAAAAAACCCGTGCCGACCACCGCAGCCAAGCCGATCAGACGAGCGATGGCATAACTCGCGAGGCCATTCCCCCACGCGGCCGGCAGCAGTGGGTAATAGTCGAGTGGTCCCGCGGTGCTGCCATCCACCGAGCGCCAGAAGACCGGATCATGGCGCAGCGTGATGGCTCCTGCGATCAGCTGGCTTTCGTCGGGATTGAACTGGTGCGGGACCCAGACGAGCGGCCAGCGGAAGCAGAGGAGGATCGCCGCGACGAGCGCCCACCATTTCCAGCCGAGAGAGAGGGTGGGTTGTTGCACCCAGGCGGCGTGCAGGCCCCGGAAACCGGCCAGCAAGAGCAGGGTCCATCCGATCATGGCGGCGGGAGACAGAAGTACGGCCGAGGCCGCCGGAGTCATGGGATGGATCCGGCGAACCGGTCGTTCAGTGAAACACGTTGTACTTCACGATGGCCCACAAGGCTCGGACGCCGTCGCGCCAGCCGATTTTTTTCCCCTCGGAGTACGTGCGCCCGTAGTAACTGATGCCGACCTCGTAAATGGCGCAGTTGAGCTTCGCCACCTTGGCGGTGATCTCCGGCTCGAAACCGAACCGGTTCTCCTCGATCGTGATTTTTTGAAGAACGTCGCGCCGGAAGACCTTGTAGCAGGTCTCCATGTCCGTGAGGTTGATCCCGGTGAACATGTTGGAGAGCAGGGTCAGGAACTTGTTGCCGACCATGTGCCAGAAATAGACCACGCGGTGCGCCTCGGCACCCATGAAGCGCGAGCCGAACACCACGTCCGCCTTGCCGTCGAGGATCGGCTTGAGCAGGCGGGGATATTCCTGCGGATCATATTCGAGATCGGCGTCCTGCACGATGACAACGTCACCGGTGGCAGCGGCGAAGCCCGTGCGCAGGGCGGCACCCTTGCCTTGGTTGAACTCGTGGTAGATGACCTTGTCCACCAGCGGGGCGATCTGCGTACGGAGCAAGTCCCGGGTGCCATCGCGCGAGCAGTCGTCCACGATGATGATCTCCATGCTGGCGACTGGCGCCGCACGCACGCGGTCGACGATGGTACGGATGGTCTTGGCCTCGTTATAGCACGGGATGACGATGGTGAGCTTCATGCGGGCGGGTTAAGGTAGCGGAGGGGGGAGGAGACGGAAGTTTTTTCCGGTGAAGGGCGGCCTTGGGGAAACGGTCCCTTGGTTCGGGCGACGCCACAAGAATCAGGACAGGTAGCCCAGCTTCTTCAGCGTCGGCCCAGCGTCCGCGAGGAACAGCGCGAGCGTTTCCGCCGGCATCTCGTCCCGAAAACTGCCCACCGCACCGCGCCGGACGAACGATTTCCCCTTCGGCCACGTCGGATCCTCCCAGCCGAGTTTTTTCTCGCGCGCGTTCATGACCTCGAATGCCGCCGCCGCCACTGCTTCCTGGATTCGCGCGGGCGTTTCCTCCCGGCCGAGGAAGGTGCAGATGCGCCGGAGCTCAGTCGCTGCGTCGCGCTTGAGATCCTCGTAGCGCACGATGAGCAGCTCCGCCTGATAGGGATTCGCCAGCCAGGCCTCGACGTGCTCGTGCCATTTTGCGTCCAGCCAGGGCGGATGGCCGACAAAATGATTCCAGTCCTGCGGCCCGAAGCGTGCGCATGCATGGTGATAATACGACACCATCACATCGCGGCCGTCGCGCAGCAGGTAGATCACGCGCCGGTAGTCCGGTCGCGGCAGCGCATGCGACTTGAAAACCATCGGGGTCGCATAGCGCCGGTAAAACCGGCGGTCATGGATGTCGGGCACGAGATCCTGCACCAACGCGTCGGGACAGTGCCGCACATCCGCGCCCAGCAGGCTGGCGGTGAGGTATTGGACCCAGGTGTGCCCCGATTTGGGAAAGCCGACGAAGAAGACGTCACCCGCCTCGTGATCGTCGATAAGTCGCAGGCCCGCCCGCCGCGCCACGGCGGCAAACAGGAGGCGCTGCAGGGTATTCTTGCCGGGAAATCGCATGGCGGGGGAAAGGCGGGGCGAGCGAACAGGAGAAACGGGCGGAGTCCAACCCTCCGTTTCAAAGCCCGGCCGGCGGCGGCCGAAGGAAAAACGCGCCGAGGCCGGCCCGCCAGACCGCACGGGTGCGGGGGAAGAAAATGGGCGTGATGTAAAGCGACACGGCGAGCGAGGCCAGGCAGGCAAGCGCTGCGCCCGAGGTGCCATAGCGCGGGATCAGCACGGCGTTGAGGGCGATGTTGGCCACGGCGCCCGAGATCGCGAACCAGAGGCCGTGCCACTGGAGGTTTTCGAGCAGGAGCCATTGGCTGCGGACAATGCCCTGGCCGATGAGCACGGCGGTCCACGCGTAGAGGGCCAGGGGCGCGGCCGCGCCGGCGAACCGGGCGCCGTACACAAGGCCGACGAGCTGCGGCGCGGCCCAGGTCAGCAGGGCGGCGAAAATCAGGCCAAGCCACGTGACGGCGTGAAAGAACCGGTTCAGCGCCTTCCGGTATTGCGCGCGGTCCTCGGCGTGGGTCTGTGTGAGGAAGGGAAACCCGGCGTTGAACAGGATCATCGGCAGCACGTAGCCGGTCTCGGCCAGCTTGACCGCGACGGCATAGGTGCCGGTCGCGGATTCCCCGACCAGGCTCGTGATCATCACCAAGTCGATGCGACGGTAAACGGTGATCGCGAAGGTGGTGACGAGCAGCGGCGCGGAATCACGCAGGAGCGAGCGGGCTAGGCCGGCCGAGAAGCGCCAGGGCCGGGCGGTGACGCCCTCGCGTCGCGCGGCAATCCAAAGACCCGCGCCGATCATGACGGTTTCCGCCGCAGCCGTCGCCCCGAAGGCCGTGAGCCCGGCGCCCAGCAGCGCCAGCGCGGCGCGCGCGGCGGCCCCGAGGACAAAGGCGGCGTTTTGCGCGAGGACATTCACGCGGATGCTGCCGCGGGCGAGGAACCAGGTTTCGAACGTCAGCATGACGGGCATGGCGACCGTCAGCGCGAGCAGCCCGCCCAGCAGGGGACCCGCGTCGGGCGCCTCGCGGGAGAAAAGCACCAGAAACACGGCCGCCGCGGGCAGGAACACGGCAAGGCGCAACGCGAAGGCGGTGCCCATCAGTTCGCCCGAGCGCTCCGGCGAGCGCACGAGTTCGCGGCGCAGGACACCCTCCAGCCCGAGATCGACCAGGGCGGCGAGCAGCGCGGCCAGGGCGAGCCCGCTCTGCAGCAGGCCGCTGCCGGCCGGACCGAGGTGGCGGGCCACGAGCACGCTCACGACGAAGCCCAGCCCAAGCCGGAACGCGCGATCCGCCGCCAACCAGAAGGCGCCGCCGGGGATTGTCTTGATGGTTGCGCTGGGCGTCGGCACGATCCGGCTAAATTTGAGTGATGACGCCCATGTCTGCGAGCCCCGATCGCCGGTGGATTTTCACCCGTGAAAAGCCTGCTCAAGCACGCCCTGCCTGAGCGCAACCGGCGCTGGCTGCGGCAGGCACTGCGGTGGCGCTGGTTTCATGGCGACTATGCGACCTGGGCGGAGGCCCGCGCGGTGTCGGCGGGCTATGACGACGGCGCGGTGCTGGCCCGGGTGCTGCATGCAACCCGCGAGGTGCGGGCCGGGCGGGCGCTCTGGGACCGGGACGGCGTGACGTTCCAGGAACCGGAATTCAACGTCCCGCTGCTGGCGGTGCTGCGCGCGATTGCGGCCGGGGAGGGCCAGCGACTTGAGCTGGTCGATTTTGGCGGTGCGCTGGGCGGGACGTGGTGGCAGCACCGCGCCGCGTTGGCGGATCTGGCCGGGGTGCGGTGGCGGGTGGTGGAGCAACCCCATTTTGTCACGGCCGCGCAGGAGTTTGCCAACCCGGTGCTCAGTTTTCATGAGTCGCTGGCCGCCGCCGGGCAGGACGGCCCGGCAACAGCGATCCTATTCTCGAGCGTGCTGCCCTACGTGGAGTTCCCGCATGCGCTGCTGGCCGAGGCGGACCGGCGGGGCTTCCGACACATCCTCATCGACCGGACCCCGCTGGCCGTTGACGGCCGCGAACGGCTCGTGGTCCAGCGCACACCGCCGGAGTTGGGCGGCGGTAGCTATCCTAGCTGGTTCTTCCGCCGGGAAACCCTGCTGGCTGCGCTGGAGCGCAACTATGTGCTTCGCACGGAATGGCCGGGGTTTGACCAGGTGGATCCGAGTGTGGAGTACCGCGGATTTCACTTTGCACGAATTGACTCCGCGAGCCCGGCATGAGCAGCACGGAAACGATCGGCCCGTTGCGGCGCTGGAGACGCCGGCAGGAATTTGATCCCGGTTTTTTCGGGTGGATGGTGAACCCGTTTTATTTCGCGCGGCGCGGCCTGCGGGAGGGGCTACGGCGATTTTTCCCGCGCTTGGACGGTGCGGTGCTTGATGTGGGTTGCGGCGGCAAACCGTACGAGACGTTTCTCCCGGCGACGCGTTATGTCGGATTGGAATTCGATTCGCCGCGATCCCGGGCCCGCGGGTGTGCCGACGTTTATTACGACGGCGGACGCTTTCCCTTTGCGGATGGGGAGTTTGACGGCGTCCTTTGCTCGCAGGTTTTCGAGCATGTGTTCACGCCGGCCGAGTTTCTGGCCGAAATCCACCGGGTGCTGCGCCCGGGCGGCTGCGCGGTGCTGACTGTTCCGTTTGCCTGGGACGAGCACGAGCAGCCGCATGACTATGCCCGCTATTCCTCCTTCGGGTTGCGGGCGGCGCTGGAGCGTGCGGGCTTCGAGATCGAGGCTGTGCACAAAAGCACGCCGGACAGCCGGGCGCTGTTCCAGCTCGCCAGTGCCTATCTTTACAAAGTCACGCTGACCCGGAGCCGGGTGCTCAACTGGCTGGCCATGCTGGCACTGATGGCGCCGGTCAACCTCCTCGGCTTGCTGCTCGGGCCCCTGTTGCCGGCAAATCCCGACCTGTATCTCGACAACATCGTCCTGGCGCGCAAGCCCGGCCCGCGACCGCGATGAACCATTTCTGCACGTACTGCGACCAGGGCTATGCGGCGCGGCTGCTTTGCCTGCATGACTCCCTTGCCGCGCAAGGTGAACCCTTCCGCCTGCACGTGCTATGCTTCGATGCCGTGACCGAGGCCGCGGTCCGGGCTGTGAACGTCCCGAGCCTGGCCGCGGTTTCGCTCGACGAAGTCCTGCGGGCGGATCCGGAGTACGCGGCGGTGCGCGGGCGGCGGGCAGCGGTGGAATTCTATTTCACGACCACGCCGGTGCTCGTGCGCCATTGCCTGCAGCGCGCGCCGGAAGCCGGGCAGATGACCTATCTCGATGCCGATTTGTTTTTTTTCGGCCCGGTGTCAGCGGTATTCCAGGAACAGGCGGACGGCTCGGTGGGAATCGTGCCGCACCGGTTCCCCGCGCGCCTGGCCGAACGGCGGGTCTACGGCACCTACAATGTCGCCTGGGTTTCGTTTCGCCGCGATCGGGACGGGCTGGCCTGCCTGGAGTGGTGGCGGGAGCGCTGCCTGGAGTGGTGCCACGACTACGTCGACCAGGGCCGGTTTGCCGACCAGGGCTACTTGGATGAATTTCCGCGGCGCTTCCGCGGCGTGCGGGTCCTCGATCATCCGGGCATCAACGCGGGGCCTTGGAACATGGAGGGGGTCGGAGTCGTTGCGAAGGAGGGCCGGCTGTTCGTGAACGGGCAGCCGTTGCTCTTTTATCATTTTCAGGGAATTCGCGAGGTGTTGCCGGATTGGTTCGATCCCGGGTTCCTCGCGTACGGGGCGGAGCTTACCCCGGCGTTGCGTGAGCTGGTCTACCTTCCTTATCTCGAAAAATTGGTGGCGGCCCAGCGCCGGTTGCGGATGACCCACGGCATCGCGCCCCGCCGCGGATACCAGCGGCTGACCGTGGGAAAAACCCTGGGAGACCGCTGGGAGCGTTTCAAGGCGCGCTGGCTGCGGCCCGGCTATCGCCGGCTTCGTGGACAGTTACTCCACTGCACCGAGCCGGGGACCGCGGCCTGACGGAGCGGCCGGGCGATTCGCCACTTGAAGCGGGGCGGGGTGCATCTAGCCTGCGCCGGTGGTTTTTTTTTCGCCGGAGTCCCTGCAGGTCCTGGTCGTGACGCCCACCCTCGGCCAATCGCCCTGGCTGCCGCTCACGGTCGAGAGCGTGGCGCGGCTGCCCTTTCCGTGCGCGCATGTGCTGGTGGCCCCGGCCGGCGCAGTGGCGGAGCTCACGGCGCGGTTCCCGCACACCCGGGTGATCCCGGAACCGGGTGGGGGAATGTATGCGGCGATCAACGCGGGCCTGGCCGCCGTGGAAAACTGGCGCGCCTTCACCTACATCAACGACGACGATCTCCTGCTGCCCCGGTTTGCCGAGGTGATGGCGCTCGCGCGCACGGCCGGGCCGCGGATCGTCTACGGCGGCGTGCGGTTGATCAATACCCAGGGCCGGCGCATCGGGGCGATCCCGATCTCCCCGTTTCCTTCCCTCAACCGCCTGCTTTACGCCCAGCGGATCGAACCCGTGTTTCAACATGGAACAGTGGCGACCCGCGCGGTCGTCGAGCAGTTGGGCCCCTTTGATTCCAGTTTCCGGTTTTGCGGTGACTCGGAATTCCTCGCGCGGGCCTGCGTCGCCGGCATTCCGTTTTTCTGCGCCACCAAGAAAGTCGTGGCCGCCTTCCGCCTGCGCGCAGGCCAGCTGACCAAGAACCTTCCGGTCATGCTGGAGGAACATCACCGCCTTTATGACAAGCTCAAGCTGCCCGCCGACCGGATTGCCCCGCGCCATCGCTGGGCGAGGCTGGCATTCCGGACGGCCAACGTGCCGGTTTACGCCGAGCGCGTGGCCCGGCACGGCTTCATCACGTTTGGCGAACAGCTGGCCCGCGGCGAATAAGCGGCCGCCTCATTCGTAGCTGTCCGAAGCGAAGAGCGGGCTGGTGACCGGGGCGAAGGCGAGGTCCATCTGCCACAGCGCGCCGTCGCGCGGACGGCGCATGGGGTCCGCGAGGTCGCAGCAGCGGAAGCCACGTGCCTCAAGCCACGTGCACAGCTCGGGAAAACGCAGGCAGCCGGGCGTGAGGGTGAAATTGTACGCTTCAATCACGAGCAGGCTGGCCTGGGCCAGGGTCTGGGCTGCCCCCTCGAGCACGGGCAGTTCATAGCCGTGGGTGTCGAGCTTGAGGCCGTAGGGACCGGGCAGCGCGCGGGCGGCGACGGCATCATCGATGGCCTCCACCGGCACCGAGCGCGTGGCCGGGCTGCCGGCTGCGGCGACGCCACTGCCGTCGAGATTCGGATCGACGGCAAACCGAACGGTGCCGGAGCGGGCGCCGGCGGCCGCGGCCACGCAATCAAACCCATGGCGTTGGTGCAGGGCGGCGAGGGCGGCCTGACGTTCAGCCAGCGGCTCGAACAGCAGGAATTTCGCGGCTGGAAAATGCCGCCGGGCGACCAGCGACCACGAACCGTCCGATGCGCCCACATCAATCCAGGTGCCGGGATTGACCCCGCGGGCCGCGGCGCGCGCGAGGAGGCCGTCCATCTCGAAGGCCCGGTCCGTGCGCGCCAGATGCATCCCGAGGGGATGCAGGAGCCGGTTGGCGGTGTGGCGGACGCGCGCCTTGAAGGATTCAGCCATGAGCGGGGGTGAAGCGGAGGATGAATTTCTTGCGCAGGAAGCGCAGCACCGAAAGCGCATCCCAGAACCAGCACCGCCAAGCGGCGAAATGGCGGTGGCGCACGCGGATCTCCTCCCGGTAGCCCTGCCAGCGGCCGCGGTCGCTCAGGCCGCGCGTGCCGCAGCGGGCGATCCGCAGCGGGACCGGCTTGAAGCGCACGTGGTTTTTCCAGAGCCGCAGGTTGAAATCGTAATCGGCCATGACGGCGAGCGCCGGGTCGAAGCGGCCGTTCTACCCGAACAGGCTGCGGCGGTAGAATGCCGCCTGATGGTGCACAAAATTGCGCGCGCACGGGTTCGGGGCCGCGGCGAGGCGGTAGATCCGGCCGTCCTGGTAGGCGGCCTCGCCGACGCCGACGCCACCGCTGGTCTGCTGCAGCTGCACGTGCATCCCGGTCAGGACGTGCTCGGAGTCCAGTTCGTCATCCGCGCCGAGGAAAAGCACCCATTCGCCGCGCGCAGCGGCGAGCCCCTTGTTCATGGCGTCGTAGACACCCGTATCGGACTCGGAGATCAAGGTGGCAATCCGCGGGCGCTGGGTCTCGAGCCACTCGCGGGTGCCGTCGGTCGAACCGCCGTCGATCACGATGAGTTCGGGCCGGAGTTCGCGCTGCTCCCAGACGCTCAGCAGCGCGGCCTCGAGGCGCGGGCCTGGATTCTTGCAGACGACAATCACGCTGATGGGCGGCGGCGAATCGGGAGGCATTGCGTTCGCCGGGAGCATCGCACAGCGTCAGGGCGTGTCCACGCCGAACACGCCGCTGCTCTCCGTCATCATCGTTGCCTACAAATCCCGGGACGAAATCGCGGCGTGTCTGGCCTCGCTGCCCCGGGAATCGGGCGGGCGGGACGTGGAGGTCATCGTGGTGGACAACTCGCCCGGCGACGGGACGGACGCGATCGTGCGGGCGCAGTTTCCCCACGTGGCGTACGTGGCGCCGCCGGCCAACCTTGGCTTCGGGCGGGCCAACAATCTCGGCTACGCGCGGGCCCGGGGTGAGTTCGTGCTGTTTCTCAATCCGGACACCGTGAGCAACGCCGCTGCGCTGACGTATTGTCTCGGCCGGCTGCGGGCGGACGAAAGGATCGGGCTGATCTCTCCACGCCTGGTGCTGGCGGACGGATCGATGGATCTCGCGTGCCGGCGCAGCATCCCGACGCTGTGGGATGGATTCTGCCGGGCGAGCGGGCTCGCGGCGATATTTCCGCGCACGGCGTGGTTCGCGGGCTACAACCTGACGTACCTCCCGGTCGGGGGCACCTATGAGGTCGGGGCGATCAACGGGGCCTTCATGTTGGCCCCGCGCCGCGTGCTGGAGTCGGTGGCGCCGGAGGGAAAGGTCTTCGACGAGGATTTTTTCATGTACGGCGATGACCTTGATCTCTGCATCCGCGTGGCGCGGGCCGGCTGGAAGATCGTTTACGACGGCTCAGTCACGCTTACGCACCTGAAGGGGGTCAGCGTGGCGAAGGAATACACGGCGATGTCACAGGCGATCTTCGATGCGAACCGCGAGGTCTACCTAAAGCACTTCAATCCGAATGGCTCGGCGCTGGTACGCTGGAAATATGCGGCAGCCTTCGGTGCATGGAAGTTCGTGGCCCGGCTTCGGGCCATCTTGCGCGGTCACCGACAGGTACGACCAGTGTGAGTCTTAATACGCGTTCGTGTCCCGCCAGCGGACGAAGGTCAGCAGCACGATCTGCACGTCGAGCCAGAACGACCAGTTCTCGATGTAGTAAATGTCGTGCTGGATGCGGCGGGCGAGGTCGCTGTCGCCGCGGAGGCCGTGGACCTGCGCCCAGCCGGTGAGGCCGGGCTTGACGAGGTGGCGGGGCAGGTAATGCGGGATCGATCCGGCCAGCTGGTCGACATGGTGGGGCCGCTCGGGGCGCGGGCCGACCAGGCTCATGTCCCCGCGCAGGATGTTCCAGAACTGCGGCAGCTCGTCGAGGTTCCAGCGGCGCATGAAGGCGCCGATCTGCAGCAGCCGTGGGTCGCGGCGGCTGGTGCTCTGCTGGGCGTCGTCGGTCAGCTCCGCGCCGGGCGCCATGCTGCGCAGTTTCCAGAGCGTGAACGGCCGGTGACCCGCGCCGACGCGGGTCTGCCGGAAGAATACCGGGCCGTCCGGCGACTCGCGCTTGATGAGCACGGCGAGCCCAAGCATGACAGGCGCCCCGAACACGAGACCGACCAGCGCGGCGGCAAGATCGAAGGTGCGCTTGAGCACACGGTTGAAGAGGCGGTTGATGGCGAGTTCCTCGACGCCGAGCACCGGCACGCGGCCGATGGTCTGCAGGCGGAGGCCGGTCAGGAAAATGTCGAAGGCACCGGGGACGATCTTCCACTCGACGTAGGTGCGCTCGCAGGTCTCGACGATGCGGCGCATCTCGGGGCGCGGGAGGTTGAGCCGCGTGGCGATCAGGAGGTCGGCCCGTTCGCGGAGGAGGATGGCCTCGAGCTCCGCCACCTCGCCAAGGGTGGGACAGATCTCGCGCGGCGGCAGGTCGAAAGGCGCGTTGGTGTCCACGGGCAGGCGGATGCAGCCGGCGAGGGCGAACGGATGCGCCGGGTCGCGGGCGATCTCCGCGGCGAGGGCGCGGGCGTCCTCATTCCAGCCGAGCAGGATGGCCCGCCGGCGCAGCCGTCCGAGCAGCGCGCTGCGCGCGACCCCCTGGTAGGCGAGCGTGCGCCAGGTGTAGAGCAGCGCGATGACGCACACGAACGCCACGATGACGAACAGCCGCGAGATGGGCGGGTCGAATTTCAGCACCAGCGAGACGCCGAGGTAGGCGACGAGCCAGAAGACCGTGCCCTTGAGAATCGCACTCAGGCTCTGGTAGCGGCGCAGCAGCAGGCGCGCGTCGTAAAGCCCGAACTGCGCGAACGCGCCGATAAGCAGGGCCACGCCAACGAGCAGCAGGGGAAGGTATTGCGGGAAGGCGGCATTGGGCACGTCGAGGCCCAGGCGCGCAATCGGCGAGGCGTAACGCAGCCACCAGCCCAGGGCGAGGCCGGCGAAGGTCACGAGCGTGTCGCCCGCGACGAGCACCAGCGGCACGACGGTTTCACGAAGGGACTGGGAGGAGGCGCGGGGCACGGGTTACCGGGAAGGATGCAGTTGGACGGGGAAAGTTGAAGGTTGAAAGCACGGGGCCGGAACGGAACCGGGAAGGGGTGAATCTGGAACTCAGGGAAACGGGAATCGGATGAAGATTCGGAACAGCCGACGTGAGGAGGCCGGGGAGGGCGCGCTATCCTTAACGCGCCGATGGAGCCGGCGGAACCAAACTCGGGGCCACGGATGATCCGCCCGATCCAAACGCCGGTCAGTTTTTGAGCAGGTGAAGCAGCACTGGTCCAGGGAGCCAGCCTTTGTGCGGGAAAACAAAGCGGAGTTCACCCGTGGCGAGGGCATTTTCCTCCACGTCGAACAGGTCGGTGGGCGCAGGAAGATCGAGGTTGCGCATCAGTACGGGATAGCCGCTGCGTTCACGATGGTAGTGCCTCAGGGGAGCCGTGGCAAAAGCGGCCGGCGTCGGGCGCCGGCTGAAATAGCCCACCCGCTCGGGCGTACTGGCGGCGGCAAGAATTTCGCCGGAAGGTGAGGTGCCGGCGAGCCAAGGGATCAGCGCGGCCAGATAGGCGGTTTCGCGGTCGGCGAACGGGGAGTTCACGCTGAGCTGACGCGACCGGATTTCCCGGATCATGGCCAGCGTCAGGGTTCGGACGGCCGGTTGCAGCGTTTGCAGAGACGGCTGGCGCCACCACGGCGACACGAGAAAGACCGGGTCGTTGAGGCATTCGAGGGCAAGAGCCTGCACGGCGGGGTCGCGGTGACCCTGGTTGAGCCGCGCGAGCCCGAGTCCGAAGTAAACCCCGCCCTTGTCCGGCACGAGCTGCGCGGCGGCGAGGAAGTGGCTTTCCGCGGCGGCCGGATCGTGCACGACGAGCAACCAGCCGAGGTTAAAGTGCGCGATTTCCTGATCGGGATTGAGCGCCAGCGACTGTTGGAACAGCCCGATGGCGGTCGCCTCCTGCGCGGGATCGCTGGCGAAAGAGAGGGCGCGGAGATTGAGTTCCGGCGTGGGATCACTCCGGCCCAGTCCCGCAATCACCGCGAGGGCGGCCACCGTGAAGAAGCCGAGGACGCGCCGGGCCGGTTTGCCACCCATTGGGTGACAAACGGCTCCTTCGCTGGGAGCGAGAAGGGCGGCGCAGCCGGCAAGCGCGAAAGTGAAAATGGGCACGTCGAGCTGGTAGTCGGTGAGGGCGAAGACGGTGTAACCGCCGAGCGTGACGGCGGCGGGCAGGCAGCGCGTGGCATTCCGGGCGGCGAGGATCAGAAACAGGAGCAGTCCGGCGAGACCGGCGGCACCGAGCTCGGCCCAGAGCTGCACGGGCAGACTGTGGAGTTCGAGGACGTTTTCGGTTCCGCCCTCAAGGCGCGCACGGAAACGCGGGTAGGCCAGCGGCGTGGTGCCCGGACCCCAGCCGAGCAGCGGTCGCGCCAGGCCCATCAGTCCGCCGGCCTCGGCCATGGCGGAGCGCTGGACATTGCTGAGATTGGGTTCGGCCGCGGGATCCGGCCGCTGAAACATCGCCCGGGTGCGCGGATGGGCGAAGGCGAGGGCCAGGGCCGCGGCCACGGCGAGCACGGCCAAGCCGGCGGTTTTCGGCCAACCGAGCCGCAGGGCCGGCAACCCGCCGGCCAGCAGCGCGCCGAGTCCGAGCAGTCCACCGCGACTGCCGCTGGTGAACAGCAGGACGAGGGCGAGCAGCCCTGCTCCGGCCCAGGCGAGGCGCTGGGTGCCGGTGGCGCGGGTCGCGAGGATCGTGAAGCCGGGCAGCATGAGCAGCGCCAGCCCGGCGGTGTAGTTGGAATGGCCGAGCGGGTAGGGGTTGCGCGCGTTAAAAATTTCGGCGGCGGACAGTCCCGGCAAGCCGGTGAGCCAGAGACCGAGGCTGGCGAGCGTGATCACGCCGAAGAAAAGCCCGAGGCGTTTCAACAGCGGCGTGCCGCCTGCGCCGGTGGAGCCCGGGCTGGCGTGCACGCGATCGAACGCGACAAAGAAAAAGGCGAGGCCCGCCAGCAGCGGCGCGGACCACAGCAGGCTGGGGCCGCGGTAGGGACTGGCGAGGGCGGACGCCAGGATGACTACCGCGCCAGCCAGCGCCGCCCAGCACCAGGATCGGGCGGGCAGAATGAGGGGGCGATCGCGGTCAAAGGCCCGCAGAAGCAGGACGGCGGCCGGAGCAAGCAGCGCGAACCCATAGGCACAGGACCACGGTGAGGAGTGCATCCGCGTGGCGCCGGGGCTGGCCAGGGTGATGATCAGCAGGGCAACGGCTCCGGCCATGCCAAGCAACGGGGCAAGGCGGGAAGCGGAGTCGGCGGGGCGCGTCATCGGCGGCGATCAGAGCCGGGTGCGGCGGAACGGGCAAGCCTGTGTCCGGGTTGATCGCTCAGGATGACGGTGGAGGGGGCGGGACGGGCGCGCTTGACGGTGGCGCGCGCGGCCGGACAGGCTGGGGCATGTCGTCGGAAGCGCAGGCCGCCAGAAAACTCCCGTGGGTGAAGCTCGCCGTCGCGGGCGTGGTGCTTGCGGTGGCCGCGGTGCTGGTCGTGCGCGGCGTGGACTTGGCCGCATTGATCCACCGCGGCATGGACCTGATCCGCCGGGTCGGGCCGGTGGCGTTTTTCCTCGCGATGGCGGTGCTGCCGACGGCGGCGGTGCCGTTCTCCCTCTTCACGATCCCGGCGGGCGAGGCGTTCGCCCCGCAGCTCGGGCTCGGTCCGGTGATCGCCATCGCCCTGGTGGTGCTGGCGGTGAACCTCGCGCTGAGCTACTGGGTGGCGCGCTACGCGCTGCGGCCGGTGCTCACGCGGCTGCTGCAGCGTTACGGCTACGCCGTGCCGCGCGTGACGCCGGACAACGCGCTGGCGGTGACCCTGGTCATGCGACTCACGCCCGGTCCGCCGTACGTGGTCCAGTGCTATGTGCTCGGAATCGCGGAGGTGCCGTTCGGACTCTACATGATCGTGTCATGGGTGTGCCAGGCGCCCTGGGTGGTGGGCTTCATCGTGCTGGGCCAGGGACTGCTCAACGGCAACTTCATCGTCGCGGCGAAGGGGCTCGGCGTGCTCGTCGTCCTGGTGGTCGCCGTGCAATGGCTCCGGAAAAAATACGCGAAACGTGAAGGCTGAACCCGACCTCGGCGACGGCGGCGCGCGCGCGGAAAGCGTGGGTGAGTTCACGCGGCGGGTGAAAAGCCTGCTGGAAAGCGGCATCCGGCCGGGCTGGGTCCGCGGCGAGGTGTCCAACCTGCGGGCGCAGGCGAGCGGGCACGTTTATTTTTCACTGAAAGACGCCACGGCGCAGGTGAGCGCGGTGCTGTTCCGGGGCGATGCGGCGCGGCAGACGGTGAAGCTGCGCGACGGGCAGCAGGTCGTGGTCTTTGGCGCGGTGAGCGTCTACGAGGCGCGCGGCCAGTATCAGCTCGTCGTGCGGGCGGTGATCGAGGACGGTGTGGGCCGGTTGCAGCAGGAGTTCGAGCGCCTGAAGGGGCGACTGGCGGACGAGGGCCTGTTTGCCGCGGAGAAGAAGCGCCCGATCCCGGCAATGCCGTCGGCGGTGGGGTTCATCACATCGCCGACGGGCGCGGCGGTGCAGGACTTCATGCGGATCCTGACGCGGCGCGGCTGGCGCGGCCGGCTCGTCGTGCTGCCGGCCAAGGTGCAGGGCGACGGCGCGGCGGCGGAAATGGCCGCGATGCTGGAGCTGGCGCAGGAATTGAAAATCTTCGACCTGCTGGTAATCGGGCGCGGTGGCGGGAGCCTGGAGGACCTGTGGGCGTTCAACGAGGAGCCCCTGGTGCGCGCGGTGGCGGGCTGCGTGATCCCGGTCATCTCGGCCGTGGGACACGAGATCGATTTTACGCTCTGCGACTTTGCCGCGGATGTGCGGGCGGAGACGCCGAGCGGGGCGGCGGAGCTGATCTCGAGCAATTTTGTGCGCTGCGCGGAACAGGCGGAGCAAGCCTCCGAGGCGATGCTGGCGGCGGCCGAGGGTGCGATGGAGCGGGCGGGCGAACGGCTCGACCATGCGCGTTCCCGGCTGCGGCTGCTGACGCCGGCGGCGCAGATCGAGCAGGGCTTCCTGCGGCTCGACGATTTTTCCAATCGTCTGGCCGCGGCCCTGCGTTCGACGCTGCAGCTGCGCCGCCAGCAACTGGGCGATGTCCGGGCCCGGCTGATGCAGGCTTCCCCGGAAACGCGCGTGCAACTTGGATCGCATCAGCTGCTCTCGCTGTACAAGCGGCTGCAGGCGGCGAGTCCGGCGTCGGTGCTCAACCGCGGGTTTGCGATCGTGCGCGACGAAGGCGGCCAGCCGGTGGCGCGGCGCGCGGCGGTCAGGGCCGGCCAGCGGCTGAGCGCGGAGTTCAGCGACGGGTCGGTCAGGGTACAGGCGGAGGAATGACCCCGGTGACTGGAATAATCGGGCGGGCTGGGTACTCTTACCAGTACGATGAAGCTCCGCCTGTTAACCCTCTTTGCCACGCTGGCGCTCGCCGCCTGCGCCCAATCTGAAATGATGAACTCGACCCAACCCGCCAAAGACGCCCTCCAATGCAAGCCCGGCGAGAAATCCGCCTGCGGCCTGCCGTCCAACGTCGTGATCGACATGAGCAAGGCCAAGGTGCAGCGCACCGACGCCGAGTGGCAGCAGTTGCTGAACCCGCGTCAGTTCCAGGTCGCGCGGAAGCAGGGCACCGAGCCGCCGTTCCAGAACGAGTACTGGGACAACCACGCGGACGGCGTGTATTTTTCCGTCTGCAGCGACACGCCGCTGTTCGACAGCCGGGACAAGTTCGAGAGCGGCACGGGCTGGCCGAGCTTCACGAAGCCGATTGAGAAGGCGTTCGTCGGGGAGACGACGGATGTGAGCTACGGCATGGAGCGCACGGAAGTGCACTGCAACGTGGACGGCGCGCACCTCGGGCATGTGTTTGAGGACGGCCCGGCGCCGACCGGCCTGCGCTACTGCATCAACAGCGCCTCGCTACGCTTCGTCCCCCGCAAGGCGTACGAGGCGTGGGTGGCGAAAAATCAGGCGGGCACGAAATAAAAGGACGCGGGCTGCTTTCGCCTGTCATTGCGAGGAGGCCCGACGGGGCGACGCGGCAATCCAGCTGGATCCCTGCAGCCGGCAGTGACGGGCTCGCGGTGACAAGTTAGATTGTCGAAATGTCAGATGGATTGCTTCGTCGCTGCGCTCCTTGCAGTGACTAGCTAGGGGTCAGTCCTTCGGAAACTTCAGCCACTTCGCGCCGAGCTTGGAGCTCTTCACCACGGTCTCGATGAAGGCCATGCCCTCGACGCCGTCGTCGATGGACGGGAAATCGAGGTCCTTTGGCGGGCGCTTGCCCCCGACCTCGGCGGCAATTGCGCGGAAGGCCTCAAGATAGATGTTGGCGAACGCCTCCAGGTAACCCTCCGGATGACCGGCGGGGATGCGGGTGAATTTGCCGACCTTGGGTGAAAGATAGCCGTTGCCGCGGCGCCAGGTCTGACGGGGCTGGTCGCCGAACTTCACAACGAGCTCATTGGGGAACTCCTGCCGCCACTCGAGCCCGGCCTTGGTGCCGTAGACGCGGATGTTGAGCATGTTCTCGTCGCCGATGGAAATCTGCGAAGAGTGGAGCACGCCCTTGGCACCGCCACGGTAGCGGACGAGGACGTTGCCGTCGTCGTCGAGCTTGCGGCCCTTCACGAAGGTGGTGAGGTCGGCGCACAGGGACTCGATGTGCAGTCCCGTGATGTAGCGGGCGAGGTTCTCGGCGTGGGTGCCGATGTCACCCATGCAGCCGGCGGCGCCGCTGCGCTTCGGGTCGGTGCGCCAGCCGGCCTGCTTCTGGCCGGTTTTTTCCAGGAACGTGCTCAGCCAGCCCTGCGGATACTCGACGACGATCTTGCGGATGTCGCCCACGGTGCCGTTTTGCACGAGCTCGCGCGCCTGCTTCACCATCACGTTGCCGGTGTAGTTGTGCGTGAGGACGAGGACCTTCTTCGTTTTCTTCACGACTGCGCGCAGCTGTTTCGCCTCGGCGAGATCAAAGGTGGCGGGCTTGTCGAGGACCACGTTGAAGCCGCTCTCAAGAAACAGTTTCGCGGGTGGAAAATGCTGGTGGTTGGGTGTGACGATGACGACGAAGTCGAGCCGCTCGGCGGCGGGCCGTTTGGCCTCGGCCTTGGCCATTTCCTGATAGCTGCCGTACACGCGGGCCGGATCGAGGAAAAGATCGGTCCCGGAAGCCTTGGAGCGCGCGGCGTCGGAGGAGAAGGCGCCGGCGACGAGCTCGGCCTTGCCATCCATGATGGCGGCAATGCGGTGGACGGCGCCGATGAACGCGCCGCGTCCGCCGCCGATCATGCCAAAACGAAGTTTACGGTTCATAGGAGAATTTTCAGGGAAGCGCGAAGACGTAAAGACGCTAAGCCCGGAACAAAGGAAGGGGCACCGGGCGTAGGCCTTCGCAACTTCGCGTCTTAGCGGTTAATCGGGGTTTACTGGTTCTTTTTGTCGAACGCCGCGTCGAACGCGAGCGAACTGGAGGGGAAGTCGACCTTGCGCACGAAGGCGGCGGCCTCGGTGCCGCCGTGGACGCGGTCCATGCGGATATCCTCCCACTCGACGGAGAGCGGGCCGCGGTAGCCGATGTCGTTCAGCGCAACGATGATGTCCTCGAACTTGATGTCACCGTGGCCGAGCGAGCGGAAATCCCAGGCGCGGCGGGCGTCGCCGAAGCTCACATGTCCGCCGAAGGTCCCGACGGTGCCGTCGCCATGGCCCCACCACACGTCCTTCATGTGGACGTGGTAGATGCGGTCGCTGAACGTGCGGATGAACTTCACGTAGTCGACGCCCTGGTAGCCGAGGTGGGAAGGATCGTAATTGAAGCCGAAGCGCTTGTGGCCCTTGACGGCGGCGACGGCGCGCTGGGCCGAGGCGATGTCGAAGGCAATCTCGGTCGGGTGGACCTCAAGGCCGAAGTTCACGTTCGCCTTGTCGAAGGCGTCGAGGATCGGGCCGAAGCGCTTGCCGAAATCGGCGAAGCCGGCGTCCCAGTAGGCCTGCGACGTCGGCGGGAAGGCGTAAATCGAGTGCCAGATACTGGAGCCGGTGAAGCCGTTGACGACGGCCGGAAAGGCGTCGCCACCCTTGCGGCCGGGCTGGGCGTCGAAGAAGGCACGGGCGGCCTTGGCCGTGAGGGCGAGTTTCTTGGCGGCGCGCTGGCGCACGCCCTCGGGATCGCCGTTGCCCCACACATCGGGCGGCAGGATGGCCTGGTGGCGTTCGTCAATGCGGTCGCAGACGGCCTGGCCGACGAGGTGGCTCGACACGGCGAAGCAGGACAGGCCGTGGTCCTTCAGCAGCGCCCATTGATTGGCGACGTATTTTTTCGAGGAGGCGGCCTGGTCGGGGTCGAAGTGATCGCCCCAGCAGGCGAGCTCGACACCATCGTAGCCCATTTTCCTGACGAGCGGGGCAAGTTTTTCGAGGGGCAGGTCGGCCCACTGGCCGGTGAAGAGCGTGACGGGTCTCGGCATAAAACGCGGAGGTTGGGGTTGAGGGGCAGGCGGCCGGGCGCGGGGCTTGTCGGCCGGTGCAAGATTTCGCGCCGCACCCCGCGAGCGGCAAGGGAAAATCGGCGGCGGGGTTGATTATTTAACCGCGAAGGGCACGAGGTACGCGAAGATAACCGGGAAATGTCATTCTGAGCATAGCGAAGAATCCGGTGAGGGTTCGCTACGGGCCTCGGCTCTCTCCAACTAGATTCTTCGCGGTGCTCAGAATGACAAGTTAAGGCTCAAGTCTTGGCGTGCTTCGCGTTCTTTGCGGTGAAGCCAGCGAGGTTACCGGTACAGCCAGTAGCGCTTGCTCTCCTGTTGATAGATGGCCGCCCGTTGCCGCCAGTCGGCGAGAAACTTGGCGACATCCACCCGGGCCCCGTCGTGCTGCAGCGCGTGGAGAAATTCCTCCGAGCCCATGTGGCGGAGAAAGCCGCTGAAGTCCCGGCCGGGCCCTGGCGCGAACGGGTTCTTCGCGTCAAACTTGCAGGCCAGCTTCATCAGGTAGAAATTCAACTCGGTCGGCTGCCACTCGTCATAGTCGGTGATCTCGATGTAGAGCCCGACGGCCGGTTTGCCCTCCCGGTCGAGGGCGCTCACGCGGCGGAACTGGAGGCCGGGCAGATTGAGGGCGCGGAGCTCCTTCTCGACGACATCGATCTTCACGAACTTGTGCGAGAGGCCGCGGAATGGGTAGGACTTGCCGACGCCATGACGGAATCCGGTGTCTATCTTGGGCGGATCCCAGAAGGCGCCGAGCCCCACCATGGGGTAGCCCTCGATGGCAGCAAAATCCGGAATGAACTGCGAGGTCGGGATCCAGGTCAGGCCGGTCTCGGGCCAGCGCATCGAGCGCCGCCAGCCCCGCATCGGGATGACGGTGAGCCGTCCGTGCTCACGCACCGCGTCCGGGACCGCGAGCACGCCCGGGGCCTCCTTGGCCATGCGGGCGAGTTCGCCGATGGTCAGGCCGTGGACGTAGGGTACGCGAAACGCGCCGACGTAGCTGCTCCACTTGGCATCGAGCGGCGGCCCGTCCGCCTTGAGGCCGCCGAGGGGGTTCGGGCGGTCGAGCACAATGACTTCGACGTTGTTCGCGAAGCACGCCTCCATGGCGTAGCGCATGGCGCTGACGAAGGTGTAGCTGCGCGAACCGATGTCCTGGAGGTCGATGACCATCGCATCGATGCCCTTGAGCGAGGCCTTCGTGGGCCTCCGGTTGGGCATGGCGTAGATCGAATAGGCGGGCAGGCCGGTGCGCTTGTCGATCGTGTCGGGAACCTTGAACTCGGCGGGAGCGTCGCCATTGACGCCATGCTCGGGACCGAAGAGCGCGACGAGCTTCACCCCGGGCGCGTGACGGAGGACATCGATCGTCCGCTCCCCGCGGCGGTTCACGCCGGCGGGATGGGTGAGGAGGCCGATGCGCTTGCCCCTGACCGCGGCGAAGCCCTCCGACTCCAGCACATCGATGCCGAGCATGACGGGATAAATGGGGACCGAGGAGGCCACGGTCTGCGTCACGCGCGGGGTGGCCGGGGCCTGCGACTTGGGCAGCATGGGCGCGGCCGGCACCGTATCGGCGGGCCGGGTGGGCGGGCGGCTGGCGCTGCAGCCGAACAGGCCGAGCAACAGGAGGAAGGAGGCGCAGCAGTGCTTCAAAGGGAGCAGGCGTTGGAAACCAGGCATGCGGGGCGAAACCTTGGTGGGTGACGCGGCACCGTCGAGGATGTTTCCCAAGGTTTTTTCACCACGTGCTTCCCACGGTGGCGGCGAGATTGGCGCCGGCTTCGCGCAGCGCCGCAGCGAGCGGCTGGCCGGGGGGCGTGATCGTGTGCAGGGTGAGGCCGGGGCGGGCGTCGCCGGCGGTGACCTGGCCGGCAAACACATGCACGGGCTTGCCGAGCGCGAGTGCCCGGGCGGCGACGGCGCCGGGGCCCTTGCCGCTGAGCGAGCTGTCGTCGAAACGGCCTTCGCCGGTGATGATCAGGTCCGCGGCGGCAATGCGGGCGTCGAGATCGAGCCACGCGGCGACGAGTTCGAAACCGGGCAGGAGCGTGGCATGGGCGGCGGTCATCAGGCCGAAGGCGATTCCGCCGGCGGCGCCCGCGCCGGGCCGGTCCATGAGGCTGTCCGGCTGCCCGCTCTGGGCGCACAGCAGCAGCCCGAGCCGGGCGCTGGCGTGGTCGAGCTTCGCGAGATCGGCCGGCTGGAGGCCCTTTTGCGGTCCATAGATCGCGGCGGCCCCGCGGGGGCCGAGGAGGGGGTTGGAGACATCGCACGCGATGCGGATGGGCGGCAGGGAAATGGTTTTGCCGGTGATGCGCTCGATCATGTCCCAGCGGGCGGGGATGGGCGGCCGGATGGCCTCGCCGCTGCGGGAGAGGCACACGAGGCCGAGGGCGGAAAGGGCGCCGAGCCCGAGGTCGTTGGTGGCGCTGCCGCCGACCCCGAGGAGGAGGGCGGCCGCGCCGGCCTGCGTCGCCGCGGCCATGAGCTGGCCGGTGCCGAGGGTCGTGGTCTGCCACGGGTCGCGCTGGCCGGGCGGCAGCAGCGCCAGCCCGCTGGCCGCGGCCATCTCGATCACGGCGAGCTCGGCGTCAGCGGGAAGCGTGGCGGGCAGTTGCAGCAGCCGCCGGGCCGGCGCGGGAATTTTTGCCCAAGGCACGAGCCCGAAGGGGGCGGCGACCGGCGCGCCGCGCGGACCGGTAACGGACACCGTGGAGAGGGTGCCGCCGGCGGAGCGCGTGAGGATCTCGGCGAAGCCCTCGCCACCATCGGCCAGCGGGCAGAGCTCGATGGCCCAGTCGGGATGCCGTTGACGCAGGGCTGCCGCGGCCGCCGCGCAGGCCGCGGGCGCGGCGAGGGAGTCCTTGAACTTGTCGAAGGCGAGGAGCACGCGCATGGCGGCATCACGAGAAATTCCCGCAGGCGGCATGGCGAGCGTTTTGCGCGGGAGGGTAGGCCGCGTCATACCTAACGCGCCGGTTGGCGTCCATCGGCGCCAAGCGCGGCGGATTAAGGATAATCCGCCCTACCTTTCGACCGGGGTAAAGCGGGTCACGCGCTGGCCGTTTACTTCGACGGTCTCGCTCCACATTCCGGCGGGGCGCACCCAGAGGCCATGGTCGCCATAAAGCGCCTGATAGACGACCAGTGGTTCGAGGGTCTCGGAATGGCGCGCGAGATGGAGAACACGGTAGTCGTTGCCTTTGTAATGGCGGTAGAGGCCGGGACGCGGCTCGGCGCGCAGGGGTGGGAGAGAGCTCATGGCAGGATTGTCATTCTGAGCGCAGCGAAGAATCCAGTGCGATTCCGCCGAATGCTTCGATCCTACCCAACTGGATGTCAGACCAGCCCCAAGCGGCCAGACTTCGCTGCGCTCAGAATGACAAAGTCGGCGGCGCGGCGCGCAGCGCCCAGGCGCGGCCGGCGAGCAGGCGGGCGGCACCGTCGGCGGAGAGATGCGCGATGGACGCGCAGGGAAAGGGCACGACCCGGGTGTAGACGGCGCGGTCGTTCACAAAGATCTCGATCAGCGAACGGTCGAGCAGCCAGTGCACGCGGATTGGCGTGGAGGCGGGCAATGTCACCGGCGGTCGGTCGTTGAAACGCACGCCGTCCGGGCCGATGGCGAGCTGCACGCCGGCGGCCTCGCAGCGCACGGTGGCGGCGGGACTGCGCTCGAAGGTGAGTTCGACCTCGTGCAGATGGTCGCCGGGCAGGGCGAGGGTCATCGGCGCAGAGCCGAGGACGTGCGCGGGGAATGTCACCTCGGATGTACGCAGGGTGGCGAGTTCAGCGACGGGAGCGGCGCAGAGGTCGCCGGCGGCGTCGAGCCAGATGCGACGGGGGGCACTGAGGCGGCCGTTCCAGCCGCGGCCTTTCGGGAATCGCTGGACCCAGCCGACCAGCACGGTGCGCCCCGAGGGATCGATGATGGTCTGGGTGGCGTAGTAGCTGTCGCTTTCATCCACCCGGCCGCGGCGCTCGACGTGAAACGTATACGTGGCCAGGTCGAGCGTGCCGCTGCACCATTCGACCTCGCGGACGGGCGAGGTGAGCAGCACCCATTTTTTGCCGAACTGAAACAGGTTGGGGCACTCGAAGAAAACCGTCTCGGAAACCGGCGCGCGGTGAACAATGCCGCGGTAAACCCAGCGGCGCAGATGGCCGTCGAGGTTTTCGTAAAGCGGGATCACGGCTTCGTCGCCCAAGCGGGCGCCGAGCACGAGGAACGTGCGGCCCTCGGTGCGGAAGACGTACGGATCACGCCATTCGCGGCCGAACGCCGGGCCACCGTGCGTGGCGAGATCGAGGAAGGGTGTCGCGACGTCCTGCGTCCAACCGATGAGGTCCGGATCGGTCGGCGAGGCGAAGACCTGGGTCCCGGGCCCGACGGGATCGTGCGCCACGCTGGTGTACAGGATCCGCGGCGTGCCGCCGGCATCGGGCGCGGCGCAGCCGGAATAGCAGTGGCCCTCACCGAGCGCGAGCTGCGGGCGGAGGGCGAGCGGCAGGTGCTCCCAGTGGACGAGATCGCGACTGCGGGCGTGGCCCCAGTGGATGTCGGCCCATTCCTCGCCCTTGGGGTTATGCTGGTAGAACACGTGGTACCAGCCGTCGTGCCAGAGCGTGCCGTTGGGGTCGTTCATCCACTGCGCCGGCGGGCCGAAGTGCCAGACGGGCCGCGCGGGGTCGGCGATGACGGGATACGCGGGCCAGGAAGGGTCAGGGGCGGACACGGGTTTCAGCGCAGCCAACTTTGCGCGGCGACGGAAGCGAAAACGGTTTTCCGCCACGAAGGGCGCGAAGCACACGAAGGTCCGAACCAAGGCAGATCGGCTTGGGGATGGGCTTCGTGCTCTTGGTGCGCCTTGTGGTGAAAATAAAAAACGGAGCCTTGCGGCTCCGTTTGGGATTCAGACGGGCGGTGAGGTCCGGTTCAGAATTTCGAGCCGTCGGCCTTGGTGCCGCAGAGGGAGACGGTGAGGCCGAGTTCCGCGGCGAGCGCGGCCTTGGTGTACATCGCGAGGTCGGCTTCCGCGGCGGAATTGGCGTACGCGACCTGGATGTGGTTGGCCTTGTGGCGCGCCATCATCTGGTCGCGGCTCACGCCATACGTCACGGCGTGCATGATCGGCCACTGGACGGTCGTCTCCTTCCAGCGGCGCTCGGTCTCGGCGCGCGGGAGGGCGATCGCCTTGGCGCGGCCGAGGTCCATCCTGAGCTTGCCGGCCTCGACGAAGACGCGGCTCCAGACGATCTCCCCGGGCTTGGCGATGCCGCGCACGGTGCCGCCGCCGAGGCGGAAATACATGTAGGGCTGGCGGAGCGAATCGGTGCCGCGATAGCCGTCCACGTGGTGCGCCGGCGGCGCGCTGCCCGAGATGAGGAACACCCAGACGTATTCCTTTGTCGTGCCGCTCTGGTCGTAATCACCCCAGCGCAGGTCGTGGAGCGTGTTCTCGACCGGCTGGCCGAGGGCCGTGTGCACACGGTTGGTGAACAGGCCGTCGAGGCCGGCGCATTCGTCGACCTCGTTGAAATGCGTGAGCGGCTGGCCGTCGCGGATGATCTCGCCGCGGGCGTTCGCGACGGGTGGACGGTCGGAATTGTTGAGGAGACCCTCGACCAGATCGGACGCAGGCAGGAGGTCCTTGAGGCCCTGCTGGTACTGGATGCCGATGGTCTCGCAGCCGAACTCGTCGGCAATGCGGAGCGCGGCGACGTACGTCTTGCACTGCCAGAGGACCTGCGCCTCGGTGAGTTCGGTGGCATCGTCGGTGCCGAGATGGAACTTCATGCCCTTGGCCTTGAGCCAGGTGAAGACGCCGCGGGCCTCGGTATCGCTGACCTGGGTGGCGCCGTAGTAGAGCGCGGACTGGGAGAGCCGTTCCTTGTAGACGCCGGTGGAGAAGAGCAACTCGTCGGGGATGATGGCGTTGAACATGCCCATGCAGCCCTCGTCGAAGATGCCCATGATGGACTTTTTGCGCCGGAGCTCGTCGGCGATCTTCTGGGCGAGGGCGCGGGCCTTGGGTGGCACCTTGGACTTGCCCAGGGCCCGGACGTGCGGAACGGGGTGCTTGATCGCGCCGCTTTTCAGCCAGCCGGCCAGGTTCTTCAGGAAGAAGTCGTCGGTGAAATCGGCGCTCCAGAGCGTGGAGTACTTCACGCCGGCCTTGGTGAGAGAGCCGTTGAGATTGAGCATGCCGACGAGGCCGGGCGCGGTGCCGGACCAGTTGGCGACGGTGAGGATCGGCGCCTGGTGCGAGACGAGGCCGTGGAGGACGTGGTGCGAATACTGCCAGACGGACTCGGCGACAATGATCGGGGTCTTGGGGTCGATCGTGGCGAACACCGCCATGCCTTCCCTCTGCGAGCTGATGAAGCCGTGCTTCACCTCGGGCTTGTAGGGATGGGCCCGGACGAGCCGGTAGCCGAGCTTGGCGACGGCGGCGGTGAGCTGCTGCTCCATCGCGACCTGGCCGGACCAGGTTTTTTCGTTGGCGGACTGGCGGAGGTCGCCGTTGGCGACGAGGAGAATGGTTTTGGATTTGGCCATGGGGAGGGGAGGGTGGGGTTGCCTAGTGAAAATCGACCGGGGTGAGGGGACAGAATGCACTCGAAATGCCCGGGCAGGAATGGATAGAACCGGCATTCACATGGATAAAATCGACCGCAAGGCTGCCTCGGGTCTCCTGTCGCAGCAAGTCACGCACGCCCGGTATTTCTTTCACAACCTCGTGCCGCGGAGCACAGGACCGGTGGGGCTGGTGATGGGCGGACGGGAGCACTGCAACCCGGACTACGTGCTGCAGCGGGCCCGTTTCCCGTTCTACGGCCTCGAGTATGTCGCGGCGGGGCACGGCACGGTGAAGCTCGACGACCGGTGGCAGAACCTCGGTCCCGGCATGGTGTTTGCCTACGCGCCGGCGACCCGCTGCGAGATCCGGACCGACCCGCGCGACCCGATGGTGAAGTATTTTCTGTCCTTCGCCGGGGCCGATGCCGCGCGGCGGCTGCGGCGCTGTGGGGCGTCGGTCGGGCAGACCCGCCAGCTGGCGGCCCACGCGGAGATCACGAGCGTGCTGGAGGACCTGGTGCGGGAAGGCCAGCGCTCGGGGGCGCTGGCCGGCCGCATCTGTGCGGCACTCTTCGAAGTGCTGCTGCTGAAGATCGAAGACACCGCCACGCTGGCGCCGCATGCCAGCGAGCCGGCGCGCGAGGCGTTTCTGCGCTGCAAGGCGGTGATCGACGCGCAGGTCGAGGCGCTGGGCTCGCTGGAGGAAATCGCCCGGGTCGCCGGCGTGGAGGCGTCAAGCGTGTGCCGCTGGTTCCGCCGGTATCAGGGTACCAGTCCCTACCAATACCTGCTGCGGCGGAAAATGAATCTCGCGGCCGAGCATCTCGTCGAGAACGGCGGGCTGGTGAAGGAGGCGGCGCAACGGCTGGGGTTTGCCGACCCGTACCACTTTTCCCGCGCCTTCAAGTCCGTGCACGGCGTCGCCCCGCGGACGCTCCTGCGCTACCGGCGGGCGGGCTAAGTTTGCCACATACTCGGTGGCAAACTTAGCGCCGGCCATTCTTGGGTTTGTCACCTAATGGGTGGCAAACATCACGGGGTGACGTGGTCGGGGGGGTCTGGCGATTTCGGATGGCGGATACCCGCCCACGCCAAGGCTTTGGTGGGTGAGCCGGAAAGCGGATACTGACCCAACGCGGCGGGGCGCCGTGGTTTCAGGGTTGTCCCGGGAGGCGCAAGAAAGCCGGGCCCCGGAGGGCCCGGCAGTGAGATGCCGCGGACGGATTACTTCGTCTCGACCGTGAGGAGCGAATCCACCTCGTGCACGCCGTCGGTGTCGAGGGCCAGGGCGATCGCCTTGCCGATCAGGTCGGGCGAGGAAACGGAGCCCTTGAGGGTGACGGTGCCCTGGTCGGCATCCACGTTGATCTTGAGCGCAGAGAGATCGGAGTCTCCGACCAGCTTGGCGTTGATGACGGTGACGATGCGGGCGTTGTCGGCGACGGTGCCGATCTTCTCGCCGGCGGCGGCCGTCTTCGTGCGCACGATGCGGCCGCCCTTTTCGAGGTCGGCCTTGATGTCGGACGGCGTGAGCTTCCACTCGGTGAGCTTGGCGGAGACGGCGTTCTTCACGTCGAGGGCCGCGGCCTTGGTCTTGTCGACGGCGGTCTGCGCGGCGTCCTTCGTCTTGTCGGCGAGGGACTGGGAATCATCCTTCTGGCCGCAGCCGGCGAGGACGAGACCGAGGAGCGAAAGGGCAAGGAGGGATTTTTTCATGATGTGATAAGGGTTGGGCAGACATGGACCGAGGAATCAGGGAGTGGTTCGCGGCCGGGGCAAAATTCCGGTCCGTGGTGCCATGGGTCATGGCAAGGAGCCGCGTCGCGGACGACCAGGCCGACCACCCCGATCGCCGCGCCCGGTGCTCCCGGGCGCCTGAGGACAAGCAGGAGCAGGGGCGGAAATTTTACCGCGGCCGGCAGAAACGACATTGCCCGGCGCGGACGGGATCGCTTCGCTGCGACCATGGCTTCGAAAACCGCACTCGTCACCGGCGCATCGCGCGGCATCGGCCGCGGCATCGCCCTTGAACTCGCCCGCGCGGGCTGCCGCGTGGCGATCAACTACGCCGGCAACGCCGAGGCGGCCGCGGAGGCCCTCGCCCTTGTCAAGGGAGCGGGTGGCGACGGTTTCATCGTGCAGGGCGACGTGGCGGTGGCGGCGGACCGCGAGCGGCTGGTGACGGAAACGATCAGGCACTTTGGCCGGATTGACCTGCTGGTGAACAATGCCGGCGTGGCGCCGAAGGTGCGCGCCGACCTGCTCGACGCGGGCGAGGAAAGCTTTGACCGCCTCCATGCGATCAATCTCAAGGGGCCGTTTTTCCTCACGCAACTCGTGGCGAAGCAGATGCTCCTGCAGTCGCCCGACGCCGAGGGATTCCGCGGCCGCATCGTGAACATCACGTCGATGTCGGTCTACACGGCGTCGATCAACCGCGGCGACTACTGCATGGTGAAGGCGGGGCTCGCGATGATGACCAAGCTGTTCGCCGACCGGCTCGCGCGCGACGGCATCAACGTCTACGAGATCCGCCCGGGCGTGATTGCGACGGACATGACCGGCGGCGTGAAGGAGAAGTACGACAAGCTCATCCTCCAGGACCAGCCCGGGATCACGCCGATCCGCCGCTGGGGCAAACCCGAGGATGTTGGCCGGGCGGTACGGGCGATCGCGGAGGACCGGTTTCCGTTCTCGACCGGCGCGGTGTTCGACGTGGACGGCGGGTTTCACCTGCACCGGCTCTGAGGGTGGGCGACCCTGTCCGACCGCAAAGACCCGACGGCGCTTGCGAAAGCCGGGGCCGGTCGTACGGTTGGCAGGTCATGAAAAAAATCGTTGCCCTGTGCTCCACCCTGTTCCTCGCCGCGGCCGCGTTTGCGGCCTCGGCCACGGTTGCCGACATCTCGCAGACCGAGCTGACGGCGGCCATCGCGGCCAAGTCAGCTGTCATCCTCGACGTCAACGGCTCTGATTCCTACAAGGCCGGCCACATTCCCGGCGCGATCGACTACATCGCCCACAAGGACCAGCTCGCCTCGCTGCTGCCGGCCAACAAGAGCGCGCTGGTGGTGGCCTATTGCGCCAGCCCGTCGTGCCACGCCTACGCCATGGCGGCGGATGCGGCCGTGAAGCTCGGCTACACCAATGTGAAGCACTTCGCGCCCGGCATCGCCGGCTGGAAAAAGTCCGGCGCACCGACCGAGAAGGGCAGCTGAGCGGTCCGCGACCGCAGAACCGTGCAAGCCCGGGCGAAATGCCCGGGCTTTTTTTGCGCCCGACGGGCCCAGGCAAGGTGTGGCTGCGGTGTGTATTTTTTGCCACGGTGCGGGTTGGCAGGCGGCGCATCATGTGCCGGCGCAGGGGAAAATGCCGCGGTGTGCTTCAATTGCTATCATGCGCGATAATACCGCGCGACCCCAACCGGCGGTGGATTGACGGAGCCGGAACCCCAACCGATGGTGGCCCGCTCGCCCCGTCCGGGATCGTTCCCGCAGCCGCGCGAAGCACCGATTCCATGAACACCCTCACGCTGCCCGCCCCGTCCCCCACCGAAATTGCCCGCCCGCAACCGCCCGGCCGCAAGGGCGCGCAACTGTTGAACCGCGCGGTTCCCGCCGAGGCGCGCACGGTGGTGAAGCGGGACGGGGCCAGGGTGCGCTTCGACCTGAACAAGATCACGCGGGCGATCGCGCTGGCGTTCCACGAAGTCCGCACGGACAGCGCGCCGAATCCGGGCCGGGACGACGCGCTGGCGTGCTATGGCCTGGAAGGCGCGACGTACCGCGAGGTGGCCGGGATCGCGGCCGCGGTCGCGCAGATGCTTGAGCTGCACTATCGCGACGGCCGGCATCCGACCATCGAGCAGGTGCAGGACGCGGTGGAGAAGGCGATCGCCGCGGCGGGCCATTGGGAGGTGGCGCGGGCCTACATGCTGTACCGGGCGCGCCGGGCGGAGCGCCGGCTGACGGCGTATCCGAACAACGGCATGGCGGACTACATCGCGATGGCGAAATACGCCCGTTACCGGCCGGAGCTGGACCGGCGGGAGCTTTTCGCGGAAGGCGTCGAACGGGTGCGCGACATGCACCTGGGATTTTTCGCGGCGAAGCGGGAGAGCCGGATTCCCGCGGAGCTGCCGCCGGACGTCGCGGAGCTGGCGGGCCCGCAGGCCGGGCTGCTGGCGCACGCGTGGGCGGGACGGACGCTCGGGGAGCTGATCGGCGACGCCTTTGCCCAGGTGGCGGCGAAGAAGGTGCTGCCCAGCATGCGCTCGATGCAGTTTGGCGGGGAGGCGATCCTCCGGAACCACAGCCGCATGTTCAACTGCAGCTTCTCGAACGTGGACCGGGTGGAGTTCTTCCGGGAGTACTTCTTCCTCCTGCTCAGCGGCTGCGGGGTGGGCTTCTCGGTGCAGAAGCACCACGTCGCGCTGCTGCCGCCGCTGCCGGCGCGGGCGGCCGAGAACGACCTGCCGGTCGAGCACCACCGCGTGACCGACACCATCGAGGGCTGGGCGGACGCGCTGCACGCGCTTATCGCCTCGTTCTACGACGGCCGGATGATTGAGTTCGACTATTCGGCGATCCGGCCGCGGGGCGCGCCGCTGCGCACGTCGGGCGGCAAGGCCCCGGGCCATCTCCCCCTGCGCAAGTCCCTGCAGCGCGTGGCGGAAATCCTGGAACGCGCCGCCGGCCGGCCGCTCCGGCCGATCGAGATCTACGACATCAACATGTACGTGGCGAAGGCGGTGCTCGCCGGAGGCATCCGCCGGTCGGCGACAATCTGCCTGTTTTCACCGGACGACGAGGAGATGATGAACGCGAAGACCGGGAACTGGTTCGCGGACAACCCGCAGCGGGCGGCGTCGAACAACTCGGCGGTGCTCTCGCGCAGCGACCGCAACGCCGAGCATTTCCGGAAACTGTTCAAGGCGCAGAAGGAGTTCGGCGAGCCCGGCTTCTATTTCTGCGACCGGCCCGACGCCGGGTGCAACCCGTGCGCCGAGATCAGCCTGCTGCCGGTGGTGGACTGGGAGCTCTCGGCGGCCGAGCAGGAGACGCTGTTCCGCCACGGGTACAAGGGCGACCTGCCGGGCACGACGCGCCTGTCGGGGTTCCAGCACTGCAACCTCACGACGATCAACGGCCACGCCGCGGTGAGCGAGCCGGCCTTCTACAAGGCCTGCCTGGCGGCGGCGGCGATCGGCACCCTGCAGGCCGCGTACACGGACATGCCCTACCTGGGGCCGGTCACCCGCGTCATCAACGAGCACGATGCGCTCCTGGGCGTCTCGATCTGCGGCTTCATGGACAACCCGACGGTGCTCTTCGACCCGGAAGTCCTGACACAGGGCGCCCGGCTGTGCCGCGCCGCGAACCGGCTTGTCGCCGCGCTCATCGGCATCCGGCCGGCGGCGAAGCTCGCGACCTGCAAGCCCGAGGGCACGGCGTCGCTCATCCTCAATGCCGCCTCGGGCATCCATCCGCACCACGCCCGGCGCTACTTCCGGCGCGTCCAGGCAAACCGCAAGGAACCCGTCTACGCGTTCTTCAAGGCCGCGAACCCGCAGATGACGGAGCCGTCGGTCTACAACCCCGACACCGACGACGTGATCACGTTTCCCGTCGAGGCGCCAAAGAAGGCGATCCTCCGCAAGGACCTCACGGCGGTGCAGTTTCTCGAGCTGGTGAAGCTGGTCCAGCAGAACTGGGTGATCCCGGGCGGCGACCCGGAGTCGCGGGCGCCGGACCTGCATCACAACGTGTCCAACACCTGCACGGTCAGCCCGGCGGAGTGGGACGAGGTGGCGGAGTTCATCTGGTCGAACCGGCGGTTCTTCACCGGCATCTCGCTGTTCCAGGACGCCGGGGACAAGGCCTACGCGCAGGCGCCGCGGGAGGAAGTCATGACGGAGGCGGACATCTTCAAGTGGAACGCGCTGCGGCCGGGCCGCGTGGACTATACGCAGATGCGGGAGATCTCGGACGAGACCGAGCTCAAGCAGACGGCCGCCTGCGCGGGCGGAGCGTGCGAGTTGGTGTGAGCGGGAGCCGGGCCGGGCTTTGGGGTGGACGGACCCGCGGGCGATGGCTCACGTTCGCGGGATGTTGCTGACCTGCCAGGCCGGTTTTGAATCATTGCTGGAGCGCGAGCTGGCGGCGGCGGGTATTTCCGTGGCCGAGTCGGGGCCGGGCTGGGCGAGGACGGAGACGGAAGCCCCGGTCGAGGCGCTGGCCTTCCCCTGGCTGACCCTCAAGGCGCCCGTGGAACTGCGCGGCGAGTCTGTCAACGCACTGGCGCAGCGGGTGGCGGAATTTTTCCTGGCCAGCCTGCAGGGGGAGCGGATCGAGGCGGCGTGGCCGAGCGTGTGGCTCGGGCCGCAGGAAATCACCGGGCTCGGCCGGCGGATCTCCAGTGTGGAGCCGGCCTGCGGCGAATTTCTCCGCAAGCGGCTCTCCCGGGTGGCCAAGCTCGCGGTGGCGGATGTGCCGCGCGGCGTGGGCCCGGCGCGCGGGCTGTTCGTGTATTTCACCGGCTTCGGGCGGGTGTTCGTGGCGCGGGAAGCCTTCGTCCACGGCCAGCGCCGGATGGCGGACGACGACCTCGCGCCGTCGCGCTCGTACCTGAAGGTCGAGGAGGCCTACATCGTGCTGGGCCGCGAACCGGCCGGGGGCGAAACGGTGTGCGACCTCGGCGCCGCGCCGGGCGGCTGGAGTTACAGCGCGGCGAAGCGCGGCGCGCGCGTGCTCGCGGTCGACAACGGCCCGCTCAAGGGCGGCGCGTTGAATCATCCCTTGATCGAGCACCGGCTGGAGGATGCGTTCAAGTTCACCGTCGCCCGGGGCGAATGCCTTGACTGGCTGTTCTGCGACCTGGTGGAGGAGCCGCATCACGTGCTGCAGCACCTGGTGACGCCCTGGCTGGCGCAGGGCTGGTGCCGGCGCTGCGTGATCAATCTGAAGTTCGGCCGGGTGGATGCGGTGGCGCTGCTGCAGGAGCTGCGGGGGGCGGACTCGCCGTTTGTGCGTTACGCACCGGGATTTCGGGTGCGGCATCTTTATCATGACCGCGAGGAGTTCACGGTGGTGGGGGAAGTTGCCTGCGAATCACGCCAATGATCGCGAATCGGAAGTGAGGCGGCTCGGGCTGGTACCATGGGCCTGATGCACGGGCCGGGGTTTGGATTGGCCGGCCGTTCGGGACCCGGAAACGCGTTTTTCGCCTAGTAATCGCGGCGGCGAACGGGCTTCATGGTGGGGATTTTCCCATGAAACCCACCCTCCTGAAACTTCTTCTGGGTCTCGGCCTCCTGCCGCTGGCGGTGCTGGCGGGCGACCCGGCGTTCAACGGCCGCTGGCGCCTTGATCCCGCCCGCAGCACCGCGCTCGACGGCTGGTCCACGGCGGATGTTGTGATCGCGGCGGACGCCGGCAAGGTCGGCTTCCACTACGACATGACCTGGCACACGACGAAGGTCAGCGTGGACCAGGCGGTTGACACGGCGCAGCCGGTGGCGGTCACGAATTTCTTCCGCATCGACCAGCGGCATATGGCGGTTTACGCCCGGCCGCACGAGGCGGCGACGGTGGCGGCGACCTGGCTGGATGATGGACGCACGCTGCGGCTCGAGGCGCAGGTGCCGGTGGAGACCTCGCAGGGCAACACGACGATGCGGCTGTACCAGGAGTTCCGGCTGCTCGAGGGCGGGAACGAGCTGGAGCTGATCGAGCTGCACAGCACGCGCCCCCGCCCGCTGGTCTATCATTTCACAAGAGTGGCCGGGGAGGCGGCGAAAAAATAATCCCATGAAACGTCTTTCCCTTTTGCTTTCCCTGATCCTCGGTCTGCTTCCGGCCCTGCGGGCCGCCGAGGCCACCCCCGCCACCCCCGGGCGCGAAGCCTGGGTGATGCACTTCGACGGAGACTGGCGGATTGCCGGCGGCCTGCCCGAGAAGGCGCTGCTGATCGGCCTGCAAGGCCTGGCCAACCGCTCGGCCCCGCGGCTCTACATCGTGCATGCGGCCAGCTTTCCCTGGGAAATCACCGGGCCGCTGCAGGACTTCTACGAGCGCAAGCATGGCGTGCATTTCACCGAGCTGAAGACCGCCGGCGAGGCGCTGGGATGCTTCGCCCGTTATGCCAAGGGCTACGTGGTCTGGGATCCCGCGGTGATGCCGACGATGAATGTCGCCTACACGATCGCCGGCCTGGAGGACGCCGTGGTGGTGACGCCGGCCCTGATCGCGCTCGCCGAGCGGCACGGGCTGAAGAAAATCGACGACCTGCGCGGGCGGTACGCGGGCCAGACCGACGCCCAGATCTACACGGACGCGAAGCGCCGCTACTGGGCGCGCTGCAGCCACGACCAGCTGATCCTGCTGGGCGGGCAGCGCGGTGACATCCGCATCCCGGGCATCGCCGACTGGGGCGTGCGCCAGAAGATGTTTTTCCACGACCTCTCCGCCAACCCGGCCCAAGCCGACGAACTGGCGCTGGAAAAGCAGTTTTTCTCCGAGCTCAATCCCGGCGGCACGATCTTCGGCTGGCACGTCTACGGCAAGGACACCGAGGAGCAGCACACGACCCTCATCTCGACCTACGGGCTCAAGATGGAGGGCCTGCAGAGCCTGCCGAACCTGAGCTTCAACTGCCAGTTCACGTTCACGCCCGGATTCAAGTTCACGAACAACCATCATGTCGCGCGTGACACGAAGCTGGTGGCGGAGCAGAAGGTCTACATCTCGTTCGTGCAATCCGACGGCATCGGCATCGGGGTCTGGACGAAGCCCGGCCGCGGCCGGCTGCCGCTGGCCTGGGGCGCCATCATGGGCTGGGTGCATTTCTCGCCCGCGGCGCTGGAGTATTTCCATGAGAGCGCCACGCCGAACGACTACTTTATCGGCGGCCTTTCGGGTCCGTCGTACATGTATCCGAACCACATTCCGGCCAACCGGTTCGGCCTGCTCATGCGGGAGGCGGATGACCTCATGAAGGTGCTCGACGAGCGGATCTTTGAAATCATGGACAACTCGGCGGCCGATGGAAACCTCGGCAACGCCGACCTGACGAAGGAGACGGTGGACCGCTACTACGCGGCGTTCCCGGATGTGGCGGGTTTCATCAACGGCTACGGCCCGGCGCGCACGCGCGACCTGCGGGACACGCGGCCGCTGATTTCCTACGACTACTACATCGATCCGCGACGCCCGCGGGATGAGGTCGCCGCCGACATGAACGAGCTCATCGCGCTCAACGCCAAGCGGCCCTATTTCCTGCTGGTGCATGTGCGCGAGTCGAACGACGTCAACAGTGTCGTCGAGGTGGTTCAACAACTCACCGGTCCGGTGGAGGTGGTGCCGCTGGATGTCTTCATGAAGCTCGCGGCGAGCAAGCAGACCTACACGACCCGGTACCAGGATCCGGCGGATCCGAAGCACTTCAAGGGATACTGAGCCTCCGCTTCGACGGCCCCAAAGGCGGGGCGGATGGCGGCCAGGGCCCGAGCGGGTTTGTCACCCATTAGGTGACAAACCCGGCTGGCCTTTCCCACCGGCAGGGCGCTGAGCGCTTTTGTTTGGTTTTGGGCAGTGAGTGCTCCAGCGTGCGCCATGGCTTCCTCTTCCAAGTTTGGTCCGGGCTCCCGGCCGACCCCGCGCCCATCCGAAACCGCCGGTGAATTCATCGCACCGGCCGGCGGCATGCGGCTGCGCGGCGCCGCGGAAGTGCCGGGCGGAAGGCCGGCGGTGGAGGCGGTGCGCCCCGAGGCGCCGGCGGGCGCCGAACCGGCGGGGTCGCGCAGCGGGCCGGCGCGCCATGACGAGCTGAAGCTCTGCGGACTGGCGGCGGTGCGGGCGCGGTTTGCGCGGGACCCGGCTTCGATCAAGCGGCTGTTTTTCGACAAGGAGACGGGGCAGCGGGTCGGCATCATCTGCAAGGTCCTCGCGCGGGAAAAGAAGATCTACCGGCAGGTGGAGCCGGCCGAGCTGGAGAAGATTTCCGGCTCCCTGCATCACGGGGGCATCGTCGCGGTCGTCTATGCCCCGCCGCTGCGGACGCCGACCGGCGAGGATCTCCGGGCCTGGGCGAAGCGGGGCGAGCCGCTGCTGGTGCTCGACCGCATCGGCAACGCGCACAATCTGGGCGCCGTGGTGCGCACGGCGGCGTTTTTCGGCGTGCCGCGGCTGGTGATACCCGAGGATCCCGCGGCGGCGCGACCCAATGATGCGGCCTATCGCGTGGCCGAGGGCGGGTTCGAGCACCTGGAAGTGTGGCGCGTGCCCAGTTTGGCGGCCTTCGCCAGGGAGCTCACGGCGGCGGGCTATGAAGTGGCCGGCGCGGCCACGCGCGGCGGCCGGCTGGGGGCCCAGCGGGGTGAGAACACCCCGTCTGCAGCGGAACCCGGAAAGCCGGCCACCAAGCCGGTCGCGCTGGTGCTGGGCAACGAAGAGCAGGGACTCGCGCCCGATGTGACGGCGGCCTGCACGCGGCTCGTGACGATTCCCGGCAGCGGCAAGGTCGAGTCGTTGAACGTCTCGGTCGCGGCGGCGGTGCTGATGTGGGAATTGCTTCGCAGATCGTAGATCGCAGTTGGCAGATCGGGTTGATCCGATGATCTGGGAGCAGGGGGATTGGAGATGGGAGACGGAATATCGCGAGAGGATGCGCGGCCGTTTCCGAACCTTGAACTGTAGGCTGCGAACTGCGCCGGGGCTCAGCCCCGGTTCAGTAATCGTCCATCACGAACCGCATGATCCAGGTGAGACAGACGCTGTAGGAGATAATGCCGGCACCGCAGAAGAGCGCACCGAGGCTGGTCAAGCCGAGGTGCAGGACCGGGATGAGGATGGCGAAGAGCGCGTCGCCAAGGACCAGGAGCGTCCAGTACTCGCGATTGCGGCGCGACATGCGCTGCTCCTTCAGAATGATGTCATTGAAGCCCGCCTTGTTGGCGTGGTCGAGGTTGGCGCGAAGAATGGCATGGACATCGTTCAAGGCCGGCGGCGGTGGCGGGAAGAGCGGCTCGGCGCTGGCGGCGTTGGCCTGCCGGTAAATTTGACGCAAGTCGACCGATCCGGTGTCGCCCGGCTCGCCAAGCGGCCGGTTGGTGCGCTCGAATTCAACCGGCTTGAACTGGAAGGTTCGCGGCGGCGGCTCCGGTTCGGTCGGATCGGCGGGGGCGTCGCTCATGCTCGAAGCGAAGGCGGAAAGCGCGACGAGGCCAAGTGGGAAAGGACGTGGCAGCACCCGGAGCCCGTCGAAGAGAGACGCTGGCCGGCCGGGATCGCGGTCCAATCATGGCAGCGTCAGTCCTTTTAAACTTCTCCGGCGAACCCGGACGGGACATTAACGTCGCAGCAAGGACCACTCCAATCCCCATGGTTTCCCGCCCGTTGTCTCCTGAGAATTCTGCGGCCCGGTTTGACTGGCCGCTGGCCTACGAGGCCGAGCACCTGCTGGGCCGGTTGGTCGAGACCTTCCTGCGCCACAATGGTTTTGCGCGGGAGCTGGCCGGGCGCATGCGCGAGGAGACCGGCACGGAGTTCTACGAATGGGTCGACCATCTCGTGCTGGGGCCCGAGCACGCCGCGGAACTGCGAGCCGCCGGGTTGGCCGAGGAGGCGGTGGCCGCGCCGGCGGGCGTGACGGTGCTGCACCATCCGCGGGCGATGATGCCGCGCGTCCTGCTGCGCGCCGGCGGCAGCAGCGGCGGCGTGCCCTCCGGTCTCGCGGTCCGGCCGGAGTCGATCGTGGATTTTCTCGCGCGCCACGACCTGGCCCCGCCGATCGAGGGTGGGTTCGGCGCCGGCCTGCGCCGGGCCGTGGTGGCGGAGGAGAACGGCACGCGGTTCGAGGCGGTCGAGCGGCTGGGCTGGCGCGGGTTCACGGCCGGGCCGGCCGAACGCGCCGAGGCCGTGGTGAAGGCGCGCGAGCTGTGGCGGTCGCGGAAGCGCGGGTTCGCGGACGATGCGGACGGTGTGAGGCACGCCTCGGCCGTGCTGGACCGGGTGCTGGCGTTGGTGCCGCGCGACACGGCCTGCGAGCTGTTTTTCGCCGAGGAGCGGGCCTACTGGGAATTCCGCAACCGGGCGGGTCGGGTGCAGAAGCATCGGCAGGACCGCCTCGGGCTCGGCTGGGGCAACCACGATCACCACACATTCCGCTGCTCGCGGCGGCTGTTTCCCGACCTGCTCGGGTTCCTCTCGCGGCTCGGGCTGGACCAGCGCGAACGCTACTATGCGGGCGAGGAGGCAGGCTGGGGGGCGCAGATCATGGAGTCGCCGGCGACGGGCATCGTGGTCTTCGCCGACGTGGACCTGAAGCCCGGCGAGATCGGCATCGACTTCGCGACGCAGCGACTGTCCGAACTGCCTGCGCTGCGCACGGTCGGGCTTTGGTGCGAGCTGCATGGCGACAGCTTCCTGCAGGCGGGCATGCACCACCTGGAGGCGCGGTTCGACTTCGCGCGGCTGCGCGACCAGCTCGGCGCCGAGGGCGTGGCAACCATGAAGCCGTTCTCGGACTTTGCGTTTCTCAAGCAGGCCTTCACGGAGGGCGAGCGCTGGCCGGTGAAACCCGCGCGGATCGCATCCCTGCTCCGGCGCGGGCTCATCACCGCGGCGCAGGCCGACGGTTTTGCCCGGGACGGAGCCCTCGGCAGCCACCTGGAGAACCTCCAGCGCAAGGGCGGCTTCAAGGGGTTCAACCAGCGGGCCGTCAGCGCGATCATCGCCGCGACGGACCCGCGACGGATTCACGGCCAGGATCGGCCGGAAGCACGAATTTGCCCGGATTCACCCGCCGCCGAATCGTGACCGGCAAGAGACTGCGGCGGGTGGGCGCGGGTCAGTGTGCTTTTGCTCCGGAATTGGTGTTCACTCGGGTCCATTCGTGGCTAAGAATCCGGCATCATGAGCACGAACGTTAAGAAAGTTGCTTCCGAGATTTTTCCGCGGCTCGGCCTGAAGATGCGCAACCGCGGGGTCTTTGCCGGCGAGTGGTTCGGGTCCGGTGCGCCGATCGAGAAATATTCGCCGATCGACGGCAGCGTCCTCGGCCACGTCTCGACCGCGACGCATGCCGACTACGACCGGGCGGCCGGGGCGGCGCAGCGGGCATTCCTGGCCTGGCGGGAAGTGCCGGCACCCAAGCGCGGCGAAGTGGTACGCAAGCTCGGCGAGGCCCTGCGGGCGCACAAGCGCGACCTCGCCAAACTGGTCACGCTCGAGACCGGCAAGATCCTCGCGGAAGGCGAGGGCGAGGTGCAGGAGATGATCGACATCTGCGACCTGGCCGTGGGCCTGTCGCGCCAACTGCACGGCCTGACCATCGCGACGGAGCGCCCCGGCCACCGGATGATGGAGCAGTGGCACCCGCTGGGCGTGGTGGGGATCATCTCGGCCTTCAACTTCCCGGTCGCGGTCTGGTCCTGGAACAGCGCCCTGGCGGCGGTCTGCGGCGATGCGACGCTCTGGAAGCCCTCGGAGAAGACCCCGCTCACCGCGGTGGCGTGCGTGAAGATCGCGGAGCGCGTCTGCCGCGAGTGCGGGGCGGATCCCGCGATCTTTTCCCTGGTGGCCGGCGATGGCGCGAACGTCGGCGAGCTGCTCGCCGCGGACCACCGGCTGCCGCTGGTGTCGGCGACGGGCTCGACCCGCATGGGGCGGCGCGTGGCCGAGGTGGTGGCCAAGCGCTTCGGGCGCGCGCTGCTGGAGCTGGGCGGCAACAATGCGATCATCGTCACGCACTCGGCGGACCTGAAGCTGGCGGTGCGCGGCATCCTGTTCGGCGCCGTGGGCACGGCCGGCCAGCGCTGCACGAGCACGCGGCGGATCATCGTGCACGAGTCGGTGGAAACGAAGCTGCTGCAGGCCCTGCTGGAGGGCTACAAGCAGGTGCGCATCGGCAATCCGCTCGACCCGGAGACGCTCATGGGCCCGCTGATCGACTTTGCGGCGGTGGAGAGCTACACCAACGCCCTCACGGCGGCGCAGCAGCATGGCGGACGGGTGCTCGCCGGCGGCAAGCGGCTGACGGGCGCGGCCTATGGCAGCGGGCTCTACGTGACCCCGTGCCTCATCGAAGCGGAGAACGCCTGGAGCGTGGTGCAGCACGAGACCTTTGCGCCGATCCTGTACGTGATGAGCTATCACACGCTGGACGAGGCGATCGCGCTGCAGAACGGCGTGCCGCAGGGCCTGAGCTCGGCGATCTTCACCAACGACGTGCGCGAGGCGGAGACCTTCCTGGCCGCGCGCGGCAGCGACTGCGGCATTGCGAACGTGAACCTCGGGACCAGCGGCGCGGAGATCGGCGGGGCGTTTGGCGGCGAGAAGGAGACCGGCGGCGGCCGCGAGAGCGGCAGCGATGCCTGGAAGGCCTACATGCGGCGGCAGACGGCCACCGTGAACTACTCGAAGGATCTTCCGCTGGCGCAGGGCATCAGGTTCGGCGGCTGAGCCGGGCCCTTCGCGGCCGGAGCCGTCTGATGACGCGGGTTCGGGTTGTGCCGGGCCGGCAAAGTCGCAGGGTGGGCGCATGGCGATCCTGCGGCACGCGCACCCCGGGCGCATCATCTTCAGGGCCCTGTGGGGAGTCGCGTTGGCCGCGATGGGAGGCTGCCGCGACCTTTGCTCCCCGGATACAACTTGGTCGCCGCCGGTGGCGCTGGTCACCCAGCAGGCGTGGAAGGAAGCCGCCGTGGTGGCGCACCGGGTGCCGGCGAGCATGGTTGTGATCGGCCGCGGCGGCAGCATGGAGCCGCTCTATCCGGATGGGACCGTCCTCGTTGTGCGGCGTTTGCGCTGGGAGAACATGCTCCCTGGGATGACCACGCTCTACCGCAAGGATCCTGACAACCCATATGACCTCGTGGCGCACGTGCTGGTGGCCCGGGACAAGCGGGGCGGCCGATGGACGGTGCAGGGGCTGGCCGTTGATGCGCCCGATGCGGACAAGGTGACTGTGGAAAACTATATCGGCACCGTGGTGGCCGCCTTTCGCCAGATCAAGCCGGTGGAGACGAAGGGAATCATCCGGGAGGTTCCGCGCTATCAGTCGGGAACCTGCCTCCTGCGCTGCCACGTGCAAGCAGCACCGTCGCGGCAACTGGCCGCGGGCTATCCTTCTCCGGACGTGAAGCCGGGAAGTCTTCGTGTCCGGACTTTTCCGCCTGGTGCCATGGTGTCGTGGCAGCCGCCGGCGGCTGATCCCGCCAAGACCTTCTGCTGCCAATGACGCGCCGCAGGGATTCGAAGGGTGAAGCCCGCCAATCCATCCCCGCCCATGCTGAAAAAAATCGCCAGCTGCCGGATTTCATTCCTCAATTGCGTCCTCTCGCCATGAAATTCCGCCACTGCCTCGTCCTTCCCTTGCTCACTGCCGTCATTTCCGTTCCCGGCCTGCGGGCCCAGGACGCCAAACCGGCCGCGCCGGCGGCACCCGCCGCTGCGGCGGAAAAGCCGGAGACCGAGCTGGAAAAGACCATGGGCAAGATGGGCAAGGCCTGGAAGCAGGTCCGGCGCGCCGCGCGCGACGGCAAGCTGACCGTGGCGACGGCCGATCTCGTCACCACCATCCGGATCAACGCCGAGGCGGCGACCAAGCTCACGCCTGCGCTCGAGGCGGAAAGGCCCGCGGCGGACCAGGCCAAGTTCCAGGCGGATTATGTGGCGCAGATGAAGAAACTCATTGGGAAGCTCTCCACGCTGGAGGCCACGCTGAAGGCCGGCGACACGGCGACCGCGACCAAGCTGGTCGCGGAAGTCGGCGACCTGATGAAATCCGGGCACAAGGATTTCCGGAAGCCGGAAGAACACTGAGCACGCGGCAGGCCGGGGCCTGATGCCTAAAGCCTGGTGCGGCGGCCGGCTGGGCCGGCCGCTCAGATATCCCAGTTGGCGTACTCGTCGCCGAGCACGGGCGAGCCGCCCCGGTCCCGGCGGGGCCGGACCACGAGCTGGTCGCCCTTGAAATACGCGACGGAGTCCGGCGGGACCGATTTCATGATCCACACGTTCGAGCCGATCACGCTGTTCGCCCCGACCTGGGTGTCGCCGCCGAGGATCGTGGCATGGGCATAGATCGTGACATGGTCGCCGATATCGGGGTGGCGCTTGGTGCCCTTGACGGGATCGCCGGTGGGATCGGTCTCGAAGGACTTGGCGCCGAGGGTGACCCCCTGGTAGAGCTTCACGTGGTCGCCGATGCGGGCGGTTTCGCCGATGACGACGCCGGTGCCGTGGTCGATGAAGAAATGCGTGCCGATGGTGGCGCCGGGATGGATGTCGGTGCCGGTGCGCTCGTGGCCGTACTCGGTGAGCATGCGGGGCAGGAGCGGGATGCCGAGCCGGTAAAGCACCTGGGCGAAACGCTGGACGGAAATGGAGAGCACGCAGGGGTAGGCGAGGATGATTTCCTCGACGCTGCGGGCGGCGGGATCGCCCCGGTAGGCGGCGGTGACATCGGTCTGGATGACCTGGCGCAGGGCGGGCAGCTGGCCGAGCGCCTCGGCCGTGAGTGCGCGGGCGCGGTCCGCGGGGTGGGGATCGCGGGAGAAGCGCAGGCTTTTTTCGACCTCGGCCTTCAGGCGCTCCTGCAGGCCGGAAAGGAGGGCGTCGACGTGCGCGGGCACGTCCTTCTTCGTCAGCGCGGTGGCCTCGAAAAATCCCGGAAACATCAGGTGCATGTAATCCGACGCGAGCCGCTGCACGGAGTCCTGGGCGGGCAGGTTGACCCCGTCGAGGTGGTTGATGCCGCCGTGCCGCTGGTAGGAGGCGAGCAGCGCGTCTTTGATGGGGTCGAGGTTCATGGGCGGCGGGGCGGGGAAGCAGCGAGTAGTGAGTAGCGAGTAGCGGGTAGCGCAAGCGCGGGAAGAAGAGAGTGGATCGGCCGCCAGCCCACTCCTCGCTGCCCGCTACTCACTCCATCTTCAAATATGGTACATCTCGCTGCCGCTCTTGGTGATCAGGCTGTCGAGGGTGCAGTCGCGGGCCTTTTCCTCCAGCAGGTTGCGCAGGTCGGTCCAGACCTCCTTCATGCGCCGGCCGGACCGACCCTCGTAGTTGCCACTGAAGCCGATCAGCTCGCCGTCGATGACCTTCATGATGTCATAGAGCGTGATCTGGTCGGGCGACCGCGCGAGGGCATAGCCGCCCTGGATGCCGCGCTTACTGGTGATCAGGCCGCCGTCGCGCAGCTCGCACAGGATCTGGGCGAGAAAGTTGACGGGCACAGCCTCGGCCTTGGCGAGCGGATCGATCTGGGTGTACTCACCCGAGCCGTGCAGCCGCGCCATCTCGGCCAGGACGCGGCAGGCATAGTCGACTTTGACCGAGATCTTCACGGCTAGATGACGAACTCGCTGTGGTCGGGCCGGACGACCTCGGTGGGCGGATAGAGCATGCCGGCGGCCACCGTGGCGTGCGTGCCCGGCTCGATGAGGATGAAGGAGCCGGTGAGCCGGTTGGTCTCGTAGCCGTCGTAAAACACGGGCTGGGCGGTCCGCAGGGAAATTTCGCCGATGTCGTTCAGCGCGAGTCCGGCCGGGGCGGGCTCTTCCTCAAAGGTGCTGATGTTGAGGCGATGGTTGATGGCGGTGACGACGGCCGGGACGCTCTGGGCGGTGTGCTTGAGCCAGTATTTTTTCCCGGCCTGGAGCGGCCGCTGGTGCATCCAGCAGACATTGGCGCGGAGCTCGGTGTCGGCGCCGGGCAGATGATGATCCCAGGCGACGATCATGTTGCCGCGGCTGACGTCGAGGTCGTGCTCGAGCAGCAGCGTGACGGACTGCGGGCAGAACGCCTCGTCCACCGGGCCATTGTAGGTGTGGATTGCCTTCACGGAGGTGACCTGTCCGCTGGGCAGCACCATGACCTTCTGGCCGGTCCGCACGATGCCACCGGCAATCTGCCCACTGAACCCGCGGAAGTCATGGAGCTGTGAATCGGTGGGGTTGTTCGGCCGGTTGACCCATTGCACGGGCAGGCGAAAGGCGTTGAGGTTCCAGTCGCTGCCGATGTGCACGGTCTCGAGGTGGCGCAGCAGGGTCGGCCCGGGATACCACGGGGTGTGCGCCGAGGCCTCGACGACATTGTCGCCGAGCAACGCGCTGATCGGAATGAACTTCACGTCCTTGATGCCGAGGCGCGGCAGGAAGCCCTCGAACTCGGCGCGGATTTCGTTGAACCGCTGCTCGCTCCATCCGACGAGGTCCATCTTGTTGACCGCCACGACCAGGTGGGGGATGCGCAGGAGGGCGGTGAGGCAGGTGTGCCGGCGGCTCTGTTCAATCACGCCGGTGCGGGCATCGACGAGGACGATGGACAGGTTCGCGGCGGAGGCGCCGGTGACCATGTTGCGGGTGTACTGGATGTGGCCCGGGGTGTCGGCGATGATGAATTTCCGGCGCGGCGTCGCGAAGTAGCGATAGGCGACGTCGATGGTGATGCCCTGCTCGCGCTCGGCACGGAGGCCGTCGGTGAGGTTGGCGAGATTGATCTGGCCGCCGCCGGTGATGTCGGCGGAACGCTCGAGGGCCTCGAGCTGGTCCTCCATCAGCGACTTGGAATCGTAGAGCAGGCGCCCGATGAGCGTGGACTTGCCGTCGTCGACGCTGCCGCAGGTGTTGAAGCGGAGGATATCGATGCCGGTCGCGGAGGCGGGAGATCGGACTTCGGGAACGGGGAAAGGCTGCGTAGCTGACATAAAAGGGGACGATGCTCAGAGGAAAAGAAACCGCGAATGGACGCGAACAGACACGAATCCAAAACCGGCCCGGTTGCCTGCCGGTGAAGCTTTTCCCCAGCCTTGCACGAGCAACCGGAGTGGCCGGATCAATTCGTGTTCATTGGTGTTCATTCGTGGTTCAAAAGTAACCGGCTTTTTTCCGGTCCTCCATCGCGGCTTCGGAGGATTTGTCGTCGGCGCGGGAACCGCGTTCGGTCACACGGGCGGCGGCGATCTCGGTGATGATATCGTCCACGGTGTCGGCGGGGGACTCGACCATGCCGGTGCTGATGATGTCGCCGATGGTGCGGACGCGGACGACGAGGTCCCGGACCTCCTCGTTCGGCTTGGGTGGAAGGAGATCGCTGACGGGCAGCCACTGGCCGTGGCGGCGGACACACTGGCGGCGATGGCTGAAATAGATGGCGGGCACCTCGAGGTTTTCGCGGCGGATGTACTCCCACACGTCCTGCTCGGTCCAGTTGCTGAGCGGGAAGACGCGCATGTTCTCTCCCGGATTGAGGCGGGCATTGTAGAGGTTCCAGATCTCGGGGCGCTGGTTCCTCGGGTCCCACTGGCCGAAGCTGTCGCGGAAGCTGAAAAAGCGCTCCTTGGCGCGGGCCTTTTCCTCGTCGCGGCGGGCGCCGCCGATGCAGCAGTCGAAGCGGAACTCCTCGATCGCGGCGAGCAGGGTGGGGATCTGCAGGCGGTTGCGGCTGATCTCGCCGGGGGCGGGGATGGCGATCCCGCGGGCGATCGCATCGTCAACGGTCCGGATGATGAGCCGGGCGCCGAGTTCGCGGGCGCGGCGGTCGCGGAACGTGTTCAGCTCCGGGAAGTGATGGCCCGTGTCCACGTTGAGCAGCGGCATCGGCAGGTCCGACGGCCGAAAGGCCTTCTCGGCCAGCCGAAGGAGGCAGATGGAGTCCTTGCCGCCGGAGAACAGCAGGGCCGGGCGTTCGAATTCGCCGGCGACCTCGCGCATGATATGGATGGCCTCGGTCTCGAGGTGCTGCAGGTGGTCTAGGTGGTAAGTGGGCACGGGCGTTGGAAGCGCGAAGGTGGAAACCCGAAATTCGAAAAGGAGGGGGAGAAGACTAGGATTCCAAGGATGGCATGAAATTTAAGAAAGTCAGCGCTCGAACCGCCGGCTTTCGAATTACGGGTCTTGACCTTCGAATCTTACCTGACCCGGGCACCCCAGGCCGCGTGCAGGCCGCACTCGCGCCGCTCGTCGGCTTTGGCGGGATCGAAATAGTCCCATTCGTTGGGCAGCTGGTGCCGGGCGAGGTAGTCCTCAAGGTCGGCGTCGCTCCAGTGGAAAAACGGGCTCACCTTGAGTGCGCCAAAGTTGGCGTCGTGCGACACGAGGTCGAGGCCGGCGCGGTTGGGATTCTGGACCTTGCGCAGGGCGGTGATCCAGACCGCGGGGGCAAGCTCGCGCATGCCGCGCTGGAACGGCTCGAGCTTCATCTGCCGGCTGAAGCGCTGGAGCCCCTCCTCGTCCGCGAGGTCGGGCACCGGGCCGTAAATGGCGTCGCGGTGCGCCGGGGTCAGGGCCGGGAGATAGGGCTTGAGGTTGAGCTTCAGGCGCGCGGCCAGCTCCTCGGCGTGACGGTAGGTCGCGGCGCGGTTGTAGCCGTGGTCGACCCAGAGCACCGGAATGTCGGGCTGGACCTGGACGGCGAGGTGCAGGATGGCGGCCTCGTAGGGGCGGAAGTTGGTCGAGACGAGCGCGCGGCCCTGGGCGTGGGCGACGGCCCAGCGGACGATTTCGAGCGGACTCCGGGAGCGCAGTTCGGTGTTCCAGCGGGAAATTTCTTCGGAGGACATGATGGGGAAACGCGGAGATGGAGACTCGAAATACAATAGATGATCAGGAAGCGGCCGGGGTGGCGGCGACCGCGGCGATCTCGGGCCAGACGACCCGGGCGGCAAAGTCGCCGAAGCGCTCGCCGGCCTGGCGGGAGTCCTTCCAGCGGGTGAGCAGCGGGCGCAGTTCAGCTTCGACGTCGGCCTCCTTGATGACGTCCTTGTAGACGCGGTTGAGGCGGGTGCCGGAGGCATTGCCGCCGAGCCAGAGCTGGTAGCGGCCCGGGGCCTTGCCGACGAAGGCGATCTCGGCCATGTAGGGACGCGCGCAGCCGTTCGGGCAACCGGTGGACCGGATGATGATTTCCTCCCCGCCGAGGCCGAGTTCGCCGCCGAGCCTTTCAATGCGGTCGATGAGTCCGGGCAGCATGCGCTCGGATTCGGCGAGGGCCAGGCCGCAGGTCGGCAGGGCGGGGCAGGCCATCGCGGCGGCGTGCAGGATCGAGGCCTGCTGGTCCACTTTGACGCCGTGCGACGCGAGCAACGCGGTGACGGCGGCGCGGTCCCGCTCCGGGATGTTCGCGAGAATGACGTTCTGGTTGGCCGACAGGCGGAATTCGATGAGCGGAAATCTCTCGGCGACCTGGCGCAGGGCGGTCTTCAGGGTGTGGCCGGCGGTGTCCTTGACGCGGCCTGTCCCGACAAAGAGCGTGAGGAACAGGCTCCCGTCGACGGCGCGGTGCCAGCCGTAGAGGTCGCCGGTGGTGGTGAACTCGAAGCGGCGGACGCCGGACAGGACGTTGCCGGCGCGACGGTTGACCTCGGCAGACACCCAAGCGGTGCCGCGTTCCTCGACCACATACTTGAGGCGCGCATGCTTGCGGTTGGTACGGTCGCCGAAATCGCGGTGGATGGTGAGCACGGCCTTGGCGACGTCGATCAAGTGCTCGGGCGCAACAAAGCCGATCACGTCGGCGAGGCGCGGGTAAGTCTGGACGTTGCCATGGCTGCGGCCCATACCGCCGCCGACCGCGACATTGTAGCCGACCAGCTGTTCGTTCTCCAACACGGCGATGAAGCCGAGGTCGTTCGTGTAGACGTCCATGTCGTTGACCGGCGGGATGACGAAGGACGCCTTGAACTTGCGGGGCAGGTAGTTCGGGCCGTAGAGCGGATCGACGAAGGCCTGGTTGGCCGGCTCGTCGAGGTTGAGCTGCACGTTGTCGATCCAGATGGAGTGGTAGGCCCGGGTCTGGGGCGCGAGCGCGTGCATGACGCGCACGCTGTCGGCATAGACCTGCTCGCGGACCCGGGTGTAGGCGGGCGTGGGCGAGGCGGTGATGTTGCGGTTGACGTCGCCGCAGGCCGCCAGGGTGGAGAGCAGGGACTCATTGATTTTTTTGACCAGGGTGCCGAGGCCGGACTTGAGGACGCCATGGAACTGGATGCTCTGGCGCGTCGTGATGCGCAGGGTATTGTTGCCGTAGTGCGTGGCGAGGTCGTCGAATGCGATCCACTGTGCCGGAGTCATGACGCCGCCGGGAATGCGTCCCCGGATCATCATCATGTACTTTTTCGCGGTCTTGCGCAGATCGCGATCATCCTGCTGGTAGATGCCGTGAAACTTGAGAAATTGCTCGTCATCCTCGGCGAAGCGATCCGCCCCGGGATCGGTCAGGACGGTGGCAATGGTGCCGCCGAGGGTAGGATCGCCGAGCTTCAGCAGCTCGTTCTTGGTCAGGGTGGCAGGAGCGGGAACAGACATGAAAAGTTTATAGTTGATTAACTGAGTCATGAACTCAACTTAACAACCGATGGGTAGTAAAGAACCAAACCACGCCTATGACAGGCTCAGTCCGGTTGGACGTGTCACCTTGGTGGGTGCCGGCCCGGGCGCGGCGGATTTGATCACGGTGCGAGGCCAGCGGGCGCTGGCGGAGGCGGATGTGGTAGTCTACGACGACTTGGCCAACGCCGATTTGCTGGACTTTTGCCCGGTGCGGGCGACCCGGATCTACGTGGGGAAGCGGGCGGGGCGCCATTATACGCCGCAGGAGGAAATCGGGGCGATCCTGGTACGTGAGGCCCGACTGGACCGGCAGGTGGTCCGGCTCAAAGGCGGTGATCCGCTGGTGTTTGGCCGGGCCGGGGAGGAAGCGCAGGTGCTCGCCGAGGCGGGGATTCCCTTTGAAATTGTCCCGGGCGTGACGGCGGCCTCGGCGGCAGGTGCGGTGGCGGGCATTCCGCTGACCCAGCGCGGGCAGGCCTCGGCGGTGGTGTTCGTGACCGGCCACGAATGCCGGGACAAGCCGGATGAGGCGGCGGTGGACTGGCAGGCGCTGGCGCGGACGCGCGCCACGCTGTGCATTTACATGGGCGTGCGGCGGCTGCCCGTGATTGTGAAAGAGCTGCGGGCCGGCGGATTGAGTGGTGCAACGCCGGTGGCCGTGGTTACCCACGCCACACTGCCGCAGCAGACGGTGCAGACGGGCGACCTCGATTCCGCCGCGACGCTGGTGGCTGCGCTCGCGGGCCAACCCGCACTGATCATCGTGGGCGAAGTTGTCCGGCTCGCAGAGGTTCTCTCGCAAGCGCGGGCCCGGCTGGAAACCCTGCCGGCATGAAAGGCAAGGGCGGCGCGCCCCGGCCTCGAAAGGAAATGACGCCAAAATCCATGGGTCCGTCTGTGCTGCTGATGGACAACGGTTCGCTCCGGCCGGCGGCGATCCGGAAGCTGCGCAGCCTGGCGGCGGCGCTGGGCCGGCGGTTGGGCCGGAAGGTCGAGCCGGTGTCATTGCTGCACGCGAATGCAGTGGCGGCGGGCAAGCTCGGCGGCCGCAAGGCCGAGATCCTGGAGGCCGCGGTGCTGCGCCGGGCCGAAGCCGGGGCGCGGGAGTTTGTGATTGTGCCGCTTTTTCTCGGCCGCAGCCGGGCGCTGACGGAGTATATTCCTGCGCGGCTCGCCTTGTGGAAAAGGAAATATCCCGGCCTGCAGGTCCGACTGGCCGCACCGCTCGGGGCGGCGGGAGATGAGCGCCTGGCCCGGCTGCTCGAAGCTCAGGTCAGGGCCCGGCTTACACCTGGGTTTCTGCGCGGGGAAAAAGCGCGGGTGGTGCTGGTGGATCACGGCAGTCCGGCACGAGCCGTGACGCAGGTGCGCGACCGGGTCGCCGGCCAGCTCCGCCGTCGGTTGGGCCGCAGCGTGGCGCGGGTGGCGGCGGGCAGCATGGAGCGCCGCCTGGGCGACGCCTACGCCTTCAACGAGCCGTTGCTGGAAAATCTCCTCGGGACGCCGCCGTGGAACGCCGGGCCGGTCATCGTGGCGCAACTCTTCCTGCTACCTGGCCGGCATGCGGGACCGGCTGGCGACATCGCGGCGATCTGCCGGCGGGCATGGGAAAAAAATCCCCGCCTTCGGATAGTGCGGACCAAACTGGTTGGCGATCATCCCGGCCTGATCGAGATCCTTGCGGCCCGTTTCCAAACCGCCGCCAGGCGGTAAGAACAGTTTGTCACCTTTTGGGTGGCAAACGGGGCGGGCTTTTTTTGGTCGTGGTGTAGTTTGTCATTGCGAGGAGCCCGCGAAGCGGGCGACGAAGCAATCCGTCGAGCTGGATCGCCACACTCGGCTTCGCCGAGTTCGCGATGACAGGGCAAACCGTACCACGACCGTTTTTTTGTTGGATTGAGTTGGGTGGGGAAACGCAGATGACTGGACGGGATGACACCCCAGGAGCTTGAGGCGGAATTTCCACTGGGTCCCGACTCGCTGCCGCAACCGGGCGTGCCGGCGGGGCGGATGGAGAAACTCACGTGGTCGGAGAGCCGCCTGTTTCCCGGCACGGTGCGCGATATCTGGATCCATGTGCCGGCGCAGTACGATCCGGCCAAACCGGCGTGCGTGCTGGTGGTGCAGGATGGCGAGGCGCACTGGCAGCCGGAGCGGCGCTGGCGGATCCCGACGATCCTGGACAACCTGATCCACCAGGGGGCGATCCCGGTCATGATCGGGATCTTCATCAACCCGGGCGTGATTCCATCTCCGCTGGCCGGCGCGGCCGGGCGCATCAACCGCAGCTTCGAATACGACAGCCTGGGCGACCGCTATGCGCGTTTTCTCATCGAGGAGATCCTGCCCGAGGTGGGCCGCCGCTATGCACTGGCCCAGGACGCCAACAGCCGCGCCATCATGGGTGGAAGCAGCGGCGCGATGTGCGCGTTCAACGCCGCGTGGGAGCGTCCGGACGCGTTCTCGCGCGTCCTCAGCATTGTCGGTTCCTACACGCCCATGCGCGGCGCCGATACCCTGGCGCCGCTGATCCGGGTGACGGAGCCGAAGCCGCTGCGGGTGTTCCTCGAGAGCGGCGCGCGGGATTTCAAGATGTTCTGCGGCGACTGGTGGACGGCCAACCTGGCGATGCTCGCGTCGCTCGAGTACGCCGGCTACGAGGTCAACCACGCGTGGGCCGAGCACGCGGGTCACGACGATTTCCACGGCTCGATGATTTTCCCGGATGCGCTGCGCTGGCTCTGGCGGGATTATCCCCAGCCGGTGCAGGCCGGGGTGAATTCCCGGCAGGCGCTAGCGCGCATCACGGTGCCGGGCGAGCCGTGGGAGCTGGTGGCGGGAGACTACATGTCCGCGACAGCGCTTGCGGCGGGCCCGGCGGGCGAGGTGTTTGTTTTCAGCCCGTATGAAAAGTGCGTTTACCGCGTGGAAGATGACGGTGCGGCGGTGAGATTTGCCGAAGGATTCGAGGGCGCGCAGGGCCTCAGCTGCGGTGCCGATGGAAAACTCCATGGCTGCCAGCTCTCTGCCCGAAGGATCCTAACCTGCGATCGGGGCGGCCGGACCGAAACCTGGCTGGAGGACATCGATGCGCACAGCGCAGCATTCGCGGCCAACGGCCACGGCTACGTGACCGATCCGGTCAAACATTGCATCTGGCTCGTCACGCCCGGCGGGGAGCGGCGCGTGGTGGCCCGGAACCTTGGCCGTCCGGCGGGCGTGCAGCTGTGGCCGGATCAAGCGCAGCTGATCGTGACCGACGAACTGGGGCTGATCGCGCACCTGTTCATGATTTTGCCGGACGGCGGGCTGGCCCATGGGGCCCCGTTCTTTCCGCTGCATCGCCCGGGTGACGAAGTAACCGGCCCGACGAGCGGCGAACTCGCCGTCAGCCGGCACGGCTGGATCGTGTTTGCGACGGAGCTGGGCCTGAAAATCTCCGACCGCAACGGCCTCATCGCCGGCATTCTCTATCCGCGGCGGGGCAAACGGGTCGACGGGGTGGCGCTGGGCGGAAAGGAGCAGGACCGGCTCTACCTGACTGACGGCCGCTGCGTCTATCGCCGCAAAATCCGGAATCCCGAAAGTCTCTGGTGCTGAGTGCGGGTTTCTTTGTGGGGGTAGGGCGCGTTATCCCTGACGCGCCGGAGAGCCCGCAGAAGCCAAACGCGGCGGATTAGGGATAATCCGCCCTACCATCAGCAGATCCGCTGCCGGGGCTTGAGGTAGCCGTCGTCCCACGCGCTCAGCTTGAGCGGCAGTTTACGCCAGTAGTATTTCAGGTCGTCCGCCTGCCAGTTGGCGTAGATCTCGTCCCACTTCAGCGTGCAGTGTGGGTTGAGCGAGCTGTTGTCGACGACTTCATCGGCGGGCTGGTAGCGCACGTCCATCGAGAGGCGGATGCGATCCTTGAACTGGCAGCGCGCGGCCTTGTGCACGGTGTGGCTGGGAAACGTCAGCACGTCGCCGGCCTCGTATTCGCCCTCCATCCACTCGGTCTCGGACGGGCAGAGCGGCACGGCGAAACCGCCGGCGCCACGGGCCGGCTGGACCGGGAGGTAGCCCTGGGTGTGCGAGCCGCGCAGCACCATCAGGCCGCCGAGCGGCTTGGGGCAGTCGCCCACGGGAAACCAGCAGGTCCATGTCTGGGCGGAACCCTGGATGTAGGGAAAATCCTGGTGGGGCGGCGTCGGCACCATGCAGGTGTGCGGCGTGACCATTCGCGCGATGTGGCGCGGATGCACCAGCACCTCGCGACCGAACAGCGTGCGGTAGATTTCCAGCAGGCGCGGGTGATGCGGCAGGCGGTGGAAACGCTCGAGCTTCTGCACGTCGTGATAGGCGTCGGCCGTGACGCCGACGTCGGTGCGGTGCATCTCCTCCTCGGTGAGGCGGTTGATGGCGTCGTAGTCGATGAGGCCGCCGAGGGCATCCTGTCCGGGCTGGCGCCAGCCGTGTTTTTCGACGACGGCGAGCATCTCCGCGCGCATGGCGAGTACTTCGTCCTTGGGCAGCCGCTGCTTGAAAAACAAATAGCCATCCTCGGCCGCGCGCGCCTGCAGGGCCGCGGGATCGGCGAGCAACGCGGTGGAGTCAACAAACTGACTCTTGCTGATGGGTTTGGCGGGGGCGACGGCGGAGGTGGACATGGGGCAACGTTCACCAACACCTGAACCACTTATGGAGAAAAGTCGATTCCAGGGGCGCGATGCTTGTTTCGGGTGGGCGGATGGGCTCAGATTTGGAAATTAAGTTCCCGGTTGCCGTTTCATGCCTGAGCTCACCGCCATTACCTTTCGGTCCCTGACGCGGTTGGACTTTCGCCTGCTCCAAAAGTGGCTGAACTTTCCGCACGTGTACGAATGGTGGGGTCGGCAGGCAGGGCCAGGAGCACTGGGAGGCGCGGGCCCTGATGCGGCGACGATGAAGCAGGTCGAAGCGAAGTATGGGCCGGAAGTTGACGGGCTCGGCGTGACGCATCGCTTCATCATCGAATTCGAAGGCACACCCATCGGCCTGATCCAATGGTATAGTCTGCTTGATTTTCCAAGCTATGCGCGGGCCGTGGGCGAGGATCCGGCCGCGAGTGCGGGCTTGGATCTCCTGATCGGGGAGCCTTCGGCTTTGGGTCGCGGCATGGGTTCTGGAGCGTTGGACAAATTTGTGACCCACGTGGTCTTCGCCGAGAGCAGAGTGTCGCGCGTGGTTGCCGGTCCGGCGGTGAGCAATGCGCGGTCCATCCGAGTTTTTGAGAAAGCAGGTTTCCTTCGCATCCGGGATGCCGTGGTGCCAGGCGAGCCGGTGCCTGAGGCAGTGATGTTGCGGATTAGGCAAAGCTGAGCGCGCGCTGTGCATATAATAATGGCTCAAAGGTGCATGGCCGTCATGTTAATTGCTTCCCAGGATTCGTCCGCAGGGCAGTCCGTTGGTGGCAATTTGGCCCTTTGATTTCCCTGAGTCGTCCAGCCCCGCCTAGCTTGGGTATGGGGCAGGCCGGATTTCGCTAAAATAAAGGCGTAATTTGCCGCTTAAAGATAGTGGACGGCCTGCCGGTTCCCGTTTCTGGCACCGCCCGTTGCCCTTTTCCGACTCCCATGGCCAGACCGACCGTCACCCCTACCGGGCGAGAGATCACTTTCGCCGAGCACGAAATCATTGTCAGTAAGACCGATACCGCCGGAGTTATCACCTACGCCAACGATGTCTAGCGGTCAGAACTTTTGCGGGCTCGTCCTTCTATCGCGACGCTGATGTTCATTATTGGCCGACGATGAGGGCTACCGGATCTATCGACCGCCTGATGTCTGAAGAGGGGATATTGGTGGATCGGTGCCGAAACTCGGGCGCCTGACGCCGTCAGGTCCCTAAGAAACAGCCCGCCAGGCCAGATGGCTCGCGGCGGGCTGATGGGTGGAGCGGAATTCTTGTCAGCTTGGCATTGAATTCATGTCGGAATCACGGAATTCGCGTCACCAACACGGACTTAATGTCACCATACATCGCTCAGCGATACTCTTCGCCCGTCACGGCGTTGATGATCTTGAAGTTCTCGACGTGGTAGTTGAGGTCGGCGCGGAAGGCCAGTTTCACGCCGTACAGTTTCTCGACGCGCACCAGCAGCTCGGCGTCCTCGCTGCGGAGGCGTTCGAGGATGCTGGGGTGGACGAGGACCCGGAGACTGTATTCCTTGCCGTCGTTGCGCAGCTGGAGGCGGCGGGCGACGGAGGAGAGCTTGCGCTGCAGCTCGACGGACATCGTCGTCGCGCTCTTCACGATGCCGCGGCCGCGGCAGTAGGGGCAGTCGGTGTAGAGGTTGGACGAGAGCGATTCCTGCTGGCGCTGGCGGGTCATCTGGAGGATGCCGAGCGTCGAGATGGGCAGGATGTGGTTCTTCGCCTTATCCTGGGACATCTCCTCCACCATCTTCTCGTAGACGGCGTTGCGGTGGCGGCGCTCCTTCATGTCGATGAAGTCGATGATGAGCAGGCCGCCGAGGTTGCGGAGGCGGATCTGGCGGGCGGCCTCGGTGGCGGCCTCGAGGTTCACGGCGTAGATGACGTTCTTCTCGTCGCCGCCGCGGGACTTGTGGGAGCCGGTGTTGACGTCGATGGAGATGAGGGCCTCGGTCTCGTCGATGACGATCTCGCCGCCGGAGGGGAGCGGGACCTTGCGCAGGCCGGTCTGCTCGATCTGGCGCTCGATGTTGAAGCGCTCGAAGATCGGGATGCTGTCGTTGTAGAACGCGATCTTCCCGGCGGAGCGCTTGGAGATCTGGGCGACCAGCTTTTGCGTGTGGAGGTGGTCCTCCTTGTTGTCGATGAGGACGCGGTCCACCTCCTCAGTGAGGAAATCGCGCACGGTGCGCTCGACGAGGTCGGGCTCCTGGTAGAGGCAGGCGGGTGCGCGGTCATTCTGCATCTTTGTGGTGATGCCCTGCCAGGTCTTCAGCAGGATGTGCAGGTCGCGGACGAAGTAGCGGGCCTTCTTGCCCTCGCCGGCGGTGCGGACGATGACGCCCATGCCCTCGGGGATGGTGAGCTCGTTGATGAGGGTCTTGAGGCGCTTCCGCTCCTGCGGGTCCTCGATCTTGCGGGAGATGCCGCAGCCGTCACTGAACGGGGTGAGGATGAGGTAACGGCCGGGGATGGAGAGGTTCGTCGTGGTGCGCGGGCCCTTGGTGCCGATGGGACCCTTGGTGACCTGGATGACGATGTCGGTGCCGGGCGGGTAGAGGCTGGGGATGTCCTTGACGGTGGGCTCGGCGCCGCGGGCGGGGGCGTTCTTCTTCTTGTTGACGCGCACGACCTCGACGGACGAGTCGGCGGCGGCGGGGAGCATGTCCCAGTAGTGGAGGAACGCGTTCTTGGTGTAGCCGATGTCGACGAAGGCGGCCTTGAGGCCGGGGTCGAGGTTCTTGATGCGGCCCTTGTAGATGCCGCCGACCATGCGGTTGTCGGACTCGCGCTCGATCTCGAATTTCTCGAGGCGGCCGTCGACGAGGAGCGCGACGCGCTTCTCGAGGGGCTCGGAGTTGATGATGAGCTCGCGGTACGAGCCCTTCTCCTTCTTGAAGACCGCGAGGATCTTCTGGAGCAGCGGGCGCTGCTGGGAACGCTCGGCGGCGCCGGCCTTCAGTTCGGCGGCGCTGACGGGCTTGCTGTCGGCCGCGGCCGGGGGGTTGACGAGTTCGGCGTCATATTTTTGGGCGACGTCCGGCGGGGTGCCGGGCGAGGGTTGCGAGGAATCGCTCATGGTGGGTGTCGGTTTGGGTTGGCACGGGGCCCCCGGGCGCGTCCGTTGCGGCGCAGGAAATTCCGGCAGAGCGGTCGATAGCGCGAAGAAGCGATCTCATATGAAATCCTTCCTGAAGCGATAGACGCTCTGGACCAGTCCTTGCAGCAAGCAGCAACTGAGCACAAAGGAGCCACCGTAGCTGATGAAGGGAAGTGGTATGCCCGTGATGGGCACGAGCCCGATGGTCATGGCGATGTTCACGAACACATGCACCGCGAACAGCACCGTGACGCCGAGGGCGAGCAGGGTGCCGAAGCGGTCCCGGGCGAGACCGGCGATGCGAATGCCGTTGAACAGAACCAGACCAAACAGGCCGAGAACCGTGAGGCTTCCCAGAAATCCTTTTTCCTCGGCGATGACCGAGAAGATAAAATCGTTGTGCGCGACGGAGCGGGGCAGGTAGCCGAGCTGGGCCTGCGTGCCCTCGGTCCAGCCCTTCCCGGTGAGGCCGCCAGAGCCGACGGAGATGAGCGACTGGGTGCGGTTCCAGCCCACGCCCATGGGGTCGACCTCCTCGGGCCAGACGAAGCCGACGATGCGGTTGCGCTGATAGTCGTGCAGGGGCACCCAGGACTGCTGGTCGTACTTGCCCTGGTCCCGCAGGAAGGAATACCCATGCTCCTTCATGAAGCTCCGGTAGCTGGCCGTATCCCACGCCACGATGCCCAGAATGAGCAAAAACGCCCCCAAGGCCGCCGCGAAAAACCGCGTCGAGAGCTTCGAGACATAGAGCATGGAAAAGACCATCGGAGGGAGCACGATCGCCGACTTCAAGTCGGGTTGTTTCATGATCAAGAGCATGGGGATACCCACGGCAAGGGCCAATTTCCCGAGCACGCCCAGGGACTGGCGGACCGTGCCGATTTCCGAGCGGATGAGCAGGCTGGCGGTCATCAGCAGGACGGCGATCTTGGCCGTCTCCGAGGGCTGGTAGGTGCCGAGCGGCCCCAGCGGGATCCAGCGGCTGGCACCCCACGCCTCCGCGGCGGAGCCGCCGACGCCGGGAATCAGCACGATCACGAGGGGAATCAGGCACAGCGCATAGAACCAATGCGTCACGCTCAGCCAGAACCGGTAGTCCACGAGCGACACGCCCACATAGACGCCGGTGCCGAGGGCCAGATAAATGAGCTGCTTGATCCAGTAGGGCACGCTGGTCTCATGCACCGAGAACTGCGCGCTGTAGATGAACGCGATGCCGAACAGGCTCAGGCCGGCCATGGCGAACGGCGTCAGGAGGTCCCAGCGGCCGCGCGTCGTCGTCTTGAAGACGCTGATGTAGTCGGTGGGCGAGGGAAGGTTCACGGCGAGGCCGCGACTTCATCCGCCGGTCCGGCCCGGTGCAAGTCCGCAGGCGCGGCCAGCACCGGTTCGTCGGCGGTTTCCGGCACTTCCTCCGCCGCACTGCCCGCGTTGGCCAGGCCAAGCACCGTCCAGAACACCACGGCGCCCATGGGGCCCTCGAGCACGATGCCGAAGCAGCCGCTGATCCAGAGGACCCAAGCCACGCTGACCAGGCCGAGATTGTCCCAGGCGCCCTGGCGGAAGATCCGGCGGGTCAGCGCGACCATGCCGGCGGTCACGGCCAGCCAGAGCAGCAGGCCCAGCAGGCCCATGCGGCCGAGGACGGACATGAGCATGCTGTGCGGACTGCGCGCCGAGAAATCGTCATCGGCCACCAGGCCGTAGTCCGCCAGGAACCGGGCCGCGAGGTCGTGGCCGAAGCCGAGGCCGAAGAGGGGGTTGTCCGCGAGGGTTTCATCGACGACGGCAGTCCACCAGACTACGCGGAAACGGTTGTTGTCACCGGGATCGCCGCTCTCGTGGTTGGTGTAGGTGCCGGTGCCCTGGATATCGGCGATCGAGATCACATGCTCGTAGGTCGAGTACGCGGCGGTCTCCCGGAGGTTCTTGTTGCCGAGGACGAAAATGAAAACCGCCACGGTCACCGCGACGCCGACGATGGCGACCTGCGCGGCGGCGATGCGCCACCGGCGGGCGGCCAGCCACATCAGGGTCACGACCACGAGGGCCACGATCGCGGCGCGGGGTGACGCGGCGGTGCTGGGCAGAAGCAGGCACGCCGCCGCGGGGATGAGCCACCAGGCGTGACGGCTTTTCTCCCAGCGCGTCCACAGCCAGAAGAACCCGGCCATGAGCAGCGCCGCCAGCAGGTCGCTCTTGTAGAAAATCAGCGGGATGCCGCGGAGGGTGATATGGAGGAGAAGATCCGGGGCTGCGGTGTCCACGATCGCGACCACGGGCAGGGCCAGAAAGGCGGCCGTGAGGGCCCGCCGCAGCAGGTGGACGGACGCGGCATGCCCGGCGTAAGCCTGCGCGATGAAGAAGAACACGGCATAGTAGACCATGGCAAAGTCGCGGAGCGCGAGAAAGCCATGGGCGCGGAGATCCACGGGCAGCCGGAACGCGCCGACCAGGATCCAGGCCAGCAGGCTGAGGTTCAGCCAGTCCCGCCGCACCGCCACGAGCTGCTTGCGGGCGAGCCGGAGCACGAGGGCGGGGACGATCATAAGCAGGGCCGCTTCCGCCGGCAGCAAGGGCAGGCTTGTCGTCAAGCTCATCTGGGCAAACCCGCGGTTGCCGACAATATAACCAAAGAGAACTCCGGCCAGGATGTAGGCTTCGGGCAGCGGTCCGTGGACCCATTCCAGGATCAGCCATAAGATGACGACCGTGGTCAGGCTGGCCAGCAGGTAGGATTCACCGGTGATCGCGAAGGCAATCAACACGGCCAGAATGGCGCCGAGGGTCCCGATCAGCCAGAGACGTAGCCGCGGATGCATGGCGCGACTCCACGCCCCGCGATTAAATAGGCAATCTCAGAGCGGATGGCGCCAGTGCCGCAGCCTGACCCAGAGGAAAACCAGCGCGCTGCCGCTGCCGCCAAGCGCGGCCTGTCCTGGCAGCCACCAAGCGGGTGGACGCTGGGAGCGATACAGGAAAAGCGACATGATCTCCCGCAGGCTCAAAGGCGGACAAAGCTGCTCCGATCCCGGATCCGCGGGATGGACGACGTGGGGCACCCGCCCCCAGGCCAGGGCCTCAGCCTTGTCCGGATGTGCGGCGAAATCGGCGAAAGCATCGATCACGACCGCGGCGATGTCCGCTGCCGGCAGGGGTCTGCTCTTCCCCATGCTGAGATAATTTCGCACCACGTCCAGGATGGCGGCCTGTCCGAGGCGCACGGCCTCGATTTCGCTGCGGTCAATCGGCTCCAAAATGGGCGCGGGCGCGAAAGCCCGGAGTGTGCCATGATCCGCCCGCGCGAAAAGTTCAAGCAGGGCGGCCAGCCATGGATTCGAAGCCAGGGGCAGGGGTCGGAATGCGTTGAAGTACCCCAGGGCCGCGCCGTTTGGTCGCCGCGAGCCACCCTCGCGCAGCCCAAGATAAAACCAAGTCTGGGCCGAGGGCCGCCCCGCGCGGCCCAGGAAATTTTCGAGGTAGGACTGCAAGGTCCCGGCCCATCCGGTGTCGACGAACGCCACCGCCTCGTTTCCGCCCACTCCTTCGCCAGCCAGATAGGCACGGGTGAGTTCGGTATGCCGGGCCAGGGTTTTCACCAGCGAATCGAATTGCGGTGGCGCGAGGAACCAGTCGGCCACCGCCGAGCGTTCGGCGGCCGATAGCGGCCGATGCCGGTCGGCCGGGGCAAACCCGGGAGGCAGGGGCCACGATTCATCGAGTTTGAGGTTGGCTTGAATTCGCGCGAGAGTCTGGACGACTTCATCCGGCGCGGTGATGGCCTCGCGCAGGCGGTTTTGCCGCCATTCACCCAGGCCGGCGAGCGCCCGGCGCGACAGATGCAAGTAGCGGCAGTCGAGATCGGTCCAGCCCGCCTGGCGCAGTTCCTCCGCAATGCGCAGGAAGATCTGACCCCCGCGGGCAACGAAGTAGAGGCGGCGAATACCGCGTCGGGCGGCTTCGTCGAGCACCCAGGCCGTGAAGGCAAGGAACAACGGCCCCGCGACAGCCGCCGCCGTTTCCCATCGGGTGGTTGCGGTCAAATCCCCGGCCGGGGCATTCAGCCGGGCCAGCCGCGCTGCGCCGCCAAGCGCCGAGCGGAATCCGGTTTCATCGACCTCCGATCCGCGCAGCAGGCGTTCGCGTCGCGTCAGGCGGGCCAGCGGTTGTTCAACGGCTCGGATGCCGATGCGACGCGGTGCCGAGACATCGGCGAGAGGGTTGTCCCCTTTATGCAGCCAGGCGTCCGGCGTGGTGCCGGTCTCGCGCAACGCCACCCGAAAAAGGGCGCCGTCGCGCTTGCTCGCGCGGGCTTCGCAGGAGACGAACAACCGGTCGCCTTCCGCCCACAGGTCCTCGCGTTCAAGCCAGCCGCGAATGACGGCGGCCGGAAGCTGGGTATCGGAGAGGTAGACGATGGATTCGCCGTCGGCCCGGAGCGCGGCGATTTCACGGCGGCGGGCCGGCACACCGCGCAGGTGGCGGCCCTCGACCGTGATTTCCCTCGCCCTGGCTCCTTCGCTGGCGGCTTGGTTCCATCCGAGTGTTGGCGCGAGTTCCCGATAGATTTCCTCCAAGGTAGCCTCGCCCGCGGGAGCCACGGCGGCGGCGCGATCCTGCGCAAATTGCCGCGCCCTGGCAAAGGCCGCCGGGGTCAGGTCGGTTGCGCCGATGGCGCGCAATTCCGCGCCGAGGATCGTGAACACATCGCGCGGTTCCGCGAGCAGGCGGACGAGCACCGTGTCGAATACGTCGAAGCTACGCATGGGCGCTCCACCGGGCCAACCAGGCCCGGCAGCAGTGCTCGAGCTCATCGACCGGCCAGCGCCGCATGCACGCGAGTGGTTCCCGGTCGTTGGTGCAACGGAAGGCGGCGAAATGGCCGCGGTCGCAGGGCAGGCAGGCGAGTCCCAGGGCGCGGAGCACTTCGTACCGGTCGCGGTCCCACGAGGGGTCCCACGCCGGATCCGAAGGCCCCGACACGATCACACCGGGCGTGCCGACGGCATTGGCGAGGTGCATGGGCCCGGAGTTATTGCCGATGAACAGGGTGGCTGAGGCGAGCAGCCGGGTGAGTTCCGCCAGCCCGGAGCAATCGCGGGTCTGGACTCCGGCGGGAAGTGCACAACGGGTCTCGGGCGCATTGACCCAGATGACCTCGTGCTGGCCGGCGAGCCGGCCCGCGAGTTCGGCATAGCGATCGAGCGGCCAGCGGGTGTATTCCCACTTCGAGCCGGCATGGATTACGATGCGGTTGGGGTGCCGCTGGATGCCGGCAATCAGATGCGTCAGGTCCGGCCGGGGCGGCTCCGCGGGCCAGTCCCGCCCGCCATCGATGGCGGTGACAAGGGTCCGGGCGGTTTCCCAGTTCCACCGGGCCATGCTCCATTCCGGTTGGCGCGCGACCTCGTGCGTCAACGTGCCGCCCAAGCGGATGCGAAGACCGGCCGCGCCCACCCGGGGCCGGCCGGAGATGAGCCACGCGAGTCCGTGGGCGACGCTGCTTTGGTCGTAGCTGACCAGACTCGCGTCGATCCGCCTGGCGGCGAGCCGTGCGGCCCACGCAGCAAGCTCCCACGGCCGGTGCCACGCGGTCTTCAATCCCTCGGGTGAAACGGTCAGGAGGCCGTCACCGGCGACCTCCGCCGCGTAGAGCGCGGCGACATGGGGTGCGGTGATGAGGGTCAGCCGCCACGCCGGGCGCCGGCGCCGCAGGGCTTGGACGACCGGAAGGAAGACCACGTTGTCACCGAGATGGTTGACCTTGAAGATCGCGAGGTGCATCGCGCGCCGGGGTCAGAGTTTCACGATCATGGCCTGCGAATACCAGAGGGGAATTACAACCTCGGGCTTGTCGCGGAGAAATTCGTCGAAGGCACTCTTGACCCCGGGCACCTCCAGAAGGCCGTAATCATGGGTGATAATGATCCCTCCGCGCACCATCCGCGGATAAAACCATTCCAGGCAGTGCAGGGTCGAGAGGTGGAGGTCCACGTCGAGGTGGACGAACTTGAAGCGCAGGGATCCATCGGAGGAAAGCCCGGCGGTGGACTGGGGAAAAATGCCGGGATGAAAATGCACGTTGGGCCAGTCAACGAGGCAGGCGCGCACGCTTTCCAGCGTGCCGTCGGCAAATTCCCCTTCGTAGAAATTGCCGTCGGTCGCGGGATTGACGGTTGGCATGCCTTGGAAGGTGTCGAACAGATGGAGCGGTGCATCCCCCTTGGCGGCGCAAAGAAAACGCGCACTGCCTCCGCGGTACACGCCCACCTCGGCATAGGCGCCGGGCCGGGCGCGGACGGCGCAGGCCAGGGTCCACAGGTTATAGCGTTCCTCCACCCGCTGCATGTGAGCCTTGCCGGCGCGGACGTCCCACGCATGCAGCGCAAGAAACGCCCGGTCTTCACCCAGCCGATGGCCTGCGAGTTTCTTGAGGCGCAGCCAGAATGAGGGATGCCGCTCGATGAGCCAGGCGACGAAATCGTTGCGGAAGCGTTGCAGCATGGAATGTCAGACCTTGGCCGCTCGAGCATCGGCCGTCGATGCCGATTGCGGCAGGGCGCGCAACGCCAGGACGGCTTCGCGAACATAAAGCGGAAGCACGCCCAGCGTGAGCCCGCCGGCGAGGGCAAGAGCGACGCCGGTGGCTCCCTGCCATTTCCCCCATCCGACCATGGCCGCAAGGGTCAGCAGGTGTACGATCATGACTTGCACGGCCATGCGTTGGAAACGGCCGAGCCCGAGGAGGAGCAGCACGAGCGGCTGGCCGACGATGGCCGTCAAGAACCACAGCACCACGGGCCACGTGATGCCCGCCGGCGGGATCAAGGCGTGCTTGCCCAGCCAGAGCGGCAGGATCCAAGGCAGCATGGCGGCGGCCAGCAGGACGCCGGCGACGACGGGGAATGTGACGAAGAGCGAGTACCGGAACATGCGTGAAATCCACGTCCGGTCGTGGCGGATTTGGGCCTCGGCATAGGCCGGCCAGATCGGACTGAGCAAAAGTGCGTGAGCCTGTTGGGCGAGCCCGAACAAGCGCTGCAGGATGGCGAAGGCGGCGTTGGCCGCATAGCCGCCGAAACGGGCGAAAGCCCACGGCGTGGCCGCCTGCAGGAGCGCGCCCGCCAGGTTTTGCGAGGCAAAGGGCAGCGCGGCACGGCGCAGCCGATGCATTTCATTCCACTCGGCGGTCGACCGGCCGCGCCAACCCAAGCGCCGCGGGATGTGCAGGCCGCAAATCAAACCCGGTGCGAGCTGGCCCGCGCTGAGCAGTACGACATAGGTCAGTGCGCCGGGATGGGCTCCCGCGCGGGCAAGGAGCCAGGCGGCGACCAGCGTGGCGACACTCGTGAGCGCAGTCCAAAAAGCGGCGATCCAGCCGAGCTGCAGCGCCACCGCGAGCCGGTTTCCGGCGGAAAGCGGCACGCCCGCAGCCAGGCACGCCGCCACCACGATCCAGCAAGCCTTGGCGTTGTCCACGCCGCCGGGTGACACAAGCACATGCTCACCCAGGGCCCAGGCTGCCGGCACACAGACCACCAGCCATCCGAGGCCGAGGAGTGCGAGCAGCCGCGCCCCGCTGGCATAGACTCTCCGGAGCGTATCGTCGTCCCCATGCGCCCAGGCTTCCGACAAGGCCTGCTGCAAGGCCATCGCCACGCCGAGATCCGTAAATTGCGACAGCCCGACAAAGGTGGTTAGGGCCATCGTCCAGCCAAACGAATCGACGCCCAACCGGGACAGAATCAGCGGCACGAGTGCCAGCTGACAGAGGCCCGAAACCACGCGCGCCGCGATCTGTGCCCCGGCGTTTTGTCCGACCCGCCACCAGCGTTGTCGGCCGGCATGATGGGAGTCCGCGGTGGGGGCGCGATTGCTCATGTTGGCCAAAGATGCATGCGGCACGGGGATTGAAACTCAAGGCTGTCGGAGGAAAGGGAGATTTTCGCCTACCGCTCGGAGGGTGAGTACGACATTACCCGGGTCTGCCGTGGTCCGATGGCGTGAACGGCACCTGGCTCGGGCGGCTACTTGGCACTCAGCCACGGCTGCACCCGGCTCCAAACCGCATCGGCGGAGAGATCGAGCAGGCAATGGGGCGCGGGAAAATGGCACGTGTCGAAGCAGGGCTTGTAGGGGCAGGGCGCACCCTCGATCCAAGCGGCTTGCGGATGTTGCGGGGCGAACAGTTCCGGGAGCTGCGGGCCGAAGATCGTGAAGGTCGGCACGCCGAGCAGGGCGGCGAGGTGGCCGGGGCCAGAGTCGTTGCCGATGAAACGGTCGGCGGTCGCGAGGGTGTCGAGCAGTTGGCCGAGGTCGCGCAAAGCGTCATCGAGCATGATGACCTGCCAGCCCTCGGCCCGCAGCCGGAGGGCAATCTCGTTGAACCGCTCGACGGGCCACTGGCGCACGGGATGTCCCGCCCCGGCGTGGATCACGAGGCGGCGGAGGGCGGAGGTGGAAGGCGAAAAACGGGAGGCGCGATCCGGCAGATCCCAGCCGAGGGTGGCGGCCAGGGCGCGCCAATGGCCGGCCCGGTGCGGCCGCGAGGGCTCTGGCAGTGACTGGGTCAGCAGGAGCTGCGATCCGGTGCGGGGAAACCCGAGACGGCGCCGGGCGCCGGCGAGCGCCAGCAGCGCGTGCTCGCGGGGATCGGGACGCGCGGAAACGGCGAGGTCGAAATGGCGGGCGCGCAGGTCCCGGCGGACGCGGGCCAGTTCGCGCCACGGCCAGCGGTGCAGGCGGTACTTTCCTGAGAACGCAGTCCAGGGGGCGGTCAGCGGCACCAGTTCGACGGCGGGGGCGAAGCGCGCGAGCAGCGGCACGGCGTGGGGCTTGGCCAGCAGCGTGACCGTGGCGTGCGCCGTGGCAGCCTGCAGGAAAGGCAACGCCAAGGCCAGGTCGCCGAGGCCCCACAGCTCGGTCACGAGCAGGCGCGGCGACAAGGAGGCGTGCGAAGGTTTTGCCAAGCGCGCGGAGTTAAGTTCTGAATCGCGGGCATGACAAGCAGCCTGCGGCGGGGTGAAGGATTTTTATGGCCCGGGCTCGCTTGCGCGCTGGCGGGGGCGGCGGTGTTTCAGTTTTTCGGGAATGCCACGCGCGGGTACATCGACTCGGCGTCGCTCTTCTATTGGTGGGGCTACCAATGGGTGAATCCCGGCTCGGAGACGGAGCACGGGCTGCTGATCCTGCCGCTGGCGGGGTGGCTGTTGCTGCGCAATTTGCGCAACAAGGAAGAGGGGGCACGGGGCAGGGAGCAGGGAGACCGGGAATGGCCGGGGGTGGTGGTGATGGGGGCGGGGCTGGGGTTGCATGTGCTGGGGTTTGCGGCGCAGCAGACGCGGGGATCGATCGTGGCGCTGCTGATTTTTACGTGGGGCGTGCTGCGGTTCGTGGGCGGACGACGGTGGGGCCGGGCGGCGCTGTTTCCGCTCGGGTTCATGGTGTTCGCGATCCCGTTCAATGCGCTCGATTCGGCGGGATTCTGGCTGCGGCTGTGGGTCATCCGGGCGAGCGCCGGGCTGGCGCACGCGGCGGGAATCGGCGTGCTGGAGAGCGGCACGCAGCTTGTGGCGCCGGACGGCCGCTACCAATACGATGTCGCGGCGGCATGCTCGGGCGTGCGCTCGCTGATGGCGTTGCTCGCATTGTCCCTGCTCGCGGGGTACCTCAATTTCCGCTCGTGGTGGCGGCGGGGCGCCCTGCTGGTGCTGTGCTTTCCGCTGATCTATCTCGGCAATGTGGCGCGGATTTCATCCATCATTTTTGTCGCGCAATGGCGCGGACAGGCCTGGGGCGAACGCGCCCACGATGTGATGGGCTACGGCGTGTTTGCGATCGTGCTCGGCGGCGTGCTGCTCGCGGCGCGGCTGCTGGAGCGCTTGCGGCCCGAAGCGCCCGCTGCGCGGGAGGAGGGAGAACGGAGAACGGGGAAGGGAACTGAACAGGCGCAGATCGCAGTTCGCAGTTCGGCTGGGGCTGGGGCGGAGTGGTGGCGGGGCTCGCGCTGGTGGAGATGGTTTTTCTGGCGCACTTGGCGGGGCTGCCGCCGCGCGGGACGGCGGGGGTGCGGCTGGCGCCGGACGGATTGAACCCGGTCGAGCTGCCGGTGTTCCTGGGCACGGAGTGGATCGGCCGGCGGGCGGAAGTGAGCTCGGTTGAACGGGAAGTCCTGCCGCCGGACACGGGATTTTCGCGCAAGGATTATGTCGCGCTCTCCGATTCGACGCAGCGCGTGTTTCTATCGGTGGTTCTGAGCGGGCGCGACCGCACCTCCATTCATCGGCCGGAGCTTTGCCTGGTGGGCCAGGGCTGGACGATCAACGCGTCGAGCGGACACCGGTTTTCGTATCCTGGAAATGCGGCCCGGGATTTTCCGGCGACCGTGCTGCACGTGCAGCGGGAGGTGCGGACGCCGCGGGGAATGGTGACGGTGCCGCAACTGGTCGTTTACTGGTTCATCGGCGGCGACACGGTCGTGGCCTCGCATTGGGAACGGCTGGCGGTCGACGCCTGGAACCGCGTGGCGCATGCCCGGGCCGACCGGTGGGCCTACGTGCTGCTGCAGACCGACGCGCGCGACGGCGAGGCTGCGGCGCTGGGCAGGATGCAGGCGGTGCTTAACCAGACCCTGCCGGCGTTCACGGAGCCGTTCCTGGCGGAGGGTGACAAGTAGCAAGGGGCAAGTGACAAGAGGTCGCTGACTCTGGGGGCGGTAGTCTTCCCGTGCGCGATTCCTGCAATGTGGGTGGCGAATCAATCCCATCCAGCTGGATCGCCGCGCCAGGCTGCGCCGGACTCCCAATGACCATCACTGCCGAGCCGCCGGTGGCCGGATTCCTGTTGCTTGATCCTTGTCACTGGTGACTTTCCGCGTGTTCCCGCGCGGAAGAAAGATTGAACTTCCGGCCGGGCGCCCGTTAGCGTCCGCGTCCTTTGATTTCCGCCTGCGCCACGCCTTTTTCCCTGCTGCTCGCCCTTGCCGAGGGCGAGCCGGGTGACTGGTCGTTGCCGGTTGCGCTGGTGGTCGGCGGGGGCATCGGATTTCTGGTCGTCTGGGCGCTGACCCGCCACACGCGGCGCGTGGCGCACGAGCAGGCGGCCGAGCTGGCCGAGGTCGCGCGCCGCGAGGCGGCGGTCGCGGCCGAAGAGATGAAGCAGAAGGCCGAGGCGGAGATCCAGGAGAAGCGCGCCGAAGCCAACCGCGAATTCGACCGGCGCGAGATCGAGTCCGACGTGCGGCTCCGCGAGATCCGGGCGCACGAGGAATCGCTGGCCCTGCTCGACTACCAGTTCGAGCAGAAGCAGGAGCGCCTCAACCGGGAGAACGCCGCGGTGCGGCAGGCGCGGGACGCGATGCGCGCGCTGTCGAAAAGCGTGCGCAAACGGCTCGAGGGCGTCTCGCAGATGGACGCCGAGGAAATCCGCCGCGAGCTCCGCGAGGAGGTCCTGCTCGAGTGCCAGGACGAGCTGCGCGTGCTGCGCCGGGAGACCCTGGAAAAATCCGAGCAGGAACTGCAGACTGACGCGCGCCGCATCCTCGTCGCCACGATGCAGCGGCTTTCGAGCAAGCCCAACAACGACCTGACCTCCACGCTGGTCTCGCTGCCGAGCGAGGAAATGAAGGGTCGCATCATCGGCCGGGAAGGCCGCAACATCAAGGCGTTCGAGGCGGCCACAGGCGTCACCGTGCTGATCGACGAGTCGCCGCAGATGGTGATGCTGTCCTCGTTCGACCCGATGCGCCGCGAGATCGCGCGCGTGGCGCTGGAGGCCCTGGTGAAGGACGGGCGCATCCACCCGGCGACGATCGAGGAGTTCGTGAAGCGGGCGCAGGAGGAGATCGACCTGGCGACCACGCAGGCGGGCGAGGAGGCGGTGGCGAAGCTCAACATCAACGGCCTCCACCACGAGATCATCAAGCTGCTCGGCCGGCTGAAATTCCGCTTTTCCTACAACCAGAACGTGCTCGATCACTCGGTGGAGACGGCGTTCATCGCCTCGATGCTGGCGAGCGAGGTCGGCCTCGACCCCAACCTCGCCAAGCGCGCCGGCCTGCTGCACGACATCGGCAAGGCGGCGAACGGCGAACTCGAGGGCAGCCATGCGCACATCGGCGGGGAGTTCATCCGGCGCTACGGCGAGACGCCGATCGTGGTGAACGCGGTCGCGGCGCACCATGAGGAAGTGAAGCCCGAGACGGTGTATGCGGGCCTTGTGATCCTGGCCGACACGATTTCCGCGGTACGCCCGGGGGCGCGGGCCGAGTCGATGGCGCTGTACGCGCAGCGGCTGGAGCGGCTGGAGAAGCTCGCGCTCAGCCTGGAGGGCGTGCAGCAGGCCTTTGCGATCCAGGCGGGCCGCGAGATCCGCGTGGTCGTATCGCCGCAAACCGTGACCGACGACCGGGCGCGGGAGCTGGCGAAGGAACTGCGTGCGAAGATCGAGACGGAGCTGCAGTATCCCAGCGCGATCAAGATCACGGTGATCCGGGAGCAGCGTTTCACGGAGACGGCGACCTGAGAAGTAGCGAGTAGTGGGTAGCGAGTAGCGAGCATTGGATCATACCGCGGCAGCGGCGGCTCATGAAGTCGGCTTTGCTGACCGGCCATGTCCGCTGGAGACTTGAACGCTCAGGGGTATTTCTACTCGCTACCCGCTACTCACTACCCACTACTTTCCGCCATGTCCGACCCGAAACTTCTCGAAACCTTTCCGAATCCCGCGCCGCAGCGCGACTATGTGATCGAGCACACGCATCACGAGTTCACGTCGCTGTGTCCGATGACCGGGCATCCGGACTTCGCCGACATCCTGGTGCGCTACGTGGCGGACAAGAAGTGCGTCGAGCTCAAGTCGCTGAAGCTTTATTTCCACGCGTTTCGCAACGAGGGGATCTTCTTCGAGGCGGCGACGAACAAGATCTGCGACGATCTCGGCACCGCGCTGCAGCCGCGCGAACTCACGATCGTGGCCGACTGGAAGGCGCGGGGAGGATTCACGTCGCGCGTGACGGCGAGCTGGGCGACGAAGCGGAAGAAGTGATGGCACTTTTTATCATTCGCGACGCAGCCAGACATTGAGCTTACCGATTGCTTCGAAACCGCACTCTAGGGCGGCTTCCAAGTTTTCTCCGTGCTCGTAACCAACGACGTGCTTTCCGGGGAAGAGCGCTTGCACATTGCCTAACAAGTCCGCCCAAACTTGGGATTCATGATTTGACGGCGCAAAGACGTTGGACAGGCCGGCGACTGCTTCTGAAGTATTGGCGATTCCCCCTGCGATCAGTTTCTTTCCACGAAACCCGGCAAGCACGGTCACAGTATGATCGGTCAATAGAGACGGATAGAATATACGGGGCGCGTCGCCCGCTCCGTCGGTCTTCGACCACGCAGACTCCCAGTGCTGTAATTCATCGAATGAAACGACTCGGATCCATTGAATATCAGAGGTCCCTGCACCGATTGGCTGAGCCGAAAACTCATGCCAGAGCCACGAAGCCTCAAAAAGCTTCTCAAACCCTAGTTCGGACAGGTCCAAGTCTTGAAAACTATCCTTCACGGCCCACCTGCCGGGTAATTTCTGGCCAATGAGACTACGTACGCTTTGAAGCAGCGCGGTTTGATCGGTCGTCCGGCGGAATGTAACCAAATTAGGATAATAGGGCGGTGCACGATGGCGGTTTATCCAGGCAGTTTCCAGATATTCACCTGGAGCGCCGTGTGATCGGCAGATAGTATCGCACCAGATTGCGTTATTCCGAGCTGCTTGCTCGACGCGAGACGCCTTCATCAAATGCCGGGGTTCAATGCGGCAATCACTGAGCCATGTAGCACGGGGCTGGCGGCGACCATGGACTTGGCGTTGACGGGATCCTTGCCCTGCCAGTCGGTGATGATGCCGCCGGCGCCGCGGATGACGGGGATCAGCGCGGCGATGTCCCATGGGTTCATGATCGGGTCGCACATGACGTCGGCCCAGCCGCTGGCGACGAGCAGGTAGCCGTAGCAATCGCCCCACGTGCGGAACAGCTTGGCGCGCGCGGCCAGCGCATCGAAGGCGGGGCCGTCCTGGTGGCGGGCGGGAGAGTGGACGTTGGTGGTGAGCAGCGTGGCGTCCTCGATCCTGGCCATCGGCCGCACGCGCACGGCGCGCCCGTTGAGCGTGGTCGTGGTGCCGTCGCCCAGCATGAGCTGGTGGAGGATGGGCTGGTGGATCGCGCCCAGCACCGGCTGGCCGTGATGCAGGAGGGCGATCAGGGTGCCGAAAAGCGGACAGGCGGAGGCGAACGATTTGGTGCCGTCGATGGGATCGAGCACCCAGACAAACTCGGCGTCGGCGCGTTCGCTGCCGAGTTCCTCGCCGACGAGGCCGTGGGTGGGAAACCGTTTCCGGATCAGCGAGCGCATCAGCTCCTCGGCGCCGCGGTCTGCAAGCGTCACGGGCGTGGCATCGCTCTTGGTTTCGACGACGAGGTCGGGATTGCCGAAATAGGGCCGGATGAAGTCGCCGCTCTTTTCGGCGAGCTCGGTCATGAACGTGCGGTAGGGCGTGAGATCCACGGGTTGGTTGAAACCACGAAATCCGCCAAGGCCAAGGTCCAAGTAGCAAGGGCCAAGGACCAAGAGACCGGAGCCACCGGCCAAGGGTGGAATTTCTACTCGCTACCCACTACCCGCTACTCGCTACTTTGCGGCATCAGCGATGACCTGGACCCAGCAACCGATCTATTTCGTCGATTTCGAAGGCAGCCGCACGTCCGGCATCCTGGAGTACGGCGTGGCGGAGGTCAGGGGCGGCAAGGTCACCGGCACGAGCACGCGGCTGTGCCGGGCGATCGGGCGGGTGCGGGCGGAGGATGTGGCGGTGCACGGGTTGGAGGAAGAGACCCTGGCCGGGCACGCGCCGTTTGCGGACGAGTGGGACTATTTTGCAGGCCTGCGTGAGCGTGGCCCGCTGGCGGCGCATTATGCGGGCGTGGAAAACGGGCTGCTCAAGTCGGTGTGGCCCTATCCGCGAAACTCGCCCGATTTTGCGCGGCCCGGTGAAAGCGTGATCGAGTGGGGTCCATGGATCGATTCGGCCCGGCTCTATGCGCAGTTTTATCCGCAGCTTGATTCCGGCCGGCTGGAGTCACTGGTGACGGCCTGCGGCTTGCAGGCGGAACTCGATGGACTCGCGCAGGCGCATTGTCCGCCGGCGCGCCGCCGCTACCACGCGGCGCTGTACGATGCGCTGGCGGGCGCGCTCCTGCTCGCCTCGCTGGCCCGGGAACCGCGGCTGGCGGGGCTGACGGTGATGCAGCTGCTCGCATTCAGCACGCTCGACGGGGAAAAGCGCGATGCGCTGCAGCAGCGGAACCTGTTTTGATCGTGGAAGCGCGGAGGGGTGGAAATACCGGGAAATCGAGGGCGGGGCGGGACCGCCGGGCCCGCCTTCGGCGCAGATCGCGGGCAACATTAACGGCGCGCCCAGCGGTCGCGCCCTACCTTGGATTCATGAACGGACTCGGGTATCCGATTCCGTGTTTCCGCCCTTCCGCGTTTCCACGATTTCCAAGGGGTATTTTTTCAATCCCAGGCGCTGGGCGGCGATCCGGAGCACAAAGAGCGGGTTGGTGGTGAGGTAGCGCGGGCCGAGCCGGCGCGGTTCGGTGCAGAGCCGGAAGAACCACTCGAGTCCGCTGCGCTGCATCCAGCGCGGCGCCTGCGGCACGCGGCCCGAATGGAAATCGAAGGCCGCCCCGACGCCGATGAGCAACCCGGCATCGAGGCTCGGCGCGTACTCCGCCATGAAACGCTCCTGCTTGGGCGTGCCGAGGCCGACCCAGATGACGTCGGGCCGGGCGCGGGTGACATCGGCGCGGAGCGCGGTGGCTTCATCCTCGGTGAGAGGCCGATAAGGCGGAGTGAATGAGCCGGCGATTTCGAGCCCCGGAAACCGAGCGCAGAGTTTTTCGCGCAGCAACCCGGCCACGCCCGGCGCGCCGCCATAGAGATAATGCTTCAGCCCGATGGCCCGTCCCGCGTCGCAGACGGCGAGCATGAGGTCGGGGCCGTAGACCCGCTCGACGCCGGCGGGACCGAGCCAGACGAGCGGCATGCCGTCGGGCGTGGTGAGGAACGAGGCGTTGAGGATTTTCCGGAACGCAGGGTCGTGACAGGCCTCGCCCACGGCGTGGACGGGCGTGAGGCACACGTAGCCGAGGCGGGATCGGCCGCGCGCGCTGAGCACAAGATCGCGCGCCTGGACGAGGGTGAGGGCGGACACGCCGACGCCGAGGATGTTATAGCGGGGAACAGGCACGGAAAAACGGCGCGGCGGGAAGATTGCCGGCGCTGCGCGCAAGGCTTCGGAACCAGGCTCCCGCCGCAGAGTTTTGCTCTTTCATCGACACACTTGGAATATAGGCTGCGGTTCCATGAACCCCAAGAATCTTCGCGCCGGGTTTTTTGTCCTCCTCATGGTACTGACGGGGTGTGCCAAGCAGGAAGAGAAGCCGGCGGTGACCGCACCCGAGCCGCCCAAGCCCCCGACTGTCGAGCTGGTGAAGAACGAGGAGCAGAGCCGGCATTTCCTCGCCGTCAATCGCCACCTTGAGCTGGGCGGAACCCTGTACGGCTATGTCGACGTGGACGGGGATGCGAACAAGGTGGCGGGCGGTCTGCAGGATTTGCTCGGGCAGATTGCCGTGAAGCAGCCCATGGTCGCCCCTTATGCGAAGCAGGACTGGACGGAGATTTTCCAGCTGCTGGGATTGGATGACATCAAGGCCATGGGCGTGAGCTCGGTGCCTGATGGCCACGGGTATTTTCGCAACCGGGCATTTTTCTACACGCCGGATGGTCGCCATGGCCTGCTGGCGGGATTGGGCGGGAAACCCGCGCCCTTTGCCTACGTGAAACTCGCGCCGGCGGCGACCGACTTCTATGCCGAGTCGGAAATAGATCTGCCGGTCCTCTACCAGACGATCAGGCAGGTCATCGCCAAGATCTCGGGCGAGCCGGCCTCCAATCAACTCGAGGCCACCCTCCAAAAGGCCGGTGAATCGGCGTCCCTTTCGGTGCTCAACCTGATTTACGGGCTCAAGGGTCATGCGGCGATGGTACTCTGCCTGGACCCGCAAAGGAACCTGCGTCTGCCTGTTCCTCCGTACGGCGTGAACCTGCCGGCCTTCTCCCTGCTGATCTGCATCGACGGCGTGGGACCGGTATTGGAGCCGATGCTGGCCAAGTCGCCGGCATTCAAGCTGACCCAGACCGCCACCCAGCACATTTATGAGCTTGTCCAGCCGCTGCCGTTGCCGGGCATCAGCCCGGTGTTCGTGCGGGAAGGTTCGACCTTTTACGTGGCGACCTCGCGCGAGTTCCTGACCCAATGCCGGGAGCAGAAAACCGGGCTGGCCGAGACCGGGCCGTTTCGCAGGGCGCTCGCCCAGGTTGGGACCGAAGGCAATGGGCTGACTTACGTGAGTCCGCAGTTTTTCACCCGGATCAGGCAGGTTGAGTCGCTTAACCCGATGCTGCCTGAGGAATCGAGATCGATGCTGCATATGGTGATGGCGAAGCTGCCCACGCCGGACCAGCCGCTCGTCACCGTTCGGTCCAATCTGCCGGACGGCATCCTCGTGCGCTCGCACCTGAACCGCTCTATGAAGCAGCAACTCGCCATGGTCGCGCTCTATCCCGTCAGTGTCGGATTGGTAGCGGCGATGGCGATTCCGGCCTTCCAGAAAGTGCGGCAGGCGTCGCAGCAGAAGGCGGTGCAGAACAACCTGCGCCAGTTCGCGGCGGCCGGCGACCGGTTCTGCCTCGAGAACGGCGTGGACCGGGCGAATTACAACGACCTCGTGGGCCCGGACAAATTCATCAAGGTGCTGAACCCCGTTGCGGGTGAAACCTATCGCGGGCTGATCTATGTTCAGGGCCATCCGCTGCGGGTGCGACTGGCGAACGGCCAGGTGGTTGAGTACAAGCCCTGAGTCCGGGCCCCGTCGGCACACAGGCCTTGCGCTGCCGCAGGGTCGTTGTCCAAGCTGACCGGTTCCCATGGCCATTGTCAGTCTTCTCGATGTCAGCCTGAGCTTCGGTGGTGCGCCGTTGCTCGACCGGGTCAATCTCCAGATTGACCGCGGCGAACGCGTGGCCCTTGTCGGCCGCAACGGCGCCGGCAAGTCCACGCTGATGAAGGTCATCGCGGGTGAGCTGAAGCCCGACGACGGGCAGGTCTTCCGCCAGCCCGGCGCGGTGTTCTCGACGCTGCGGCAGGAAGTGCCGAGCGGCCTGGCCGGCACGGTGCGCACGGTGGTCGAGGGCGAGGGCGGGGCCTACGAGGAGCACAACGACTGGGAGCGGCATGACCGCGTGGAGCAGCTGCTGGAGCAGATGGGTCTGCCGGTGGACCAGGAGTTCGCCTCGCTGTCCGCCGGGCAGAAGCGCCGCGTGCTGCTGGCGCGCGGGCTGGTCGAGGCGCCGCAATTGCTGCTGCTCGACGAGCCGACCAACCATCTCGACCTGGCATCGATCCAGTGGCTGGAGGAATTCCTGCTGGAGTGGGGCGGGGCGCTGCTGTTCGTGACCCACGACCGGACGTTTCTCCGCAAGCTCTCCACGCGCATCGTCGAGGTGGACCGGGGCAAGCTCATCGGCTGGGCCTGCGACTACGACACGTTCCTCCAGCGCAAGGAGGCGGTGCTCGAGGCCGAGGAAGTCGAGCGCGCGCAGTTCGACAAGAAGCTCGCGCAGGAGGAAGTCTGGATCCGGCGCGGGGTGAAGGCCCAGCGCTCGCGGGCGAACAACCGCATCCATGCCCTCGAGAAGATGCGGGCGGAGCGGATCGCCCGCCGCGATCGCACCGGTACGGCCAAGATGACGGCGCAGGAGGCGGACCGCAGCGGCTTCAAGGTCATCGCGTGCGAAGGCGCGGGCTTCAAATACGACGACCGCTGGATTATCCGCGACCTCACCGTGCGCATTGAGCGCGGGGACAAGATCGGCATCGTCGGACCCAACGGCGCGGGCAAGACCACGCTGCTCAGGCTGCTGCTGGGCCAGCTGGCGCCCTCAGTGGGCACGGTGGAGCAGGGGACGAAACTGGAAGTGGTCTATTTTGACCAGCTCCGGGCCCAGCTCGACGAGACGATGCGGGTGCAGGACGCGGTGGCGGACGGCAACGCGACGGTAACGATCAACGGGAAGACGCGGCACGTGATCTCCTACTTGGAGGACTTTCTCTTTGAACCGCAGCGGGCACGGACGCCGATCAAGGCGCTGTCGGGCGGCGAGCGGAACCGGCTGCTGCTGGCGCGGCTGTTCACCAAGCCGTGCAACGTGCTGGTGCTCGACGAACCGACGAACGATCTCGACGCGGAGACACTCGAGCTGCTCGAGGATCTGCTGGTGGAGTTTGGCGGCACACTGCTGCTGGTGAGCCACGACCGGGCGTTCCTGAACGAAGTCTGCACGAGCCTGCTGGTGTTTGAGGGCGAGGGAAAGATCACCGAATACCTGGGCGGCTACGACGACTGGCAGAAGGAACGGACGGCGAAAGCCGCAGCGGCGCTGGCGGCGGCGGAAGCGGCGAAACGCAGTGCGAAAGACGCGGCCGGATCCGGTTCGGAGAAGAAGGTGCGCAAACTGACGAACAAGGAGCGCGCGGAACTGGAGGCGCTGCCGAAGACCATCGAGAAACTGGAGGCCGAGCAGACGACGCTGACCGAGGCGCTGGGTGATCCATTGTTTTTCAAGAAGCCCGCGGCCGAAGTCACGCGTGGCACGGCGCGGCTGCATGAGATCGAAGCCGAACTGGCGGCGGCGTATGCGCGGTGGTCGGAGCTGGGCGGGTGAATCGTTTCGCGTCGATAGCGCGGATGAAGGGCATCTGATTCCGTGCCAGGGCGGATTTCCCGAATCCGTCGCGTTTGGCTCCGACAGACTCCAACCGGCGCGTTAGGGATAACGCGCCCCACCCTCGGGCATGCGGTCCGTCGGGCCCAGCGGTCCCGCCCTACCGTTCGAACTGCTTGATGAGCTCCGCGAGAGCGACATCGGCCAACGATTTCACGCGGAGGCTGGTGTGGGAGAAATCATGGTGCGCGGTCGAGGGATTGGGCGCGGCGACCGTCCAGAGGTTGGCGCGCCGGGCGGCCAGGCTGCCGGTGTGGGAGTCCTCGAAGGCGATCGCCTCATGGCCGCGCAGGCCGAAATGGGTCAGCACGAGCTTGTAGAGATCAGGGGCCGGCTTGGGCAGCGGCACATCCTCGCGGCAGGCGAGGAATTCGAACCGGTCCAGGAGTCCGATCCGCTTCAAGTGCCGCTCGCAGTGGGCATGCGGGGAATTGGAGGCGAGGGCGACGCGCAGTTTCCGGGTAAGGGCGGCGTCCAACAGGGCGACGACGCCGGGCAGCACGGGCAGGTGCCGGTCGCGTTCCCGATTAAAACCGCGACGCTGTTCTTCAAGTGCGACGCGGTCGGAGCGCCTTTCGAAGGCATGCCAGGGATCGAACGCGTAGTCGGCATGGCCGACCGAGCGCAGGAAAAGGTCGTGATCGAACGGCACGCCATGGGCGGCGTGCACATCGGCGTAGGCGCCGATCAGCGACGACTCGGTGTCGAGGATCAGGCCGTCGAAATCAAAGACCAGGGCGCGGATCATGGATGGCAGTGGGCTGTAAGCGATAAGCGGCAGGCTTGAAGCTTACGGCCTAATGCCTGCAGCCGGGCGCTATTCAGCGCTATAAGCCTTGCGTGTCGACCAGCCAGATCAACGCGGCCATGGCGGCGGCGCCGAGGTGGAGTTCGCGCGGGTTGACCTTGTCGATCGTGTCGATGGCCGTGTGATGATAGTCGAAGTAGCGCTGCGAATCCGGCGTGAGGCCGGCGACGGTCACGCCCTGGAGCAGCAGCGGGGCGACATCGGCGCCGCCGCTGCCCTTGGTGAAATGCCAGACGCCCCACGGCTCGAACAGGGTCCGCCAGCGTTCGGCGCGCTCGTGGGCGTTGCCTTGGGTGCTGCCAAGGTTGAAGCCGGTGGGGGTGAAGCCGCCATTGTCCGTCTCGACGGCGAACACGTGCCGCTCGTGCGTTTCCTGGGCGAGGCCGGCGTAGCGCGTGGCGCCGGCGCCGCCGTTCTCCTCATTGACGAAGAGCACGCAGCGGAGGGTATGGCGCGGCTTCAGGCCCAGGGCGCGGAAGAGCCGCAGTACCTCGATGGATTGCACGATTCCCGCGCCGTCGTCGTGCGCGCCCGGGGCGATGTCCCAGGAGTCGAGATGCCCGCCCACGAGGATGATCTGGTCGGGAAATTCCGAGCCGCGGATCTCGCCGATGACGTTGTGCGAGGGCGCGTCGGGCAGGGACCGCGCATGGATCTGCATGGATACCCGGGTGTGCGGATCCGCGGCGAGGGCGGCGGAGAGGCGGTCGGCGGCGACCAGGCTCAACGCCGCCGCCGGAATCTTCGGGAAACCGGGCAGATAGGTCGTCGTCCCGGTGTGCGGCACGTCGTCGTGCGCGAGGGTAAGGGAGCGGGTGAGCACGCCGGCGGCGCCGAATTTCGCGGCGAGCCCCGGGCCGCGGTTGCGCTGGTCGCCGGCCTCGCCGTAGGCCTGCATGGTGCGGAAAAGCGCGGCGTTCATCGGGCGGTTGTAGAACACGATCCTGCCGGCGAGCGCCTCCCGGCCGAGCTTTTCGACTTCGGCGAGCGAGTGAACCTCGACCACTTCGGCGGTGAGTCCGCCGGCCGGGGTGGACGGGGAATTGCCGAGGGCGGTGGCGGTGAGCGGCACGGCGCCACCGGCGGTGAGCAACTGCACGGACTCCGGCGCGCCGCGCTCCCAGTGGGGCACGCTGACGTCCTGGGTGTAAACGCGGTCGAGTCCCATCGTGCCGAGAACCTGCTGGCCCCAGCGGACGGCCCCCTCGAGCGACTTCGAGCCGGCGAGCCGCCCCGGATAGCCGGTTGTCAGGACGCGGAGCTGGTCGTAGGCCTGGCCGTGTTCGAGGGCCTCGGTGAAGAACCGGCCCACGGTATCCGCGGCGGCGGGGGACGGAGCGGGAGCGAGAGGGACCGGTTGCGCGGCGGAGAGGACGCCAAAACCGAGGAGAGCGCAAAATAGCGAGGGAAGTCGCATACCGAAGCGTTTCGCCGCAGGCGCCGTGAGACAAGCGGGGAATCGCGGTGGTGACCGCCGGGTTGCGGGCGGGCGATAATATGCGAAGTTGAGGAATGTCTCCACCCACCCAAGCCCAGCGCCTGATGCAACGCGACCGCCCGGCGGCGCGGCCGGTGATGCGGCAGGAATGGACGAACCTGCTGTTTCTGCACTGGGCGTGGGACGCGGGGCAGGTGCAGCGCACGTTGCCGGCCGGACTGACGGTGGACACCTTTGAAGGGCGGGCGTGGATCGGGCTGGTGCCGTTTTTTATGCGCCGGGTGCGGCTGGCGGGCTCCCCGGCGGTGCCCGGAGTTTCCGATTTTCTGGAACTGAACGTGCGGACGTACGTGCACGATGCGCACGGCCGTCCCGGGGTCTGGTTCTACTCGCTGGATTGCAACCAGTGGCTGGCGGTGAAGGTGGCCCGCACGTTTTTCCACCTGCCCTATGAGCATGCCGCGATGGCTGCGGCCGTGGACGCGGCGACCGGGACGGTGGACTATTCCGCCTGCCGGCGGGGGCAGGAGCGGGAAAGCCGGTTTCGCTACCGGGCGACCGGCGAGCGGCACGGGGCGCCCGCGGGGACGCTGGAGTTTTTTCTGGTGGAGCGCTACACCCTGTTTGCCCATGCGGTGCGCCGCAACCGGCTCCTCGCCGGCCGGGTAGCGCATGTCCCCTATCAGGTCGGAGCGGCGGAGGTGACAGTCGCGGATGACACGATGCTGCGGCTCGCCGGATTTGATCCCGCCGGCCGGGCGCCGGACCACGTTTGTGCTGCGACGGCGGTTGACGTGGAGATCTTCCCCCTGAAACGGGCGGGATGACACGGCCTTGGCTGGAGGTGGAACGCATTGTCCCAATACATGGGCTTGTCTGCCTGAGGCGGTTGGCTCTGCCTGTGATCTAACCCGGACGGCGGTGCCCAGCGCATTGGTGGCGACACGTTCCACAGAGTAGCGCGGGTTTCCAGCCTGCTCCGGAAGCGGAAGATGGCAGGCAGGATGCCTGCGCTACTCCGAAGGCGGCGACAGCGATCCCGCCCTACAATCCCAGCCGGGTTTCCACAGTGGCGACGGCCGCGATGAAGGCCTCGGGCGAGGCGGCGGTGAGGAGGGTGGCGCGGTCGGCGGGGGTGCGGAGGAGTTTGCAGAGCGCGCTGACCACGGCGAGATAGTCGCCGGGACTGGACTTTGGCGTGCCCAGCACAAAGAAGAGCTTCACGATCTCGCCGTTGGCGTCGAAGGCGATGCCAGCGTCGCAGCGCCCGACGGCCAGCACCATCCGCTTCACATGGTCGGTACGGGCGTGAGGGAGGGCGACGGCGTTGCCGAGGCAGGTGGTGTCGAGGCGGTCGCGGGCGAGCAGTTCGTCGAAAAACCCGGCGAAATTCACGATGTCAGGATGCCCGTCGAGCAGGTGCGCGACCTCGTTCAGCGCCGCCGCGCGCCCGGTCGCCTGCACGTGGAGCGTAATCCGGGCGGGGTCGAGGAGGGAGGTGAGCTTGCCGGCCATGTGAAACGGGGAAGGAAAACGACAGGACGGCCCCGGGCCGTTAGCAAGGGCGGAAATGGTGTTGCGCACGCGGTGGTGGGCCGCTGCATTTCGGGCATGAAACACTGGCTCGCAACCGGACTGATGGGCCTGCTGGTCACGTTGACCGCAGTGCGCGCGGAGGAGGCCTTCTCGAAGGCCATCCGCCCCGAGGATTTCACGGCGGCGGAACTGGACAAGCTCTCGCCCGAGGCCCTGGCGCGGCTGGATGCGCTGGTGCAGGCCTACAAGAGCGGGGCGGTCGCGAAGGCCCGGGCGGAGGCGGAGGCCGAGGCCGCCAAGAAGGCCGCGGCCGTGGCGGCCGCCGCAGAGAAGGAAAAGGCGAAGGAACAGGCCTCTCCCGGATTTTTTGCCAGGGCGAAGGTGCTGCTGACGCCCGGGACCAAGATTGAGTACAGCACCATCGAAAGCCGGCTGGTGGGCAATTTCACGGGTTGGGAGGGCCGCAAGGTCTTTACCCTGGAGAACGGCCAGCACTGGCAGGTGGCCAATGGCGGGGAATATTTCTCCCCGCCGGTGCCGAGCCCCAAGGTGACGGTGTCGCCCGCCGCGCTCGGAGGCTTCTGGCTGACCTTTGAGGGCACCGGTGTGCGGGTGCGGGTCAAGTCGGTGGACTGAGCGGGCCGGGCAGTTGAGGGTGGAACGCGTTGTCCTCAACACGTTGGCTGGCTCCGTCCACGACTAAACCCTGGCAGAGCCGATCAGCGCGTTGAGGACAACCCGCTCCACCTTTCTCTCCCTCGCAATTCGCCGAAAAATTCGCCGTCAACCCTATGACTCCGCCTCAGCTGGCGGGGGCGCCGCCGGCGGGGGACTCGGCCTCCTCGCTGACCTGCTCCTCCTCGGTCTCGATGATGCGGGCGATGCTGAGCAGCTTGTCCCCCTCGGCGAGGGTCACGAGCTTCACGCCCTTGGCACCGCGGCCGGTTTCGCGGATTTCCTTCACGCGGGTGCGGATGCTCTGGCCCTTGGCGGTGAGCAGCATGACCTCGTCGGTGTCGTGGACGCTGAGGGCGCCGGCGACATTGACGGAGGCATCGTCGGGGAGATCAATGGCGATGACGCCGGAACCGCCGCGGCTGGTCAGGCGGTAGTCCTCGAAGGGCGTGCGCTTGCCGATGCCGTCCTCGCGGGCGACAAGCAGGCGGGCGGCGGGATCGCAGACCTCGATGGCCTTCACGAAGTCGCCGTCGTACTTGAAGCGCATGCCGGTGACGCCCATGGTGCCGCGGCCCTGGTCGCGGAGGTCGCTCTCGTTGAAGCGGACGGCCTGGCCCTTGTGGCTGATGAGGATGATCTCGTTCTCGCCGTTGGTCAGCACGCAGCCCACGAGGGCGTCGCCGGCCTCGAGGTTGATGCCGATGAGGCCGCCCTCGCGGGTGGTGTTGGCGTAGTCGGTGAGGCTGGTCTTCTTGGTGATGCCCTGGCGCGTGACCATCACGAGGAACTTGCCGGGCTCGAAGTCCTTCACGCAGAGCATGGCGGCGATCTTCTCACCCTCGCCAAGGCGGAGGAAGGAGGAGACGGACTTGCCCTTGGAGGTGCGGGTGCCCTCGGGAGTGTCGTAGACCTTCTTCGCGTGGCACTGGCCGGTGCTGGTGAGGAAGAGGATGTAGTCGTGGGTGGAGGCGGTGAAGAGGTTCTCGACGAAGTCCTCCTCGTAGGTCTCGGCGCCGATGACGCCCTTGCCGCCGCGCTTCTGGGAGCGGTAGTCGGCGACGCGGGTGCGCTTGATGAAGCCGAGGTGGGAGACGGTGATGACGCAGCCCTCGTTCGGAACGACGTCCTCCATGCGGAATTCGTCGGCCGCGGCCACGATCTCGGTGCGGCGGGGCGAGGTGTACTTCGCCTTCATCTCGGAGAGCTCCTTCTTGATCAGCGCGAGGAGCTTCGCCTCGGACTCGAGGATGCCGCGGAGTTCGAGAATCAGGGCCTCGAGGGCGAGGTACTCGGCCTCGATCTTGCCGCGTTCCAGGCCGGTGAGCTGGTAGAGACGGAGTTCGAGGATGGCGTCGGTCTGGCGCTCGGAGAGCGGGTACTTCGCCATCAGCTTCTGCTTGGCCTCGTCACGGTTGGACGAGGCGCGGATGATCTTCACGAAGTCATCGAGGTTATCGAGGGCGATGATGTAGCCCTCGAGGATGTGGGCGCGGTCCTCGGCCTCCTTGAGGCGGAACTTGGTGCGGCGGGTGACGACATCGCGGCGGTGCTCGATGTAGCACTCGATGAGTTCCTTGATGTTCATCTGCTTCGGCCGCTTCTTGTCGAGGGCGAGCAGGGTGACGCCAAAGGAGGACTCGAGCGCGGTCTTCTGGAAGAGCTGATTGATGACGACCTTGGCCTGCTCGCCGCGCTTCAGCTCGATGACGATGCGGGTGTTCTCGTCGGACTCGTCACGGAGGTCGCGGATGCCGTCGAGCTGCTTCTCGCCGACGAGCTCGGCGATGCGGGTGACGAGCGTGGCGCGGTTCACGTTGTACGGGATCTCCGTGATGACGATCTGCTCCATGCCGCCCTTGAGCTCCTCGGTGTGGGCCTTGCCGCGGGTGCGGACGATGCCCTTGCCGGTCTTGAGGTAGCTGAGAATGCCCTCGCGGCCGGAGATGACGCCGCCGGTCGGGAAGTCGGGGCCCTTGACGATGGTGCAGAGGTCGTCGACGGAGATGCGCGGGTTGTCGATGATGGCGACAGTGGCGTCGATAATCTCGTCGAGGTTGTGCGGCGGGATGTTCGTTGTCATGCCGACGGCGATGCCGGTCGAGCCGTTCATCAGCAGGTTCGGCAGGGCGGCGGGGAGGACGGTGGGCTCGGTGGTGGACTCCTTGTAGTTGGGGACGAAGTCGACCGTGTCCTCCTCGATGTCCTTCAGCATGTCCTCGGCGATGTCCCGGAGGCGGGCCTCGGTGTAACGGTAGGCCGCGGGCGGATCGCCGTCGACGGAGCCGAAGTTACCCTGCGGGTCGATGAGCGGGTAGCGCATGACCCACGGCTGCGCCATGCGCACGAGGGTGTCATAGACGGAGGAGTCGCCGTGCGGGTGGTAATTTTTGAGCACCTCGCCGACGACGCCGGCGCACTTGTCAAAGGGCCGGTTGTGGAGGAGGCCTTCGCGCAGCATGGCGTAGAGCACGCGGCGCTGCACGGGCTTCAGGCCGTCGCGCGCGTCGGGCAGGGCGCGCGAGATGATGACGGACATCGAGTACTCGATGTAGGCCGTCTGCATGATGTCGGTGATATTGGCGGTCGAGAGCTTTTCGTTGGCGGTGTACATGCGGGAGGCGGATTAAGCGCGAAGAGGCTAAGGCGCTAAGGTCGAAGCAAAGGGGACGGATTGAGGCCCGGAGCCGTCGGGATTTGCGACGTGCAGGGGGGGTGGAAATCGAGATTTAGGACGCGGGTGATGCCATCCTTGATAAGAGGGACGTTGAAGTTGATCAGCAGGCCCAGCGGAAGCTTAAGGAGTCGGAGATACGTGGTGACCTGAACGCGATGAACGGGCTGGAGGGCTTCGACCGCCTTGAGCTCGATGAGGAGTGCATTGTTGACAAGTAGATCGAGCCGATAGGCGTTCTGAATGACCTGACCGCGATAAGTGAGCGGAAGGGTCTGTTCGCGCTGAACCTGAAGACCGGCCAGTGAAAGTTCGATGGCGAGGCACTCGTGATAGGCGCTTTCGAGCAAGCCGGGGCCCAGGGCGCGATGGACGGTGAGTGCGGCATTCACCGTCGCACTGGCAAGCGCCTCGATCTTCTGCGGCACGACGACTTTGCTCATACCTTCGCGTCTTTGCATCTTCGCGCTTAATGCATCACACGTCCAGGAACTGGACGTTCAGGGCGTTGTCCTCGATGAACTGGCGGCGGGGGGGGACCTCGTCGCCCATCAGGAGGGTGAAGAGGGCGTCGGCCTTGGCGGCGTCGGCGATGTCCACCTTCAGCAGGCGGCGCTTGTCGGGGTCCATCGTCGTCTCGAAGAGCTGCTTCGGGTTCATTTCCCCGAGTCCCTTGTAGCGCTGGATGCTGAGGCCCTTGCGGCCGTTGCCGCGGATCTGGGTGACGATCTCGAGCGGCGAGCGCAGTTCGGTCTTGTTCTCGGATTTCTGGCCGGCGTTCTCGACCACGGTGTAGCGTACCTCCTCAGTTGCGGTGAGGTGCGCGGGATCGAGGCCGGTCTTGGCCAGGGCGTTGAGGAGCTTCGTCATCTCGGTGCTCTCGAAGATCTCGTGGAGGGTGATGCGCTTCTGGACCGCGGCCGGCTTCTTCTCGTCGGCGGCGAACGGCTGGGCGGTGGCGCCGGCGCTCTCGGACTGCTCGGTGGCGTCGGCGGCGAGGCCATGGCCCTGGACGAACTTCGCGCGGGCCGCCTCGTCCCGGAGGAACTCGTGGCTCTCCTTGTTGCCCTCGCGGACGCGGGCGAGGTAGCGGGGGAGCGCGCGGGTCGCCGGGTCCTGCTGGTCGAGGTATTCGGCCAGCTCCGCGCCGTAGCGCGTGACGCCGCCGCCGAGCTTCTCAAGAACGGCGAGGAGCTCGACGATCTGCTCGATCTGGGCGGGGGCGAAGACGTGGCCGTCGGACAGGCGGGTGAGCACGATGTCCTCGGAGCCGAGCTCGAGGAGGATGCGGTTGAGCTGGTCGTCGTTGTCGACGTACTGCTCGCGCTTCTTGCGCTTGATTTTGTAGAGCGGGGGCTGGGCGATGTAGACGTAGCCGCGCTCAATCAGGCCGCGCATCTGGCGGTAGAGGAAGGTGAGCAGGAGGGTGCGGATGTGGGAGCCGTCCACGTCGGCATCCGTCATGATGATGATCTTGTGGTAGCGGGCCTTGGCGGCGTTGAAACCGCCGACGGCCTCGTCGCCCTCGCCGATGCCGGTGCCGCAGGCGGTGATGAGGGTGCGGATTTCCTCGTTGGCGAGGACCTTGTCGAGGCGGGCCTTCTCGGTGTTGATGAGCTTGCCGCGGAGCGGGAGGATGGCCTGGAAGCGGCGGTCGCGGCCCTGCTTGGCGGAACCGCCGGCGGAGTCGCCCTCGACGATGTACAGCTCGGTCAGCGCGGGATCGCGCTCGGAGCAGTCGGCGAGCTTGCCGGGGAGGCCACCGCCGGAGAGGGCGCCTTTGCGGACGGTCTCGCGGGCCTTGCGGGCGGCCTCGCGGGCCCGGGCGGCGTTGAGCGACTTGTCCACGATGCGCTTGGCGACGGAGAGGTTGGTCTCGAAGTACATCATCAGGCCCTCGTAGGCGACGGAGCTGACGATGCCCTCGACCTCGGGGGAGAGGAGCTTGACCTTGGTCTGGGACTCGAACTTCGGGTCGCTGTGCTTGATGGACACGACGGCGGCGAGGCCCTCGCGCACGTCATCGCCGGTGATCTGGGGATCCTTGTCCTTGAGCAGATTGTTGGCCTTGGAGAACTGGTTGATGGCGCGGGTGAGGGCGCTGCGGAAACCCGAGAGATGCGTGCCGCCGTCGGGATTGTGAATCGTATTGGTGTAGCAGAGGACCTGGTCGTTATAGGTGTCGTTGTACTGGAGGACGATCTCGCAGTGGACCTCGGCGGGCTTGTCGTCGAGTTGCAGGGAAGTCTCCTTGGTGAAGCGGATCGGCTTGGGGTGCAGGGGGGTCTTGCCGGTGTTGATCTGCTTCACGAACTCCTCGACGCCGTCCTTGTAGTAATAGGTCTCGGGTTTGGCCTCGGCGGGGCGCTCGTCGGTGAAGACGATCTCGAGTCCGGAGTTGAGGAAGGCGAGTTCGCGCAGGCGCTGGCCGATGCGGCCGGCCTGGAAGACGGTGGTGTCCTTGAAGATCTCGGCGTCGGGCTTGAACGTGATGTAGGTGCCGGTGCCGCGGGCCTTGCCGATGACCTCGAGCTTCTGCACGGTCTTGCCGCGCTCGAACTTCATGTGGTGGACCTGGCCGCCGCGGGAGACCTCGACCTCGAACCATTCGGAGACGGCGTTGACGCACTTGGCGCCGACGCCGTGGGTGCCGCCGGAAAATTTATAGCCGCCCTGGCCGTACTTGCCGCCGGAGTGGAGGGTGGTGAGCACGAGCTCCACGCCGGGCAGGCCGCTGTCCTTGTTGAGGTCAACCGGGATGCCGCGGCCGTTGTCGCGGATGCTGATGGAGCCGTCGACGTGGATGTTGACCTCGATGCGGCTGCAGAACCCCGCGAGATGCTCGTCAACGGAGTTGTCCAGGACCTCGGAAACGCAGTGGTGCAGCGCGCGTTCGTCCGTGCCGCCGATGTACATGCCGGGCTTTTTCCGCACGGCTTCCAGGCCCTTGAGCTGGCTGAGTTTGTCAGCGCCGTAAGCGTCGGCACCGGCTTGATTCTTGGCGTTGTTTTCTGCGTCAGAGGCTTCGGACATGAGTGAAAAAGTGGGTGAAAAATGAAAGGAAAAAACTCTCGCGAAACGGCAACGGTGGCAAAGGTTATTTTAAGGAAAAATAGGCCCGGAAACCGCCTTCTTTTGGCCTATACGCGAGAGTTTCATTTGACCGGGGTGGGGGTACCGGCAAAGTGACCCGTCATGCTCGCTCCCGTGCTCGAAAAGCTGCTGATTTTACAGGATCGCGACGTCAAAAGGCTGGGTTTGGAGGCCCAATTAAAGGCCGTGCCGAGGGATATTGTGGCCGTAGAGCAGAAAATTGCCGCGGAAAAGGCCGCCATTGAGACGGCCAAGCACGAGCTGATGGGGCTGGAATCGAAGAAAAAGCTCCTGGAGACCGAAATCGGGTCCGCGGAGGACAAACTGGCCAAATACCGCACCCAGCAGTCGCAGGTGCGGAAAAACGACGAATATCAGGCCCTCGGGCACGAAATCGAGACTGCGACGGGCGCCATCGGCGGGCTGGAAGAGCAGGAACTGCAGGTGATGTACGGGATCGACGAGGCGAAAAAGAAATTCGCCGCCGCCGAGGCCGAGCTGAAGGCCAACATCAGCGGGCATGAAGCCCGCATCCGCACGCTCCGCGAACGCGAGGCCAGCCTTGCCGCCGAGTTGAAAACCGCCCAGGCGGACGTCGCCACGGCGCGCAGCCCGTTGAGCGAGGCGGAATTGCGGCAATACGACCGCATCGCGGTCCGCGGAATGCCGGCCTGTGTCGCCATTCGGGGCGGGAAGTGCGGCGGCTGCCACCTGAAGGTTTCCAACGAGGTCGAATCCGCGGCCCGCGGCAAAACCAGCGACGGCAAGCTGGCCACGTGCGACCAGTGCGGACGGCTGGTCTACTGGGAATCCTGATCGGCAAATCCAGGAGGGTGGGCTCAGCCACAGGAATCCTGATGAATATGCCCTGATCGGGTATGGCGGTGTCGACCGTCGGGAGGTTCCTCGCGACCGGAGCTGAGCCTGTCCTTGCCTTTGGGCGGAAAACTTCATGCCCTAGACCCTTAGCTTTGGGGCCTGGTCGTTGCTCCGAGTTCTTTGATCCCAAGGCGCGGGTAACGCCGCGCCCGATAACCTCGGAGAGGAAAGTCCGGACACCACAGGGCAGGATGCTGCGCCAGCTGCAAGGCGAGCGCAGGCGCCGCGTTTCAAGGCGCGGCGACGGACAGTGTCACAGAAAACAAACCGCCCGGGAAGGAGCGCCGCAAGGCGCCTGTCCCGGGTAAGGGTGAAAAGGTGGGGTAAGAGCCCACCGCGCCAGCGGCGACGCTGGCGGCAGGAAAAACCCCGTCTGGTGCAAGGCAAAATAGGCGGCTGGGCGGCCCGTCCCGTAGCCGCGGGTATGCCGCATGGCGTGCAAGCGCCGCGGCCGCGCAAGCGACCGAGAGAAATGACGACCGAACCCCGGCTTGCCGGGGGGAACAGAATCCGGCTTACCGGCCCCAAAGCTAATATTTTATCACCAGATCGGTGCGCTCCGGCGGAGAGCGGACGGCGGCGTTGCCGCCTTGTCACCTGCCGGTCGTGGAATCGCCACGGACGCCGGGCAGACTGGCCGGCGTTTGCTCAGGATGCGGCCCCGTCCGTCCGGCTTGGTGTTGTGGTCCGGGCGGCCGGGACGCGAGTCCTCCGTGGGGTTTCCCGGCGCGCCAGGGGTGGTGCGCCGGGAATTGCCCTTGACTCTCCGGGGCGCGTTTGGGTTTCTGTCCGGCTCAAATCACCACCCATCCATGGCCAACACCAAATCAGCCATCAAAGCCGCGCGCAAAGCCGCGCGCTTTACCGTTCGCAACCAGGCCGTCAAAACCCGCCTCAAGACGCTGCACAAGAAGCTCGACGCCGCCATCAAGGCCGGCGAAGCCGCCGCCACGAAGACGGCCGCCAGCGCCTATGCTTCCGCGATGGACAAGGCCGTGAAGTCCGGCGTCGTGCACAAGAACGCCGCGTCCCGCGCCAAGGCGCACGCCGCGAAGTACGTCTTCGCGAAGTAAGCCGCACGGTCCGCACCGCTCCTTTCAACCCCGCGCGCCTCCGGCCGCGGGGTTTTTGTTTTTGCCACGCCGGCATCCACGTTCATGCGTTCATGACCGTGGCTTCCGCTCCGCCCCTTGCCCTGCATCTTGCCCGCCACGCCGATTCCGCGTGGCGCGGCGTGATCCGCCCCTGGCTGGAGGAGACCGGCGGAAAATTGGCGCGGGCGCACGTCATCGTCCCCACCCGCGGCCAGGCCCAGGCCTGGAAGCAGCGCTGCCTGACGGAAGGCGTGGCCCTGCTGGGCGTGGAATTTCTCACGCCCGGCCTGGCGCGCAAGAAATGGCTGGGCCTCGCGGGCGGCGGAAAGCCGACGATGGGTCGCGAGTTGCTCCTGCTGGGTCTGCGCACGCTGATCGCGCGCCGCCTGGCGCCGCTCGCGCCCGCCAACCCGGAATGGGGTTTCTGGCAAAGTCTCCAGAGCGATCCGGAAAGGGCGCTCGACGACTTCGACGAATTGCTGAAGGCCGGGTTTCGTGCGGAGGATTTCCCGCTCGAACCGCTGCGAGCCGTGTTTGCCGAGCTGGCCGCATGGGTTGAGGCGCGCGGCTACGCGCTCGCGGCGCAAGTGGCGGAGCAGGCGGGCCTGACCCCGGTGGCCGCGGAGGCCCGCCGCCTCGGCGGCCGGGTGCTCGTCTGCGGGCTGGGCCCGGAGATGTGGGGCGAGTTTTTCAACGTGGCGGCCTTTGTCCGCCGCTGCGACCACGTGACGGCGGTGCTGCCCGAGCCGGCGTTTCGCGGCCGGGCGGAGCTCGATGAAAAATGGATCGCGCTCTGGTCGGTGCTGCTGGGGGTGGAGGCGCAGCCGGTCGACGAGCCCGAACCGGCGGCCAGCTGCGAGGCGGTCGGCGCGCTGTGGGGGGCGGCGGGTGCCGAGGCGGGCCCGGCACGCGTGCTGGTCGGTCGCACGCGCGGCGACGAAATGCGACTGGTGGCGGATGAGATCGGCCGTCTGCTGGACGCCGGCGCCGAGAACATCGGCGTGGTGTTTCCCGGTGCGGACCCGGCGCACCTGGCCCTGGCGCGAAGGCTGACGGAAAAAAAAGTGGCCTTTGTCGATTTGCTGGAAACCGCGGGACCGGCGCCGCTGGAGGTGCAGACGCAGTGGGCCTTGCTGGAATTTTATGGAAACGGGGGCCGGATCGAGGATCTGCTCGCGCTCTGGCCGCTGCTCCGGGCGGCCGGGACGGTGACGCTGTCCCTGGCGGAAGCCCGGCGGGCGGTGGAGCGCAGCTTTGACGTGTACCAGACCCACGCGGTCGAAGGGCACCGCGCCGACTGGGAGAAAAATGCGCCGGAGCTGGCGCGGGTCGCGTCCCACCTGTTGCCGGTCTGGCCGGCGGAAATCGTCCTGGCCGACGCCCTCGCCAAGTTTCGCGCGACCTGTGGGGCGCTCGACCTCGATGAGCCGGAAGGCTGGGGACCGCTGGAGGCCCTGGCGGCGCGCGAGCCCGGGCCGCTGCCGGCCGCCGTGGTGCTGTCGGCGCTCGGCTCGTTCCTGCCCGGGCAGTCGCCGGTGGCGGCACCCGGCCGCGGCCTGTTTGCGCGGGTGACGCTCGGCACCTGGCGGCGGATGGAGGGAACGGCGCGATCGCACCTCATCCTGGTGGAGAGCAATGCGGGCAGCTGGCCGGCCCGGCGGGAGTCCAGCTGCTGGCTTACTGATGAGCAGCGAGCCGCGCTCAACGAGCGGGGCCGGTTCACGCTGGGCCTGTTCACGGGCGAGGATCGGGCGGCCCTGGAGCGGGCGGGCTACCAGGGCCTCGCGCGGGACACGCGCGAGGAAGTCATTTTTTCCGCGGCGTTGTTCTCGGAATCGGAACCGGAGCTGAAACTGGCGCCGAATGCGTGGCTTGAGCGCGTGATCTGGCGGCAGGGATGGGCGGGGGCGAAGGGAGAGCTGGAAGCGGCGTTTGACCGCCTGGCGCAGGATGCCCCGGCCGCCGGGCCGGCGGGGCCCGACGTGGCGGAATGGAATGCGGTGTGGCAGGGCCGGCGCGACCCGGCGCGGCCGTTCGACGAATTCTTTTTTTCCGGGGATCCCCGGCGCATCACGCCGGAAAAACTTTCCGCGAAACTGTTGGAGCGCGGCGTGCAGGACCCGGCGGAACTCTGGCTGGAAGGGGTCCTGGGTGTTCGCCGGGTCGCTTGGGAACCCCTCGCGCGGGCCCGCCGCAAGGCGCTCGGCCAGCAGGCGCACCTGGTGCTGGCAGCCGCGCTGCGGAGCACGGAAGTGCGGAAAGGCTTTGGCGAGATGCCGCCGCGCGCGGAAGCCGGCGAGCGGCTCGCGCGGAGCCTGGCGGAACGCCGCGGTCCGGGGCCGCGGAACCGGTATTGGGATTCCTTTCACGCCGAGCTGACGCAGCTGTGCGCGGCGCTGCTGGAAAACGTCTATGCGCTCGACGCGGGTCACTACGTCGCGACCGAGGCCTGGCTGCCGGCGCCGGCGGAGGTGTCGCGCGGAAACTGGCGGCTGCCGGTGGTCGGGCGCATGGATCTGGTGCGGCTCGACCGGCCGGACTGGCGGGGCGCAAACGTGGACATCATCGATTTCAAGACCGGCGGGGATCTCGACCTTTCGGTGGAGCGCATGGCTCGCAGCGGGGCCTCGCTCCAACTCGGGGTTTACCTGGCGGGCGCGCGCTCGCTGGGCGCGGCGACGGGGCGGGTGTGGATGCTGAAGCCCGAGCCCGGGGCCATGGCGATGATCGATTTTGGCGGGCTCGACGCGGCGCTCGCGCGGCTCGACTGGCTGGCGGCGGCGATGGCGCGGGGCGTCTATGGGGCGCTGACGAAGGATCGTTCGGATTACGCCCCGCCGGGCTATGCCTGGCCGCTGGCGACCACGCCGGTGCGCCACGCGGTGCTCGCGGCGAAATTCGCCGCGACGTTCGGGGCGGTTGAACCGGAGGTGGCCGATGAATAAGCGGCTGGTCGATCAGCCGGCGCGGGACCGGTTCCGCGATGAATGGGATGCGAACTTTGCGGTGAGTGCGAACGCGGGCTCGGGCAAGACGACCGCGATCTCCGAGCGCTTGGCGGCACTGGCGCTGGCGCCGGGCGGCGCCGCGCGGCTGAAAAAAACCGCGGTCGTGACGTATACCAAGAAAGCTGCGGCCCAGATCGAGCAGCGGGCGCGGCAGGTGCTGCTCCGACGGATCACCGAGGCGGGTTCGGCCGACCTGTCCCCGCTCGATCATCTCGAGCAGGCGTTCTTCGGCACCATCCACAGTTTCTGCCTCCGGCTGGCGCAGCTCTACGGCCAGACGGTGGGCATCAACCTGAACCCGACCGTCGTGGCGGAAGACGACGACGCGCTGTGGGAGGAGTTCGCCGAGCAGGATGCGATGGAGTTCACCGGCCTGGGGGAAGCGGAGCTGGCGGCGTTTTTGCGCCATGTGCCGCTGGAGGCGATTTTTGAGTTTTCCCGCTCGCTGGACGCCGGGACAGCTGAGGCCCTGGGGGCCCGCCCGCCCGCGGGACTGCCGGCGGCCCCGCCACCTGCGGTGCTGGCGGAACTGCTGGCGCTGACCCCGAAGGGTGCGGGAGCGAAAAATATCCGGCTCAGCCAGCAGCGGGCGGAGGCCTGGCAGGTAGCATGGGAGGCCGGCACGGGATTTCTGCCGCTGTATGAACCGGCGGGAGCGGCCCGCGCGGTAACGGAGCTGGCACAGGCCTGGATGGCGCCCTTGAAACGGTGGCTGGCGGATGCGGCGGCGGTGTTGTCCGCGGAACTCGCCGGGCGGTACCGGGCCTGGCGGTTTCTGCGGGGAGTCCAGACCTATGCGGATCAAATCGACGCGGCGATGGCGGTGCTGCGCGACGACATGCTGCTGGACCGGATCCGGGCGGAAAACTGGCGGGTGATCCTGGATGAGGCCCAGGACACGGATCCGCAGCAATTCGCGGTGCTCGTGGAGCTGGCGCGTCCCGCCGGGGCGCGCCGCGGAACGTGGCCGCAACGGCCCGGGGAGGAGCCGGGTGCCGGTCCGCGGCCCGGCCATTTCTGCATGGTGGGCGACGGCCAGCAGGCGATCTACGGCAGCCGGGCGGACATCGGCAACTTTTCGCGCCATGTGGAGGCCTTTCGTCGTGGCGACGGTGGCGAACTGCTGGAATTCCAGGTGACCTTCCGGGCGCCACATGCGGTGATCGGCCTGCTGAATGCCACGCTGCCGCCGGCGTTTGGCCCGGGTCGCGAAGATAATTTCGGCCTGCCGCCCGAGCCCGGCGCGCCGGCGCCCTTCCTGCAGGTGCCCTATGTCGCGCTCGAAGCCGGCGAGGGCAATGAGCCGGGGCTGGTCGGGCGGCTGGAGCTGGCGACTCCCGCACGGCGGCCCGCCGGGGTGGACGCCTGGCTGGCGGAGGAAGCGCGGCAGATTTCGGCCTGGCTGAAACGTCACGGCCCTGCGGCCGTGGGCGCCGAGCGATGGGGGGACGTGGCGGTGCTGGCGCCGCGCAACGAGTGGTTGTCGACGGCCCGGAAGGAATTTGAGCGCGCGGGACTGCGCGTGGCGCTGCAGACGCGCCGCAACCGCAGCGGCGATCATCCGGTCTATGCCTGGCTCACGGGCCTGCTGGTGGTGTGCGCCGATCCGGAGAATGCCTTCGAATGGGTGGGCGTGCTGCGCGAAGTTTTTGGGATCAGCGACGCCTTGATCGCAGCTGAACTCCGCCGCCTGGGACGACTGGCATGGGAGGAACCCACCGTGCATCCGCCGGCCCTGGCGGACGCACTGGCCAGGGTACGGCCGTTTGTGCTGCGGGTTAATGATGAGGGCCAGGCGCTTGAGACCTTTGCGCACGACCTGGTGCAAGCGACCCGGTTGGCGGAGAAGGCCGGGGTGCTCGATGCGAGCGGGGGCTTTTCCGGCGAACTGGACCGGCTGCTGGCGCAAGCCGCCGAACTGGGACTTCAGGGTGCGGGCCCGCGGGCTTGGCTCGCGGATATGCTGGCTCACCTCGAGGATGGCCGGCCCGCGGGCAAACCGACAGGTGACGCGATCAATTTCCTCACGTCGCATTCGGCGAAAGGCCTGGAGTGGCCGGTGGTGATCGTGCTCGGGCTCTGGCGTGGAATCGGGAAGCCGCCGGCAAGCGGACTGAAGCTGGTGCGCGACACGCGGGCGGGGACGCAGGTGTACTTTGACCAGGCAAGCCTACCCGCGGCGACGCGCGATTCGCGGGACCGTGAACGTGTCAGAGAACTGACCCGGCTGCTCTATGTCACCCTGACCAGGGCGCGTCGGGCGTTAGTGGTTCCCTGGACGCCGGGATTCGGCGGTGCCCAACGGGAGCAGCCCAGCTTGGCGGAGCTGTGGGGAGCGGATCTGGCTGCAATTGCAGTCCTGACAGGTGAGCCGAGGCATGAAAGAGAACCGATGGGGCCCGATGCATGGCCGGTTCGCGCACCGGAAGTTGATGGGAACCCCAAGCGGCCGGTCCTGCAGGAATTGCCGGTGCGCGTGCTGCCGCACCAGCTGGCCCATGCGCCGGACACGGTCCGCCTCGCGCTGCACGAGTCGGGCGAAAATGAGCCGATGGCGCCGGGAGGCGGGGATGATCCGATCCAATATGGCCTATGGTGGCATACGACGATGGAACTGCTGCCTTGGACGGGAAGTGAGGCGGAACTGGAAGAACATGGGGAGCGGGCGCTCAAAGAAGCGGAGGCGCAGGGTTTCGGGGGGCGCGCCGCGGAGGAGTGGAGGCGTTTGCGGGCAAGTTCTGCCTGGGCGATTTTGCGGGACAAGCGCTGGACCCGGCAGGCGGAGATCGGGATTTTCGCCCCATTGCGGCCGGGCGCATGGATCGATGGTGTCATTGATCTGGTGATGCACGATCCGGCGTCCCGGGAGATCTGGGTGCTCGATTGGAAAACCAACCGGCGCCGAGCGGGCGAGTCCGACGAGGCGCTGCTGGCGCGCTTGGTGGAGGGCTACACGCCGCAGCTGTCGGCGTATGGCGAGTGCTTGGCCGGCTTTTTCCCGGATTGCCGGGTGCGTCGGCTGGTTTTTTCGACTGTGGCCGCGGCCTGGAGTGACGCGGGCGGGGAGAAATTCTAGCTTTACAGGCTGCAGTGGGCCTCGCACGGTGCGCTCTTTAATTCTCTTACACCATGGGCAATCTCAAAAAGAAACGTCGGCTGAAAATGTCGAAGCACAAGCGCCGGAAACGCCTCAAGGCCAACCGTCACAAAAAGCGCACGTGGCAGAAGTAAGTCCTGCGCGGCTCTAGGAGGCCGCGTCAGCTTTGTCCCAAACCCGCCGCAGATCGCGGCGGGTTTTTGCGTTTTTTGCATGTGGTTTGAATAATGCCGTGTAGAAAACAGGGTGGCCCCAACTCCAGCTAGTAGGCTCGCAGCCGTGGGGAGAACTCAACCTTATGGACCAGAGGTGGCGTTTCATTAATGCGCGAGCTGGTTAAGAAAAGGGTAAATGGCTGGCAGACAGCGATTGGGGTGGGGAAATAGGCTTGTCATGGAGCGAAATTCTAAAGAGTTTTCGGGGCTAGTTTGCGCTTTGCGCACTGGTTTGAATCCCTGCCTACCATTTTCTCTAGAGTGTTAACCCCATTGCCCGAGCCTTTCTCACCGATCGTCGCGAAATAAGCTGCATGTTTTTTTCCTCCAAGACCAAAGGCTACTTCGTCGAGCAGACGGATCACACCCTGTTGCTGGCGCGCACCTCATCCCCGGTGGCGCCCATGGTGATTGAAGAGCTGCGGCAGTGTCCCAACGGCGATGCGGATGCCCTGGCCGAAGCGATGCATGGGATTCAACCCAAGAGCAGCCCGAGCGGCTACATGAATGCCTGCTGTGCGGTCTACCCGGCCAAGCGACTGGTCCGCCGTGCCACCCTGGAGATCAAGCGACTCAAGGAACCGGCCTATTTCTCCGAGCTCTTCTCCAGCCAGTTCCGGATCGATCCGGACAAATATACCGTACACGTCATCAACGCGACGGACGGCTTGGACTATGACATGGGCAAGGCGACGTAAAAGGACGTGCTGTTCTGCGGCCTGCCTTCGGATGACATCGTGACGGTGCAGGATGGGCTTCTTGCAGCAGGTTTTTACCCCGAGCAGCTCGAACTGGGCACGGTCTCGACACTGGGAGCCTTGGTCGACTATTTCGCCTTCACGAAGTCAAAAACGCCGACACTGGTCCTCGAAATCGGCACCGATACGACGCACTCATACATCGTTTCGAGTACCGGCGTAGAGGCCTCCCGGCCGATCCCGCAAGGCTTGGAGGCAATGGTGCCGATCGTGCAAAAGGAGCTGGGACTCAAGGACGAGGAATCGGCGAAGAAGCTGTTTTATTCGAACACCTTTGATTTCACCGGCATGGGCCCGTTGCTGGTCAAAAAGCTGCTGAAGGAGCTGCAATCCTCCATCGGGTTCTATGAGGTCCAGACCGGCCAGTCGGTCGGCCAGGTTCTCTGCACCATGCTGCCAGCCAAGCTGACCTGGCTCGACGGGGCGATTGCGAGCGCGCTCGCGGTCTCCACCACGAAACTCGACCTGGCGCCCTGGCTCCAATCCCGCCAAGTCACGATCCCGGATGGGGTGGCCCCTGGCGGCATCGATGTCCGCTGGCTGGGCCTGCTCAGTCTGATGGCCAACAAACCACCGCAATCCCATGCTGCCGTTCCTGAAAAAAAAGACTGAAGCGGCGGGCAGCATCTCGGAAATGCCGCCATGGCATCCGAACCTGCGCAATGTTGCGCGGTTGCCGGATACCAAGGTGGTGCGCACCTCCTTTTTCGTCAATGGCGCGGCGATTTTCATCACGATCGGCCTGCTGCTGTGGTTTTCCTATCAGGAATACCAGCTGCACAACCTTAACCGCCAGATCGCATACTGGCAGGCTCAGGTTGACCGGGACAAAAAGGAAAGCGACCGGTTCATCGCCATGTATGGGAAATTCCAGGCTGAGGAAGCCCGGATTCGGGAGGTCAACGGCTTTGTGCATTCCAAGCCGGCGGTCTCCGGGTTGCTGATGCACCTTGGGGAGACATTGCCGGCGGAGATCGCGCTCGATTCCTTCGAGGAGCACGCCACGGGTGTCATCCTGCGGGGCACGGTGAGGGGCACGCCCGACGAGGCGAGCGGCTATGCCACGGCGTACCTCGACCAACTCAGGGCGGACAAGGAACTGGCCGTGTATTTTGGCGATATCGCCTATTCCGGGGCCGGCGTCTCCCGCAATGCGCAAACGGGCCGGCTTTCGCTCCAGTTGTTTCTCAAGTTCGGCCCGAGCACGAAAGGAGCCAAGAAATGATGACGAACGAGCAACTGGTGGCCTTCCTCAAGTCCCAACCGATCAGCGTGGGCTGCGCGGCGCTGTCGTTGCTGCTGGGCTTGGGCATCTACTTCAGGGGAGACCTTGTGCCGGAGGCCGAGGAACTCTTGGACCAGACTGCCACCCTGGGTGAACGGCTAGACGCCAACCTCAAGAATGGCGTGCAGCTTCCCGAGCAACTTGCCGCCATCACCGCCGCGCGCCAGCAGATCGAGGCCCGGCTCGTTCATCCGGACGAGCTCGCGAAGAATCTCCAATTTTTCTACAAGCTGGAGGCGGATACGGGCACCAAGCTGGTCGACATTTCGCAAAACCAGAATGCCCCGGGGCGGGCCGGCGCGAAGCCTTCCGGTCCCAAGATGACCTACCTGCCGGTGGGATACTCGGTGGCGGTGCGCGGCGATTACACGCATATTCTGGAATTCCTGCGTCGTTTGGAAAGCGGTCAGCGTTTTTGCCGGGTCAACTCTGTCAACGTTGGCATCCTTGGTGGTTCCGACAAAAGCCGTGGCAGTGAACTCACGATCAACCTTGGGCTCGAACTCCTTGGCCAGCCATGAACCCGTGCCGCACAACCTCTCTCTTGGCCTCGGTCCTGATGCTGGCAGGCCTGCCCCTGATGATCCAGGCTGCGGTCCACACCCGCAAGCCGCCGGAGTCCGATATCGCCTCGGTTGATGTCCGGCGCCAGAGTCTCGACTTGGCGTTGAGCCTCGCCAAGCAGGACATGCCAGCGAGCCTTCCCGAGGCGCTGCCGCAGCCATTTAACCCCACGGGCTTCAATCGGGTCATGCGGGAGGAACGTCCGGTGGAGGCGGGATCGTCCGCACCGCCCAAGGCCGTGGGCGACCGTGAACTCCTGGCAGCGATTGCCGCCCACATCACCCCATCCGGGACCTTCAGCATCGGTGGCGTGCGCCGCCTCCAATTCAGTAAAAAACACATTAAAGTCGGTGATCACCTTACGGTTACGCATGAAGGCCAGGACTACATTCTTGAACTGACGGCGATCGATGCCACTAACTTCACTCTCCGCCTCAACCGCGAGGAAATTACCCGACCCATCAAACCTGCAAAGAACCCATGAGAACCCGCCCGCTCGTCTTGTCTGTTTTGTTTCTTACCGCGGTGCTTCCGGCCGCTCGGAGCCAAACCGCTCCCCTGCCCGCCAAAGATGGCCCCGCTGAGTCGGCTCCTGCTTTGGGCGACAAACCCGCGGCGCCTCCCGCGAGTGATACCACCATCAAGGATTCTGAGCCGGCGCATGCGGCCGTTGCGGCCAAAAGCAAGGACTCTTCGGGCAAGGACACGCTGTCCGTGGACTTCCCCGACACGGATATCCGGGAAATCCTGCGCAATGTGGCCGATCTCTTCGAGCTGAACCTGGTCATTCCCCCGGCCCTGGAGGGCAAGACCTCTGTCAAGCTGCGCGACGTCACGTGGCGCCAGATCTTCGAGGTCGTCCTCAAACCCGCCGGTTACACCTTTGTGGAAAAGGACAACATTGTGAAGATCGTCAGCCTGAATGATCTGCAGAACGAGCCTTTTGCCACCAAGACCTTCGACTTTGAAAACGTATCTTCGTCGAAAATCTTGCCCTTGATCACGCCGATGCTGACCCCCAAGCGCGATGCCACGCCGACAACTCCCGCCCAGCAGGGGGGGCACGATCGTCAACAGCGAACTGGCGAATGAGCTCATCGTCACCGACCAATCGACCGTGCTTGCCCGGATTGGCGACATGATCAAGCGGCTCGATGCCGAGCCGAAGCAGGTCGTGATCGAGACCAAGTTCGTCGAGATTTCGAATGACGACACCAAGAACCGTGAAATCGCGCTGGGCTATACGAACGCAAAGACCGGCCTGACGGCGGGAACAGGTGTGGGTATCTCCAACAATACCGGCAGCACGGCATTCCCCTTCACGATGAATTCGGGGCAGTTGCCCGGCGGTTCCCCGACGGCAATCTTCAACCAGAATGAATTCAGCGCCCTGGTTAACATCCTGAACGCCCAGACCAACGTCAAATTGGTGACCAACCCCACCATTGTGGCGATCAACGGCAGCAAGTCCGAAATCAAGATCGGGCGCGAACTTCAGCTCGTCACCATCACCACCGTGACCTCCGGCAGTTCGCCCGTGACCACGGCGACGGCGGGTGACATCAAGTTTGTCGGCATCAGTCTCGAAGTGACGCCGCAGATCACCGGCAGCAAGCTGATCGCGCTCAAAGTGAAGCCCGTTAAAAGCAGCATATTCCAGAAGAACACGATTTCCGGAAATACCTTTTACGACATCGACAAACGGGAAGGCGATTTGAACATCATCCTGCGGGACGGCCAGACCGCGGCGATCGGCGGCCTCGTGGACACCTCGGTGAACAAGAGCACCACCAAGGTGCCGCTGCTCGGGGATATTCCGCTGTTGGGCAATCTCTTCAAAACCACCTCGGACGTGAAGAGTGAGACCAATCTGATCATCTTCATCACCGCGACGGTCCTCGAGCCCTCGAAGATGAAATACGACAATGTCGTGAGCCAGGACCAGATCAACGATCTGGAGCTCACGCAGCGTGATATCCTCGGAAGAAACTATGCGAAGTCCGACGAAGAGAACGCGCTGCAGGAGCAGGTCGGCATCGTGCGCCAGAAGAAGCAGGACGCCGAGACGATCAAGACGCTCAGTGCGGAAGCAGCGGTTGAGGCCAAGAAAAAGCCCTGACCGGCAGCGCTCCGGGCTGCGTCCAAAGACATTCGCCGCCGGTCCCTTGGGACCGGCGGCTTTTTTTCCGGCCAGCGTCCCTTTGCGCCGGGACCTGCCGGGCTTGCACACGCGTCAATCCGGCCTAGCTTGGGCTTTCCCATGAGCGCTCCCGGCCCCGCCGACACCGACCGATCCACGGCCCATGCCTTTTCCAGCGGGTTCGCCTTGCTGGCCCCGCATATGAAGGAGCTGGATCGTTACCTGCACGGGCAACTGGCGGCCTTTGAACCCGAGATCCGCGCGATGGCGGATTATTGCATCGATACCTCCGGCAAGCGCATCCGCCCGGCGCTCGTTTTTCTCAGTGGCTGGCGCGGTCCCGGGCAGATTCCGGCCGATCTGGTCCGCGTGGCCGCCGTGGTCGAACTCGTGCACCTCGCCACGCTGGTGCACGACGATATCATGGACGGCGCCGAGGTCCGGCGCAGCCGGCGGACGGCGGCGCGCGAGTATGGGCCGACGGCCGCGGTGCTGCTGGGTGACGCCTTGTTCGCGCACGCGCTCAATCTGGCGACGCAATTTCCGACCACGGAAATTTGCTCCGCGGTCTCCGAATCCACGCGCCGGGTTTGCGCGGGCGAGATCATGCAGACGCTGCGCCGGGGTTCGACGAACATCACCCGCGCGGACTACCAGCGCATCATTGAATTGAAAACGGCGGAGCTGTTTCGCGTGTCCTGTTTCCTGGGGGCGCGCCTGGCTGGCTTCGCGCCGGGCTACGTGGAGGCGGTCAGCCGCTTCGGCCGGCATCTCGGCATCGCCTACCAGATCTATGATGACCTGGCGGATTTTTTCGGGGAAGAGAAGCGGGTCGGCAAGACGCTGGGCACGGACCTTGCCAGCGGGAAGCTCACGCTTCCGCTTTTGCTGCTGATGGAGCGTTTGCCCCGGGACCGGAGGGATGAACTGACGGCGGAAATCGTGGGCCAGCGCCCGATTCAACCCGGTCTGCATTTCCAACAGATGCGAACGCTCGGGATATTTGGTGCCGTGACCGAAGCGGTGACGGCGGAGATCAACGCCGCCACCGGCGCATTGCAAGAATGGCCGAACGAGGCACCTACGCCACTTTTGCTCGGCTTGTGCGATGTGCTGCGCAGCCAGGTCGCCGCCCTTCAGCCGTCAGCCGCGTAGGCACGGAAACAAGATTCCGTTTGCGCCACGGGCCGGAAGTGGATTTGCTGGGGGCGAGATGGATGCGGTCAAGACTTTCGGAAAGACTCTCGTGGCTTCCCCGGAGCGCCAGGTCGAGGCGGATTCCGACATGGACATTGTCCGGCGCGTGCAGGCGGGGGAAGTTGCGGCGTTTGACCAGCTGGTCGTCAAGTATCGGGGCCGGGTTTACTCCGTTGTCTACAATTTGACCTCCAATCGCGAGGATGCGGCGGACCTGACTCAGGACGCGTTCATCAAGTCGTTTCAGTCCATCAATCGCTTTCAGGGTCAGTCCTCCTTTTTCACCTGGCTTTACCGCATTGCGGTGAACTCGACCCTGACCCATCTGCGCAAAAACCGGTTGCGCACGTTTTTTAGCTTCGAGAAGATCAACGAAGATGACAAAGTTTCGGCCGAAGTCATTGCAGCCCTGACAGATGACACAGGAGCCGACCGGGAGACCTTTGCCCGGGAACTTCAGGAAAAATTGAACGAGGCGATGCAAAAATTGTCTATCCCCCATCGCACCGTGATCACGCTTTTTGAAATAGATGCCCTTAGTCATCAGGAGATTGCCGAGATTATGAATTGCTCAGTGGGCACAGTGCGTTCGCGACTGCATTACGCGAAGCAGCTGCTCCAGGCAGAATTGCAGCCTTATATTCGCCGATGAAAGAATCGCCCCGCAAGACCACCGTCAGTCTCGAAGATTTGCTCCGTCTCAAACGGGCGGAGCAGCCGCCCGTGGAATTTTGGGACCAATTCGAGCAAGGCCTGCGCACCAAGCGGCTCGCTGCGATCGTGGAGCCCCGGCCATGGTGGGCACCGTTTATCCGTTCTGCCGCCCGTCTCTCCCGTTATCAACTTCCGGTCGGGGCGACGGCCGTCCTGGCGATCACTTTCCTCACCGTTCGCGAATACCGCACGGCTGATCTGATTCAAGTTTATGAGCCTGCCGGGATCGAGGCCACCGCTCCCGCGTCCATGGCGGCCGTTGCCAAAGGCAGCGTGACTGCGGCGGATGCGGCGGGTGCCCGCTCCGTAGCCAGCGTCCCGATGGTGCTGGCGGAAATGCCGGTGCGCCCCGTGCTGTCCGCCGAGCCCCGGTCGGAACAGGCTTCGCGCGCTTCAGCGATGGTCGGCAGCGTGTCGCATCTCGCGCCGGTGCCCTCGGAACTTTCCATGGCAACCTACATTGCCGAGAATCTCGCGAAGAATAAACCCGAGCTTGATCGGGTACTCGACCGCCCGGTAGAGCCGCTTTCCCAGGTTAATATGCCGGGTGAATCCCGCCGTTCCCGCTTGCTGGAAGGGACCGCTTGGTTGGCATCAGCGGGTTCGGCCAGTGACTCTTCGCTCCGGACCAGTGAACAAGCCACCCGGCACCTCAATGAGCGCCGGCTGACCGAATCCGATGTCATCAGCCGGCTCGATGTCGGCGGCGACCATCTGGGTGTGAAATTCTGATTTCCCGGTTGATCCCGGGTTTCCGCAGCCGCGGCCCGCCCCACTCGGCGGGCCTTTTCGTTTTTGTCTTTCGGCCGGTGCTGTCTAGCGTGGATGGATGAGAAGCGAACGCGATTCGATGGGCGAGATGTCCGTGCCGGACGACGCGCTCTATGGGGCTTCGACGCAGCGGGCGGTGCTGAATTTCCCGGTCAGTGGCCGGCCCCTGCCGGCCGCGTTCATCCATGGGTTGGGCCTGGTCAAACTGGCCTGCGCCCGGGCGAATGTGGAACTCGGCCGGCTCACGACCGAGAAAGGCCGGCTGATCGAACAGGCCGCGCGGGAAATTGCCGGGGACAAGCTCACCGCGCATTTCCCGGTTGATGTTTTTCAAACCGGCTCGGCCACCTCGACGAACACGAATGCCAACGAGGTCATCGCGAACCGCTGCAGCCAGCTTGCCGGCCAGCCGGTCGGGTCCAAGCGGCCCGTGCATCCGAATGACGACGTGAACCTGGGCCAGTCCTCGAATGACATCATCCCGAGCACCCTGCACGTCAGCGTGGCGGTGGCCTTGCACGCGCGCCTGCGGCCGGCACTGGGCGTGCTGGCCACGGCGCTGGAGAAAAAATCGGCCGAGTTTTCCAGCACCGTCAAGATCGGGCGCACCCACCTCATGGACGCCACGCCACTGACGCTTGGGCAGGAGTTTTCCGGCTACGCCGCGCAGGCCAGAAAATCCATCGCACGGGTCGAGCGGGCGGTGGCGGCGCTGGGCGAACTGGCGATCGGCGGCACGGCGGTCGGCACCGGCTTGAATGCCCATCCGGAATTTTCCGGCCGGGTCTGCCGCATCCTCAGTGCCGAGACCGGTCTCGCATTCCGCGAGGCGTCCAATCACTTCGAGGCCCAGGGTGCGCGTGATGATTGCGTCGAGGTGGCGGGCCAGCTCGCAACCATTGCGGCGAGCCTGACCAAGATCGCCAATGACCTCCGCTGGCTGGGCTCGGGTCCGCGCGCCGGGCTGGGGGAACTGCGGCTCCCGGCCACCCAGCCGGGCTCCTCCATCATGCCGGGCAAGGTCAACCCGGTGATGAGTGAAATGCTGGTGCAGGTTTGCCTTTACGTGCAGGGCCTGGCCCAGACCGTCGTCCAGTGTGGGCGGGATGGGCAGTTCGAACTCAATGTTACCTTGCCCCTCCTGGCGTACTGCCTCCACGAGGCGATCCAGGTCATGTCCAACGGGGCCCGGATTTTTGCCGAGCGCTGCGTCGCCGGGCTGGAGGCCGATGGGGTCCGTTGTCGCGAACTGGTGGACCGCTCGCTCATGCTGGTCACGGCGCTGAATCCCTTCATCGGCTACGATCAGGCGGCCGCCGTGGCCAAGGAGGCGTTCGCCACGGGCCGGACACTCCGCGAGATCGTGCTCGCCAGGAAGTTGATGGACGCTGTCACGCTTGACCGTGCCTTGGATCCCCTGGCCATGACACAGCCCGGGGCGAGTGCGCCGGGCGAGCAGGGCTGACCACGGGTGAGGAATTACCTCTTGCCCGGCAGGCAGGCGCCGCAGCCGTTCACGAAGAAATCGTTGCCCTTGTCGTCGACGAGGATGAACGCCGGGAAATCCTCCACCTCGATTTTCCACACGGCCTCCATGCCGAGTTCCGGATACTCGAGTACCTCGACTTTCCGGATGTTCTCCTTGGCGAGGATCGCGGCCGGCCCGCCGATGCTACCCAGATAAAAGCCGCCGTGCTGCTTGCAGGCATTGGTCACTTGCGCGCTGCGGTTGCCCTTCGCGAGCATGATCATCGATCCGCCCAGCGCCTGAAACTGGTCAACGTAGCTGTCCATGCGGCCTGCGGTGGTCGGGCCAAACGAGCCCGAGGCATAGCCCTTCGGCGTCTTGGCCGGGCCGGCATAATAAACCGGATGATCCTTGAAGTACTGCGGCAATCCCTGGCCGGCATCGACGCGTTCCTTCAGCTTGGCATGGGCGATGTCCCGGGCGACGATCATTGGCCCGCTCAGGGAGAGCCGCGTGGTCACCGGGTACTTGGCGAGCTCGGCGCGGATCTCGGTCATCGGGCGGTTGAGGTCGAGCCGGACGATCTGGTCGTCCTTCAGCGCCCGTTCTTCCGCCGGGATGAACCGGCCGGGATTCGTTTCCAGCTGCTCCAGGAAGATCCCGTCCTTCGTGATCTTGGCCTTGATGTTGCGGTCGGCGGAGCATGACACGCCGAGCCCGACCGGGCAGCTGGCGCCGTGGCGCGGAAGACGGACGACGCGGACATCGAGCGCGAAATATTTTCCGCCGAACTGGGCGCCGATGCCGCTTTGCTGGGCGATGGCCAGGATCTTCTGCTCCATGGCGGGATCGCGGAAGGCCCGGCCATGGACGTTGCCGGTGGTGGGCAGCGCGTCGAGGTATTTGGTCGACGCGATCTTGACCGTCTTCAGGCACGCCTCGGCGCTGGTGCCGCCGATGACGAAGACGAGATGGTAGGGCGGGCAGGCTGCCGTGCCGAGATAGGAGAGCTTGTCGGCGACGAATTTCTCAAAGGACTTCGGGTTCAGCAGCGCCTTGGTTTCTTGGAAAAGGAAGGTCTTGTTGGCCGAGCCGCCGCCCTTGGCGACAAAGAGAAACTCATACTTCGCGCCCTCGGTGGCATAGAGGTCGACCTGCGCGGGCAGGTTGGTGCCCGTGTTGGTTTCCTGCCAGAGGTCGAGCGGAGCGGTCTGCGAATAGCGGAGGTTCTCCCGGGTGTAGCACTCGTAGATCCCGCGCGAGAGCGCCTCGGCATCGTTGGCGCCGGTCCAGACCTGCTGGCCCTTCTTGCCCATGACGATCGCCGTGCCCGTGTCCTGGCAGAAGGGCAGGATGCCCTCGGCGGCGATCTCGGCATTTTTCAGGAGGGTGAGCGCGACATAGCGGTCGTTGGTCGAGGCCTCGGGGTCGCTGAGAATGCCGGCGACCTGCTGCAGGTGGCGGGTGCGGAGCAGGAAGGAGCAATCGCGCATCGCCTGCTGGGCGAGGAAGGCGAGCGCCTCGGGTTCGACCTTCAGGATTTCCCGGCCTTCGAAGGTCGTGGTGCTGACGCCTTCCTTCGAAAGCAGCCGATATTCGGTCTCGTCGGCACCAAGGGGAAACGGATCCTGATAGACAAAGGGCGGAACGGGCATGGCCGGGAAACTTGCGGGATTTCCCGCGCAAGTAAAGCGGCGGCCCGCCGCCGCGCCCGGAGCCGCGCTATTTCCCGGCCATGGTCCGCACGATCCCGCGGAAGCGTGCCAGGTCAGCGGGCGTCACCACCTCGCCCGGTTCCCGCGCCCAGCCGGTCGAGCCCGGCCAAGTGCCGCGGACCAGGAAGTTTTCCTGGGCGGCCTGCATGCCCGCGACGTTGATATAGTCCTTCTGCTCCTTTTCATCGCGCACATGGGTCACGAGTGGCGCGGGAAACGGCGAGATACGCCCGCTGGAAACATGCGCGAGGTCGTTGAGGGCGACGAACGGCCGCGTATCCGTCAACAACGTGGCCGGCCGCTCGCTCTCGCCGCGCAGGTACCGGTAGTAGTCAAGGTGGTTTTCCGCCAGGCCGTCGAACTCGCCGAGCGGAATGCGCTCGATGCGGCCGTCGGTCCAGCGGATCTCGGCGTGCTGGCCGACGATGTAACGCAGAGTGGCCTTGTCGCAGATGACGGTTTCGGCGTGCGTGCTGGCGCCGGTACAGGCGTGGGAGAGCGCGAAGCGCATGGTCACGCCGGAGGTGGTGTCAGCCTCCACGAAAAAGGTATCGGCCCCCTCGATGGCGTGCGCCCGGTAGAGTTCGGCGCGCACGGCGGCGGGCTGGGCCCAGCTGTACAGTTCCGGTCCGCCGACCCAGAACAGCAGGTTGTGCACGAAGTGCGCGTTGGCGTTGCCGAAGCAGGAGTCGAGCACGACGCGCTCGTCCATCATGAGCCGGCCCGCCCAGCTGTTGCGGCGGAAATAGTCAGCCGGACGCGGCCAGAGGGCCATGAGCGTGGCGCCACGCACCGGGCCGAACTCGCCCGCGAGCAGGCGCTGCTTCAGGGCCAGCCGGGGCTTCTCGATGATGAAATTGAAGCCGACGAGGGATGACTTCCGGGCCAGCCGGTCCCGCACGATCATTTCCTCCAGCTCGAGGTGGTCGAGGGTGGGGGGTTTCTCGAGGTAGACGGGCAGGCCGAGTTCGACGCCGGCGCGGTGCATCTCGGCGTGGAGCTGGATGGGCGTGGGCACGACGAGCAGGTCGAGCTGCGCATGGCAGGCGGCGAGCATCGTCCGGTAGTCCGGGAACACGCTCACGCCGCGCGCGGGAAACTTCCATGTCGCCTGCTGCGCCGCGAAATCAGCGGCCTGCGGGTCGCAGGTGCAGACGAGCCGGGCATGCCCGCGCTCCTCGAGCCGGGCCACGGTGCTGTGGTGCCAGCCGGCGAAACCGCCCATGCCGACGATGCCGATGCGGATGGGGGGCTTCACACGATTTTCAATTTGGGGAGATCCTGGCCGTCAATCAACCCGACGGGCTGGCCGCGTCGATTGATGACGATCAGGTCGTCGATCTTGTAGGCTTCGAACAGGCGGAGCGCATCCACGCCGAGCGCGTCGTCCCGGACTGTCTTCGGCCTGTGCGTCATGAAGGTGGCAACGGGCTGGCGCAGGAAGTCCGGGCCGGTGAGTGCGCTGCGGCGGAAGTCGCCGTCGGTGAGGATGCCGGTGAGCTTCCCGGTCTTCGGGCTCACCAGGGCGATGCTGCCCGACTTGGCACGCGTCATCTCCAGGATTGCTTCCTGCGTGGTCACGGTATCGGGCGCGACCGGGAGGCGGTCGGCGGTGCGCATGATGTCGCGGACCTTCAGGAGCAGCGCGCCGATGTTGCCGGCGGGATGGTACTTCGCGAAATCGTCCCGGGTCAGGCCCCGCGCCTGGAGGAGCACCATGGCGAGCGCATCGCCGAGGGCGAGGGCGGCCGTCGTGCTGGAGGTCGGGGCGAGTTCCAGGGGGCAGGCTTCGCGCGAGACCCGGTAGAGCAGGTGAAAGTCGGCGTTCTTGGCGAGGTCGGAGTCGGCGTGGCTGGTGAAGGCGACCAACCGGACGCCAAAGCGCTTCAGCACCGGCACCAGCCGCAGGATCTCTTCCGTCTGCCCGCTGTTGCTGAGCAGGATGGCGAGGTCGCCCTCGGCGCAGAGGCCCAGGTCGCCATGGAGCGCCTGCGTGGCGTCGAGGAAGCAGGAGGACACCCCCGTGCTGTTGAAGGTGCCGGTGAGTTTCTCGGCGATGTGGGCGGACTTGCCGACGCCCGAAAAGATGAGCTTGTGGCCGCCCTGGACGGCGGCTTCGACCGCCCGCGCGGTGGCCACGAATTCCGGGCCCAGGCTCTTCGCGGTGTCGTCGAGCGCCTGGGATTCAATCCGGATGCACGCGCGGGCCCGGGCGAGGGCGGTTTTCGATTGCAGGGCCATTTAGAGTTTGAGTCGCACGGGGAGAGTGCGGAATTTACGGTGAACTATTTCACGTTCAATCCCATTCCCCGCCTGAGATGCGAAAACGCCTGAACATTCCCGCCCTGGCCGGACTGGCGGCGTTGCTGCTGGCGGCGGGCTGCGAGCGGGGCGAGAGCCTGACATTTTCCTCCGAGACGGACGATGCCTTCTACCGCCAGGGACAGCAGCTGTCGAAGCAGGGGCGCAACCAGGAGGCGCTCAGCGCCTACCTCAAGGTGATCGCCAAGCGGGACGAGACCGCGCCGGAGTCGCACCTGGAGGCGGGTCTCATCCTGTTGCGGCACGTCAAGGACCCCATCGCGGCGATCTACCATTTCCGCAAGTACCTCGAGCTGCAGCCCAACTCGCGGCAGGCCGTATATGTGCTGGGGTTGATCGACACGGCAAAGCGCGAGTTCGCCCGCACGCTGCCGGCGGCGCCGCTGGAGAGTCAGGCGGAGCGGCTCGAGACCCAGGACCAGATCGACCGGCTCCTGCGCGAAAACGACCAGCTCAAGGCCGAGCTCACCGCCCTGCATGCCGGGGTGGCGGCCACCCCGGTCCGGAGCACGCGGGCCGCGCTGGACCCGGCCGCATCCGGGGACACTCCCTTGATCTCGATCCCGACATCCCCGGCTGAGCCGACGCCGGCCACGACAACGGCGACAGAGGATTCACCGGTCACCTATGCGCCGGTGGAAGCCCCGGTGGAGGCACCGCCGGCGATGCAGCGGCCGGCCTTGCCGGCTACGTCGCCGGGCACACGGGCGGCGCCGACCAAGCCATCGGCGGCCGCGGGTCGCCGGCACACCGTCGCCAAGGGCGACACGCTTTTCAGCCTGGCCCAGAAATACTACGGCAACCGTTCCAAGTGGCGTGACATCTTCGAGGCCAACCGCGACGTGTTGCCGAGCCAGAATTCACTCCGGCTGGGCATGGAACTAAAGATTCCCTGAGCCATGCCGCATACCTCGCAACGCACGGCCATCTTCACCGAGTCCCTGATCCGTGAGATGTCGCGTGTCGCGCAGCAGCACGGCGCCATCAATCTCGCCCAGGGGTTTCCCGACTGGGATCCGCCCGCTGCGCTCATTCAGGCCGCCAAGGAGGCGATGGATGCCGGCCGACACCAGTACGCGGTCACCTGGGGTTCGCCGGAACTGCGCGCGGCCCTCGGAGCCAAGCTGGCGCGCTTCATGGGTGTGCCCGTGGAAGCCGACCGGGAACTTGTCGTCACCTGCGGCGCCACCGAGGCGATGATGGTGGCCATGATGACCGTCTGCGACCCGGGCGACCGGGTCGGGTTGTTCACGCCCTTCTACGAGAACTACAATGCCGACGCCATCCTGACCGGCGCGCAGGCCGTGCATGTGCCGCTGCATCCGCCGCACTACCGGTTCGACCCGGCCGAGCTGCGGCGGGTGTTCGCCAGCGGGCTGAAGGCCTTCGTGCTCTGCAACCCGTCGAATCCCTGCGGCCGGGTGTTCACCCAGGGGGAACTGCGGCAGATCGCGGCGCTGGCGGAGGAGTTCGACGTGTTCGTGCTGACCGACGAGGTTTACGAGCACATCGTCTTCGCACCGCACCGGCACACCTATTTCGCCACGCTTCCGGGCATGGCGAAACGCACGCTGATGTGTTCGTCGCTTTCCAAGACCTTCTCGATCACGGGCTGGCGGCTCGGCTACGTGCACGCGGCGCCGGAGATCATCGCGCAGGCGCGCAAGGTCCATGATTTCCTCACGGTCGGCGCCGCCGCCCCGCTGCAACATGCCGTGGTCACGGCGCTCAATTTTCCGGCGAGCTACTACGACGGCCTCGCCGCGAAGTATGCGGCCTCGCGCGACATCCTGCTCGGTTACCTTGACCGGACCGGGCTGAGCTACACGCGGCCCGAAGGCGCCTACTTCGTGATGGTGGATATTTCCCCGTTTGGCTACGCGAACGACGTGGAGTTCGCGCATTGGATGGCGAAGGAGATCGGCGTCGCTCCGGTGCCCGGATCGAGTTTTTTCGCGCCGGGGGAGAACCGCTACATGCGGCTCAATTTCGCCAAGCGGCCGGAAACGCTGCACGCGGCCGGCGAGCGGCTGCTGCGGCTCAAGCGCGGCTGATCAGGACAGCGCCGACCGCAGGGCCCGGGCCTCGGTCAGCAGTTCGTGCGCGGCGGCAAGGGCGTCGCCGGATGCGGCCGGCACCGCCACGGCGGGAGGAGGGCCATGGTCATCGGGGTCGCCGAGACCGGCCTGGCGGAACCGCCGCAGGCGCTTGAGGATGAGGTCGCGGATTTCGTTCGCGTTGCCGACGCTGTGAAAAACGCCGGTGTGCAGCGGGTCGCCGGCCTGCTTGCCCGGCTGATCGCCGCCCCCGGCGGATTGCACGTGCACGTCGGCCAGGCCGAGTACCCGCTGCAGCGGACCCTGCTTGACCTCGACCTGCTGGAGGTTCGCGAAGCTCATGGTGGTTTCCTGCAGGCGGACCAAGCCGGTGCGGATGCGCAGGCTGCGGTCGGTGACGATGTACCAGTGCAGCTCGAAATCCAGCCGCCGGATCGTGTAGGTCAGCGGGATCTGGACGAGGTAGAAGGCGATGCCAATCAGCTTGAGCGCCCACAGCACCGGAAAGGCCCAGAGGGGCAGCCACAGAGCGAGTTCGACGAAGAGCTGCCTGAAGGCGGCCCAGCCATTGATCCGCACCCGCTTCGGCGCATTCCGGATGAGGGCCGCGCCCGGGGCCTTGGGCGGGGCGGCCGCGACGGCTTGATCGGCGGCGCCGGTGCCCAAGGCAAGATCGCCGAAAGGCCTGGTGCCGGCCGGCGCCACCGGCGCCTGGTGGGCCAGCCGCCGCTGGCGGACCGCGTCCTCGACCTGGAGAAAAAGCACCAGCCAGAAAACAATGCCGGCGAGCGCCACCAGCTGGCCGAGTCCCCAGCCGAGCAGCCGGAGTTGGTAATAGCCTCTTGCCGCCCGGAAGATGCGCAGCGATGCGGGATCGCCGAAGGGCGGGTGCGGCTCGAGCGGGACCCTGAGCCAGTGCAGGACGAGCGAACGGCAGCGTGCGTACATGGCTCAGTTCCGGCGGCGTTCGAGCGCCTCGCGCACGGCGCGAAGCTCGCCGGCGGCTTCCCGGAGTGCGGCGGCCAGCCCGGCCTCCCCGGCCGCCGCGGGCAGGGCGGGTCCGGCTACCGCCGCAACCGGCGAAGGATGGGTGTGGTCCTTCACCCCGCGCATCTTGGAATAAAGGAAGTCGCGCACCGCCTCGAATTCCCGGAGGCCCTCGAGCGTCATTTCCGCGCCCGAGCTGCCGCTGGCGGTCTGGACGAGGACGCGGGCGAGGCCGAGCCACCGCTCGACCACATTGGAGCGCAGGTGGATGTCCTGAATGCGCGCGTAGTTGATGATGACCTGGCGGCGGAACAGGATGCCCCAGCTCATCGAGATGCCCTCGTCGGTGAACGCATAGCGCATCGAGTGGTAGCGGAACCAGTAGTAGGGCAGCAGGACCGGCAGCGCTGGCGGCACCAGCAGGCTGCTGAGCCAGTAATACGTCCACAGGCTGCGATCCGGCCGGTCAATCACGTGGATGGCGGCGTCATCGGGAGACGGGTGCACGGCGGGATTAACGCGGCAATTCCATCGCCACCGCAAGGCTGGAGCGGTGAAAACCGGCCGTGCGGGCCTCAGCCCACGAAAAACTTCAAGGTGCGGCGGAGCGAGGCGACGAGGACGTCGATCTCCTCGGCCGTGTTATAGACGTAGAAACTTGCGCGCGTCGTGCTCGTGAGGCCGAGTTTTCGCATCAGCGGCTGGTTGCAGTGATGGCCGCCGCGGAGGGCGACACCGTCCTCGTCCGCGAAGGTCACGACATCGTGCGCGTGCAGGTCGGGGAAGGCGAAGCTCACCAGACCGCCGCGCTCGCCGGCCGGGCCGAGGAGGCGGATGCCGGGCAAGGCGGCGAGCTTGTCGTAAGCGAGCCGGGCCAGGGCGTGATCGTGCCGCTCGATCGCGGCGCGGTCGAGCGCATCGAGATAATCGCAGGCCACGCCAAGCCCGATGGCGCCGGCGATATTGGGCGTGCCGGCCTCGAAACGCTCGGGTGCGGGCTTCCATGTGGCGCCCTCGTACGTGACATTCACCACCATGCCTCCGCCGGTCTCGTCGGGGGCAAGTTTCTCGAGCAGCGCGCGGCGGCCGTACAGCACGCCGATGCCGGTGGGGCCGCACATCTTGTGGCCGGAAAACGCGAGGAAGTCGCAGCCGAGGGCCTGCACATCGAGCGGGGTGTGGCCGACGGACTGCGCAGCATCGATCACCGTGAGGGCGCCGACAGCGCGGGCGCGCCGGCAGAGCTCGGCGATCGGATTGATGGTCCCGAGCGTGTTCGATATGTGAGTGAAGGCGAAAACCTTCACCTGCGGCGTGAGCAACCGGTCGAGCGCAGCGAGATCGAGGCCGTCCTCGGCATTGGCCCCGAGCACGGGGACATAACGCAGCGTGGCCCCGCTGGCCTTCGCTGCCTGCTGCCAGGGCACAAGGTTGGAGTGATGCTCCATCTCGGTCGTGAGGATGACGTCGCCGGTCTTGAGGGTCGCGGCGAAGCTGCGGGCGACGACGTTGATGCTCTCGGTTGTGCCACGGGTGAAGATGATCTCCGCGGGATCGGCGGCATGGAGAAACGTTGCGATACGGGTCCGCGCGCCCTCGTAGGCGTCGGTGGCGCGCATCGAGAGCGCGTGCAGGCCGCGGTGGACGTTGCTGTTGTCGCGCTCGTAGTAGTGCACGAGCGCGTCGATAACGGCGCGCGGCTTCTGCGCCGTGGCGCCATTGTCGAGGTACACCAACGGCTTGCCGTTCACCTGCTGGTGCAGGATCGGGAAGTCGGCGCGGATGTCTTTCCAAGTGGGCATGGGTGAAATCGTTCCCGTTCTCCTAGTTCTGCTCGTTCTCGTGATCAGCTTCGTTTCCCCGGTTTTTTAAGAGAACGTGAAAGATTACGAGAAGGAGAACGATTGAGTGGTCAGTCGGTGTGGCTCTCGGTGGTGGCGGGCGCGGCGTCGCCCTTCAGGGCGTTGAGCGCGGCATGCCAGCCGAGGGTGGCGCACTTGATGCGCGCGGGGAAGGTGTGCACGCCGGCGAAGGCAGCGATGTCGCTGATTTCCTCCGGCTCCTTGCCGGTGGTCACGATCTCGTGGAACTGGTCGTAGAGCGCCTGGGCCTCGGCTGGCGTCTTGCCCTTGAGCTGGGTGGTCATGAGCGACGCGCTGGCCTGCGAAATGGCGCAGCCGGAGCCGTCGAAGGAGATCGCTGCAATGCGGTCGCCGTCCAGCCGCAGATAGACGCTGCACTGGTCGCCGCAGCTGGGGTTGTCGCCGTGCGCCACGCGGTTGGCCGTGGGCAGCTTGCCGCGGTTCCGGGGACGGCGGTTGTGGTCGAGAATGACCTGCTGGTAGAGCTCGGTGAGATCGGCGGACATGGCGGAAGCCCATATTGGTTATCGCTTATCGCGGATTGGCAACTGCGACCTGCGGTTCTAATCCGCCCGCTTCAGCGCGACGAAGTCCGTTGGCCACGGCCAAGAAGTCCTTCTGCGCTTTTGCCTTTGCCTGCACCGGGGACGCGGCCTATCGCCGGTACCGTGCCACTTGCGCGCTTTCTCGGCCGGGACCTCGTTGTTGCATTGGGAAAACTCGATGCGGGGCGGGTGCTGGGCCCATGGCGCGGGACGCGGCCGCAGGACCGGCGGCGGACAATGCGGTTTGCCCCGGTGCTTTATGGCGAGGATCACGCGCACGGCCACGCTGAGCTTTGCCTGCTGCTCGAGGGACGGTGCCGGTTCAGCTTTGACCATGCGGGCAGCGTGCTGGAGGCGGGCGATCTGGTGATCTGTCCGGCAGGGCTGGCGCACGCGGAGGCGTATGGCCGGCCCGGCGAAGGATACCGGCTGGCCTGGTGGAATCTGAGCGAGGGCGAGCCGCGCCTGCATGTGACGCGCTACACCCGCCGCGGTGGATTTGCGATGGAGCACCTGATGAACCTGGCGCTGCTGCCCGCCGATGCGCGGGCGAAACTCTCGGTGCTGCGGGCGCTGGCGGCGGCAGTCCGCCGGCCGGAGACCGAGGTGGTGCGCGAGGCCCTGTTGACACTCACGCTGGCACTCTACCGCCGGGTGCTGGATGGCGGCGAGGCGCAACTCGACACGCGGGCGCAGCTGGTGCGGCGGGCCGCGGAGTTCGTCCGGGCCAATGCCGGCCGCGCCCTCGCGCTGGCGGACGTGGCGCGGGCGGTGCATGTCTCGCCCAACTACCTGACCGGGTTGTTTCGCGCCGAGACGGGCACACCGCTCGGCCGTTTCATTCTCGCGGAACGCGTTGCGCTGGCCCAGCGCCGCCTGCGCGAGCCCGGGGCGAGCGTCAAAGCGGTGGCGCTGGAGCTGGAATTTGTGGATCCGTTTACCTTCAGCCGCGCTTTCAAGCGTGTCACGGGCCGCTCGCCCCGCGCGTGGATCACCACCGGGGGTTGAGCCGCACCAGAATTGAAACGAAAAGGCCGCCAAAAGCGGCCAAGGTCGGAGGCAGCCGGGTGCCATGGCGGGAAGGTGGGCGGGCACGTCCCTGTGCCCGCGTGAATAAAGCCTGTCCACCATTCCGCTCGGCCATTACTCCCCGCGCAGGAATGCGGGCACGGGACGTGCCCGCCCACCTCAAGGCGCGGGGGCTTCGACCGGGTCCCGGTATCCGCCCTCCGTAATCAAAATCAGCCCCAGCGCGCCTCGGGCGGATCGAAGACGAAGCCGTGGAAGAATTTCCGCTGCGCGGGCGAGAGGCGTTCGTTGTAGAATGACTTAGGATAGCCCCAGTGTTCCTGCGAGGCGACCATCCACGGGTGCTCGAAGGCGTAATAGAGCATCTGGCGGCCGTGCGCGGGCGAGGCGTAGGGCGCGGCCGTGTGCCAGAGGGCGTTGTGGAATAGGATCGCAGTGCCGGCGGGAGCGCAGATCTGGATCTCGCCGGGCAGGTGGTCGGGCCGGGCCATTTCTGCGAGCGAGGGGGGATTGATGGCCTTGTGGCTGCCGGGCACGATCATGAGGTTGCCGTTGCCGGGCCGGGTCATGTCGCTGAGGTAATAGCCGATTTTCAGCTGGAGGTGCGGGATCGGCCAGCCGAGCCCGCGGTAGCCCTCGTCGTGGCCGTCGAGATGCCAGCCGCCGTGGCGCGTCATGAAATCGCGGCCGAACTCGACGATGCCGTCGGAGCCGTGGTGGTGGGGCTTGGCGTTGAGGAGGCCGTGCACGTAGGGCATGAGCGCGGGCCAGTCGAGGAGTTCGAGGAACAGCGGGTCGTCGTCGAGAATGTAGAAAAAGCGGGTGCTGGCGCCGGTGACCTGGGTGAAACCGGTCTGTTTCGCATAGGTCTGCACGGCTTCGCGCCGGCGCACTGCGGTGCGTTCCAGCGCGGCGACCAGACGGGCGACATGATCAGGCGCGAGAAAGTTCGGGAGGACGAGGTAGCCGTTGTTGTCGAAGAAAATGCGGTCGGCCGCGGAGTAACCGGTCGTCTCCACCGGGGCGGTGGCAGGGAGGGTGGCAGTCATACGGGGTGGAGGCTGAGGCGGAAAGCTGCGCGAATCTTCGGCAGGGAGGAAGCGGATTTTGGCGGTGGGGAGATTTTGTGAACCGGTGTCCCGTGTTTTGGGTGGGCCGGGCGCTCCGTCGCCCGGCAAGCCCTCGTCCCGAGCCGCGCGCGGAGCGCACGGCCCACCCTTGGCGCAGGCTAAGGAGCCTCAGGATGACGGGTGAGTGGAGGAAGGGCGAATCGAAGCGATCCTCCGGCGGGCCGTAAGATTCGACATGGCTTCGTAAGCGCGGCCATTGCCGGCGGCGTCGGAGCGTGGTACGCTGGCGGCACCATGAGTTCCACCCTCGCGCCCGCCGCGGCCAAACTCGCCCTCCTGGGCGGCACACCTGTTGGCAAAGTCACTTATCCGAAATTCCCCACGTTCACCGACCGCGCGATCGAGCGCGCCGCCGGCATGCTGCGGCAGGGCAAGCTCTTCGGCCTCGGCCGCAAGCACGTGCCCGAGATCGGCGAGGCCGAGGGCGTCATCTCGCGCTACCATGCCAACCGCCATGTGCTCGCCACCAGTTCCGGCCACGCCGCGCTGCAGTCCGCGCTGGCCGGCCTGGAAATCTGCTGCGGCGACGAGGTCATCACCACGCCCTACACGTGGGGCGCCTCGATCTCCTGCATCCTCCACCAGAATGCCATCCCGGTCTTCGTCGATATCGAGCGCGAGACCGGCCTGATCGACCCGGCGCAGATCGAGGCGGCCATCACGCCCCGGACGAAGGCAATCCTGGCGGTGCACCTCTTTGGCCAGCCGGCGAACCTGAGGCGCCTCCGCGCCGTCGCCGACAAGCACAAGCTCATGCTGATCGAGGACGGCAGCCAGGCGCACGGCGCCGAGATCGACGGCCTCCGGGTCGGCACGGTCGGTGACGCGGCCGGCTTCTCCTGCATGGGTGGCAAGGTGCTCGCGACGACCGAGTCGGGCTACATGGTCACGCCGCATGAGCGCGTTTACTGGAAGGGCGCGATGATCGGCCAGCACATGGGCCGCTCGACGGACGAGGGCATGCCGGACGACCTGAAGCCCTACCTCGATTCGCTGGTCTACACGTACCGCGTCGCGCCGTTCAACGCGGTGCTGCTCACGGAGCAGTTCGCGAAGCTCGATGCCGAGCTGGCCGAGCGCCGGCGCCACGCCGACCTGTTGCGCAGCCATCTCGCGGGCGCCAAGTACCTGAAGCTGCCGAACTACGCGGCGGGCGTGAAGCCGTCGTATCACCTGATGTCCCTCACCTTCGACTCCGATGCCGCGGGCATCTCGCGCGACACGTTCGCCGCCGCGGTGCAGGCGGAAGGCCTGCGCGCCGTCGGTTATGTGCCGTCCGTCATCTCGGACTGGAAGCGCCTGCACTGGCAGGATTACCGCGGACCGCGCGTGAACTGGCTCTCGGCGCTCGAGGCCGCCAAGGTGGACTACCGCAACCAGGCCCTGCCCAACGCGCGCTGGCGCGTGGACCATGCGCTGGAGACAGGCTTTGACATGGTCGCGCCCAACGAGCCAATGATTGCGCGCATGGCCGAGATCATTCTCAAGGTGGAAGCGAACGTTGACGCGCTCCGTGACCACGAGCGCACGGCGGGACCCGCCGCCCCGGCCGTCCGGAAATGAACGCGGGGTTCGCCCAGGCCGACATCACCCCGCGCCTGGGCGTCCAACTGGCCGGCTACGGCCCGTATCGGAACCGGGCCGCCCGGAAAATCCTCGCCCCGCTCGGCGCGCGGGCCATGGCCGTGGTGCAAGGTCGCAGCCGCGCGCTGCTGGTTAACCTTGAGCTGTGCGGCACGCCGCGCGACCTCGCGATCCGGATCCGTGCCGCGGTGGCCCGGCGCACGGGCTTCAAGCCGGACGAGGTGTTCGTGACCTCCACCCACACCCACAGCGGTCCCGCGATCGGTAGCATGCTGGGCTGGGGCGAGCCGGACGCGATTTACGTGGAGACGCTGCCTTCGCGGGTGGCGGAGGCGGCGCTAAAGGCGGTGAAGGCGTTGGCGCCCGTGGCGTGGCGCTATGCCGAGGTGCCGTGCGAAGGCATCGCCATCAACCGCGAGACCGACCGGGGCAGCTGGATGTTCGATCCGATCGAAGTGCGGCTCGACCCGAAGTTCCGGCCGGCCCATCCGGAGGAGACGGATCCGACCCTGCGGCTGCTGGCCGCCTATGCGGGCGGCAAGCTGGTCGGCCTGCTGCATCATTTCGGCTGCCATGCCGTGGTGGGCAGCGAGCAGACCTTCGATGTCCACGGGGATTTTGTGGGACTGGCCTCGTCGGCCGTTGAGCGGGCCCACCCCGGCGCGACGGCGATTTTCCTGCCCGGGGCGATGGGTGACATCAATCCGCCGGTCTGTCACCGCGCGGAAAAGGAGACGCACCAGGCCCTGCGCGTGCTCTCGAAAAAATATGCGACCGTGATCGGGCGCGGATTGCGCGCATCCCGACCGCTGGCGGCGGACGAATTGAAATCGTTCCGGCGCGACGTGAGTTTTTCCCGCAAGCCCTGGACCCGGGCTTTCGTGCAGCGGCGCATCCGGGAGCTGGAGGCGATCTTTGCCGCGCCGGGAGTCACGGACCTCACGACCATCGGCCAGCCGCCGCTGCAGACCAACGGACTCCACATGGTGCGCCTGCAGGGGTTCCGGGCGCTGCTGGCCGGCTATCAGGGCGGACGCGGCCCCAATCCGCCGGTGTCGGTGCACGGCCTGCGGATCGGGCCCGTGGCGTTGCTCGGGGTCGGGCTGGAGGTTTTCCACAGTCTGCAGGCGCCGATTCTCGCGGGCAGCCCGCATCCGCACACGTGGGTGGTGAGCCTGTCTGGCGGCGTCGGCTACGCACCCGATGCGCGGGCCTGCGCGAAGCAAGGCTACACGGACGACCTGGTGCCGTTGATTGTCGGTGAGCGGCCCTATGCGCAGGTATACGCCGAGCTGCCGCGGGAACTGATCAACCTGGCGCGCGAGCTGGCCGGCTGAGCCGGGGTCTCTTAACCACGAAGGGCACAAAGCACACGAAGATCGCCCTTCGGAACTTGGGCTCGCATGCCTTGGCTTGGCCTTGGCGTGTTTCGTGCCCTTCGTGGTTAAGTCAAAATCGCCTTTAATCAAAGGCGACCGGCTGGCCGGTGGCGGCGGAGGCGTAGACGGCGTCGGCGACGCGGGCGAAGAGGAGGGAGTCCTGCAACGAGGTCAGCGGCTTCCGCTTTTGCAGGATCGCATCGACAAAATCGGCGGGGACGCCGTCGTGTTCGTTCATTGCGGATTCGTCGCCTTCCCAAATCACGCGGGTCCGCGTCCCCTTCCCGGCGTCAGGCTCGGTCAGGACGATGTTCGCGGACTTGGCCTTGAGCATCTGCAGGGTAAGCGTGCCGCGCTCGCCGGTGATCTGCCAGTGGTTGTCCGGGGGCAGCGTCGAGAATTCCGCCCGCTCGTAGTTGAGGGCACAACCCTCGGCGAACGTGACCAACGCGGCGACATGCGTTTCGCCATCCGAGCCCGGCGCCGCGTACGCGGCGTACTGCGGCGCGACCTGCCAGGTGCGCGCCAGTGCGGCTTGGGGTGTCAGCTTGAAGTCGAGCAGGCCGAAAAGGTAGTCAAGATCGTAGCAGCCCCAGTTGACGAAGATGCCGCCGCCATTGAGGTCCTTGCGCAGCCGCCAGGCCGGCAGATTCTTGAAGGGCGGGCCGGCGGGATTGACGCCGCGGCAGGTGATCGTGCGGAGTTGGCCGAGCGCCCCGGTGCGGAGAAATTCCCGGGCGGCGCGGGCGGATTCAAAGTTGTGAAAGCGCGACGAGCACACCGCGCCGACGCGGTCGCCCTGCACCGCGAGCATCGCCCGCACCTCGGCGGCGTTCATCGCGACGGGCTTTTCAGTCAGGACGTGCTTGCCATGGCGGAACGCCTCGATCGCGAGCGCGGTGCGCAGGTTGGCGGGCAAGGCGAGGATGACGGCGTCGATCGCCGGGTCGGCAAACAACTCCGATGCGTGGACGGTCCAGTGCGGGACACCGAATTCCGCGGCGGTCTGCCGGGCGACGTCGGCACGAACATCGCACACCGCGGTGACCCGGGCGATGGTCAGCTTGGCGAGGCCGCGCAGATGAAACTGGGCGATGACGCCGCAGCCGATGATCGCGATGTTGAGCATGGGAGGAATAAAATGCCCCGGCCATGAGGCCGGGGCGGGATGGGTGGGATGGGATTTACCGTCCGAGGTATTTGTCCCGGCCCAGCACCAGCGCCTCGATCTTCCGGTCGGCGATGCTGCGCTTGAGCATCCAGAAGCCGCAGTCGGGGTGGACCCAGCGGACGCGGCCCACGCCGACCTTCTTTTCCACAGCCTCGATGCGCGCGGCGACCTCGTCGGGGGTCTCGATGTGGTTCACCTTGATGTCGATCACGCCGATGCCGAGGGCGATCTTATGGTCGATCTGCTTGAGCGCATCGATGTCGCTCTTCGGGCGGTGGGCGAGCTCGAGCACGAGGTGGTCGCAGTGCAGCGCGTTGAGGAAATCGACGAGTTTCTGCCAGTTGCCCTTCTGGATCGTCTGGCCGCCGTAGTTGCCGAAGCAGAAATGCACGGCGCGCTCGCCGTCGATCCGGTCGAGCAGGAGATTCATCGACGCGGCGGCCAGCGGGGCGTCATCGGGATTGCCGGGGATGTTGGCCTCGTCGACCTGGATGCAGGGCGCGGGGAGGCCGGGCATCTGCGCGGCGAGCACCTCGCCGAGGGCCATGGTGAGCTTGTCGAAGCTGCCGTAGTGGTGGTCAAGCAGCGTGCGGGCCAGCATGTACGGGCTCGTGACCGTGAACTTGAACGGACCGCCGGCGACGGCGGCCGCGCGCTGGCAGTCGGCGAGAAGGTTGAGCGAACCTTCGCCGAGCTTGCCGGTGACGACACCCGCGGGCTTGCGGCGGAAACCCATCGGATGGTGGCGGGAGAACTCCTCGGTGACGGATCGGCCGACCACCGACGAGATGCCCGCCATCGGGCGGATGAAATACTCGATCATGCCGTTGGTGTCGGGATGGTTGACATCGAAACGGTAGAGTTCGCCGTCGGTCGGCAGGTCGATGCCGGCCTGACGCTGGAGATCAAACACCACGCGCGTGGCGTCGATGACGGCCTGTTCGCTGGGCAGTGCGGCGAGCCAGTCCGGGACGGGATAGGAGCCGACGGTGGTGGTGAGGATGCGGGGCTTGGCGGGGATTTTGGACATGTTTTTTGGGGAGATGGGAACTGGAAGATAGGAGATGGAAGATGCGAGATGGAAAGGGCGAGTTTCTTAGCGGGCGTTGCGACGGCGAGCGATTTCCATCTTCTAACTCCCGTCTCCCAACTTCAGCGGTCCCGCACCCGGTCCCGCTTCAGCGAGCAGCCAGCGCCGGAGCTGCTTTTGGAAGGTGTTCGCGAGGGTATCACCGGGCATGACGAGGACGCCCCAGCCGCCCCGCGCGGGATTGATGGGCACCTCCGCTGGGACCTGATTTTCACACATGAGGCGGTCCTCATCGAGGACCTTGATGGCGAATTCAATCTGGGCGGCGGGCGGCGGACCGCGGAAGCCGGGGGAGATCGCGAGCGACCAGAAGACGGTGCAGCGCTCGCGGGTGTTGGGCGACGGGATGTGCACGAGTACGCGCTCGTCGCCGTCGGCGAAGCTTTGGCGGATGGTGGTGAAATTGGGCAGATGGCAACGCTGGCGGCGGTGGTGCGCGCTCTGCAGCTTGCCGGGCGGCTCGTGCGGCGTGTCGAGCGCGGGGAAGGGGGCATCCATCTGGAAACCGCCATCGGGCAGGGTGCGGATGTCCATCGGGGGCACCCGGTAGTCGGCGGCCTTGCCCAGGGTAGCGGCATGCGCAAAGGCGAAGTGGGTCATGTCGAGGTAGTTCTCGACCTCGCGGCGCCAGCCGGCGGCAAACGGGGTGGGCGGGCCCATCACATAGCTCCACTGCGCATGCTCGAATTCGGGCACATCCGGCAGCTCGTGCAGGCGGCCGCCGGCGAGCGGGGCGGAATCGAGTTTCACCCAGATGAACCCGTAGCGTTCCTGCACGGCGTAGGTGCGCAGGCGGGAGAGGGCGAGCTTGTCGGGCGGGGCGTCGACCAGCGAGGGAATGGACTGGCACGCGCCGCCAGCGTCGAAACGCCAGCCATGGTAGGGACAGACGAGCTCGCCGTCGCGGATGCAGCCGGCGGTGAGCTTCGCGCCCTTGTGCGGGCAGACGGGATCGGCGGCGAGCAGGGCGCCGCCGGCAAACCGGGCGAGGAGCAGCGGGGTGTCGAGCAGGGTGTAGCCGATGACGGCACCAGGGCGGAGACCGGCGGCGTCGGCCACGGGCTGCCAGGTGCGGCGCAGGACGAGAAAGGGAAGGTCTTCCGTGAGCTGCATGGGGCGATGCACTCTAGCAGAGCTTGCGAGGGTTGTCGTGGTGGAGCGGGCAAGGAAGCTTGGCAAAACGGGCAATCCAGCCTACCGTGGGCGGATGTTCGAGCCGCGGGCCAGCCAACCGATCAAAGTGGTGTTTCCACCGGCGGGCGTGTTTGTACTCGAGAGCCGGCACGGCCGTCCCTTCCGCATGGCGGATACGGTGCATGACTTCCTGAAAGTGGTCTGTGTCTTTTCCGGCGAGGGCAGGATGGTGCGCGGCCCCCGGCGGGATCCGCTGCGCGCGGGCGACGTGGTGCTGGTGCCGGCGGGCTGCCGCCACCGCATCGAGGACGTCCGGCCGCTCTCGCTCTATGCGGTCTGCGTCCGGCAGGAGGTGGTGGCCGCGGCAAAGCCCAATGATGGAGGATTGGGCAATTACCGGGTTTTCAAATCCTCACCCGGGGGGAGCGAGCTGCGCGGCCTGATCCGGGAGCTGCTGCACGAGCAGACGCTGCAGCGGCCGGGGAGCGAGGCACTCATGCTCGGGCTGACGTGGCAACTGCTGGGGCGCCTGTTGCGAACGGCGGCCGGTCCGAGCGCCGCGGTGGAGCGGATGGAAGGACCGCAGCTCACGCGGGTCCGCATGGCCGCGTATGCGCGGGAACTGGAGCGGAGGTTTTTCGAGCCGCTGCGGATCGATGCCGAGGCGGCGCGGCTCGGGCTGGGCCGGCGGCGATTCACGCAACTGTTCCGCGAGGAGACGGGAAAATCGTGGCTCGAGGCGGTGCGTGCCCACCGGCTGGAGCATGCGCGGCGGCTCCTGCGCGACACCGGCCGGTCGGTCGGTTCGATTTGCTTCGAGTGCGGGTTCGAGGACCTGTCGAATTTCTACCGCGCCTTCCGGGCGGCGGAGCGGGCCAGCCCGGATGCGTGGCGGCGCAAGTGAGGAGCCGGCCGGCCGTGCGCTGGGCCCGTCGCGCGATCCACCCACGCGGGGTGCTGAGACATGAGAGGATTCCTGCCGACCGGAGGCGGGGCCCTGCCGTGGGTGCCCGCGGTCAGGTGCCGGCGGCTTGAGCAGGCGGTGCTTGGCGGTGAAATCGAAATCTGCCATGGGCTTGGCCATGCAACGCGTGAGAGGTTTGGACGGGGTGCGCGGCTTTGCCGCGATCTGGGTGATCCTCGACCACTTCTATGCGCAGGTCCCGAAGGCCGCCTGGCTGACCGCCCTTCCCGGGGTGGCGCGGTTCGCGAGTTTTGGGTGGGTCGGGGTGAGCCTCTTCTTCGTGTTGTCGGGCTACCTGATCGTCCCGCAACTGCTCGCGGCCAAGGACGAGCCGCATTTTTTCCGGAATTTCTGGTGCCGCCGGGTCTGCCGGCTGGCACCGGCCTACGTGATGTTCCTGCTGCTGTATCTGGCCGCGGATGCGTTTTGGCCGGCCGCGGGGGCCGGGCGCGAGCCGCTGCTGGGGCCCACCGTGCCGTTCTGGAGTTTCTGGCTCATGATCCAGAATGTCCTGATGGCGTCGGCGGAGTCGGTGGGAAACCTCTGGCTGCGCGTCTCGTGGACCCTCGCGGTGGAGGTCCAATTCTATGTGCTCATCGGCGTGATCGTCTACGTGACGCCGAAGGACCGGCTGTTGCGCTGGCTGGTGGCGCTGGCGGCGGGGGCGGTGATCTTCCGCTATGTCGTCGCGCTGACGAACCCGACGGCGCGGGCGCCATTGGTGCTGCTCATGCCGAGCCGGCTGGATGCGTTCATGATCGGCGGGATCCTGGCCCTGCTGGCGGCGCGGGAACCGGCCGCGGACCCACGGGGGCGGCAATGGGCCGCGCTGGGCGTCCTGGCGGCCTGCACAGCGGTGTTTGCGTGGTTTGTCGCGGGCGGATTCGGGGAGACGACGCGCCAGGTGGTGCCGGTCTACCACCTGATCCTCGCGGCGGGTTGCGGCGCTTTCCTGGAATTGGCGCGGCTGTCGTCGCCGTCCGTGGGGTGGCTGACGGAACATCCGTTCATGATGCGCGCGGGCCGGCTGAGTTACTTCGTCTACCTGTTTCACACGCCGGTGATCTGGGGGACGTTTGCGCTGCTGGCGGGCGCCCAGCCCAACCTGGCGTCCCCCGGGAGCCTCGCGGTGATGATCGCGGCGTGGACGGCGCTGGCCGCCTTGGCCGAGTTATCTTACCGCCTGATCGAGTCACCGATGATCCGGCGCGGGCAGGTGTGGACCGGCGCGGGCCGGAAGTAGGCGCGCGATGGGGCGGCGAGCCTAGCGGCCGACCGTGTAAATGATCTGTTTCCGCACCTGGCCCTTGGAGAAAATATCGGGCGCGGTGACTTCCTCCACGGGAATCAGGACGGCGCTGCCGCTGGGGTAATCCTCGATGACCAAGTCACCGCGGGCCACCTGGCCGCTGGCGGTCAGCGCCAGGAAACGGTCCGGCGTCACCAGCACCGCGCCCAGCCCGGGATCGCGCAGGAGCGGAAGGACCAGCGAGTCGTTGCACACGACGAAGTAGACCCGGCCCGCGGGATGGGCCCGGTGCAGGACGCGCAACCGCTCGCGCACCCTTCCGGCCAGGGGATAGGCGCTGGTTTCGAAATGGTCGCGCTCGGCCAGCGAGGCGACGAGGGCCGCCGGGCCGCGGTTGAACGACAGGAGCGGGGCGGCCGCGGCGCTCGCCATCGCGCAAACGGCGAAGACTCCGCGCAGGAACCGCCACGCGGCCCCGTCGTGTTCCCACAGCGCGCAGACGCAGGCCACCGAACCGAGGGCATACCAGCCGATCAGGTAGCGGTTGCCCCAGTAGCTGTAGCCGACGGTGAAACTCACGAGGAGGAGGCCCGCGAACGCGACCGCGGCGAGCCGCCACCACAGCGCCCGCGGCCGCCAGCGCAACGCGGCGGCCAGCATGGTCGCCATGGCCAACGTGCCGACCGGGCCGAACCCGCTTAATTCCTCGAGCCCGGATTGGAAGAAAAAGAGGGTGGAGTCGGAGGTCCTGGCGGCCATGCCGCGGTTGCGCAGCCCGGTCCGGGTCAGGAAGGATTGCTCGGCTTTGACCACCGCCATGACCGGGCCGCGGGTTTCGCCCACCGGCGTGGGTCCCAGGTAAATGCTGCCGGCGATGTAACGGCTAAGGTTGGCGACGCCACCCCGGACGCCGTCGGAGTTTTTCAAACCGCCGACGTAGTCCGGCGGCCCGAGCGGATGGCCGAGGACGCGGGCCGATTCGAGGTAGGTTTCGCCGCTGCCGAAGAGAACGACCGCCACGGCCAGTCCGGCCACGACGCGGCCCAGCAGCCGGGGCTTTGACCGCAGGTCCCACAGCATCCAGGCCGAGAGCACGATGGCGTACAGCGCGCCGGTGGTCTTCGCTCCGGCCATGAAGCCGACGGCCAGGACCATCCAGAACAGGTGCGCATTGCTTCCCTCCCGGCGCCAACGCCAGCGCGCGTAGGCCCACGCCGCGCCGCAAAAGACCAGGGGAATGTCGTTCTTCGTGCTCGTGCCCTGGTAGACCAGGCAGGTAAGTCCGAGCAGGCCCGCGACCGCGACCCACGCCGCCTCGGGGCCGAAACGCGCGCGCAGCATCGCGTGGACCACGAAGCAGGTGCCGGCGAGGCAGGCGAAACCCGGCAGCGCGTAGCCCCAGCCCAGTTCCAGGAAGGGCAGGTGCACCGCGTCGAACGTCCACGGCCACATCAGGTCGTAGACGCTTGTGAACCAGGGATTGTCGAACAGTCCGCCGCGCAGGGCCAGTTCCAGCCGGGCAAGGTGGTACATCTGGGAGTCAATGTTCGTCACCGGCGCGACCACGGCGTAGAGGCCCCAGTAGGCGAGCAGCGCGCAGCCGATAATCTTGGCGATGAGCCCGAGCGCTCCCATTCTGGCCGGAGCGGCGTTCATCGGCAGATCAGAATCACGCGGGCGATCAACGAAACGAAGGCGAGCGTGCCCAGAATCGTGTAGGGGAGGTTGTCTGCTTTGCCCACCGCCCGGAGGACACGGCTTACGCGAGTTGCCACGCCTAGATCTAGCGAACCAGACCTGAACCCTGTCAATGGCCGAGCCCCGGGACCCATCGCGGGAGCGCGCGGCCGCGCGGGAGGAGCCGTCCCTGCTTCCAGCCGGCCGGCCGGCCGGAGCGCTTTATCTATTGCCGGGCAAAGGGAAGCTGCTAGCCATGCCAGGCGGTCCGTGCCCCTCGGAAATTCCCCTCAACAGCCCTACGACGATCATGAAAAAACTCGCTGCCCTCGCCGTGTTCTCCGTCCTCTGCCTGCTGCCGGCCCGCGCCGGTCAAACGCCCCCGCCGGCCACCGGCGGACTGCGCTACACCATTGCCGTCACGAAATTTGAAAACCATGCGGGCTATACGGGCCAGCTGGCGTTGAGCGACACGTTTGGCGCAGTGCTGACGGATTCACTGCAGGCGACCGGCCGGTTCATCGTGATCGCCGAGTCCGACATGCGCACGGCGGCCATGGCCGAGCAGGATTTTGCGGCGAGCGGCCGCACGGCCGGCGGCGACAAGAAGCCGGTCACGGGCAACATGACCCCGGCCCAGCTGCTCGTGAAGGGTGAGATCACCGGCTTCCAGGACGGCACTTCGGGCGGCGGCGGGGGCATCGGGTTCGGCGGGATCCATGTCGGCGGTGGCGGCAGTACCTCGGAGATCAACGCCATGATCTACATCGTCGACTCCAGCACGGGCCAGGTAAAGGCCTCGAAAAAGGTGGTGGGCGAGATCAAGAGCAGCGGGCTGAGCGTCGGCCTGTCCAACCGGAATTTCTCCGGCGACCTCAACTCGTTCAAGAAGACCAACGCGGGCAAGGCCGTGGAGGCCGCGATCGACCAGGCGGTGGCCTTCTGCATCGCGCAGCTCGATACCCTGCCCTGGACCGGCAATGTCATCCTCGTGAAGGGCAACCAGGTTTATTTCAACCGCGGCGAGCGCGAGGGGGTGGCGGTGGGGCAGATCTTCAAGGTGGGCGCCTCCGAGGTCCTGCGCGACCCGGGCACGGGTGAGGTCCTGGACACCAGCTTCACGGAAAAGGCCCGGATCCGCGTCGACACCGTGAAGGAGAAAATCTCCATCTGCTCCGTCGTTTCAGGCGAAGGCATCGAGCGCGGCATGAGCGTGGCGCCGAAGGACTGAAATTCCGCCTGGCCGGCCGGACCACCGGGCCGGCGGATTTCTCCGTTGACCAGCCTTGGCGGTTCTCCCTTTGTTCTTCCCTTCGCCCGAGGGACCGGCCGGCCAGGCCGGACCTTCCGGGCACCCGGGAGAGGTGGCAGAGTGGTCTAATGCGCGTGCTTGGAAAGCACGTGTAGCCGCAAGGTTACCGGGGGTTCGAATCCCTCCCTCTCCGTTCTCTTCGGCTTATCGGGGCCGCGCGATCACTGAATAACGAGAACTTTTTCCAAAAGCGTCTTGCGCGACACGGAACGCGACTTAACCCTGCGCAGGTTTTTCGTCTCACCACCACCCGCCCACTTTCATGGTCACGCCCAACACCGAACTGGCCTACAACAGCAAAATCGAGGGCGAAGTCATCGTTTCCCGCCTCGATTCGGTGATCAACTGGGTCCGCACCAACTCCATGTGGCCGATGCCGATGGGCTTGGCCTGCTGCGCCATCGAGCTGATGGGCGTGGGCGCCTCCCGCTTCGACATCGCCCGGTTTGGTGCCGAGGTCATGCGCTTTTCCCCTCGTCAGGCTGACTGCATGATCGTGGCCGGCACGGTCACCTACAAGATGGCCTCCGCCGTCCGCCGGATTTATGACCAGATGGCCGAGCCCAAGTGGGTCATCGCCATGGGCGCCTGTGCCAGTTCGGGCGGCATGTACCGCAGCTACGCGGTGCTGCAGGGCGTGGACCGGATCATCCCGGTGGACGTGTATGTGAGCGGCTGTCCCCCGCGCCCGGAGGCGCTGCTCGACGCCCTCATCAAGCTCCAGGGGAAGGTCCGGCGCGAGCGCTCGGCCACCAACCTGCTCATCGCCTGATCCGATCCACCCGCCCACCCGCCGCGCATGTCCGCCACCGCCGCCGTCACGACCGCTCTCCAGGAGAAATTCCCGCAGGTCACCCCGCGCGCCAGCCTCGACCACGAGGCCGTCAACGTCCCGGCCGGCGAGATCCTCGCGGTACTGCAGTACCTGCGGGACGACCGCGCCTACGACCTGCTGGTCGACGTGACCGCGATTGACTGGGCGGAGGGGGTCACCCCGCGCTTCACGGTGGTCTATCATCTTTTTTCGACCGCGCACCACGGCTACGTCCGGGTCGCGGTGAACTGTCCCGACGACGGCGCCCCGGCGGTGCCGAGCGCCAGCGGGCTCTGGGCCGGGGCGAACTGGCACGAACGCGAGACCTACGACATGTTCGGCATCAAGTTCGACGGCCATCCCGACCTGCGCCGCATCCTGATGTGGGACGGGTACCCGCATTTCCCGCTGCGCAAGGACTTCCCGCTGGCGGGGATCGAGACGCCGCTGCCGGATGCGGAGGTGGCGGCCGAGACGGGCACGACGGCCATCGCCGCGCCCATGGCCGGCGGGCCGTTTGTCGCGGCGCCGGGCGAGATCAACCTGACCGAGGCCGAGCCGCGCGCGAAGGACGAGAGCTGGAACGAGGCCCGCGAAAAACCGACCCGGCGCTGAACGCCCTCCCCCAATGGCCACCGAATTCTCCTTTCCCGACACCGCGGCCGTGGCCGAGTTTGAGACCGAGAAGATGTCGCTCTCGATGGGCCCGTCGCACCCGTCCACGCACGGCGTGCTCCGCCTGCAGTTCGAACTCGACGGCGAGATCGTGACGAAATGCGACCCGGTCATCGGCTACCTGCACCGCGGCGACGAGAAGATCGCGGAGAACATGACCTACAACCAGTTCGTGCCCTACACGGACCGGCTGGATTACCTGGCGCCGCTGGCGAACAACATGGCCTACGCCATCGCGGTCGAGAAGCTCGCCCGGCTCGAGGTGCCGGCCCGCTGCCAGGCGATCCGGGTGCTGACGGCGGAGATGGCGCGCATCTCGGCGCACCTGCTGGGGCTCGGGGCGTTCGGCATCGATACGGGCGCGTGGACGGTGTTCATGTACTCGTTCACCGAGCGCGAGAAGCTCTACAAGCTGTTCGAGGAGCTCACCGGCGCGCGGTTCACGACAAGCTACAGCCGCATCGGCGGCCTGCAGCGCGACGTGCCCGAGGGCTGGACCGGCCGGGTCAACGCGTTCTGCGACCAGTTTCTGCCGATCCTCGAGGAGATCCTCGGGCTCCTGACCCGCAACAAGATCTTCATGGACCGCACGGTCGGCATCGGCGTGATCCCGAAGGCGGACGCCATCGCCTACGGCCTCACCGGCCCGAACCTCCGCGGCTCGGGCGTCGGCCTCGACCTCCGCAAGGACAAGCCCTACTCGGGCTACGAGCAGTACGAGTTCGACGTTCCGGTCGGCACCAGGGGTGACAGCTACGACCGCTACCTCGTGCGCGGCGAGGAAATGCGCCAGTCGGTGCGCATCATCAAGCAGGTCATCGCGAAGTTCCCGGACGGCCCGTGGTACGCGACGGATGCGCGAAAGATCTTTGCGCCGTCCAAGGACAAGATCCTGACCTCGATGGAGGAGCTCATCCAGAATTTCATGCTCGTGACCGAGGGTCCGCAGATGCCGGCCGGCGAAGTGTATTTCGAGGCGGAAAACCCGAAGGGCGCCCTCGGGTTCTACGTCGTCAGCAAGGGCGGCGGCGTGCCGTGGCGCCTGAAGATCCGGGCGCCCTCCTTCTGCAACCTCTCCATCCTCCCCAAGCTCTGCGTCGGCAGCATGGTGTCCGACGTGGTCGCCATCCTCGGCTCGCTCGACTTCGTGATGGGCGAGTGCGACCGGTGAAACCCGCCCGCGAACCGCGCGAATGCCCACGAATCCTGAAGTTCCCCGTCCCGTCCCGTTCGCGCCGGCCCGCGTGTTTCGCGGGCGAAACCCCGCGGCCTATTCCGCCTGATGAACCTCAAACCTGAAACCCATTCCCGGATCGACGAGGTGATCACCCATTACCCCGAGCGGCGGAGCGCCACGCTGCCGCTGCTGCACCTGATCCAGGAGGATCTCGGGCACATCCCCGAGGAGGCGATCCCGTGGGTTGCCACCAAGCTCGGGCTCCAGCCGATCAACGTCTACGAGGTCATCACGTTCTACCCGATGTTCCGCCGGAAGCCGATCGGCCGGCGCCACATCAAGGTCTGCCGCACGCTCTCCTGCGCGCTGCTGGGCGGCTACAAGACCTGCGCCGCGTTCGAGCAGGAGTTCAACACGCACCTTGGCGAAGTGTCACCCGACGGCGAGGTCACCGTGGAGTTTGTCGAGTGCCTTGCCAGCTGCGGCACCGCCCCCGTGGTCCTGATCGACGACGACCTCCATGAGAAGGTGGACGTCGCCAAGGCGAAACAACTCAGCGACCAGATCAAAGCCGAGGCCGCCCAGCGCCGCTGACCTGCTTATCGCCTAAAGCCCACCGCTTCTGCCATGCCCGCCCCCGCCCAAACCCGCATCATCTTCCAGCACATTGACGAGCCGGGGTACACCAACGACCTCGCCTGCTACGTGCGCCACGGCGGCTACGAGGTGTTGAAGAAGGCGGTCACCCGCAAACCCGAGGAGCTCATCGATGAGGTCAAGAAGTCCGGCCTGCGCGGCCGCGGCGGCGCGGGCTTTCCCTGCGGCGTGAAATGGGGCCTGGTGGACCGCAAGAGCGGCAAGCCCATTTATCTCATCGTCAACGCCGACGAGTCCGAGCCCGGCACCTTCAAGGACCGCTACATCATCCACCAGGACCCGCACCAGCTGATCGAGGGCACGATGATCTCGTGCTTCGCGAACAACGTGAAGCAGGCCTACATCTACATCCGTGGCGAGTTCCCGCACGGCGCGAGGATCCTGGAGAAGGCCATTGCCGAGGCCCGGGCGGCCAACCTGGTCGGCCCGAATATCCTCGGCACGACCTACAGCTGCGAGATTTACGTCCACCGCGGCGCCGGGGCCTACATCTGCGGCGAGGAGACGGGCCTGATCGAGTCGCTCGAGGGCAAGCGCGCCAACCCGCGCATCAAGCCGCCGTATTTCCCCGCCGTCCTCGGCCTCTACCAGTGCCCGACGATCGTGAACAACGTCGAGACGCTCTGCCATGTGAAATACATCGCGCAGCACGGCGGCGAGGCGTTCAGCAAGATCGGCACGCCCGGCAACACCGGCACGCGCGTGTTCTGCGTTTCCGGCCACGTGCAGCGCCCGGGTTACTACGAGTTTCCCGCCGGCACGATCACGCTGGGCCAGCTGCTCAACGAGGTCTGCGGCGGCCCGCTGCCGGGGCGCAAGCTCAAGGCCGTCATCCCCGGCGGCTCCTCGGCGAAGATCCTCCGCTTCGGCGAGCGCTTCAAGGGCAAGCGCAAGGTTGGCGCCGAGATGGTCGACTACGACTGGGGCGTCGAGGACGTCCCGATGGACTTCGACTCGCTGGGCATGATCGGCACGATGGGCGGCTCCGGCGGCGTCATCGTGATGGACGACTCTGTCAACATGGTCGAGGCCCTGGCCAACATCAACGCGTTCTACTCCCATGAGAGCTGCGGCCAGTGCACGCCCTGCCGCGAGGGCTCGCTGTGGATGAAGAAGATCACCACCCGCATGGTGCACGGCGAGGCGCGCCCCGAGGACGCCGCGCTGCTGAAGAGCGTGGCGGACCAGATCCCCGGCCGCACCATCTGCGCCTTCGGCGAGGCCTGCTCATGGCCGACCCAGAGCTTCATCGCGAAGTTCGGCGACGAGTTTAGGCAGTACCCCGAGGCCAAGAAGGCCGCCAAGCCCGCCGGCGCGGCGGCGCTCATTTAATCGCCAAGTTGCCAAGCCGCTAAGTTCAAACGCCAAGAATCCAGCTACTCTCGCACCCTTTTCCCCGGCCTTCGCGCCTTCGCCTCTTCGCGATTCACTCAAATTTTCCGCCGCAATGATCGCTCCGACCAAACCCGACCTCGTCACCGTCAACATTGACGGCAAGGAGATCGCCGTGCCCAAGGGCACGAATGTGATCGAGGCCGCGCGCCTCGTGAACGTCGACGTGCCGCACTACTGCTACCACCCGAAGCTGACGGTGGTGGGCAACTGCCGGATGTGCCTGATCGAAATGGGGCTGCCCGCCGTCGATCCCGCAACGAAGGCGCCGGTCATGGACCCGGCCACCGGCAGGCAGAAGATCAATTGGATCCCGCGGCCCCAGATCGGCTGCGGCACGAATGTCTCCCCCGGCCTGCATGTCCGCACGACCTCGCCGATGGTGAAGGACGCCCGCGAGGGCGTGATGGAGTTCCTGCTCATCAACCACCCGCTCGACTGCCCGATCTGCGACCAGGCCGGCGAGTGCAAGCTGCAGGAGCAGTCCACCGGCTACGGCCGCGGCTACTCGCGCTTCATCGAGCAGAAGAACGTGAAGCCGAAGCGCACCCAGCTCGGTCCGCGCGTCACCCTCGACGACGAGCGCTGCATCCTCTGCTCGCGGTGCATCCGGTTTTCCAAGGAGGTCGCGAAGGACGACGTCCTCGGCTTCATCGACCGCGGCAGCTACTCGACGCTCACGTGCTACCCGGGCCGGCAGCTCGAGAACAACTACTCGCTCAACACCGTCGACATCTGCCCGGTCGGCGCGCTCACCAGCACGGACTTTCGCTTCAAGATGCGCGTCTGGTTCCTCAAGCAGACCGACTCGATCGACACCGAGTCCAGCGTCGGCGCGAACACCGTCGTCTGGTCCCGCGAGGGCGTCATCTACCGGATCACGCCGCGCCGCAACGACGCGGTCAACGACACCTGGATGGCCGACAGCGGCCGCGTGCTGTACAAGCAGGTGAAGTCCGATGCGCGGCTCACCGCGGTCAAGGTCAACGGCGCCGACAGCGCCCTTGACATGGCGATCCACGCCGCCGCCGAGCTCGGCAAGGCCGGTCGCGCCGCCATCGTCGGCTCCGGCCGCAGCTCCGTCGAGGAGCAGTTCCTCACCAGGAAACTCGCCGCCGCCCTCAACGCCCCCGTTGCGCTCGTCAGCCGGGTGGGGCAGGGGGACAAGCTGCTTGTCTCCGCCGACCGCAACCCGAATGTGCGCGGCGCGCTCGTCACCGGTCTCATCACCGCGCTGCCCGCCGCGAAGCTCACGGAGCTGGGCGCCGCGATTGACGCCGGCACGGTGACGACCGTCATTTCACTCGGGGAAGACCTCGCCGCCGCCGGCCTCACCGCGGCGCAGCTCACCAAGGTCTCGGTGGTCTATCTCGGCACGCACGCCAATGCGACGAGCGCCGCCGCCAAGATCATCCTGCCCACCCTGACCGTCTTCGAGAAGAGCGGCACGTTCGTCAACCAGCAGTTCCGGATCCAGAAGTTCCTGAAGGCCGTCCCCGGTCCCGCCGGGGCGACGGAAGATCTCACGGTGCTCGCCCGGCTGGTGACCGCGGCAGGGGCGGCGATCCCGGCTTCCGACCTCGGCGCGGTCTGGAAACTCATCGCCGCCGAGGTGCCTGCGCTCGGCACGATGGCGTTCGCGAATCTGCCCGACACCGGGCTGCTCCTCGACGCCACGCCCTACGCGGCGCTCCCGTTCGCCGAGGCCGAGACCCTGCACTACAAACCCGCAACCCAGCCGGCCCCCACGACAGTCTGAATTCTCCCGTGATGATTTTCCCACAGCATCCAGCTTCGAAGGCAGGGACGGACCGCCGGGCCGTCCGCACCGCTCGGCGCGCCCAGTCGTCGCGCCCTACCTTCAATCCTCGGCTGAATTGGCAATCTGCATGATCGATTTCTGGCTCAATCTCCCTCCGCTGGTCCAGGGCCTGATCAAGGGCCTGGCGGTGATCATGGTCATCTTCCCGCTGGCCGGTGCGTGCTCGATGGCGGAACGCAAGGTCTCCGCCTGGATGCAGGGCCGGCCCGGCCCGAACCGCGCCATCGTGCCGTGGTTCGCCTGGATTCCGTTCGTCGGCACGTTCCTGCAGCGGCTCGGCGTGTTCCACCTCATCGCGGACGGCGCCAAGTTCCTTTTCAAGGAGGAGCCGGTGCCCGGCCACGTGAACAAGCTCTACTTCGCGCTCGCCCCGGCGATCGCAATGATGCCGGCGCTCACGACGGTCACCGTGGTGCCGTTCGGCGCCTATTTTAACCATGCGGGCGAGGTCATCCCGCTCGTGCTCGCCAACGTGGATGTCGGACTCCTTGCGGTCTTCGCGGTCTCCTCGCTCGGCGTGTACTCGCTCATCCTCGCGGGCTGGGCCTCCAACTCCAAGTACCCCTTCCTCGGCGGCGTGCGGGCCTCGGCGCAGCTCATTTCCTACGAGCTCTCGATGACACTCTCCGTGATCCCGGTTTTCCTCTGGATCAACGCCCCGGGCACGCCGGGGACGATGAGCCTGGCGAAGGTGGTGGAGTTCCAGAGCCTTCCGGGCTTCTGGGGCGGCACGTGGTTTGTCTTCCTGATGCCGCTGTCGGCGTTCATCTTCCTCGTCTCGCTCTTTGCCGAGACGAACCGCCAGCCGTTCGACATGCCGGAGTCCGAGGCCGACCTCGTCGGCGGGTTTCACACGGAGTACGGCGCGTTCAAGTGGTCGCTTTTCTTCGTGGCGGAATACTCGCACATGATCGTGGGCTCGGGCGTCTTCACGCTGCTCTTCTTCGGCGGCTGGAATCCGCTGCCGTGGATCCCGCTCGCGAGCCTCGTGGGCTGGCTGCACCAAGCCACGCTCGCGGCCTGGACGGTGCACCCGCTGTTCGTCGGCGTGCTCTCCCTCGGCATTTTCCTCGGCAAGGTCGTGGCGCTGATCTTCATCTTCATGTGGGTCCGCTGGACGGTGCCGCGCTTCCGCTACGACCAGGTGATGAAACTCGGCTGGCAGAAGCTGCTGCCGCTCGCGATCGCGAACCTGATCTTCTACGCCCTCGCCATCGCGTTCATCCAGAAATCCGCCTAATCCCTCTGCGCCATGGCCGTCATCCCCCTCGAACGCAAAACCCTCTCGCTGGCGGAGCGCACCTACGTGCCGCAGATCCTCAGCGGCCTGAAGACCACATTCAAGCGCCTGCTCCGGCCGGCGGAGACGATGGAGTACCCCGAGCAGCGGCCCGCGATCCCGCCGGGCTACCGCGGCGTGCCCACGCTCGTGCGCGACCCGCACGGCCGCGAGAAATGCGTCTCCTGCCAGCTCTGCGAGTTCGTGTGCCCGCCCAAGGCCATCCGCATCACCCCCGGCGAGGTGCCCGCGGGCAGCGGCCGCGAGCACGTCGAGAAGGGCCCGCAGGCCTTCGACATCGACATGCTCCGCTGCATCTACTGCGGCCTGTGCCAGGAAGTCTGCCCGGAGGAGGCGATCTTCCTGCAGAACCAATACTCGATGACCGGCTACACGCGCGCGGAGATGGTCAACCACAAGGACCGCCTCTACGAGCTCGGCGGCACGCTGCCGGACGCGCATTTCAAATGGGACAAGAAGAAGGCCGCCGCCGAGCACGGCAACGCGCACTGATGAAAACCGAAAGTAGCGAGCAACGAGCAGCGAGTAGCGGGCATTCCGCCGGCGCGGGGTCGGCAGTTTTCCGTCTGCCCGCCACTTGCCGCCCATTACTCCTTACCTCCTGAGCCAATGGCCCCAGCCCTCTTTTATCTCTTTGCCCTGCTCACGGTCGCCAGCGCCGTCGGCGTCGTCGCGAACAAGAACGCCGTCAATGCCGCGATGAGCTTTCTGCTCTGCCTGGTCGGCGTGGCCGGGCTGTTCGTCCAGTTGGACGCCTACCTCCTGGCCTTCCTGCTCCTGCTGGTTTACGCGGGCGCCGTCGTCGCGCTGTTCCTCTTCATTATCATGCTGCTCGACACCCAGGGCCGGCAGAACTGGGGCTTCAAGAAGTTCTCGACCTTCACCAGCCTGGTCGCGCTCGGCCTGCTGCTGACCGGTCTCGGCACCTTTGTGGCGCGCGGCCAGCTCGATGCCCCCAACCCGAACGCAGCCGGCGGCGTCGGCGCCGCGCTCAAGCCCTACGCCTATCAGCTCTTCACCACCTACCTGCTGCCCGTGCAGGTCATGGGCTTCCTGCTCCTGATCGCCATGCTCGGGGTGATCGTGCTGAGCAAGAGGATCGACGGCCCGGAGGATGCGAAATGATCACCGCGACCCTCAACGAATATGTCATCCTGAGCGTGGTGCTCTTCGCCATCGGCTTCTTCGGCGTGCTCCTGCGCAAGAACACGCTCGTGATCTTCATGAGCCTCGAGCTGATGCTCGTCGCCTCGACCCTCGGGCTGGTCGCGTTCTCCCGGTACAACCACACGCTCGACGGGAATGTTTTCGTCTTCTTCATCCTCACCGTCGCCGCCGCCGAGGTGGCGGTCGGTCTCGCCATCATCGTCGCGCTCTTCCGCAAGCGCCACACGATCCAGGTGGACGAGCTTAACTCGCTGAAAAACTGACGATCATGACGCCCGTCTGCATCGCCCTGCTCACCGTGCTTGCGCCCCTGGTTTCCGCCACGGTCATTGCGCTCTGCCTCCGCCGTGCCGGCACGCTGGCCGCGGCCATCTCTGTGACGGCCGCCGTGATCGTCGCGGCCGGCGCCTTCACGCTGGCCATCGGCGGGGCGCGGTTCGAGGCATCGATGACCTGGCTCCGGCTCGGCTCCTTCGCCCTCTCGCTCGGCTTCAAGTTCGATGACCTCGCCGCGCTGATGCTCGTCATCGTCGGGATCGTCGGCCTCTGCGTGCACGTGTTCTCGCTCGGTTACATGCACGACGACGCAGCCAAGGCCCGGTACTTCGGCGGCCTGTCGGTCTTCATGTTCTCGATGCTCGGCATCGTTTTTGCCGGCAACCTTTTCATGATGTTCATCTTCTGGGAGCTGGTCGGTTTCAGCTCCTGGCTGCTCATCAACCACTGGCACGAGAAGCAGTCCGCCAGCGACGCGTCGAAGAAGGCCTTCATCACGAACCGTGTCGGCGACTTCGGTTTCCTGCTCGGCATCATCCTGTGCTATTGGACCAACGGCACGGTGAACCTGAGCGAACTCGCCGCGGGTCACCATGTTTACAGCACGCTGATCCCGCTCCTGCTGTTCTGCGGCGCGGTCGGCAAATCCGCCCAGCTGCCGCTGCAGGTCTGGCTCCCCGACGCGATGGAGGGCCCGACGCCGGTCTCTGCGCTCATCCATGCCGCGACGATGGTGGCGGCCGGCATCTACATGCTGTGCCGGATCAACGTTCTCATGGTCCCGCAAGCTCTCACGGTCATCATGTGGATCGGCACCGCCACGGCGCTCTATGCCGCGCTCTGCGCCATCGCGCAGCGCGACATCAAGAAGATCCTGGCCTACTCCACGCTCTCGCAGCTCGGCTACATGGTCGCGGCTTTCGGGCTGGGGTCGAAGATGATCCCCATCAGCGACACCGTGGTCGATGCGGCCGGCCAGACCGCCGTGTCCCACTGGGCGATGCTGGGCGCGGCGACCGGCGTCGGGGCCGCGATGTTCCACCTGACGACCCACGCCTTCTTCAAGGCGCTGCTCTTCCTCGGCTCCGGCTCGGTCATCCACGGCTGCCACCATGAGCAGGACATCTTCAAGATGGGCGGGCTTTCGTCCCGGATGAAGCTCACCTTCGCGACCTTCACGATCGGCGTCGCGGCCATCATCGGCCTGCCGTTCCTCGCGGGCTTTTTCTCGAAGGACGCGATCCTCTATCTGGCCTACGTGAACAACAAGGCGGTCTTCGCGATCCTGGCGTTCACCGCGATCCTGACCGCGCTCTACATGACCCGGCTCTGGCGCATCACCTTCTTCGGCGAGCCGCGGAGCGACTCCGCCGCGCATGCGCACGAGGGCGGCCTGACCCTGACGCTCCCGCTCGTGGTCCTCGCGGCGCTGGCGGTCCTGGCGGGTTATACCGGGATTTATCCCAAGGTGTTTGGCGGGGTGTTCGACCTGATTCCTGAGGCGCACGGCGCGGATCACCTGGTCATCCTGCTCACGAGCCTGTTCGTGCTGCTGGTGGGCGCGGGCACGGCGTTCCTTTTCTACCCGCCGGCGGCGACCGACGCCCTGGAGCAGAAGTCGCCCGGCCTCTTCCGGCTGCTGGCCTCCAAGCTCTGGTTCGACGAGATCTACACGTATTACATCGACAAGGTGCAGCAGCGCTTCGCCCTGCTGCTCAGCTTCCTCGAGCAGATCCTCCTGGCGGGCGTGATCATCCGGGGCCTCGCGGGGCTGGTCGGCCTGGTCGGCCTTGGTGCGCGCGCGCTGCAGGTGGGCCGGATCAACGTCTACGTCTACTGGTTCTTCGCCGGCGTCGTCATCCTGTGGCTCTTTGCAACCGGTGTTTTCTAATCCTGCGATGAGCAACCTGACTTTCGACCCCCTCCTTCTCGCCATCGCGGCTCCGCTCGCCCTGGCCCTGGCCATTGCGCTCGGCCTGCCCAAGCGCTGGTCGGTGCGGCTCGCCTACGCCGGCTTCGGCGTGCCCGCGCTGCTGGCGCTTTATGCGTGGTGGACCTACGGTGCGCGGCCCCAGGCGCACGGCTATGCTTTGCTCGCTTCCTACTCGACCGGGCTCGACGGGCTGGGCATCCGCCTCGCGCTCGGGCTGAACGGCATCTCGCTCCCGCTGTTTGTGCTCGCGGGCCTGGTCGGCCTGGCGGCCGGCCTCTACGCGATCCAGTCCGGCGCCGAGCGGCTCAAGCTCTACCTCATGCTGCTGCTCGTCATGCAGGGCGGCCTGATGGGCGTGTTCGCCAGCGTGGACGTGTTCTTCTTCTACTTCTTCCACGAGCTCGCGCTGATCCCGACCTTCATCATGGTCGGCATCTGGGGCGGCCGCGACCGCAGCTACGCGGCGATGAAGCTGACGATCTATCTCACACTGGGCGCAATGCTCTCCCTCGTCGGCCTCATCGCCCTTTATGTGAAGAGCGGGGCGAACAGTTTTGACCTCATCACGCTCCGCGAGGTGATCGCGGCGCGGCCGCTGGCCGAGACGGTGCAGCACAACGTCTTCGGCCTGCTGATGTTCGGCTTCGGCATTCTGGTCTCGCTCTGGCCGTTCCACACCTGGGCGCCCCTGGGGTATGGCGCTGCGCCGAGTTCCGCCGCGATGCTGCACGCGGGTGTGCTCAAGAAGTTCGGCCTCTACGGCCTCATCCAGATCGCCCTGCCGCTGCTGCCCGCGGGCGCGGCCCACTGGGCCCAGGTGCTCGCCGTGCTGGCGGCCGTGGGGAACGTGCTGGTCGTCGGCCTCATCACGATGGCCCAGCGCGATCTCAAGCAGGTCATCGGTTACAGTTCGGTCATGCACATGGGCTATGCGTTCCTCGGCGTCGCCTGCTTCTCGGTGCTGGGCGCGGGCGGCGTGGTGCTGCTGATGGTGGCGCACGGCCTGTCGGTCGCGCTGCTGTTCCTGCTGGCCACGAGCATCCACCACCGCACCCACACCTTCGACCTGACGCAGATGGGCGGGCTGGCGCAAAAGACCCCCGTGCTCGCGGCCTTCTTCGTCGCCGGCACGTTCGCGAGCATCGGCCTGCCGGGCTTCGCCAACTTCTGGGGCGAGCTCACCATCTTCGTCGCGCTGTGGAAGTTCTCCCCCGTGCTCACCGTCGTGGCCGTGGCGGGTGTGGTCATCTCCGCCATTTACGGCCTGCGGGCGGCCGCGCGGGTCTTCTTCGGCCCGCCGACCGAGGCCTTCGGCATCGTTGCCGCGGCACATCCGCCCGCGGACCTGCGCTGGAACGAGAAGCTTCCCGCGCTCATTCTCCTCGCCGCGCTGCTGTTCATCGGGTTCTGGCCGCAGTCCCTCTCCGCGCCGCTCAATGCCACGCTGTCCGCGGTCTACGCCCCGCCGGCCGCCGCCGCGAACTAACGCCTCTCCGCCGCAATGGATCCCACCGCCCTTCAAGCTATCGCCGCGAACAACGACTGGATCACGATCTTCCCCGAGCTGCTGCTCGGCTGCGTGGCGCTCGTGCTGCTGGCGCTCGAGATCGTGCTGCCGGTGAAATACCATTCGTACCTGCCCGGCGTCGCCCTGTTCGGGGTGCTGGCCATCATTCCGAGCCAGCTCATCAGTTTGCGTCCGGGTTTTCTCCTCGAGGGCGACACGTTCAACGGCCTGCTGCACCAGTCGCACGAGGGGCAGGTCATGCGTGTCTTCTTCCTGATCACGGCTGCGCTGGTCTGCCTGCTCGGCACCGTCAGCCTGGCGAAGCAGAAGATGCCGCACACGGAGTTCCACCACATTGTGCTGGTCGTCACGGCGGCATTGATGCTCCTGGCCCAGAGCAACCACTTCGTGATGCTCTTCGTGGCCCTCGAGACGGTAACCATCGGGTTTTACATCCTCGTGAGTTATTTCCGCACGAGCCGGCTGTCGCTGGAGGCCGGCCTGAAGTACCTCGTCCTGGGCGCGCTCAGCTCCTCGATTCTCCTCTTCGGCATCGTGCTGCTCTACGGTGTCGCCGGCAACCTCATGCTGCCCGGGCACACCGGCTCGCCGCTGAACTTTGACGAGCTGGCGGGGTTCCTCGCCGCCAATCCGCACAACTTTCTCGCCGGTGTCGGTATAGTCCTCGTCCTCTCCGGCGTGGCCTTCAAGATCGGGGCGTTTCCCTTCCAGATCTGGGTGCCCGATGTCTACCAGGGGGCGCCGACGCCCGTCACCGCATTCCTGGCGGTCGGCTCGAAGGCCGCGGGGTTTGTCATCCTGCTGATCCTCGTCCGGACCTTTTCCGCGTACGCCTGGCTGACGCTGCCGATCCTGACGCTCATGGCGGCGGCCACCCTGCTGTTCGGCAATTTCGCCGCGCTCACGCAGCACAACGTGAAGCGCCTCATCGGCCTGTCGGGCGTTTCCCACGCCGGGTTCCTGCTGCTGGGAGTGATCGCGGCGGCCACGGTGCCGATGGCCTTCGGCGCGGTTTATTTCTACCTCTTCGCTTACCTCATCGCCTCGTTCGCGGTGTTTGGCGTGATGGCGCACGTGGCCGGCCCGAACGATGCGGACCAGGAAATCAGCCATTACGCCGGGCTCGCGAAGGAACGGCCCTTCCTCGCCCTCGTGCTGGCCATCGGCCTCGGTTCGCTCGCCGGCATCCCGCCGCTCGCGGGCTTCATGGGCAAGCTCTTCGTCTTCATCGGGGTCTTTGAGTCCGGTCATTACGGCCTGCTCGCGGTGGCGGTCGTCAGCGTGGTGATTTCGATCTACTATTACTTCACTTGGATCCGGGCGGCCTTCTTCGAGACGTGGACGCCGCCGGCGAACGCCGAGGCCGTGTCCCCGCGGCCGGCGCTGACTCCGGTGACGGTGCCGTTGGGCCTGATGCTCGGGCTGCTGGCGGCGTGCACGGTGCTGCTCGGCTTTTACCAAGGGCCGCTGGGTGACTGGCTTGCCGCGCGCTGAGCCGGCGCGCGTTGCGGCAGGTTGCCGTTGCCTGCCTTGGCAACGAAAAGGGCGGGATCCGACCGGATCCCGCCCTTTGTAAAAACGATTCCGGCGGCTTTAGCGCCAGCGGCCCTCGATGAACACGTAGGAACCGCCGCGCCGTTCCCAGCGCGGGGCGATCCAAGCCGACCGGCCGCGGGGCGGAAGCTCCCAATGACCGCCAACCCATTCATGCCGGTGGCCGCGCCAGACCCAGTAGCCGCCAATCCACACATGATAGGGCGAGGGCTGGGCCACGATGACCTCCGGGCGCGGAGGCGGGGGAGCGTCATAGATCACGACCTGGCTCATCGCGGGCGGCGGAGGCGGTTGCGGCACCTGCCAATAGCCCTCGATCCAGTTGCGCGTGCGGCCATCCCAACGGGCCTCCACCCAGTAGGCGCCGGGCTGGGGCGGCAGCACCCAGGCGCCGGGAATCCAGACCCATTGCCCGCGGATCCATGAGTGGTGGCCGGCAATCCAGACGTAGCCCGGGCCGGGGGAAACGATGATTCTTTCCTCCCGGGGACGGGGCGGGGCCTGCTCCACGATGATCGGCGCGGGCACGCCGATGCGCAGACCCAGGTCAACGGACACGCGGGTTTGCGCCTGGAGCGACAGGGTCAGGCCCGCGGCACAAAACGCCGCGGTGAGAAGGAAAAATGCCGGGCGGCCGGCGCGGGGAAGGGTGGGATGAAGTGGCATGGTGGACAGACGTTGGGACTTTGGATCGGTTACTTTCGTCATAAA
>Ga0316230_1000070_pt1 | contig 155143 bp, 139 predicted proteins | sample TBH18025metaG_FD_206004 | JGI IMG/M metagenome (GOLD analysis project Ga0316230, IMG submission 206004) | Freshwater microbial communities from Trout Bog Lake, Wisconsin, USA - TBH18025 | ecosystem: Environmental > Aquatic > Freshwater > Lake > Hypolimnion/Profundal zone | place: USA... | reverse complement strand
ATGGAGCTTCTTTATTTTTCGGTTTCTGTTGCATTACAAATGGTAATTTCCCGTTACCCATTTTAATATAACACTTTAACCGTGAATATGGAGGCTTTTTTTATGGCAGATCGATCAACTTAGGTTCCACTTGTTTTCCCTTGCCCACTGCTAACTGTGTTTACCGGAGGTATATCATCGCACAAGTTATTATTCGCAACATTGAAGACGATGTGAAAATTCGTCTTAAGGTCCGCGCCACTCAGCACGGATAGAGCATTGAGGAAGAAGTTTGTCAAATTTTGCGCACTGCCGTCGGCGAAGCTTGTCCAACACACCAAAGACACGGTTCACGCATCCCGGCACGTTTTGCAGGCGTTGGCTTGCTCGAACCCCTCCCTGAACTGCGAGGTAACACAATCGCACCAATGGATTTTGGTGCATGATTATTCTCGACACTAATGCTCTTTCAGCTTTGATGCAGCAACAACCCGACCCGCAGGTCGTGGCATGGCTTGATAATCAGCCCGCAGAATCAATTTGGTTGAACAGCATAACATTGTTTGAAGCCCGCTATGGTTTGGCCTTGATGTCATCTGGTCAGCGTAAAAATTTGTTAGAAGCTCGATTCGAGGAGCTTTTGAAAGATGACTTACAAAACCGAGTACTTTTATTTGATATTTATGCGGCCACTCAATCCGCAAAACTTGCAGCTGCGCGCAATGCGAGCGGCCGTCCGGTGGATATGCGCGACACCTTTATCGCATGTATTTCAATGGCAAATCAGGCAACGCTCGCCACTCGAAACGTGCGGTACTTCAACGATTTATCTATAGCAGTAGTCAATCCACGGGAATCCTGACAACTAGCCCTATACTTTTTTCTTTCTTCTCTCAGCACAGCCAACTGTCTCTTCATTGCCAACTGCCAACTATCCTTCCCTCTTCCCCGCATACTTATCCGGGTAATATTTGAAAGGCTTTCCTATACACAATAAGATCCTTAACCCCATTTTCGATTAACCTGAAGTATTTTGCGGTGAGAAAACAAAGATAAAAACGCAAATATACCGTAAAAAATATTAAGCCCATAATGTAGTCTGCCTACTGTCAACTGCTTTCACTGCCAACTGTTCTCCCTCGGCACTCGGCACTCGGCACTCGGCACTCGGCACTCGTCACTAAGAAAAAGCACTCAGAACTATTAAATGCTTGCATTTTTTTATAAATTGCTATCATTGCTTTCGTGAATAATAAAAATCGCAAGACTCTCGATAAAATATTCTCGGATCCGATATGTGGCAATCTGCCATGGGATCATATCGAAGCACTACTTATAGCGGTTGGTTGCAATGTGGTCGAAGGAAGCGGGTCATCGGTGACCTTCGAGAAAGATGGCCGAAGAGCCTATTTTCACCGTCCGCATCCACAACGCGAGGCACTTATCTACCGCATCAAAGTGGCGCGTGAGTTTTTGATAAAACTGGAGATCACACCATGAAAAACACAATGACCTACAGTGGATATATGGCCAGCATGGAATTTGACCCTGACGATAATATTCTGGTCGGGCGCGTTCTCGGCATAGATGACCTGATAAGCTTTCACGGAGACTCAGTAGCTGAATTCACGCAGGCATTCCACGAAGCGGTAGATGATTACGTATCAGCCTGTGAAAAATTGGGACAGGCGCCAGAAAAGCCTGCATCCGGACGTCTCATGTTGCGCGTTAATCCAGTGGTTCATGCAGCAGCCCTCAAAGCAGCCGCGCATACCGGCCAAAGTCTCAATCGATGGGCCGAGCAAGTGCTCCGCCAAGCAACCAACGCATAACCCAGCACTATCTTACTAAACCTGTCATCCTGAGCAAAGCGAAGGATCCATGATCTATAAAGCACTAAGCATAGATTTCAATGCCGACTGCCCACTGCCAACTATTTTTCCTTTGCACTATTTGTTAGAATGACAACCCCAACAAACCCGATCTGGCTCCGTTATACTCCAGCACCTATCCGTCGACGCATAGAAGGGCGAACGTGAACATCGTTAAATCAATAACCCACAAAGCGCGATTAAAATCCAAAAATTACAATACCTGGACTCAACTACACTATCTTTTCAGCCCCGTAGGGGCGAGATCCCGGTAGCGCAGGGTGAAACCCTGGGCTACAATGAAATTTGAAAATCAGTATCGATAGTCGTATTCTAAGATAACTATTTGATCGATAAGGAATTCGTATGGAAAACGTTATAATATCTCCAAAATACCAGGTTGTGATTCCTCGTAAGGTAAGAGAATCAATGAAGCTAATGCCTGGTCAAAAAATGCAGGTTATAGCATATGGTGATCGTGTTGAGCTTGTGCCACAAAAAAAGATTTCAGCAATGAGGGGTTTTCTGAAAGGAATCAATACCGATTTTGAACGGGAGAACGATCGACTTTGAACGTGGTTGACTCTTCTGGATGGCTTGAGTATTTTGCTGATGGCGTCAATGCAGATATTTTTGCCGAACCTCTTCAAGATATTGCAAACGTATTGGTTCCCGCTATCTGTTATTATGAGGTTTTCAAGGTTGTTTTACGGGAGCGAAATGAGTCTGATGCCTTGCAGGTCTTGGCACTTATGCATCAGGGAATAACCATAGATCTTACTCCTGATATTGCAGTTCAAGCCACCAAAAATAGTCTTCAATATCATTTGCCAATGGCTGATAGTATCATTTTTACAGTAGCCAAACAGTTTGACTCGACCCTATGGACCCAAGACGTTGATTTTAAAAATCTTGCAGGCGTACGTTATATCCCCAAAAAATAAATTCATGATATACACCGCGAGCAACAGTCTTGACAGAATAGCCGCAGTAGGCAAATAAGTATTTCACCGCAACTCCCAACTATTTTCATCGCCAACTATTTACTTTATCCCCTCATCAAATCCAGGCAACACAAGAGCCATAAACACCCTTTAATCAATAACCCACAAAGCGCTATTAAAATCCAAAAATTGCAATATCTGGACTCAACTACGCTATTTTTTACAGCCCCGTAGGGGCGACATCCCGGTAGCGCATGGGGAACTCTGGGCTCGCATACGATAGATTATTGCAAAAGCTCTTTACTTATGTATATTTGAAGAGGATTTGCATAAAGGAGCTGGTATGAACCGAAAACAACAGATACTGCAACTCGCACGTCAGAAAGGGATTATTAAGGCTGCGGATGTTGAGGATGTAGGTATATCCCGAAACAACCTCTACCAAATGCACAAAGAAGGGCTTTTGGAGAAGTTGTCGGTGGGACTTTACACCCTGCCGGAAGCTCCCGTGACAGAACACTCGGCTTTGGCCGAAGTTGCCATAAGGCTGCCACATGCCATTTTCTGTCTTCTATCAGCTCTGAGTTATTATGGGCTGACTACCCAAATCCCTCATGAGATATGGGTGACCGTTCCCAGAAGCTCGTGGAGGCCCCAGAGAGAATATCCCCCGCTGAACCTGACCTATGTTTCCGGTTCAGCCTATTCGTTTGGTACTGAGGAGCATGTCATCAACGGAGTGAGGGTCAAAATTTATAGTCCGGCAAAAACGGTGGCAGATTGCTTCAAGTTTCGGAACAAGGTCGGTCTCGATGTTGCCATCGAGGCGCTTCGCGAGACCTGGCGATCACATAAAGCCACCATGGATGAGCTGGTGGAAGCCGCTGACATAGACAGGGTGTTGAAAATCATGCGCCCCTATCTGGAGGCAACAGTATGAGCCAGAAAAACATTGCCCATTCAATCTTTCAGCGATTGCTGAACCGCGCTAAAATCAATAAGGAAGACTTCAATCTTCTGCTCTCGCGCTATGGTATGGAGCGGTTCCTGTATCGACTCAGCGTCTCGCCATACTGTGATCGATTCATCTTGAAGGGAGCAAGTCTGTTTCTTGTCTGGAAGGGACAGAACTACCGCGTCACCAGAGATGCTGATTTTCTGGGGTTTGGCAATCCCGATATGGAACAGCTTGCGGATCTGTTCCGCGATATTTGCGGCGTCGAGTTTCAGGATGATGGTATGATCTATCTCCCAGATGCTCTGAAAATTTCGGAAATCCGTGAAGATCAGGAATACGATGGTGTGCGAATTACTTTGGTAGGTTTGCTAAATCAGGCTCGGATTCCTCTCCAGATCGATATCGGTTTTGGGGATGCGATAACTCCAGCCCCTGAAAACATCGAATATCCCGTGCTCTTTGATGACCCTCCACCGCTCTTGAAGGCCTATCCACGATATACGCTGGTTGCCGAAAAACTGGAAGCAATAGTCAAACTCGGTCTTGCAAACAGCCGGATGAAGGACTTTTATGATATATGGCTGATTTCCAGACTCTTCTCTTTCGAGGGGAATGTATTGCGGAGTGCTTTGGAGAATACCTTCGAACGTCGGCGTACCTCATTTCCGGCGTCAACACCATTTGCTTTCACTCCTGTATTTTATGAGGATCATCAGAAACTGGTACAATGGCATGCGTTTAATAAAAAATCAAAGCCAGACATGCCAGTAGGCGATCTATCCGCAGTTATCGCGGAAATATCTGTATTTATTATGCCTGTCATCAATAGCCTGCAATCTAATGCGCCGTTCCAAGGAGCGTGGTTACCCGATCAAGGGTGGAAGGGAAGGACATCCTCTATTGAATACTACCAAAAATAAAGTCTTACTGAGTACTCTAACCCCACAGGTGCTTCACCAAACCCAACATGCTTGGCTGGGCGATATAAGTTCTTCAAAAAAAATTGATGATCAAAACGCCACATCTGTGCGCTCTATTAAAAGTGTTTTAATCTCATAAATAACGGAAATGATTTGATGTTTTGTAGGTTGGGGTGATTCCTGAACCCCAACAAAACTAAAGCTTCCATCTCTTATCTCGGCAATAAATAGAGGTGCCCTAAAGTAAACAGGGCATAGGTGTCAAATCTAAAGCACTGCCGTTTTTCGCTCATCACTCAGCACGAGTGTATTTCATTGCCAACTGATTTCCCTGCCCGCTGCACTTGTCATCCCGAATTCCTGTGATGGATCTATCTTTTTCCTGACATATAACTCTGGATTGACCTCTGTATTGTTGTGATTCGAAATAATTAAGGCAGGAATAAGGGACACTATCTTTTCAGCCCCGTAGGGGCGAGATCTCGGTAGCGCAGGGTGAAACCCTGGGCTTACCGGATTGGAAGAATGTTGTTGTAGCGTTATTTTGTAATCGTGTAAGGGTGGTGTATATTTCATGGGAAAATTGAGATCATGTTTGCCAAAAGAGGAGTCGTTATATGACAACAGCAGAAAGACTTTATAACACAGCGAAAGAACTACCTGAGCCTGTGGTTGCAGAGATACTTGATTTTGCTGAGTTTTTGCGGATATCCACTCAGCAGCTTCAAGCTACCGAGTGTTTCTATAGTTCAATAACACGAATGGAATTATTGGGATCCATCCACTACGCAGTCTGAAAGCAAAAGGAATGAATGATTTTCTCAAGAAAGTACCGATTTTCTGGTTAGTACTCAGTCTTTCCGCTTTTCTCTATATTCTCAATTTCAGTGTCAATGGAATTTGGACTGAAAATGAAAGCTTTTATGCTGAATCTGTTCGTGAAATGGTTGAGAAAGGCAATTATCTTGACATCAACTACAATTACCAGTCCCGTTTTAATAAACCACCTTTAACCTACTGGCTGATAGCTGCATCAACCAAGTTGTTTGGCATGAATGCCTTTGCTATCCGATTACCGATAGTCATTCTTGCTTTTTGTACTATTTTGCTCGTCTGGGCCATGGCCCGTATGCTTTACGGCGAGAAAACCGCACTGCTCGCACTTGCCATGCAAGCAATCAGTATTCAGTTTATTGCTGGTAAACAATATGCCTCCCCGGAAATACCGCTTGCCTTTTTCTTTACGCTTACCCTTTATTTTTTCCTTAAAGGAGAACTTTCCGGCAACAGCAGGAATTATCAGTTTGCAGCTATTGCACTTGGATTAACGGTGTTAACCAAAGGATATCCCTATATCATAGTCATAGGAGGTATCATGATCCTTTATCTCTTTATAAAATCAAACTTTCAATGGAGGATATTTTTTGATAACGTAAAGAAACTGAAACCCTTTTCATTTATAGCAATTACTAGCATTATTGGATTCAGCTGGATCGTTCTTATGTATGTAAATTATGGACAAAAATTTTTAACGGTTCTCTATCAGGAAACTTTAGACCGAGGTCTGTACAATGAGCCTTTTGAATTGGATGAACTGATTTTTTATCCGCTTGTAATGATGTGGAGCTTTTTTCCCTACTCACTGCTGTTTGTCTATGCATGCTTCCATTATCTTTTTACAATTCGGAAAAGAAAGGATATTGCTTTTGGCTTTTCGTGGGTTATGGTGATGTTTGTTTTTTTTACAGCATCGTCAGGAAAATTACCGACATATTTTATACAGGCCCATCCTGCACTTGCGCTTATTTCCGCACACTTTATAACTCGTTACAAGCCAGCTGGTAACGTTTCAAAATCGCTCTGGAGCCTTGTGTTTCTCCTTCCTGCTGCAATTGGAATTATCCTCAGTACAGCGATCATCATCATCTTCAAGCTTCCTGTTTTCTATCACTTGATCACGGCTGCAGCATTGCTGCTTATTGTCATTTTCTCTCTTCCTCAAAAAGAGAAAGCGGATGATATATCAGAAATGATTTATGTTCGTCATATCCTTCCGTTTATCGGCACCTTCAGTGCATTGCTTATTTTCAGTTTAGGGGTTCTACCAGCGCTTGAAGAGCGACGTCCGGTTGATAGTATCGGCCGTGTCATTAATCGTGAACAGCACATCCCGAAAAATATTCCCCTCTATCTGCAGAATGAACTGATTCATAATCTCCCTTTTTACGCTGCACGAAGAGTGATTCCTGATGTAATCCCTGAAACAATACTTCAGCAAAAACCTCTTTTGGCAATGATTCTTACAAAAAACACTCCGGATTCTTTGCTTTCATCGGTAATATGGAGAGGCGATATCTATAGAAGGAGAAGCAGCGAGTCCCGGCTAATGCTTTTTATTGAAAGTTATCTCAAAGCTAAAGAGGGAGACATGAGCGGGTTTACCAGTTACAGTCTTATTTACAAAAGGTAATTACTTTACTGGTACATATCTGATATTGCTGTCCAGATTTGTGGTTTGAAAAAAACAAAAATTTTAAAAATTAAATCTCAGGCCAAGCAAGATGGTGTTGCTTGATAATTTGCCGTTGTCAAATTCTGGGTCTAAAATAACTTTTGGTGTTACAACGTAGCGGTAGCGTGCATCGAGTTTTACGTTCTCACCGATCGGGACGGTGAAACCGGCACCGAGCTGATAGGCTAAAGATTTTTGAGCACTGTTTAAAGCGCCAAATGGGGGATTGACGATAGCTACCCCTGTACCAGCAGTTATATAGGGTGTAACGACATCGGACAAAGAAATATCATAGCAGGCATTGGCTAAGATCAACTGAGTAGAGAGATTAGTGTCTAAATTTGCGCCATATTCACCATTATTACCGACAGCCTGATAGCCAATTTCTGCCTCAAGTCGGAAGTTGTTGTCAAAGCCCAATCCGAAAGCTCCAAGCATGGTGATCCCTGAATTGTCATGGCCTCGACCCACATGGTTCATTTCTGAGCTGCCGACAAAAGCGCTGACATAGGGCTCCATGGCTGATAGAGGTGTAGCCCACATTCCAGCAACCAGGAACATTATTGAAACTCTTTTTTTCATTATCGAGTTAGTTAATTCAAAGTAACCTGGCAGCCTGTCGGACTAACGAATTGTCGATATCCAAGTGCCGTTTTCAACCCCACGATATCAACCCCACGATATCAACCCAAAAACGGTACATATGGTCTGTTGATAGCCATTTCTGAACTGATGGAGGAAACAGTAAGAGTATGTCACGGTCTGCTCTGATAAGATCGATACTCATTAAGCACAAACGGACAATCAAAACTTAAGCTACGTATAAACGATTATACATATTTACCTTTAAATCTAAGACTTTATGAGCAATTTTTTTCGAAAACCCCTCTTGAGACTGTAATTCCTGTAATTTTGTCATCAAATGTACCTTCAATTCAGTTGTTCCTATCGTACCGAATTGACTGAACAATGAGATTTTCAGGCACCCCAACTTTAAAACCAAAGGGTGTTAGCCTGCGATCATAAACCTTTCTTGAAAGGTTTTTTTTGTTTTTTCCATGCGAAAACGTCAATAATGCGTATCTTTGACCATCTATAAGCATGGTTGACAACTTACGCACCAAATTTTATATGGCATATTTTAACCATATCTGTCTCGTAGAAGCTCCACAGACAATTATTATACCTTTTCCCCGGTTTATCACCGACTGCATCGGTGTATGCTACCTCGCCGCCGCCGTCCAGCACGACGTCGAAAGTCTGGTCATGCCCGACAATTTCTTCAACTACGGCATCTTCGACAGCCTGCGCGCACTTTTGAAAAAAAGTCCTGTAGACCTTGTTGCCATATCCTCAATGACCGGAGCCTTCAACCAGGCGGAACGGCTTGCCCGTATTGCCAAGGAAGCAGGAAAATTCGTGGTCATGGGCGGTTTCCATCCAACGGCACTGCCCGAAGAGGTATTGAATCACTCCAGTGTTGACGTCGTGGTTATCGGAGAGGGCGAACAGACATTCCGTGAACTTGTTCTCAACGGCCCCTCACGTGATGTCAAAGGAATAGCATATCGGGAGGGTGGAGGCATTGTCTATACCGGCCCTCGCGACGTGATCGCCAATATAGATTCTATTGCCTTTCCACTGCGCTCACTTCGTCCCGAGCGATATGGCGAAAAAGGCGATGCCTACACTATCGACACCATCTATACTTCTCGTGGGTGCCCGTGGTCATGTTCCTTTTGTGCCAATGACCAGATGCACAAAGGCTGGCGAGGCAGAAGTGCTGAAAATGTAGTAGAAGAGATCGCCCTTTTGCACGACCCCAACAGTAAAAAACTCATAAAAATCTGGGATGCCAACTTTCTTACCAACATCGGCAGGGCAGAAAAAATCTGCGACATGATGATTGAAAGGGGGTTGACCAATTTCCGGATCATGACGGAATCCAGAGCCAAAGACCTTGTCAGAGCCGAACGCATTCTCGATAAACTTCGCCGTGTAGGGTTAAGCAAAGTAGGTCTCGGCATCGAAAGCCCGAGTGAAGCAACCCTGGCCCTGATGAACAAAAAAAACAGCCTCGACGATGTTGCCCGTGCTATCGATCTCTGCAACAAAAACAAGATCGGTGCCGAAGGCTATTTCATCATCGGCCACTATACCGAAAACATCCAGGACACCATCGCCTACCCCGAATTCGCACGATCGCTCGGCCTCCGTCAGACCATTTTCATGGTTATGACCCCATATCCCGGCACAGGCATATACAAAGAGTACAAAGACGAAGGCAAAATCCGCTCCTTTGACTGGGATCTCTACAACAACTACTGCCCCGTCATCGAGACCCGCAGCATGGATGGCCAAACCCTTGTTGCCATGCTGGTATACTGCAATGTCGCCTTCAACAGCTACAAGTCAGCAATGAAGCGCAACAGCACAAGAGACGTTCTGCTGAGCTTTATGATAGATCTGTTTCAGCTCAGTTGGCTCATGAGGGTCAACAAAAACCTGGCAAACAAAGATATCAGCAACCTGTTGTTTAATGCTCTTTTACGGTTTCTTGACCACAAAGAAGGGGTGGTTGAGCAGCCTGCCTCAGCTAAATGCAAACCACTGCAGCAACCCATTCACCTCCGCATCCGCCACACCTCCGGTAAAAGCATCGATTATACTCTTTCTGAGCGTGCGGGCAATCGGGTACTCACCATGAAGGCGCAGAATAACTATGAACCTTTTGCCGGGCCGGAAATCAGACTTGACGAACTTGTTGAGTGTGCATGCGGGGTACCCATGGACAAACTGATGGGCGTTCTTTACCGAAACGAGTGGCTGCGAAACAACCCGGGACGGACGACAAGTATGCTCTTTCCTATCCTCACAGATCTCGAAGTTTTAGGTTTCGCCGCAAAACTCATCAAACTCTTTCTTGGTTCATACCGCAAAACCCTAAATGCCAATCCTTAATCCAAGGAGCACCGAGTTGTTTGAGGGAGAATATTTAACCAGATTTGCTTCTGTAATTTCACTCATGGCAAAATGACGGAATCTCAGATCAATCAAGATGGTTTCAGAGATTGGAAAAGAGACTCCCGCACCAAATTGATAAGCAAAACCAGTAACACTGTCATTCGAAATAAACGCATCAGGTGATCCGCCGATTAAAAATCTGCTGAGTCGTGCCTGTGCTGCGCCTGCACCTGCCGTCACATAGGGTTGAATGCCTTCGGTGGTAAAATCGTAGTAGCCGTTAACCAGCAAAGAAAGCATTCTCTCATGACCTTTCCCTAACTGGTCATTTATCCCGCTTTTTTGATAACCAAATTCGCCTTCAATCCTGATGTTGTCAAAAACTAAACCAGCGGCACCGACAACATTCATGCCCTCACTCAAAGGCAGTGTTAATAATGTGCCACCGTTGACTTGATTAATGTCTGCATTTCTTGACAGTACCATTCCTGCATTACCGCTTATATATGTATCATCTGCATAAGCAGGAGCTGCCAGCAAAACCACCGCGATAACAGCGGCAAAGAGCAGGGAAAGTGTTTTTTTCATTCTTCCATTTGGTTATCAGTGGTGGATTAAATACATAATGAGTAAGTATACCTGACACACAAGCAAATATAATAAAAAAAGGTAAGTTAAAAAAAACAAGTGGGTTACCTCACTTGTATTTTACTTGCAGCCCGTTTTTCAATTTCATCCCTCGAAAACCTTCATTCTGTGACTGAAGGCTGCGGAGCTTTTTCTGAAAATTTTTCTGATAATTCACTTTATTGTTAACCGATGTGATTGATTCCATAGTTAAACTATGTCAGTATGCTCAATCTGGCCTATGTCTGCAAACATCCATGAAATATCATCGCTGCAATCAAATTCGAAGTAAATCCCTTCATGCTGCGCTTCTGTCCATGACGTTGACATTTGCCGGATGCGGATCGTTTCTTCCTGCATCCGGACCAGATACTGGAGAGATAAGCAGTGTTTCTGACTCACAACAGCTCAAAGACATTCAGATTGTAGACCTCAATGATACGGTTGTCAATACATTGTTGCTGTCGCAAAAACAAAATTCCTTTTCAGAAACGTTCAACGCTTCAATTCGTTCAGGTAATGTAATCGGTGCCGGTGATGTCATAGAAGTTTCAATATGGGAGCTTTCCCCTGCATTATTCAGTGGCGTGGTGTTTGATCCCCGCTCATCTTCTGCAGCCTCCCATGTCACCACATTACCGGAACAGATGGTGAATAGCGAAGGAACCATCAATATTCCTTTTGTCGGGCAAATAGAGGTTGCAGGACGAAGCATTCAGCAAATAGAGACAGAAATAAAGCGCTGCTTGAAAGGAAAGGCAAATCAGCCTCAAGTGCTCGTCAGAACGGTCCGTAATAATACCACCAATGTCACTGTAGTAGGTGAAGTTGCTTCGAGCATCCGTATGCCGCTTACCGCAAGGAAAGAGCGTGTGCTTGATGCGCTTGCAGCAGCTGGAGGAGTTCGGATGCCGGTCAATAAAATGACCTTGCAGCTCACTCGCGGCAGTCAGGTTCAGGCTATGCCTCTCGATATGATTATTCGAGATCCGAAACAGAATATATTGCTGCTGCCTGATGATGTTGTAACCCTCTCATATCAGCCGCTGAGTTTCACTGCGTTAGGAGCTACAGGGAAGAATGAAGAGATAAATTTTGAAGCACAGGGTATTTCTCTTTCGCAGGCACTGGCTCGGTCTGGCGGTTTGCAGGATAATCGTGCCAATGCTGAAGGTGTATTTATTTTCCGGTATGAATCAGCGAAAGCATTGGGTTTGCATTGGAAAGGGCTGTTGATCAGACCGGATGGAAAAATTCCGGTTATTTACAGGGTAAACCTCAAAGACCCAGCCACATTGTTTATTGCACAGAATTTTATCATGCAGAACAAGGATCTCCTGTATGTATCCAATGCGCAGGCTGCTGATTATCAGAAGTTTCTCAACATGGTAGTCTCAATAGTCTATCCGGTTGTAAATGTCATAAATGCAATTCCTTCACTTCCCTGACCCTGTGTTTTGACAGGAGTGAACTATGAGTGATATAATAATTGATGTGACTCGATTACTCTGGCGTTTACTGAAGAAGCGCCTGCCGACAGGAGTCGATCGGGTCAGTCAGGCATATATTCACTACTTCGCCGATCGAGCCAAGGCTGTCGTGAGAATCGGGAACTACAGGATGTTTCTGTCTCAATCAGGCTCATTGAAACTGTTTGATGCCTTATCAAGTCCTGCGGTTGATAGAAGCCAGTTAATGAACCAACTGCTCCATAATGAGCTTTTCAGTGGCTTTTTCACCAAAAACCTCTCCGGATCATTTGTTATCAATACAGGCCATAATGGCTTGGAGCATGAGTCATATCTGTTATGGATGCAGCGACTCCAGGTCAAACCCCTGTTTTTTGTTCATGACCTGATTCCAATCAGGTATCCTGAGTATTGCCGTCCCGGGATTATGGAGAAGCATCGTTCACGGATGAACAATGTACTGCGCTATGCAAGTGGTGTCATCACAAACTCGCAAACCACCCTTGATGATCTCGTCCGATATGCAGAAAAAACCGGTTACAGGGTACCGCCTTCAATTGCTGCACCAATAACAGCTGCAGAACTGCCTGCTCCATCCTCAAACCGTCCAGTTGCTGAACCCTATTTTCTCATACTCGGTACCATAGAGCCCCGCAAGAATCATCTGCTTTTGCTGCAGATATGGCGGAACATGATTGATCGTCTGGGTGACAGAGCGCCAAGACTGGTGATCATTGGCCAGAGGGGGTGGGAATGTGAGAACGTTGTTGATTTACTTGAAAGGTGCGAAGCCCTTAAAGGGTTTGTCATGGAGCTGCCGGCATGTTCCGATACCGATCTTGCAACCTATCTTCATCATGCGCAGGCATTATTGTTTCCTTCATTTGCTGAAGGATATGGTATGCCGCTCATGGAGGCCTTGACAGCCGGTGTTCCGGTTATTGCCAGTGATTTGCCGGTCTTCCGCGAAATAGCAGGCAATATCCCTTATTACCTTGATCCACTTGACAGCATGGGCTGGATAGCTTGTATCGAAGCATTTTCATTATCATCCAATCAGGAGCCTGCAGCGCAGAAGGTTCGCCGGGTAAATTTCATGCAGCCGACATGGGCAGGACATTTTCAATTGGTTGAAGAATGGATGAACGGTTTAGCATGAAGCAGCAGGAACCGCTTTCAGGCTCACTCCTCTATGCTTACGGTTTCTCTTTGCGCAAGCAGTCAATTGTCCGGCGCTACGCCGGAAACAATAAGGTTCATTTTATCAGCCAGGTGGCGCATCTGCCATCGGGCAGTTCTTTGCTCTTGTGGGGAAGTCATCCGGTGCCTTCGGGACTGACACAAGGTGTGCAGATAATACGGCTTGAAGACGGTTTTTTACGCTCTGTCGGTTTAGGTGCGGATCTTATACAGCCGCTCTCGCTTGTGGCCGATCGGAGCGGTATCTATTACGATGCAACCAAGCCATCCGATCTCGAACTGCTCTTGCAGTCAACATCATTTTCTACAGGGCTGATCGAGAGGGCCTCTCAACTTCGCTGCAGAATTGTCGAACACAGAGTGACTAAGTACAGCACGGGCAGCAAAAGCTGGCAACGACCGCCGGAACTGTTGCAGACAGGTCAACGGGTTCTACTGGTTGCTGGCCAGGTTGAAACAGATGCATCAATTCGATTCGGAGCGCCGGTAATACAGACAAATATCGGATTGCTGAAGGCAGTAAAAGAAGCAGACCCTGATGCGTATATTATCTACAAACCCCACCCCGATGTTACCGCCGGCTTGCGGGCCAAAGGTCAAGGTGAAGATAAGGTCAGCCAATGGTGCAACGAAATAGTATCTGACGTATCAATGGGTGAACTGCTGACTCAGGTCGACGAGGTACATGTAATGACTTCGCTCACAGGTTTTGAGGCTTTGCTCCGTGAAAAGCCTGTCACCTGTTACGGGCAGCCGTTTTATGCTGGGTGGGGCTTAACCAGCGACATGGTACCAGTGTCACGCAGAACTCGGAAATTATCGCTTGAAATGCTGGCAGCGGGGGCACTTATTCTTTATCCGATCTATGTCAGCAGAAAAACAGGGAAGGCAACAACTCCCGAAAATGCACTGGACGAGTTAGTGGCATGGAAGGAGAGCAGCCTCCGCAGGTCATCAGTAAGCCGTAAAATGGCGCGATTTTTTATAAAAAATCTTTTCAGTCAGCCATGATCAAGAACGGCCTTCAGGTTTTTAACGGTAAGCGTCTCCTCATGCTGCAGGGGCCTATTGGTCCTTTTTTCAGACGGATCTCCCGCGACTTTGAAAAAGCAGGAGCCGCAGTTTACAAAATCAACTTCAATGGTGGAGACTGGCTTTTCAATCCAGGGTCTTCTATCCTGTTCAGAGGTTCGCTTGACGAATGGCCTGCTTTTTTAGAAAGCACACTCGATAAGTATGACATCGATATGGTATTCCTGTTCGGCGATTGCCGACCGGTACACCGGGCAGTTAAAGCAATTACGACCAGGCGTGGCCTTAAAACAGGAGTTTTTGAAGAGGGCTACGTAAGGCCGGACTACATTACTCTTGAGCTTTACGGTACAAACGGACACTCACTGCTCCCTCGCGATCCAGCATTTTATCTCACTCAGCCAATCAGTTTCATTTCTCCGACAAAACCAGTCGGCAGTGGAACATACTGGTACATGGCGCTATGGGCAGTGTTGTACTACATTGCCGGTGCGGTTTTTAAACCTCTATTTCCTCACTACTGCCATCATCGTCCGTTTACGCTTAAAGAGGCATTACCATGGATTCGAAGTGCCTTCCGCAAGTATTATTACAGAATAAAAGAAAGAGGTATTGAAGAAAAGCTTGCGGGTAGTTTTACGGGAAAATACTTTTTAGTGCCTCTGCAGGTACATAACGATTCTCAGATAGAGGTACACTCAGATTTTGCTTCCCCCCGAGTGTTTATTGAAACAGTTGTTGATTCGTTCCGGAAGCATGCTCCGCAAGGCACAATACTGGTGATTAAGCATCATCCTTTGGACAGAGGGTATGTTGACTATCAACAGCTGGTCAACCAACTCATCCGTAAACATGCTTTGCAGAATAAACTTCTCTATATTCACGATCAGCATCTGCCTTCCCTGCTGGAACATGCTCAAGGTGTTGTGGTGATTAACAGCACGGTAGGTCTCTCAGCGCTTGATCAGGGTAAACCCTTGAAGGTTCTCGGTTCGGCACTCTACAACATGAACGGATTGACCTTTCAGGGCAGTCTTGATGAGTTCTGGAATCAAGCACCGACGCATCAGTTAGACCGTAATCTGTTCTATCGTTTTCGCCGGTATGTGATTGCACAAACCCAGCTGAATGGAAGCTATTACAAAAGACTCGACAGCACAGAATCCGGTGCAGGATTGATCTGGGAAGGTGCCGATACGAACTGTGCGGCAAAAAAAAACTGTTTCAAAATATGGAGCCGATAGAGATAATCAGGTTGCCATAAAAAAATAAATACAATGTGTTCAACAATACCGTTAAAAAGCAAGAGTTTTACTTTGCTTAAACAACTGAAAACCCGCCTTGCAAAAATCAACAGCCTGTTTCTTGGTACCGTCATTATTCCGACCCTACTCTCCATCATCTATTTTGGGTTTATTGCCAGCGATATTTATATCTCCGAGTCCCGGTTCGTTGTAAGGAATCCGGAACGGCAGATTCCGACCGGTCTGGGAGCAATTATCCAGGGAGCAGGATTTTCCCGATCCCAGGACGACACCTACAATGTCCAGGAATTTATGCTCTCCCGTGATGCGTTAAGTAAAATCAACTATCAAATCAATCTCAGGGAAGCTTTCGCCAGGAGCGGTATTGACATCTTCAGCCGATTTAATGCGTTAGGATTGGATAACAGCATTGAAGCCTTGTTTCGCTTCTACCAGAATCATGTCGAAATCAACTTGAACACATCCTCCTCAATCGCCGTGCTCAAAGTCAAGGCTTTCAATACGGACGACGCATACCGCATGAATGAAATGCTGCTGCAGATGGGGGAGCAATTCATCAACCGGCTCAATGAACGCGGACGGCAGGATCTTATTCGCTTCGCCTCTTCCGAAGTGGACATCGCCGTAGAAAAAGCAAAAGCAGCCTCACGAAAGCTTTCAACATTTCGAAACAAGCAAGGGATATTTGATCCCGAAAAACAATCTGGACTGCAATTGCAGCAAATCTCAAAACTACAGGATGAGCTGATTGCAAGTAAAACACAGTTGAGTCAGGTACAGGCTTTCACTCCTGATAGTCCTCAATTGCCTGCTCTGAAAAACAGAATCGGGAGTATTCAGGCATCGATAGAGAGCGAAATGGCTAAAGTGGCCGGTGGTAGCACTTCGCTCACCAATAAAGCTGTTGAATACGAAATGCTTGCCTTGGAACGTGCAGTTGCCGACAAGCAGCTTGCTGCTGCCATGGCATCCCTGGAGCAAGCCCGCAGCGATGCCCAGCGAAAGCAGCTCTACCTTGAGCGCATTGTGCAGCCGAATAAGCCTGATATAGCAATTGAGCCATACCGGTTGAGGGGTATCCTCAGCGTTTTTCTTTTGGGTTTAGTTGTTTGGGGCATATTGACCATGCTGATTGCCGGAGTCCGTGAACATCATGGCTGACCAGATGCCGCCCATATTGCACGAAACCTCTTTGTTCCGCTCATTCAGGATTCAGATGCGGGTTATCGGAGCCCTTTTGATGCGCGAAGTGCTGACGAGGTATGGCCGGCACAACATCGGCTTCTTGTGGCTTTTTATTGAGCCCATGCTGTTTACCTTAGGGGTTACGGCCTTATGGACCTTTTCAAATGCCCATCATGGATCAAATATTCCCATTGTCGCATTTGCGGTTACTGGTTACTCATCCGTATTACTCTGGCGTAACATGCCAGGGCGTACCATTGGGGCGGTTGAGCCGAACCTGTCGCTCATGTATCATCGCAATGTAAAAATCATTGATGTATTGGCTGCTCGAGTGCTGCTTGAAGCAGCAGGTGCGACCACCTCATTTTTTGTGCTATCCATCCTGTGGATTTCTATTGGCTGGATGCAGCCTCCTCAGGATATTTTAAAAGTTTTATTTGGGTGGTTCATGCTGGCCTGGTTTGGAGCATCGCTTGCGTTGCTTCTTGGATGTCTCAGTGAGCGGAGTGAAGTTGTTGATAAAATATGGCACCCGACTTCATACCTTCTCTTTCCTTTGTCAGGAGCGGCTTTTATAGTCGATTTTCTTCCCCCGGCAGCGCAAAAGGTTATTCTTTTTCTACCAATGGTCCACGGAGTAGAATTATTGCGTGAAGGTTATTTTGGCTCTTTCGTGCATGCTCATTACGACATTTCATACATGGCATCCGTGTGTTTTGGTCTGACAGCTCTTGCTCTTGCCCAGGAGCGATATATCAGTAAAAGGGTGACCCCTGAATGATTTTTATTAAGGACGTTGTAAAACAATACCATACCCGTCATGGAGAGGTAACAGTGCTCGATCATATAAATTTGACCATTAATAATGGAGAAAAGGTAGGGATTCTCGGTCGTAACGGTTCTGGAAAATCAACCATGATCCGCCTTATCAGCGGTGCGGAACAACCTACGTCGGGCTCAATTGAACGCTCGATGAGCGTTTCCTGGCCTCTGGCTTTTGGCGGAGCTTTTCAGGGAACCCTCACAGGGCTGGACAATCTGCGTTTTATCTGTCGCATCTATGGTGTTGAGTTTGAAAGCCGCATCGACTATGTTCAAGAGTTTTCCGAACTGGGCCCGTACCTAAAAGAACCGGTTAAAACCTATTCTTCGGGTATGCGGGCTCGCTTGGCATTCGCCATCTCCATGGCTGTTGAATTTGATTGTTTCCTGATTGACGAGATCATCGCCGTTGGTGACAGCCGGTTTCATGAAAAATGCCAGTATGAACTTTTTGAAAAGCGCAAAGACCGTACCATGATCATTGTCTCCCACCAGCCTGATTTCATTAAGACCCATTGCGACAAGGCCGCTGTATTGGTGGCTGGGAAATTGTATGCTTTTGAGCAGATAGATAAAGCAATGGCATTTTACCATGAACATTCGGTCACCGTATGAATTATTTGTAAAAAAGGGAAATGCCGAAAATAAAAATCCTGCTTGACCTCAAACCAGCACTGGACGGTTTCGCTGGCATACCACAGGAGAGTCGCTTACTGTTTTATTGGTTAGGAACTCTTGATGGTTACGATAGAGAAGGGCTTATTCAGCATGGTGGAAAAATATTGCGATCAGCCTCTCCATCAAATAAAACAGATATTTCATCCTCGCGGAGAATTTATCAACACTCTCGCTTGGTTGTCTCTTTATTCAATAGTCCATCTAAAAATATCCTTGAAACTTCTGCTCAGCTCTGTCAGAATTATTTCGCTCTCCTGCAATTACAACTACGCGCACTTACAGGGGTTCCTATTTCACTGAGTAACTTTGATGGTGAGCATTTTGAAGACTTTGTCTGGAGTACCCTTTTTAGCAAGACGCTTCATGCTGATGAAAAGCAGCCGATCTCGCTCAGCCGGTTTCGTATTCTTAAACAGTCACGAAAACTCTTTCACCGGGCTGCCTTGGAAGGGATTAAATTATTTTCTCCCCCACGCTATGCACCGATCAATACAAAGGGGTACGATTTTTTTGTAGCACAAACCCCATTTCCAGGCAAAATAACAAAAGGAACCAGGATGGTTGTTCGTTATCACGATTCTATTCCTATGCTTATGCCTCACACGATTAAAGACAAAGCTTTCCACCTCTCTTCACATTATTATGCATTGCAGGAAAATGTAAAAGCTGGTGCTTGGTTTTCCTGTGTTTCAGAATCAACGAGAAATGATCTTGTTAAAATCTTTCCGGAAGCTGAAACAAAAAGTAACGTTATTCATAATATTGTTTCCACAGAATACTGTGATGAAGAGTCGCCGAAAGGAATCATTATCCAGATTATTCGCAATCGCCTCTCATCTTCAAAAGAGTTTGTTACAGATTTAACAGAGCTTGAACTTGAGTTTAAAAAGGACAATGGTCAAGACTTTACCTATCTCCTCATGGTTTCGACTCTGGAGCCTCGAAAAAACCACTTGCTCCTTGTCTCCGCTTGGGAGCGGTTAAAATACACCTCTATGCCGAACCTCAAACTTGTTGTTGTAGGAAATAAGGGGTGGAATTACGAAGTGCTTTTAGAGAGCTTTCAACCCTGGGCAAAGCAGGGTGAATTGTTTCATCTTAGCAACCTGCCGGTAACAGAGCTTCGGGTGCTTTATAAACATGCGGCAGCGACCATCTGTCCGAGTGTCGGCGAAGGATTTGATTATTCAGGTGTCGAAGCCATGCAATCAGGGGGAGTTGTGATCTCGTCGGATATCCCTGTTCATCGGGAAATTTATCAACAAGCATCTGAATACTTTAATCCATACTCTTCTGAAAATGCGTCAATGGTAATTCAGCGAGTTCTGGTCGAAGAAGGAGGATCGATTCGCCAAAACCTTCGCCACCATGGCCGTCAAGTTTCTGCTCTTTACACTCCGGCTAATATTCTACCCAAATGGGATGCTTTTTTTCAAAGCTTTAAAAAATCATCGTGAAAATTATTGTTACCACCGGATATCCTGATTCTGGTTTTCAGACCGCACATCAACAATTACTCACTGCAGGCCTCAAGGAAGCAGGGGCATCGCAGTGGGAAGGCCTTACGGTGCATCAAATACAGGAAATGATTTTCAAAGCCTATCAAAAAGAGTCCAGGGCCTTGGGTAGTAGTGTACAACTTTCTCCAGGGAGAATTTGGCATGAACTTGCTTTACATTTTCTGATAAGCAACTCTGATCATAGAGAATGGGGCTGGGCGGATGCAAGAACGGTAAGGCTTCTTGATTTCTGGAAAGAAATTGAACCGGAAATATGTTTTGTGTTGATCTATTCTTCTCCGGAATTTGCTGTAGCTAAAGCGCTGAGAAATCAACCATCAACACAAGAGGCGATTCTAAACATCATTGCTGACTGGGAAGCCTGCAACAATGAGTTACTTCGTTTTTATTATAGACACACGGACCAGTGCATGCTTGTTAATATATCTTCAATAACTCATGCTCCTGAACAGTTTATAGGGCACGTGGCTGATCTTTTTGGTCTTGATCTTAAGTTTATTAACGTTGATAATCAAGGTGAAACTCATGAGTTGACTGCTATACCTGCGCTTCTGGCATCAACACTTATTGAAGACTATGAAGACGCCAGAGTCCTCTATTGTGAACTCGAAAGTAGCGCCAATATCTCCGAAAATGCTTCCGGCATAAAGTCAGCAGAAAAACAGCTTGCATGGCAGGAATATACCAGCCTCCTTTCTGACTTGGATCAAACTCTTGCTGAGCGTGACCAGGCCGTTCAGAGTATAAGCGAACTTTCAAAAGCTATAACGCTCCATAAGCAGCAGATTGCACAACTCACTCTGTCATGTGATGAACAGGCAAAGCTGGCTGAGGGTCGCCAGAACAACTTTGAAGAACTGACGGCAAAACTTGAGGTACTTCGAAGCACGTTAATCAGCAAGCAATCTGAAACCGATGCCCGGCAAGTTCAGGCAACTGAATTACAGCAGGAAAACGAACTTTTGCTGCTCCAGTTGCATCAGGTTCAGGAAGAACTGGAACATTACTTTTTACAATACCAGGAATTGAATGGTAACGTTCGGCGTGAATCGGGGAATATTGCTTTTCTTACCCAGTTCTGGCATGAACAGCAGCCATCAGAAATTCACATTGACATGAGGCGCCAAATAACAGGCGAAAACTGGTACGATGCTGAGCTTGACGGTCGATGGGCAGGTCCTGACAACATCAGCACTCTCAAAGTTCCTGAGCTTCGTGATGGTCGTTACAGCATCATTCTTGATATAGCCGATGCAATTGATCCTGAAATTATGAGTGGATTGGAGCTTTCGGTGAACGGTATGCAGATGCCACTGAAAATAAAGGAATATTATGGAGGCCCTGAATATTTTGAGGCTGAATTTTCAACCTCCGAAATCCAGAAAGCCAGCATTTGGGATATACAGTTCAAGTTCCCTAAACTTATGTCTCCCACACAGCAAGATCCTGACGATCATAGGCTTATTGCAATACGTCTTAAATCGCTATCGTTAAGCCTCCTGTAGCGTTTACTCACCTTCACAAAGTATTCCCGTAGTTATCAATCGGATTAAATTAGGTTTCAGATGCTAAGTAATCAATCATTGCAGAGTTGGGTTGACCATTTACGCGCCATATTTCCTATTACAGCAATTGTGCACGTAGGTGTCGGAAGTGGACATATCTTAACTCATTATGCAGGATGGGGAGTATCCTGTGCGTTACTGATTGAAGCAGAAGAAACACTTTTTCAACAACTCGCATCAGCAACTCAAATGCAAGAAGGATTGATTGCTCATAAAGCGTTGATAAGTGATAAGGAGTGCAGTAAAACATTTTTCCTTGCATCAAATCCAAATGAGCATGGTGTTATTAAACCGGAAAATTTCACTGACCTTTGGAGAAACCTTAAAACACAAGAAGAACGGCAAATTGATTCGAAAACTCTTGAGTCAGTTTTAAATTCCCAGAACACTCTTGCTGCTCCGGTGAACTGGTGTGTTATCGACTGTTTGCCTGCTTTGCAAGTCATTCAGGGAACAGGTAAATTTATTGAAGATCTTGAAGTCGTTATAACCCGTGCGATTCTAAAAGAAGAAAGATGTTCAGAAATTGGCGCTTCAAAAAATGAACTTGATATATTTCTTGCTTCACAAGGTTTCTATTGCATCGCCTTGGAAGAGGAGCGACAACCAGCCCTTGGTTCCTTGGTTTATATTCGTAATTGGAAAAACAAATACAGGGTAACAAATTTACAGCTTGAAGCTTTAACGGGTGAGAAAAGAACTCTGCAGGAGTCACAAGACCATCATGCAAAACTTGCTTCTGAGAGGCAGGTGCAGTTGGAGCAACTCATACTATCGCGTGATGAAGAAACAACAAAATCTCAAGGGTTGCAACAGCAACTTGAGGCAATAGGGAAACTCAAAGATGAAGCTGCAAAGGAGTCTGAAGAGCTTAGGGTTCAGCTTGAAGCATTAACAGGGGAAAAAGGATCTCTTCTTGAGTCACGAGACCATCATGCAAAACGTGCTTCTGAGTGGCAGGTACAGTTGGAGCAACTCACACTATTGCGTGATGAAGAAACAACAAAATCTCAAGGGTTGCAAAAGCAACTTGAGGCAATAGGGAAACTCAAAGATGAAGCTGAAAAGGAGTCCAAAGAGCTTAAGGTTCAGCTTGAAGCTTTAACGGGTGAGAAAAGAATTCTGCAGGAGTCACGAGACCATCATGGAAAACTTGCTTCTGAGAGGCAGGTGCAGTTGGAGCAACTCACACTATTGCGTGATGAAGAGACAAAAAAATCTCAAGGACAACAACAGCAACTTGAGGCAATAGGGAAACTCAAAGATGAAGCTGAAAAGGAGTCCAAAGAGCTTAAGGTTCAGCTTGAAGCTTTAACGGGTGAGAAAAGAATTCTGCAGGAGTCACGAGACCATCATGCAAAACTTGCATCTGAGAGGCAGGTAGAAATTTCAGCTCTCAAAATAAATGTTCAAAAGGCAAGTGATCGGATAAGCAGTTTAGAATTACAAATAGCAGAACAAAAGCAAAGCCTGCAGTTAATAAATGATGAAATGCTGAAAGCTGAGGCGCAGATTGAACTCATAACTAATGTACTTCTCCGTGAGGATAGAATTTGAGTTTGCAAGAGGTTTGATAGATTAAATACAACTGTGGTATTAATTGAACATTAGCCTATAAGCTCAAATTTTAAACCAAAAAAGTTACAAAATAATCCAAGTTCAATTGATTCCTCGTCGTCTGTTGGAAAAAAAAATACACAAGATCATATTGATAACTTCAATGAAGTGAATAAATCTGTAGAATCTATACCGTTTTTTGAAGTGATAAGCATGGAAAAAGAAATATCCAATACTTCCCCATACGATGAAAACTTTCTTGACTGTTTTCGAACACTCTGGCAGTTCGGTGACTGGGAATCCTTAGCCAATATGGATTGCAATATCCTGAAATATCACCAGGATCGAGCCAAACTTGCTCTATTAGTTGCCGCAGGTCACATACAAAGAGGGAATATGGCAGAAGGAAAGCAATTTATCCGCCTTTCGCAGGATTGGGGTTGTAATAAAAAATTGTTGAGTCAAATCTTGATTGCCGGTGTTCATAATAGCCTCGGACGCTTAGCTGTTCTTACAGGGCAGCAATCACGAGCATTCAAACATTTTGAAAGATCAATCGAGACTTATGTCCCTGGGTGTACTGTATCATTAATCACTCAGTCAAGAATTGGAAAACAACTTGCAATGCTTGGTCTATCATCAAATCTATTAGAGTTGATGATAGAAGCGAAGGATAATATAAAAGAAATACCTACCTACTCGTCACCCTCCTCTATTGGCCTCACTGAAAGTATCGAAACATTAAAAAAGCAATATGCCGAACTCAGTCTTCAACTGAAAAAGCAATCTGATGATCTTATTATAGTGAGAACATTTCTTGAGAGTAGTTTCAAAAGGGAAATTCTCAATGCCACAAAACAAATTGAGGCTTTTATTGGTGTTCAAGGCTACTTCAACTCAGGTGAGTTACCTAATTTATCAACAGAGAAACATAGCTGGCCAGTAAGCCCTGATTTTGCACTTTATCTTATTGAACTCCTCGAAAGTAACGATTATGATTTAATCATTGAATTCGGTTCAGGGATATCAACAGTGATTATGGCTAAAACTCTTGCCAAGATCGCTGATCATCAAAGTAATTCCAAGGTAAAAATTGTTTCCTTTGAACATCTGCAACAATACTATAATCAAACTCTTGCCAGTCTGAAAAAAACCGGCCTCGTTGATGCAGTGCAACTCATACATAGCCCACTACTTCCTTACCTTGCCTCGAACGGGAACACTTATTCATACTATAGCTGTCAAAAAGTCTTGGAAGATTTGAGTATAACGTATTCAATAGCAAGCCTCCGTGTATTTGTTCTTGTTGATGGGCCACCCGCCTCGACAGGAAAGCATGCTCGCTATCCAGCTATGCCTGCGGTACTAACGCATTTCAGGGGAGCTCATATTGACATACTTCTTGATGACTACATTCGTGATGATGAAAAGGAAATTGTTCAACTTTGGAAGACTGAATTACTTGACAACGATTATAGCTTTATTGTTACTGAACGCAAATTGGAGAAAGAAGCATACCTCATCAGCATTGGATCTTCTAAAACTAATAAATAACGTGTGAAAATTCTCTGTGTTGTTGGTACCCGTCCTGAAGCAATCAAAATGGCTCCTGTCTATAACGTCCTTTCCGCCGACAAAACTTTTGATATCAAACTATGTATCACCGCTCAGCATCGCCAAATGCTCGATCAGGTACTTCACCTTTTTAATATCAAACCCGACTTTGATTTAAACCTTATGAAACCAGGACAGGATCTTAGTGATATCACCTGTAATGTCCTGTTAGGAATGCGTGAAGTTTACATGCAGTGGTTGCCTAATATCATACTCGTGCACGGTGATACTACCACAACGCTTGCGGCCAGTCTTTCGGCCTATTATGCCAAAATCAAGATTGGACATGTCGAAGCTGGCCTGCGCACTAATAATAAATACGCTCCATGGCCGGAAGAAATGAACCGCCGTATTACTGGATGTACAACGGATCTTCATTTTGCTCCCACGGCAAAAGCGCGTGACAACCTTCTCCACGAAGGGGTAGTTGCATCAACCATTCATGTGACAGGAAATACTGTTATTGATGCTCTCCTTGATATAGTAGCCCGTTTGCGCCATGACCCCAACTTAACCATCGATCTCGAAAAACGATTCGATTTCATCGATCCAAATAAACGCTTGATCTTGGTCACCGGTCATCGTCGTGAAAACTTTGGTGAAGGATTTGAAAATATCTGTTATGCCTTAGCGGAGATTGTTGATCGGGGTGATGTTCAAGTAATTTATCCTGTTCACCTAAACCCCAATGTACAAGAACCTGTTCAACGCATCCTTTCTGGGCTACCTAATGTCTTTCTCCTGGAACCTCTTGATTATTTACCATTTGTATATATCATGGTAAGAAGTACCCTCGTTATTACAGACTCTGGTGGAGTGCAAGAGGAAGCACCCTCATTAGGAAAGCCCGTTCTCGTTATGCGCGACACCACCGAGCGACCAGAAGCGGTCGATGCCGGTACGGTAAAACTTGTTAGCACGAATAAGGCACGAATTCTTACAGAAACGAATCGCTTGCTCGACGACCCAGCATGCTTTGAAGCCATGTCTCAAGCCCATAATCCTTATGGTGATGGATTGGCTGCAAGCCGCATTTGTGATATCCTTAAAAAGGAATTGAAGAAAACCTCACATCACAACAAATAAAATATGTTTAACACCATTTCCATGATAGGCCTCGGCTATATTGGTCTACCAACGGCCACCCTTTTAGCTGCCAGAGGAAAGAAGGTTATTGGTGTCGATATCTCTCAACTTTTGGTCGATACCATCAATAAGGGAGAGATTCATATTGTTGAGCCTGAATTGGATATGTTGGTTAAAGCCGCTGTGGCTTCAGGTTACTTAAGAGCAACAGCAAAACCGGAGCCAGCAGAAGCGTTTCTTATTGCAGTTCCTACCCCATTTTCTGATGGTCATAAACCCGATTTGAGTTATATCAAAGCAGCAGCAATCTCAATTGCTCCTGTTTTGAAAAAAGGGGATTTAGTAATATTGGAGTCGACTTCACCAGTAGGTACAACAGAGAAACTTGCTGAGTGGTTAGCTCAAGAGCGTCCTATGCTTAGTTTTCCACAACATGATGCAGAGACTGCTGATATTCAGGTTGCATATTGCCCGGAACGTGTGTTGCCAGGCCGAGTAGTGCATGAATTAGTAGAAAATGACCGTGTCATTGGTGGTATGTCTCGCGCAGCTACGTTTATGGCGGCTGCGTTATATAAAATATTTGTACAGGGTGATCTTATTGCAGCCAATGCTCGTACTGCTGAAATGTGCAAACTTACAGAGAATAGTTATCGCGATGTCAATATTGCCTTTGCAAACGAGCTTTCAATCATTTGCGAGAAGTTGGACATTGACGTTTGGGAGCTCATCTCTCTCGCTAATAGGCATCCACGAGTAAACATCTTGCATCCCGGTGCCGGTGTGGGAGGACATTGTATTGCTGTTGATCCATGGTTTATCATTGATACAGTGCCTGATGAAGCACGCATCATCCGTACAGCACGCGAAGTAAACGACTATAAGTCAGACTGGGTGTTTGACAAAATCAAAACGAAGATCACCGATGTACTTGATGCCCAGCCATTCAAGTCCATGGCCGATGTGAAGGTAGCCTGCCTGGGATTAGCGTTCAAGCCAGACATTGACGACTTGCGTGAAAGTCCGGCTGTAGAAATCACCGAAAAAGTCGCCCATCTCGGATGCCAGGTGCAAGCCGTAGAGCCAAATATTGAGGTACTGACAGGCAAGCTTGTTAAGCCAAACTTAAAACTTATGCCGCTCGAAGCCGCGTTGAATTGCGCAGATGTGGTCTGCGTGTTGGTGAAGCATCGGTCGTTTGTTGAAATGGTGTCTGAGATTAGTAAGCATCTAAGAGTTGTTGACTGTGTTGGCCTTATTGCCAAAAGTAACATGATAGAGGAGCGCAGTTAGCTATGTATCAGTCTATGGTACGCCGTGCAGCCGAGGAATACATGCGCGGCAATTTTTCTGCTGCTTTGATTCTTTACCGGCGGCTTGCTGATCAAATTGGGGAAAAGAATTTTAGAGCGAATATTCAGTTTTGCGAACATCGTATTAAGCTCTCTTCGGATAATTCGGAATCCGATAGTGAGATGCGACCAGGTTCCGCTGCGCTTCAGGCAAACCGTGTGGAAGAAATCACCTCCTTCTTAGAGAACGACGGCAAGGAGAGTTTGCGACCAAGTATTCAATGTTTGCCGTTCGAGATGCCTCGATCCAATATCAAGAGGCGACTGAGAGTCGCATCCGTTTTGGATTCGTTTTCGCAGGCATGCTTTGAACCTGAATGCGAACTTATATCTATTACTCCTGAAGCTTGGCAGCAGCAGTTGTTGGGGATGGAGGTCGATCTACTCCTCGTGGAGTCTGCATGGCACGGAAATGACGACAGCTGGTTGTATCGAGTGGCCAGTTACGAGAGAGCACCAGGAAATGAATTGTCGGATGTTATTCGATGGGCCAAGAAGAACGGCATTCCAACGGTCTTCTGGAACAAGGAAGACCCAGCGAATTTCGACCGTTTTATTGATAGAGCCGTTGAGTTCGATTTTATTTTTACAACTGATGAAAACTGCATAGAACGTTATCGTCTACTGTGTAGCACAAGCACCTCCATTGCCGTCTTGCCTTTTGCAGCACAGCCTAGGATTCATAATTCTGTTCTCGATCAGCCCAGAAATAGCAGAACGTGCTTTGCCGGTACTTATTACGCCGATGATTTTGAGAGGCGACGCAAAGCTATGGACATGCTATTGCAGGTGGCATCCCGTTACGGGCTTGATATTTATGATCGGATGTATGGCTTGCAAGGCACAGACAAAAAGCGCTTCCAGTTCCCACCCGACCTGCAAAAATTCGTGAGGGGGTCTCTTATCTATCAGGATATGCTAAAGGCATATCGTCATTATCGTGTTGCATTGAATGTAAATTCCGTATCGGATTCTCCAACGATGTTTTCTCGCCGGGTTTTCGAGCTACTTGCATGTGGTACGCCGGTAGTTTCAACAGAATCCTTAGGAATAAGGAAAATGTTCAAAGAATTGGTGCCAACGGTCGAGTCCGAATATGAGGCAAATTTGCGACTTGGGCGTCTGATGACGGATGACGAGTTTTGGATCCGTACCTCAGTGCTTGGGATGCGTGAAGTTTATCGTCACCATACGTATCGACACAGAATTGGCCAGATTGCCAAAGCCATAGGGTTGAACCTTATCGGATCAGATCGGACATCTATGTTAGTCGTTGTATTCCCCAATGGGGATGAAGTGAGCTTTGCTGGCATGCTTGCCGAACAATTCGAGCAACCCGATGAAATTGTGGTTGTCTCAATGGCAGATTCGGCCAATTCTTCTATCAAGCATCAGTGTGCTATTGAAGCTCGCGGATTACGATCATTAATTCTTCCTGCACAAAATATCCCATCATATGTCCGAAACCGCCATGCTTCATCATTGGTTGCAATATGCGAGAGTCGCCATTATTATGGTCCAGCCTATTTGCTTGATGCGCGTATCTCCATGGAGGGATCTTCTCAACTTGACGCATCGACTATAGAAAGCATGGGTCAATCAGCCCGTTCTTTCAAACATGCTTCGCGGATCGGTCTATTGGGAAATAGGGTATATAAGGGTTCGATCATTGTGTCTGCTGGGAGTTCATTCTTGTCGGAAGCGCTGAACCACACCAATGCTTGCCATTTTGATGCGCTAGGTTTTCAGATCAGTACGCGTGCCGGGTTCGATTTTATGCTTCATTACGCTCGCAGCGAAGTAGCAGACCCTCATACTGTTAATTTGATGTAAAGATGAATAAGTCAAAGCTTAACATAGTTTTCATAGGTCATGACTTGAAATTTTTGCTTCCACTGATTGAGCACCTTCAATCAAAAGATATGTTCGAGTTGAGAATCATTCAGCATTCGTGCCACGAGATTATTGATGAAGCAGAAGCACAAAATGCTTTAAATTGTTCCAACGTAATATTTTGCGAATGGGCGCTTGGTAATGCCGTATGGTTTTCGCAACGGAAGCGCGAGGATCAAGTTTTGATCGTACGACTTCACCTACAGGAAGTTCAGGCGCGTGATCGAATGGATTATATATGGAAAATTCATTGGGACAAGGTTGACCGACTGATTCTCATCACGCATCACCTTTATGATTGGATGCGTAAGGAATTTCCGCTTCTTATAAATCGTTCAGCGTTGATTTACAACCCAATTCCCGCTATACGAAAACTAAATGTTACAAAACGTCAAGAAAGTCGGTTTGTTCTCGGATTAGTTGGCATAGTTCCAGCACGAAAACGGTTGGATCTCGCGATAGAAATCCTAAAAACACTACGTAAATCCGATAAGCGTTATTTTCTCAAGATTAAAGGGGCTCTCCCCAAAGACTATGACTGGATGACCCATCGCAGTTCCGAAATAGAATGGTATCAGAGAGTATTTGATGAAATACAGGAACTTCGCGATCTTGGCGTTATCATCTTTGATCCTTACAGCAAAGACATGGCAACTTGGTACAAAGAAATCGGACATATACTTTCGGTAAGCGACTTCGAAGGGTCTCATCAATCAATCGCTGAAGGAATGGCGACAGGTTGCGTACCGGCTATCAGGGATTGGATCGGTGCTGAGCGGATTTATCCTTCCAAGTATGTTGCCGGAACGGTTGAACAACTTGCCAAAATGATTCTTAGGAACTCAATATCCCATATATTCGAACAGGAGTCTGAATATTGTCGGAACTTTTCACAACTTAGATTCGATGAAGGGAATATCTGTGACAAGATTGAAGCGATAATGTGCCAGGAAGTCCGTAGTCGTAATTGTCCAACATTGCAAGTTGCTATTTCACGCTCGTTTCTTAGGAAGGCTCCAACTATGCTGCTGCTGGCTTACATTCCAATTGGTTCTCGATCCGGCTACAGAATCCGAGTGGAGCAACAAGTTCAGGCATTGGTTAAATATGGCTGCATCGTGCATATAGCTTGTTTAATACCAGAAAATAGTTCTATGAACGTAAATTTTTCCGGTGATAAGCGCTGCCATATGAGCGAATTCACGCGACTCGGCTGCTGTGTGCATCTGATAGAGGTTGCCGATTTTTTTGGTATACATGGTGACTTATCAAGCTTCAAGTTGCCAATTGAGCAATTGGTATATATTATTCGAGAAAATCACATCGATGTTCTGCATGCGGAAGCACTTTACTGTGCACGGATTGCAAAAGCCGTGAAACAATTAATACCCCATGTTGCGTTTTCTATCGATTGGCATGGAGTAGTTCCTGAAGAAGCGCGAATGGGAGGGGCCAGTCAGCAACGAATAGCATTTCTTGAATTTCTAGAGCAAGCTTTGTTGTCGGAGAGTGACTTAAATATATTTGTTTCTAGCGCAATGAGGGATCATTATAAGAGGAAGTACAGACTGATGAACTTGCGTCTAATTACCGTTCCATGTTGTGTGTCGGATGATCGATTTACTAGCCAAAAAAACATGGAATTAACGGATAATAGACTCATTTTCTTGTACACAGGAAGCCTAGCGCATTGGCAATGTGGTATGGAAATGATCAAATTGTTTTCATTACTTCATCAGTTCGATGATCGCTGTTACCTTATGTTGCTAATCCCTAAGCCGGACCAGGGTAAAGTCATTGAATGGGCGGTCAAATTTGGGCTTACGGATAAAGCTTATTATGTTGCGGAAGTAAATCACCAAGATGTTCCAATGCATCTTTATCGTGGCCACTTGGGCTTATTACTGCGCCGCAATGACCCCGTTAATGAGGTGTCTTCACCTACGAAATTTGGGGAGTATTTGGCTGCAGGATTACCTGTTCTGATGACAGACTGTATTGGCGACTTTAGCCGTCTTGCCATAGAGAAGAATGTTGGTTTCATAGTGCCAGTTACATGCTTGGATAACGAAAAAATATTATCCGATCCTGATTTCCTACGCGACATTATTCAATATGTGGAACAAGTTAGAGCTGACAGACTGATCGTGTCGACAAGATGTCAAACAGTTGCCAAAGAGACATTGAGTTGGGAATCTGCAGTCAATGACTGGATTGGGGCATATAAAGATGTTACGCAAATATTATGAAAGTGGAGTAGCCTTAAACAGGAAGTAATTTTAACGCTCATGCTTATTATCCGTATGTCCGAGGATTATTTTAATGGCGCATAATAACAATGGAACTTAAATGTAATATTTGTGGAGAAAGTTATGACGTTTTTATCTCATTGGGAGGGCAGAGGATTCGGTGTCCCAAATGTCTTTCATTTGAGAGACACCGGAGGTTCAAAGACATGTACGACAAATATTTGTCCTTAGAGTTTTTATTTGAAAATAAGGAAATTCTTGCTTGTGTTCCAGGAACACCAGAACTCGAATATTTTTTTCGTGGAGCGAATCGAGTGATTTCATTTGATGTTCGGCCAGTGTCATGGTTTGACTTCCAAATGGACATCACAAACATGAAAAAAAACGAAGATCAGTCCTTCGACGTTTTTGTTGCAATAGCTGTCATGCAACATGTTGAAAAAGATTACCTTGTTCCGGCAGAAATTTATCGAGTTCTTCGTCCAGGATAATGATGTATAATTCAGGCGAACAACCACTTCAAACCACCGACAGTTAATACCGAGATTCACGAGCATTACACGCTAGATGAATTTGAAAAATATCTATTGGGGATCAATAACTGGGGACTGCAATATATATTATCGCTCAATATATATCTATCGATATTATATTAACAAGGCTGGCTTTAGAAACTTACTGATTAGTATGGAGGGTAGGCAGTAGCCGGATCTATAAAAAGAATACGCTTAAATTATGAAGAGATTGAAAGCCGTTTCACGGATCTGATCTACAAAAAAATTGTAAATGAAAACATAAAGACAAGATTTCAGCTGTTACGACAAAAATTTTAAAGAGATGTGGAGCATCTAAGCGAAGAATTAGTAATTATTAAATATGAACAATTTTCTGTATTGGCTATCTTGGCAAATATCCACATACAGTCAAATGATATTTGCAGATAGCGCCGTAGCGAAATGATTTTACGGATCAAATTTCCTATAAATTTATAAGTTTAAGGAAAGAAATGGACAAGGCAAATATTCAGTGGTCTCATTTTAAGTATCATTTGGGGCAAATGGGAATCAAATTTGATAAATCACCAATAAAATTGCTTGAAATTGGATGTGGTTCTGGTGAGTGTTGCTTATCAGCCTTAATAGATGGCGTTGAATGCTATGGGTTAGAGGTAGATGTAAATAACTATAACTTAGCTATCGAAACTTTTGCAAAAAGTAATTACAGCCATCTTAATCGTTATTTGTGTCTGTATGATGGTGATCATATACCATTTCCCAAGAATCACTTTGATGCCATGTATTCATGGTATGTTTTCGAACATATCTCTGAAATAGGTATTGTCTTTAGAGAACTTACTCGCGTTATTAAACCTGGTGGTGTTTTGTACATAAAATGGCAGGACCCTAATATATGTTATGAAGGACATGCTGCAATACCTTGGTTACCATTTATGCCGAAGTATGTGAGAAAGGTTTGGTGTGACGAGTTCGAAATACCTTCGATAATTATCGATTATATTGATAATTATTGTTATAATAATAATGGCGGTTCAATCGAATCCATACTAATCTCCTTGGGTTGGGAAATAGTGGATAGGGATTATCCTTTATCTCCTACAATCGGACACCATTGGGATTTGGAAATAGAGGAGGAAATTAGGGCGTTTGCAAATACAATCAAATCACAAATATCTCTTGGAAACTGGCAAAATTATCCAAATCATGTGTTTCCATTTATCAAAGCGGTAAAACTTCGAAGCTAATTCGAATTAGACTGCTTCCAAGGGGGAGTGTACAACCTGCAGGTTATCAGTCGTAAGAATAAAACTGAATTATTACATAAATCGTATGAATAATTAATTTTTTGAGATATCAATTTAATAAATATATGATTGAGTTATTTTGACACGACAAGTATTAATCCTGAGATTGAAAGCTAAGTATTTTGAAATTTTAATAAATGGAATAGGGATAAGTAATGAGTGACGAAGTCAGCTCTTTTTTTGAATTTGAAGTCAAAATGAAGGCAAATCGAGAGGCCATTTTGCTGTCTTATCCATATCCAAAGCTTATGGATAAACATTTGGATGGGGCGAGATTATTATCGACCCGTGAGCGTATGCTAACGGAAATGCCACAGGGCGGAATTGTTGCAGAGATTGGTGTTGCTGCAGGAGAATTTTCATCAGAGATTCTAAATATATGCAAACCGAAAAAGCTCCACCTTGTAGATTGTTGGGATTCAGAGCGATATGGGGCGTTTTTGGATAGTGTAAGACAAAAATATTCAAACGAGATCGCGTCTAATCTTGTTGAGATTAATTTAGGCCTATCAACTGACGTTCTTCAAAAATTTCCAGATAATTACTTTGACTGGATTTATATTGATACTGTCCATGACTATAAAATTACTTCGCAAGAATTGGTAATATCGAGAAATAAGGTAAAAAAAGGCGGGTTAATATCAGGGCATGATTATTGTCAGGGAAATATGATCTCAGGTTGGAGTTATGGAGTGGTACAGGCGGTACAAGAGTTTTGTGTAAATAACAATTGGAAAATTAAGTTCTTGACTTGCGAGAGCAACTGTTACTTAAGCTTTGCAATAGCTGAAATAGATGATTAAGGTTAATAGATTGCGTTGATGTATCCATAAAAGCAAATAAATAGTCATGCCCAAATTTCTTTAATAATCAATGCTCTGAGTGTTTAATGGAATAAGGTGATGTATTTGATGCGCTTTGAAAAAATATAGATTCATATAAAGATGTCGATTAGAAAAAAGTTGATCTTGACGTGTGATACAGAGACGCTTGAATTCCCAATCAAAGTCGATTCGTTCTATAGAAATATATTTGGCAAAGTTTTTGCAAGTGATTCGCAATGTGGTGGTATAGAAAGAATGATGGAAATATGTGATAAATACGGCGTAAAGATCAATTTTTTTTACGATGTATTCACAGAATATAGTAGGCACGGTGCTAATTATGATGTTTCGGAATGTATCCTCGGTAACGGCCATCATATGAGCTTACATGCACATATCGAGCATCTACCCGATTTGTGGTGGCATCAACGTGGATATAAGAAACCGACATGGGCGGCAAATTATTTTGATGAAACTGCAGCGACTTATGTTTACGAAGATGCTGTAAAACTGTTCAAAAAGGCTACCGGCTTTCAGCCGTTGGCCTTCCGGGCTGGTTCTTGGCGATATTGTCGCCAAACTCTTAATGCTGCATGGTCTGCAGGAATAAAGCTGTCTTTCAATTATTACCCACTTTCGGCGATAAGATCTTCGTTTCCTCATGGACCGGATGCAGGTATCTTGAATGTATTCCAATGGTCGAATGGGCTGATTGAGGTTCCCACGACATGTGTCCGCGGTCCAACAGTGTTTTCCAATAATCAGAAGTATGTCGGGTTTGAAGCGCAAATATTTACCAAGGGAATTGACTACATTCAGTATCTAAAAATCTTGGAAAGCAACCACCCAGAAATTGATACCATTGTTTTCGTATTACACAGTTGGTCATTTATGAATAGAATCGACGGCGTTTACGCGACTTACTCTGAAGAAAAGGCTAATGCATTTACTTCATTCATAGAAAGTACTGTTGATAAGTATGATTTCGTTGATTTGAATTTCAATTTGCCATTTACGCATGATCCTGAACACATGATGCATGTGCCGATTGAATTCGCAGGTGAAGGTGGAAGTCCTATGCAAAGGCTATAGTTACTCGGTGGTTATATTCGTCCGGTTTTACGGGAATAGGTCAATTGAACTGCAAATTCTGCTGGTGTTAATCCATATAATACTTTTACTGTTGGTTGTTATTGTAATCATTCCGCCATGCTTCAATGATCTCTCTGGCATGATGAAACCAGAAAATATTCTGATTCCGGGGATTACATGAGATTGGGGAAAGAGTATCTTTTTGACTTTAAATGCGAAGTTTACCCATTTGAATGGAATCCAAATCTCGGGCGGTATTAAAAGCTCTATAAGTATATTGGGAGCCGATGATTACCAGATAAAACCATTATATATCATTGGCTTAAAAAAAATAATTGAAGTTATACCGAATTTTATACTCTTGTATTGCCTTACTATGTTGGCTAGCATTTGGCCTTTGCTTTATCAAAAAAGCAAATGAATAGCATACGGCAATTGAGAGTAGCTGCGATAATGGACGAGTTTACAGAGTCTTGTTTTTTGCCTGAATGTGAATTGTTGCCACTGACACCAGATGGATGGAAAAACCAGATTGCACTAAATCCTCCTCACTTGTTGTTGGTGGAGTCAGCCTGGTGGGGTTTTGCTAAACTTTGGCATCGCAAGATCAGTGAAGCTGCTTCAGAGTTGCGAGGGCTGGTGGCATGGTGCAAAGTGAACAACATTCCTACGGTGTTTTGGAACAAAGAAGACCCTGTTCATTTTGAGCGCTTTCTAATTACGGCAAGTTTGTTTGACAGAGTATTCACTACTGATATTTCATGTATACCACGTTACAAAAAAGCATTAGGGCATGATAGGGTGCATCTTTTGCCATTTGCGTGCCAACCAGAGGTACACAACCCGGTAGAGATTAAAGAACGAAATACAGGGGCTTGCTTTGCAGGTTCTTACTACCTGCGCTTTCCTCATCGCTCGATTGATTTACGCAATCTCCTCTATGCTGTCAGTGGGTTGATGACCGTTGATATTTTTGATCGTAACTTTCAAAGCGATGATGCCAATTATCGCTTTCCAACTGAGTACCGTCATTTAATCAAAGGTATGCTGAGTGTCGACGAAATGCACCTTGCCTATAAGGGTTACCGATTTGGACTCAATATTAATACAGTAAAACATTCCCAGACCATGTTTGCGCGCCGGGTGTTTGAACTGTTGGGCTCAGGTACTATGGTATTGAGCAATGATTCTGTCGGGGTTCGCTGCTTTTTTGGCGATGTTGTGTTGTGTAGCGATGATGGAGCAGACATGAAACAACTTCTTGTCCCATTGGTGAATGACGATATACAAAGAGCTAGACAGGCATTGGTTGGGGTGCGAGCTGTGATGTTGCAGCACACTTATGCCCATCGGCTCGACGCAGTGGCTCAACGTCTCTGGGGGCATGGCTTGTTGGCGCCTTTGTCTCCAGTGTTGTTAATGGCCTTCGCTGAAACCTTTTTGCAAATACAGGTACTCCAAGAGTGTGCGCTTCAACAAAGCTACACAAACTGGATCTTTGTGCTGGTGGTGCCAGCTTCTATTTTCAGTCAGGCTTCCGAACATATCAAAGATCAGCGTTTGCGAATAGTGCCTTGGATCGCATTAGAGGGACTAACCTTGTCAGAAGTCGCACAAAACCTTGCATGGCCAGATCAGACTGAAGTGCACTCCTATTGGACATCCGGATGGTTACCCCAAGACTACTATGGGCCAAATTATTTGTTGGACATGATGCTTGCCACGCGATATACACCAGCCCAAGTGTTAGGCAAGGGGGGTTATTTTGTCTGGACCGGTCAGAATACCCAACTTGTCGATATCGACAAAGCTTACAGGCCAGTGTTAGCCTTGGCAGCTCGTAACGCGCTAGCAAAAAATGAGGTGATAGCTAACGAGCTTGCGCAAGAGTGGCTGCAAGGTTTAGCTAATAGGTTTTATGAAAATAATGATGCCGTTGCTCTTGATGTTTTCAATTACTGCCGTGAAGGCATTGGACACCCCGTTGCAGCACGCATGGTGGAAGATAGGCAGATACCTTTGAGATTGGATCTTCAGTTATTAATGGCCGAAGCTGATGCGCTACCACCATTATACACGCAGAATAGTGTAGTACCGTTTCTCAGCGAACAGCAATTATCTGAGGTATTTGGCGTATGGTTAGGTCAAGCGACTTTTGCATCGTTAGATGATTACGGCTGGCATATTGTTTCGGAACTTCCCGATGACCAGTTTGAAGAGGTGTGGTCCTTAGGCATTATTGCACCGGGACAGCTCAGAGCTTTTGGGATTTGGAGATTTCATGTGGTGACAAGTGGCGGGCAGCTACTTCAATTTTTAGTGCAGTGCTTGGATTTCCATGATGAAATTCTCCTCAATAAAGCCTTCGATTGCAATCAAAATCATCAAATTACGTTACCTTTTGGGACTAGAAACATTCGATTAGGGTGGAAAATGATTTCTAGTGGTTCTGTAAGAGTGAAAAAATTATCGCTAGGATGGAAATAAATGAGTAATAAAGGCGGTGTAATTGATAAATGCGGGACATTAGAGAAACAAAATAAGTTTCAGAATAAATGATATCATTCAAATTTGTAAAGCCAAACAAGAAGCTATTTGCCTCAAAAAATCAGGGTGTTGATGTCCAACAACGTATTGCGCAACTCTCTGATACCGAATTACTTAAGGCGGCTGATGCATATTTTGCTCGTTTTACAACTGACTCGATTCAGTATAAAAAACCGTTTTCAGATCCAGCCCAGTCACCGAAGCTTGCTATTCATCTGGGAATCATGTTGCAGGCTGCTGACTTGTTTCGGGGGGCCAGGGTACTTGATTTTGGATGTTCAACCGGATGGTTGACGCTTGGATTGGCTCAAATGGGCTGCGATGCGATTGGCATTGATGTAACGCCATCAGCGATCAGGCTCGCAGAGCGACTGAAAGCAACGCGTAGGGTGAAGAGCGATGGCTCTATGGACTTTCATTGTTACGATGGCTACCGTCTGCCTTTAAGCGATGAGAGTATTGACCGCATAGTCTGTTTTGAAGCGTTTCACCATTTGCGCGATCAAGCGGCAATATTAAAGGAGTTTGCAAGAGTACTTAAGCAGGGTGGGCGTGTCGCTTTTTTGGAACCTGGTCCGGAGCATTCCCAGACCATTGAGTCACAGACTGAGATGAGTCAGTATAAAGTAATTGAAAATAATGTAAGCCTGCCCCGGATAGCTGAAATTGCAGCTCAGGTTGGTTTGAGGCCTCCCGAAGTTCTGGTTCAGTTTCAACAGCCACAGCAACTTTCGTTTGCAGAGTTTGAGCAATGGAGTACTAAAGGGATAAGTGTAAAACGTGCACATGCCTTATTGAAGACGTTGGTTAATCAGGTGACCGATACTCAGTGCTTTTATCTTCAAAAGGGAGAAGCGCAAATGGACAGTCGTCAACTGAAAACTCTTGGTGGTGAATTGCAGTTGCTCTCTTTGGTAAAAGAATCTGTCGGGGGTTCACCGGGGTTGCGCTTCGCTCTGACGTTACGGAATAACGGTACAGGGAAGTGGTTGACCGAACTTGTACAAGCGGGACAAGTCAGATTAGGCGTTCAGCTTCTGAATTCGGATGAAGCGGTTGTTAACCTCAATTATGCACGTTTCGACTTGAATGCGACACCTGTCGAAATCAGTCAGGAGTGTGTCATCAATGGAGTTTTGCGACTGCCGGCAAAAGATGCATACATTCTGCGATTCGATTTAGTTGCTGAACATGTAGCCTGGTTTGCTCAGCATGGAAGGTCTAGCCCTTTAACGTTTACCTCTCAGGAATTAAAGGAACAACGGCTTCTTTGAAATAATATTAACCGGGTAATGATGCTGAGATAGTGCAGATCAAAAAAGAAATTGCTTGGCAAAGCAGCCAAGTGACGTTATTTGAGCGTCAGGCTCTGCTTGGTCATCAATCGATGACGCTGTGGTTTACCGGTCTGTCTGGTTCCGGTAAGTCAACTCTTGCTTATTCGCTGGAGCGGCGCTTGATAAGCATGGGGATGATGTGTTGCGTATTGGATGGGGATAATGTTCGTCATTGTCTGAACCGTGACCTTGGCTTTTCACCCCTTGACAGGTCTGAAAATATCCGTCTGGTAGCTGAGGTGGCTCGACTGATGATGGATGCAGGAGTGATAGTGATTACGTCGTTTATTTCACCGTATAGAGAGGATCGGGCGATGGCCCGCTCCATCATTGGAGCGGAGAAGTTTGTTGAAATCTACTTGTGTGCTGCTCTTGATATCTGCGAAAAGAGGGACACAAAAGGGCGTTATCGAAAAGCGCGTTCAGGTGAGCTGCCTTGTTTTACCGGGTTATCTTCTCCTTATGAAGTACCCGAAGATGCAGAGCTGATCATTGACACTTCATCCGAGACTGTCGATGCCTGTGTAGAATATCTGTTAAGGACAGTTGTACATTATTGCAGTCTGGAGTAATGTTGCTGATAGACTGGCCGCAACATTACTTATGTCATAGGCTTTATAGCTGGTTTAATGGATTATTGGATTACAGGGTATATTCGTAATAGTCGAGCTTTATTGCTAATTTGCTTAGTGCCAATCTGCGCGTGCTGGCCCGCATCGTAGTGTTTTTGAGTTATTCGAAACAACATTGCCGGGCGACAATGATGAAGGTTAGGACAGGTCTGGTTATATTGTTAATATTAAAGGAGATCATCATGAAGAAGATTTTAATTTTTGCTATGATTTTTTTATTTGCGGGTTGCATGGATTCGCAGAGTACACAAAAACAAGATAAGGGGAGACATGATAAGGGCTCTTCAAGTCATGGAGACAGTCATGGAGACAGTCATGGGCGTGATAACTACGGACGCTGATAAAACAGCAACATGATATTTCTATCAAGCCTCGGTTATGCCGGGGCTTTTTAATTATGAACCTTCTATATACCTGAAAGCCAGGGGATTCTACAATGCCGGGGTGATCAGCGTGGCATCATAACAATACAGGTACCTTGGGCTGAGCCTTATGACCACTTTCAAGGTAATACGTCAATATTGTAAATATATTTTGCGTAATTACCTGTTTATATTATATTTATACGATAGTTTTGCTGTAAGTATGGCTCGGGTTAAAAAAATATTGAAGAGTTTAGAGACTGCAGATTTATGAGGGATGCGTGAGCGGGCAGTTTCTTTTGATGATACCTCTCATGGCAGCACATCTATTGCGGGGTAACTCCATGCGGCTTTAACAGACAAGTGATCAGGTTTCCTTAAAGTTATAAAACTCCATAATTCAATTTGTGTTTTCATTGTTGTATGCTGATGATACATGTTTGTATTCGGTAAGTCTTAAATACTGAACTAAAATCCAATACATAATGAAAAGAATAAATATACTGCCTGTAATTGTGCTGCTGGTTTTTACGTTACAGTCTTGTAATTCTGTGAATGATGATTGGGAAGACGCAAAACAGGGAAATAATGTTGAAAGTTATCGATTGTTTATCGATAAACATCCTGACAGTGGTTTCAGAAAAGATGCAACTCAAAAAATTGACAGTATTTTATTTAAAAATGCAATTACCGCTTTAAAAATTAAAAATCCGAAATTAGAAAAACTTGATCCAAAAAAAATCGGTGAAGTTTTAGGTGCATTAAAGAAAAATGAAGTCAGGGATTTATTCAGTATTTTGGTTGAAAGATCGAGTTATCTGAAAGGATCATTAAACTTTATTGCTCCTGAAAAAATTGCGGAAGGTCCGGATTTATCGATGTTATTCAAGCCTGCAAAAAATTTGGTAATGAGTGGCAGTGCGGTGTCTTTCGACCGCGATAATAATACCAGGGCGATTTGCAAGTACGTAGGAGTGCTTAAAAAGAATACGAAAGGAGAAGCTATAGATTTAGATCAGGTTCTCATTATTGGTAAAGGCCAATACCTCGCAAAAGATAATGTTAATAAAATAAATTATAAGGGAAGTTTTACAGTTGCCAAACACGGTAAATATTTTTTATACAGCACTTTTTATCCTCAGGATATACTGTATTTTGGCGTTGGAGGATACGATGCAGAAAAAACAATAAAGTTACCATACGGCAATAATACCATCATTCGAATAAAAGGAGAAGTTGATAATTATTTTAAGGGAATCAGTATCAAGTCTGACGATTCTTTTCCATTGCATTTAATTCTGAGAAACAATGGACTATATTATTTAATGGGAAGGGGAGAGGTTAGAGTAGATAACGGCAAGCCCTTGGTTTTTTGATCAAGTTACCTCGGGATGCTGTATCTTTCCTGAATGCCGTTTTTCGACAGGAGCACCTGCCATAGCTGGTTGGTTCTCGACCTGAACCCACCAGTGCAGCTCAGAAGGTAGTATCGCCACATCCGTTGAAACTCTTTGCTGTATTGAGGCTGCAGCGTCTGCCACTTGCTTTCGATGTTCTCATACCAGGCCATAAGCGTCCGGGCGTAATCGTCATGGGTAAAAACATGCCAGTCTTCAAGGGTAAAGAGCCCTTCATAGTTTGTGGTGATCTGGCCGGCTGAAGGAACGTTGGAGTTCGGAAAGATGTATTTGTCGGCCCATGGTTCAACACTGGTGCTTGACCTGTTTCCCCCGATGGTATGCAGCAGAGTCAAACCATCATTATTCAGACATTGGTGAACAATTCTGAAATAGTCCCGATAATTTTTGTATCCAACGTGCTCGAACATTCCGATGGAATAGATCCGGTCGAAGGTCGCCTGCAGCTTTCGGTAGTCGGTAACTTCGATGGTAACCGGCAGGCCTGCGCAATACTCCCGGGCTATTGCAGCCTGTTCTATTGAGACTGTAATACCATGAACCGATACTCCGTAGTGTTCAGCAGCAAAATGTGCCGCCCCGCCCCATCCGCATCCGATATCAAGAATTTTCATTCCCGGTTTGAGCCGGAGCTTCTGAAAAATCAGGTGGAGCTTCTTTTCCTGTGCGTCATCAAGGTTTTTCGCCTCTTTCCAGTAGGCACAGCTGTAGAGCATCCGTTTGTCAAGCATTGCTTTAAAAAGATCGTTGCCGATATTGTAATGCTTTTCTGCCACCTTGAAGGCTCGTGAGGGACGCTGCATATTGTAGAGTTTGCTGAGCACCTTTCCAATGAGCATTACCGCTGGGGTAATTTTATCCTCAGCTTTGGAAGCGATAATCCGGTAAAAAAACTCATCAAGTCTGTCACAGTCCCACCAGCCCTCCATATATGCCTCTCCCAGGCCAAGGTTCCCTTGGGTAACAGCACGACGGTAGAGCTCCGGTCTGTGGACATGAATGTCCCATTCCCGGTTGCCGCCTATTTTGATATCTGCATCATCAAGGATGCTTTCAAGCTGTTTTTTATAAAAGGCATTCAACATGATGTTAAGAACATAAGTCCGGTTTGCAACCTTCAGTCAATTAAATGCCAACCCTCACTCCAAGGAGAAATGAGCTGTATGATGGGGTATATTTGATCAGGTTCGCTTCATTGATTTCTCCCATAGCAAAATAACGGTATCGTGCATCAATCGCGATGTTTGTAACGATTGGAATCGCAACCCCGAACCCTAATTGATGAGCTAACTTTGCAACTCCTCCACTGAAGATTAACGTGTTTCCTCCTACCCTGATATCACTGAGAGATTCCCAGCCAAAACCTATACCAGCGGTGAGATAAGGTTGAATGCCTGCGGTATGGAAATCATAATAGCCGTTTGCCAGCAAAGAAAGTATTTTAGAGCTGCCGGTTATGACTGGTAGATCCACAGGTTTTCGCTGATAACCTATTTCACCTTCAATCCTGAAGTTATCAAATTTTGAACCTGCGGCTGCCAGCAAGTTTGTTCCTGATTTGTAGGGTATTTTTACTAATAAATTGCCATTTTGATCATTGATGTTAAGGTTATCAGATGCCGACCACCCAACATCGCCGCTGATGTATGAATTGAAAGCGTATGCAGGTGCAGTCAGAATTATTATGCTGAGAAGAGAACCAAAAAAAACGGAAATATAATGTTTCATGGTACAATGCGTTTTCTGGTGTTGGTAAAAGCCTGATGGGAGCGGGTATTCAACAGCAGTAAATGTACTTAAAAAAACAAGGAAAGTTAAAAGCATTGCTGAAATGTGATATCAGTGATTCCCTGTAATTATCGGTTGATCAACTTGTTATGAAGTGCTGCATTCTGTAATGCAGGAGATGACTGATTGCTCATGTTTTGCAATATAAAACGCAGTTGTTACCTTTGCTGTCAGATAACACTTGCGTCTTTGTACATGCAAGGTTTTTGCGGTATTTCAAGTGAAAATAGTCCCCTGTTGTATGATTGATGTTCAGAATTTGCGGTGGTATGCTCTCTATGTAAGGTCTCGTCATGAAAAAAAAGTGCATCAGATGTTGCTTGAAAGGGAGCTTACCAGTTTTCTTCCCTTGCTTGAAACTTGGAAGCAATGGAGCGACAGAAAGAAAAAGGTAAGCGATCCGTTGTTTAGAGGGTATGTGTTTGTCAATATTGATATGCGTAAAGATCACATCAATGTGCTTGATACGGAAGGAGTTGTGAAGTTTATCGGGATTGGTAAAAAACCTTCGGTTATTGGTGAAAGGGATATTGAGTGGCTTAAAAAACTGGTCAGGGAACCTGATGCCGTCAATGGGACTGTTACCTCTTTCCCTGCAGGTCAGAAGGTCAGGGTGCTTGCCGGTCCGTTTAAGGATTTGGAAGGTGTCGTGGTGAAAGAGGGCAGGGAAATGAGGCTTGTGGTTTTTTTTGAAAGTATTATGCAGGGAGTCGAAGTCAGCATTTATCCGGATTTGCTTGCGCCGATTGCAGGTGCGGCAAAGCCTGCACCTGCTGATTCTTCACGGCAACATGATATTGTGGCTGTGGAGAAGCATTTTCTTCATTTGTGAATGGTCGTTTTTCTGGTTTTTAACCCTCCGGGAGTTTTTTTTGGAACGTAAGGAACATGCGTCGGTACGTGATATTTTCAGCATGCCGGTTATTGTGGCGGCTCTGGGATACTTTGTCGATATCTATGATTTGGTGCTGTTCAGCATTGTCAGGGTTCCGAGTCTGAAATCGTTTGGACTTTCGGGGAAGGAACTGATCGATTACGGTGTGTATCTGCTCAATATGCAAATGATAGGCATGCTGGTCGGAGGCATTCTCTGGGGGTGGCTTGGAGATAAAAAAGGCCGCTTGAAAATTATGTTTGCTTCAATTCTGCTGTATTCCCTTGCCAATATTGCCAACGGCTTTGTTTCGTCTCTCCCGGCTTATGCCGCATTGAGGTTTATTGCCGGTGTTGGTCTTGCCGGGGAACTTGGTGCGGGTATTACGCTTGTGTCGGAGGTGCTGCATACCAGGATACGCGGTTACGGGACGATGCTCGTTGCTTCTATAGGCGTTTCGGGTGCTATTCTTGCTAATGTCGTGGCTAATGCCTTTGAGTGGCATAACGCTTTTTTTATTGGTGGTGGGCTCGGGCTTTTTCTTCTGGTCGCTCGAGTAAAGGTTGCTGAATCAGGAATGTTTAAGGCAATGGAGGAAAAAACCGGGGTCAGCCGGGGGAATATGCTTGCCTTGTTTACTGATCGGAACAGGTTTCTTCGCTACATTAACTCCATCATGATCGGTGTGCCGATATGGTTTGTTGTAGGCGTGCTTATTACGTTTTCCCCTGAATTTGCTGTTGATCTTGGTATTACAGGGCCGGTTTCCGCGGGAAACGCGGTTATGTACTGCTATCTTGGCCTTGTGTTTGGTGATCTGTCAAGCGGTTTGCTAAGTCAGCTTTTTCAGAGCAGGAAAAAGGTCATTCTTTTATTCATGCTGTTTACGGTCGGTGCAGTTGCACTTTTTTTTCTTCAGGGGGGCAAAAGTCCGCAGTACTTTTACATGGTTTGTGCCATCCTTGGTTTTGCCGGCGGTTACTGGGCCATTTTTGTGACTGTTGCGGCCGAACAGTTCGGTACCAATTTGAGAGCAACTGTTGCGACGACGGTGCCGAATCTTGTTCGGGGTATGGTGGTGCCGATTTCCATGTTGTTTCAGTTCAGCAGGGGACTCTTCGGGCTGGAAAGAGGGGCTTTGCTGGTTGGAGGCATGTGCATTGCAGCGGCTTTTTTTTCGCTGAGTGCCCTTGAGGAAACCTTCCACAAAGATCTTGATTATTACGAAGAATTTATCTGATTGCAAAGCATAGGATTGCCACCTTCAGAGTTTGGGCATTTCCATTTTAAGGAAGGTGCCGGTGTAGGTATGTTTCATTTCGGCAATCTCCTGGGGGGTGCCTTCTGCAATTATTTTCCCTCCTTCGTAGCCTCCTTCGGGGCCGATATCGATAATCCAGTCGCTGTTTTTTATGATGTCGAGATTGTGCTCTATGATAATGACGCTGTTCCCTTTATCGACGAGTTTCCGCAGAACTTCAAGCAGGTGCTGGATATCCTGGAAGTGCAGGCCGGTGGTAGGCTCGTCGAGAATGTAGAGGGTTTTACCGGTCTGTATTTTAGCAAGTTCGGACGAGAGCTTGATGCGTTGTGCTTCGCCGCCTGAAAGCATGGGGGAGGGTTGGCCGAGCTTGAGGTAGCCGAGACCGACGCTCTGCATGGTGGAGAGGATTCGGAGAATGCGGGGGAAGTCAACAAAGAATTCTGCAGCTTCCGTAATGGTCATTTCAAGCACATCGGCAATGGACTTCCCACGGTATTTGACCAGAAGGGTTTCGCGATTGTAACGTTTGCCCTTGCAGTTTTCGCATTGGACATAGACATCGGGCAGAAAGTTCATCTCAATTTTCCTGGTTCCTGCACCCTGACACACTTCGCACCGGCCACCTTTGACATTAAAGCTGAACCGCCCGGCTTTGTATCCCCTGATCTGCGCTTCGGGCATGCGGGTAAAGAAATCGCGGATAAAAGTGAATACGCCTGTATAGGTTGCAGGATTGGATCGAGGCGTGCGGCCGATGGGCGACTGGTCGACGTTGACTACCTTATCGATATTACTGATTCCTTCAATGCTGTCGTAGGGATAGGTAAGCAGTTTGGATCGGTAGAAATGACGCGCAAGAATCGGGAAAAGGGTTTCGTTGATGATTGTTGATTTGCCTGATCCGCTGACACCGGTAATGCTGACCAGTGAACGCAGTGGAATGGTGATGTCGATGTTTTGGAGATTGTTGCCCCGACATCCTTTTAAGCGAATGAATTGCTGCTTGTCTGTTGCATTTTTTTCCTCTCCTTTACCTGAAACCTGCATTGTTCCTGTAAGATATTTTGCCGTCAGTGAGTTAGGATTAAGGGAGGTTGCTGTTCCCTGTGCGACGATTTCACCACCGTATTCTCCTGCTCCAGGCCCGAGATCAATGATTTCATCAGCTTCGAGCATGGTATCCTTGTCGTGTTCGACAACAAGGACGGTGTTGCCGAGGTCTCTGAGGCGTTTGAGCGATGCGATAAGCTTGTGGTTGTCGCGCTGGTGAAGTCCGATGCTTGGTTCATCGAGCACGTAGAGGACGCCGCTGAGTTGCGAACCAAGCTGCGAGGCAAGTCTGATACGTTGTGCTTCACCGCCTGAAAGTGTCTGTGAGCTTCTGTCAAGGGAAAGGTAGCTGAGTCCGACATTCAGCAGAAAATCAATGCGTTTGACAATTTCATGCAATACCGGTGTTGCAACAAGCCGCTCTTTTGCTGTCAGGTTTTCGGGAAGTGAGGAAAAAAAAGCAAGTGCTTCCGGCAGAGGCAGGGATTCGGATTCTGCAATGTTAAGGTCATTTAATTTTACCAGCAGGCTCTCTTTGCGCAGCCGTGCACCTTTGCATGCTGGACAGGGCTGACGGATCATGTAGCTTTCAGCCCACTCCCTCACTTTGGGAGTACTGGCATTTTTCCGGATTTCATCAACATAGGGGAGTGCTCCGGCAAAGGGCTGCGGGTAGATGGTGTCGTGACCCGAGTAGCTGTAGCTGACGTCAAAGGTTCGGCTGCCTGATCCGTTAAGTAAAATTTCAAGCGCTTGTGGTGGAATATCAGCAATCGGGGTGTCGAGGGTGAAGCTGAACTCTCTGGCAATTGCTTTTATCACTTGCCAGAGATTCCGTTTTCCGGATTTGCCGAACGGATCGATGCCTCCTTCTTTGAGGGAGAGTGTCGCATCGGGGACCATCAGTTCACCTGAAAGCTGCATCAGCTCTCCAAGCCCGTTACACTCGGGACATGCTCCATAGGGGGAGTTGAAGCTGAAGTGGTTTGGGGCAAGCGTATCAACCGGCACGGATCCGTCCGAATAGGCATAGCGTGTGCTGAAGGTCAGTTCTTTCAGCTCGCTTTCCACCGGGTCGCACATAACAGTCGACTTGTGCTCCGACATGCTGATGGCAAGTTTCAGCGCTTGCTTCAGGCGTTCTTCACAGTCAGGGCCGATAACAATACCGTCAACAACAAGTTCGATAGAGTGGCTTTTATAGCGCTCTATCTGCATGTTTTTTTCCATTTCCCTGTATTTCCCGTCAATGCGGACGCGCAGAAAACCTTTGAGCAGCAGTCGTTCAAACAATTCGCGGTAGTGGCCTTTGCGGCCGGTTACCAGAGGGGAAAGTATCTGGACTTTAGTGCCGTGTGGCAGAGCGCGAATGGCTTCAGCGATGCTTTCCTCGCTTTGCTTTTGCAGCATCTGTCCAGTGACGGGATCATAGCGTCTACCTGCTTTGGCATAGAGCAGTCGGATAAAGTCGTGAATTTCAGTTATGGTTCCGACTGTTGAACGGGGCGAGCGGTTCGTGCTTTTCTGGTCGATGGAGATGACTGGTGAAAGCCCTTCGATATAATCAACGTCAGGGCGTTCAATGCTGCCGATATATTGTCGTGCATAAGGCGAGAGCGTTTCCATAAAACGGCGTTGCCCCTCGGCATAAATGGTGTCAAAGGCAAGGCTGGATTTCCCCGACCCTGAGAGGCCGGTAATGACAACAAATTTGTTGCGGGGAATATCAAGGGAAATATTTTTGAGGTTGTGGACTCTGGCTCCCCTGATGTTGATATGACTGAATTCCATGAGTGTTAGTTCTGTCTCTCTTTTTGGCTGCTTAACAGCTTGTCTCTGATAATTTGGATGAGCTCAACCTTAAGATGAAGGCTATGGTTACATTTTTTTTGAAAAAAACTTTGTCAATTACGTTTCTGCTTTATATTTGGTGCATCCGTCCGATTGGCGTCAGGTTTCAGCCGTCGGCTGGATACTGTTTTTGATTGATAATAACGCAAAACATTAAGCAACATTCAATATGGAAATTATTTACCAGAAGCAAGCCGAAAAAGGTAAACAGTGTCAGGATTGCCAGAGCTTTACTCAAAAGGCTGATGATCCGGGGGTCGGCACTTGTTTTGGCAAGGATGTGGTTGCCGAAGGCGGCTGCATGTTTTTCAAGAAAAAGGAAGCGTAAGAAGTAGTGCTGAGAAAAAAAGTGCTGAGTTCTGATTAGAATAGTAAAAGAGAAAGGCGGCTTTGGCCGCCTTTCTCTTTTGATGGAATGTTTATGCAGATGGGGTCAGTTTTTCAGCGCGGCTCTTGCTGCAGCAAGACGGGCGATCGGCACCCTGAACGGGCTGCATGAAACGTAGTTGAGCCCTATCTGGTGGCAGAACTCGACTGTTGAAGGATCACCGCCGTGTTCGCCGCAGATGCCAAGCTTAAGGTCTGGCTTGACGGCACGGCCCTCTTTTGCAGAAATGCTTATCAGGCGTCCCACACCATCTTTGTCGATGGATTCAAACGGGTTGCGGGCAAAGATATCCTGCTGCTGGTAGATCGGCAGGAACTGGCCTGAGTCGTCGCGGCTCATGCCGAGTGCCATCTGGGTAAGGTCGTTGGTGCCGTAGCTGAAGAAATCGGCCGCGGTGGCAATCTGGTCGGAAGTGATGGCAGCACGTGGCACCTCAATCATTGTGCCCACCAGGTATTTAACACCGGTTCCTTGTTCGGCAATGACGCTTCGTGCTGTTTTGTGGATGATTTCACTGGTAATTTCAAGCTCTTTGACGGTGCTGATGAGTGGTACCATGATTTCAGGGATAACTTCAAGCCCTTCTTTTTTAAGCCTGCAGGCGGCTTCGATAATGGCCCGCACCTGCATGACCGTGATTTCGGGATGAAGGATACCGAGGCGACATCCGCGGAGACCAAGCATGGGATTGAATTCGTGCAAATCTTCAATCCGCCCTTTTATCTCTTCAAAAGATTTGCCGATTTTTCCGGCAAGCGCTTTTATTTCGCTGTCGGTGTGCGGCAGAAACTCATGAAGCGGAGGATCAAGAAGTCTGATGGTGACCGGTCGGGAGCCCATGGTTTTGAACAGCCCGTAGAAATCATCTCGCTGATAGGGGAGAAGTTTTTCAAGAGCTTTTTTACGGCCAGAGATATCATCAGCTAAAATCATTTCGCGCATAGCGTCAATACGCTCTCCTCCGAAAAACATGTGCTCGGTTCGGCAGAGGCCGATGCCTTCAGCTCCGAACGTAATGGCGATTTCAGCCTGGTCCGGCTGATCGGCATTGGTACGGATATTGAGCTTGCGGTATTTATCAGCCCATTCCATAAGCTGCTTGTAGATAGGCCATGTCGGTGCATCTTCTGGTTTAAGGGTTTTGTCGACCAGTACTTCAATGATTTCAGAGTTTTTGGTGGCCACTTTGCCGGCGATGACTTCGCCTGTACTGCCGTCGATGGAGATGTAATCACCTTCGGAGAGAACCGTGTTGTTGCCGTGAACCCGCAGTTCTCCTTTTTGATAGTCGATATTGAGCGCACCGCAGCCTACAACGCAGACTTTGCCCATTTGACGGGCCACCAGAGCTGCGTGGGAGGTCATACCGCCGCGTTCGGTGAGTATGCCTTCAGATGCTGCCATGCCTTTGATATCTTCCGGTGAGGTTTCAATACGGACAAGAATAACGGCTTCACCGTTTTTGCCGGCTTCATAAGCATCAACTGAATTAAAATAGATCTTTCCGGTTGCAGCGCCGGGGCCTGCATTAAGGCCTGTTGCAATGAGCCTGCCTTCTGCAATGGCGGTCTGTTTTTCCTTTAAGTCAAAGACAGGTCTGAGCAGCTGGTTGAGCTGTTCGGGTTCAATGCGTAAGAGCGCCTCTTTTTCATCAATGAGCTTTTCATTGTACATGTCAAAGGCAATTTTTACAGCCGCCATTCCGGTTCTTTTACCAACCCTGCACTGCAGCATGAAGAGCTTGTTGTTCTCTATAGTGAACTCGATGTCCATCATGTCGTGGTAGTGGTGTTCTAGAATCGAACGGATCTCTTCGAGCTGTTCATAAATGGCGGGGTTTTCTGCCTTGAGCTGTGAAATTTTCAGGGGAGTTCTTGTGCCTGCTACGACATCTTCGCCCTGTGCGTTCATGAGAAACTCGCCATAGAAAATATTGTCGCCAGTGGCGGCATCGCGGGTGAAGGCTACGCCGGTTCCACAATCTTCTCCCATGTTGCCGAAGACCATGGCCTGAACGTTGCAGGCTGTACCCCAGTAACCGGGAATGTGGTTGAGCTTGCGGTAGACAATGGCCCGTTCGTTATTCCAGCTGTTGAAGACGGCACCGATTGCGCCGATGAGCTGTTCGTTGGGGTCTTCAGGAAAAACTTTGCCGGTTTTTTCAAGAATGGCGGTTTTGTATTTTGCAACAATGTCCTGAAGGTCTTCAACCTCGAATTCGGTGTCGAGGGTTATGCCAAGTTCGTGTTTTTTATGTTCAAGTATTTTTTCAAAAGGATCGATCTGTTTTTTATCGGTCGGTTTGAGATCAAGGACGACATCGCCGTACATCTGCACAAAACGCCGGTAGCAGTCCCAGGCGAATCGGGGGTTTCCTGATTTTCTGGCGAGGCCGGCAACAGTATTTTCATTTAAACCAAGATTGAGAATGGTATCCATCATGCCGGGCATCGAGGCTCTTGCTCCTGAACGGACTGAGACAAGCAGGGGGTTTTCGGGGTCTCCGAATTTTTTGCCTAAAATCTCTTCAACTTTGTGGAGTGCTTCAGGGATATCATGTTCGAAAAGATTTCTCGGGTAGTTTTTCTGATTGTCGTAGTAATGGGTACAGACTTCGGTTGAAATGGTGAATCCTGGAGGAACCGGCAGGCCGATGTTTGCCATTTCAGCAAGGTTGGCACCTTTGCCACCAAGCAGGTTTTTCATAGACGCATCACCTTCGGAAGACCCTCCTGAGAAACTGTAAATGTACTGTTTGCTTGTTGTCGTTTCGTTGGTAATCTCAGATTTTGGCATGATTTTAAGCAGTAATTATTTTACTTTACAAAATAAAAACAATGAGCGGGCGGCGAAAAAACAGGTGGAGTTTACTACTGTTAATGAACTGAAATTTAATAAAAAATCCGGCTCTAAAAACTACCTGAAAGGATATTTCATACCGATTAATAATGGGAATCGAGCCTGCAGTTATTCTTTTGCAAGTTATGCGTCTTGCGGTGCCATATACACTAACCTCAGTCGGGGCTGTCTTTTCGGAGCGGGGCGGTGTTATTAATCTGGCCCTTGAGGGTATGATTCTTGTCGGTGCTTTCGGAGCGGCTTTTGGTCAGTATCAGACAGGATCGGCTATGGCAGGGGTTTTTCTTGCTTTTTTATGTGGTCTCTGTGTGGCATTGCTATTTGCATTTATCACGGTTACTCTGAAGGCCGATCAGATTGTCGCAGGTATTGCCATCAATATTCTTGTCATGGGCGCTACCCGTCTTGGCCTCAGCCTCCTGTTTGGAAGTTCAATGAACTCTGAACGCATTGCGGGGATTGACGTTCCTGTTCTTGTCATGGATCCCCTTTTTTATGCGGCTGTTTTTTCAGTTGCTGGAGGTCATCTCCTGCTTTATAAAACCTCTTACGGGCTGAGACTTCGGGCAACCGGTGAAAGTGCTGAAACAGCCGACAGTGCAGGGATCAATGTTGATCGCATGCGTTATTCGGGTGTGCTGATTTCCGGTGCGATGGCTGCTCTTGCCGGAGCTTTTCTTGTTTTTCAGCAGCATACCTTTACTGATAATATGTCGGCTGGTCGTGGTTATATCGCACTTGCAGCAATGATTATCGGTAAATGGACTCCAGCGGGAGCCGCTCTGGCGAGTCTGATGTTTGCTGTTGCTGAATCCCTGGAAATCTGGCTCCAGACTGGACTGATTCCTTCCCAGCTTGTGCAGTCACTTCCTTATGTGATTACGCTTTTTGTGCTTGCAGGGTTTGTTGGCAGGGCTTCCGCACCCCGGGATGTGGGTATTCCTTTTGAAAAAAATCGCAAGTCAGAGTAACCTGATTATATCGGCAACCAGTTTGTTATACGTCAGTAGATCCATGGAATGAATTTATGAACGTGCTGGGCATAGTCGGTATACTCAGGATGGAGCTCGGTAAGCCAGCCTTCCTCACGTGACGACTTGTAGTTGAAAAACAGAAAGCCTAAACCAGTCATGATAATATGGGAAAGGCTCATGTGGAACACTGCCCAGCCAAAGGCGGCAAAAAGTTGACTGCTGTACAGAGGATGACGTACCAAAGCATAAATTCCAGTTGTGACAAGTTGGTTGTCTTTGACCGGGTAAGGAAGTGGGGTCAAAGAGTGTCTGATCTGGTACGATCCGAGAGTTCCAAAAAGTATGGCGACTACCCAGCAGGCAGTGAGCGTTGTCCATCTGAGCATGGTTACCGTGCTGAAGATTTCAAAACCGGTACTGGATGGGTATACAGGAAGAAGAATAAAGGCCAGCAGAAGCACGAATTGAAGTGCGACGAGGAATCCTCCTTTCTTAACCCATGGCAAGATGGTTTTTCGGTAGGATCCGGCATTCATAGATTGTTCGGAAATACGTGTTGTACAGATGCAATAATGTTGTTTTCTTGTTTTAATAATACGGCTTCAATCTAATTTTTTTTATTGAGGATATTGATATGATCACTTCCAAAGGAACGCTTCTCCTGATTATTGATGTGCAGGGCCGGTTAGCTCAGGGTGTTTTTCAGCCAGTCGTTCTGGAAAAGAATATCAATAAACTGATCAGGGCATGTTCAATTCTTGATGTCCCGATTTTGGTTACTGAACAGTACCCGAAAGGCTTGGGACATACCATCGATTCTCTTAAGGCTCTGCTGCCCGACCATGTTCCTGTTGAAAAAATTTCCTTCAGTTGTTGTGGTAATGAGGAGTTCATGAGGAAGCTCCGCTTATTTAAGCGAAACGACATTTTGGTTGCAGGCATTGAAACCCATGTTTGTGTTTACCAGACAGCAGTGGATCTGCTCGAGTTTGGCTATAATGTTCATTTGGTGACCGATGCGGTCTCGTCCAGAACTGAAGAGAATAAGTCGCTCGGTATTCGCTGCATTGAAAAAGCAGGAGCCTCTCTGACCAGTACCGAAATGGCTATTTTTGAAATCCTGCATGTGGCTGAAGGTGAGGGGTTCAAAGCCATTTCAAACATCATCAAAGAGTAGCTGCCGGACGGCGTTGTGTGAAATGAAGCCCCATCATATTATTAATCCGAATTTTTTTTATTTGTTGATAATCGCTTTCAGCATTGATTGCAGTATCTCTTTACCTTCAAAAATATCCGTTTCTATTTTCATATAATAACAGGGTTTTGAAGAAATAATACGGATCAGTTCTGGACGTCCGAGCATGCGGAAGTAGTCTTTTTCAGTGGTAATCAGGCTCAGTCCTTTTTTTTCGGCTTCTCGGCGTACCGCTTTTATTTTTTTTGCACTATAGGGTTCATGGTCACGGAAAAAGCGGTGTGCAGCAACCGTGATCCCTTCTTTTTGGAGACTGTCAAGAAAGTTTTCGGGCAATGCGATACCGGCAAATGCAAAAGCATTGAGGTTTTTCGGTAAAGGGGCTTCATCTGAAGAGGCAGAGGTGCCTGAAAAGCATATCAGCTCTCCGGTTTTTACTCGGGCTTTTACTACAGGTCGTCCTGTTTTTTCCACCTCCCGCATTATAATCCCGGTTTTTTCAGTATCGGTGATTTTGTTGAGTATAATCAGATCGGCTCTTGAAAGATTTTTCAGTGGTTCCCTCAGACGTCCTTCAGGCAGCATTTTTGCTTTTGTAAAAGGTTCTTCAGTATTGATGACGGCAATATTGAGGTTTCTGTCAATTGCCCGGTGCTGGAATGCATCGTCGAGGATGATAACCCCGGGCAATCGTTTGGCAAAGTGCTGGGTGATATAGGTTACTGCATCTTTTCGTTTTTCAGAGACAACAACAATGGCATCCGGATTGTTCCATGCGAGCATGGCGGTTTCATCGCCGGCTTCTCTGCTGCTCAGCAAGATCTTCTGTCCGTCGGAAACAAGCTGCATGCCTTTTGATTCCCGCAGGTAACCTCTTGAAACGATTGCAGGTTTGCACCCGATAGAGAGATAGTATTTAACCACCCAGTCAACAAGAGGGGTTTTACCTGTGCCTCCTGCAGAGAGATTTCCGATTGATACGACAGGAATTGGTGATTTCCATGATTTGAAAATCTTCTGATCGAAAAGTTTATTGCGAAGCTGAACGTTAAAGAGGTAGAGCAGTGCTAAAGGCCTGAGAAGGAGAGAAAACGGGTTATACATGGCCAAGTCGGTTTGAAAGGGTTGTTGTATACATGCGAAGTTCTTCTTCACTTTCAAATGCAGGCAGATCAATACTATGAAGAGTTATGGCAGTTCTGCTGAAGGGCTTCGGGATTTCAAACTTGTCCCAGCTTTTCAGTTTCCACGAATTTTCATAGCTGATTTCAGCAAAAATCAGTGGACAGCCGTTCCTTGAGGCTATCTTCAAGGTACCGTACTTGAACTGGTAGACGGGTCCTCGTGGTCCGTCAGGTGTAAGAACAATAATATTTGACCTCTGGAGGGCCTTCTGCATGGCATGCCTGACCTCATCGCCTCCTCTGGAGCTTGAACCTCGGATAAGGGTATATTCAAGCTGTTCAAGGGTGTCGGAAAGAGTGCGTCCATCTTCAGAAAGGCTGACAACAGCGATTATGTTTTTTTCAGGAAAGAGTGCCCGGGCAAGAAGCCAACCTGTAACCATTTTTCCGTGCCAGAAGGTGAAGATGGCTCCTTTGTCGGAAAGCTGCCTTTTCCATGACTGGGGTGTCACTGATATCCGGAGGCTTGCATAGAGAAGCTTCAATGTCAAGGGGAGGAGATGGCGGGATATCAGCGGTGAGATGGCCATGGAGGTATATGATATTTGCCGGTAGAGGTGGCCTGTGGTACAGGAATATTTTTTTTATTGTTTATTTTAGTCCTCTTGATTTATATAAATGCTTTCAGTCGCAAAGACTGGAGTAATTTAACAAACCATGCCGAAAAACCACAGGCCTTCATTAAGAGCCATGAAAGTTTTGATTATAGGAAGCGGTGCGAGGGAGCATGCCCTTGCATGGGCTGCAGCAAAGAGTGAACGTGTCGACATTGTTTTTGTTTCGCCCGGAAATGGCGGGACTGCTCTGATGGGAGGAAAGGTTCGTAATGTACCGCTGAAAGCCACTGCGATGAATGAGCTGCTGGCGTTTGCAGGCGATAATAATGTTGATTTGACCATTGTCGGCTCTGAGCAGCCGCTTGAATTGGGTATTGTGGATCTTTTCCGAGGTGCCGGCAGACAGGTTGTCGGTCCCACACAGGCTGCAGCGCGACTTGAGTCGAGCAAGGTATTTTCCAAGGAGTTCATGCAGCGTCACGGCATTCCGACAGCCGGCTATCATGTTTTTCGGGATGCTCTTTCTGCCAATACTCATATTGAGCTTTCAACCACTATCTATCCTCAGGTCATCAAGGCAAGTGGCTTGTGTGCCGGCAAGGGAGTTTTCATTGCTCTTGATAAAAAACAGGCGCTGACGGTAAATAACGCCTTGTTTGAAGATCGTATCTTTGGCGATGCAGCAGATGAAGTGGTCATTGAAGATTTTCTGCAGGGTCAGGAAGCGAGTGTTTTTGCTCTGACTGACGGTACCCGCTACAGGCTTTTTCTGCCGGCACAGGATCATAAACGTATCGGCAATGGTGATACCGGTAAAAATACCGGTGGCATGGGAGCCTATGCCCCTGCGCCTCTGGTGACTCCCGAGGTTCTGCAGAAGGTTGAGGAACGGATTATCCAGCCTACGCTTAAGGGTATGAGAGACGAAGGTTATCCCTATACTGGTTTTTTGTATGTCGGTTTGATGATTGACCAGGGTGAGCCTTCCGTGGTTGAGTATAATGCCCGTCTTGGCGATCCTGAAACCCAGGTGGTGCTTCCTCTTTTAAAAAGTGATTTTATGGTCGCCCTTCAGGCAAGTGTTGACGGAACCCTTGGAGAGGTGCCTTTTGAAATGTACAGAAAAACAGCGGCAACCGTTGTTATCGCTTCCGGCGGTTATCCTGATCATTATGAAACCGGCAGGGAGATCGCTATTGCTGACGAGGTTGCTGAAATGGAGGATTGTCTGGTATTTCATGCCGGAACTGCTTGTGACGGGGGACGGCTGACGACAGCAGGAGGAAGGGTTTTTTCGGTAACAGCTCTTGGAGATACCCTCAGGGAAAGTATTGATCGGGCGTATCGTGCTGTGGAAAAGATTGGTTTTGATGGAGCCTATTACAGAACAGATATAGGGGCTAAAGCTCTTTAATTTTTCAGATACTCGTGGTTCAATGAAACTATTCCGGCGTAAATTTGAGATTATTCAGGAACAGGCTTTTCGGGAGTTGCCCTATGAATGTTGCGGGCTGCTTGTCGGGAAAAAGAGTGTTGATCACAGGGGTAATATTGAAAACATTGTATACGAAGTTGCCCCATGCAGGAATTGTCTCTATCATGGAAAGGAGCATGGGTTTGAGATCTCCCACAAAGAGTTCCTTGATGTTGAGCGCGAAGCCGGAAGAATTGGACTGGAAATCATAGGTTCCTATCATTCACATATTAATTCTCCTGCCATTCCATCCCTGCACGATGTTGATTTTGCCCGTGCAGGTCATACGCTGTTGATCATTTCACTGATGAATGCGCAGCCAAGGGAGGTGACGGCATGGCTGAGACGGGATTCGGGAGGTTTTCACCAGGAACAGATCCGGGTGGTTGAGTAGTTAGCCTGTTAAGAAACATAAACTCTTTAATTATTTTGTACATTACTTTTTTTTAAGCTTACCAAGTATTAAACACCGGATAAAACGTGCCAAAGCGGGAAGATATCAAGTCGATTTTAGTGATTGGTGCCGGTCCTATTGTGATTGGTCAGGCCTGTGAATTTGATTATTCCGGTACCCAGGCGTGCCGTGCTCTTAAGGAAGATGGATATCGTGTTGTGCTGGTGAACAGCAATCCGGCAACCATTATGACTGACATAGAGTTTGCTGATGCCACCTATATCGAACCGATTACACCGGAATATGTGCAGAAAATTATAGAACGTGAAAAACCTGATGCGCTTCTGCCGACAATGGGTGGCCAGACCGCTCTGAATATAGCTGTCAGTCTTGCTGAATCCGGAATTCTTGAACGTAACGGAGTTGAACTGATCGGGGCAAAGCTTCGTGCGATCAGAAAGGCTGAAAATCGTGAGTTTTTCAGCGCGGCAATGAAAAAAATCGGGCTTGAAATGGCCAAAGGATTTTTTGTCCGCAATGAAAAAGAGGCAAAAGAGGCGCTCGAAGAGATTGGTCTTCCGATTGTGATCAGGCCTTCCTTCACGCTTGGCGGTACAGGCGGCGGGTTTGCCGAGACAAAAGCTGACTATTATGAAGCTGTGCGCAGGGGGCTTGCCGAAAGTCCTATCTCCGAAGTGCTTGTTGAGGAGTGTTTGATCGGATGGAAAGAGTTTGAGCTTGAAGTGATTCGTGATTTGGCCGATAATGTGATTATCGTATGCTCGATTGAAAATTTTGATCCCATGGGTGTGCATACCGGCGACAGTATTACCGTCGCTCCCGCCCAGACGCTTACTGATCGGCAGTACCAGGAACTCAGGGACGCATCCATAAGGATTATCAGGGAGATCGGTGTTGAGACCGGAGGCAGCAATATTCAGTTTGCCATTAATCCTCTCAACGGTCGTATTGTGGTGATTGAGATGAATCCCCGCGTATCACGGAGTTCAGCATTGGCATCAAAGGCAACCGGTTTTCCGATTGCCAAGGTGGCAGCCAAACTTGCAATAGGGTATACGCTTGACGAAATTCTTAATGATATAACAAAAACTACTCCAGCCAGTTTTGAACCAGCTATTGATTACTGTGTCGTCAAGATTCCCCGCTGGGATTTTGAGAAGTTCAAGAATGTTGATGCCCGGCTCGGAGTCCAGATGAAATCCGTAGGTGAGGTTATGGCTTTTGGAAGAAATTTCAGGGAAGCTCTGCAGAAGTCGCTTCGTGGCCTTGAAATCGGACGTGCCGGACTCGGGTCAGACGGAAAGGACATCATCAATGTGCTTGATATGACACAGCAGCAGAAAAAGTTTGCAAAAGAGGATATTCTTGAAAAAATCAAGATTCCGAAAGCCGACAGGATATTTTATCTTCGTTACGCCTTCCAGGCAGGTGCAACCATTGAAGAGGTTTATAAGTCTACAGGCATAGATCCCTGGTTTCTTGATAACATCTGCCAGATTGTTGAGCTTGAAAGTGATCTCAGGGAATTGGCTGCAGCAGACTGAATGTTATGACTTATCTTTCCAGGATATTAGAGGAAAAACAGCGTGAAATACAGGAACTTAAAAAAGAGAAACCCTCACAACGCTATGTTGAACTGCAGGAATCTCTTGCTTCGACCCGTGATTTTACCGGTGTGCTCAGGAGAAATGATGGAGAGTTAAGGCTCATCGCCGAGATTAAAAAAGCATCACCTTCCCGTGGTCTTATTGTCAGCGATTTCGATCCTGTTGCCATTGCCCGCCGATATGAAGAGCTTGGTGCAGCAGCTTATTCCGTACTTACCGATCGCATTTTTTTTCAGGGTTCAATCGACTACCTTCAGATGGTCAGTCGTTCATCCTCCCTGCCGGTGCTGCGCAAGGATTTTCTTATTGATGAATCCCAGATTTTTCAGTCACGCCTCATCGGCGCTGATGCCATTCTGCTGATTGTAGCAGCCCTCGATCCATGTCAGTTCAGCGATTATCTGCAGTTGGCACTGAGCATAGGTCTGCATGTACTGGTGGAAGTGCATGACCGTAAAGAGCTTGACAGAGCTCTTGAAAAGGGGGCTTTGGTGATCGGAGTCAACAACAGGGATCTGAAAGATTTTTCCCTCAAGCTTGAGACATCAATAAATCTTCGGCCATTTATTCCTTCAGAGGTTGTCGCTGTTGCTGAAAGCGGCATGATAACCGCTGCCGACGTTGCTCTTATCAGGCAGGCATCGTTTGATGCCGTGCTGATAGGAGAAGGGCTGCATACAAGTGCTGAACTTCGTGAGGTTATCTGGTCAAAGCCCTGATTGCAGCTGCTGTTTTTACCGGATCGGCCGACTTGAAGAATGCCGTACCGGCAATCAGACTATCCGCGCCAGCTGACACTACTGCCTGAGCATTTTCTTCCGTTATGCCGCCGTCAATGGCGATCGTCATTTGTGGATTCTGCATCATGCGCATCTTGTGGAGCTCCTGAATTTTTCCAATAGATGAAGGAATAAACTTCTGCCCTCCGAATCCGGGATTCACCGACATCAGCAGAACCAGATCGAGATCCGGCAGAATGGACTCGAGTGTCGAGAGCGGTGTCGCCGGGTTGATTGAGACACCTGCTTTCACACCGAGGCTTTTTATGAACTGAATCGTACGGTGCAGATGCGGGCAGGCTTCCTGGTGAACGGTGATCTGGTGAGAGCCTGCTTTGACAAAATCCTCAATGAAACGGTCTGGCGCTGCAATCATCAGGTGGGTGTCGATAATGAGAGGTGTGCATGCCGCAATAGCTTGAACAATGAATGGGCCAAAGGTGATGTTGGGGACAAAGTTTCCGTCCATGACATCGCAGTGTATCCAGTCTGCTCCAGCTTTTTCGGCTATCTCTATTGAGCGTTTGAGGTTGGTGAAGTCAGCCGATAGAATGGATGGAGCGAGAAGGGTAGATGATGGTGGCATGATGATGCTTCCTTGATCGTGAAAAAAGATTAAACCCGCTAAATAATTAAAATGCTTCGCCAATACCAAAATTGAAGGTAAAGTCATTGAGTTTCCATGTTGATATGCGCCATGGTTTGGTCTCAGTAGGATCACGCAGTTTATAGGCAAAATCAAAGCGGAAAGGCCCGATAGGAGATCCTATCCGCAGGCCGATGCCCGCATCCCAGGCGTAGTTATTGATCATGGATTTCAGATTAAATGCATAAGGTCCAGTTCTGTCCCATATATTTCCCATATCGGAAAAGAGAGTTATTCCTGACTGTTGGCGGAAGAACTTGAAAAATTTCAGTCTGTACTCCATATTAAGTTCAAGCTTGATGTCAGCGCCGAATTTTGCAGCAGCACTGCTGACGCTGTTGTCTGGTCCAAGGGCGTTGAAAAGCCATCCCCGCATGCTGTTCGCTCCACCTGCATAAAAACGCCGTTCTTGAGGGGTTGTCTCAGCTTTTCCCCAAGGTGTCATCCATCCGATATCACCTCTTCCGGCAATTTGGCTTTCTGGTGAGATGTTTTGAATAACGCTGAGTCCGGGCTCAACTTTTATATACTGGGTGTAGGTGGTACCAAATATCTGAGGGTCATTGCCGGTGAACCCGATATAATTTTTTTTGTCAACATATTTATCGATCAGCCAGGGGATTGTTCCGCAATCTTCCAGAAGAAGGTCAAGATTCCAGATTGTCTTTTCTGACGGAACGCTCTTGCGGTTTGTGAAGTTGTAGCGAAGCCGGAAGGTCTGGTCGATATGGGTTTGCAGAAGGCTGTCAATTCCGGCGTTGACCGCTGAGCTGTTGGCAGGGTCGATGCCGATATTCTGGGCAAGATTCTTTGTGAAGAGCTGTTTGAATCCTCTGAGGGAGTCGCTCTTAACCAGTTCGATTTCAAAAAAATCGAACGTCAGCCGTGAGGATGGACTCAATTTAGCATTATAGGTGCCCCGTACCAGCAGGTTCTGGGTCGCAAGCAGCACTGGCTGTATGGTACTTGCGTATTCGGCTGTAACTGCATAGGAGTTGCCGGGTTTTTTAAGAACCGGCATGATCAGGCTGCTTTTCAGATTGAATTCATAAGGAATAACCTTTGCATATTGTGAAGGATTAAGGTTTTCAAGCACACTGTTGCTGTCACCAACCTGGGTGCCGAATTCTGTTGAAGTTTGGAATTGTTCCGCTCCTCCCAGAAGGTTTTTGTTTTCGTAGGCAAGAGACCCGGCGAAAAAGAGGGAGCCATAACGGTTGTCAACCAGTAATTTAGGTTCTATCTGATGCCTTGGTGCTGTTTCAAGGTGCACGGTTGTATAAAGATCACCGGCACGTACAGAGTCAGGAGTGATATAAATTGACGAAAAAATATTGGTGATGCCGAAATTCTGCAAGGTGCGCTGTTCGAGACTTTGGCTGGTGACCTTGCCGGGTCGGAATTCAATAGCAGAGGTAATAAGGTCAGTGGAGAGCTTCTGTTTTCCTATAATTTTGCCGGTGATAGTATCCTTTGTAAACGTTTTTTCACCAGGTGATGTGTCGCTCTTTATGGGGTTGTGCACCACAGCATAGACTGGTCCATACTTAAGTCGGTCCGGCAGGCTCAGCTTGAACAGGATCCCGGCACGGTGTCCAACGGTATCAACCTTTATGCGGATACTATCCTCATGAAAAAAAGCATAGCCCTCTTCTTTGAAAAATGAAATTGTACGGTTTCTTTCATCAATCAGCCGCTCAACAGAAAAAATATCATTGACTTTCAGGCGCTTTTGATCAAGATAATGGGTTTTAAGTTCCCTTGAAATCTTCTCAAGTCCTTCGTATTTCAGTGAATCAATTTTAGATGGTTCATTTTCACGGATCATAATGTTCAGATCCAGAATTTGGCCGTTGCCCTTGCGGACGATCGTGGAGGTCACATCTGTCGAAAAATACCCCTTATAAGTATAGAGCTTTTTTATGAGGGTGAGGTCTTTTTCAAACTCCTCCGGATTGAAGGGTTTAAGCGCACCTCCGAATAAGCCTAGTCCCAGGAATGACGTGTGTTCAGATGTAGCAATAACCTGCCTGAGTTCTTCAGTGCTGATAGCTTTATTGCCCATGAAGCTGATTTTGCCAGCATGAGGTGAATTCGTTGATGGATCAACACCGTTACTGTCTGACTGACTATATGCCGGCAAAGCACAGAGCAGAAGAAAAGCAATAAGACCACATGCTTTTGCCCTGGCAAAGAGGGGAGTAGCTAAAAAAAAAACACTGATCCGAGTTCCGTTTTCCTATAGTAATGGCTCTTCATCACTGTAGCCAAAGTCTTCGTCAGTAGGATAGTCAGGCCATATTTCATCAAGGCTTTCATACATATCATCGCTTTCAGGAAGGTCCGTCAGGTTTTCGATGACCTGTTGTGGCGCTCCTGTTCTGTTTGCGTAATTAATCAGTTCATCTTTTGTGACGGGCCATGGAGCGTCGGCTATATAACGGGCGAGATCTAAATTCCAGTACATACTGCGTCGATTGGTTTATTCAGGTTAAGAGTTATTGTCTTTTTCTTCAGGTTCAGCGTTTTGTTTAGTAATGAATTTGTTCGTAACAGCTCCATCAAAGAAATAAGCGGTAGGATTGACGATGACATTGTTTTTGTGAACCTCGTAATGCATGTGCGGGCCAGTAGATACACCGGTATTTCCGGAAAGTGCAATGATCTCGCTGCGTTGTACTTTCTGGCCTTGGCGTACCAGCGATTTTGAAAGGTGGGCATAGACGGTTTTATACCCATAACCGTGATTTATAATTATTTTTTGCCCATATCCCTTGTCGTAGCCTGAAAAAGCTACAATTCCATCACCTGTAGATTGCACTCCTGTGCCTTCAGGCACAGAAAAATCTATTCCAGTGTGAAAAAGGGGAACATGATAGACTGGGTGTACTCGGAGGCCGAAACTGCTGGTAATCGGGCCTCCGATAGGCCTTATATTGGGGATACTGGAAAAGAAAGAGGTCGGATTGGGATTGTCAGCGAGTTCACCGTTTTCATGGGTGTTCTCTTTCTGGCGATCAATCTGCAGTATCAGTTGCTCAATCATTTGTTCTGTAGTTGACAGCAGCCCTTCGGTAGAGCTTACCCGACAGATATCTTCCGGTTGTTTATGTTCAGCAAGAGTTGTTGATGGCGCCAACAAAAGAGAAGTAAAGAAAGCAAGGCAGAAAAGAAGATGTTCTTTTCTGACGAATCCAGACAGATGAATAAACTGTTTTGTTGAAGACATGCAGTATCCGGATTGTTTGCCTTAAAATGGGCAGTCGTGAATGATGGACAAATATAAATAAACTTTTTTTTATAAATCAATGATTAGTGGGCTTCAAACCAGTTTTTTCCAATGCCTGTGTCAACCTCTACGGGAACTGTCTTCAGGCCGCAAGTTATTGCCGCATCAATCATTGCTTTCTCAATCAGGACTGAAAGCGGCTTTTTTTCCTCATCAGTGGTTTCAAAGAGCAGTTCGTCATGGACCTGCAGAAGCATGATAGATTTCATTTTCTTTTCGTGCATACGCTGACTGCAGAGGATCATGGCGCATTTAATGATATCAGCAGCTGTGCCCTGGATTGGCGTATTCATGGCAGCCCTTTCGGCTGCTTTCTTCAGGTTTGCATTCCGGCTGTTGAGATCAGCAATATAACGGCGTCTTCCAAGAAGGGTCGACACATAGCCATTTTTTCTTCCGGTTTCTATAATATGTTGAAGTGCATCGAACAGTCCGGGATATTTTGAGATGTAGGTGTCGATAATGTTTTTCGCTTCTTTTTGGGAAATATTGAGCCTTTTTGAGAGGCCGAAAGGCATGATGCCGTAAAGTATCCCGAAATTTACCTCTTTTGCTTTGCGTCGCATATCGCTGTCAATCTCATTCGTGCCGAAAATCACTCTTGCGGTTGCGGTATGTATGTCTTCATGGTTTCGGAATGCGTCAAGAAGCTGAGGATCGGCTGAGATTTCTGCAGCAATCCTTAGTTCAATCTGGGAATAATCTGCCGAGAGCAGCCATTTTTCGGAAGAAGAGGGTATGAATGCCCTGCGAATCTCTTTTCCGAGCGTTGTGCGGATAGGGATGTTCTGCAGGTTCGGGTTAGAAGATGAGAGCCTGCCGGTGGCTGTGATATGCTGGTTAAAGGAAGTGTGCAGTCTGCCGGTTTGATGATTCACCATTTTAGGTAAAGCATCGATATAGGTGTTTTTCAGTTTCTGAAGACTCCTGTACTCCAAAAGGTCACTTGCAACGGGGTGAAGCGGAGCCAGCGCCTCAAGCACTTCGACATTAGTTGAGAAGCCTGTTTTGGTCGTTTTTTTTGGCGGCAGACCGAGCACATCGAACAGGATATGTGCAAGCTGTTGCGGCGAATCAATATTGAAGACAGAGCCTGTTGCCGCATAAATCTTGTCTGTCAGCAGTTTCAGCTCTATGGTGGCGGCTTCAGAGGCTTTTTCAAGACTTTTGGAGTCGATGCTTATGCCTTCGTATTCCATTGCTGCAAGGACGGAGACAAGGGGAAATTCTATATTTTCGCAAAGCCAGAGCAGTTCTTTTTCTTTCACGAGTTTTTTGCGGAACATCTCTTCAAGCTGAAGGGCAAGATCCGCATCCTGGCAGCCATAGTCAGAGAGCTTTATTGGTTCAACGTCGTAAATATTCAGTTTTGTTTTTCCAGTTCCGACAAGTTCGTCAAAGGTTGTTGTCCTGTAACCGAGATGACGAGCTGCCAGGTCATCGAGATTGTGTTGTTCTTTCGGGTCGAGCACATAGCTTGCTAGCATGGTGTCAAATCCGACCGGCGAGAGTTCAATTCCGTATTTTTTCAGGACGAGAATGTCATATTTGAGGTTTTGCCCGGTTTTCAGTATTGATGGATTTTCAAGGACAGGCCTTAATATATCAAGGGTACTCACTCTTTGAAGAGCGTCTTTATTAAACGAAATAAAACGGGCCTTCCCTGCTTCAATTGAAAATGACATACCGGCCAGTTCAGCTTCAAACGTATCCAGACTTGTTGTTTCCGTATCGACAGCAATTCGTTTAGCGTTTTTCAGTGAGAGAACCAGTTCATTCAGTTTTTCTGATGTATCGACGAGAGCATAGTCAGCATCGATTTGCGGTGATCGAAGCCCAGGCTGTTTGTCGTCCGGATGATCGGTCTGGTGCTCATGCAATGGTGCATCAGCTGAAGGAGGCAGCACATAATCATTGAACACAACAGGGAGCCTGGCAATAATGGTTCTAAGCCCAAGCTTCTGCAGCAATAATAACAGTTTTGTCTGGTCCGGTACACCACATTCAAGTTCTTTAAGGGTAACATCAATCTGCAAATCGGTGCGGATGGTAACCAGTCTGGTTATCAGATCGAGTTGCGGCTGAAATTCTTCAAGGCTTTGGCGGTTTTTTGGAGAAATATCATCCAGATGCTTATAAATATTATCCAGAGAGCCGTATTTATGCAGCAGGCTTGATGCTGTTTTAGGCCCTATCCCTTTTGCTCCCGGAATATTGTCAGAGGTATCGCCGGTCAGCGTCAGGAACTGGGTGAACAGTTCAGGCGGTATCCCGAATTGTTCCGTGATCTCCTTTTTCCCGAACAGTTCCAGTTCATTCTGGCTTTTGCCCGGCTTGAGGATTTTTACTCCATCGTGTACAAGCTGGGCAAGATCCTTGTCCGGTGTGACAATGTATACTTGACAAGTGTGTTCGAATTTTCGGGCAGCAGTACCGATAAGATCGTCTGCCTCATAGCCAGGAGCTTTGACAAGCGGTATATCAAGAGTTTCAAGCAGTTCGAACACCGCATCAAGCTGCATGATGAGATCTTCAGGCGGAGTCTGTCGATTCGCTTTATATGGGGGGTACATATCGTGGCGAAAGGTTTTTTCCTTGCTGTCAAAGACCGCCGCCAGATAGTGGGGCTTATAGGTTTCAAAAATCTTAAAGAGTGCTGACGCAAATCCGTAAATCGCACCTGTCGGCATTCCGTCCCGGCTTGTCATGCCTGCTCGCTGCAGAGCAAAAAAGGCCCGGTAGATCATAGCCATTCCATCAAGCAGAAAAAGGGCAGGCTTGTTTTGGTTTGGCGTCATCGCTTCGACTTTAATGTCCTGATCGGCGGAAGGAAAGAACCCAAGTTGATTACTGCTCATTCTGTAACTACCCCGTAACTTCCAAGCACCTTGACCATCGTTGCAAATTCTTTGAGATGGTTAAGAGCATTGTGAATATTCGTGTCATGCTGATGTCCGATGAAATCGACATAAAACAGATACTCAAACGCTTTTTTCCTGAAAGGTCTTGATTCTATTTTGGCCAGATCAATATCACGCATGGCAAATGTTGCAAGTGCCTTAAAAAGCGAACCCTGCTCATTGGGAAGCGTGAACGCAATGGATGTCTTGTGCTGTGAGGTGTCCGGTTTTGTTTTAAATTGCAACGGATTGCTTATTTCTGAATGCGAAATGCAGAAAAATCGTGTAATGTTCCACTCTTCATCCGCCAGGTTTTCCTGCAGGATTTCAAGTCCGTAAAGTTCCCCAGCCCTTTTTGACGCTATAGCAAGGTTTGAGGGATCATTTGCAGCTGCAATTATTTTTGCACTGCCGGCGGTATCATAGGCGACTTCCGGCTTGAGGTTTTTGTGAGCCGCAAAAAAATTACGGCATTGTGCAAGCGCCTGCGGATGAGAAAGCACCTTCCGGGCTTGTTCTATTGTTGCATTGTGGATGCCGAGCAGACAGTGTTCAACTTTTACAAAGGTTTCGGCAACGATAGTGACAGGGTGCTGCAGTAAAAGGTCATAGTTCTGATGAATGCTTCCTCCCAGTGAATTCTCAATAGGGATGACTGCATACTCAACCTTATGGTTTTCAACGGCAGCAAAAGCTTCCTCAAACGATTCGAACGGTTTTGGTTCTCCGATCCTGAGCGCGGCAATCTCGCTGTAGGCTCCGGGTTCTCCCTGATAGGCGGTCATCAAGTTTGTCATTGTTTTTTCTAGTTGTTAACTTGCACGAATGCCGTTGGAATTGATTTTATTTAAAGAAAATAAATCTATTATCATAGACGTGGGGCATCGGGATTAATAAATCAGCAGTTTTTATTATGTCAGGACATAGCAAATGGGCAACCATTAAAAGGAAAAAGGCGGTAACTGATCAGAAACGAGGCAGTTTATTTACCAAACTGGTCAAAGAAATTACGATAGCGGCAAGAATGGGCGGAGGCGATCCATCGGGTAATCCCCGTCTAAGGCTTGCTGTCGACACTGCAAGAGACAATTCCATGCCGATGGATAATATTTCGCGCGCCATCAAGAAAGGTACAGGGGAGCTCGAAGGTGTCACCTATGACGAAATTACCTATGAAGGGTATGGACCTGCAGGAATTGCACTGATTATTGAGACAGCTACGGACAACCGCAACCGGACCGTCGCTGATATCCGGCACATTATGAGTCGTAACAATGGTTCTCTCGGTGAAAGCGGCAGTGTAAGCTGGATGTTCCAGCGTAAGGGATCTCTTGATGTTCCACGATCGTCTGCCGGAGAGGATCAGCTGATGGAAATACTCTTGGATGCAGGCCTTGAAGATCTCAACGGAGATGATGAAAACTATTTTACTGTCATAACTGATGTCAAAGAGCTTGAAAACGTTAAAAAAGCGCTTGACGATGCAGCTATTGCTTATGAGAATGCAAAGATTGATCTTATTCCTGAAAACTATATAGAGCTTGAAGCCGATGATGCACGGAAAGTTATCAAGTTGATCGATGCGCTTGAAAACAATGACGATGTGCAGGCGGTCTACAGTAACATGGAGATCAGCGAAAGTGCAATGAGCAGCTTAAACGAATAGAGGATGGTTGTCCTCGGGATTGATCCCGGAAGTCTGAATACCGGTTATGGGGTTATTCGCCAGAGTTCCGGCGTTTTATCCGTGCTCGTCTGTGGTGTAATCCGTCTTAATCCCCGTCGGACACATGCAGAGCGGATAGGTGAAATTTATCATGAGCTTGCAGCCGTTATTGCTGATTTTCGACCGGAACATGTTGCCTTGGAAACAGCGTTCCTGAGCAGAAATGTGCAGTCTGCTCTTAAGCTGGGTCAGGTGCGTGGTGCGGTTATAGCCCTTGCAATGAACCGGAATCTCGCACTGCATGAGTATGCTCCGCGTGAAGTGAAATCGGCGATAACAGGAAGAGGTGCCGCAAGTAAAGAGCAGGTTGCTTTTATGGTCACAAGAATGCTTGGTCTCACCGTACCGCCTAAACCTTTTGATGTTACCGATGCACTCGGTATAGCCCTGTGTGATTTGCATAGAGGAGAGAGTCGAAAGGCTTTTCTTCCTGATGAAAAAGTCAAAAGTAGAGGCAGCAGCTGGTCGAAGTTTGTCACCGCATCACCCGATAAGGTTGTCCGTTAGTTTCCGTGGAGAGATAAATGAGTTGCCTTCATTGGAAGAGTTGGTATAACTCACTAATAAAATCATAGCTGTGGAAGGTCGTATCTTTAATCTGCCGAATTCGCTTAGTTTTCTGAGAATAATATTGATCCCCTGGTTTCTTTATTATTTTCATACCGGCCATCTCAAAACGGCCATTGTTATCATGGTTGTTGCTCTCTTGACCGACTGGTTTGACGGTCAGGCTGCCCGATGGACAAATGATGTTTCCGAAATGGGAAAAATTCTTGATCCGCTTGCCGACAAACTCTGTCTTGCCAGTGTGGCGGTTTATTTTTTCTGGATCGGTCAGCTTCCTTTGTGGTTTGTGCTTTTTGCTGTTCTCAGGGATGCACTGATTTTTATTGGTGCTGCGTACGTCAGAATCCACTATTCTGTAGTGACAACTTCTCTATGGCCGGGAAAATGGGCGGTTGGTTTTGTCTCCATGATGTTTATTGCCATGGTTTGGCCGCATCCCGTTTTTCAGCGCTATCCTGTCAAGGAATTCTTTTTATACCTCTCGTCCATTATGCTTCTCTACTCCTTTTCTCTTTATTGTGTGAGGTTTTACAGAATTCATAAAGGTCTTGAGTACCGTGTCTGAGTTTTGCCATACCTGTTGTATTGTTGGTCAATCCATGACTTCCGAGTATTGATAACTTTATACGAAAAAAATAAATATCAATGCATAGATGAGCTAAAACATTCCTGAATTATAACTTAGGAATGTTAACAACCTTGATTCTTATGAAGGTGGAAATGTTGACAACTTGTGGATGAAATGTGGGCAGGTGTTGAGAACCGCCCTGTTTCTGAGTACAGGGCGTTCTGCTTCTGAAAAAGACTTTTATTTGTTTTTCGACACAACACTAGCCATAAGGGAAGCTTCGCAGACAAGTTCTCCCCTCACATAAGCTTTTGCATCAAACTGGCAAACGCTTCTTCGCATGTTGGTCATGGTTGCTTCAATGACAAGGGTGTCCCCTGGAAGTACCGGTTTACGGAAGCGAGCCTTGTCGATCCCCATGAAGTATACAACACTCTCCTTTATCTTATCATTACCGTTCAGCATCATTATGCCTCCGGTCTGAGCCATGGCCTCAAGGATCAGCACACCCGGCATGATGGGATTACCCGGAAAGTGACCCTGGAAGAACGGTTCGTTCATGGTCACGTTTTTAATCGATACAATTTTTTCATCAAGTTTGAATTCAACGATCTTGTCGATTAAAAGAAAAGGATAACGGTGCGGGAGAATGTTTAGAATAGCATTGATGTCGAAAATAACGCCGGCTTTTTTCTCGTGCTGGTACTGTCTGGCCAGCTTGTTGCGATCGGTATATTTTTTCAACTGTTTGATAAATTCCACATTCGAAGCATGACCGGGGCGGGCAGCAAGCACCTGTGCCTTTATCGGCATGCCAAGAAGTGCGATGTCTCCGAGAAGGTCAAGCAGTTTATGGCGGGCGGGCTCGTTTTTAAAACGGAGTTCCCGGTTGTTGAGAATACCGTTTTCGCCTAGTACAAGATGCTCGCTCTCTATACCCAGTTTTTTCCCAAGGGCGTCAAGCTCCTCTTTTTGCATAGTTTTGTCTATAATGACAATAGCATTGTCTATATCGCCACCCTTAATGATCCCCTGGTTTGCAAGTGCTTCCACTTCACTGAGAAAGCAGAAGGTTCTTGCGGGGGAAAAATCCTTGATGAATTCTGTCTCCAGATTAAAAAGACCCGAGTGCTGAGAGCCGAGCGCTGGATTTTTATAGTCCACCATGACCGTCATTCTAAAGTCATCCAGCGGCAATGCAACAATATCGACACTGTTTTCAACGTCATGGTATTCAATTGTTTCATCAATGACCAGGTAATTTTTGGGTTCTTCCTGTTCCTGGAATCCGGCTTCGAGCAGTACTATTGCAAAAGGGTGTGAGCTTCCATCCATAACCGGCGGTTCCGGTCCGCTCAGTTCAATCAGGCAGTTATCAATCTGAAGTCCGTAAAGAGCGCCAAGAACGTGTTCGGTGGTATGAACTTTCACATCGTTGAGACCGATAGTGGTCCCTCGCAGAACATCAATCACGTTATCAATCAGTGCTGGTATTTCAGGACTGTTTTCAATATCTGTCCGGACAAAACGGTAGCCGTAGTTGACCGGGGCAGGTTTAAAGGTAATCATGCACTCTTTACCGGTGTGCAGTCCTGTACCCGAGAGGGTAACTTCTTTTTGAAGTGTGCGCTGATGAATGAGCATAATGTAATCGTTGCTCCTGCCTCATAATGCCATGCAGGAAATGAACTTAAGTTGTAATAATGAATAACTTTTAACCTTCAAGATAATAAAGATCGATTTCCTGTTCAAATCAGGCTTTTTGTCGTTACCTTCCCAAACTCCTTATGACAAACTCTTACTGGAAAAGTGTTTCAGGGCTTTTTCAAGAAGAAGAGGATGGGAAATGCTGTTGCCGGCAATAATACTCTGTTTTTGAAAAACATCCTGCTCTCCGGTAAAGTTGGTGACCGTTCCTCCAGCCTCACGTACAAGCAGCACGCCGGCAGCAAAATCCCATGGGAAAAGCTTGTATTCCCAGAATCCGTCAAAGCGCCCGCAGGCCGTATAAGCAAGATCTATGGCTGCTGAACCGGCACGTCGAATGCCTGCAGTGTCGTGAATAATCTCTCTCAGCATCCCGAAATATGAATCAATATAGTGGTACTCCGTGAACGGAATTCCCGTTGCAATGAGAAAACTCTCTTTCTCAGAGCGGTTTGAAATCGAGATTTTTTTGCCGTTCAAGTATGCTCCGCGCCCTTTTTCAGCAGTAAAGAGCTCCTGAAGAACAGGCTGAAAAACAACAGCGGTTATCAGTTCATTATTCCAGTCCTTCAGAGCAATACTTATTGAAAAAACAGGAAAGGAGTGAATAAAGTTAAGGGTGCCGTCAAGAGGATCGACAATCCATGTTCTACCCGAAGCGCCTTTAATGACGGTACCTTCTTCACACAGCATGCTGTCATCAGGAAAACTTTCTGTGATAATTGAGCTGATTACCGCTTCACAGGCCTTGTCAACCTCAGTGACAAAATCTTTATAATCTTTTCCCTTGATTTCATTTTGAGAGAGTTCTCCAAATTTATCAAGAGTGATAGCTCCTGCAGTCTGTGCAGCCCTGATGGCACACTGCAGTTCATTGCTTCTTTTTTCCATATGTGTCCGTAAGGGTTATAATCGCGATCAATATAACATTTCACTCCATTCTTTTATTCCAATGGATATTTCGGTAAAGCACAAGCCTGGGGTTTTGAATTATAGAGGTGGTGAGGGGAATTATCCATCCTTACTATCTGTTTCTTATGCATAGTGATAGAAGTGATTGATTATTTTAACCCCGGCAACAATGAAACTCAATATTCCAAAACTGGTCATCTGCATCGGAGTATGTTTTGTATTTGCTTTTGCAGGCAGCACCTTTACGCCAGTGCCCGGTTCGGAGTGGTACTATTCAATACTCAAAAAGCCATCATGGAACCCACCTGACTGGCTCTTTCCACCCGCGTGGTCTCTTTTATTCCTGCTTATGGGGATAGCACTCTATCTTGTGGTAGAGAAGTGGTCTGAAAAAACAGACGTCAAGGGTGCTCTTACAGCATTCGGCGTACAGCTGCTGCTTAATTTCAGCTGGTCAGCCGCATTTTTCGGGCTTCATTCCCCTTCGAAAGCTCTCGTTGTGATTGTTCTGCTCTGGCTGGCGATTGTGCTGACAATAGTGAAGTTCAAAGCTGTTTCCCCGACTGCGGGATATCTGCTGATTCCATACCTTCTATGGGTAAGCTTTGCCTCGTTTCTTAATTTTACGATCTGGCAGCTTAATAGAGGTCTGCTCTGATAAGGAGAAGCTTTTGTAACTCATGCCAAAGGCTCCGGGAGGTTGGGGACACACCTCAATCTTCCGGAGCCTTTTCTGCTCTGTGTGCAAGAGTTTTAGGTCAGGGGACACGGGGAATAAAATCGAAAACAAAAAACTTGCAAAGAAGTATCCGAATAGAATACAATACGGGTACATGAATACTTTTATCCGATCGTCAGATTTTGATGCATGGTTGTCATGAACTTGCTATATTTTCGTGGACAGGGTGAGAAGTCATATCTTCCAACAAAAGGAGATATAAGACATGACACAGACAGGCAACCAAAGTCGCATACAGTTTGGTTTTACAATCTATAATGACTGTCCCATTCTATGTGATTACTATAATTTTACGTTGCTCCGCGTAATAATGGCCGGGTCAGTTTTCAATCTGCTTCACATTACAACATCATAGCCCCTCATAAACAGAAAATAAACAGGAAGCGCAGCCTCAGCTGCGCTTCCTGTTTTGAATTGTTTCTTCAGGATGTAAGCTGGGCTTAATCCTCTTCGTTTGAACGAAGGTTTTCAAGAACGCCGAAATCTTCAAGGGTGGTGACATCTCCCTTGACCTCATTGCTTGTAGCAAGTTCGCGAAGGAGTCGGCGCATGATTTTTCCGCTGCGGGTTTTCGGAAGGCCTTTTGCCCACCTGATTTCATCAGGTTTTGCAATAGGTCCGATCTCTTTTGCAACGTGGTTGCGCAGTTCTTCACGCATCTTCATATCGCCTACATATTCATCCTTCAGCGTCACGAAGGCCACAAGGGCATTGCCCTTAAGCTCATCGGGGCGGCTGACAACGGCGGCTTCTGCAACGGCTTCAAAGGAAACAAGAGCGCTTTCAACCTCACTGGTGCCAAGACGGTGACCTGAAACGTTGACAACATCATCAACACGTCCCATGATCCAGATATAACCGTCTTCATCTTTCCGTGCACCGTCACCCGTAAAGTACATGCCGGGGAATTCAGACCAGTATGTTGATTCATATCGTTTGTTGTCGCCGTAGATGGTGCGGAGCATTGATGGCCATGGTTGTTTAATGACCAGATACCCGCCTTCATTGGCTTCGCATGGTGTCCCGTCTTTATGAACAACATCGACAGCGATACCTGGGAGTGGCCGTGTAGCCGTACCTGGTTTTGTCGGTGTTGCTCCCGGAAGCGGAGATACCATGATGCCGCCTGTTTCTGTCTGCCACCAGGTGTCAACGATTGGACATCTTTCCTGCCCTACAACCTTGTGATACCACATCCATGCCTCGGGGTTGATTGGTTCGCCTACAGTACCAAGCAGACGGAGCGAGCTGAGGTTGTGTTTTGTGACCCATTCGTTTCCTGCACGTATGAAGGCACGAATAGCTGTAGGAGCTGTATAGAGAATGGTGACCTTATGTCGGTTGATGATATCCCAGAACCTGTCCCACTGAGGGTAGTTAGGGGCACCTTCGTACATGAGAAGTGTTGCACCGTTAAGCAGTGGGCCGTAAACCATATAACTATGTCCGGTTATCCAGCCTACATCTGCCGTACACCAGTAGATATCCTCGTCCCTGATATCAAAAACGTATTTAAACGAACTTGCTGCGTGTACCATGTATCCGGCAGTGGTATGCAGGATACCTTTCGGTTTTCCGGTTGAACCGCTGGTATAGAGCACAAAAAGAGGATGTTCTGATTCTACTTCGACCGACTCACATTCATCAACGGCCAGACCCATCAGATCATGCCACCAATGGTCCATGCCGTTATGCATGTGAACCTCTTCATTGGTTACTTTCAGGACAATGACACTTCTGATGGATGGAGTATTGACAATTGCCTCATCAACAATATTCTTAAGGTTGATGGAACTGCCGCGGCGTCTTGAGCCGTCTGCACAGATAACCATCTTTGCTCTTGAATCATTGACACGCTCGGTGATTGCATGAGCAGAGAATCCGGCAAAAATAACATTGTGAACAGCTCCGACACGTGCACAGGCAAGTACAGCGATGACCAGTTCAGGAACCATGCCCATATAGAGCGCAACCCTGTCACCTGGTTTTATGCCGGCGATTTTAAGGACGTTTGCAAATTTGCTGACCTGACGGTGAAGTTCACCGTACGTCAGAACCCGCTCGTTCCCCTCTTCACCTTCCCAGATAATAGCAGCCTTGTTTTTTCTCCAGCTTTTAACATGGATATCAAGGGCATTGTAGCAGATATTTGTTTTTCCGCCATTAAACCACTTCGCATAAGGGCTGTTCCATTCCAGCACGGTATCAAACTTTTTAAACCAGTGAAACTGTTCGGCAATTCCACCCCAATAGGCTTCCGGATATGTGGCAGCAGAAGCATACAGCTTCTCATATTCTTCCATTGAGGAGATATGGGCACTTTTTGCAAACTCTGCAGGGGGCGGAAATTTCCGTTTTTCAGACATAACAGAGCTTATCGAACCGTTTGCAGAAGACGAGGTTTCGGTGGGCTGTGTGTTGGATGTTGTTTCGTCTGTAGCCATTGATACCAGATTTTATGTGTTGAAAAAAAAGAGAATACCCCCTTCACAGGTATTTGTGAACAATAACAATAGAAAATCAGCAGTTAAAGCGGAGAATAAAAATATCTGAAACGAAGTTTAACGGTTTCCGAACCTTATTTTATCATAAAAAAAATCTTCTGCCAAATATTTGGACCACGTAGAGACTTTATAAGTGGTTATTTTACAGCAAAACTTACCAATTTGTCAGGAATAACAATTTCGCGAATGATAGTTTGTCCTTCAAGAAATTTAAGGACCGATTGCACCTTTTTTGCTTCTGCAAGCAGCAGTTCTTTCGGGCTTTTTGCAGGCGCAGGGAAGGTGCCTCTTAGTTTTCCATTAATCTGTACGGCAATAGTCAACACCGTGTCTTCGACTAATTGAGGATGATAAGAGGGGAAATGTTCTGAGCTGATTGATTCGTTATGTCCGATGGCTTCCCAAAGTTCCTCAGCGATGTGCGGTGCGTAGGGCGCAAGCATCAGAAGCAGTGTTTCAACTGCGTTCCTGTTTTTGCATCCAGCCTTTTGCAGTTCATTGACAAAAACCATCATTTCAGCTATCGCCGTATTGAATTTGAGATTTTCAGTGTCTTCACCGACTTTTTTGATTGTTTTATGCATGCGTCTGAGCAGCTCATCAGGCAATGCTTCCACAGTAAGTGAAGCTGCAGTACCTTCATGTTCAGGATAAATCAAACGCCACACTTTCGACAGAAACCTGCTTATGCCTTCAATTCCGTTGGTGTTCCATGGTTTGACCTGTTCAAGAGGGCCAAGAAACATTTCATAGAGACGCACTGCATCGGCTCCGTAGTGTTTCAGAACATGATCGGCCGGGATGACATTGCCGCGTGATTTCGACATTTTTTCATTGTCTTCACCAAGTATCATTCCCTGGTTGAACAGTCTCTTGAACGGCTCCTTTGTGCTGACGACACCGATATCGAACAGAACCTTGTGCCAGAATCTTGCGTAGAGCAGGTGAAGAACGGCATGTTCTGCGCCGCCAATATAGAGGTCAACATTCATCCAGTATTTTTCTTTGTCAGGATCAATGAGCCGCTCACTATTTTCAGGATCAATAAAACGGAGATAGTACCAGCAGCTTCCTGCCCATTGGGGCATGGTGTTTGTCTCTCTTCTGAAAGGTCCGTGTTCATCGGTACCGTAAAGCCATTGTGAAATGTTGGCCAGTGGAGATTCTCCTGTTGAAGAGGGCTGATAAGCCTCGACCTCTGGAAGAACCAGGGGCAGGTTTGTTTCAGTGCGCAGTGAGCCGTCTTCGTAATGCTTTATCGGGATAGGCTCACCCCAGTAACGCTGGCGGCTGAATATCCAGTCGCGGAGTTTGTAGTTAACCTTTCTTTCGCCAGCATTTTTTCTCTCAAGCCATGAGGCCATGCGTTCAAAAGCTTCACTGAAACTGAGTCCGTCCAACGTTATTTCGCTGTTGGACGAATTGACACACATGCTGTCCTTATCTTCAAATACTTTCTTCTGGACATCATGCGGACTTTTGATAACCTCAATGATCGGAAGATTGTATTGTCTGGCAAACTCCCAGTCTCTGCTGTCATGCGCAGGAACCGACATGATCGCACCGGTTCCGTAGCTTGTCAGCACAAAGTCAGAAATCCAGACCGGAAGAGGTTCTCCTGTAGCAGGGTTAATAGCATAAGAGCCGGTAAAAACACCTGTTTTTTCTTTCTGAAGCCCTGTGCGTTCAAGTTCGGTTTTCAGTTTTGCCTGACCGATATAGTTTTTCACCTCAACCAGCTGCTGTGCGGTTGCCAGCTTTTCAGCAAGGGGATGTTCTGGCGAAATGACAAGGTAGGTTGCTCCGAAAAGGGTGTCGGGTCGGGTTGTATAGACTCTCAGTTTCTGGTTGTGGCAGCGGAGTTCAAAATCAATATTTACTCCTTCCGAACGTCCAATCCAGTTGCGCTGCATCTGTTTGACATTTTCAGGCCATTCAAGCTCTTCGAGATCTGCAATAAGACGATCGGCATAAGCGGTTATTTTCAGTACCCACTGCCGCAGAGGACGGCGGATAACGGTATAACCGGCTGCAATTTTTTCTTCAACCTCCTCATTTGCCAGAACAGTCTTCAGCTCTTCACACCAGTTGACGTCGACCTCCGACATATAGGCCAGCCCCATTTCATAGAGGTTGAGAAAAATCCACTGTGTCCATTTGAAATAAGCGGGATCGGTGGTGTTGATCTCTCTCTGCCAGTCGTATGAAAAACCCATTGCCTGAAGGGTTTCCTTGAAGCTTCTGATATTAGTTTCAGTGGTTGCTTTCGGGTGGGTTCCTGTTTTAATGGCAAACTGTTCAGCTGGCAGACCGAAGGCATCCCATCCCATCGGATGCAGTACATTATAACCGCAGCTTCTTTTGTACCGGGCTGTGATATCAGATGCTGTGTATCCTTCAAGATGCCCGACATGGAGACCTGTACCGCTTGGATACGGGAACATGTCGAGCACATAGTATTTCGGTTTATCAGCCTCTTTTCTTGAGGTAAAGGTATTATGCTTCTGCCAGTAAGTCTGCCATTTCTTTTCTATGCGTGAAAATTCGTACTTCATGATGTTTTTGATGAATTACGTTGGTTCCCGGAATCAACACTTCCTGGGGACTAACAACGAGTCTTACAGAACGAATGAACCTGAGGTCATAAAAAAAACAGTGCAGTTAACACTGCACTGTTTTTTAGGTTTGTCGGGGTTAATTGCATTCCGTGGTTGGTTCTTTTACCATTTCATATTCCGGCGTTTGTTCAGCCGCTTTTATTGAAAGAGCAAAACGCATTTTTCCGGTTCGAGGATCTTTGCGGACATCAACCAGTTTAACCTTGACCTTATCACCGATTTTGAGGTGATCACTGACTTTGGCGACTCTATCATTTGATATTTCAGAGATGTGCACAAGGCCATCGGTTTTGGGAAGAAATTCCACAAAAGCACCAAGCTCATCACGAACGTCGCGAACCTTTCCGACATAGATTGTGCCTATTTCAGGTTTGGCAATGAGGTTTTTTATGGTGGCAAGCGCAGCGTTAGTCCCTTCGGTGGTTGAGCAGGCAATGGTGACGGTTCCATCGTCTTCAATGTTGATTTCAGCACCGGTTTCCTCAGTAATACTGCGGATGGTTTCTCCACCCTTGCCGATAATCATGCCGATGCACTCAATTGGTACCTTGATGCTGGTGAGTTTTGGTGCATAGTTTGCGAGATCCTGGCGGGATTCAGGAATGGCCTCCTCCATTTTGTCGAGAATGTGAAGCCGTCCTCTGCGTGCCTGTTCAAGAGCTGTTTCGAGAATATGATAGTCAAGTCCGTCGATCTTTATGTCCATCTGACAGGCAGTAATACCCTCTCTTGTTCCGGATACTTTGAAATCCATATCTCCAAGATGATCCTCATTACCGAGAATATCTGAAAGCACTGCATAGGATGATCCTTCCTTGATCAGTCCCATGGCGATGCCTGATACCGGTTTTCTTATGGGAACACCTCCATCCATCAATGCAAGCGTTCCGCCGCATACTGATGCCATTGATGAAGAACCGTTCGATTCAAGAATGTCCGAAACAATGCGGATGGTGTAGGGAAACTCCTGTTCTGTAGGGGCAACCATTTTAATGGATCGCTCTGCAAGATTGCCGTGACCGATTTCTCTGCGGCCGATACTGCCCAGTCTGCCAACTTCACCGACGCAAAATGGAGGGAAGTTGTAATGGAGGAAAAATTTTTTATCAGCATTGCTGGTCAGGTCGTCGACTGACTGTGCATCTTTACTGGTACCGAGGGTAATGGTTACAAGAGCCTGGGTTTCTCCTCTTGTAAAAAGAGCCGAACCGTGTGCTCTCGGGATAACCCCGAGTTCTATGCTGATAGGTCGTACCTGGTCAAGGGCTCTGCCGTCAAGGCGTTTTGCATCATCAAGAATCATATGGCGCATAACTTTCTTTTCGACAGCATGAATCTGCTCTTCAATGATATGAGCGTTCAGGAAGAGTGCTTTTGAGGAATCAGCAGCAATATCTTCACTGCTGATAGATGTCTTGAAGTGCTCACTGATTGATGCTATGGACTCTTTATAAATGAGGGCAGTCTGTTCGGCACGATCTTCTTTTTTGAGCGGAGTATAGGCGAGTTCTTTGAGACGGGTTTCACAACAACCACGAATGTATTCTGTAAGTTCTGCAGGAATTACAGTCGGCGCAAAGGGCCTGCTTGGTTTTCCAACTTCTTGAGCGATCTCGTTCTGGAGTGCAGAAAGTTTGCGGATAGCATCATGTCCGAATTTAATGGCATCGAGCATTTCTGCTTCTGAAATCTCTTTCATTTCACCCTCAAGCATGCAGATGGTATCTGTCGTACCGCCGATACAAATATCAATATCACTCTCTGAAAGCTCGTTGACGTCAGGATTGATCATAAACAATCCGTTGATTCTGCCGACCCGGACTTCTGACATCGGGTTATGGAATGGAATATCGGAGACCATGATGGCTGTCGATGCGGCCAGGCCGCCGAGCACATCGGCATCATTGATCTGGTCGGAAGAGATTACCGTCACAATGATCTGGGTTTCATAGAGGTAGCCGTCAGGAAAAAGCGGTCTCAGTGCCCGGTCTATCAGTCTTGCTGAAAGAATTTCTTTCTCGGAAGGGCGGCTTTCCCGTTTAAAAAAACCACCGGGAAATTTACCAGCAGCCGAATATTTTTCACGGTATTCAACCTGAAGCGGAAAGAAGTCCTGATTTGGTGGAGGTGTTTTCCTGCTTGACACAACAGTCGCAAGAACCATAGTGTCGCCGAGGCGGACAACTACAGCTCCATCTGCCTGTTTTGCCAATTTGCCGGTTTCGATAGAGATTATCTTCCCTTGGCCGAGATCAATTTTCTTGTTAATAATCATGGAAATCTGTGATAATGTGATAAAAATACTGTCCGGTTTTTTTCATGCATACGTTTTCCGCTTCCGGTCATACTCAGTGCAGACTTCAGTGCTTTGCAGCAATGCAGAAACAATGAACGCGTTCTTAAATATAATACAAAAAAGTCTCTTCCGGTAAACTTGATCTCTCGCGGGTTATCACGCACGGATTTTCCCGTTATCAATCAGCCTGACTGTTCCTGAGTACATTGCCAGAAGCAGGCGGTACTCAATACCTGCTTCAGCAGTTTCGACTGGTTCAAACGTTGCCTCATCAACAAAACCGACATAGTCAGAGCGGCATCCTGGTGTTGCGTTGATCATCTTTTCGATTTCTTCGGCAATTTCCTGAAGGTTATGTCCCTGTTCAGCAACCCTCTTTTCGGCATGGCGGATTCCCTTGTAAAGAATTGCGGCACCATCGCGTTCCTGGGTAGAGAGATAGATATTTCTTGAACTGACTGCCAGTCCGTTTTTTTCCCTGACAATGGGTGCCTCGATAATATTTATATGCATATTAAGATCTTCTACAAGCCTGCGGATAACCGCAAGTTGTTGAGCATCCTTTTCGCCGAAGACGGCTATATGAGGTTTTGTGATGTTGAACAGCTTGGTAACGATGGTGGCTACCCCTTTAAAATGGCCTGGTCTCCTCTCTCCTTCAAACCCTCTGGCTACAGCGCTGCATTCAACGGTTGTCTGATAGTTTTCAGGATAAATGCTTTCTGCTTCAGGGGCAAAAAGGAAATCGACTCCTGCCGCTTTAGCAAGGGCAGTATCCTGCTCGAAAGGTCTGGGATATTGATGGAGGTCTTCGTTCAGTCCGAACTGACTGGGGTTTACGAAAATCGTAAGAATGACAGTGCCTGCGGTCTGCTGCGCAAGCTTCACAAGGCTCAGATGTCCTTCATGCAGTGCCCCCATTGTCATGACGACACCGATACACTGCCGGTTGAGCCGCAGTTTTTCGGCAATGGTTTGCATCTGTCCGGGGTCAGTGATGATCTGCATAGTCCTTTTCTTGTTTGATTATTTTTTTCTGCAGGGTGAACAACAACAACAAACTCTCCTCTGGTTTTTCCATCTGCAAGTCGTCTGCCAATCTCTTCAATGGTTCCGGTAATGTACTCTTCATGAATTTTTGTCATCTCCCGTCCAATGAAAATCTGAGCATCCGGCAGGATATTGCCGAGTTCATCAAGGAGCCTCACGATTCGGTATGGGGACTCATAAACAACAAAAGAAACATGGAGAGACGCGAGATATTCAAGTCGGGTTTTACGCCCTTTTTTATGGGGAAGAAAGCCCGCAAAAAAAAAATTGTTGACCGGAAGCGGGCATGCTGAAAGTGCGGCTGTAAGTGCGCATGCTCCGGGAATCGGGATTACCTGGAGGTTCTGTTCATGCAGGGCATGCAGCAGCGCATATCCCGGATCGCTGATAATGGGGGTTCCTGCATCAGTAATGAGTGATACATCAGTGCCATCTTCCAGCAGTGCAATAATTTGTCCTATAGCTCTCGGCTCATTGTAGTTGTGGTAACTGATGAGTTTTTTGCCTGTAATATTGAGATGTCTGAGCAGAATTGATGCGCGACGCGTATCTTCACAGGCGATTGCTCCGGATTGTCCAAGGATTTTGATGGCTCGCAGGGTAATGTCTTCGAGATTACCGAGCGGCGTCGCAACAACGTAGAGTGTTCCGCTATGTGTCTGAGGAGTTTGCAAGGGTAAAAGACGGACTTGAACGAAGGGTTTGTTAATGGTAAATTCACGGTGCTATTTAGTATAATAATAAAAATACGATAAACAGCGTTCAGTCAAAGATGAAGGATCAAAGGAGATTACTGTCGGTCAGGGACCTACGGGTTCATTTTTCTGAGCCGAAGAACGGTGGTTTTGGACATCCTGTTTCGATACACGTGGTCAACGGTGTTTCGTTTGACGTATTTCAGGGAGAGACGCTTGGTCTCGTTGGGGAGTCAGGCTGCGGTAAAACCACTCTGGGAAGGGCATTGATACGCTTGGGTCATTCTGTCGTGACTGGAAAGATTGAGTTTGAAGGGCAGGAGATCACCATTCTCGGCAACCGGGAATTCCGCTCTCTTCGCAAACAGATACAGATGATTTTTCAGGATCCGTTTGGATCGTTAAACCCCCGACTGACAGTCGGACAGATGCTTGAAGAGGTATTGCTCGTTCATAATATTACTCGGGGTAATACCGCTCGCAAGAGGATTGATGAACTGCTTGATATTGTTGGTTTGAATCGTGAGTATTTCAACCGTTATCCTCATGAATTTTCAGGAGGACAACGACAGCGGATCGGTATTGCAAGGGCGCTGGCAGTCAACCCTAAATTTATTATCTGCGATGAGCCTGTTTCCGCTCTTGACGTGTCGATACAGTCGCAGATCATTAATCTGCTCAAGGATCTTCAGCGGGATCTGGGTTTGACCTATCTTTTCATCGCTCATGATCTTTCGGTTGTTGAATATATTTCTGACAGGGTTGCAGTCATGTATCTTGGAAAGATAGTTGAGATAGCTGATTCCACTGAACTCTATGCCAATCCGAAGCATCCATATACGAAAGCCCTGCTGTCAGCAATTCCTGATCCTGAACCTGGAACAAAGAAAGAACGGATTCTTTTGAATGGAGATTTACCCGGGCCTCTGCAGATTCCTGCTGGATGCGGGTTTCATCCACGCTGTCCAGTTGCCAAGGCTGAGTGCGGCTATAAGGAACCGAATCTTAAAGAACTGAACAATACTAACAGGCATCAGGTAAGTTGTCTTCTCTATGAATAATACGAACAATCAAAAAAATAGGCGGGGCTGTTTCCGCAACAGTTGTCTTGGGCTCATCATCATTTCAGCATTGTTTTGTGGCGCATTGTTTTGGGCTTTTCGCTCGTCACATACCCTTCCTGATCGATTTGTGCTGTCCATCCCGCTTGGCGGAACTATCAGTGAGATTCGTCATGAAAGCTCATCGCTGCCTTTTGTATCTTCCCGAGAGTCGCTCTCTCTGCAGGAACTGTTGTTTATTCTTGAACACGCAGCGACAGATAAACGCGTCAAGGAGGTGCTTCTTGATATCGGAGGGCTGCAGGCAACTCCAGCAAAAATAACTGAAATTCGACAGGCTGTTGAAAAACTGCGCCGAAGCGGAAAAAAGGTCACTGCCTTTATTCATTCTGCCGAGGATAACGATTATCTTCTTGCCGCGGCATGTGACTCCATTATTATTGAACGCGGCGGGTTTCTTCTGCTGGATGGACTGAAGGCCGAAACGCTCTTTTATACTACGCCCCTTGCCAAATTAGGTGTTGCTTTTCAGGCGGCTCAATGGAAAAAATATAAGAGCGGTATCGAACCGTTTCTTCTGACGGAGTCAAGCAGGGAGTCTCTTGAAGAGATTAATGCAATGCTTGACGAAGTGTTCGATAACTATCTGGGTTACCTGTCAAAGCGGCGAGGAATCAGTCGTGATGCATTGAAGGGGGTTATGGACAATGAACCACTGATGTCGGCACAGAGAGCTAAAGCGCTCAAACTGGTTGACGGTATAGCTTCATCATGGGAATTGCAGAGATCCCTGACCAGAAAAATAACAGGGAAGGAACTTTCGAGTGATAATGATGCGTATATCCATGTCGGTCAGTACCGATCTGCAGTTGATTGGCCTCTTAAGAGTGATGGTGACGAAAGCATTGCAGTGGTTACACTTTCCGGTATGATTGTTCGTTCAGCAGTGGGGGGAGCAGCAGAAATGAGTGAAGGTATTGATGTTGAGACTCTGAGAAACTCCCTTGATGCGGTATTGGAAAACAAAAAGGTCAAAGCTATCGTTTTGCGCATCGACAGTCCCGGCGGCGATGCCCTTGCGTCAGCCGATATGCTTCAGATGCTTGATTCGGCTGCGGTCAGGAAACCTCTTGTGGTCTCTATGTCGGGTGTGGCGGCTTCCGGAGGCTATATGGCAGCTCTCGCAGGAAAAACCATCTATGCCGAGCCTTTGACCATTACCGGTTCAATAGGGGTTTATGCCCTGAAACCCAATATTAAAGGGCTTGCTGAAAAAATCGGACTTGGACGTACTGTTGTGACCAGAGGCAGGTATGCCGATGCCAACACCTTGTTCAAGCCGCTTGAAGGCGATGCATACAACAAATTTGTCGCGGCGTCAGGGGAGGTCTATTATGATTTTATCGGTAAGGTTGCTGCGTCAAGAAAGATGAGGATTGCTCAGGTTGACTCTGTTGCCGGTGGAAGGGTCTGGACAGGAAGTCGTGCGATGAAAGCCGGACTTGTTGATCGAACCGGAGGACTTTTCGATGCCATTCATGCAGCACAGCTCCTTGCAAAGATCGATCCGGCCAGGCACCCCAGGCTTCTGCTTTATCCTGCGCAGAAAACATGGTGGGAATATCTTTTTCAGGGAAATGATTCCGGGTTAGCTGAAAGAATATCGACTTGCATCAAACAACAGCTGTTGCATGAAATCATTCCCGAGAAGCAGTTCAGTTCAATGGAGGCTTATTATGAGATGCTGATGATGTCCGGTCAGCTGCACATGCTTGCCGTTATGCCTTGTGAGATTATTATCCGCTGAATTGTCCCCCCCCCGAACCAGCAGCAATGCTGATGCAGCGGGGGTGGGGTACCCTCCTTATGCCATTAAAACTTGTAGGTCAAAGAACTCTGAGCCCTGACTGCATTGCTTTCAGGAGCATTGTTGTAATCGGTTTTCCACTCTGAGAGCTGTAAGCCAAGGATGAAATTCTGGGTTATTTTCTTGATGAAAGTTGCGAAAACAGTCTGGTTCAGCGTTCTTCCGCCAGGCGGGAGGTCGTTATTATTCGGGTTGTCAATGCCGGCTCCGATACTGAGACTGATTGAAGGGGAAGGTATGTATCTGAGTGCAGCCCATCCGCCTTTGGAACGGATATCGCTGAGTGTGATGGTATTAACGCCCTGACCAATTCCTCCCCAGTAGTCGTCGAGATTCGAGCCGGTAAAGAATTCTCCGGCAAATGTAAATTTTTCACTCAGAGGCATGGAGAGTTCCATATTGCATGACCACGAGTCAAGTGTTTTATGTTTTCCTGTTTTATCGGTGTCCCACTCCTCCTGTCCGTAATGGCCGGACACTGCAATCGTGGCCGGCTGGTTTTCCACCAGAAGTGGTTCGGACAATGCAATCCTTCCCTGGATGGTTGGCATGTTGGCGTCTTTGCCCGGATCGGTGTTCCATGTGTCAGCCAGGGTGTTTGTTTCGCCGATTGTTCTGGAAGCTGCAGCTGCCAGTTCAATGCGGCTTTTTTCACCAGTTGAAAACCCTTTTGTAAGACGAAGCTGGGGATGACGGGAACCGATATTGCCTGCAGCCCACATAATGGCAGGATCGTCTACAAACGGAATCAGCGATGAGATTACATCCCAGGTCTGACCTGCGAGAATACTGAAATCGGAAGCCGGCCAGTAGGCTTTGAGATATGCATGACGCATTCTTGGGATCATGTTGTTTTCCGTACCGCCGCCGAGGAAATCGACCTCGATATTGCCGGAAAGCTTCATTGTATCGGTATCAGGGCCGCTCAGGTTCAGGCCAAGCCTTGTGGCGGTTCCGGTAATGTCCCACTCGTTATCATGATTATTCAGACCTTCGGGACGAACCCATAAAGCAATGTTTCCAGGGTTTATTTTTCCAGTATCGTATGATGCGTCAAGGCGGGCAAAGCCGTAAAGCTGGACCTTTACGCCGGAATCGGGAGATACCGATATGGGATTGAGGGGTTCATTATTTTTGCGGGCAGCTGGTTGTGCCGGAATTTCCAAAGGTGTTGAAGCAGAAGGATTTGTGTTTACCAGTGCTTTGAGTTCTGCAAGTTCCTGCTCAAGACGGCTGATGCGTGCATCAACGGTTTCTGCTGTTTGGGCTGCATAAACGGGTGTTGCGGTGAAAAGTGTGCCGGCAAGCAGCAGGGTTTATCTGAATTTTCCCCTTGTGTTCATGAAGGTATTCCCTGTGATTGGTTAATAATGTGTAACCCAGTTTCAAATATAAGGAGAGAAGAAGCGATTTCTTTACTGTTTTTAGGAGCAGCCGAGATGACTGGACAATCAGAAGCTCCAGAAATCGCGGTCGAGGTTACGGTATTGAATGCCCTGGATGAGATGCTTCATGGCAATGTGTTCGGAGCTGTCAAGGTCGGCTATGGTGCGGCTTACCTTAAGGATACGGTCGTGCGCCCTAGCTGAAAGGTTCATGTTGTTCATGGCATCCATGAGTTTTTGCGAACTCTGTCTGTCGAGCTTACAGAATATTTTGATCAGTTTGGTACTCATCTGTGCATTGGTATAAATTTTTGGTGATGCCAGGACAGCAAACCGTTCCTGCTGGATTTTTCTTGCTTTTATGACTCGCAGGCGGATTGTTTTGGAGTTTTCAGATGCAACGCTGGAAAACAGGTCGGTATTTTCAACTTTTGGTACATCAATATGGATGTCAATGCGGTCAAGAAGTGGTCCGGAAATTTTTGCAAGATATCGCTGAATCTGCTTGGGAGGTGCGGTCAGGTTCCCGTCAGAATCTTTCAGTGCTCCTGCAGGACTTGGATTCATGGCTGCAATAAGCATGAAGCCTGCCGGATACCTTGTTGTGATTGAGATTCTCGAAACCGTAACCTCGCGCTCTTCAAGGGGCTGGCGGAGTACCTCAAGGGCATTTCGGGAAAATTCAGGAAGTTCATCAAGAAACAGGATGCCGTTATGAGCAAAGCTTACCTCTCCAGGTTTTGCTGTTGAACCCCCTCCAATCAGAGCAACATTGCTCGTTGTATGGTGTGGATTACGGAAAGGTCTGGTAACCATAAGAGGTCTCTCTTTTTCAAGCAGGTTTGCAACCGAATAGATTTTTGTCGTTTCAAGTGACTCTTCAAACGAGAGAGGAGGTAGAATGCTCGGTAATCCTTTTGCCAGCATGGTTTTTCCGCTGCCGGGCGGACCGATCATAATGACATTATGACCGCCGGCCGCTGCAATTTCAAGGGCTTTTTTTGCTGCCCCCTGTCCCTTGATATCGGAAAAATCCACAGGGTATTCCTCCTCCCTGATAAACAATTCCGCAATATTGACGGTTACTGGGATGGGCTGTATATCCCCCCTTATTAAAGCGACAGTTTCATTCAGGGTTTCGACGCCGAAGACTTCGATGCCTGCATGGGATGCGGAGACTGCCACGGCAGCTTCAGGAGCGTTTGAGAGCGGGACGATCAGTCGTTTTATCTGTTCTTTCCCTGCCATAATGGCTACGGGGAGCGCTCCGTTAACTCTTCTTACCGAACCGTCAAGGGCAAGTTCACCCATAATCAGTACATCATCGAATTGGAGAGTGATAAGCTGGAGCGAACCGAGCAGGCCAATGGCAATCGGGAGATCGAATGCTGTTCCTTCCTTTTTTATATCCGCAGGGGCAAGGTTGACTGTGATTTTTTTTGGAGGGATAGTAAATCCTGAGTTTCGGATTGCCGTAAGAATTCTCTCTCTGCTCTCCCTGATGGCATTGTCCGGAAGTCCGACAACAGTAAATGAAGGGATGCCTCCGGTCACATTGGTTTCGACGGTCACCTTAATGGCATCAATACCGATCAGGGCAGCAGCGTTGAGTGTGGAAAGCATAAGAATTTATTTGTATAATTTCGTATATTTATACGTAATTTATACAAATATTGGTTAGTTTTCTCAATTGTTTTTCATGTTTTGGAGCTTTAAGTCTGAAGAGAATCTCAAAGTCATGCAGTATGAGGCGGTAATTGAAGGCATTGTGGTAAATAGAAGGGAAATAGTATTGTAATGAGGCTTTAAAAATCCGCCTAAACTTGATAAAAATATCAGTGTGCACCAAAATCGGCTGCCGAACGACGTAGATATTATTTTGCCAATATCAAGTATGAAGAACACATTACGTGAGTGAGGTAATAAAAATGAGGCTTTAGTAAAAAGCCTCAATAAATATCTCTATCTGAAAAATGTGAATAAAAAGGTTTTTACTCCGTAACCCTATATTGTTCAATACTTTCTCCTCTTTTTTCAACATCCTTTACCCAGCCTGGCTTCGGGCCTCTGCCTACCCAATATTCGGTTTCACTTTTTTTGTATTTTATAACAGACGAACTTTTTGTTGAAGCGGATTTCGCTGTTTTTCCTTTTCGCTGAAGTTCTTCTATAGTAATATTGAAGTTTTCGATTTTGTCCTTAATCTCTTTAATTATGGCAAGTCTATCGTTTCTGATAATATCATCTGCTTCTTTTTGAAGTTCAGCTATTTTCGATTTGATTTCTGAAAGTTTTGTCGAAGACATAATTCGTTGATTTATAATTGTTTAAATGTTTTCTTCCTTTTGATGCGAATTAAAATTAAATGTAGTAAATAAATAATTAACTACATGCAATTTATTTTAAGAAAATAGATATTCGCTCTCAATGACACTGAATTATCCTCGATTCAATTTCAGAAGGATAAAAATAATTTTGCGATCCATTTCACTATTTCATCATTAGCATCATCAGGATCTTTGAGATGAGTTGAATTCAGAATCAGATATGTATTAAGTGGATTAGATGGCCATTTTTCAAAGACATAAGCCTTTCCGAAGTTATATAAGACTTCTTCAGGTCCGGCAAATATCCAGAAAAAGGAATTCGTTGAGTAACCTCAGTTGCACATATCTGAATGGATGCCATGCCATCAGGGTCCTTGTAACTGTAGTAAGCAGCTGCTGTCCTGCTGAAGTTTATATCATCTTAATTTGCTCTATGGCATTAATGGCGTAAGAATACTATATTCCTTGCTTTTCAATGATGCTGCGAGATTATTGATATGCTGGGATGGAATTCTTAAAAAAACAAAAAGACCCATGAAAATAAGGGTCTTTTTGTTTAATGAGTGTTTACTGATTGTTTCAAATACCCTTCCTAGGTGTGACTGGCGAATCATTCAATCATTAAAAAAATAACGCCTGTCCGTTTTATCGATTGCGATCATTGCGTCGGTCACGGTTGTCTTCATGGAGTTGATCTCTGCCATCTTTACGATCGTGTTCGTCTTGCCTGTTCCTTTCTTCCCAGTACTTGCGGTCATGCTTTTGGTACTCTCTATCACGGAATCGTCTTATCTCTTCCCAGCGATGCGCTCTTATTGCATGGGGCAGTCTCTCAATGCTGACGAAATCCCATGGACCTCCGTAATGCGGAGAAATGTACCAATTACCATCACGGCTTATGTAATAGTAGCCATCGAAGTAAATGAAATTGTAAGGGCTTTCTATCGCGACCGAATAACCAAGTTCAGGAATATAGATAAATGTCGGTCTTGCATCGATAACAAAATGCGGTCTATCGCCCACATTGATGTGTATGCGGCCAACACCTATACCGATATCAGCTTGAGTATCAGCTGGGTGATTAACAAGAAATAGGCCTGTAATTCCGGTTATAAGCCAGATATTTATTTTCATGATTGCCTGTGTGTTGATATGCTTCAAGATTGTTCCCGATTATAGTATAACAGACGTTTATTTTGTTTTTTTCCTGCACATAAAATTCCGAATTGCCGAATTTCTATCCGGTTGTGCGCAACCCTCCTGATATGGCATTGACTGTTAAAAAGAGTTCGAGCAGCAGAGTGTCGGACTCTTCCTGTTTTCCGGTATACTGCAGTTCACGCCATTGTTTCAGCAGCGTGATTTGCTGATTGTGCAGCATGTCAAGTCCTTCTTTACGGAGGGCGATAAATTTGTTGACATTAAGCCGCTGGGTTTCAAGAGGCTTGGCGAAGAGAATTTCGATATATTTTTTTGTCCGATGGTATTCGGATTCGATCATGCTGAAAATGCGTTCCCTTATAATGCTGTCACAGATCAGTGACGCGTACTTGCGCATGATGTTCAGATCGGCAGATGCCAGGCTGGTGTCGGCATTGCTGATAATGTTGCGAAGAGGCGGCCAGACGTGGCTGCGGTTTCGGATTTCCTCAAATGTTTCCGGGGCGCTGTTCTGCAGAAACTCAAGCGCCGAGCCGACACCATACCAGCCAGAAAGTGAAAAGCGTGCCTGGTTCCAGCTGAAAACCCAGGGAATGGCACGCAGGTCTTCAAGGCTTTTTTTTCCGCTTCTTCGTGAAGGCCGGGAACCTATTCTTGTTGATTCAATAATATCGATAGGTGTGGCTTCACGGAAAAAAGTGAGAAATCCATCTGCCCCGATCAGCTTCCTGTAAGCCTGATTGCTTTTATCGGATAGCATGTCCATGACAGGTTCAAGGGGGTGCGCTCTTTTTTCTCCCAGTCGTTGCCTGATAAGGACTTCCGCAGCTCCAGCCATGAACAGTTCAAGATTATAAACTGCACTGATGCGGTTGGCGTACTTTTGGGCAATAGTTTCGCCTTGCTCAGTAAAGCACATGCCGGCATTAAAAGATCCCCAGGGTTGCGCCCTGATGAAACGGTGAGTCGGCCCTGCTCCCCGGCTGATACTTCCACCTCTTCCATGAAAAAACAGAATATCAGTTTCGCAGAGTCTGCCTGCCTCAAGCAGCGCTTCCTGTGCACGATATAGCGTCCAAGTGCTTGAAAAAATTCCTCCGTCCTTGTTGCTGTCGCTATAACCGATCATAACCTCCTGGAGCTTTCTTTTTTTATGAGTTGTTTTTTTTCTGTAATCGAGACTTCGTTTGGTAACCGGGTGTCGGAGAAATTCCTGGAGTATCACAGGGCTTTTTTTCAGATCATCAATTGTTTCAAAGAGTGGGACAACAGGGAGCAAGCAGGCATCTCCATTTTCGGTCGAAATCATCAGACCGACTTCCCTGGCAAAAATATAGACTATAAGAAGGTCAGAGGCGTTTCTGGTCATGCTGACAATAAGTGAGCCAAGAGCGCCTGTCCCATATTTTTTGGTATGGTTCACTAAAACCCTGAAGCAGGAAAGTACGGTTTCAGCTTCAACTCCAGCCGTCATATCGGGATGGGTAAATGGTCGGGGTGACAGCAGTTCCTGGTCAAGGAAGGCCCTTCTTGCGGGTTCATCCCATTCCAGAAAATCGCTGCCATTCATCCCGGCAGCAGTCATCAGTTGTGAAAGGGCAAGCTCATGAATGTGGCTGTTCTGACGGATGTCCAGCATACCGAGATGGAATCCGAAAGTCTGTACGATTCTGTAGACCGGTGTAACTTCCATGTCCGCAATATGTTGGGCGCCGACAGCAAGCAGTGACTCACGTAGAAGCGAAAGATCCTCAAGGAGTTCATCCGATCTGATGTAGCTGATTGGTTCGCTATACAGAATAGCAGTTTCTGATGTATCGGCTTCAAACGGAAGAGCTGCGATCAAAAGGTTCAGAAACTGGCGCCAAGGTTCATGACGGTTTCTCTGGAGTGCCTCATATCCGGCTTTTCCAAGTTTTTTGCTGAGGCTTTCTATGCGAAGTCTCAGTGGTTCCCCAGGATCCTGGATCCTAACTGAAAGGCTTAATTTTGATGCCAGATCGCTGAGATGATGCCGGACAAGTGTAAGAGCTTTTTGACGCATTTCAGCCAGAGTATCTTTCGTGACCCTGGCGGTTACAAGTGGGTGTCCGTCACGGTCGCCGCCAACCCAGCTTCCAAAGCTTATGCGGGGCAGATTTCGGGGGTCGGAAAGCCTGGCGGTATCAAACCCTGTTGCATTCCATGCCTGCAGGAGGCGTTTGTCAAGCATGGGCAGAACTTCAGAGAAAATATTATAGAGGTAGTGAATGACATTTCTTCTCTCAGCCGATACCTGAGGTTTTTCAACGAGGATTTCTCCTGTTCTCCAGAGTCTTTCCATCACAACCTTAATTTCATTGCGGATTTCGAGTTGTTCAAGCGGGGTCCACATCTGATTTTCTCGCTTTACCAGAAGCAGATAAAGTTGCCGGTGTTGTTCAAGAACAGTTTTTCGTTTCGCTTCGGTCGGATGCGCAGTCAGCACTGCCTCAATAGAAACTTCATGCAGCAGGGAAGTAATTGTTGTTTCCGAGATTCCAAGTTTTTGAAACCGCTGCAATGTTTTACCCCAGAGACCGGTGAGATACGATAATCCGTTTTCAGCTTCAAGTTTACGCCGATTCTGGGCAGCGGAGTTTTCTTCCGCCATGTTGAGAAGTTGAAAAAAAATGGAAAATGCCTGAAGAGCACGCTCGGAATTAGGATAATTTTCAAGGGGTATTCCAGCATTCTGCCAGGGAAGATGGTCAGCCAGTTCATGTTCTCCAAGGTCACGGAGGACCTCCTGAAAGCATTGGAGAAGAAAGAGAAAATCGCGTTCTGCTTTTTCAAAATCGATAATATTGCTGGTTGTTGTTATCATGCGAAAACAATTATCGGGTTAATGGGGAACTTTCCGCAGTATTCGAAAAAATTACGTGAGTTACAAATTATGTAACCTTTCCTTGACCTTATTGGCTTGAATGAGGGGTATGCTCCTCAAGTTTCATGAGATAGTGATTTAATAACACACCTTTTTAAGGTTTCCGTTTGCCAACTTTACTATTTATGCTTATCTTTCTTTATAATTTTTTGGGTAAGCCACTAACACCTAATTCATTACCAGTCATGGACAACAAATCAAATGGTAAGCTTATTGCTGTAGCATTAGGCGGGGCTGTCTTAATGGGGTCTCTGTTTTTCGGGTTGTCATTTTTAACCGGGTACAAGGTGCCGGCTGAAAATATTTCAGTAATATTAACTCCATTGCGCTCCTTTGCGGGATGGTTTTCGTTAATATTTTGTGCCTCTCTGATTATCATGGGTCTCGGTAAAATGTCATCGAGAATCAGTGACAAGTGGTTTTTAAGTTTTCCTCTCAGCATTATTGCCATTATTGCCGTAATGTTTTCACTTCTGTGGCTAAGGCCTTCAGGAATTTTATTGTCAACCACAGGTCGTACGACAACGGTTGATGGCAAATACATTCGTTCCGTGAAAGAACTGACTGCATTTCTGGAAAAACCTGCTTCAGGTCTCAAAACTCATCCAGTACCTGCCGGGTTTGACTTTGCTGCCGCAAAGACTCTTACGGATGGGCGCTGCAACAAATGTCATACACTTGCATCTGTAACGGATGCTTTCAGAACCAAGTACAAGAAAACAGGAAAAGTTGATGTTGTCGTCAATCGCATGCAGACCAATGCAGGCTCAGGTATAACCCCGGATGAAGCGAAAACAATTGTTCTGTATCTGGAGAACAAATTCTGATATCTGCTGGTTCCTCTGATATTCCAATCTTTCTTAAAAAAAGCCTCTGAGCGATCCTCCGAGGCTTTTTTTATCTTTTTATACGATGTGAGCATTCAACGTGAGCTTCTATAGTTGACAGAGACGGTTTCGGTTATTCCGCCTCTTGCTTTCCATTCAGTAATGACGCTTAGTGACCTTGGCTGAAGAGCGTCGACAAGGTCGTCGTGGATTTTGTTGGTGATATTTTCATAAAAAATGCCGGCATTGCGGAATTCGAGAAAATAATATTTCAATGATTTCAGCTCTATACAGGTTTTATCAGGTACATAACAGATGGTTATGGTCCCAAAATCCGGAAGTCCGGTTTTAGGGCAGACAGAGGTAAATTCGGGGTTGACGATTTCGATAGTGTAATCCCTGTCGGGATAAGCATTGTCGAAGAGTTCAAGGATTTCTTTTTTCATCGTATGACGGAGGTTAATTAAAATTATGTAACGTTTTTTACAGGCGGTTTTTTACAGGTAAATGAGCTTCTTTTCGATGCAAAATAGAAATCCATAGCGATTTAACAGAAAATTCCGTTGTTTTTTTATTCATTAAAAGCAACAATTGCACTCTGATCTGAGGGCTTAAGTCTTTGTTTCTTGAAATACATTGCAGGTAATCATGCATGAATCCCCTGAAGGAAATGGCCAGGAATTACAGCTTCTTTATAAGTCGCTAGCGGCTGAATATGACCTTACTGAAACGCTCTACACCTTCGGAGCTCACTCTTTCAGTTTTCTAAGTGTTCGTGATAGTTATGCTCTTCTTGACAGAATATCTCCGGAAGAGTTCATCAAGGATGAACAGATGCCTTATTGGGCTGAAATATGGCCATCTGCTATAACGCTTTCGTCATATATAGCTGATGAACTTTCCCTTAAGGGTCTGCGGGTCATCGAGATAGGTGCTGGTGTAGGTATGGCTTCGACTGTTGCCGCATGGAAAGGCGCAAGTGTTCTGGCAACAGACTACTCTCTTGAGGCTCTTCGTTTTGTGCGGTATAACTCTTTACGAAACAGTGTGACTTTTGAAAACGACCGGCTTGACTGGCGCCTGGTTAAGTGTCGTGAAAAGTTTGATCTGCTGTTTGCGGCAGATGTGCTTTATGAGAGGGTGAACCTGCATCCTATTGTGACAGCGATTGATAAACTCCTGAAACCCGATGGCGTCGCATACCTTGCAGACCCTCGAAGGAGACTTGCAGAGCAGTTTCTTGAGCTTGCAGCGGAAAATGAATTTTCAATAACTTCTTTTCCGAGGAAGTATATCGGAGGCTCGAAAGATGTTGCAGTGAATATCTACAGAATAACAAGACAAAAGAACGGTCAATGAAGAGCAAGAATGATGCATTTTCTGTGCGCTGGCGGTATGCTGCCGGTCGTGGTGCGTTTATCTGGCAGCTCATGTTTACTGAAACCGGTATTATTGTCGGTCAGAAGCGCTTTACTCACGGCAGAAGGGCCCTGTTTTTCTGTATTGATATAATGACCGGAAAGGTCCTTCACGATGATTATCTGTTGATGGATCACGTTCATCCTGTCCCAGCCGGTGAGGGATGGTTTGTAGGTCTTGAAACGACTCTGAATAATCTGGTCTATTGCTATTCCTATCAATCTGGTAGCCCGGAGCATCAGGGGGTATGGGCGGTTGATTTCAGGGCAGACAGTGTGATTTGGTCACGGCCTGATATTTTTTTTGCTGCAAATCTTGGTCATACGCTCCTTGTCTATCAGCTTTCAGTTTTTGGCGGCTTTCCAGAACGGCATTTTCTGCTCATTGATCCTTATACAGGCAACGTCGTCCGTTCCCTTGGCCTCGATAGTTCTGCAGTCAATGCTTTAAGGCAAGAGATTGTGCAGGAGGAAGAGCGCCAGCACGTTGTTCTTCCCTGGTTTGTGACGCAAGAGATGACGGAAGAACGTCTTGCCATGAACCGTTTTGGTGTTGCCGAAACAATCAGATGTGAATGTATTCTTCAGTGGCCATTGACTGTTGCCGCTTTGCATGAACAAGGTGAATCGACAGGTACATGGCAATCATCTCTTAAAGTCTGGAGTAAGGATTTGCTTGTCTATACAGACTGTATGGAAGAATGTGTCGAAAAACCCTCTCTGAACAATTTTCTGATCAGGAAAGAAAATTTGTATTACCTTAAAAATAAAGAGGAACTGGTCTGTGTTGCACTCTCATGAAAAATTCATCTCTTAACCTGTTGCTGGAAACCTCACTTCCTGTAAGTGATTTTCTTGAAAAGCTCAGGAGTTATAACAATCTTTCATCGAATACCGTTATTGCCTACAGAACCGATATAGTTCAGTTTTTTTCCTTTCTTTTCCGGCATTTCGATCTTAATGATGAAAGTGGTTTTGATCCTGAGAGGGTAACGCCTGTCGATGTCAGGCTGTTTATGGTTTCATTGATCGAACGTGGTGTTCAGCAACGGTCAATTGCCCGGAAACTTGCCGCGGTCAGAAGCTTTTACCGCTATCTGCAGGAAACCGGATATATCAAAAGCTCCGTGTTTACCTATATTACTGCGCCAAAGTTTCCTCGACGTGTTCCTGGTTTTTTAACTGAACAGCAGACTGAAAAGCTTTTTAATGAAGTGCTGCATGATCGTGCAACCGACTTCAGTAATTCCGAAAAAAACGGGCTCGAAAAATCTTTTATCAGGGAACGGGACCGCAGCATTCTTGAGCTGCTCTATGGCAGCGGGCTTCGTATTTCAGAGCTGATCGGTCTGAATATGGAATGCCTTGATCTTGACGGTGGATATGTGAAGCTGACAGGAAAGGGCAGTAAGCAGAGAATTGTTCCTGTTGGTATGGCGTGCATTGATGCGCTTAAAAAATATTTTGAAGTACGGAGAAACTTCTTTAGAATAAGTTCTAAAGGGGAAGCGGCTGCCGTACGGTATGTTTTTTTAACCAATAAGGGCAAAAAGCTCTATCCCATGCTTCTCCAAAGAATGACCAGAAAATACCTCGTTTCGGTTTCAGAACAAAAAAAGAAAAATCCACATATACTGCGCCACAGTTTTGCCACACATCTTCTGAACAGTGGTGCAGATCTTACGAGTGTCAGTGAAATGCTTGGGCACAGCACTCTGTCAACTACCGAAATTTATACTCATGTGACTTTTGAGCGCTTAAAGGAGGTTTATCGGAAAGCGCATCCAAACGCATAGTTCTTTTTTGGGTTCCGGATAATCTTTTAACCGGACTCTTGTTCCTTCATTATGTTCACCTTATTTCAACGGAGGTTATTATGATTAAAGCAGTCGTTAGTGATGCTCTCAATGTTAAGGTTACCTTACGCCATTCCAATAATCATACCGACATAGAAGAGTATGCCCGAAATGCAGTGCTCTCTCTCGTAAAAGTTTATCCGGGTATTATCAGTTGTCATATTATTCTGGATCATCAGAAAAATGATTTTGAAAAAAACAAGCTTGCCGAGATAACACTGCATGTACCTCAGAATGTTCTTGTTGCCAAGGAATCTGGCGCAGCCTATGAACAGACTATCGATAACTGCGTTGAAGCATTGAGCAGGCAGCTCAAGAAGTACAAGGAAAAATTACAATAACAGCATCTCGTGTGAGAGTCTGCAGGGCGTAAGATATTCGCCCTGCAGGTTTTTGGAGGTTTGTTAACACTTCGAAAGCAGATACCATGAATTTTGATCAAAAAGGATTAAAAAAGCGATCCATAACGGTCGCCTATTTTTTTAATACCATCGATACGAAGCACGATATCAAATTGCGGCGTCTGAATAATGTTGATGAACAGAAGCGGCGGATTTTTGAGCGTGACCTTCATCGCCCTGGACTTGCCCTTGCCGGGTTTACCAATTTGTTTACCTACAAACGGGTGCAGATTCTCGGAAATACCGAAACCAGATTTTTAAATCACCTTGATGAACAGGAAAGAAATCGGGTGTTTGAAAATCTTGTACGATTCAAAATACCTTGCATTATTCTTACCAGTAATAACAAACTCCCGCAGTCTCTGCTCGACATGGCAACCAAGGCGGGTATTCCGGTCTATATTACACGCCTCTCTTCGACCAAAACCATCTATTTTGTCACAGGTTTTCTTGATGACCAGTTTTCTCTTTACCAGCAATATCATGGTTCAATGGTCGATGTTTATGGCGTTGGAGTGCTGCTTGTCGGAAAAAGCGGTCTCGGAAAATCCGAAATAGCGCTTGATCTTGTTGAAAGGGGGCATGGTCTTGTGGCTGATGATGTCGTTGTGATCCATCGAAAAGGAGAATCAATGATGCTCAATGCCAAAAGAAACAATATCATTGACCATTTTATGGAAATCCGTGGCCTTGGAGTGGTTGATGTTCGTGCAACCTTTGGTATCCGGGCAATTCGTGATGTCAAGGAGGTACAGGTTGTTGTTGAACTTCTTGAGTGGGATAAAGAGATGGTGTATGAGCGGCTTGGTCTGGATACGAAATTCATAAAAATTCTTGGTGTTGAAGTTCCTCTTGTACAACTGCCTATATTTCCCGGTAAAAATATTACCGTTATCATTGAGGTGGTTGCCCTGAATTTCCTTTTAAAGCGGTATTCAAATTATGTGGCAGCCGAGGCGCTGACCGACAGAATTAAAAACGTGATCAACAGTGACAAATCAGAGGATGACAGTAATGATTGAAATATGTTCCGACAGGGTTGCCGCAACGTTCAGACTTGCAGGTTCATTCTTGATCGTATTAGCTGTACTTGCTCTCTCATCCTGCACCCGACACAATGGCAGTGATGCAAAGAGCGGCAAGGTAAACGCAGCCATGGATTCCACGCTTGTTATCGCCATGCTCGGTGACGCTGATTATCTTAATCCCGTTATCGGAGCAACGGTTACCTCAAGCAATATTTTTGGCCTTATCTATCCCTCTCTGCTGCAAAGTGAGTTTGATACGACGACTGGCCTGATGAATTATATGGCTCTTGAAAAAAAATTGAGGACAGTAACACCGGGTCAGGGCAAAAAAGCACCAAAAGGAGCAATCGCAAAGAGCTGGCGTCTGTCGGATGATCAAAAATCGCTTACCTACATTCTCAGAAATGATGCGTTCTGGGATGACGGGAAACCAATAGTATCAGCAGATTTCAAGTTTTCCTATCAACTGTATGGTAATCCGGTGATTGCCAGCGCCCGGCAGCAGTACCTTGCAGAGCTGATCGGTGCCGACAAGGGAAAGATTGATTTTGATAAAGCCATTGAAACACCAAATGATACAACGCTGGTCTTCAGGTTTTACAAACCTGTTCCCGAACATCTTGCACTCTTTCATACCTCGTTGACACCTCTTCCCGCTCACCGCTGGAAAGATGTTAAACCTGATGAGTTTCGTCACTCACCGCTCAATCTTGATCCTCTTGGTGCCGGCCCCTATAAGTTGAAGAACTGGCAGCAGCAGCAGGAAATTGTTCTTGTGTCGAACAGGAAGTCAAATCTTCCGAAACCCGGCAATATTCCTGCAATTACTTTCAAGGTAGTCCCTGATTACACCGTCAGGCTTACAGAGCTTCAGACAGGAGCAGTGGATGTTGTAGAAAATATCAAACCGGAGGATTTTACTGCTCTTTTGAAGGCCAATCATCAGCTTGAAATTAAAACAGTAGGTTTGCGAGTTTATGACTATGTTGGCTGGGCTAATATCGACCAGGAAGAGTACAAGAGAAGCGGCATGTTCAAACCTCATCCTCTGTTCGGTTCCGCGCGCGTCCGACTTGCCCTCACGAGTGCTATTGACCGCCAGGCCATCATTGACGGTTATCTCAAGCAGTATGGCGTGATCTGTAATAACGATATTTCACCCTCTCTGAAATGGGCGTATAATAATCGGATTGCCCCTCATCCATACGATCCTTCAAAGGCGTCAGCTTTGCTTAAGGCCGAAGGCTGGATACCAGGTTCGGATGGTATTCTGCAAAAAAACGGCAGAAGGTTCAGCTTTGTTCTCTATACCAATTCAGGGAATGCGAGAAGAAACTATGCAAGTGTTATTATTCAGCAGAACCTTCGTGCAATTGGTATCGACTGCAAGCTTGATGTTCAGGAATCCAATGTCTTTTTTGAGAATCTTCAGGCACGAAAACTTGATGCATGGATGGCAGGATGGTCGATCGGTCTGGAAATTGATCCTCTTGATGTGTGGGGCTCAGATCTTAAAAAGAGCCGTTTTAATTTTGCAGGCTACCGCAATACGAGGATTGATGAACTTTGCGAGCTTGCAAAGCAGAAAATGGATCAGGTGGGAGCCAAACCATACTGGCTTGAGTATCAGGAAATCCTTCATCGTGATCAACCAATCACCTTTCTCTACTGGATCAGGGAAACACAGGGATTCAGCAAAAGAATTGAGGGTGAGGAACTCAATATTTCCGGTACTTTTTACAATGTTGATGATTGGAGGCTGCGGCCTTCAGCAAATGTTGCCCAATAGCGTGTTATGCTGATTTATATTATTAAACGGCTTTTTATTGCCGTGCCGCTGATTTTCGGGGTATTGACCCTTACGTTTTTCATTATCAGACTTGCGCCTGGTGATCCGGCAGCTTTTTTTATCCAGCCGGGTATCAGTCCGAATGTTGCCGATCAGATCAGGATGCAGTATGGCCTAAACGATCCGTTGCCTGTGCAGTATTTTAAATGGCTTGCCAATGTTCTGCAGGGTGATTTCGGACGCAGTTTCAGTCGGGCCCAGCAGCCAGTCTTCGATGTTATTGCTGAAGCACTGCCTGTAACCGTGACTATCGCCGGACTGACACTGGTTGCAAATTTTACCTTCGGCATTCTTATCGGTATTATTTCTGCTGTTCGACAGAACAGTTTTCTTGACAGGTTTCTCACTGTGACGGCCCTGTTTTTTTATTCGATGCCTGAGTTCTGGTTTGCGCTGATGATGATTATTCTCTTAGCTCTTAAATTTCCTGTTTTTCCTGTTTCAGGCCTGAACGAGATTGGCGCTGAAAGTTATGGTCCGCTGGGGTTTCTGCTTGACCGCGTCTGGCATCTCGTGTTGCCGGTTTCGGTGCTCAGTATCAATGGTGCTGCAGGTATTGCCCGATATGTCAGGGGCAGCATGCTTGAAGTGATTCGCCAGGATTATATCCGCACCGCAAGAGCCAAGGGGTTGCCTGAAAAGGTGGTTATTTTCAAGCATGCTCTTCGAAACGCACTCCTGCCGGTCATTACCCTGATGGGAAGCTCATTGCCTTTTATTTTCAGCGGAGCTCTGTTTATTGAGGTTATTTTTGCTTTTCCCGGTATGGGAAGGGTTACGGTAGAGGCTATTTTTGCAAGGGATTACCCGCTCATTATTGCCAATACCTTTATTTCCGGTTCTCTTATAGTGCTTGGCAATCTTTTTGCCGATGTGCTTTATGCCGTTGCGGATCCGAGGATAAAACTCTGAATGTTATGACTGACAACCTGTAAAGTTTTCTCTTTGAGAATAGAACTGCTTAATACACCACCCGATGCCGTTGAGACCAGGATCGATGAACAGATTCGTCCCCTCTCAATGGATGATTTTGCCGGTCAGCAACGGCTGACCGATAATCTGAAAGTCTTTATTTCAGCGGCCAGAATGCGGGGCGATGCTCTGGACCATGTCCTGTTGTCTGGTCCACCGGGGCTTGGGAAAACGACGCTCGCCTATATTATTGCCTCAGAGATGGGAAGCAGCATCAAGTCAACCTCCGGCCCATTGCTTGATAAGGCAGGAAATCTTGCGGGACTTTTGACCAGTCTCCAAAAGGGTGATGTTCTGTTCATTGACGAAATTCACCGTATGCCGCCGGCTGTGGAGGAGTATCTCTATTCAGCCATGGAAGATTTCAGGATTGATATCATGCTTGACAGCGGCCCCTCTGCAAGGGCGGTACAGCTTCGTATTGAGCCGTTTACTCTTGTAGGGGCAACGACACGTTCCGGTCTTCTGACTTCACCTCTCAGGGCAAGATTCGGGATCAACAGCCGTTTTGACTACTATGCTCCGGAACTTCTTGAAGGAATCATCATAAGGGCTTCCGGTATTCTTGGGATTGGTATTGATGGAGAAGCTGCATCGGAAATTGCAGGACGTTCAAGAGGCACACCTCGCATCGCCAACAGGCTGCTCAGACGTGCCAGGGATTTTGCGCAGGTAGATGGTGAGGAGCTTATAAACCGCTCTATTGCCATGAAGACTCTTGACTGTCTTGAAATTGATGAAGAAGGACTGGATGATATGGATAAAAAGATCATGGAAACCATTGTCAACAAATTTAATGGAGGGCCTGTCGGGATTGCCTCCCTTGCCGTGTCAGTTGGTGAAGAGCGTGATACGATTGAAGAGGTTTACGAGCCCTACCTTATCCAGGCAGGTTATCTGACAAGAACAACAAGGGGAAGGGTGGCAACGCGTCAGGCATTAATACGTTTTTCAACTGGTAGTGAAAGCAATGAATACCCTTTGTTTGATGTACAGCAGGATCGGTAAGCTATCGGCATACCTGCTTGATCGGCGGCGTTTCTTCTCTTTTGTGCTTTCCTGTGCGATCTTTCCTGTTATTTTTCTTTCCTCATGTTCTACCCGCCCCGTTCTTTCGGGGAAGTTGCCTTCCGACTCTCTTGCTGAAGCCACAAAGAGAGAGTTTGTTGCTGCCACGCTCTTGTGTGCCAAAGAAGAGTATCGGGGAGCGGCTGACTGTTATCAGAAGCTACTGACAGTTGACCCCTCAAATGCCGCAATTCATTATGCCCTCTCAAAAGCTTACGCAGGCCTTGGTGCTATCGATTCCGCGCGTTTCTACAGCGAAAAAAGTGTTTTACTTAATCCGGGCAATAAATATTATCTGAGTTTTCTTGCAGCTATAGCTCATCAGATGCACGATTACAGCCGGGCTGCCGATCTCTACCGGCAGCTTGCTGCTCTTGAACAGGGCAGTGCTGAACCTCTCTCCTACCTTGCCCTGGAATATCTTGCTGCCGAACAGCCCGAAAAAGCCCTCGCTGTGTTTCAGGAAATTCTTGCCATTGACCCAAAGGATAAGACTGCCCAGGCTCAGGTTTTGCTGATGGAAATAAAACTCCTCCATTATCATGATGCAATAAGCACAGTGATGGAGTTGATTGAGCAGGGCAATGATAAAGACAAGCTCAGTCTTACTCTCGGTGAACTCTATATGCAGACCCGACAGTATGATCTTGCTGTCAAGGCGTTCAGGGAGGTACTGCATGAGAATCCCCGATTCCTTCCTGCATGGCTGGCCTTGTTTGAGGTCTCTGTGCAGTCAAATAACCGGCCTGTTTTTCTTGAAGATCTTAATCGCTTTTACAATACACATCAGGTAAGTCTCGAACAGAAAATTGATCTTGCAAAACTGTTTGTTGTGCGTTCATCCCAGGACAGCTCTTTTGTAGAGCCTTCTTTTGCCATGATTGATGAAATCAATAAGCATTATCCCAACAACAGCAATGTCTATGCGCTCAGAGGTAATATAAAACTGTTGCATGGTCAGGAAGCCGCTTCCATAGCTGATTTCAAGAAGTCACTTCTACTGGATTCCGGCAATATTGATATCTGGGAGGATCTTGTTGCCGCCTATCTCACGCTTAAGGAATACCGGCAGGCAGAGAAGACGGTTTCAATTGTAATAAAGCGGTTTCCGACCCGTCCTCTCAGGTTTCGAGCGCTGGAAGGGGAAGTCTGTTTTCAGACAGGCAGCATTAAAAAGGCGGTACTGCTTCTTGAAAAAGTGGTACAGCCACAAGTTGCAAAAAAGGATAAACAGACGTATCTGCAGGCTGGCAGTATCCTTGCCTTATGCTATGATAAACTCGGGTTGCCCGCTAAAAGCATTCGTCTCTATGATGCCATTCTTGATATTGATGCCGGAAATGTCTTTATGATGAATAATCTTGCATATCTTCTTGCGGTTCAGGGAAAAGAACTCTCAAGAGCCAAAGAACTTGCCTTGAAGGCTGTTGCCGCCGAACCGGAAAATGCCAGCTACCTTGATACGCTTGGCTGGGTACTCTTCAAGTTGGGGGAGTATGACAAATCGTGTGAAACCCTTGAAAAGGCAGCGGGAATAAATACCCGTGAACCTGAAATACTTGATCATCTTTTTCAGGCATACGAGAAACTCGGAAACCCTGAGAAGGCACATGAGATGAATGCGAAGATGAAAAAGCTCCAGAGAAAGTAGCGATTTCCAAGGCTGTTTATGATACGGAAGAGTAAAACAAAGCGGAGGCTTCTATTCCCCCGCTTTGTTTTGAATATGTCCATTCAACCCTGTGTTCCTACTACTCTTTACCGAATGAGGTGCGTGCAGCCAGGTATTCGTAATGGGCCCACCGTGCATCCACCTCTTTCTGGATAGCCGTGTAGTATTCGTCGGCAAGAGCGGGATGGCTCTTTTTGAGCATTCTGAAACGGTTTTCCATATCGAGGAAATTCGCAATCGGTATTTTTGGTTTTTTCGAATCGAGAATAAGCGGATTTTTTCCTTCCAGCAGGCGCGCAGGATTATAGCGGTAGAGGATCCAGTGTCCGGAATCAACTGCAGCTTTCTGATTTTCAAGTGCGGTTGACATGTTGATGCCGTGGGCAATACAGTGTGAATAAGCTATAATAATAGACGGACCGTTATAAGCCTCCGCTTCAAGGAATGCTCTCAGTGTATGTTCGTCGCGGGCGCCCAGGGCGACAGAGGCAACATAAGCAGTTCCATAAGACATGGAAATCATGCCAAGATCCTTTTTTGTCGCTGTGCGACCGGCAGCAGCAAATTTAGCAACCGCGGCTTTCGGCGTTGCTTTTGATGCCTGTCCACCGGTATTGGAATAGACCTCGGTATCGAGCACCAGAAGGTTGATATTTTTGTTGCCTGCTGTTATATGGTCAACTCCCCCGTAACCGATGTCATAAGCCCATCCATCACCGCCGACCCCCCAGACGCTCTTTTTTACAAGCATATCGGCCACTGAGAGCAGATTTCTGGCATCAGAAGTATCGATGTGACGAAGCTTCTCCTTCAGAATGGCAACCCTTTTTCGCTGTTCAAATATTTCCGGTTCATTGAGCTCGCGGGCATCAAGTATCTCTGTCGTGAGCGTATCACCTATTTCCGCCGAGACTCTTTGCAGCAGTTCGCAGGCATATTCACGTTGCTTATCGATGGAAATTCTAAAACCAAGCGCAAATTCTGCAGTATCTTCAAAGAGCGAGTTCGACCAAGTAGGCCCACGACCATCTGAATTGGTAGTATAAGGAGTTGTAGGGAGGTTTCCACCGTAAATCGATGAACAGCCGGTTGCATTGCCAACTATAAGACGGTCGCCGAAGAGCTGAGTCATGAGTTTGATGTACGGCGTTTCACCGCAGCCGGAGCAGGCTCCTGAAAACTCAAACAGAGGTACCTGAAGCTGCTGTTCCTTGATGAGTTTAGTATTGATTTTGCTCCGGTCAAATTCAGGAATGTTGAGATAATAGTTCCAGTTGTCAACCTCTGCATCCCTGAGCGGCAGCTGAGGTTTCATAGTCAGAGCTTTTCTTTCATGGTTGGTTTTATCCCTCCCCGGGCAGACATGTGCGCAGATTTCGCATCCCGTACAGTCTTCTGGAGCTACCTGAATGGTGTACTTCATACCTTCCCAGCTGGCACCCTTTGCTTCAGCAGATTTAAAGGTGTGCGGTGCGTTTTCAAGGTATTTTGCATCATAGACTTTGCTGCGGATAACGGCATGGGGACAAGCCATGGAGCATTTCGCACACTGTATGCATAAATCCGGATCCCAGACCGGAATTTCATCGGCAAGGTTACGTTTTTCAAATTTTGAGGTTCCCGTAGGGTAGGTGCCGTCGGCTGGCAGATCGCTGACCGGAATGTCATCACCTTCCCCGGCAATGATTTTTGCCAGTACATTGCATACAAAATCAGAGGCTTCACCAACAATAGGCTGTCGGAGTTCTTTTTTACTGTCAGCAACAGAGCCGATGGTGACCTGATAGAGGTTGGAGAGAGTGTCATCAACAGCCTGGATATTCTGTTTGACCACCTCATCACCTTTTTTGCCATAGGTCTCTCTGATTGAATTTTTTATCTGTTCAATTGCCTCTTCCCGGGGCAGTACTCCTGATATGGCAAAAAAGCAGGCCTGCATGATTGTGTTGATGCGCTGACCCATGCCGCTGTGATGAGCTACTGTATAAGCATCAATGGTATAGAGCTTAGCCTCTTTCTTAATCAGGTGTTCCTGAACGACTTTCGGCAGTTTGTCCCAGAGCTCATCGGGTGCATACGGTGAGTTCAGAAGCAGCGTGCCTCCTTTCTTGAGATTTTTAAGAAGGTCGATCATCTCAAGGAAAATCCAGTGATGGCATCCGATAAACTGGGCTTCAGTGATCAGATAGGTCGAGTGAATCTCCCGAGGTCCGAAGCGCAGATGCGAAGTGGTGATTGAACCGGCTTTTTTGGAGTCGTAGACGAAATATCCCTGAGCATAGTTCGCCGTGTTTTCACCGATAATTTTGATGCTGTTTTTATTGGCACCGACTGTACCGTCTGATCCAAGACCGTAAAAAAGCGCCCGGAACATTTCATCCGGTTCTATAGAGAAGGAACGATCATAGTCAAGACTTGTATGGGTAACATCGTCATTAATGCCTATTGTAAAATGATTTTTCGGTTTTGCCACAGCCATGTTGTCATAAACAGACTTGACCATTGCAGGCGTAAATTCTTTTGAAGAAAGGCCGTATCTGCCGCCGGTAATATTCGGCAGGGATTTCAGTAATCCATTCTGAACACCTTCAAGCAAGGCATTGACAATGTCAAGATAGAGCGGTTCTCCTGCACTGCCCGGTTCTTTGATCCGGTCAAGAACAGAAACAGATTTGACTGTTGCAGGTAATGCACCGACAAAGCGTTCGATATCAAAAGGCCGGAACATGCGGGCATGAATGACTCCGACTTTTTCTCCCTGCTGGTTGAGATATTCAGCGGTCTCACGGACAGCCTCAACACCGGATCCCATAAGTACAATAACGCGATCAGCATCCGCTGCACCGTAGTACTGATAAAGTTTATAATACCGACCGGTCAAATCACCGAATTTATCCATCAATCGCTGTGTTATTCCGGGGCATGCATTGTAATAGCTGTTGACGGTTTCCCTTCCCTGAAAATAAACGTCAGGATTCTGCGAAGTTCCGCGAAGGACTGGAGCGTCAGGGCTCATTCGGCGATTGCGGTGCGCTATAACGAGCTCATCGCTTATCATTGCTTTTATGATCTCATCAGAAACGACCTCGATTTTAGCAATCTCATGGGAGGTTCTGAACCCGTCGAAAAAATGGAGGAATGGAACCCTTGATTCAAGTGTTGCTGCAGCGGAAATAAGTCCCAGATCCATAACTTCCTGAACGGAACTTGATGCAAGCAGGGCAAAGCCTGTACCACGGACAGACATCACATCACCATGGTCACCGAAGATAGAGAGTGCCTGTCCCGCCAGGGCGCGGGCCGAAACGTGAATGACGCATGGGGTCAGTTCACCGGCAATTTTGTACATATTCGGAATCATCAGCAGAAGGCCCTGCGATGCGGTAAAAGTCGTCGTCAATGCACCGGTCTGCAAAGCGCCGTGCACGGCGGCTGCAGCTCCCGCCTCGCTCTGTAATTCATCGATTTTGGGAATTGTTCCCCAAATATTCTTTTTTCCCTGGGCTGCCCACCCATCGGAATATTCACCCATCGGCGATGCCGGAGTAATCGGGTAGATACAGATCACTTCACTTGTACGATAAGAGACATGAGCCAAGGCTTCATTTCCCTCCATTGTCTTATATATCAGGGTCATACTGGCAGTCTCACTTGATTTGTATTGATGAATTATGAACGTGCAGTGCACTGATGAGAACACTACGAGGAAGCTGAAAAGTTTCAATCGTAGTCAGAGAAATCAAATCGAGGCGACTGAAAAGATATTAAAAAAAAATGATTTTTGATAAATTTAATTAGATTTCGTCGTTGCTTTAGAGAGTCGGCAGCCAGACACCATACCAGGCACTGTCGCAACAGGGCTCTGTTTATATTGTATACATTCAGATCAGAAAAGGAAAAGAGGGTTTATGGATGCTGAACATTCCGAAAACATTGTTTATGGCAGGAATGCTGTTCTTGAGCTTCTCCAGCAAAAACCGGAGAGCATCGAGAAGATTTATTTTCAGTTTAATACCTCTCATCCCAAGTTGAAGGAAATTGTCATTACCGCGAGGAGGCTGAAACTGGTAAGCGGCAAGGCCCGGCTTGAAAAACTTTCCCTGATATCCGGAACAACAAAGCATCAGGGAGTTTGCGCGCTTATAAGCTCGGTTGCCTATTACTCGCTGGAAGAGGTGCTCCAAAGCCCCCGCAATACCTATCCTCTCTTTGTGGTGCTGCAGGGCCTCGATGATCCTCATAATATCGGAGCGATTATCAGAACGGCTGAAGCTGTGGCGGCTGATGCCGTTGTCCTTGTCGAAGGAAAGGGTTCACCTGTTAACGCCGTTGTTAATAAAGCCTCTGCGGGTGCGCTTTCCCATATGAGAGTCTGCAAGGTTAAAAGCCTTGTGCGCGCCCTGGAATTTCTGCATCTGCAGAACGTTCAGATTATAGCTGCAGATATGGATGCGGAGCTTAATTATACCGACGCAGATATGAAAAAATCTACGGCTATTGTGCTCGGTATGGAGGGGAGCGGGCTGGCTCCGGAAGCGCTGGAGTTCTGCGATCATGTTGTCCGCATTCCCATGGCTGGTTGCGTGGAGTCACTCAATGTCAGTGTGACGGCAGGGGTACTGCTCTATGAGGCTATGAGGCAGCGGCTTGCATAACGTCCACTTGCCCAATGATAGGGATTTTTATGCTCTCTTTTTTCAGCTGTTTAAAAAAAATAGTACCTTGTTTCTCACTGTTCAGTTACTACAATTGCAACCTCAAATAACATACTATATCTCTCTGCCATGACTATTCCTGAAGATCTTCGTTATACAAAAGACCATGAATGGATTAAACTGCTTGACGATGGCAGTACCGCTCTGGTTGGCATTACTGACTTTGCACAGTCAGAGCTTGGGGATATTGTTTTTGTTGAGCTGAAACCAGCAGGCACAAAGCTGAAAGAGCATGAGGTGTTCGGTACCGTTGAAGCCGTCAAAACAGTCGCCGATCTTTTTGCGCCGGTTGCCGGAGAAATTCTTGAGCAGAATACGCTGCTTGACAATGCTGAAATCGTTAATCAGGAACCCTACAGCAACGGCTGGCTGGTCAGGATTAAGGTTGAGAACCCGGCGGAAGTCAATGCACTGCTTGACGCGGCGGCATACCGTCAGCTGACAGGGGAGTAAGCATGCCATTCATTGTCAATACCGCAGGCGAACGAGAGGAGATGCTCCGGGCTATCGGTGCGGGCTCCTTTGAGGAACTTATTGCCGACATCCCTGAAGAAATCCGCCTTAACAAAGCCCTTAATGTTTTTCCTGCTGCAGATGAACTCCAGGTTCGAAAGCTCCTTGAGGGTCTTGCTTCGGCTAACCGGAGCACCGCCGATTATGTCAGCTTTCTCGGCGGAGGGGCTTATGACCATTTTATCCCTGCAGCCATAAAGACCATTGCATCCCGCAGTGAGTTCTACACGGCATACACGCCTTACCAGGCGGAGGTATCTCAGGGTACCCTGCAGGCGATTTACGAATACCAGAGTCTTATATGCCGTCTTTATGATATGGATGTCACCAACGCGTCTATGTATGACGGGGCTACAGCTCTCGCCGAAGCAGTCTTGATGGCTATGAATGTCACAGGTCGTGGTCAGGTTGTGGTGGCCGGAAAGCTTCATCCCTACAACAGCTCTGTTCTGAAAACCTATCTTGAGGCTTCAGGCCACACTGCAGTTCTGCAGAATATCCTTGAAGATGGTGTCGGCAGTATCTCTTCATTACAGGGAATTGTCACTGGCAGCGTCGCTGCAGTCGTCGTTCAGCAGCCGAATTTTTACGGCTGTCTGGAAGAGGTGGAGGCTATACGCGATATTGCTCATGCAAACGGAGCACTCTTTATTGTTTCAGCCGATCCTCTCTCACTCGGTGTTTTGGCAGCTCCTGGCAGTTACGGGGCGGATATAGCGGTTGGTGAAGGTCAGCCGCTGGGTAATGCTCAAAATTTCGGAGGGCCATACCTCGGGATATTCACAGTGAAACAGCAGCTTGTCCGCAAAATTCCCGGCCGTCTGGTAGGGATGACCAAAGACAGGGATGGAGAGGATGGTTTTATTCTAACCCTCCAGACACGCGAGCAGCATATCCGGCGGGAAAAAGCTACATCGAACATCTGCAGTAACCAAGCGCTTAACGCTCTTCAGGCGGCAGTCTATCTTTCGTTGCTTGGAAAAGAGGGTATTCGTGAGGTTGCTGCACAATCCGCACAGAAGGCCCACTACCTCGCGGGAAAAATTTCCGAAATCCCGGGATTTTCCCTGAAGTACAAGTCACCTTATTTCCGTGAATTTGTGGTTGAGACTCCTGTTCCAGCCGCAGCAATAATTGCTGCGATGCTGGAAAAGAAAGTATTTGCCGGTTACGATCTTGCAGCCCACGATGAAACCGGTCTGCTTGTTGCCGTCACAGAAAAGCGGACACGCCAGGAACTTGACAGTTTTGTAGAAAACCTTGGGGCTCTTGTCTGACACTCTTTATTGACATTTATAGAAGCCCCAGGGATTCCATCTCCTTGTCGAAACGAGCCTTGTTTTCTGCCGAAAGAGGTACAAGCGGCAGTCTGTAGATCTCTTCAATCATGCCCATCCGGGCAAGAGCATATTTTACCGGCACCGGATTACTCTCGACAAAGTTCAGTCTGAACAGGGCACGGTAAGTGCTGTTAATCGTCCGGGCCTCTGCCAGATCGCCCCGCCTGACAGCCTCGACCAGCCTCTTGACCTGAGAGGGTACCTCGTTTGCCGCAACAGAAATTACGCCATCCCCACCCATTGCTATAAACGGCAGAATCAGCGGGTCCTCACCGGTCAGAACGGAGAAGTTTTCCGGCCGTTCTTCAAGAAGCTCCGCAATCTGCGTGAAATTGTCCGATGCCTCCTTGACAGCCGCAATGTTTTCAAAATCACGGGCAAGTCTGAGAATTGTCGATGCAGCAACATTGCATCCGGTTCTTCCGGGAACATTATAGATAATAACCGGTACCCTCACTGCTTCCGCTATATGCTTGTAATGCTGGTAAATTCCTTCCTGCGAAGGCTTGTTGTAATAAGGCGCGACGGAAAGGAGCGCTGAAGCGCCTGCTTTTACAGCGTTCTGTGCCAGCTCAACGGCATGTGCTGTCGAATTGGTGCCCGCACCTGCGGCTATCATTATTTTTCCATTGGCCTCATCCTTGACCGTGTGGATAATTTCAAACTGTTCATCACCTGAAAGTGTCGGCGACTCGCCCGTTGTACCGCAGGGTATGATGATATCGGTTCCTGCTTCAATATGAAACTGAACCAGTCGCCGTAAAGCATCTGTATCAATGGATCTGTCAGGCCTGAACGGTGTTACCAGAGCAACGGCGGATCCTGAAATGTATCGTCTGGACATATTTGTTTATCCCTTGTTAGCGGAAGTCTTTGTATTTCTAATCGGAGAACTCGTTCCCAGCCCTCTTGTCGTTCTCGTGAGAATATACAGAGAATTTCAAAATTAGAACATCAATCCTTATCCCTCATTTTTCCCTGATTTTTTCAACTCTTTTTCAAGGATAATGGTTCTGGAAGATGCCTGAACGACTATTTTATTGCCGGAAAGTTTTTCCAGAATATTAACTCTTGAGGTTATTGAGGAATAAACGGATTGTTTACAAAGTAATTATTTGCTATATACTAGTTATATATCCAACCATTCAGGAGGCAAAAATGACTATAAGTACGGTATTTATCAATAATCGCTCTCAAGCAGTAAGATTACCGGTTGATGTAAGGTTACCGGACAGCGTTAAAAAAGTAACGGTTCGAGTAAAAGGTAGTGAGCGGATCATTTCTCCCGTTGGGCAGACTTGGGACAGTTTTTTCCTCGGGCCGCAAAGGGTGACGGATGATTTCATGGAAGAGCGTGACGAACAGAAACAATCAGAGAGGGAAGCCTTGTAATGTTGCGATATCTGCTTGATACCAATATCGTTATTTATACGATGAAGCGTCGTCCAATTGATGTACTTGATGTTTTTAACAAAAACGCAGATCGAATGGCCATTTCTGCCATTACGTTGTCAGAACTGTTTTACGGTGCGGAAAAAAGTAGCAAAGTGAGTGAAAACCTCTCAGTGATTGAAGATTTCTGCAGCCGACTGGAAGTTCTGCCTTATGGTCCAAAAGCCTCCCAGCATTACGGAGCTATCCGGGCAATCCTTGCAACAGCGGGTCAACCAATCGGTGTCCATGATGTTCATATTGCTGCACATGCTCGAAGTGAGGGGTTGATTTTGGTTACGAATAATGTCAAAGAGTTTATCAGAGTACCTGCTTTACAGATCGAAAATTGGGTGTGAGACTGTAACATTCAATCGCATTTTTGCTACACATCATTCCTTTATTGCAACTCTTCCGCAGAAATTTTTATAAGCTGGGTTAACCATTGCCGGTCATCCCATTTCTCACCAGGAATAAGAAAGTACGGCTTTGCCCCGGAATACGGGCTTCCCTCGACAACTTGACCAAGAAAGGCTTTGCCGGCAGCAGTCGGCTTGATAAACAACTGATCATCGCAAACCAGAGCCACAACCTTTGTATCACAATAAACAGCATATTCTCCAAACATTTTTCTTGCGTAAACACTGCCCGCCTGAGCGATTTGTTCCAGGATGTAATCAACCGTGCTTGGACTTGATGCCATGTTGAATAATTTTAATCTTGTAATCGAACAGCAAGTGATAATCGGTTGTTTATCAATATTGCCTGTTCGTGCCCGTTACCTTTCGTTCTAAATTGATGCTGCGGCAGCAACAAGTTCAGCGGCGAGATTGAGTGATGAGGCTGAAATTTCTTTGCCGCTGATAAGTCGGGCAATAGCCTGCAGTCGGCTTTCATGGTCAAGAGCAGTCACTTCGGTAACGGTTCTGTCGTTTTGCAGAGATTTTTGAACCTGAAGGTGCAGATCAGCCATGGCAGCGATTTGAGGGAGGTGGGTAATAGCTATGATTTGATGCAGGCGTGAAAGTTTTTTCAGGCTTTTGCCGACGGCTTCTGCCACACGACCGCTGATGCCGGTATCAATTTCATCAAAAATAAGGATAGGGAGCCTGTCTGATCCGGCCAGTGCACTTTTCATGGCAAGCATGATCCTTGAAATTTCACCACCGGATGCCACTTTCGCCAGCGGTCTTGGTTTTTCACCGGGATTGGCAGAAATAAGGAATTCAATCCTGTCATAACCGCTGCTGAATGCGGCAAAATTATTTCCTTCGATTGAGATTTCACCCTCAACCTGCTCCTCATGAGCTATGCTGACAATAAAGGTTGCGTCCGGTATGCCGAGTTCTGCTAACTGTTGCTGTATGATGGTTTCAAGATGCTGAGCAGCTTGGTGCCGTTTTACGGAAAGAGTTTCCGCAGCTCTTGACAGGTATGCTTTCTGCAGGGTGATTTGCTGATCGATACTGCTCAACTCTTCTTCAAGGTTGATCTCTGATGCAATCTTTGCATCAAGCTCGTTCTGCAGATCAATCAGTCCGGAGAGTGTGCGTCCGTACTTTTTGCAGATGCGCTGGAGTTTGAGCTGGCGTTCCCGCAGTGAGTCGAGCCTGCCGGGGTTAAAATCAATATCTGACCGGTAGCTGCGGGTGAAGCGAACAAGTTCATCGATAATACTTTTTGCCGTTCGGGTTTCCTCCAGATGTATATCGAAGCGTCTGTCAATCTTGGCAAGTTTTTCAAGGATTTGCACTCCTGAAGCTATAGAGGAATAAACGGAGTGCTCGTTGTCGTAAAGCAGCTCACTCAGGGACGTGCTGAGACCGAAAAGGGCTTCGGCATTTTCAAGCAGGGATATTTCGGTATCGATACTCTCGTCTTCTCCACTTTTCAGGTCAAGAGAGTTGAGCTCGTTCAACTGGAAATCCACTATATCTTTTTTATCGTGAATCTCTGCAGCCTCTTTTTTCAGTCTGTTCAGCTGCTGCTGCAATTCCTGAAGCTCTGCAAGGGCTGCTTTGTATGCGGTTACTTCTGGTGCGCTTCGTGCAAAATCATCAAGCAGGGTTTCGTGCGTTTCAGTATTCAGCAGCATCTGGTGTTCATGCTGTCCGTGCAGGTCAATAATGACATCTCCAGCCTGTTTAAGGAGTGCCACCGTGCCTGGTGTATCGTTGATGAAGCAGCGTGATTGTCCGCCCGATGAAAGTTCCCTGCGGAGGATAAGCTCAGGAGTTGTTTCTACCTCTGCAGCACGCAGAAGACTGTCGATCTTTTCAGAGTGAATCTCTTTGAGTACCGCTTCGATGACCGCTTTTGTTGAGCCGGACCTTACAAGGTCGCTGCTTGCCCTCTCACCAAGAACCAGGTTCAGTGCTCCTATCAGAATGGACTTTCCCGCACCGGTTTCACCGGTGATAATGGTCAATCCAGGATGGAACTCAATTGTAAGTTCCTGGATAAGCGCGTAATTTTTGATATAAAGGCTGAAAAGCATGGCCGGATATTTTGGTGTGCACTTTCAGTTAACAAGATAACGCTCAAATTATATAAGCAATATGCAATCCTAAACCTACTCTTCAGAGGAAACCATGGCGTTGGTGCCTTCGCTCAATATCGGGCAAGAATAGTCTCTCCTGCGCGGGTTATCTGACCTGGTTTAACCAGTATCGATAGTGAAGGAGGAAGGAAGAGATCGACCCTGGAGCCAAACTTGATCATACCGAACCTTTCGCCTGCCTGGACAGTTTCACCGGAATGGAGTGCACAGACGATTCTTCTTGCTAAAAAACCGGATACCTGATTAAAAAAAACCTCGATCTCTCCATTGTCAATTCCTATTTCCATTTGTTCATTGCTTTCCTTGCTCCTGGGGTCGAACGCCATCAGGAATGTACCGGGACAGTATCGAAGATGGATGACTTTTCCGCTGATCGGTATTCGGTTGACATGAACGTTGAATGGCGACATAAAGATACTGACCAGTGTTGAGGATTTACCGCTGCCCTGGTGGTCATGCTTCTGAACAAGAAGAATTTTACCATCGGCAGGTGCCAGAACAGTCCGGTTTTCGTCAGGAATTTTCCGGTTTGGATCGCGGAAAAAATAGAGAGTAAACAGGATTGCTGTGCCGGCAGTAATCAGAAAAACTATCCTGGGCCAAAAAGGAATAAGCAGTGCGGCTGCGCTGATGAGGAGACTTATGATAAAAACCTTAGTCATGGTGCTGTTGCCGTAAGAAGTGAACATTTCTTTAGGTTTATAATCGTTTTTTTATGATAACTCCACTTATGTTAATTATTTATCTTGTACATGAGAAGAATGTGGAAATATTTTTCAATTTTTTTCAATTCCGGTCAGCATTATCTCGTTGAAGTTAATTTTCAGTATCGAAGGAGAGCTGTGAGCAATTGAATGTGTTGGAAAAAAAGTTTCTTGAGCAGATCAGAACAAGGAGGTTGGTAGAAGAGGGTGAACGGGTTCTTGTTGCTGTTTCAGGAGGGCCTGATTCGATGGCTATGCTCTCTCTGTTCTGTGCAGTAAAGCCTGTTCTCCATTGTGAACTGGCAGTAGCTCACTGCAACTTTCAGCTTCGGGGTGAGGAAAGTGATGCTGAAGAACAATTTGTGCGGGATCATTGCCTGTCATTCGGCTTGGAGTGTGTTGTCGAAAAGTGTGAAACCCTGAAGTATGCAGGGGAGTGGAAGAAGTCTGTAGAGGAGAGCGCCAGATTGCTGCGATACACTTTTTTTGAGAAGGTAATGGAGGAGAAGGGCTTCACCAGGATTGCTACCGGCCATCATGTCAATGACAATGCTGAAACAATTCTTTTTAATCTTTTCAGAGGAGTATCATTGCCTGGCTTAAAAGGCATTCGAGCCCGTCATGGTAAAATTATCAGGCCTATGCTCCTCTTTCAAAAAGCTGAGATTACCGCATATCTTAAGGAAAAAGGTATTGGGAGCAGAACGGATACCAGCAATCTTGTCAACGACTATGACAGGAATTTTATCAGGAATCGTGTTATTCCGCTGATTCAGGAGCGCTTTCCTCATAAACTCATGCCATCGCTTCAGAGGCTGTCAGAACAGGCAGGTGAGCTTGAAGAGTTTCTTGAGCTTTATTTCGAGAACCTCCTTGAGCGCGAGCCCGGATTGACGCTCAATGACGGAAAGCTTGACGTCCATGCGCTGCAGCGGCTGACGATCTTTGAGCAGAAAGAGGTTTTCAAGAGGGCGTTACAGGATATGGATACACCTGTTGACAATCAGACGCTTCAGAAGCTTGTTGATCTTTTGCACAAACAGCAGGGCAAAATGGTTATGGCGGGGCGGCAATTGCGGGTGCTGTGGAAAGGAGCATCACTTTTTTTCATGCGTGATACCCCTTGAGTTGCCGCAGGCTACTCTTTCTGCCGGGCATGTTGAAACAATTCAATGGGCAGATTGGCACGAATGATGACTGATTCAAGGTTCTGCTCTATCTCGATATTTTTAAGCAGTTGTTTGGTCTGTCCGCCTGTTCGCGTTCCTGAAAGTTCCGAAAGTTTAATTGCCCCCCACAGGAATGTTGACGCGAAATAAGCTCCTTTTCGTGTTGCATAGACCCATTCGCTTTGCCCTTCAATACCATTGTTGAATTTTACAGAGAGGGCCAGGTTCTGTATGCTGTTCAGATTTCCAAGGCTTTTGATATCCTGATTTGCTGAGGTGAGACTTTGGAGAGCTCCTATTGTCCAGACTGCGGATGGGAGAGCAAACCAGAGATGTGATTTATAGACGGCCTTGTTGATAAGCGCTGTGGTGAGTGAGTCCCTCTGATAGAAGCTGCCGGTCGGAAGGAGGAACTCTTTCAACATTTTTCTGTTGTTTGAGAGTGCCATTTTCCTTGGGCTGAGCGGGCAGAGCCAGAGGGTGCTGTCAAGTGAGTAGCACCGATAACCACCGATTGTTTCAGACGCAGTGCTGTTGTTTCGGAGAAAGGAGTCAGGTAGTTTCTGCGAAAAAGGGCCCCAGGCAATTCCCAGATATTCCTGCTCTTTGTACCCATGGCGTTTAAAACTGACCAGCAGCGTATCAATGTCGACCGCGGGATTGATATTCGCAGCTTTCATGAGAGTGTTGAGCTGGCCTTTAGGCTGGAACAGTGGTGCCTTTTTCAGGGAGTCAGGAATGATCTTCTGCCAGAGGCTGCTTTGCCGGATATCTTTAAGCCCAATGTAAATCAGGGCATCAGTTTTTCCTGGAATGTGATCAACAATTGTTTTAAGCTCGGGGCTTAGGGGTTCAGGCTGCAGCCGGGGTTTCGGGTAGTTGATCCAGAAAACAATGGCCAGAAAGCAGAGAAAACCGAGAACGCTGATTGACAAGAGAAGTCCTGCACCTTTTTTCAGTGAGCGTTTTTCGGGTGTTGCTTCAGGTTCTGGATTCCTTGGCATACTTCAGCTGATTAAGAGTTATTTTTGATAGCCTGGCGTGCCAGTTCATCGCAGCGGTTATTGTACAGGTTGTCGCTATGGCCCTTTACTTTATGGAAGGTAACGTCCTGCAATTTAATTAACTTCGCAATTTTTTGCCAAAGATCAATGTTTTCTACACTTTTTTTGGTCGAGGTTTTCCAGCTGTTGGCCATCCAGCGTTTCAGCCATCCCTCATTAATGGCGTTGACAAGATAGCTGGAGTCGCTGTAGAGGTGAACCTCGCATGGTTCCTTGAGCGCTTCGAGTGCTTCTATTGCTGCGGTGAGCTCCATGCGGTTGTTGGTTGTGGCAGGTGAAAATCCTGAGATTTCACGGATGGAAGAGCTGTACATCAGGAGTGCTCCCCACCCGCCTTTTCCCGGGTTGCCGCTGCAGGCTCCGTCGGTGTATATGATTATTTTTTTTTTCATCGACAAAAAAAAGCTCAACCATGGATGATTGAGCCTTTATAAGAGAGTGAATAATCTTTTATAGCCGGTGTTGCCCAGGTCTTACTTGACCAGTCTGGCGAGATCGGCAGTTCCGGTTTTAGCGATAATTTTCATGGCTTTAGCTGAAAGCTTAACCTTTACAAACCGCTTCTCCTCTTCGATCCAGATTCTTTTGGTATGGAGGTTTGGCTCAAAACGGGTACGGACATGGTTGTTCGCGTGGGATACCGTATTGCCGTATTTAGGTCTTTTGCCGGTCAGTAAACAAACTTTAGACATGGTGCAATCAATTGGTGTTAAAAAAACGAATCGGAATATAACAATAGTTTTATAAACTGGAAACCTATTGTTTCAGGGCCGGATGCCGACAGCGCAAACCATCATGGATAAAACATAGAGCAGTGTTCCGAAAGCATTGTACCAGACAGCCTTTTCCCTTGGATTTTCAATCAGGATTTTCTGCATGGGCAGCTGTGCGACCAGAAGAATCAGAGCAATCACAGTCGTCGTTCTGGAACCTTTGAGAACGAGAATGGTGATAGCGGCCAGTTGCGCGGCATCCATAAAAACGGCAGCAAGCATTGCGGCTTTTTTTTCACCGAGCTGAACTGGAATTGAAGCGACCCTGCGGATATTGTCGCCGACAACTGATTTGAAGTCATTGAGCGTCATGATGCCGTGTGCACCAAGTGAGAAAATAATGGCCAGTGCAATGGTTTCCCGAGAAGGGATACCTTGAGTAATGGCAAAACAGCCTGTCAGCCATGCGACGCCTTCATAAGCAAGGCCGACAATAAGGTTGCCGAACCAGCCGTTTCTTTTAGCCCTTATTGGCGGGCCCGAGTAGGCGTGCGACATGAGTACACCGACAAAAGCAATGACGACAACATAAGGGTGAATGGAGAGGGCGACAAGAAAACCTGTAATGATAAGTGCAAAGGTAATAAGCCAACTGGCCGATTTTGATATTTTGCCTGCAGGGATAGGTCGGTCAGGCTCATTAATAGCGTCAACCTCCCTGTCAAAATAGTCGTTCATGGTCTGCGACATGGCGCACATGAGAGGTCCTGCGAGGAGAATACCTCTGAGGAGGATAGACCAGTTTGCAGCAATATCTTCGCCGGTCGATACCACACCACAGGCAAAAGCCCACATGGGCGGGAACCATGTGACCGGTTTCATAAGCGGCAGGATTGCAGAGGGCTCGATCCTGAATCCCGGCTTGTTGACGTTCTCCAGAGCCTGCTGGATGGCTTTTTGTCTTGAATCGCTCACTCCGGACGAGCGAAGCTTTTCGCTGATGCTCTGATGCATTTCAGGGTTTAGCGTTTCGCGTCCGTTCATGGGTATAATGATTCTCTCTTAGGCTGTAAAACAAGGCAGTTAGTATACAAGTTTTTTGGCAAAAAGATAAGAATTTAGTTTATAGCCAGTCTGTATCGTGAAGAGAGTTCAGCGTTTATTTTCAGAATCTCATTAAATTTTTTACCGGTATGGCCGCTTTCAAGGGCCTCTTTTGCCAAAAGAATACCATCATTGATGCAGGGTGATTTTCCTGAAACATAACAGGCCATTGCAGTGGTGAAAAGGGCGGCATCAATGTAAGCTGCAGGAGCGCTGCCGTCAAGGATATTGCGGATAATAAGAGCGTTATCATCCCTGTTTCCGCCCTGGATTTCCGAGAGGGCATGTCGGGTCATGCCGAAATCTTCGGGATAAACTGTATGCCGGGTGACAGTGCTGTTCTGAATTTCAATAATATCCGTAGGCCCGTTGAGACTCGGTTCATCAAGTGCAATGCCCTCTTCAGTCATTGAATGAACAACCATAGCGTGCCGGGTTCCTGTCTGCAGAAGCACCTCAGTGTAGAGTTCCATAAGTTCCCGATTGAAGACACCTACAAGCTGGCGTTTAGCCCGTGCAGGATTGATCAGTGGGCCGAGAATATTGAAGATCGTTCTTATGCCCAGTTCGCGGCGGATATGGGCTACCTTTTTCATGGATGGATGGTAGAGGGGAGCAAAAAGGAAGGCAAATCCTGTCTGTTCAAACAGCTTTTGTGTCGCTTCCGGTGGCAGATCGATAGCAAAGCCGAGTGCTTCAAGAACATCAGCACTTCCGCAACTGCTTGTTACGGAACGGTTTCCATGTTTGGCAATATTGACACCGGCACTGTTGGCAATAATTGATGCGGTCGTTGAAATATTAAAAGTCCCTGCATGATCCCCCCCGGTGCCGCAGGTATCGACAGCATCGTCATCAAGCACGATTGTATTGGCTTTTGCCATAAGGCTGTAGTATGCGCCGGCAGTTTCAGTCGGGGTTACCCCTTTTTTCTGCAGGAGAGCAAGCATTGCAGCAATAACTATCTCTGAAAAATGACTGTCCATAATGCTGTTCATGCAGAATGTCATCTCTTCCTCTGAAAAATTTTCTCCTTCAAGCAACTTTTGCAGTAACTTCTTTTGCGGCATGGATTGAATTGATTGGCAAATGTGTGCGAATATTCGTAGATGTAAATAATAAGAAGAATTGATTGTATTGTAAAAGGCTGATTACGGATAGACCGTAAATTGAAGGAATATTTTTAATCTTATGAAGAGCAAGCAGAAATCGTCATTCAGGGAAGAAGCTCTACGGATGGTTCTCAGGAAAATGATGAGCTGGTCACTCGATGCCTGTATTGTTACCGATCTTTCTGTTATCAGATGGCTGACCGGTTTCAGCGGCTCAAGCGGGCGGCTGCTCGTTACGCGCGAAAAAAGCTTGTTGTTTACTGATTTCCGATATAAGGAGCAGGCGGCACGAGAGGTTGATGTGGTTGAAGTGGTTATTGCTGCTGATGGATTTGCGGCAGAGCTTGGGTCAGGGCGCTATCATCTCGGCGACACCATTGCCCTCCAGTCTGATAATATCACCTGGCATGAAGCTACTCTGTTGATTGAACAGTTTCATGGTAAACAGAGGATAATACCGGTTCATACGTTTTTCGATGAGTTCAGAATGGTCAAGCATGAGATTGAGCTGGTGAAGTTGCGCCGTGCCGCTGAAATAAGCGAGCTTGTTTTTGAAAAAGTCCTGCCCATGATCTCTCAATCTGTTACGGAACTTGATATTGCAGCCGAAATCTCTTTTCAGCATAAAAAGTTTGGAGCCGAAAAAGACTCTTTTGACCCTATCGTTGCAGCTGGGCCTCGCTCTGCAATGCCTCATGCCAGGCCTTCAACGGCTGCATTCAAGGCGGGAGAGTTGATAGTTATCGATATGGGATGCATCTATGAAGGGTATGCTTCCGACCAGACACGGACCGTTGCGCTTGGTCATGTTTCCAGCGAGGCCTTTAATGTCTATCGAATTGTGAAGGAGGCGCAGGAGCTGGGTATAGCTTCGGCGCGGTGTGGAATGACCGCTAAAGAGCTTGACAGCGAGGTTCGCGGCTTCATCAACGCTCATGGCTACGGCGAAGAGTTCGGTCACGGTCTTGGCCACGGTGTAGGCTTTGAGGTGCACGAGGAGCCCCGGATCAGCCCGAAAGGGGAGCATGTGCTGCAGGAGAATATGGTCTTTACCATCGAGCCCGGTATTTATCTTCCAGGCAAATTCGGGGTGCGTATTGAGGATACGGTGGTGATGGGCCCGCATGGCGTTACTCCGTTGCAGGGTTTTAGTAAAGAGCTTATCGTTTTGTGAACATTACATTGTTTGAGAGCATGGAGAGCAGGTATTGCATGGTTATGACGACCGCTCCTGACCGGGAGGAAGCTGAAAGCCTTGCGGACGGGATTCTGAACAATCGTCTCGCGGCCTGCGTGCAGATGGCCGATATCAGGAGCTTTTTCCTATGGGAAGGAGCAATGCAGAAAGAGAGTGAAGTCGCTCTCTATATCAAGACCACAGAAGCTCGGTACAGTGACCTTGAGGCTTATATCCAGGAGTATCACCCCTACGATGTGCCCGATTTCATAAGTAGCGTATTTTAACGTATTTCATGAGTTGTTAAATTATCCCGTAACTGCTTATTATTCAATTGTCTTTTCATCTTACCTCTTGTTATCACTTATTATTCCCTTTGGTTAATTACTGCATGTTTTGTATCTTGTTTGGAACAGTTACAGGCTCAAGTTACAAGGCGGTGAAGTATGGGTGTAAAGATCAGGGAACGGGAAATGGCCGGTGGTGAAGTCGCCTTCTATATTGACGTTTATCACGGTGAACTTGGACGGTTTTCTGTAAAGACTGGGATACAAGGGAATCCCAAAAACCGGAAAGCGTTCAATCTTGCAAAGGCTGAAGCTGAAGATAAACGACGTGAGTATGAAAAAGACTGGCTGGTAGACCCCGCAGGATTGTTTAACCGGAAAGCCATGTCAGCAAGTGACCTTATCGAGTACCTGAGAACGTCGATAGAGAAGACAAACTATCCACTTGAAACGAACACACTGAGAAAGCTCATATCCTTTTCAGGTGGCCTTATACCGTTTGATAAACTAAGTACTGCATGGGTGGAGCGGTTCAAGGTTTATTTGTTGGATGATGAAGCTATCAGTCAGAACACCGCTCATAAATATATGGGTGTCGTATGCAAAACGATACGGCAGGCGTGGAAATCTGGCTACATAAAAGAGGACTTTTCAGGGAAAGTATCCAGTATCGGGCAAACGGATACTCAACGGCATTTCCTTGCTATGAATGATATTGAAGCACTCTATAACACGCCATGTAAAAATGAGATGGTTAAGCAGGCGTTTCTGTTTGGTTGCTTTACAGGGTTGAGATTATCCGACATAGAGTTACTGACATGGGAAAAAATATCATTGGTCAATGGTTCACCTTTTATCAGGTTCCAACAGAAAAAGACAGGCCAGTATGAAGAGTGTCCTATCCCTGAGCAGGCGGTTAAAATCCTCATGGAGGTAAAAAGGTTGCACCCTGAATTTGTACCAGATGGGGATGAGAGGGTTTTCATTCTACCGAGCAGGCAATTCATAGGTGATATTTTGCATATCTGGGGGGCGGCGGCAGGTTTGCCCTGGGATCTGCATTTCCATGCCAGCCGTCATACCATGGCTACCATGATGTTATCAAGTGGTTCAGATATTTACACCGTCAGCAAACAGTTAGGTCACAGAGACATTTCTACCACTCAAAAGTATTGCAGACTGGTAGATACAAAGCGTGTTGCAGAGGTCAACCGGTTGCCTGTATTCACTACGCTATCAGGGCCGCAAACGGCAGCGTTATCTCCATTGAATATTGTATCAAGCAGAGAACGAATATTGCCACCTGAGCCGGTTATCGCACCAAAAGCAGGAAGCATAGCCGCAGCACTGGAAGCAGAAGGTGAAGCCATTGCAAAAGCCTTGAGACTGGACAAGAATCAGGCCGGTCGCTATCTGTTCGATGGTAGAGAGTATTCAGCAAAAGAACTTGCAATTGCAGTATCAAAGGATGAATAACCATAAAATATCAAGACTATGATAAAGACGGAAACGGGCTACGTTGGGGGTGATCGTTATTCTTTCGATTTTAATTTATGCCGATTTTCCGACGGATGGGCACAACTCGACACACGGCAAGATGCTTCATATTACGGCGCATGGGCGAACCCTGAGAAACGGCAGATAGTATCTTTTTGTGAAGGGGATTTATGTACACGGTCTGGGGATTGTGATAATGACTTCATAGAGATGGTTAATGAGTGGGTGGCATGGGCGAAAAGTAACGATACGTTTTTAGGTATTGATACCGGTTGTAATCAGGCGACAGATGAGTTCTTTGATAAGTTAGGGTTGAAAGAGTATCAATATTAATCACTAAACGGAGATCATTGATGCCGGAAAACAAAGTAGCGGAGATCATGAAAACGGATGATGGCAAAATATCCGTCAAATGGGAAGGTTCGGACGAGTTCAACGTCATTGATGATGACTGTATAGGCCAATACTTGGTTTATCTGATAATCACAGGAAGGGAAAATTATAACGGAGGGCGGAGATGAGATACTATTACGCACTATCAGACAGTTTCACGGGTGATAACCCAAATGAACATGCTTCTGGATTTGCCAATACAAAAGAGGTTATAGCCTTCACTTAACCTTTTATTAGGCTTTGTCACGTTGTTGGCTCATATCTGGCTCATATTCCCTTTCTATTCTCCTTCTATTCCCTTAATTGCACTTATTCGCTAAAACACTTTATTGTAAGGGTTTAGTTAATTATGTGTTGGCTCATATTTGGTTCATATTTGGTACATATTTGGTGCATATTTAATTTGTTTCTTGTGAATTAAACATGAAAACATGGGCAGAACGGCCTGAAATCCGGCTTTGAAGTAAGGTGACATATGTTGTATGATAAAGGAATACCTGTTAACGATAACAGGTTTTTCTAATCAAATATGATGCCGTTATGGATTATTCGACACAAATTAGCCACCCAGAACAAAAGTATTTCAGCTTAAAGAGCGCGCGGGAGTTTGCAAAAAAGTTTGCTGATTATGATTTATCTGAAGCGAGCTTTTACCGCCTGTCCAGCAAAGGAAAATTACCTGTAATAAAGGGGCCGGGCGGCAGGTTATTAATCCCTATAGATGCTTTTAAAATCTGGTTGGAGGGTGGCAGTAATAACGTGGGAGCCTGAGCCATGAAAACACAAAACGAAAGAACCCGGCACGATAGGCAGCGTACCGGGTTCAAAGATCAAAAGCGTATCAATGGGCGAGATCGACAGCCTCAATATAATGACCTTCCCCGAAATCTCAAACCCTTTGATACAAAAGCTTATTGCCAGTCGGTAGATCAGATCATTATTGACGCTGTTTTAATGCTGTCAGGATGGCCAGCCTGCATTCGTTACTCTTATTTTGTCGGCAGCAATGGCCGGTTTTTGGTCAGAGCTGAAGGGAGGGTTGGCAGATGACCAGTATCACAGATGAAATAAAAGCTGAAGCCAAAGGGTTCAAGGTCTGGGAGGTCGAAAATGTCGTTGACTTCCCTGATAAAGTATTGCCTCAATGCGATGTTATTTTGAATTCAGATCATGGCGAGGTGTTGACAGAAGGCGGGATATTACAGCTTACAGGCGCGGGGAAACTTGGAAAAAGCATGTTGTTGCTGAATATCCTCTTTGGCATAGCGGCGGGGCGGGATTCTTTAGGGTTTGGAATATCGAAACCGAGGCGGGTTGTGTATCTCAATGGCGAGAATTCAAGCAAGACAATGCAAACTCGTTTAAAGTTGTTGAAAGATTATTTCTGTATTGATGATGAGCAGGCTGGTTTGTTACGGAAAAACCTGCTTTTTGTCAATGAAGGATTCTCTATTCAAAAGCCTGAGGTGATGAAAGATATTCAAGGGAACTTGAAAGAGATCAGGCCGGATGTTGTTGTAATTGACCCTCTGAAGAACTTTTATAGCGGTGAAGAAGATCGAGCCGATGACATGCGCAAATTTATGACTGCTGTCAGGGATTTGATGCGGGAATTCAACCTTACAGTTATCATAATCCACCACACCGGCAAAAAACAGAACGAGAACAATTTGTATAGCGGGCGCGGTTCGTCTCTTTTGGCAGATGATGCAGAGACAACAGTTTCACTTCAGAAAGACGCGAACAATAAAGGATTGTTTAACCTGTTTGTTACCGGCAGGAATTGCGATGAATTCACATTGCACTTGATAAGACAGCCTGAACGGTGGTATCTCTACAGCTTGACAGATAAGCCGGAGCCGTTGCCAGATCATACATTGATTGAGATTCTGGATTCACTGCCGGAGAATTTTTCTACAGGGTTGTTCAATGAGGCCGCACACCGCAAAGGGCTATCACTGAGAACGGCAGGCGACAGAATTAGAACGGCGATTGATTCCGGTTTGATCGAAAGGGTTGTTCAGGGGAAATTTCGGAAAGTTCCTGTTATGCAGGTTATGCAATTCCCTATAGGCGTTGCACAAACTGCACAAACTTTTTCCCCTGAAAACGCGCCTGAAGTTATGCAGGTTATGCAATTCCCTATAGGCGTTGCACAAACTGCACAAACTTTTTCCCCTGAAAACGCGCCTGAAGTTATGCAGGTTATGCAATTCCCTATAGGCGTTGCACAAACTGCACAAACTTTTTCCCCTGAAAACGCGCCTGAAGTTATGCAGGTTATGCAATTCCCTATAGGCGTTGCACAAACTGCACAAACTTTTTCCCCTGAAAACGCGCCTGAAGTTATGCAGGTTATGCAATTCCCTATAGGCGTTGCACAAACTGCACAAACTTTTTCCCCTGAAAACGCGCCTGAAGTTATGCAGGTTATGCGAAATGATGCGGATTGCACAACACGGACAACAGAACCAAACGATGAGTACAGAGGGTTGTTCTAATGGCAGAACATCGTTTCCAACTTGAAAAAGGCGGGGTAAAACATGCTTGCCCTGCTTGCCGGCAGATTCGGTTTGTTCGGTACGTCGATTCCTTCACAGGGGAACAGGTCGCGGATGAAGTCGGGCGTTGTGATCGAGAAGATTCATGCGGTTATCACTTCACCCCGAAGGAATATTTCTACCTGACAGGAAAGAACCCTTTCGACGTACCAAAGCCAGCAATAAAGCCACAACCAAAGCCGGAGCCGGTAGAACCTTCTTTCATTGATACAAAGGTCGTTCAGGCCAGCCTTACCAGATATAACCAGAACAATTTTTGCCGGTGGCTTTGCTCAGTGTTCGGGAAAGATCGGGCGTTTGAGCTGACAGCAGCGTATAAGATCGGCACGTCAAAGTATTGGCAGGGTTCATGCGTGTTCTGGCAGATCGACAGAGACGGGAAAGCCAGAGCGGGGAAGGTCATGCTCTATGATGATTCCGGCAGCAGGGTAAAGAAACCGTTTGCACATGTTCAATGGGTTCACGAGGTAATGCAGATTCAGTCTTACCACTTGCAGCAATGCTTATTCGGCGAACACCTGTTATCAACGGATTCTGATAAACCGGTCGCGGTTGTTGAGAGTGAGAAAACAGCGATTGTTGCCAGTGGGTTTATACCTGGGATTGTATGGGTTGCCACAGGCGGGAAAAAAAGCAAACTCAAAGAGAAGTTGCAAGCGGTGGCAGGTCGAAAGGTGAAACTCTATCCTGACTTGATGGCGTTTGATGATTGGCGAAAGGTGGCGGCAGGACTGCCAGGCGTTACCGTGTCCGATATACTGGAACGTCGGGCAACTGAATCAGATCGAGCGGCAGGGCTGGATTTAGCAGATTATTTATTGAGAGAGAATAGACAAACAGCGTAACCACAAAACATCAAGATCATGAGCAACAAAGACGACAAAGAGGAAGCCAGCAAGATCGGGAATTTCATTCTTGATAAAAGCTCGGAATTGAACCTCCCTTTTGATGGTATCACAGCAGGCTTAACGGTCTGCTTTTTTGTTGCCTATATCGGCAGTTCATGTTGACCGGAACAGACCATTTATCACAAGAATAACCATATCATAAACAATGATTATGATGTCTATTATTGAACGTATATATGGCGGTTATGATGTGCATAAATGGCACTGGATTAACCCTTGATACTTTGCGCTGAATTACCTGAAAGTATTGCATAGCATGGCTTTGTGGCGCTTTCTTGTGGCTTATCGTACTGAGTTGTAAAGCTGGTTATTGCGCTGATAAACCACTTTAAAAAACTTTAGTTTAGATCAGGATTAACGGTTCTCTTTCGTGGTTATTTTTCATTGATACCGAGTTCCGGCGTTGTGCTTCCCCGATGATTCCCCAAAACTGGACACACTGAAGCCATTAAAGATCAGTACCCTCAAAAGTAGCTCAGCCTTCAGGGTTGCAGGGTTGCAGGCATGGGCTATTCACATACGATAAAACAGGAGAAACAACAGCAATTTCAGGAAAGATTATCAGCCTTTGATATATGGGTTATAATGCGCTTTAACGCCATTCAACTAACCCTTGATACTCATTAGCCATTAATACGGTAAACGTTGAAAATAGAGGCGTTATAGCCTGTTATTCGGGGTTATACCATTGAGAGTATAGGCGCGTTATGGTATGCAGAAACTCAAGATCAAAGCAGAGTATAAATGTTGAGAAACCTGTTTCATTGAGTGAGTTCTTTGATGGATTAATGGTTCGTTCCGGTCAGTCGATGGCGGCAGGTTGTGCCTGGGATGGCGCAATTTTGCGCTCTCATGCCAGCCGGTCGATAAGGAGGGCTCAAAAGTGAGCTATCCACCTGCACATGGAGGAACCATACTCAACCTCCCCAAAGTTGGAGGGCTGAAAAGTCAGCTCTCCACCTGTTCATAGGTGAACCCTCAAAATTGAGGGCTCAAATTCATTTCCTTCATTCCTGGGGCCCATAAAAAAGAGCATTTTCAGAGCCCATAAAAAAGAGATGACTACAAGATCAGCCGCACGCACGCACCATATTCAACCGCCACCATTTGGTGGTCATTGATTTCATCGAGATCAACCGGCACGCACGCAGGGGAGTAGGAGCAAGATTAGAACAACTTTAGAACAACTTCGATCAGCCGGCACGCACGCAGGGGGGTAGAAAATAGCAAGGTAATAGCAAGGGTAACGGTAAGATTACGGTGAGATTGCAGGGGAGCAGGTAAACATTGGTTCAGAGAATCCAATTTTGGATTCACCATTTTACCGAGGTCAGAAAAAAGGTTTTATCCGGTCGGTAGGTGATGTATTGGCAGGGCTGGTTTTACCCTTGAGAAAACCCAATTTTCTTGATTTTGTTACGTGTTTGTAACACAAAAAAATTAAAGTATTCATTTATAACAGCTTAAACCATGTGTTTATGAAATGCCCGAAATTATCAGGCTGCCGGTAACCGGCGGATTGCCCGGCTATCTCAACTGGCTCGACTCAACCACAGGTACTTCCAAAGCTTGAAAAAAACAGGAAGTTTGGTTGAAAAGCTATACACATTGAAGAATTGATTGTCAAATTGTACGCTTCATTGTCGAAGTCTGCGGAAGTGTATTGCGTCAGACTCGTTGCAGCAGTCCCCTGATGTTGGCGGTGTAGGATGCCATGACAAGAAGCGGGCTGGCATTGCGTTCTATGCTGCGGATGGCATCCTCGGTGATGGTTGAGATCTGGAAGAAATCAGGATTGGGAAAGTTTTTTACAAAACGGTCGATGGCATCGCTGATGTCCGGGTTGTTCAGTTCCTGAAAGTCCGGTTTAATCCTGCGGTGGTTGACATCCTGAAAGAAGAGCAGGAGAGCGGCGAGAAAGAGAGTGAGTTCGCTGCGGGACAGATTTTTGGCGTTCTGCTCGCATGCGGTGATAGCTTCGTGGAAGCGGCTTGGAGTGAGTGCCTGGCGAAGATAGTCGAGCGCTTTGTTGCGGAGCAGAATGGTTGCTGTTTCTGATGGGTTGCTGTCACGGCTGTTGATAAGCTCCCATGCAAGGCGTAGGTTGCCTCTGGCAAAGCTGACAATAAAGCTCAGCTCCGGATCTATGATTTCAGGGCGGTGTTCCTGGAGCCAGAGTCGCAGTTCCCCGGCGGTAACCCGTGAAAACTTGATAGCCTGGCATCGAGAGCGGATTGTGGGCAGCAGGGCTTCTGGTCTTGAAGAAACAAGTATAAACACGACATGCGCGGGTGGTTCTTCAAGGAGTTTCAAGATCTTGTTTGCTGCGGAAAGGTGCAGCCGTTCAGCCTGCGAAATAATGAATATTTTTTTACTCCCTTCTCTCGGCATAAACGAGGCTTTATGCTGAAGGGTAATAATCTGTTCAGTCAGAATTCCCATGGATCGTGCCATGGCAGGTGAAAAATAGGGGTTCTGCTTTTTTTGTTCAAGCAGTGCGTCGTACCGTTCTTTTGCTTCGGTAAATCGCTTGTTCTCTTTTTTGGCAGAGTCACCGGGATCGAGCAGTGCCGATTCTACCGGAAAAATATACTCCACATTCGGGTGCATGAACGACTGGATCTGCAGGCAGTCTGGGCACATTCCGCATGCCCCGTCGTTCTTGGAAGCATTTGTGGAACGGCAGTTGAATATTGAGGCTATTTCAAAGGCTGCTGATTCCTTTCCCGACCCTTCAGGGCCGGTGAAAAGGTAAGCATGAGCAAATCGCCCGGTTTCAAGTGCTTTCCGAAGAGTGCGGATTTGCTGTTTTTGACCGATAATGTTGTTCCAGCTCATGCCTGTCTTGCCTGGCTCAGATAAAGGTCAGCCAGTTGTAAGGGTCTTCACCGGTCTTGACAATTTTCAGGTATGCATGCTGCAGCACTTCGGTAATTGGACCGCGTTTTTCATTGCCGATCGGATATTTGTCGATACTTCTGACCGGGGTGATCTCTGCTGCGGTGCCGGTAAGGAAGACTTCATCGGCAATATAGAGCGCTTCGCGGGGAATAAGCGTCTCACGAACTTCATAGCCGAGCTCTTTTGCAATGTGCATGACGGCGTAACGGGTAAAGCCGGGCAGAATCGATTGAGCCGACATCGGGGTATAGATGATACCGTCTCGGACAACAAAGATGTTTTCGCCGCTACCTTCAGACACGTAACCGTTGACATCCAGGGCGAGTCCCTCGGAATAGTCGTCCATCAGGGCTTCCATTTTGATGAGCTGCGAATTCAGATAGTTGCCTCCTGCTTTTGCCCATGCAGGCAGGGTGTTCGGAGCAGGTCTGTTCCATGATGAGACGCGGACGTCGACTCCGTTTTCAAGAACATCATCTCCAAGGTATGCTCCCCATTCCCATGTGGCGATAGCTACTTCGATAGATGCACGGTGAGGATTGACTCCGAAAGCTCCCTGTCCCCGGTATACCAGCGGACGGATATAGCATGATTTATGACTGTTGGCGTGAATGATGCTGATGACAGCGTCTTTCAGCTCTTTTTCGGAATAGGGAATTTCGATACGGTATATTTTCGAAGAATCTCTGAGACGTCTGATGTGTTCGTCCAGAAAAAGAACTGCTGAACCCTTTATGGTTTCATAGCAGCGTATTCCTTCAAAGGTGGATGAACCGTAATGGACAACATGTGACAGAATGTGGATTTTTGCGTCAATCCAGTCAATCAGTTCACCGTTCATCCAGATTTTAGCAGTCTTGTTCATAGTGCAGGTGTTGGGTGATAAGACATTACCGGTAATACCCTCAAAGATAGCTTGTTTTGAGTTTTTTAAAAGGAAATGCAGGAGTTTTTATTCAGTTTTCGGAAACCCCCGCAAGTTGTTTGCGGGAGTTTTTTTCACAGATGAGCTGTTCAGTAGATTCTCTCGTACACGCCTTCCACTTCACGGAGAATTGGTTCGTAGGCTGAAGGCTTGCGACCGAAACAGATGCCCAGTGATTCGTACAGGGCGACTTGTTCGAGATCGACATGGCGCTGTACAATCGCTTTGCTGGATTCAATGAACTCAATCTTGCGGCCCTTTACCTTGGAGATCGTGACACCTGATTTGCCTTCGAGAAGAAGCAGTATTGCACCGGCACCGGCTTCAAAGCCGAAGTTGATGTCGTATGCTGAAGAGTTGCCCGAACGGACAAGGTGACCCGGCTGGATAACGCGCACCTCTGGAATTTCATAAATTCCTTCGACAAACATGCCGGTCTCTTTCATGAAAACAGGTATGGCCGGGTCGGTTTTCATTCTTTTCTGGATTTGCTGTGTGGTGAATTTTCCTGCTCCGGCAAGCTTTTTGTGGCCAAAGGCGTCAATACCGGCTGATTCATCAACAATATCGCTGCCGTCTGCGTTTTTCAGCCCTTCAGCAACAACAATGGTGTAGGTTCCGCTGTGGACATCGCTCTCTCTGATTCTGCGAGTGAATCGTTCGGCCAGATGTTCATAAACGATATCCCAGTCTGCAGGTATTTCAGGTATGAGAATACAGTCAGCCTCAGCAGCTATGCCGCTGCGAAAAGCGGTATGACCTGCATAACGTCCGAATACTTCGGTGACCAGTACCCTGTTGTGGGTTTTACCGGTTGTTTTCAAATCGTGCACAAACTGCGCAATGCGGTTTATCGTGGAATCGCCGCCCACTGAGTATGTCTGCAGGTCGAGGTCCATGGTTTTCGGCGCGTGAACGCACTGAATCCCTTTCTGATTGAGATCAACCATGACACTGCCCGAATCGTCTCCGCCACTGATAATGAGAGCGTCAAGGTTAAATTTTTTCATGCCGGCCTTGATGCGGTTGTATTTGTCGGGATTACTTATCGCCCTGATCTTAACTCTTGAATGTCCTGCTTCGGAACCGGCAAAACTTGCGTCAAACCGGTCGAGACGTTCCTGGTCAAGCCGTACAATTTTTTCCTGATCGACAAGATTGTATAACCCGGCGTAACCGTTAGGGATAATAAAGAGCTCAAGATCTTTTGAAAGAGCCATCGTCGCTGCACCTTTCAGTACTGCATTAAGTCCACCGCAATCTCCTCCGCTGGTAAGGATGCCAATTTTTTTCACAGGTATGCTCTCCTCTTCAAAGCTAATGTTAGTATTTAATGACCAAATTCATTTATTTGTCGGAAAATAATCTTTCCGGCTTCAGGCAGTTAAAATAGATTTTTTTTGCATGATTTTTCAACAATAAGCCTAAAATTATAGAACAGCTGCTTTTCCACGAAATACCTGAAATGTATATTTTGTAATGAATTACCTGGATGAGGCAAGGATTGCTTTCGTGCATCTGCGAGAAAGAAAGCGCCAGACCATTCTCACGGCTCTTGGTGTGGCTGTAGGCTCGGCAATGCTTGTGACTACAATTTCTGTAGCAAGGGGTTCATCATCGAATGTTATTGCTAAAGTTATTGATACCGTTCCTCATGTCATCATAAGCGCTGAAAGGGTTGTTCCGCTTGTACCTGAAAATCTTGTCAGACAGCAAGGGAGGGTTGCGATGGTGACCAAGAATATCAATCTGGATGAACAGGAGGTTATCAAGAATTATGCCGAGGTTGTCGAGACCATTCGGCCAGTGGAGGAGCTTCGAAGCATTTCACCCTTTGTGCTCAGTAAATTGCTGGCACGCAATAAAACCCGTTTTACTCCCTGTGTTGCCAAGGGCGTTGTCCCTCATCTTGAAGCAGATATTGCCGGATTGCAAAAGAATCTCATTGAAAAAAACTCTCTTGATGAGTTAGCCTATACACCGAATGGCATCCTTGTCGGTGATCTTTTAGCTGCGAAACTGAAAGCGGGCTACCGTGACAGGATTGTGCTTGTGACTAAAAACAGCGAAGAGTTTCCTGTAACGATAGTTGGCCGATTCAGCAGCGGGTTCAATGCAAAGGACGAGCGTGAAGCTTATGTCAATCTTGCTTTTGCTCAGAGAATGGAGGGTATTGCATCCAATTCTGTCACTGGCATCGGGTTGAGAACAGCCCATGTTGATCGTGCTGCTGAGACCGCTGCGAAGGTGCAGAAGCTGAGCGGATACAAAAGCGAGAGCTGGGATGAAACCAACCGGAACGTCATAGAGTTTTACAACCGTAATGCCATTATTACACTTGTGCTTGTGGGGTTTGTTTTTATTGTTGCCGGTCTCGGTGTTTCATCGGTCATGACTACGGTGATTCTGCAGAAGGTCAAGGATATAGCCATTTTGCGCTCAATGGGTATGCAGGCTGGGAGCATCACCCGTATTTTTATGCTCGAAGGGTTTATGATCGGTGTTCTCGGCGTAGTTATCGGTAGTCCGATGGGACATGTGATTTGTCATTTTGTTGACTCAATCCGCTTTGAAGCAAGTACTGCAGGAGTATTGAAAAGTGATAAAATTACTATTCTTGAACAGCCTGAAGCTCATCTGATTGTGATCGCATTTGGCATCCTGATTGCCGTACTCTCGTCCTGGAGCCCGGCAAAAAAGGCGACACGCTATCTGCCGGTCAGGATTCTCAGGGGAGAAGTCGGTGCTTAAACAGAGCGGATAATACAGACTGCATGAGCCGCGGCACCCTCTTCCCGTCCTATATAGCCGAGCTTTTCGTTGGTGGTGGCTTTGACTGAGACGGTTCCAATTTCAACACCCAGACAGCGTGCAATGTTTTTACGCATTTCAGTGATGTAAGGAGCTATTTTTGGCGCTTCAAGAAGTAGCATGGCGTCGACGTTCAAGGTCTGGTAACCGTTTTTTTTAAGAAGCTTCCCGACATGTTTAAGCAGAATCATGCTGTCGATATCCTTGAATTCCTGGCTCGTGTTGGGGAAGTGAAGACCAATGTCACCAAGCGCGGCAGCACCAAGAAGTGCATCGCTCACAGCATGAAGCAGAACATCAGCATCGCTGTGGCCGTCAAGTCCTTTGTCTCCAGGGATATGTACGCCGCCGATGACCAGTTTCCGACCTTCAGCAAAAGGGTGTACATCAATGCCGATTCCTATGCGCATGGTTGTTCGAGGTTTTAAGAGTTATATCAGATGGTTCCAAAGATAGAATAAATCAGGAAAAAATAGAACCGGATAGCTGAAGTACCGGAGAAAAACCTTAAAATTAAGGGCTATTTATTGATATGTTCTTTTGTTATGAGTTCAGTGCAACAGAAAGAGCTGTTGTGGAAATTATTATAGCCAGAGGGAACGGAGGTACTCTATGATCTTTGTACGTTTGCAGCGTTTTTTTTGGATATGTGCTGGTACTTCGGTCGATTTTATTGAAAAATACCCGACAGAGCACAGCAAATATTTTGGAATCGGGGCGACCATTTTTTTTACTGCGCTTTTTGCTGCACTGTCTGGAGGATACGCACTATATTTTGTTTTTGCCGGCACGGATTTCGGTGCATTGTGGGCAGTGCTTTTTGGTTTGATCTGGGGGGTGGCAATATTGAATCTCGATCGCTCCATTGTATCAGGGATCAACAAGACCTCCAAAGGGCTGAAACAGTTCTTGCAAGCCTCTCCAAGGCTGGTTTTTGCAGTCCTGATCGCTTTTGTCATTGCCCGTCCTCTTGAATTGAAAATTTTTGACAAGGAGATCCACGAGCAGCTTCGAGTCCGGTACCTTACTGAGCAAAAGGAGCGGATTGTCAAGGTACAGCAGTCATTTTCTGAAAAATATGCGCTTGAACTCACTCAAATCAAAACGTATCAGGATGAGTACGACAAGTTGAGCAGTGAGGTAAATCGTCTGCGCGAGGAGCTTAAGCTGGAGGTGTTTGGTTCCAGGACCTCAACCACCTCCGGAGTGCAGGGATACGGTACTTATGCCAGGAATAAGGAACTGGTTGTAGCAGCCAAGCAGACGAGGCTTGAATTTCTTGCCGGGCAGCTTGCCGAGCTGCATGGGTATATGAATCGTCAGAAAGCTGCCGAGGGCCTTAACAATCAGATGATGCTGACGGATGACAGGCTCGACACTAAAGCCGCGCACGCTGGTTTTGCCGACCGGAACTGGGCTCTCAGTGAGTTGACCCATTCGTCAAGTGATGTGAGCCGCTCTTCAGCCAATGCAATTTTGTTTATCACACTGCTGTTTATTGTCTTCGAATGCGCTCCCCTTATTGTCAAATTGCTTGCTGATGCAGGGCCATCTGATATTGATATCAAGGAAACGGAATCTCGAATTATCTCACAATTGAAGAATACATCCTTTTTTTCGCGCAACAGAACCATACGGGAGTACCGCTTCATGGGTTCAAAAATCGGTGGTCGGCGGCGTGCAAAGAAATATGTTTCGAATAAAAGGGGATGGAGGCGATAGAGCTAATCGGTCAGTAGACTTCCGCTGTATTCACTTATTGGTGTTGCTCCGGGAGTTGAGAAGTATTGTTCAATTGCTGTGGCGACCTGTTCGCCTATATCGGGATAGACAAAGTTCATGGTGCCGATCTGCACCGCTTTGGATCCGGCAAGCAGAAACTCCATGGCGTCCTCAAACCCAGCAATGCCACCCATGCCTACAACCGGAATGGTGACGGCTTTGAAGACTTCCCAAACTTTTGCAAGGGCTATTGGTTTTATTGCCGGTCCAGACAGCCCTCCTGTAATGTTTTTCAAGAGCGGCCGGCGGGTTATATAGTTAATCGCCATTCCGACTACCGTATTGATGAGCGAAACCGAATCGGCACCGGCTTCTTCGGCAGCAAGGGCGATGGAGCTGATGGAGGTGACGTTCGGCGTCAGCTTTATCATCAGATGGCGGTTGGTTATGGTGCGCAGTTCCGAGACAATTTCATACGTTGCATCCCGGCTTACACCCATAATCATACACTCACCCTTGACGTTCGGGCAGGAGAGGTTGATCTCATAGCCGTTGAGACCTTCCACGGCGTCAAGCCTTGAGACCACTTCGCAGTAATCGTCGATAGATCGTCCGGCAATATTGACAATGACTGCAGTATCAAGTTTGCGGAGAAATGGGACTTTCTCGGTAATGAACCGTTCAATCCCGACATTGGCCAGCCCGATGGCATTGATCATCCCTGAGGGAGTTTCTGCGATACGCTGTGGGGGATTGCCGGTTCTCGGCTCAAGGGAAATAGCCTTGGTGACAATACCTCCGATTTTGGAAAAGTCGCAGAGCTGGCTGAGTTCTTCTCCGTATGAAACAGTTCCCGATGCAAGGAGTACCGGTGACTTGAGATCAAGCCCCCGACCGAGAGATACTGATGCGCAGGCTGCAGGTTTGGCTGTTTCTTGTTGTCCCATGTCGTTCGGTGTTCGGTAAATATTGCTGATGCGCCATAATTCACTTATAGCGCATCAGGCTTCTGACATTCAGATCAGTGTTATTTTCTGTTCAGGTAGTAGCTGGTTGCATAGTCCTTGACCATTCTGTGGGTGTTGTACTCCGGCGCTATGGTTGCAATGGCGTTCCGGATTTTTTTGATCCATTGGACAGGTATATTATTCTCGTTGCGTTCGTAAAAAGCAGGGATGATCTGGTTTTCCAGAACTGAGTACAACTGTTCAGCGTCGAAACTATCCTGTTCCTCATGGTTTTCAAAAGATTCGCCGTTACCGATCGCAAAACCGTTTTCACCGTTATAGGCTTCTGGCCACCAGCCGTCGAGAACGCTGAAATTCAGACCGCCGTGCAGGACGGTTTTTTCACCTGATGTGCCGCTTGCTTCCATTGGCCTTACTGGAGTGTTCAGCCAGACGTCAACCCCCGATACCATCCGTTTTGCAACGCCAAGATTGTAGTTTTCAAGGAAAACAACCTTGCCGCTGAACTCCGGACGGCGTGAATGGTGTACAATCTGGCGGATGTAGTCTTTTCCAGCATCGTCATGCGGATGTGCTTTTCCGGCAAAGACTATCTGAAGCGGTCTTGATGAATGATTGATGATTTTGTCAAGGCGGTCAAGATCTCTGAAAACCAGTGGTGCGCGCTTGTAGGTAGCAAAACGTCTTGCAAATCCAATAGTGAGAACATCGGGAGAGAACGTGTTTTTTCTCGAACGCATGGCATCGTATTCGCTGTAGATTGACGTTGTATGCTGGTGAAAAAGCTGGTTGCTGAGATATTTGTCCATAAAGTCGATCAGAATGCGTTTCAGACTGTAACGCAGCGACCAGAGATCCTCATCGGTGACTTTTGCAAGGACAGCTTCAGCTGCCTCACGTGAAAGGCTCATTTCATCAACGCTGACGGCGAATTGTTTCCAGAAATTATCGGTATAGCCGCATGTCCAGCTGCTGGTGTGAACACCGTTGGTAATATGGCCGATGGGTACCTCTGATACCTTTTTGTCGGTAAAGAGATGCTGCCACATAATGCGCGAAACTTCTCCGTGAAGTTTCGAAACGCCGTTTGCAGACCGGGACAAATGCAGTGCAAGCACCGTCATGGTGAAAAGTCCGTATATATTGTTGTTATCTTCTGATCCAAGTCTCATCAGATCATCGAAGTTCAGGCCGATCGTGGAAAGGTACTTGTCGAAAGTGTAATGCATCATATCCCTGGAGAATCGGTCATGACCGGCAGGAACAGGGGTGTGAGTTGTGAAGACACAGAGTGATCTGACTTTTTCTATCGCCTCTGTCAGCGATACTCCGTTCCTCAGCTCGCCGGCAAGCAGTTCGAGCGTGAGAAATGCAGAGTGGCCTTCGTTCATATGATAGACTATTGGTTTTTTGCCGAGCTGGTCAAGAAGTTTTACGCCCCCGATACCGAGAATTATCTCCTGGTTAATGCGCATGTTCTGGTCACCGCCATAGACTCTGCAACAGATATCTCGATAGTGGGATTCATTGGCTGCAATATTGGTATCAAGCAGGTAAAGTGTTGCTCTGCCCACTTTGAGACTCCAAGCCTGGGCATGAACCTCGCTTTGCGCTATATTGACCGTAATGATAAGATCATTGCCTTCCGGGTCTTTGACTTTTTCTATAGGCAGGTGCTCAGGGTATTGAAGGGGATAGTCTTCTTTCTGCCATCCGTCCTGATTGAGGGTCTGTCTGAAATATCCTTCTTTGTAAAAGAGGGTAATGCCGATAAAGTTGATGCCCAGGTCGCTGGCCGATTTCAGGTGATCACCAGAAAGGACACCGAGTCCTCCTGAATATATTCTTACACTTTCATGAATCCCGAATTCCGCACTGAAATATGCGACAGGATCCGTAACAAGTTCGGGAGTGTTTTTTGCCGCCCAAGTCTCTTTGTCGTTCAGGTAGGCGGAAAAACGTGCATAGGCCCGGTCTATTTTGTCGCCGAAATCGCCGGTACAGCGGGCTACAAGTTCATCATTGGATATATGACGCAACAGTTCAACGGGGTTATGATTATTTCTTTCCCAAAGCAGAGGCGAGAGTTCTTCAAAAATTTGTTTTGCTTCTGTATCCCATGACCACCATAGATTTCTTGTCAGTTCTTTAAGGGCAGATATGTTATTTTGCATAATTTGAAAGGGATAATGATTTCTTTGCTGTCGGAGGTTGATGAAAGGCTGTAACCTGGCTGCGAAAAGCTTCTGCTTGATAACCGATGAGTGTGTGCCAGATGATTAAAAGTAATGCCCAATTTACAGCTTTAGAATTGAAAACCGCAAGTCTGAAATAATTAGATGACAAATGAAGTAAAAATAGCGCATATATCGGATCTTCATATTTCCGGTATGCAGGATCGTCGGCAGCTTGACTCTCTTTCTTGTTTGTTTGATCATTTCAATACAGCTGGGTATGATCATCTTGTCATTTCAGGTGATCTCAGCAATAGCGCTTCTCCCGGGGACTGGAAGATTGTCAGGGAAAAACTGGAGAGTCATGGACTCTACCACTGGGACAAAACCACCGTTATTCCAGGAAATCATGATCTTATTTCTCTTGAAGAGGAGATGCGGTTTTATAACGCGCTGAATCCATTGCCACAGTTAAGAAAAAAAGCGTTTGATCGCAGGGTTGTAGACTTTTGTCTTTTTTTTCAAGAACTGATTACCGGTGATAAGCGAGGAAATCAGGCATTTCCGTTTCTCAAGATTATTAACTATTCATCGGTTAAGATTGCACTCGCAGCTCTCAACTCGGTTTATCCATGGTACCCTGCCGATAATCCTCTTGGAGCCAGAGGCTATATCAGTACTGGACAGCTGCGTGCACTGAGCGTTGAACGTGTTCTGACTGCTTTGGCCGATTGTTTTGTTATCGGGCTTTGCCATCATGCTTACAAAGTCTACGGTACTGATTCTCCGATTGACCAGGCTTTCGACTGGACTATGGAGTTGAAAAACCGTGATGAATTTCTTGGAGTCATGAAGGCTATACATGCAAAACTGGTGCTGCATGGTCATTTCCATCGCTTCCAATCCTACGGGGTAAAGGATATAACCTTTATTAATGGTGGAAGTTTTCGGTACAATCCTCTCTGCTTTAGTCAACTGGTCATCAATGGTCAGGGATGCTGCGTCCAGAAGTTTGTTGCCCTGCCCATAAAAAGTTAAAGAGAACCCGGCTGTACTCTTAAAGCTGCCCTTTTCTCTTTAACTGCAATGAGTATTGATCATCAGTTCTGGCCTCTTCGGGCGAGCTGGCGATCCATCATGATAAGGGCATGTCCTTTCTCACCGGCCATTTTCAGGGTTTCCAGGATTGAAGAGGCTGTAGCCTCTTCCTCTACCTGCTCGCTGATAAAACCGTGGAGAAGAACTTGTGCAGGATAATCTTTCTCATCCAGTGCCAATTCATAAAGCTTATTGATGAGTGCGGTTATTTTTCGTTCGTGTTTAAGAACATCTTCGAAGAGTGCTGTCGGTGACTTGAATTCCAAAGGAGGTTGCTCGATTTTCTGAAGCTCCACACGCCCTCCTCTCTCATTGATGAACTTGTAGAGTTTCATGGCGTGCTCTCTTTCCTCTCTGGTCTGGATTTTCAACCAGTTGGCAAAACCAGGAAGGTTTTGTGACTCGGCGTAAGCCGCCATCGAAAGGTAAAGATATGAAGACGACAATTCATGATTGAGTTGATCATTGAATGCTTTCTGAAGCGACTTGCTTAGCATGGCAATTACTCCTGCGGTTTAGAGGTTGTTATCAGGCAATCCATTAAACAGTAAACGCGGAGAGCGTGGTATTAGTTTCTCTTATTCTATGTGTTTTCTTTCATGTAGCTGCGAATTCTTTCAGCATGATCGCAGTCTTCCTGATTGAGCTGTTTAAAAATAGTTGAGGAGAGAGAGTTGGAAGGGCTGTCAAGAAACTGTTGAAAATGGGATTCACCTGCAGCCAGTTCAAGATCGAGAGCAATTTGCAATGCTTCACTTTTTGATGGTGGTGTATCCAGATATTTATCTATGAGTGATGCAATTTTTGCGTTGGTATCGATAAGGGATTGAAGGTCTGTTGATAACAGGTTATCAGGAAAAAATTCCATGGGCTGTGGTTGTTTTTTCTCCTGCTGCAGCAGCGATGCATGCCCTTGTTCTTCCATTGTCAGCTCCCACCAGAAATCCTCATCCTCAGAAAAACTGTCATGAAAAATTGTGTAGAGTTTAGCAAGGTTCAGTTCAAGCTTTATTGACTCGTCAAGATGTTTTTGCAGTGTTGCAGTCATGGGTCAATACATTTTAATGTGTCCGTTATCCGAAGGGGATACGGGCGGAATATGGATGAAGATGCATAGAGCTTTACTTGTTGCGATAAGAAGCATATTCCTGTAGACTTTTAACACCGAACTCCTGGTGACGGATACAATCTATAGCCTGTACTGAAGCCTCTGCCGCCTCGATAGTGGTAACAAAAGGCACATTGCTCAATACCGATGCCGCACCGATAGCCTCTTCATCGTGCAGTGCTTTTTCACCTCTGGGTGTGTTAATGACAAAGTTGATCTTGCCGTGCTTGATAATGTCGAAGATGTTAGGTCTTCCTTCTTCACCCACCTTGAAGACTTTTTTACATTCAATGCCGTTTTCTGTCAGAAACTGGTGTGTACCTGCTGTTGCAATCAAATCGAAATCCATGCGGTAGAGTGCTTTTGCAATTGCAAGAATACGCTGGTTTTTATCCTGATCATTCACACTGATGAAAACCGCTCCGGAGAGGGGGAGCTGCATACTTGCTGCCTGATAAGCCTTGGCAAAAGCTTCAGGGAACTCATCGGCAAGGCTCATCGCTTCCCCGGTTGAGCGCATTTCAGGGCCGAGGTAGACACCCGATTTTACAAATTTGGAGAATGGGAAGACTGGTTCCTTGATGGCCAGGTGCTTCATGCCGAGTTCATCGCAATCTTTCAGATCATAGGCTGTACGCAGATCGCTGAGCTTTTCACCAAGCATGACCCGGGTTGCAATTTTTACAACAGGTATTGCAGTCGCCTTTCCGACAAAAGGAACTGTCCGGCTGGCTCTTGGATTGACTTCAATAACATAGACACTCTCGTTCTGCACGGCATACTGTACGTTCATCAGTCCCACAACCTTCAGGTTTTCCGCAAGAATGCGGGTATAGGCCTTCATTGTGGCAATGACATTCGGGCTGATGTTGTGATAGGGAAGAATGGATGTTGAGTCGCCGCTGTGGATGCCGGCGGCCTCAACATGCTGCATGATGCCGCTGATAACGCAGTCAGTTGTATCGGCAATGGCATCAATGTCGAATTCAACGGCTGTTTCAAGAAAACGGTCAATAAGGAGAGGATATTTTTCGGTAATGAAGAGTGCCTGATCGACATACTCTTTGAGCGAATCGTCATTGTAGACTATTTTCATTGCCCGTCCTCCAAGAACATAGCTTGGACGAACCAGTGCAGGGTAGCCGATTCTTTTCGTGATTACTTTGGCTTCTTCAAAGCTGATTGCAGTTCCATATTCAGGATGGGGAATATCCAGCTCTTCAAGAAGTGCGCCGAATTTTTTACGGTCTTCAGCCAGATCTATGCCTTTTGACGATGTGCCGAGAATGGTTACACCTGCTTCATGAAGTTTCGCGGAAAGCTTCAGTGGCGTCTGACCGCCAAAACTGACAATGACACCGAGCGGCTTTTCATGTTCTATGATGCGAATGGTATCCTCAAACGTGAGCGGTTCAAAGTAGAGCTTATCAGCAATGTCATAGTCAGTTGAAACTGTTTCAGGGTTGCAGTTGACCATGATGGTTTCATATCCGGCCTCTTTAAGAGCAAATACAGCCTGGACACAACAGTAATCAAACTCAATACCCTGGCCGATCCGGTTTGGACCTCCTCCGAGAATAATGACTTTTTTCAGGTTTGAAGAAACGGATTCGTTCTCCTCTTCGTATGTCGAGTAATGGTAGGGCGTTTTTGCGTCGAATTCTGCAGCGCAGGTGTCAACAGTTTTGAAGACGGATTCAACACCATAATATCTTCTGAGATCTCGTATTGATGGTTCTGATGTATTGAAAATACAGGCAAGCTGAAAATCGGAAAACCCGTTTTGTTTGGCCTGCAGCAGCCTCTCTTTCGGGAATTTTCGTATAAGGTCAATAATCTCGAGTGTCGGATCGGAAGCTTTGATGGTCATGCAATCTCTATATTTTTAAGAAGCTTCAGAATATAGCTGTATTAAGGTAACAATTCACCTCTGTATAAAAAAACCGCTGCATTATACAAAAATGCTCATGCTTCTCAAAGCTGGTGGTTGCCAGCCACTTACCTCTTCTTTTTTTCCTCGCTGCAAATGGTTCAGGATTTTTTTTACATTACACTGTTTTTATGTTCTCTCTCTGTTGAAAACAGGTGTAATAACGTGAATGGATAAAAAAATATTCGATTCTATTGAAGCTGCTATAGAAGATATTCGGCAGGGTAAACTTGTTATTGTCATTGACGATGAAGATCGGGAAGATGAGGGCGATTTTATTGGCGCTGCTGACAGAGTAACCACCGAAATGGTGAATTTTATCACAAAGGAGGCCCGGGGTCTTCTTTGCGTGGCTGTTACCATGGATCGGGCAAAAGAGCTGCAGCTTGATCCGATGGTTCAGAGAAATACCTCTCAGCACGAGACGAATTTTACCGTTTCTGTTGATGCTATAGCCGAAGGCGTCACTACCGGTATTTCAGTCTTTGATCGGGCAATGACCATCAAGATGCTTGGTGATCCAGCTTCCATGGCGGACGATTTTTCCCGACCCGGTCATATTTTTCCTCTCCGGGCCATGGATGGCGGCGTGCTCAGGCGTGTCGGGCATACCGAGGCTGCTGTTGATCTGGCACGTCTTGCCGGCTGCAGTCCAGTCGGGTTGCTCTGTGAAATTCTGCATGACGATGGCAGTATGGCCAGACTTCCGGAACTGATCAAGCTGAAAGCGAAATTCGGTTTGAAGCTTATAACCATCAAGGAGCTAGTCGCCTATCAGATGCAGCGCAAAAAACTCGTTCACCGTGCGGTTGAATCGAGGCTTCCGACGATTTACGGGGAATTCAGGCTGATTGCCTATGAATCGTTTACTGACCAGCAGAACCATATAGCTTTTGTGAAAGGGGATGTTACTACTGATGAGCCTGTTCTTGTCAGGGTTCATTCGCAGTGTGCCACAGGTGATACCTTTGCTTCTCTGCGTTGTGATTGCGGCAACCAGCTTGCTTCAGCGCTGAGGATGATAGAAAAAGAAGGACGCGGGGTCTTGATTTATCTTATGCAGGAAGGTCGGGGTATTGGTCTGATCAACAAACTGAAAGCCTATAACCTTCAGGATGAAGGGTTTGATACAGTTGAAGCCAACGAAAAACTTGGCTTCAAGGCAGATCTGCGTGATTATGGTATCGGGGCACAAATTCTTAAGGATCTCGGAGTCAGAAAAATGCGTCTCATGACCAACAATCCAAAAAAAGTGGTCGGATTAGAGGGGTATGGTCTCGAAATTGTCGAACGCATCTCCCTTGAGATTGCACCTAATCCGATGAATCAGAGTTATCTGGATACGAAACGCGACAAGATGGGTCATATGATAGGTTGTTCATGTGACACTGAGAAATAATACACACTTCAAAAAACCGTAAACTTCCGTCAGGAAAAGGACTGAGACATCGATGGATACTGACATCCTTCAACGGCAGGATAAGGAAGTCTTTGAGGCTGTTGCCAACGAGACAACAAGACAGAATGAAACTCTGGAGCTGATTGCTTCGGAAAATTTCACCAGTCGTGCGGTTATGCAGGCCTGCGGGTCGGTCATGACCAACAAATATGCAGAGGGCTATCCCGGCAAGCGCTATTATGGCGGCTGCGAATATGTCGATGTTGCTGAAAATCTTGCCCGCGACCGAGCAAAAAAACTGTTCCGATGCGACTATGTCAATGTGCAGCCGCATTCCGGTTCAAGCGCGAACATGGCGGTTCTCTTTTCGGTACTGAAACCGGGTGATCGTATCATGGGGCTTGATTTGTCGCATGGCGGACATTTAACCCATGGCAGTTCGGTTAATTTTTCCGGTCAGATGTTCGAAGCTCACTCTTATGGTGTTGATCGTGAGACTGGCATCGTCGATATGAACAAGGTTGAGGAGCTCGCTCTTCAGATAAGACCTAAACTGATTATATGCGGAGCCAGTGCTTATTCTCAGGGTTTTGATGCAAAGGCCTTCAGAGCGATTGCCGATAAGGTCGGGGCCTTTCTTATGGCCGATATTGCGCATCCTGCCGGACTCATTGCTGCCGGTTTTCTTGGCGATCCATTGCCCCATTGTCATTTTGTAACCACTACCACGCATAAGACCCTTCGCGGGCCGAGGGGCGGCATGATTATGATGGGCGCCGACTTCGAAAACCCGATGGGTCTTACCATCAGGACTAAAACCGGTTCACGTCTGAAAATGATGTCTGAAGTTATGGATGCGGAAGTGATGCCTGGCATTCAAGGCGGTCCACTCATGCATATTATTGCCGGCAAGGCTGTTGCGTTTGGCGAGGCTCTCCAGCCCGAGTTCAGGACGTATGCTGCTCAGGTCATAAAGAATGCCGCTGTCATGGCGGAAACATTTATAAATCTTGGTTATGATATCGTAAGCGGTGGTACCAGAAACCATCTCATGCTGCTTGACCTGCGCAATAAAAACGTCACAGGAAAAGTCGCCGAAAACCTTCTCCATGCAGCCGGCATTACCGTCAATAAGAACATGGTTCCTTTTGACGACAAGTCACCCTTTGTAACAAGCGGCATTCGCATAGGGACTCCGGCCATGACCACCAGAGGCATGGACCAGGACGACAGCAAATCCATCGCTGAACTTATCGACAGGGTTATCTTATCAGCTGAAAAGCCGGATTCCACTGAGGTATGCCAGGCAGTCAGAGAGGAAATAAGAGATCTTTGCCTGCGCCATCCCCTTGAAGGATACGGCGTGTAAGGCGTAAAGAAGGCAACGCCTTTTTCGTGAATTGAAGCTCAGGAACCCCGGTGATGTGCCGGGGTTTATTGTTTGTGTACAAAGTTTCATTATATATCCTGCCAAGTTGCCTCTATATCCATTTTGATACCGCAATATTCATGAAATCATCAGTTACCGTCCGCAGAGAGTTAACCGTCCTGAAAATTGAAGAAGGTACCTTTGATCTTCGACATGGGGAAGCATGTAACTCAGCAGTAGCGGATCTGCTTGCCAGAGAAGAGAGTAAAAACCTGATCATCGATTTTTCCGATGTCAAAGCCATAGACCCCACGGTAATCGCCTCCATCAGGTTCGCTCAGGAATGTGCCAATAAATGTGGCGGAGTGGTTATTTTTGTCGCACTCTGCAAGGCAATCAAGGAGCTGCTGAAACTCCAGGAACTGGACAAGCAGCTCTATCTTTATTCATCCGTTTATGAGATTCTGACACTTATCGCTCCTGACGTGAAAGGGAAAAGAGCTGCCCGCGTGAAAAAAACAGTGCACCCTGATGAAATTATCGATGAACTGCTCAAGCATGAAGTCATTGCCATACCGGATATATCTGTTAACCTTCACGAGGAACTTGACGTTGAACTTGACGTTGGGCTTGACGTTGAACTTGACGTAGAGCTCGATGAAGAACTTGACGAAGACAGTGATGCTCCTATGCTGGAATCCGATGAACCTGCTCCGTCCGTCACCTCTGCAGCTAAAGAATCCGGCATTAAAAAAAGAGGACGGGCAAAATCAGCGGTCAATGAGGGCGGGCCCGTCAATTGAATGCTGAGACTTTTCATTCAGGTGTTATCATGTTTTGTTTCGGTGTTCAGTTGAAACACGCGTGTAGTGCTGCCGATGTATTCACAGATCTTGTCATCAATACATAAAGAGATCGGTGGTGCTGAACTGTAACTTCCATGGACGGTGAGTGAATCGTGCGTCAGACGCAGATAGAGTGAATGTCCTCGGTAACGTATGCGCATGTCGAGGCGCTCTAACACCTTCGGTAATTCAGGATGAAGTCGAAGAATATTGCCTCTTGCTTCTATACCTGTCAATACGCGCTGTACCAGGTCAATGGTACCGGCCATAGCACCAAGATGGACGCCCTCCGATGTTGTGCCATGCTGAATATCGTTCACGTCGCTCTGCAGGGCCTCCGCGAAAAAGTGCATTGCGCGCTGTCGGTCAGAACGCGCCAGTACCCAGGCAGAAACAACGCGGGAAAGTGTGGATCCTTGACTCGAACGATCAACATAGTAGGCGATGTTTCGAGGAATGGTTTCATATTCAAAAAAATAGCCCAGACGTTGAAACAATTCACCGATCTCTTCAGCCGAAAACAGGTAGAATAACATAAGCACGTCCGGCTGTTTCGATAGTTTGTAACGGTTGGGAGTGTCGTTCTCCTGTTCCAGGATAAGGTCGAGACGCTGGATATTGCCGTATCGTGCCCGGTAGTCATCAAGGTCAATCTCCTGCAGCTTTTCGTACCCTTCGAACTGACTGATGATACCATTATCCAGAAACGGCACATGGATGCGGCGGCTGATATCTTCCCAGCGCTGGATTTCCTCTCCAGACAAGCCGAGACGCATTTTGAGCTCAGCACGACGCACATCGGAGAGCAGACCAAGCACCTCCAGTGCCCGGCACAAAACCCACACTGCCATGATGTTGGTATACGCATTATTGTTGATCCCCGGTGTTGCTGAATCAGGGTAGGCATCGTGAAACTCGTCAGGCCCCATCACCCCATGGATTTCGTAGCGTTCTCTATCGGGGTTAAAGACCGCAATGCTCGACCAGAACATGGCGATATCGAGGATCAGTTCTGCACCATAAGAATAGAGAAACTCGACATCATGTGTAACCTGGAAGTATTGCCAGACATTATGAACGATTGCACTGCCTACGTGACGCTGCAGAAAGGAGTTGTCGGGCACCCAGCGCTGCGAAAGCGGATTCAGGTTGAACTTCTGGGTCTCTTCCTGACCATCGCTTCCACTTTGCCAGGGGAACATCGCTCCCTTATATCCGGCCGCAGCGGCAGCAGTTCGAGCCTCTTTCAGACGCCGATAGCGATACATCAGAAGTGATCGGGTGATTTCAGGCATACGATAATTGAAGAACGGGAAGATAAAAAGTTCATCCCAGAAAATATGCCCCTGGTATGCTTCCCCTGTCCATCCTCGTGCCGGTATCCCAGTATCAAGCCCGATAGAGTTGGGTGATACAGCCTGCAGCAGGTGAAACATGTTCAAACGAAGCAGCATCGCGGCGTTTAATGGCAATGTGTTGGTTGTCCGTATATGAATGTCAAAACGACGCCACAGATAGTTCCAGGCTACAATATGGTCAGCCAGAATGGCATTGAAGCGATCGGAATGAGCGATCGGCTTGAGTGCTTCAACTCCGCACTCCGAAATGGCAAAGTCGCGTGAAGTATAGAAAGAGGTAATTTTTTCCAGAATCAAGGTTGAGCCTTGTTTGAGGTCGATATTGAGTTCCTGGCCGATGTATCCAGGCTCTTCAATATGGCGGCGCTCTGCCTTGATACGTTTGCCATTGAGAAATGCCTGCGTTCTTGCTGCCGCTGCGACCTGAATATTCGACTGGCTGGTACGAACCAGCAGGTAGATGCCATCTTCACCAACCGGGGAGCTGGCAACAGGTTCCAGGTGCTTGTTGCTGAACTTATGATAAAGCTTCGCACCCGCATTGATGACGCGTCCGTCAATAGCCGATCGCACTGTAACGTTACCCGACCAGTTTTCGGGAGTTAACGTCAGTTCAAGTGCGCCAAGATGCATGCTGTTCATTGATACCAGAGATCGTTCTTTGAGTGCAGTACGCCGACCCTGTGCATCCTCGAACCGGATGCTCCGCAATAACAGCCCTCCCCTCAGATCAAGTTCCTGACGGTACGACAAAAGTTTTGTGCTTCCCGTGTCGAACCACTCCTCCCCGTCAAGACGAAACTGGAGCAAAAGCCAGTTGGGAAAATTCACGATATCCTCATTTTCAACCACACGGCCGGCAATATCTGTGCGCAACCGATTGTAGCCTCCGGCGAAATAGTTGCCCGGATAGTGAATGCCATCTGCTGCCGACCCTGTGGCAGCTCCACGTATGGTGACATAGCCATTTCCCAGGGAGCACAATGCTTCACGGATTCCCTCCTGTGCAGGATCAAAGCCCTCAAAAACCAGCGACCAGGACGATGATGGTTTCTCAGTTGCCCGGACTTGATCAAGATCGGTCACAACCACATCGGCACCGGCCTTTCGAAGAGCCTGCGCGTGCCCTGTACGGTCAACACCAATGACGCACCCGAATAATCCGGCACACCCGGCCTCAATGCCGGCAATCGAATCCTCTATAACAACGGTACGCGCAGGTTCTGCACCGACAAGTCTTGATGCTTCAAGAAAAATATCAGGTGCAGGTTTACCCCTGACATTCAGGCGGCTGATATCCATTCCATCCACGTGAACGTCAAACAGCTTCGATATACCGGCAGCATCAAGCATCTCGAGACATGTATTACTGGAAGTGGTGACGGCTGTCTTAATGTTCAGTGCACGAAGTTTCTGCACCAACCCGATTGATGATGCATGAACTTTCGCTGTGCTGGTCAGTATCACATCAAGGTCAAAGAAAACAGCATCATAGTCCTGCGGGTAAAGTGTCATGGCGATGTCAGGCATTACTGCTTCCATGTCCAGTTCCGTATTTCGGGCATATCCTCACCATAGGCAGTGATATACTCTTTATGGGCTATCAGACGCTCCTGTACATATTTTTTGATATACACGGCCCTCTGCCTGAGCCGGGGAACACGATCCACAACATCGGCGACAAGATGGAAACGGTCAAGATCGTTCATCACCACCATATCAAAGGGTGTGCTCGTTGTTCCCTCCTCTTTATAGCCGCGGACATGCATGTTATCATGATTTGTCCTGCGGTATGTCAGGCGGTGAATAAGCCATGGATAACCGTGATAGGCAAAAATGATCGGTTTATCGGTAGTGAAGATGTCATCGAAATCCCTGTTCTTCAGACCATGGGGATGCTCTTCGGGAGGCTGAAGCGTCATAAGATCAACAACATTGACAACACGAATCTTGAGGTCTGGAATTTTATCTCGTAATATATCGACAGCTGCAAGGGTTTCAAGCGTTGGAACATCCCCGGCGCAGGCCATAACCACATCCGGGTCACCGTCCACAGTGTCATTTGATGCCCACTCCCATATTCCGATGCCGATAGTGCAGTGTTTTACGGCAGCTTCCATGTCGAGCCACTGCCATTCCGGCTGTTTACCGGCAACAATAACATTGATATAATTTCGTGAACGCAGGCAGTGATCGGTGACAGAGAGCAGCGTGTTGGCATCAGGCGGCAGATAGACACGGATGACACCTGCTTTCTTGTTGACGACATGGTCGATAAAGCCGGGATCCTGATGGGAAAAGCCGTTATGATCCTGCCGCCAGACGTGCGAGGTCAGCAGGTAATTCAGAGAGGCAATCGGACGGCGCCAGGGGATTTGATAATGGGCTGTCTTAAGCCATTTTGCATGCTGATTGAACATCGAATCAATGATGTGGATAAAGGCCTCATAGCAGGAGATAAATCCATGACGTCCGGTAAGCAGATATCCTTCAAGCCAACCCTGGCAGGTATGTTCGGAGAGAATTTCCATGATCCGGCCACTGGGTGAAAGGTGATCGTCATATGGCATGATGCTGTCCATCCAGACACGGTCGGTCACCTCGAAAAGCGATCCCAGTCTGTTGGATGCGGTTTCGTCAGGCCCGAATACCCTGAAATTGGATGCCTGTTCGTTCATGTTCATCACATCCCGTAAAAACATGCCCATAACCTTTGTAGCTTCAGCCTCGACGGCACCGGGAGAAGGAACGGAAACAGCATACTCCCTAAAATCGGGCAGATGCAATGGCTTCAGAAGAAGTCCGCCATTGGCATGAGGGTTATCCCCCATTCGTTTCTGTCCTTTGGGTGCAAGCTCCCTGAGTTCCGGTTTGAGCGTTCCTGACAGCGTGAACAGCTCTTCAGGCCGGTAGCTTCGCATCCACTCTTCAAGCAGTATGAGATGAGCAGGATTTTCACGAACTTCGCTGAAAGGAACCTGATGTGAACGCCAGAAGTCCTCGGTTTTTTTGCCGTCAACCTCTTTAGGGCCGGTCCAGCCTTTCGGGGAGCGCACAATAATCATAGGCCAGCATGGCCTCTCCGGCAGGCCGTGCCCCCTTGCTTCCCGTTGAATTCCTGCAATTTCATCAAGGCATGCATCAAGCGCGGCCGCCATATCCTGATGCATGGTTTCAGGATCCGAACCCTCAACAAAATATGGTCTGTATCCGTAGCCATTCATAAGGCTCTCAAGCTCATCGTGCGGTAAACGGGCGAGAAGAGCTGGATTGGCGATTTTATAGCCGTTCAGGTGAAGAATAGGAAGAACAGCTCCGTCACGGGCGGGGTTAAGAAATTTGTTTGAATGCCATGATGTGGCAAGCGGGCCTGTTTCGGCTTCACCGTCACCGACAACACAGGCTGCAATAAGATCGGGATTGTCAAAAACAGCACCGAATGCGTGGGAGAGCGAATATCCGAGCTCTCCACCCTCATGGATGGAACCAGGGGTTTCGGGGGCAACATGGCTTGGTATTCCCCCGGGAAATGAAAACTGCCTGAACAGATGTTTCATGCCGGTCTCATCTTCCGGAATATTCGGATAATATTCACTGTAGGTGCCTTCAAGCCAGACATTGGCTACAATGGCAGGGCCGCCATGACCCGGTCCGGCAATGTAAATCATATCAAGGTTCCGCTGCAGGATTGCACGATTAAGATGCACGTAAATGAAATTGAGTCCGGGAGTGGTCCCCCAATGCCCCAGAAGGCGAGGCTTGACATGTTCAGGCTTCAGCGCTTCCTTGAGCAGGGGATTGTCCATCAGGTATATCTGCCCGACAGAGAGGTAGTTTGCTGCTCGCCAGTAAGCATTGATCAAGTGGAGTTCCTCTTGAGAAAGCGGTATCATAGTAATATTTTCGGTTATGGTTTCGTCATTTCAAGGACATTCATGGTATGGCGGGCAATCATCAGCTCTTCGTTGGTTTTCATAATCCGTATCTCAACTCGTCCTCTCTCATGTGCTATTACGGTTGAATTTGTAATGTTTTTCTCTTCGTCGACACTGATGCCGAGAAACCCGAGACCGTCACAGATTCTGCTTCTGATGTCAGGAGAGTGTTCACCAATCCCACCGGTAAATATCAGTATATCGAGCCCGCCAAGAACGACGGAAAGAGCCCCGATATATTTACGGGCCTGATAACAGAACAGTTCCACGGCCTGTTTCGACGCATCGTCAACCTTTTCTGCAGCAAGCAGTTCCTGCATGTCGTCAGTGCTGCCGGAAATTCCGAGCAGTCCCGACTGACGGTTCACCATTTGTTTGATTGCCGCAGGAGTCATCTTGTTCTGCTGCAGTAAAAACAAAATCACTCCAGGATCAAGATCGCCGCTGCGCGTACTCATAACCAATCCGCCAGCCGGAGAAAACCCCATCGTGGTTTCGATGCTTTTTCCATTTTTCACAGCAGCCATGCTCGCCCCATGACCAAGATGGGCCAGAATAATCCGCTTTTCCACTGCCTGCACGCCAAGTTGACGCTTGAGTTCAAGAAGGATATACTCATAAGAAAGGCCATGAAAGCCGTAACGCTGAACACCTTCTCTGCGAATGAATTCGGGTAGCGCATAGAGCTTTGCAACCTCAGGCATGGTGGTGTGAAACGAGGTGTCGAAGCAGGTAACCTGAAGTGTTTCGGGAAAAAGTCTGGCTGCATGCCTGACTGCCTTTATTGCCTGGGGAAGATGCTCTGGAGCAAAAGGGCTCAGGGTATCGAGCGATGCAATAAGTTCAGGAGTTGCGATCTGGGGAGTGGAATAGAGGGGGCCGCCATGGACGATGCGATGACCGACGGCATCAGGTTTTCTGCCTTCATTCTGCGAAAGAATCCACGATAAAACATAATCGCATGCCGCAACATGATCCTGAGCAGTGGAACTCATAGTTGCAATAGCGTTCCCATGGGCATCCTGAACGGAAAACCTGCCGTCCCTGCTGCCAATCCTGGTCAGTGAACCGTAAAAAACAAGGCGTTCAGTTTCGCCGATTTCATACAGTGCGAATTTGATGCTTGATGAACCGGTGTTTAAGGCTATAATTGTTTTTGACACGCTCGTTCATCCATTATTGATGAGTCGCAAATCCTTAAACCTGTTTTCTCAGTTCTCATCGTCCGTGACTTCCGCCTCCACCACGGCCATCTCCAGAGGAATGCCCGTCACCACCACCGCGTACATCACCCGGAGCACGATTATCACTTCCGCTTTGACCGTCTCCTGGAGTGCGTCCCTCACCGCGATTTATCCCGTCATAATTACTTCTGCCTTGAGAGCCCTTTGTGCCAGGACCATCATAAAAACCGCGATTGCTGTTTATTCGTAGCTCTCTTTGGCTTCTGCGATTGTGAAGATCTCTGTACTGCCAGTACTGACGGTCATGTTTGCTGAACTCGATATCCCGAAATCTTCTTATATCCATAATGCGATGTTCTCTCAATAAGAGCGGAAGGCGTTCATCCACGATGCCAATCCAGGGTCCATCGTAAAACGAGGAGTTGTACCAGTAACCGTTATTATATAAGTAGTAGTAATTGTCGTAATACAGTAAATCATAAGGGCTTTCCGCTGCAACAGAATAGCCTAGCTCAGGCACATATATAAATGTTGGCGGAGAATCTATATAAATAGAGGGCCTGCTGCCAAGAGCAAGAAGAGGAACATTGACTTCTGAATAGCTGACATTTGGAGAGTTTGCGAGAAGTATCCCTGTGATCCCGAATGCGGTTACAATATATTTCTTCATGGTGATATTGTTGTTACATGTTAACAAAACCAGAAGATCAGCGACAAACTCATTTCAATGAAAAAAAAGGATAAAAAGTTGCCTTTCATGGCAAGTGCGGAGCGGGAATTGCCAGCCGGTGTTACCTGTCGCTTCGTTTAAGCATAAAGATCATATAGAGGACAACTGTAAGGTTGATGGATACAAAGCCGATCTTCATCCATGAAAAACCTTTCGCAAGTTCGTAGAGCTCAATCGGCAGATATATGCCTCCGCTTAACAAGGCAAACCACTCCGACCATCGTTTTGCAAACCATAGCCCGAAGCCCTCAACAAAGCGCATGGCAGCATATAAAACGGCAAGAAGTGCAAGAGAACGGAGACGTCCATCGGTCAGATTTCCGGCAGCTTCGATAAAGATTTTGGGAATGTGTTTTGCAGGGTTGAGATGCAGATGCCCGACCAGTTGTTCGGCAACAACCTGAATGTCTTTATGCATCAAAGAAAAAGCAGCTAACCCGGTAAGCAGCACCAGAAGCCCTTTGAAAGCCTCAAACAGTGCGATAACCTTAAGGCCGCCTTTCTGTTTCTTAATCGAAGAGGTATCCGTCATAATATTCATGGAGGAGCTGGTTTTTTGACTTCAATGACAGGGTCATTCCGGTTTCATTAAGCAAGGTTATGAAAAAGTTATAGTATTCCCGCAAGATCAGGAAGTTGAAAACTTTATTCAGGACTATCTTGGACGCTGGAACATTCATGACACCGTTATTTAAACGGCATCAAATCCGGTAAGGTTTGAGAAGTTGTGGAGGTAAGAGCCACCTTCGCTCCGCTTTTCTTGATTGCCAGTTTTGGATGAGACTGATAAGCAGAGGAGCGCGATGAATTAAGAATTGCATTTGCATATGCAAAATGATATACATATTTTATGGAAAACGGATGAAATTTGATGGATTCGACTGGGACAGCGGCAATCGAGCCAAATGTCAAAAGCATGGAGTCTCGATCGCTGAAATCGAAAGCCTGTTTTCAGGAACACCGTTAGTGGCACCGGACGTTCTTCATTCGAGCAAAGAACAGAGATTCCGTGCTGTAGGTCAGACAATCAAAAAGCGTCCTTTGTTTATTGTTTTCACGCTGAGGAAAAATGGTGGAACGCTCCTAATCAGACCGATTAGTGCGCGGTATATGCACAAAAAGGAGATAAAAGCTCATGAAAAAGAAATTCCCTGATTTTAAGACTGACGCCGAAGCCGAAACCTTTGTGGAGACTGCCGACCTGAGCGAGTATGATTTTTCAGGCATGGTTCCAATGCGCTTTGAATTGAAACGAAAGGATACGTCAATCAGTCTCCGTCTGCCTGAAGAGTTGTTAGACGCTGTGCGCATTCATGCAAAGCGCGTTGGTATTCCGTATCAACGCTTCATGCGGTTGGCAATTGAACGAGCAGTGAAGCCAAGTAAACACCCGCAACACATGGACGGCAGCATCCAAAAGGATCATAAGCTTGAGTAACTGCGCACGCCGATAACGCGGCCTGTTGGAACTTGAGTAGTTTTGCCTTTATTCTCCTTGCTTTCCATTGCAAGTCCAAGAACTGAACGACGTGGCATGGATACTCTTATTAGGTTATTACTGTTCATCCCCCCATGCCTTGTTGGAATCGGTGCCGTTGTCATGAAATGGAATTAATTGCATATTATAGTACCTGCACTACCTATCCCGATGTATTCCAGATTACCGATCTTGATGTGTGCAATAAATCGTTTGTTCTCAACGGTCTGCAAAACTCAACGGGATTATGGCAATACTGTTGGTTAAGCATTCATAGGACATACCCATGACTACTGAAAGCCATATCGAGCATAGCCTGATCGATACATTGGAAGATCTCAAATACACGTATCGTCCAGACATCCGCGACCGAGACGCACTGGAGAACAATT